>OGDN01000055.1_pt1 | contig 193130 bp, 182 predicted proteins | sample 1570271 | NCBI WGS metagenome assembly OGDN01 (sample SAMEA4384481, study PRJEB24528) | human gut metagenome | reverse complement strand
TCGTCGCATCAGCAATCTTAGCGTTCGTTACAGCGCCTTCATGGATTGCTGCTGAACCGATGGAGCCGTCTTTGAGAAGTTCAATGCCTTCTACTTCGGCTCTTACCTGCAAACAACGGATATATTCTCCCATATACCGTTTCTGCTCCAGCAAAAGTGCTTTGGCACATGTCGGTGTGAAGTTAAGAGTTCCTGCATCCCACTTAACAAGCATCTTATGTAATTTGTCATACCGGATCTTCACCTGAAGATACTCGGCTTTAAATCGTTCTTTATAATCAGAACTGTTCATGAGTTCGATTGTGTCTTTCAATTCCATGTCAATCTCCTTATTCAAAAGCTTCTCTGTTTAATTTGAAGGCGACAAAAGCATCCATCATAGCCGCGACAGCATCGATCTTCGCTTCATGTCGTCGTTTCAACAATTTACGGTTTCCATTTGTGTCCTCTATTGCTATACAGTTACCCATAGTAAATGACATAAGAGCCTCGTCGAAAATGAGCATTCTTTCCTCAGACAGTTTCTTCAGCTCACCAAGCGGGACTGATTCTGTCTTAGCTCCCTGTATGACTTTTTCAATTCCAAACGGCCCATTTTCCTGTTCCCACCTCTCCACGAAGTCTCTGGCATTATACGGGTCATACCCCAAACAACGAACGTCGTATTCTGCTTCGGCTATGAAATTATCAAGATCTTCATACACCTGCATCATGTCGAGAATATTTCCGGGCATAACAATAAGACTGCCCTCTTTCATAAATTCGTTGTATTTGATTCGCATTGCTGTGGGAAGTTTGCTCAGAGTGAGCTCAGATATGTAATTTCGGGTTTTTATACCGAAAGCGCCATTCGATAACGGGAATAAAAATGTAAATGAACAGAAGTCATCTCCCTGGGATAAATCCGCACCCATAGAGCAAGGCATCTGCCAATACTCTCTTCGTCGATGCGGAAGAGTTTCTTCATATGTGAAGTAATATGTGTATCCCTCCATAGGAATACCAAAACGTTTGGCAAGAATATCATTGCGGACTGCGGGGTTGTTCTCAGCTCGTTCTACATCCAGCTGATAAGTTTCATAAGTAACCGTCTTTCCGAGATTCGGATTTGCTTTAATCCATTTATCCGGATCGTTAACTTCATCAATGGAGTCTAATTTATACCACCAGATTGAAGTATGTGGAGCTTTATACTCACCTTTGAGTATCTTCATCAATTCCATTTTGATTGTATCGCCAGATCCATTACGGACAGTTCCTTCTGAGCTGATGGCAACTATAAGGTAATCATCATTTGAACCTCCACTCTGCTCTTTTGCGGCACCCTGTTCCAATGCTCCGATGACGTCCTCCCGTATATCTCCGGAAAGCCATTCGTCGACAGTTGCAATCTTGACACGCAATCCCTGCAGTTTATCAATGGACATAGGTCTGACTTCCAAAAGTGATCCGGTTAAAAAATTCTGAATTCCTTTCTTAGTCGAAGCCAGTTTAACACGATTCGCCTTAGATCCAGTCGTGTTCTGAAGCGAGCCTTCAGTGAGAAACTTATACAACGGCCCTCTTGCTCTGGTGATGGCGGTTCGAATTGGCGACATAACCTCTTCGGCCTGAGGCATAGTCGGAGCAGTTGTTACTTGATGAGTTGTCGCGGTGTTGACGTTCAGTTCGTAATTCTGCAAACAGGACGCATACATTGATTTCGCAGCGCCTCGAGCAACAATTAAATACTGCTTGGTAGTTAACCTTTTCTTAATCCGTCTCATTTCGTAGTGACCACCACTGCCTGTTTCTGACGGAACAAAAACACTGCGCTCAATGAAGTAATACCATCCAAAAATCTGTTCAGCCCATAGCTTGAAAGAGTCGAGGAGATATAAATCACTACCATCTGTTAGAGTAAGCTCATTCTCGCAATAATGGATAAATCCTTCAACTGCCCGATCATCATACCAATATCTTGGATTATCGATAAGCTGATCGATTCGATTCATTTCCAACGAAACCGTTTCACAGACCGAGATTTCTCTCCGGATTACGGCATCTCGAAACATGCCATAATACTTCGGTACGGCGGTGTTCGACAATGCCATTTGTTGTTACTCCTTTATAGTGTAATACGTTCTGTTTTTACAACATCTAAATAACCGTTTCTCTCAAATACTAATATTGGTGCCTCCGTGTTAGCTCCTTTGCCGGTAGCTGTCCATGGATTATTCTTATGTTTCTTATTATCGCCTGGAGCATATCCGTACATAGTCACACACTCATCTGGGTCTTTATACTTAGCGATATAAACCGCATTGTTTACAAGACACATCCGATCGTAAGTAGCCTCATGCTCAAATGTGTAGCCATACCGCTTACCAAAGTCCATAACGAATTTGATAATCTCCGGTGTAGCATCCGGAATCTTAATGGAATCTGTCTTGATATGAGCAACAGTAAATCCTCTCTTCTGCACCTCATGTTTAAGATCCACCATAAACAGCGCGCCACGTTTAGCAACGATATTGTCTTTGTTACGAATATCCCTGAACGGATTATCGAAGTTAGCTGATGTGAGACCATATACCGAGTTAATCGCAGTCTTGAGCGCGTTAGCAAGATCTTTGGATGTTAACTCGCCATTCTTAACCCTCTCGATATGTTTCGTAAGTTTACCGCCAAGCATATCATTGACAATATCCCAGGCTTCATGTTTGATGGATACACGTCCCTCGACGATTTCTCTATATGCTGTTGTATATCTGACTCCAAACAGACATTCAGCAATGGTGCTGTGTGGGTGCATTGAAGCAATATCCAGCAACGCTACGTTTCCATACATGCCTGGTTCGGCGTATACATAACCGCCCTCGCCAACTTCTTCTCCACGATATGTAGAAACACCATTTTCATATTTGTAGCCCGGAAAATATGGTAACAAGCCGCAGGCTTCTCCGTGAGGTTCGGCCATCATTTCCCTGCAGGATTTCTCAAGGAAGGCCTTTACTTCTGGGTCTAACTCATATACAGGCTCGGCCAAGTTACGATACTGAAACTCATTCTGAGGGTGCTTATTATTGCCAAATATAAATCTCTGAGTCAGAGTATTGGTGGTGTCGTTCACAGTCAATCCGGCCAGATCAGCCAGAATCTCTCTTGCAATAAAATCACTCTTCAGGTAATCCCATGCAGCTTCCGTCGCCAGGACATCGTTATCACAATACTCCGCTACTTTCTGCCATAATTCTTTAGGTACAGGCTTGTCCCACGGAAGTCCAAGCTCCTGATGGTGAATCCCCATTTCGATCTCGAGTTTTTTCAAGCTCTTTTTGTTACCCGCAGAAGCGAAATCATAAATATCAGTATATGAAATATTGTACGCTTCGCCGAACAACACCTTTCGACTGTCGCCTTTTTTCGTATTTACAATTTTCTGGGATAAATCATATAGCTGCTCGTTCGTATACCCCATCATACAAGCATATAACATATGATTATCATATCTACGACAATTAAATCCTACCAACCGGAATTTGATAAGTTCTTCAATGTCCTGCGGTCGTGGATTTATCAGTCTTACGATAGGCTTTCCCTCTCCCTGTACTTTCCAGTTAACCAGGAACAAGTTAGGAAATACCTCGCAATCATAAAAAACCAGCGGCTTCTCATTGTTTGTGAGCGCTACCGCCGGTTCTTCAGATTTAAATTTCATTTTGCTTACAAGTCTCAGACAATAATCAGCCTGATTGGTGCTTTGGGCTGCGAAAGAATATACAGCATTTCTCATATCGGATACATCATAAGCTTTGTCGCTGGCATAAGCATCACTGAGAAGCTTATTGATAAAATCAATACTACTTCGAGTGTCGTGATGATATTCTTTTTCGAGATTTCTTTTTATGGTAGTTCTGAGACTCTGTTCGTTTTTAAATCCTTCAATATTTATCACTTTTTTTCCTCCCTCCTTCAAAGGAAGTCCTGAGCTAATATGTGCAATAGGTAAATCATTGCATTTTGTAAGCTTTCTCCTGAGTGAACTTTTTCCTGTGAATACCTTTATTTCAATGTCTTTGTCGTAAAGACGGTTGAGCAGTGTTGAATCGCCATCATAAATATAATGAAGGTGAATCCCTGCGCCACTTTTACTTAACTCAGCATATGTAGCCGGCCATTTGCTTGCTGCAGCCAGATTTTTCTCGAATGATTTATTACCGGATTCATCCTTAATATCAAAATCAATGACTATATGATTCTCTGGAACCTTGACATAATGTAATTTATGAACATTGATGTCGTGTAACCTCGTGGTAACAGCATCCCATGGTTTGGTAGGGGTTTCCTTTTCATTGGCGTATTGAGCCAAATAATCTCCCGCAAGGATATCGAATTTTGAAGATATTCCCTCCATAAATTCAATAGTGCCTTTCGTCTTCTCTCCATCATCTTTCTTCTCACTCCTTATATCTTTCTCGAATTTATCAAGCCGGAACCCTGAATATACATTCCGAGCCTGAGATTCACTGTCGAATTCTTCATCGAAATTCCAGAAATAATTCCTAAGCTCTTCTTTGAACACTCTCTGAGAATATGGATACGGTACCTTGGTCTCGTCGCAATACACCTTATACATCTCCCAGGCAGTTTTGAGAGTCGTTCCGTCATTCTTTTTAAACACACTGAATGAATCAATCATGAAATTATAGAAATCATTCGTGGCGCCCATCATCAGCGTCGGAACGTATGAATCGTACACATGTTTATTCGCCAAATATACCTGATGACAGTGATACGCAATTCCCGGAAGCTCAAAAGGGATTTTATCCATACAATCTGAATATTCTCCCTGGTCGAGTTTATTGCCGGATGGCGTGACATCGATCAATCGTCTGAGTAAACCAGATTTGCTGTCCGTAATCTTTACTGGTTTATTGGTTCCCATAAATAAGAAAGCATTAAATCTATTCGCATAAGTAGATTTAAATTTCTCGTTTACAGTCATAAGCTCATGGGATACGAGACTGTTTAATCGAGTGTTATCCTCAATTTTGGATAAATCTCCATCATGCTGAATTGCAATAAGCGGGTTTGCTTTAAACGCCTCTAACGCAAAAGAGTTATTAGCCGATCCCAACGCTTTAGCGTCAAAGACCGAATAATAACCCTCAAATAACTGCTGTATAATATTTAAGACTGTTGATTTACCGGTTCCTGCAGAACCATAGAGAACCATAAACTTTTGAATATGTTTGGAATCACCTTCGATAACTGCGCCAATCGCCCATTCGATTTTCTTCCGCTCCCCCGGAGAATATAAAGTAGACATAAGCTTTTCGTACCCTGAAATATTACATTCTCTCAGCGGATAACTGAGCGTTCGACTGGCGTAATCCTTTTTGGTCGTCTTGGTATCACCAAATATAATTTTCTCGTCTAGTGGATGATAGTTGTCTCGCATCTGCTTTTGGCAATATTTATGCCAGGCGTCTATAGAACCGGAATTTGAATCCCACATATATTTTGTGTTAAGTTCATCAATCGCGTGTTCTTCCTGTTTTTTCGTATATTCATATAATGCGGCATCAACCATGTTGATCACGTCTTCTTCGTCGGTAGACCAGAGACCGGTATCTTCATTCCAAACAGCATAGAAATCGCCGCCCCGTATCATGAGATCCGACGATTTCTTCAGAACAAATTTAGGGAATATCTCGGTGACACCCTTTTTCACTTGGCGCGTCGAAATCTTCATGAAATCAATCATTACACTATGCTTCTCCTTTCAAGATTTAAGATATGCTGTCGAGATACCAGCACAATTGTGTCCAAATGTCCACTTTTGTTAAATCCACGTCAACGCCTCGAATTCTGAATAAACCGCCATCCCCGTCTGACTTATACTGTCTATCCAGAAATGTATTTACGATATTTCCAGCAGATTTCTTATCAAAATTATTATCGCTCATAGATCCAAGCCCCATGGTCGTGATCATTCCCCAAAACCATTGCCCGGTTCGATCGCCGAGTGCCGGATTGTCCATGATGGTCTCCTCGATCCTAATGGCCAAAGCCACCATCATCTCCAGAACACTGCATGGACCTTCGAGACAATCTCTAATCCAATCATTTTGATTTTCTCCGCCTGTATCAACAGCAAATCGCCATCTAAGATCTACGCCATCCTCAGCTCGGTTTTCGTCACTTCGCATTTCGCATCTGAACGTAATCATATGTAAGCATGAAAGAAGTTTTTTATAAGTCATCTTGCCTGAAAACCTCTTTCCGCAGACAATATTGGTCATCCATTCGAAATATTCGTTGATAATATTGTTTTTATCCATCCATTCTTCTCCTATCGTGTAGGATAGACGTCACTGAATCTTCGAGTGTCCATGAGAATCTCGTATTCTTTATCAAGAATCTCATTTCTGACAAATACTGAATCGTCCTCATATTCACCGAAATGATTCAGAGCATCGCTTCCAATAGTTTCTTCAATGTCGTCTTCATCCATAACACAATTTGCCTCATCCGTAACAACTCCATCCGCCCAATATGTCAGGCTTTCAGATGGAAGTTCGCTTTCGCCGAATTCTTCCGGTGAAATAACATATTTATCCATATAATCCTCCTCTTTATAACTATTTTTATCAATGATTTCCTGCATCGCTCTATAATCTTTGAAATCCGGATTCTTTTTAGACTGTGGCGTAGCATCTGTTTTGATAGATTCCTTTACGTCTGTCTCCGCGATATCCTCAACAGTCGGATGTTTCTTACTCCATACTTCCTTTACCGAAGCAATTTCCTCGTCAGCCAGTTTTTTATATTTATCCTTTACGAGTTTCCATGTTACTGCGGAGCCAATAGCGACTCCTGCAGCAAATATAAGAATTTTATTTATCATGGTCTTTCCCTTCCTTTGAAAATGGGTTCTCTACGCTCTTATGAATATAAATCTTTTCGTCGATTATCACTCCGGGTATTTTTCCCATCTCAAAAAGAGCCTTTAAAGTATTTCTGCCGCTATGCCATTTGACAGCAGCTTCATCCAGAGTCATGAGACCAGGAAGCGTATCACCATCGAATATGGATACGTCTTCCAAATTATTTTCCAGAATGAATATGATAAGTTCTCTACCTGTCATGATTTCTCCTTTCACCAAACGCGATCGTAAATATCCCTATGGGTATTCCCCGACCCAATGCTATTGAGTCCTGTCATTCACATCAGATCAAGGATGTTTCCATCAACATTGAAATCAAGCAGGATTGTTCTTTCATATCCGTTCACAAAGTTACGATTCGCTTCTTTGCTAGTATTGTAAATGCCGAAATCGACATAGTTATCACCAATCGGATTCTTTTTATCATAAATCCATCCTACAATCTGACCTGCTCTTGTGTGTTGGATGCCAAGCATATCGTATACTTCATTCAGGAATAAATGTCCACGATCTTCCAGACGTTTAGTTGCCGCTGCTTCCTGCTGGCGTAAGAAAATCAGATTGAGTTCCGGATCTTTGGTCCATCCAATACAGCCATCGTCGAAGAATTTCGCAAATTCACTAATGGCGTTTGGATCTACTACGTCGACAGTCTTTTTCACAGTTTTTTCGTTACCTTTTTCGTCGGTAACAGTCTCTTCCACTTCCTTAGCTTTGATGTTATAACGGAGCTCTTTATCCAATTCCTTTCCGAATCTTTCAACGACTCTTCCACGATATTCTTTGAAGCTTTTGTCGACTGCTGTGTAAGCTGCAGCCAGTGCAATGTTCCTCTTTCTGAGAATATTGTTAGATGTGAGAATGGCCGTGATAGATAATCCTCCGAGAATAACCGCAGGAGCATAAACTTTAGCAACCTTCAGAGCGGTCTGTGTATATACAATAGCAAGATCTTTGTTTCCGTCTTCCTGTGTATACTCCTCATTAACCTTATCCGGATTCTCAATCACATCATGAATGGAATCAATTTTATCTCTGGACTCATCTAAAATATCTCCCAGTTTAGTTGTTGCCTTACAAGCCATCACAGCACTTGCTACCGCACCGATTACCCCAGCCACCACAAGAATCTCCGGGCTGTGTTTCTGCAGTTTAAATGCCATTCTGTGTGCTGATCTGGAAATAGTATTCATAAATCCTAATTTTTTCATTATTCGTTCTCCTTTTTAAACTCTTCGATTTCTTTTACTGACATACCATCAATTCCGGCAGATTCGTTGGAATCAGTATGCTTGAAATATTCTCCTGTTTGTGGATACATGTATCTGAACATGCAATAGTTTGCAGCATCTGCCAGATATTCTAAGTTACCTGTTTCTTCAAATTTCTGAATACACTTTTTAAGTGATCCAATTGCATCCACATACCCTGATACAAAATTTCTTGAAGCTTTTCCATATTTGAAATATGACTGCACGACGAGATCTTTTCTAATCTCATCGAATTTGTTACTGTATTCAGTTTTTAAAATAATCTCTTTTGGATCTTCCATGAATCCTCCTTAAATCGGTTCTGCTTTTGGCAGCTTGATCATGTAGCCATCACGAACTCTTGAAATATCAGCTCTGGCGAGACTCTTCCAACCGTATTTATTGTCTGTGTAGTTACAAGTCATACCGCATAAATCATACATATCAGCAACGCTGACGACTCCGTATCTGTCCATTAATTCATCCATGCTGGATAATACTTCATCAGCCTCACCTCGGGTATCGAACACGACATCGTCGAAATCGTAGCTAGCTCTTACGGACCTTCTTGAGTTACGGCTCGTGTTATCGGAATATGATCTATATGACACATAACTGGACGAACCACGACTGCCACTTCGTTTGTCTCCGTATAACATCATGTCGACGCCATCTTTCACGATATCTGAGACAGCTTTTTTGATCGCCGGTACCAGCACATCAAGAAAAATATAAGATTTGACATTAGACACATCCTCGGAGATAAATACATCTTTGAATTTACTCACTTCGCTCTTCTTTTTTCTCTTGACATTACCGGTAACGACCTTATCTACTTTTTTCTCAGCAGCTTCTTTAGCTTCAGCTTTTGCTTTATGGGAATTTGATCTATAATCTTCCATGAGTTCTCCTCTCTTAATCAACCATCATAATTTTTCCGGGTAACGTTATGCGTGTTCCCGCAATACGGTTATTTCTTTTCTTAAACTGATATGTTAAATTACTCCTTGCTTTCTTCTCAGAAGGAGCAACAGTCTCTCCCTCCCAAATATCAGCAAGAAGAGTGTTAAATTCCATGACCGGACCTTTGTAAATATACCTGGGCATGATACGCTCCTTTCCGTTGAAAACAAAAAGAGGAATACCTTGTTATAGGTACTCCCCTGTTAGAGAATATAAATCTTAGTTTTCTGATGTTTCATCGGTAGATTCAGCTTCGTCGATTTCTACGTAATCGGAATCAGATACCACGTCAGAATCGTCATCGCTGCCTCCAGCTCTTGAACCGATCGCATAAGCTGCTACCAAACCCAGTCCGATCACTGCACCTTTTGCAATGTTCTTTCCGTGTTTCCGTAACCCGCTTTTTACTTTCGTTCCGAAAGCTTTAAGCTTTGATTCCTTAACTTCTTCGGTGGCTACTTCTGTCTCCGTATTCTCCTCTGTAGTTACCTCAACTTCTTTAACCTCTTCTGCTTTGATTTCTTTCATCTTAATAATCTCCTTTCAGATTTTTATATTCTTTCCATTAAACGATATGTATTTTTCGCGAATCTACATAAGCTTTGAGAAGTCATATCTCGGCGCAATATGATAGTCCAGAGTAATGCAAGGTCTACCGTCATCTGCAACCATGGCTCCGTAGCTTATTTCGAGTAAACCATCATCAAGATTCCAGCCAAGTTCATCGCCCATGTCTGTATTACTCAAACCAATTTCATTATAGAAATCATTTAATGCCGCATACATCTCGTACACCATGGTTTCATTGATCTTGTTGACTGCAGCACGGATTGTCTGAATATCCGATTCAAAATATCGTCCGGAAATACCGTCATAGCAAAGCTGCTTACCAGTCCCTGTGATGATCACTTCATTTTTGGATACAGGCGTCTCGTCTAGGTGTTTCTGGGAAACTTTATCTCGGATGACTTTCTCTTTCTCTTCACCTATTTCCTCTACGACCTTCTCACGATATTCGTTCAGTGCCGTTTCGGATAATTTATAGGCTGTAGCCAGTGCAGCATTTCTTTTAGCGTGTACTGAATGAGATCCGAGCAGACAAGCGATGGATGCAGCACCACTGATAGCTGCTGGAATGTAACATTTCCATGTGGTTTTGACTACTTCAACGGGCTTGAGTTCTGGCATATCATCGTACGAATCATCTTCTTTCAACGTATCGCCATATTTCTCATATCTCTTTTCAGTCAGAAGTTCCAATGCTTTCGGGGTAGCTTTAACCGCTAAGACAGTCGCGGTAATGCCGCTCGCAATGCCAATCCCGAGCAGAATCTCAGGACTTCGTTTTCCGAATCCTCGTTTCACAGTTTTAATGAATTTCATTACAGATTTGTTCATGATATCTCCTTTCAAATGAACATAGTTTTGTTAAAACAAAAATAAGAAGCCCATTAGGACTCCTTATCTGTTTTCTCGGTAATATACTCATCGAGTTTCTTATCAATTTCTTCTTTCGACTGCCTGTCTGTAGCCCAGCTAGCAGCTAATCCGCCGATAGCTACGGCAACCCAACCAGCCATTTTGATTAAATCGTATTTAGCTTTCACGAGTATACCTCCTTTCCGTTAAAGTCGTTGGAATTCTCGCGAGTCAGTAATATTCATCATAGTTCAGAATTGGTTCGAACGGCATTTCAATAATATAAAAGACGGAACCATCATCAAGTTTTGCCGGAATGTGGTTGAATTCAATCCAGAACATTCCTTCATCCATCGGAGCCCATCCGGCTTCAGCGCCCCAATCAGTAGGCTCCAGGCCGAGGAATTCATACAGTTCGTTTATCACAGCTTCTCCTCTGAGAATATAATTTCGGTTCAGGTGGTATTCTGCCATAAGAACCTGTTCGAGGCTGGCTGTGAAGAACCTCTTTGAATATTCATCGTACCAGAGAACTGGTTTAGATGAATTTTCTTCTAGCGATAAATCACAAGGCCCAGTTAAATATGAAGCATTGATGTATACAGTTTGAGATTTTTCTACTGCGAGAGCTTCAATAACTTTCTTATCGGCCTCATCGCCATACAATTCCTTGAGTTTTCGGCGATAGTCCTTAAAGCCCTGATCCAACAAAGCGTATGCGCTGGTCATAGAGGATTGAGTCTTTCGATTCAACATCTGAACTCCAAATATGCACATAATAGTAGCCGAACCCAGTAGCACTGCCGGAATATAAGGCACTGCAGCTACTTTAACTTTCTCAAGTGCAGTCAAATCTTCACCTTTTTGAGCCTCCGCCTCCTGGATGAGTAACAGTGCTTTTGGTGTGGCTCTCGCCGTTGCGAATGCTGTAGATACCGTCCCCATCGCAGCAAGTATTGTCAAGAGTTTTGGCGAGTTTCTTCTGAGTGTCATTTTTACGTTCATACGATTTCTCCTTTCGCGTGAATGAAAATAAATAGTAAAAGAAATAGAACGGGATTCGAACCCGTGATCTCCGGAATATCCGGCGCTCTACCATCGAGCTACCTATTTCTCTCATTAAAGGAGATGATTTTTACGCGAAACTAAAAAGAAAGAGCCCTTGTTAGGACTCATTCTTAGACTTAATATTTCTTTCTTCTAAATCAGAAATCTTGGACATAAGTTTACATTTCCAATTAGCATCATCTTCATTCAATAGTTCTGTAGCATATAATGCTGATACATCATATCCTTTCAATATTCCAAGCATAAATCCTTTTCCCATCAGGAACGATGCCTCGGCCACCGCATACAAAACACCACCGATTGCTAATCTTTTAATAAGTACATTCATATCAAGTACCTCCTTCTGAATATTTTGTCATAATAGCCTATGGTATCTACGCGAAAATAAAAAAAAAAGAAAGAGGCTAATGAATGATCACCCCTTTCTTGCTGAGTTATTTACCTCTGTTTAATAACAGGTAGATAAATATACCTCCAACAATTGCAATTAATACATCACTCATTTTCCTCTTCCTCCTTTGAGAATTTTGTTTTAATAGAATTTACGATATCATTGCCGTAATATACGATATATGCCGAAATTATCATAATCAACATCCATCCTTTCCAATGGATTTTAATCCAATCAAACTGCGGTTTTACAACCATTTCTTTGTAATCTTCTAATGATTTCTTCATAGTAAATTCCTCCTTTAAAATATAATTTTCTCATTATAGGAGTTGTAAGATGCGCGAAAAGCAAGAGTCATTGCTGACCCCGCTTCATGATTACTGTCTTTTCTTAATAAAGTGTCGGATAATTAATGCTATAATCACGACACATACAATCACATCGCCGAATACTACAATTCCGGCAGCACCCAACGCTGCTACGCCGAGTACTGTCAGTATTGCTAATACCACCAATATGATGAATAAGATTGTAAATAATATCATAATGTAATCCCTCCTTTGAAATTAGTAATCTTTCCATTAGAGAAATTGTTTTTAACGCGAAAAAGAAAGAGCCCTTGCTAGGACTCTTCTTCTTTCATTGCTCCATATGGATCCAATCCCATATGTTCCATTGCGTCAAAGCATTTAAATGTGTGCTTTTTCATCACCTCTTCCGCTTTCTCATCTTTCAATATTCCTAATTGATTAGCAACATTGCAAATGTCCAACATAGTTGCGTGATAATTAAGTCTCATTTTTGCTACTTTAGTCACAATGTTCATAAATATGCACCTCCATATAATCTTTTCATAATACACTATGTAATTCACGCTAAATATTACGTCTATCAAAACAGGTTTCCCATCGTTCTCGTTTCAAAGGCTTCATCTTTAAAGCCCACATAATCTGCCTAATACTTGTGGTAGGATATGATCCATCTTTGCACTCTCCGGCACGATCATCGAAGAACTTTTTGAAACCTTCATGTAAATATAAAGCATCAACCAGCCATGGATCGATTTCAGTCCAATATGTTGACTTTGTTTCCGGAATATAACGCTGCTGAATAACAGCCAGGCCCTTTTCTCCAATTTTATATAATGTACAGTGACTGTATACCGGATGATCACAAATATAAGTCCGCCCGTACATGGATGTGTAATGATCTGGCTTGTCGTAATGGTATCTCATATTCTCCTCGTAAAAAAAAAAGAAAGAGCCCTTGTTAGGACTCAATCTCCGCTTTCTTTTGATTCAAATATTCTATTAATTGGTTTTTGGTCATTTTACTGGATATTGCTTTACCAAAATTATAATGCTGTTTCATAGTTTTACCTTTGATATATGGCTCTGGTCCAAGATTGAACTGTTCCCACGTATGATCACTCCATAAAACTATAACATAATTATTTTGGTAACTGTTATTCGCTCCCCAATGTATGTGTTTTACAATTTTCCCGTTATTCATAGATATTTCTCCTTTCAATTTTTTCATTAAAGAGCTTGTAATTTTAGCGACTAAAAAAAAAAGAGCCTATACCATTTTGATATAAGCTCTTATGTCATAATGGTATCTCATTTGTTTATCGAAGACTTTCCTCTCCAAACATACCCTGTATCATCATAAAGTTTCTTTGGAGAAATATAATAATTGATCCGACCGAATTTACTATTCATTTGATCGATGGAAGTGATCACTCTTCCGTTTCTGGTAGCTCTACCAATGGGTAAATACCCAGTTATAAGACCTGCTCTGACCCAACATGCGTCTTTACCGTATACTTCAGCGACTATTCTGACTGGTACCCCGCCTTTACCGAATTCGATATCTGCCATATGTATTCTCCTTTCGCGTAAAAAAAGAAAGAGTCTCAACTATTTTAGTCAAGACCCTTCTCTCGAAAATTTAACATTTTACAATATCAATCATGAATGGGTAACTTTTCGTTATTGCTGTCTTAACTCTGTTAAGCTGTTCGTCATTTGCCGTAATGCAGACTCTCATTGGAGATCCTTCGCTGATTCGAAACGTCTGCTTTATAACATCCGCTCCGGACCCTTCGAGGATTCCGATAATACGCCCCATCACATATGGTGATTTCTCAAGCCCATACTTTCGATCTTTCTTAACAACAATTTCATAAGTCTTCATAGATGATTCCTCCTTTTCATAAAAGGACCTGTAGGATATGCGAGATAAAAAAAAAGAAAGAGCCATTTAAAGCTCTTCCTCTTCTTCTTGTAATTCGTACAGGGGACTTGATATTACTTCAGATGTTATTACTATACATGATATTGCATAGCACATTCCGAGGAGCGGATCGCGTAAATATATAATTAATCCAATTATAACTAACGCGATAACCACCTCAATGGCTACTAATATTTTTGTAATCTCAACTTTGTTCATCATAATATATTTCCTCCTTTGAAATAAGTTATTCTTTTCATTAGAGGAAATGTATTTTTCGCGACTAAAAAGAGCCCATACCATTTCGATATAAGACTCTTTTCTCGCATTTATGTTTTATTTTTATCATCATGTACAATCATTGATTCTATTATGAGTCCTATTGCAACCATTGCACATATATATCCCACAATACTGGCTCGTCCTTCTGCACCATTATCTATCACAAAAGAAATTGTTCCAACGATTCCTAAAATGATTAACGCGATCACCTTATATTTTACAACACTTCTATGATATTGGCGTTCTTCTTTTTCTATTTCCAATTCCTTTAATCGAATTAATTTGTCAACTTCAACTTTTTTAATTCTAGCCTCATCGACTTTGTGATATATGTGGGTAGTGCTCCTTCCGTCATCAATCAGGATTTTAGTTCCGCAATACTTACAAAAACACTGTTTATGCCCTTCCTCAATATCAATGTCTGCACCACATTCCGGACACTTTAGGGAGATCATCTTCATCATGTGTCATCAGCTCCCTGATACGGTCAGTAGTCTCTGACTTACTCTGTTTTGAACATCCAGATAATATTTGAGTTCTTCTGTATTCAAATCGGAATCGCCCATATCGTCCATTTTCTGTGTAAAGTCGGCATATTGTTTCATGTATTCGGTATAATCATTCATCATGGAAACTACGTCGTCTGAGTTTTCATACTTTTCCATAAAATCGCAATAATTATTCATGAATGTTTCATAGCTATCCAGAAAATCTTTAACTTCTGGACGAATTCCCGCTGAATCAGCTGCCGCGGTATCATTAGTCGGAGCTTCCGTCTCAGCTGGGGCTTCTGTTTCCGCCGGAGTTTCTGTTTCTTCAGGAATCGGGGTGTCAGTCGGCTGAGGTACAGGAGTGTCGGTAGGATCAGCCGGAGCTTCGGTTTCTGTCGGCGTTTCTTCTTTGACGGTATTGGTAGATGTTTCAGTTTCACCACACCCAGCTAAAACACTAGCTCCAAGCATAGTACATAATACTGCCACTGCCATTTTCTTTTTCATTGTGTAAAAACCTCCATTCTCGCATGTCTGTATAGACATTATACCACTCCTACATAATTGTGTAAACAAAATAAAACAAAGACGCCAAGTTTCCTCAGCGTCCCTGCTTATCCGTATTTTACTTCTTCGGAAGAAGTTTGTTAATGAAACCTCGTCCCATTATTGTAGTAATTGTTCCGTTTTCCTCGAATTTGAATGATTTCAAAGTGCCCCAGATAATTACTGCAGTAGATACGACTGTCTCGCCAATACTTATGGCATATTTGATTTTTCGATCTTTAGCGTCTGCTTTCATCTGCTGAACTTTAAGATCTGTATCGATTTCTCGTGCATCTCTTTTAAGCTCGTATTCAGTGTTAAGCTTGCTGATCTCAATCTGTCTGTCCATAAGCTTAGTGATTCCTTCGACGGCTACTTTGTAATCGTCTGAACCAAGCTCTGCTTCACCCAAAGCCTCAAGTTCTTCCTCCAATTCGCTTCTTAACAGTTTTTCGATAGTTTCCATTTTGAATTCCTCCTTTAAAAATAAGTTAATACGTTTCCGTAATAGGAACTGTTATTTGTGCGAATTATGCAGAATAACCATGGCTTTGTTTACGAGGTTTACGTCTTTCGGTAAAGAGACTTTTACTGAGTAGAAACCTTCATCAATAGAAATCTCATCATCTGAATATGGCGTAACTGTGAAATATCCATGTCCAGATGTTTTCTGGTAGAAAAAGCAAGTGATGACAATTCCCACAAACATTCCTCCGAGAAAAAATAAACACGACATGCAACATCCTCCTTTGAATTGTTTTTATGAAAATCCCTCCCCGGGAATTTTTCACATTACAAATATAACTTTGTTTCCAGTAACCTGCGTACGGATTCTAACCTAGAATAGCGCTTTGCCTAATCTAGGATAAAAATAAAAGAAAGAGCCCTTAATAGAACTCTTCCTCGTATTCTTCAGATTTTGCTTTGGCATATAAGCCAATAGAAATACAGTCGACCACAAACATTGCGGTTCCAGCAAGTGGCATTGTGTGTAACAATATTATTGTAAATATCATCATCAATATCACCACTTCTACTTTCACGAGCATCTTTGTGATTTCTTTCCTCTCTTTAATTGGCATAATAAAAACCTCCTCCAAAATATGTTTTCTTCTTATAAAAGGGGCTGTTTTCTACGCGAAAATAAAAGACAGAGGCTATGCCCCTATCTTCTCTGCTCTCTCGTTTTCTCTTTTCAAATTGCTCACTTCTTTCTTGAGTTTTTCAATTTCGTAGTTCAATTCCTCCGCATAACCAATAAGTTCCTTCATCAGTTCTATAGCTTTTAAATCTCGATCGGATATCAATCCATCTTCATTCTTAGCTGATCTGATGGCAGTTAACATAAAATAGTTCATACGTCCTTCAAATTTCATTCTATTCATCTCAATCTCTCCTTTGAAATAAGTTTTTTTCATTAAAGTGACTGTAAATCCCACGAATTACGGTGTATAATTATTAGACCAATATATGAGGAGGTCCACCATTATGAATGGATATTTCGCAGAAAATGAAGATGAAATTATTCAGCTTATTCTCCAGGGCGAAGCAGTTTGTGATTGCGGCGCATTGATGAATTTAGAAGATGATCAATTCGTATGTCCCAACTGCGGTAAAGTATACGATATTGGAGAATATGAGGATAACGGTCCGTATATCAATCTTGTAGATGGTTGTATACTCGTGGATTCTGAACCGGACATTCCATCAGGATGCGTTTCATGTGGCGCTCCATATCCGAATTGCAAGACATCCTGCGACAGATTTGACGATTGAAGCTAATCTAGGTTTGTGGTATACTGTTATCCCAACCAAATCATGAAAGGAGCTTCAATAATATGACAAAAACAGAAATCAACACTTTTATCGAAACCATGGAAGAATTCGGCGATATCTGGACTGCAGACCAGGTAGAAGAAGTCTATGGAAATAACACCCTTGACGAAGCTATTGCCGATCGTAGATCATCACATGAGAAAATGGCAGACCTGATTGGTAAGGTTATTAATCGTTAAAAGAAAAATAAGAGGATAGCTGTCCGCTAACAGCCGTCCCCTTACTTTCTTTAGCTGAAAGATGTTACTCTTCTTTGAGTGCATTTATCAGCAGCATGTCAAAGAAGGCTCTGTCCTTGGATATCAGAATGAGCTGTCGCTTCTCATCTTCGCTCAGATCCATCTCTTTAATTGCCTGGATGGTCTGATCATCAAGTTTGAAGCTAATCTCCTTCAATTTGTCCTTGGACACCTCTTTGACTGCATCTAATAAAAGTTCATAATTCATAAGTAATTCTCCTTTCTTTTTCTTTGTCATAAAACAAGCTGTTTTTCTCGCGAAATTAATCTCTCATTTTATTCAGAATCCAGAAGAATTTCCTATAGCTTTCGTAATACACATCTTTACAGCATGGTATATCCATTTTGATTTTTAACACATCGTAAGATAGTCCCTCAGTTACTCCTCTCACTATGTATTCGGCTAAGTCTCCATTTGCTTTCTCTGCAGCTCTACGAATCATGTCCATACGTTCGGAATAATAAGCTTTCATAGTGGCAATTCTTTCGGTCGGATTCGAGATATGCTTCATTTTACCGAAGGATGCCAGATCAGCGGGTCTTCCAAGCAATCCGTTCATGGCTTCGTAGGTTTTCTTCCATATAGGATACTGCAGGCAGAAATGTTTGAGTTCATAATACCGATGTCGTTCTATCCAATATGGATTCTTCTCCGACAATTCAGGTCTGATCGTGGTTCCCATGTTTACTTCGTCCTTTCCAAATATAGCCTGTTTCTTCATAAAGTTTCTTCGGGGAAATATAATAGTTAATGCGACCGAATTTACTATTCATCTGGTCTATAGATGTTATTACTTTCCCATTCCTGGTGGCGGTACCTATGTTTAGATAACCGGTAATGATACCCGCACGAACCCAGCAGGCATCTTTACCAAACACCCGTGCTGCTACTGCTACTGGCACTGATCCAGGTCCAAATATTACTTCGTCCAATGTTTTCCCTCCTTTCACGATTATTGTAGGCTAATGGCGTCTATTTGTTAAAACAAAGTCAGTGGAAAATATAACCTTTTAATCTTATGATGCGAAACACATGAAAATGTTTTTACTGCTATCTTTTCTCCATCGATGCATGGTCATTTCACTCGGGTAGTCTTCAAAGCCCAGTGTTTCAGGAGTAATCGTTCCTTCTATCACGCCTTGTATGACCTCTTTTTCGTAATGTTTGAAAGGTATTAATGTGTCCGGTATGACTCGGTGTATTTCACCGCATTGAGAGCATCTGTATCTATACACATAGATTTTCTTTGATTCCCCGTATTTACCCTTTACTATCCTTTTGGCTTTGTCATAATAGTGTGTCTGTCCTCCACAATGTGGACAGATAGGCCCATTATCATATGTCATATAAACCTCCGTAAAAATATAATGTAGGATTTGACTATTCCTACACCGTATGATATATAATATAAAGTGAAAATACAATGGAAAGGATTGGTAACGATATGTTGATCAAATGTCCAGAATGCGATTTACAGGTTAGCGATCGGGCCTTCGCGTGTCCTCATTGCGGGTATCCACTGAAGGAACAGCCTAAGCCTGTAAGAAAATCCACACGTAAGAGACGCCGATTACCTAATGGGTTCGGTCAAATAAGTGAGCTTAAAGGACGTAATCTCCGGAAACCATTCAGAGCTATGGTGACTGTAGGAAAGACTCCAAAGGGTAAACCTATATGCAAGCTGCTCAAACCGGAAGCATTCTTTGAAAACTATAACGATGCTTATGCAGCGCTTGTGGAATATAATCGGAACCCATATGATTTGGACGATTCCATAACTATGAGTGAATTATATGAGAAATGGAAAGATTACTACATTCAGTCAGGTAATAAAGAGGCTTCCTTGCGGAGCTGTGCATACGCATGGCCCTATTGCTGGAGCATCAAAGATATGAAAGTTAGAGATGTTCGATCACGGCATATCTTAGGATGTGTGGAGAATGGCTCCATCATCTCTTTGGGGATTGAGAAAAAAGCTACTCCGAATACTAAAAGACGCATAAAATCACTATTGAACGCGATTTTTGACTATGCCTTACAGTACGACCTTGTTGATAGGAATTATGCTCGTGATACCAAATTAATGCCTACTATTCAACATGATGCAAAAGAAGCAGAACAACATCATATTGCGTTCACTGATGAAGAAATGCAGAAGCTTTGGAATAATTTTGAGACTACAGATTATGCTGATTTAGTATTGATTCAATGCTATTCCGGGTGGCGTCCTAAAGAGTTGGGACTTATAGAAATCAAGAATGTCGATTTGGATAATTGGACTTTTAGTGGTGGTATTAAAACGATCGCTGGAAAAAACAGATTAGTTCCGATTCACAGTCGCATCCGTGATCTTGTTCGAAAACGATATGATGAGGCTATATTGGGTAATAGCAAATATTTATTCAATTACAAAAATATAAAAGGGAATCTGGTTCAACTTACATACCCAAGATATCAGGCAGCTTTTACGAAAATCAAAGATTCTCTTGAATTAAATATCGAACATAAACCCCATGACGGACGTGTGCAATTTGTGACTATGGCTAAGGCTGCGAACGTAGATGAATATGCTATCAAATATATAGTTGGTCATAATATCTCAGATGTTACGGAACGGGTATATACACGAAGAGAAATCTCATGGCTCGCCGAAGAGATTGAAAAAATAAAATAGTATGTAAACAAAGCTATACGAATAATTAATTCCTACACTTAATACTCTTGGAATTCGCAAGGAAATTAAGCTTTGATGAATATGGGAGCAGATGTAGGAATAATCCGATCTAACTTCACGTATTATTCGATCACATGTAGGAATTCCTATTCATACATTTTTGGTATGATGTAGGAACGATGGGATACGAATAAAATATGAATAACACCCATTTCTTCGAATCTTACAACTATCAAATACCTCTAAAACCCTATAAATACTGGATTTCTCTGCTTTCTCAATCATTTTATGTTGTTGCTGTGGAAACAACAGTGGCTGTGGCTGTAATAACAACGGCTGCAACGACAGCTGTTGGATCATCATCCTTCTTCTGCTTTTGTGCGGAAATGGATGCGGCTGCAACAATTGCTGCTGATCTTTTGAAAAGGCAGAGGTCATTTCCTCTGCCTTTTCTGCTGCCGTTTTTCTGCTTCCTCCTGTTTCTGTTTTTTCTCTTCCAGACATTTCAGATCTATCTCATAAAAAGAATTTCCATCAATGACAAGTTCCTGTTTTTTTTCAGATTCCATAATCACATTCCTTTGAAAAATTTCTTCTATATATAATATGACCAGAGAAGGTTTCTGTCATATTTCTTTCTGCAAATTCATAGATTTCAGGAAAAAGGATTTTTTTATGGAACAGGATCCTATCGCACGTACTGCTCTGGATGAAATGGTGGAAAGTGACCAGGATCAGATGCTGAAAGCCATGATCCCGTACCTTCCTTCTTCCGGGCAGCGGTTTTTATCTGTGTATACGAAAGTCCGGGAACTTCGGAATACCATGTCGCTTTTTCAAAGCAGTCGTAGAACAGCCGATCTGCAGGCTACCGGTTTTTCCGGTACCGATCCTCTGGAAATGCTGCAGGATATCCGTAAGTGCTGTGGCGGAGAAAATCGCCGTCAGATCGATCATATCACCAGTCTTATGGCTACGATCCAGATGCTTCAGATCATGAATGAAGATTCGTCAGGAGGTGAGAATCCATGAGTGATGACTGGAAAAATAATCCCCGGCTTTCTAGAATGGACCCTCAGAAGCTTTCCATGCTTCAGGGTCTGGCAGATCAGGGATTGGGGAAAAATCCGTCCGAACTTCTGCCTTTTATCATGGGCGCAGCTTCTAAAGGAAAAAATGCGGGCTTAAATTTCAGCTCTGATGAGATCTCCACTATCATAGAAGTTCTGAAAATGGGGAAAAGTCCGGCAGAGGCAGCTAAGCTTGACAGAATTGTGAATCTGATGAAAATGATACGTCATTAACAGCTTTGTGATCCCGGAACAGCGGTTTTCTGTTCCGGGATTTTCTACTTTGTAATTCTTTTTATATTTGTCGGAATATAATCTGCAAAAATCTGACATATCCATAGATTCTATCGCATAATTCATAGAACATATTCCCTATTTTTGTGATATTTTTTTATCATTTTCCCTTTCTTCTTATATCAGTATATGGTATACTTGTCCGTGAAATGAATGATATGCAAAATAGGATTTTATGCGTCAAGTGTTTGGCGAATGGGGAGTTGTCGCCAGAACGAAAAGTACGTCTTACGGTATGAAATCCGCACCCGTTGCAGCAATATAAGAGAATATCTCATATTGTGTAGGGCTTTTTCGACATACGTTCTATTACAATTGGAGATATCTTTTTTTATGCGCAAAAATAAAAGAGACAGTCTCCGAAAAACGTGATTTTTTTAACAAATGGAGGTTGTTATTTATGGTAGACAAAGCAAAAGTTGAAGAGGCGATCAAGCTTCTTCTCGAGGGAATCGGCGAGGATGTAAACAGAGAGGGACTGCAGGGAACTCCGGAACGTATCGCCCGCATGTGCGAGGAAATTTATGGCGGACTTGATAATGAAGCGGATGAACATCTTCAGAAACAGTTTCATGTAGAGAACAATGAAATGGTTCTGGAAAAGGATATTACCTTTTATTCCATGTGCGAACATCATCTTATGCCTTTTTACGGTAAAGCTCATATCGCATATATCCCAAATGGCAAGGTTACCGGCTTAAGCAAACTGGCCCGTACCGTTGATGTGTATGCAAGAAGACCGCAGATCCAGGAACGTCTGACTGTGCAGATCGCAGATGCGCTGGAACGTGTTCTCGCTCCTAAGGGAATCATGGTTATGCTGGAAGCGGAGCATACCTGCATGACCATGCGTGGAATCAAAAAGCCGGGAAGCAAAACGGTTACGACTGTTACCAGAGGTGAATTTAAAGAAAATATGGAGCTTCAGAAACAGTTCCTTGCTATGGTCAAGGACTGATGGACAGAGTGAATCAGATCTGGAATCATCCGCTCTATCAGAATGAGCTTAATAAGCTTCAGCTTCTGGAGACTGACCGTGAATTCTGCAGACATACACCGGAGCATTTTTTGGATGTGGCACGCCTTGCCTATATCCGGGCACTTGAGGAAAATGCTCCTGTTTCAAAGGAACTGATCTACTGTACTGCCCTTCTTCACGATATCGGACGGGCCAGACAGTATGAAGATGGCACTCCTCATGATGAGGCCGGTGCTGCTATCGCAGGACAGATCTTAAACGAGCTTGGATTTTCTATGGAAGAAATGGAAGCAATCATTGCGGCAATACGTGGTCACAGAGCTCAGACGGATCCGACAGTTCTTGGAAAACTGCTCTATACTGCGGACAAAAGCTCCAGAAACTGTTTTTCCTGTAAAGCAGAGCCGGAATGTTACTGGTCTCCTGCCAAAAAAAATATGACGATCCAATATTAGGAGGTTTTTCCATGAAAATCGGAAATCGTGAGTTTGATGTAAAAAACAAAACATATATTATGGGTATCCTAAATGTTACACCGGATTCTTTCTCAGATGGCGGAAAATGGAACGATATGGATCATGCCCTGAAACATACAGAAGCTATGATCGCCGAAGGTGCTGATATTCTTGATATCGGTGGAGAATCCACACGTCCGGGGCATACACCGGTTGGCGCACAGGAGGAAATCGAGCGTATTCTTCCTGTTATCGAAGCAGTAAAAGGGCGTTTTGATATCCCCATCTCTGTAGATACCTATAAGGGACGTGTTGCGGAAGAAGCCCTGAAACACGGAGCAGATCTTATCAATGACATCTGGGGACTGAAATATGATCCTGAAATGGCTCCTGTTATTGCCAGATATCAGGCTCCCTGCTGTCTGATGCATAACAAAGATAATACTGAATACAATAATTTTATTGTGGATATGCTGGCAGAAACCCAGGAATGTGTCAATATTGCCAAACGTGCCGGTATTGCCGATGATAAGATCATCCTTGATCCTGGTGTCGGATTTGGTAAAACCTATGAGATGAACCTGATGACCATGGATAATCTGGAGCTTTTCCGGAAGCTGGGATATCCGGTACTTCTTGGTACCTCCAGAAAATCCATGATCGGACTTGCCCTTGATCTTCCTGTAGATCAGCGTGTAGAGGGAACTCTTGCCACATCGGTGATCGGTGTTATGAAGGGTTGTGCATTTGTCCGTGTTCATGACATCAAAGAAAATAAACGCGTCATCCAGATGACAGAAGCTATTCTGGGACGTTAGGAGGAACTGATGGATAAAATCGAAATCAGAGATCTTGAGATTTTTGCAAACCATGGTGTGTTTCCGGAAGAAACAGCTCTCGGACAGAAATTTGTTGTTTCTGCTGTTATGTATACAGAAACACGTCCGGCAGGGCTGACAGATGATCTTTCTGCTTCCATCAATTATGGAGAAGTCAGTCATATGATCACCGATTTTCTTCAGAAAAATACTTATAAACTTCTGGAGGCTGCTGTGGAGAATCTGGCAGAGACGCTGCTGCTTTCTCTCCCTCTTCTTAAAAAGATCACCCTCCGTATTGAAAAGCCCTGGGCTCCGGTAGGCCTTCCGCTGAAAACCGTTGCTGTGGAAATTACCCGAGGCTGGCATACGGCTTATATTGCTTTTGGTTCCAATATGGGGGATAAGAAGAAATACCTGGACAATGCGATCCAGGGTCTTCGGGATATGAAAGAGATTGTTGTTGAAAAGGTTTCCGAGTATCTTGTAACGGAGCCTTACGGAGATGTGGAGCAGGATGAGTTTCTCAACGGAGCCTTAAGAGTCCGGACGCTGCTTTCTCCGGAGGAGCTTCTTGACAGGCTGCATGTGCTGGAACAGGCTGCGGACCGGAAAAGGATCATTCACTGGGGACCAAGGACACTGGATCTGGATATTCTGTTTTACGATAATGAGATCATTGATACAGTGGAACTACATGTGCCTCATATTGATATGGAAAACAGGGATTTTGTTTTGAAGCCTATGGTGGAGATCGCACCGTATCTTCGGCATCCGGTGTTGAATTTAACAATGGAGCAGTTGTTAAAAAAGCTTGAGGGAAAAACTTTGGCGGTGTGACTTTATTTATTAAATAATAAAAAGATAACAAGCCCGATACAGATATCTTTACTACAATCTGTATCGGGCTTGTTTTGTATCAGTGTGAATTATTGACTATTATCGAAAAATATTTTATTTCTGGTTTACCAGATCAAATTCGTCAGTGATCTCTTTGGATGGTGCCTTGGTAATGAGGCTGACGATGATGTTTGCTGCGATGGCCACCAAGAATGCGGGAAGAAGTTCATAGATTCCCCAGGCGCCGCCGAGCGTGCTGATTCCGTATTTCCAGATAAATACCATGGAACCTCCACAGATCATTCCTGCCAGGGCTCCCTGCCAGTTGGAACGTCTCCAGAATAATGCCAGAAGTACCACCGGGCCGAATACGGCTCCGAAGCCTGCCCAGGCAAAGGATACGATAGTAAACACAGAACTGTTCGGGTCGCGGGCAATAAACATAGCTACTACTGCGATGAGAAGAAGCGTGATCTTATCGGCTACCATGCTTTCTTTTTTTGTTTCTTTATCCTTCAGTATACTTCCGAGAAGGTCGGAAGAAACTGCTGAGGATGCTGCCAGGAGCTGAGAATCTGCAGTTGACATGGTGGATGCCAGGATTCCTGCAAGGATGAGTCCTGCAAGGATTGCTGCAATTACACCATGTTTACTGAGAAGATCTGCGATCTGAACGATAATTGTCTCAGATGCGGAGCCTTCCAGAAGGTCAAACTCTCCTGCTGCTGTCATTCCAAGTCCTACCACACCGATCAGTACTGCTACTGCCAGTGAGATCACTACCCATGTAGTTGCTACTCTTCTGGAAAGTGTAAGCTTCTCTTCGTCTTCGATCGCCATGAAACGAAGAAGAATATGCGGCATTCCGAAATATCCAAGTCCCCATGCAAGCATGGAAATGATATTAAGCAGTGGATATGCCTGTTCTGTTCCGGTTGTTGGATCATATGTAGTAAACATAGTCAGATATCCGGGCAGTGATCTTGCATGGTCTGCAACTGCTTCAATACCACCTGCTGTGCTGATCCCGAATACAAATACGATCACAAGAGCGATGGACATGATGATACTCTGGATAAAGTCCGTGGTAGATGCTGCCAGGAATCCTCCCAGTGTGGTGTATCCAACGATGACCAGTGCACTGATGATCATAGCTGGCAGATATTTTACACCGAAGAGACTTGCAAAAAGTTTACCACAGGCTGCAAATCCGGAAGCTGTATACGGAATAAAAAAGATCACGATAAAAATCGCTCCGATAGACTGCAGGATCTTTTTCTCATCTCTGTAACGATTACTGAAAAAGGATGGCAATGTAATGGAATTTCCTGCCACATGTGTGTAGCGGCGGATTCTTTTTGCCACGATCCTCCAGTTTACGTAAGTTCCGATCGCAAGGCCAATGGCTGTCCAGCCTGCATCTGCAATACCGGTAAGATAAGCAAGTCCCGGCAGGCCCATCAGAAGCCAGCTGCTCATGTCAGAAGCCTCTGCACTCATAGCTGTGACAAGTGGACCAAGCTTTCGTCCTCCAAGATAGAAATCAGAACTGTCATTATTGTTCTTGGAGCAAAGATAACCTACAAAGATCATTGCACCCAGATAGACGATAATGGCTGCCATTATACAAATATGTGCTGTTGTCATTGTTTCTCTCCCTTCCATGTTTCTGCTTTAAAATCACAAAACATGAGAGATTTTGCTTATGCATCCCCATGCTTTCTGCTTTTAAACCAGTTTTACACATATTTATAAATTTTATTATATTAACTTTAGAAAGTAAAGAGGATTTTTCGTTTTTTTACATAAAAAAGTATTTTATATGAAGAAAAAGGGCTGAACCATATAAGGCGGCCCAGCTCTTTTTCAAAATCTCTGTTTATTTTTCTTCCATACGATTCTGCACATCTTCCACTGTATATGCAAGCTTCTCAACATCCTCGGAATAAGTCAGCCCCTCCTTCTCAGCCAGAGCTTTCAGAACACCGATCGTTTTCTGAAGATGCATGTAGTTTCCTGCGGAGGAACCACCTGTCAGCGCGATGTATTCTCTGTAATAATTCATGAACATGTTCATTTCCGGGCTGTCTTGATTATATACTACAACACCTATTGTATATTGGATATCTCCGTCTTCGACAGCAGCAGAAAGTTTTTAAAAATCATACTGTTTTGTGCCTTTTCTTATTTTTCCGTTACACAATGGCAGGCTACTTCATGTCCGGACTCTACTTCTGTGAGCACAGGACGGATCGTCCTGCATTTCTCCATGCAGTGTTCGCAACGATTCTGGAATGGACAGCCATGGGGAACATCCAGAGGGCTGGGGGCCTCACTTTCGATGCTCTCGATCTTTTTGTTCTGATCCATATGAATGGAAAACTGTGCCCCAAGAAGAGCCTGTGTATATGGATGAAGAGACTTTTCCGTAACATCCTCTCCCGGAATTACCTCCACGATATTCCCGAGGTACATGACAGCAATCTGATGAGCAAAGGAACGGATCAGAGCTAGGTCATGGCAGATAAAAAGCATGCTGATGTTTTTCTCCTTCTGGAGACGTACCAGAAGCCGGATCACGGATTCCTGTACGGAAACGTCAAGTGCAGAGGTAGCCTCATCGCACACCAGAATCTCCGGTTCCAGGGAAAGTGCCCGGGCAATACTGATACGCTGACGCTGACCACCACTCATATTATGGGGATAGCGGTCTATAAAATCTTCAGGAAGCTCTACCATTTTCAGGAGTTCTCTGGCCTTGGATTTCTTTTCGCTTCTTTTCAGCTTTCCGTAATTGATCAGGGGTTCTGTGAGAATATCCACGATCTTCATTTTCGGGTCAAAGGACGCCAACGGATCCTGGAAGACCATCTGCATGTTCTGACGGTTCAGCCAGGTTTCTTTTTTGGAAAGATCAGAGAGGTTTTTTCCATGGTAAAGGATCTCTCCGCTGGTCGGCTTGTCAAGAGAAATGACCATGCGGACAAAGGTTGATTTACCGCAGCCACTTTCTCCGACGATTCCCAGAGTTTTTCCTTTATAAACGTTCAGGTTCACATCGTTGCAGGCTGTTAAAGTTCTGCCGCCGGAAGCCGGGAACTGTTTTACGATATGTTTTGCACTGAGTACGATATCGGATTCCTTAAACATAACGCTGTCCCTCCATTTCCGGCACTGCAGCCAGCAGTTTCTTTGTATAGTCACTGGTCGGATGCTCCATGACTTCATCTCGTGTTCCCTGATCCACAACTTTTCCGTTCTGCATAACAACAAGCTGATCAGCCATATAGGCTGCTACACCAATGTTATGGGTAACAATGATGATACCGGTTCCGAAATCATCACGAAGCTCCATCATCTGGCGTACGATCTGTGCCTGTGTAGTAACGTCCAGCGCACTGGTCGGCTCATCTGCAAGAAGCAGCTCCGGGTTAAAAGTCATGGCCATGGCAATACCAACTCGCTGGCGCATGCCACCGGAAAGCTGGTGTGGATAACTTTTCATGATATTTTCCGCGTCCGGAAGACGCATTTTCTGAAGCATGGAACAGCCTTTCTTCCATGCTTCTGCTTTGGATATATCCGTATGTGTACAGATATATTCCACATACTGACTTCCGATCTTACGGATAGGGTTCAGGGTTCCGCCGCAGTCCTGGAAGATCATGGAAATGCGGGTACCCCTTAAATTTCTCCATTCATCCTTTGTATTGGAAAGCAGAGAATGTCCGTGAAACTGAATATCTCCGGTGCTGACCCGGCCACCTCCGGCAAGTGCGCCGAGGACAGCACGGATCACGGTTGTTTTTCCACTTCCACTCTCGCCTACCACACTGATGATCTCACCCTTCTTCATGGAAAGGTTGAAATGTTCAATGGTAGGTGCCTGTTTTCCGTATTGAACGGAAAGATCCTTGATCTCAAGCATAAATAAACGCTCCTTTACTCGGCAAGAGTGATATCCTTTGTCAGCCAGTAGTAATCCATTGGATACATCTTAACACCGGTTACCTTTTTGTTGGAGAAGAGATAGGTTGTCTCATAACCAAAGAATACAGTTGCAGCATCATCCATGATATCCTGCTGAATATCGATGATGAGATCTTTTCTCTTGTCCTCATCAAATGTCTGCGCAAGCTCGTCAAGAAGCTTGTCAACCTCCGGGTTATTGTATCCTGTAGTATTGTTTGCAGAGGAGCTGTACCAGTTCTCTCTTAAGTAGTTCTCAGGGTCCCCAGTGTTTGCTACCAGCACGTTCCAGATCAGAAGGTCATACTGACCGGAATCTCTCATGTCAAGAAGTGTCTCATAACTTACTGTGTTCAGGTTTACGTTGATACCGATCTCCTTCAGACTGGCCTGTGCTGCCTGTGCGTATACACCAAGCTCGGCACGGCTTGTGTAGATAACAAAATCAAGAACAAGAGGATCTCCGTCAGGAGTTTCTACAAATCCGTCACCGTCAACATCTTTGTATCCGGCCTCATCAAGGATCTTCTTTGCGCTGTCCGGATCATAGGAATTCTCATCCTTCAGATCATCGAATCCAAAGTCAAGTGTTGGAGGAACCGGTGCTTTACCAGCTGTTGCACCCCCCTCAAGAAGAGTGTTGCAGTATGTTTCCTTGTCAAGGCCACGAAGAAGTGCCTGGCGAAGAGCCTTATCGCTGAGTGCATGATCCTCATTCTGGTTCATGAATGCATAGGTGGAACGAAGAGACTGAAGCTCCTGGATGTCGTAATTGTCATTTCCCTCAAACTCAACCAGGTTCTCTGTTTTCAGGTTGTAAGCGATATCGATCTCACCTGTCTGAAGAGCCATGGAACGTGTTGTCTGGTCATCCACACATTTCAGTGTAACTTTATCAAGGGGAACTTCTCCATCCCAGTAGTTCTCATTTTTTACTACGATACAGGAATCCGTCGGGCTGAAGGACTCTACTGCGTAAGGTCCTGTACAGATCGGTCCTTCCATGGCAAATGTAGAATCATCTACATTTGTATCTACGATCAGAAACAGCGGGTCTGCAAGGCATCCGGCCATGTTTGCATTTGCTCTGTTCAGATGGAAGATCAGGTTCTGTCCGTCAACTTCGAGGCTGTCGAGATCAAAGAATTCCGGAACACGGTCACTTTTTTCAGCGGTACGTTCGATGGAGGCTTTTACCATCTCCGGTGTCATATCGTCACCGTTGGAGAATTTTACGCCCTCACGGATCTTGAAGGTCCATGTTTTTCCATCGTCACTGTTTTCCCACTTTTCCGCAAGACATGGAACGATCTCACCGTTCTCATCGAATTTTGTAAGGCACTCACCGATCGCATAACGGGATACAACCCAGCTGAAATACTGCTCTGTCGGCTCCAGTGTATCTGCAAAGCTTGTTACTCCGATGGTGATCTCCTTATCACTTTTTTTGTCACCTTTTGCCTGAGCCACTGTTGCCATTGAAAGGGTCATCATACATGCAAGTGTAGCAGCCAGCACTTTTTTAACTACATTATTTCTCATTTCATCCTCCTAAAGATAATATACTGATTATATGGTGTTGGTTTGTTACAGAGTTGTTTTATTGATCCTGGCGCGGATCCAGTACATCACGGATGCTGTCTCCAAGCATGTTGAAAACAACAACACAGATCACGATAGCGATACCAGGGTAGATCATAAGCCATGGCGCCTTTGCCATGTAGGTTCTTCCTTCATTCAGCATCAGTCCCCACTCCGGTATCGGCGCAGTTGCACCAAATCCCAGGAATGAAAGGGAAGCCAGCTCCAGCATCATAGTTCCGATATCTGCTGCCGCAGTTACCACCATCTGGGTTACCATGTTGGGAAGAATGTGTACAAGAAGAATTTTCCAGGTCTTTGTTCCGTTTACTATAGCTGCCTCTATGTAAAGACTCTTCTTGACTTTCAAGACCATACTTCGTGCAAGACGGGCATATTTTGTCCAGCTTACAGCCGCAATGGAGATAACGGCATTGACCAGGTTTGGTCCAAGCATACCGGCAATGGCAATGGCCAGTACAAGCCCAGGGAAGGAGATCATCATATCTGCGATACGCATGATCACTGCATCCACAACGCCGCCGAAATATCCGGCAATAACTCCTAAAAATGTACCGATGACAAAGATCACCGCAACCAGACATAAGGTCATGATCAGAGAGGTTCTTGTTCCGAAGATAACACGGGAAAGAAGATCTCGTCCAAGCTTATCCGTTCCGAACGGATGAGCGGAGCTTGGCTCCTGCAGTGATTCGGTCATAACTGCATTCAGTGGATCATATGGTGAGAGCTGCGGCGCAAAGATCGCAATTCCGATCACCACGAGACCCAGAATGAAGAAAAGAGTGAACTGTTTATTTTCTTTGAATGTTCGTAATACCTTTTTCAATTATCTATCCTCCTTAAGTCTTGGATCGAGATAAGTATAGGACAGATCCACAAGCAGGTTGATGCACATGTACAGGATTGCGATCCAGAGTACATAGCCCTGTACAAGAGGATAGTCACGACAGGAAATTGCTTTTACTGCCATATTTCCCATTCCAGGCCAGTTGTAAATGATCTCTACAACTGCAGTACCTCCCAGAAGACTTCCAAGGGAAAGTCCCAGCAATGTTACCAGAGGAAGCATTACGTTAGGAAGGACGTGTTTCCAGAGGATAACGCTTTCCTTGATTCCACGCATTCTTGCACCTGTGACATAATCCTGGTGAAGTTCCTCCAGTACTGCACTTCTTACCTGTCTGGTATATTTTGCAGACATGGCAAGTGCAAGAGTCAGCGCCGGGAGGATCATGGATTTAAAATCCGTACTGCCTCCTGCAACATTGATCCAGCGAAGCTGAACACCAAAGATGCTGAGAAGGATCAGGCCTAGCCAGAAGCTTGGAACAGATACTCCCACAAAGGTAATTCCTCTCACAAAATAATCCGGGAATTTGTTCTGATATACAGCGGCCAGGATTCCAAGCGGTATGGAAATAATGACCATCATCAGAAGTGCCAGCAACGACATCCTCAGCGTCGGCCAGAAACAGGATACCAGTTTATCTGTTACCGGCATTTTGAAAGAATAGGACTGTCCCATATCTCCTGTAACAACACCCTTCAGCCAGGAACCATACTGCACGAGAAATGGCTGATCAAGGCCAAGCTCATGTCTTGTCTGTTCCAGAAGCTCTGGTGTAGGAAGATTACCACACTCTGTCAGCATGATCTCCGCAGGATCACCAGGTGACAGGTAGGTCAGTCCAAATGTGAAAAAGCTGATTCCAAATAATACAATGATGATCTGGAGAAATCTTTTTCCTACTTGTTTCTTTGTCACGTTTTACTCCTTTCCTCATTTGATGCGATTTTAACATTGCCGTTTTAATTTAGTTAGATAAAAGAAACTACTGGATTCTTAATATGCAGAATATGCATGGAATTTTAGAAAATTTGCACGAAAAAAGCCCGTGACGAAATACGGGCACACAAAATAAATATGCTTCCTATCTTCCGTAAGAATCATTTTAAAACAATTGCAAGCAGGTCTCCTGACTTAGGATCCTTACCCTCAAACACCTTCCCGGTCTATTTCTCACGTACTCGACCAGTGGTACTTTGTCTGAGGATTCCCCCTTACAGTGACGGGATCGTACCGGATTTACACCGGTTTCCCTATTAATCCTCTCAGAACTTACAACGGCTGATGTGAAAATCAGCAAATGCTGTTAAATTACTGCAACATTATATGATAAAACTATAGTTTATGTCTATGGAAAAATGTTATATTTTTAGAAAACTCATAAATTTTGTTAAAGATGCTTGAATTGTATATATCCCCCATGGGGGATATGACAATTGGATTTATCTGATCTGCTAAAAAAAACACGGATTTTACCTCGCTATTTTTACAAATAGAATAGCAAATGGTAAAACCCGGTTTTCTTACTGTTTCAATATGATTTCAGACAGAAGCGTTCTGAAAAGGTTGTTTACTATCAGGTCAGAGTCTCCGTGATCGCTGCATATGCGATCATTGGTCCGTCTTCAATAATGTTCAGACTGGCTGTTTGATAAAGTACGACTCCGTTTTCAGTTGCAATAGATGTGTAAAGTAAATTCCCATAGTAATCTCTCAGTTCACCCAGTTCTTCCCCCTTAAAAAAGTATTCTCCAGGCTTCTTGGACGGATACCAGCATCCGGTATACGGCGCATATTCATAGACTACATTTTCCAGAAGCATCTGACGGTAATGCTTCAGACCATGACATTTCTTTCCCTGGAGATGAAAAACAAGGTGACGGACGTCTCTTTTATCCTGTTCTACTTCCTCCCAGGTCCAGTAGCTGTGTCCGCCTCTTTCGATGAGAATACTTGGAATTCCAAGAGAAGAAGCATAATTGTAGGCGCCACCTGTGGCGGTTGTGGAACGGACCACATATTTTACGCCGATATGCCGTGCCATATGTAATGATTTCTCTGCTGTCTTTTCATCTACAACCCCTACATAATAAACATAGGGATGAAGCTGTTCGAACCCATCTCCGCTATGCAGGTCGATATAATAATCTGCTATGGAAAAAAGCTTTGTCACTATAGCATAGGCAATACGATCTGCAACTGTTCCCTCAGGATCTCCGGGGAAAACGCGGTTCAGGTTCTTGCCATCCTCATAGACCAGACTCATGGTGCGATGCTCAAAGCCACTGACATTGACCAGTGGAACGATGATCACATTTCCCTTCAGTTCTTCCGGTTGAAATTCTTTTGCAAGTTCCATTGCCGCCTGGATTCCTACATACTCCGCACTGTGTATTCCTGCTGTGATCAGTATCGTCGGTCCGTCTTTCACTCCGCATATCACAGTTGCCGGCATTGCTATGCCGTATCCTGTGATCTTAATTTTCCCCTGTGCCTTCTCTCCTTTTTCAATCACCCAGTCATCAATTTTGATCATTGGTTGTTTCCCTTTTCCTTTTTTATATTTCCGCACTTTTGACGATAAGTATATCATGCCTAACCGAAATTGTACATATTCTTTTAAGATTCCGGGAAAACAGAAAAAAGCTTTCGTAACCGTTCATTCTGATCCGACGTACAAAAGCTTTTTTCCTGAATGATATATAATTTATCTTTTTACCAATTCTTTGGTGATTTCTTCCCAGCTGACTCCTTTTTCCACCATGAGTACCATCATATGATAAAGAAAATCTGAAATTTCGTATTTAATCTCTTCTTTATCCGGATTTTTGGCTGCAATGACGATCTCTGTGCATTCTTCACCGACTTTTTTCAAAATCTTGTCAATTCCTTTATCAAAAAGATAATTGGTATAGGAACCTTCCTTTGGATGTTCTTTTCGGTCAGTGATCACATCATACACATTCTGGAACACGTGAAGAGGATTGGTATCATCGTACTCCTTTTTCATCAGCGGTTTGAAGAAACAGGTACGGTTTCCTGTATGGCAGGCTGCGCCCACCTGCTCCACTTTGGCAAGGATCGTATCATTATCACAGTCAATGGTAAGAGACTTTACATACTGTACGTGTCCGGATGTCAGACCTTTGGTCCAGAGCTCATTCCGGCTGCGGCTCCAGTATGTCATTTTTCCAAGCTTCAATGTTGTGTTAAAAGCAAGCTCATTCATATAGGCCAGCATCAGTACTTCATCCGTCCGGTAATCCTGGACAATAACCGGAACCATTCCGTCACTGTTTAATTTAAAGTCCGACCATGCAATATTACTTTTATATGTGTTTACTGGAATTCCGGCTTCTTCGCAGGTTTCCTTAAATGTATGCAGATCATTTTCAAGACTACTTACATAAGCACCGCAAAGTCCGGACACAGCTGGTTCTCCTAAAAGCTCCAAAACGTTCTCAGATCTGTTTTCATCGGTATGAAGAACAATGGAAATCTGAGAAATCTCTGCAATTTCATTTTCGACAGTGTCCAAAGCCAGAACAGTGTCTGCATATGTTTCGATCAGATCCTGATTTTCTGTGAATTCTCTCAGATCAGAGATGCTGATCATCATACGCTCTTTTCCAAAGCGCCGGGATACTTCTTCCAGAAGCTTGATATTATTCTCTTTCGAAAAATTCAGTACAACTTTGGCACATCCCGCATAGATCAGCTTTTTTACATCTTCTATACGTTTGATATTTCCCGCTGCGATCACCGGGATCTCAGATACCTGACAGATATCACGGATTTTTCCGATCGCACGGTCATGCTCTGCATCTGCAGAAGAAAAGTCAAATACCAGAAGCTCATCTGCCCCATTGTCACCGTAAAATTTTGCAAGTGTTTCTACATTTCCGTCTCCGAAAAGATTTCTCTGTCCAAATCCTGTTACCGCCTTTTCTGAATGAAGATAAAGGCATGGGATCAACTGTTTGTTCATAAGTGGTCTCCTTCTGTATCAGAGGCTTCCCTTGGTAGAAAGCACGTCTGTGATCCGGGAATCGTACTGTGTTGCTGCATCAAGGGCTTTCGCAAAGCTTTTAAACATGGCCTCTGCCACATGATGGCTGTTTCCTCCGGAAAGAACCTTGATGTGAAGATTCATTGCTGCGGAATAGGATACTGCATAAAAGAATTCCTTTACCATCTCTGTAGCCATATCTCCTATTTTTTCCGTAGAAAACGCTGCATCCCATCCAAGATAAGGTCTTCCGGAAAGATCTACTGCGCAGAGCACAAGCACTTCATCCATAGGAAGGATACAGCTGCCGTAACGTTTGATCCCTTTTTTGTCGCCAACTGCCTCACGGATAGCGTTTCCAAGGACGATCCCTGTATCTTCAATGGTGTGATGATCATCTACATTCAGATCACCGTGGACTCTCAGCGTAAGATCATACAGTCCATGGCGCGTAAAACCGTCCAGCATATGGTCAAAAAAGCCAATGCCTGTATCAATATCGGAACTTCCTGTTCCATCAATATTCAGCTGCAGACGTATCTGCGTTTCTTTTGTGTTTCTTTCGATCAGTGCTTCTCTTGCCATTATTCGTTCTCCTTGTCCTCTTCCTCAAAACGGACTGCAATGGAATTTGCGTGTGCAGTCAGCTGTTCCGATGTGGCAAACTGGATGATGTCCTTGTGGATCTTTCGGAGTGCTTCCCTGGAATAATATACAATACTGGATTTTTTGATAAAATCATCTACAGAAAGTGCGGAGAAAAATTTGGCAGTTCCATTGGTAGGAAGTACATGGTTTGGTCCTGCAAAATAATCTCCAAGGGGTTCAGAGCTGTGCTCTCCGATAAAGATCGCACCTGCATTTCGTACCTTCATCATATCTTCAAAAGGATTCTTTGTGACGATCTCCATATGTTCAGAAGCAATTTCATTGGCAGCCTCAATGGCCTCGTCCATATCTTCTGCGATCAGGATATAACCAAAGTTCTCCAGGGATTTCTCAATAATGGCTTTTCTGGAAAGTACCTCAACAAAACCTCTGACTTCTTCATCTACCTGATCTGCAAATTTCTCATTTGTTGTGATCAGGATCGCAGATGCCATCTCATCATGTTCTGCCTGAGAAAGAAGATCTGCTGCAATATAACGAGGATTTGCAGTCTCATCTGCAAGAACGAGGATCTCGCTTGGGCCGGCAATAGAATCAATGCTTACGTATCCATAAACTGCCTTTTTTGCAAGCGCAACAAAAATATTTCCGGGTCCTACGATCTTGTCAACCTTTGGAATACTCTCGGTTCCATATGCAAGTGCTCCGATGGCCTGTGCACCACCCACTTTATAGATTTCATCTGCTCCGGCTTCGTTGGCAGCAACAAGTGTGCTTGGATTTACTTTTCCGTCTTTTCCAGGAGGTGTTGTCATTACAATACGGTCAACACCGGCAACTTTTGCAGGAACGATATTCATCAGCACGGAAGACGGATATACAGCCTTTCCACCGGGAACGTAAACACCTACACAGTTCAGAGCGGTTACCTTCTGACCAAGCATAGTTCCGTCTGTTGTGCTTGTGAACCAGCTGTTCTGAAGCTGCTTTTCGTGATAGCTGCGGATATTCACCAATGCTTTTTTGATCACATCGATCAGGGAAGGATCTACCAGCTTGTATGCTTCCTCGATTTCCTCAGGAGTTACACGGATCGTATCCTTTGTCACTTCGACTTTATCAAATTCTCTGGTAAATGCAAATAACGCGGTATCTCCCTCTGCTTTTACTTTGGCAAGGATATTTGCTACTGCATCCTCGTATTTTCCGTAATTATTAGGGCTTCTTTTTAAGAGAGTTTCCAGAATATCTTTTGTAGATTCTTTGGTGAGTTTTACCTTACGCATAATAAATTCTGCCTTCTTTCTGTATTTTGGAGGTTCATCTGTTATTCAGTTTATTTGATCACACCTCGAAGTTCTGTGATCAGTTTGCGGATCCGTTCATCTTCCATTTTCATGCTGACCTGATTGACTACCATACGTGCAGACAGAGGGCAGACTTCTTCCAGCACCTTCAGGCCATTCTCGCGAAGAGTGCTTCCGGTTTCCACGATATCCACGATAACCTCGGAAAGTCCTACGATCGGTGCAAGCTCGATGGAACCGTTCAGCTTAATGATCTCCACAGTCTGATGCTTTTTGTTATAGAAGTAATCCTTTGCAATATTTGGATATTTTGTAGCTACACGGATCAGCTGATTGTTATTCAGGACTTCTCTGGCGCTTTCAGGGCCGCATACGCACATGCGGCATGCTCCAAATCCAAGATCCATAACCTCATATAGCTTTCTTCCTTCTTCCAGAATGGTATCTTTACCTACGATACCGATATCTGCTGCACCATACTCTACATAAGTCGGCACATCCGGACCTTTTGCAAGGAAAAACTTCAGCTTCAGTTCCTCATTGGTAAAGATCAGCTTTCGGGAATCTTTGTCACGCATCTCCTCACATGTAATACCGATCTTCTCAAACATATCCAGTGTTTTGTTGGCCAGACGCCCTTTTGTGAGGGCAAATGTAAGATATCTCATCAGTCCTGCTCCTCCTTTGCCGGGCACAATGCCACTTTTTTACCTTTATTTCGAAGCTCCATTGCTTCCTGGATCGCTTTTTTCAGATTTCCCGGATCATAGGTGATCACAATGGTCTTATCACCGGACGGAACAGCCAGCTTCTGTCTGGAAAGCGCGAGCATCAGGTTATCGACCACAATGGCAAATCCAATGGAAGAAGCCGGTTTTCCGAAATGCTTCATCAATTCGTTGTAGCGTCCGCCCTTGATCAGGGGTTCACCGGTTCCATATGTATAAGCCTGGAAAATGATCCCTGTATAATAACGGAACTTACTGAGCATTCCAAAATCAAAAGCAATGTATTTCTCACAGCCGTATACTTTCAGGATCTCATAAATTTCTTCCAGTCGTTTTACTGCAGAAAGTGCTTCCGGATTGGAGGTGAGTTTTTTTGCTTTTTCCAGCACTTCTGCTGAACCGAACATCTGAGGCAGTTCAGCAAAAGCCTTGGAAAGGTTATTGCCTAAATTCTGTCCCTTAAGAAGCTCTTCCACACCAAAATAATTCTTCTGAGAGATCAGCTCACGAAGATGCTCTTCTATCTCCGGCTCCAGATCTGCCTCTGCAAGCAGGGATTTATAATAATCTACCTGGCCTACGCTAACCTGGAATTCGGTAAGTCCTGCTGCCTTCAGACACTCCACGGTCATAGCAAGGATCTCAGCATCTGCTGCTGCAGAATCATCTCCCATATGCTCAACACCCATCTGAGTATTTTCCTTCATCTGACCTCTGTAACTGGAATTGTTGATAAATGTATTTCCGGTATAACAAAGTCTTACAGGTCCTTTTTCCGGATCAAAATAAGTTGCACATGCTCTGGAAACAGACGGTGTAAAGTCAGGTCTGAGGACAAGTGTGTTTCCCTCTCTGTCAAAAAATTTATATAAATCCTTGGATGGGATCGTTCCTACTTCATTGCTGAACACTTCAAAATACTCAAATCCCGGTGTTTCTATATCTTCATATCCATATCTTGAAAACACCTGGTGGAGCTCCCTCTGGAGCCGTTTTTTGCGGCTGCATTCCTCTCCATAAATGTCCCGCACACCTTCAGGTGTATGAAAAATACGCTGCATGTTCATTTCCTCCGTAACACGTTTTGAGATTTTCTGTGTTCCACTTTAATTCGCTACCATGCTACCACAGAAAAACTTAAATTTGATTATATAGGAAACCTTTCCAAAAGTCAATCCCGTAATTGCAGATCTTTCTGGATCCCTTCCAGATAAGGAACCAGAAATCCATTTTTTCCGGAAAGATAAAATTCCTCGTCCAGCTCTTCCCGACGAAAACTTTTTCGTCCGCCGTCTTCCATCCTTTTCCAGAATTCCTTCAGCTTACGAAGGGTAAGATAATAAAAAACATTATCTGCGCTGAAATAGATCAGAAAAAAAGCAATCCCCTTCTGCTTTTCAAACTCATCCATAAATGCTACCTGATGAGGATGAATGTTCGCAAGGGGAAAAGTTTTTACACAGCATTCTTTTGCATCGAAGCAGACAGGGATTCCCTGTACTGCTCCGATATAATCTACGGTACTTTTCTGTTCAAAATATGCCAGCGTGATATGCCGGGAGGTTTTATCCATTTTAACCGGAGTGATAGGTGTCGGAATTTTCTGGATGAGGGCCAGTCCCTTTTCCCTGTACTGCTCATTGGTACGATTGATAAGTTCCTCCAGAGTAGAACCACGAAGTCCTCTGCTGTTCCATGTTGCCATAAAGTCTGTCCTTTAATTTAGAAGTTTGATGGATGGGAAATAACGGATCTCCGCTTTTCCGACGATCTGATCAAACTGTACATATGTATTCTGCCAGTATCGGGAATCCTTGGAATTGTTACGGTTGTCTCCCATCATAAAGTAACAGTTTTCCGGTACTTCGTATGGTCCGAAGCTTCCAAGAGGAGTTTCCGACACAAAGGAATCATCCAGAGGTGTCTCTGAATCATTGATATAAACTTTACCATCTTTGATCTCTACTTTATCTCCAGGAAGACCGATGATACGTTTGATGAACAGCTGGGACTCATCATCCGGATATTTGAAGATTACAATATCAAAGCGTTCCGGATCTTTCCATTTTTTTGAGATCTCGTGACCAAATACATCCATATTCAGACCATAGGCCAGACGATAGCCAAAGATACGATCCCCGGTCATAATGGTATTTTCCATAGATTCTGACGGAATCTTTGCATTGATCAGTACTACATTGTTGATAACTAGGACTACAACTACCACGATGATGATCATCTTGACGTAATCCCATATTTCATTCCAGATTTTCATAATAACTCTCCTCCAACTTTTCCTCTTTTAGTGTTCTGAGAAAGATTTCCGGAAGCGGTGCCGTAAAGACCTTCCCGGATAAATATGACAGGCTTCCTTTCATAGATGGAAACTCCATTCGAAAAGAATGAAGCAGCTGTCCTTTCAGTTTTTTATCGGCTTTTCCATATTTGGGATCACCAACAATCGAATGTCCCTCCGAAGCAAGGTGAGCTCGGATCTGATGTGCACGTCCTGTGATCAGTTCAACCTTAAGAAGGGTACGGGTTCCATTGGTACCCAACGGATAATACTTTGTTTCCACTGGAAGGGCATTTTCTTTCTCTTGTTTATAGATGGTTACTTTATTGCTTTTTTTATCTTTTGCCAGATAACCTTTGATATATCTTTCTTCTTTTAAAACTCCCTCCACAAGACAGAGGTAATATTTATGAAGTTCCCTGGACTTGAACATCCCTGAAAGTTCCTGCAGACCGGAAAGGCTTTTGCCTGCCGCTATAAGTCCACTGGTATTGCGGTCAAGGCGGTTGCATACGGAAGGACGAAAGGTTCTCAGATCATTCTCTGTAAGAGAGCCATTTTTCAGAAGATAGCCAGTCAGATATTCTACCAGTGAAGGGGTTCCGTCATCAGCAGGCTGAGAAAGCATTCCTGCCGGTTTGTTGATCAACAGGATATTTTCATCCTCGTAAATGATATCCAGAGCATAATGTGCCCGTGGAGCAGAATCATTTCCGCTGAATTTTTCAAATGTTTCATCACTTAAAAACAGTTTTACATGATCTCCTGAAAACAGCTTTTCATTCCCGGTGGCTTTTTTTCCATTGAGCGTGATATTTTTTTTCCTCATCATTTTGTAGAAAAAGCTCTTTGGAGCTTCACGGAGAAGCTTGGCCAGATATTTGTCAAAACGCTGTCCGGCCTCGTTTTCGTTAATGATAAATTCTTTCATTATATAATGCTCCTACAGACAGATTGCCAGGATCGTATGTTTGATCAGTTCTTCCCTGGAAAGATCCGGGTATCGCTCATCCGGCGTGAATTTAATCCCGTTTCTTAAAGATTCTTTGTGCTCATTCATGGAATCCAGACGTTCCAGATAGGGTTTCAGGTCCCTCAGGATCTTTACATCTACTTTATATCCGTTTTTACGGATGATTTTCTGTGACTGCTCTGCAAGGTAGGCGATATCTGCTTTTGGATCACTGGTATAACCCACTACTGTATTTCCGCACACGGCAACAGCGTCCAGATAACCGCTTTTCTCATAAAAAGTCATGTACATTTCATAGGACATGACCAAGTCACCGGCATGCTTGCGGATCTCTTTATAGAGCTTTTCATCCATAGGATGACGTAACAGGATCATGATCAGGCTTACCATGGATTTACATCCTGGCAGACAGCCTACTACGGTCAGAACCGTCCAGACTGTCATTCTTGTTCCGTTGACGGCCCACGCCACAAAGAAAATGAGCAGTGGAAGCGAAAATAATCCTGCGGTGATCAGGAGTCTTCGTTTTTTTTCGCTGTTAAAATAACCGAAATCACCTTTTTTTGTTTTTCTTTTTCTGGTATCTTTCATGTGCCAAACTCCTTGTCTGTGTTTTTTTGGCTTTTTTATGAAGCTCTCTGGGACGGATCAGACATTTCGGTCCAAAGCCGACCAGATCCATACGTCCGGTCATCTTAAGTCCTTCCAGGACCAGTTCGCGATTTTCCGGATTTTTATACTGCATCAGTGCTCGCTGTATTGCTTTTTCGTGTGGATTTTTCGGCACATATACCTTTTCGCCTGTCAGCGGATGGATTCCTGTGTAATACATACAGGTAGAAAGTGTTGATGGCGTTGGATAAAAATCCTGAACCTGCTCCGGCGTAAATCCAAGATCACGGACGTATTCCGCAAGCTTCACGGCTTCCTTCATTGTACACCCGGGATGGGACGACATGAAATACGGAACGGCATATTGCTGCTTACCAGTCCGCGCATTTGCTTTTTCATATTCCTTCAGAAAGCCCTCATAAACCTCGTGCCTGGGTTTGCCCATAAACTTCAGGACTTCATCAGAAACATGCTCCGGTGCTACTCGCAGCTGACCGCTGATGTGATATTTCACAAGCTCATTAAGAAAAGTTTTATCCGGGTCTGCCATCAGATAATCAAACCGAATGCCGGAACGGACAAAAACTTTTTTAACTTTGGGGATATTCCTGACCTTTCTGAGAAGCTGAAGATAATCCTTGTGGTCTACCGTCAGATTCTTACACGGAGAAGGAAACAGGCACTGCCGCTCCTTGCAGACTCCTTTTGTCAGCTGCTTTTTGCAGGAAGGATAACGAAAATCAGCCGTAGGGCCTCCTACATCATGGATATAGCCTTTAAAATCCGGATCCTCCGTCATCTTTTCAGCTTCTTTCAGAATGGAATCGTGACTTCTTGTCTGAAGGATACGGCCCTGATGAAAGGTCAGCGCACAGAAATTACAGCTTCCAAAGCATCCTCTGTTGCTGGTCAGACTGAATTTGATCTCTTTCAGTGCCGGAATCCCGCCTTCTTTCTGGTACATGGGATGATATCGTCCTGTATAAGGCAGATCGTAAACATCGTCCATTTCCATCTGCGTCAGAGGCTGAGATGGTGGATTCTGTATTACATATCCACGGTTCCCATAAGATTCTGCCAGAGGCTTTGCTGTAAATGGATCCGTGTTTCGGTACTGAATGGCAAAGCTGTCCGCATAAGCTTTTTTATCGGTCTGTACCTGTTCAAATGACGGAAGGACCACCGGATCGTAAACCCTGCTGATATCGTGGCTTTTAAAAACCGTCCCTGCCACATATGTGATCTCCTGGACCGGAATCCCGCTTTGCAGGGCTTCTGCGATCTCCAGGATGGAATGTTCCCCCATTCCATAAGAAATCAGATCCGCACCGGAATCGATCAGAATACTGTGCTTGACCTTATTTTCCCAATAATCGTAATGTGCCATTCTTCGAAGGCTGGCTTCGATCCCGCCAAGAATGATAGGCGTATGTTTATAGGTCTGCCGGATCAGATTGCTGTATACAACAGAAGCCCTGTCCGGTCTTAATCCCATTTTTCCTCCCGGAGAATAGGCATCTGTGCTTCGGTGCTTTTTGGAAACCGTATAATGATTCACCATGGAATCCATGTTTCCTGCTGTAACGAGAAAACCCAGGCGCGGTTCCCCGAACACCTGGATGCTCTCCTTCTTTCGCCAGTCAGGCTGAGGGATCATGCCTACACGATATCCTCTGCTTTCCAGAAGACGTCCAATGATCGCAGATCCAAAAGACGGATGATCCACATAGGCATCTCCTGTCACGTAGACAAAATCCAACTCATCCCAGCCTCTTGACTTCATATCTTCTCTTGTAACTGGTAAAAAATCCTGCATTTATAATTCCTCGTATGTATGTGTATTAGTACTGTCTGCCCTGTGTTCATATGCTGTGATGGACTGCCTGGGCACGATAACCCTCTGCAATGATATCCAGCTGCCTGTGGAAGCGTTCCAGCTGACGCAGATCCTTGGTTTTGAATACCCGCAGGAACTCATCCTGTATTTTGCTGACTTCCCGTTCACTGGAAACACGGTAGAGATTTTCAATATTATTCAAAATATCCTTTACAAGATTGGACTGCATCTGAGATGAATTCTGGGCATCCATGATCTCATTGCGCACAGAAGACATTTCATGATCCAGCGAAATGATCGCATCGGATGCTTTACTAAGACGTTCTGCTACATGAGGAGGCATATCACCTTTGTATTTATACTGAAGGGAATGTTCGATCGTTGCCCAGAAATTCATTGCCATGGTACGGATCTGTATTTCTACCTGAAGCCGTTTCGGCCCATGAATAGTCTCCACTGTATAATAAAGGATCATGTGATAACTCCGGTAACCGCTCTGCTTGATATGCGTCAGATAGTTCTTTTCACTTTTGACTTCCATATCTGTTCTTTTTCGGATGATCGCAGCAACGGTATCGATATCTTCTTCAAACTGACATATGATCCGTACTCCCGCCAGATCTTCCATTTCTGTTTCCAGCTGTTCGATCGGGATATCTTTACGCTGCATTTTCTCCAGGATACTGGAAACGCTTTTTACTCTTCCACTGACTTGTTCAATGGGAGAATAACGATCATTTTCGTGATACTCTTCTATCATATGTTTAAACTTGACTGTCAGTTCTTTGACAGCCAGCTCGTAAGGGCACAAAATACTTCGCCATAACTGTATTTCCATGTTGCTCGCTCCTTATCATCTGCCGCCAGTCTCTTTTTGGTTTTGGTGACAGCGGCATACATTTTTTATTATAACATATGTTTTGAAAAAAAAGGGATTGTTTATCAATTTTTTATTAAAAAATTATAGAATTATTTTCCTTTTTGTGTGATGCATCCACAAATCTATATATATGTATAATTCTGTATTTTATGAATATTTTTTTATCAGGGCATAAAAATACCCTGGAGAAACCTTACGTCTCTCCAGGGTAAAAGTTCGAACATACTTCGAACGGAATCAGTCTTTCAGATTTTTGAGAACCTGTACAAGATAGTTCCATACTCTTTCTGTGGAAGCAATGCTGAGAACCTCCTCGGATGTATGGATATCCTTCATATCCGGTCCAAGGGATACACAGTCCAGTCCTTCCATTTTTTTATAGAAAAGCCCGCATTCAAGGCCTGCGTGGATCGCTACGACTTCAGGCTTATGTCCGTACATTTCCTCAAAAACTGCAACCATTTTATCTCGTAATGGAGATTCCTTTCTGTACTCCCATGCCGGGTATGCACCCTGTACTTCATAGTCACCACCAAGAAATTCTGTGAGATATTCAATCTTATCAGATAATGCACTGCATGCAGCGTCTACAGAGCTTCTTACACTGGAACTTGCAAAAAGCTCGTCCCTATCCAGACGGAGGATACCGATATTGCTGGATGTTTCCACCAGGCCTTTGATGGTTCCGCTCATTTTCTGGATTCCGAATGGTACATTCTGCAGATAAAATACGATCTTTTCCTGACTTGTAGGATGAAGAACCTCTGCTGTTGCAGTACCCTTTTCTGTTATTTCAAAAGTAATGTTTTCGTCAGAACCAGTATATTCTTCACGGAGCTGCTCCTGGAGCTCTTTTGCGTAAGCTTTTACCTCAGCAACGGAATCCGTAAGAAATTCTGCGGTGCACTCTCTTGTAATGGCATTGTCTTTCTGTCCGCCTGTAAGAGAAATAAGGGCATATTCCGCTTTTTTCTTAAGTCCGTAAAGAAACCGTCCCATAAGTTTATTGGCATTCGCTCTGTTCTTGTCAATCTCGGCACCGGAATGTCCGCCCATAAGTCCACAGACTTTGACCTGTACCTTTTCTCCTTCTCCTTCTACGCGCTGGACAGGGATATGGCTGATACCGGAAAGACCGCCGGCACAGCTGATCCAGAGACTTCCCTCCGCTTCAGAATCCAGATTGATAAATCTTCTTCCCTTCAGCACGCTGCAGTCCAGACCGACTGCACCAAGAAGACCAATCTCCTCATCAACCGTGAGCAGTACTTCAAGAGGAGGGTGTGGAATATCTGTACTGTCAAGAAGGGCAAGGCCATAAGCAACTGCAATACCATCATCACCGCCAAGAGTTGTTCCGTTGGCTGTGATATAACCATCTTTTACAGAGATGTTCAAACCATCTTTTGTAAAATCATGATCTACATCCGGTCGTTTTTCACATACCATGTCCATGTGGCCCTGGATGATCACTGTGGGAGAATTCTCATATCCTGGTGTGCCTGGCTTGTAGATCACTACATTATTCAGCTCATCCTGTACATATCTGAATCCATGATCCTTCGCGAATTCCACAAGGAAATCACTGATCTGTTTTGTATTTCTGGAACCATGAGGAATCTTGCAGATTTCTTCAAAATAATGAAAAACTCTCTTTGGTTCACAATTTTCTAATACTGGCATAAATTCTGCCTCCTTCTGCTTCATAAATTCATTTGTCTTTTATAATAATCATATACTGTAAAAAAAGCAAGGACCTGTTTTTATGAAACGAAAAATAATCATATTTTTCTATATCTGCCTGTTGCTTTTTCTGCTTTTTCACCCAAAAGAAGCTCTTACCGGAGTAAAAAATGGACTTGGATTGTGGTTGAATATCATGATTCCCACTCTGCTGCCATTTCTGATCCTGACAGGAGCATTATTAAAAACTGGAAATATCCGGAAGCTTCTGAAACCATCTGCTTTCTTCTGGAAAACGTTTTTCGGGCTTTCACCTGCTGGAGCCTATGTTCTGATCCTGGGTCTGTTATGCGGATATCCTATGGGAGCCAAACTGGCACATGATCTGTACATAGACCAGCAGATTTCCCGCAGAGAAGGGGAATATCTTCTTACGTTTAGCTGCAATGCAAGTCCCGCATTTATCATTTCCTATCTTTCCGGGATACTCTTGAAAAATAAGATATCAGCAGTACAGATGATCCTCACTTTTCTGGCGGCAGATCTCTTTTGTATGCTGTTTTTTCGTTTCGTTGTATATCGCGGGCATACCGTGGACTCTGTCTGCGTAAACAAGATAAAAAAAGAGACATACCAACAGGACTCCATAGGAGTCATCCTGGATGTCTCGATCATGGACGGATTTGAAACCATCACACGTCTCGGGGGCTATATTCTCCTCTTCTCACTGATACTCGCCAGTATCAGCTTTTACTGGCCATTTCATGCACAAAGCTGTATGCTGTTCACAGCACCACTGGAACTAACTACCGGGCTGAAACAGATTGCCGGCGCACCACTACCATGGAAAAGCAGATACCTTGCTTCTATGCTCCTGACTTCTTTTGGTGGCTTTTGCGTCATGGCTCAGACAAAAAGCGTATTGGAAAACAGTTTGTCACTGATCCCCTACGCTATTTCAAAATGTCTGAACGCCAGTGCGATATTCCTGATCCTAGTTTTCTCCGATATCGTCTAACAGATCTTCGTCTTCTTTTGTTATAGAAGAACTGTCATCATCCTGGAAGGTATTGGAGATTGCCGCTGCCTGAGCAGTCTGTGGTGCAAGCTCCTGACGATTATGATTAACAACCTCAAGGCAGCTCTGCAGAGCATCAATAAATGCTTTGTATTTACCACCGGCATCTTCAAGTGTCTGATTCAGGACAGAACCGATATTAGCCATCATATCATCTGTGTATGTGATCGCACTGAGACGAATGCTGTTTGCATCCTGTGTTGCAGAATCAAGAATCTCCTGAGCCTGTTTGTTTGCAGCATTTATGGTCTCATTTGCCTGTGCATATGCTTTCTGCATGATCTCATGCTGTGTAACAAGTTCCTGAGCTTTGGCCTGAGCATCTGCGATCAGACTGTCAGCTTTAGCCTGAGCATCCTCAAGGATCGCATCCTTATTGCTGATGATCTTCTGATAACGTTTGATCTCATCCGGAGTTTTCAGACGAAGTTCACGTAAATACTCCTCAATCTCTTCTTTGTTCACTACGATCTTGGTAGTGGAAAGAGGCTGGAATTTACAGCTGTCCACATACTCTTCAATCTCCTGAATAATCTGTTCAATTCTGCTGCTCATAATACACTCTCCTTATTTCTCTGTTTCTCTTTTTTTCAATTTCTCTTCGACTGCATCCGTAATCTCACGTGGAGCGAATTTGCTCAGATCTCCTCCGAAATTAGCAACTTCTTTCATGATCGTGGAGCTTAAGTATGCATATTCCAGACTGGTTGTAAGAAAAACGGTGTCCACATCCGGTGCCAGAACACGATTAGTCTGGGCCATCTGCAGTTCATATTCAAAATCCGTGACAGCACGAAGCCCTCGAACGATCACCTGGGCATGGTTTTCCCTGGCAAAGTTCACTGACAGGCCCTCGAATGCTTTCACCTCCACATTCGGGATATCTTTTGTCGCCTTTGTTAGTATCTTAACACGTTCTTCTACAGAAAACAACGGACTTTTTGCAGAATTATGCAAAACTCCCACTATAACCCGGTCAAATGAAATGCTTGCCCGCTTAATGATGTCAAGATGGCCATAGGTTGCCGGGTCAAAGCTTCCCGGGTATACTGCTGTTATCATATGTCTGTCTCTCTTTCATTTTTTTAGGAAAACATGCTTGTTGGTTTTATATTCCTTGGAACGTACCAGATGATATCCAAGGTCCTCTACATAAGAAAAATCCGTATGTAGATCTTCCTCCACAACGATCAGCGTGTTTTCATCTGCAAGAGTGCTGTCAGCCAGATACTCAAGGACTGGTTGTTCCAGATGCTGTTCGTATGGTGCATCCATAAAAATACAGTCAAATGGTTCTCCGCCTTCCAGTGAACGCAGTGCCTGAAGCACATCCATGTTCAGCAGTTTACCACCATCCGTGAGTTTTGTAAATGAAAGATTTTCGCGGATGCAAGTACATGCTTTGGGATTTTTTTCCACAAACACGGCATACTCGGCTCCACGGCTCAGAGCTTCAATACCGATCGCTCCGCTTCCGGAAAACAGATCCAGAAACCGACAACCCGGTATTTCAGGCTGGAGAATGTTAAAAAGAGTTTCCTTAATACGGTCTGTTGTTGGTCGTGTCTCATTTCCGGGAATGGTTTTTAAGTTTAATCTACGTGCTTTTCCTGCTATGACTCTCATTTCAGATTTAATCTCCAATCCAGATCACCGCGGGCCAGTCCAAGGATCAGAAGTTCCGCAGTGGCAATATTTGTAGCAACCGGAATGTTGTACTGGTCGCAGCGTTTAACAATGCTCATGATATCCGGCTCTACCGGGTCCATCATGACAGGGTTATAAAACAGGATCACCATATCCAGATCCTGACGCTCTACCATCTCCATAAACTGCTTGTCTCCGCCTATACTTCCGGCAAGAAACTTGTGAACGTGAAGACTGGTTGCTTCCTCAATTCTTCTTCCTGTTGTTCCGGTTGCATATACTTCATGTTTGGCAAGGATATTCTTGTATGCAATACAGAAGTCTTCAATCAGAACTTTCTTACTGTTATGCGCAATAATTCCTAAATTCATAATTCACCTCTCCATTCTGCCCTTGGGTTACATCCCTTTTTCCCCTTTATATAGGTAAAATCATATAACTCTGTAACTGATTCTAGCATAACGCCCAAAAAAGTGCAATTTAATTCATGTAAATTCATGAAAAATTAATATTTTCCCCGGCGTTACTCCATATACTCTATTCTTCCCAGCTGTTTCCTGTAGTATAATCAATTTCAATTCCCGGCTGTATGTTATAAACAAAAACATGGAAAGATATCTTCTGGTCTTTAACGGATTCGGCTTCCATTTCCACACCCCGGGCTACCAGTTCATCTCCCTTAAAAAACGGAGTTACACGATACATGCAGGGATTTCCTGTACTGTGCACGTAATCTGCAACCTCATTTTCAAAAGGAAGCATTCCCGTCACATTGAGATATCTGGTTCCTGTGATAAGATTTTTCCTGTTTGCATTCTCTCCAGTCAGCTGATATCCGATAAGATGGCAGCGATTATACAGATACCTGCCATCTACATTTTCATATTTTACAGTATGCCATCCTGTAGGCTTCACCATTCCGATCGCTCCTCGCTCTTCATCAGGCATCAGCTCAGGTGTGATCTTGGATTCTGCATAACCACAGCGTCCCAGGGAATCTAGTTCACTATAAAATTCGTATGCAGGTCCTGCGCTTTTTTCATCAGAAAAAGATGGTACATTTCTATTGATCTCCACATATGGACTGCCGCTGTATTCTGGAATCTGATCCAGAGAAACAGATTCTGTCTGCCCTCCTGTCTTCGTCTGGGATTGTTTCAGCAATCCTGCCACTGCATCGGAAGCGGATTCCGAAACATCTTCCCAGAGGATCTGCGCATTTTCCTCTATATATGTAAGAAATACCTGTCCGAAGATCCGGCTTTGATCTTTTACCTCTTTCAGGCTCCGCGGCGGCATCCAGCCATTACATACTGCAAGGATGACACACAGGATAATGGCTGTGAGTATTTTTCGCCTGGGCTGTTTTTTTCGTTTATATTTTCGCTTGTATGTAGGATAACGCTTCTTTTTCACGGGACCCCCTTACTTTTTTTGTTTGACAGATATTATATGTGATGCAGAGATTATTATAACCGCAATTCCAGTCAAAAAGCAACCATACATTCGGTTTTTACTGCGGTATAATTTATGAACAGAAATATTTTTATATGTTAAATTTCCTTTAACTGCCAGTGTATTATTTTATGGTTTTCACATACTAGCAATGTAACATCAAACCAAATAACAACCAAGGAGGAAATGAATTATGCCAAGTAACACTTCTTCTAACAAAGCAGTTGTACCGGAAGCAAAGGGCGCACTTGACCGTTTCAAATATGAGGTAGCAAACGAGCTGGGTGTTCCGCTTACAGACGGATACAACGGAAACCTGACTTCCAAACAGAACGGATCCGTAGGCGGATATATGGTCAAAAAAATGATCGAGGCACAGGAACGCCAGATGTCCGGCAACTCCCAGGGCGGCCAGCAGTACTAAATCTGTACGCGCAGGTAGTTTCATTGCTATGCTGAGTTGATCTAAGCTCATGCAAAAAAAGATGCTGTCTGACAGAACTGAAAACCTGCCAGGCAACATCTTTTTATTTTATATAAGATCCAAAAGTCTTAAAATCCTATATTCATTTACAGCAATTCCTGTACTTTTCGATATACAACCTCTGCAAATTTCTTATGTCCTGCTGCATTCAGATGTTCCTGATCTGCGTCACAGCAATGTACATAGGATGCTGCCGGAAGGAAACTGATATGACGTTCAGCTGCGATTTTTTCATAAACAGGCTGCAGATTTCTGGAAACGATCACAGACTCTCTGGAAAACTCCTGGTCATATCCTTCCTGCCATACTTTTTCTCCCAGATAGATGGGAGACATGAGAAGGACTTTCGCTCTTGGTGCGTATTCCTGGATCTGATCCAGCAGTCTTGTGATTCCCTTTCCGATTACATCTGCGGATGCTCCAAAAACAGTTTTGCAGTCATTGGTTCCCAGCATTAGAGTGATCACATCCGCCTGGGCATGTGTTTCCAGAAGTGTGGGAAGAAGTGCAGTTCCTTTTCTTCCGTCGCGGAGCGGATCTTCGAAAACCGTTGTTCTTCCGCACAGTCCTTCCTCGATCACGCGATATTCTTCTTTATTCAGTTTTTCCTGGAGAAGGCTTGTCCAGCGTACTCCCCACGGTAGTCTCTCTCTGCTCTCTCCGTCATATCCCCATGTATTGGAATCTCCAAAGCATAATATCTGTTTCATTTTACCATATCCCTACCTGTTTAGTATGTTATTACTTAAATGAATAATAACATGCTATTTGGAATTGGTCAAATATGCAAAAGAAATAGCCTGCTATAGACATTCTCTATAACAGGCCAATATATATCTTTTAAAATACTGTTCGATGAAGATTTTGTTTACAGTCCGATAAATCCTGTAACATCTCCGTTGATCACATAATGTGCACCATTATCTTCGGGTTTAATGTAGATTTTGAGATCTTTCAGTTCAGAAGCTTTTTTGCCCATATCCTCTGTCCAGATCTTTTTGATCCTGTCAGCAACCTCTGAAGTATGTATCTCTTTGCCCCAGTACTGAACATATACTTCTGTCACTGGCTCAGCTTTCTTAGCTGCTGTTGTCTTAGCAGCCGTCTTGGTTGTTGTTTTCTTAGCTGCAGTTGTTTTTCGTGTTGTTGTCTTCTTGGCAGCGGTTTTCTTAGCTGGCTCTTCTGATTTTACAGCTGTTGTTTTCTCTTCAGCAGATTTTACTTCTGCTGTTTTTTCTTCTACTGGTTTCTCAGCGGCAGGTTTTACCTCAGCTGTCTTCTCAGCTGCTTTTGTTTCTACAGAAGCTTTTGCATCGTCTGTCTTCGGTGTCTCAGCCTTAACGGCTTTCTCTTCGGATGCGGTTACTACAGATTTTGCAGGAGTCTCGCTTATTGAAGCCGTTTTTACAGTTGTCTTGGTTGCAGCTTTCTTTGTTCTAGCCATGTTTATAGCCTCCTTACAAGGGATTTGTTAATCTTTTCTCATGCAATACAATACTACGATTTGAAAGTTTTGTAAAGAAAAGTTTCAAAAGTCTATTAGTTAAGGCTGTAATTTACAGCATGTACACGATAAGTTACACTGCTTTTACTATATGTCCAGTTATGACGCAGCAGACAATTATGATGACGTCCGTCCCCATCCAGATTACACTCTATCACTTTAAATGAATCACTGTAAACTTCTGTAACGATAGCCGAATGTCCATTATTATTGATGCGCACATAGTCTCCTACCTGAACATTATTATCATATATTCTCTGAAGGCCTGATACTCTCTGCCCTTCCCAGATATCATAAAATACTTTTCTTGCAAACCCATCACACTGGATAGCCCCGTCAAACTTATTGCAATCATACTCGCCATTACCTGGTATCGGATCAATTCCGCTCTGAGTTCCGTGATGTTTGCATGGAACATCACTGATCGTATCCTGAAATCTTTCAGGAGCTCCGCTGCTGTCCAGATTATCTGTCAGATCTGAATAACTGTTTACAACATGGTTCCAAAATTTCCCATCAGGAAATTTGATTTTTTCATCTTCAATTCTCTGCTGCAGATTTTTCTTTTTAATAACAGTAAGATTAACAATTACCGGCTTCGCTGCATTATAAAACGTTGTACTTTTTGTAGTAACTGTGATCTGCACTTCTCTCTGAATATCGTTTTCTTGCCATTCCTTCAAAGTAACCGTTCCATCAGAAGCTACCGATGCAATAGCACTGTTGCTGCTGGAATAAACCAATGTTGCATTCTGATCTGCTTTTGCCCCGAGATTGAATGCTCCATCATAGATCTTACGTTCCTGCTGCTGTACACAGCTGACAGATGGAGTTCCTTTTACCGTAGTGATCGTCAGTTTCCTGGTTGCCGGAGCATAGGAAGAAGATTTCGCTGCAGTGATCTGGATTGTAACTTTTCCAAGCTTCTTTGCCTTTTTAAAGTTCAAATTACCTTTGGAATCCACAGAAACAATACTGGTATCTAAGGACTTATAAGTAAGTTTCCCACCTTCTGAAGGAACTTTGGCACCAAGAGATTTCATTGTAGTGGAATACGCTATTTTTGCCCCATTCTTTACAGCAGTGGTAATATTCTGTCTTTTCAGCACATTAATCTTAATTGCAATATTCTGTGCCTGATAATGTTTGGTCGCCGCAACTTTTACAGTAACTGTTGCCACTCCCTCTCCATTAAGCATAATCTTGCTATTTTTTACAGATGCAATTTTTGCATTAGTGGTTGAATATGTCACTTTTGCAAATTCTTTTTTTCCTGAAACACTGATTTTGTAGGATTTGCCTTTGTCTGTATAAAGTTTTGTAATACTTCCTGGTGTAACTTTTACCGGCTGTTTTGCTTTGCTGATCTTATAAGCTATTTTTTTTGTACCTGTAAAATTGCCCTTTCCTGTGATTTGTAAGGTTGCTGTTCCAGGTTCTTTATTATTAAGATATTTATATGTATAATCTTTTTCATTCTGTAATGAGATCATTCCGGCCGCATTGGCTTTCGGCATATAAATAGAAAATGCGGGAGTTTTTGCCTGTCCATCCCAGGTGTAAATCGTTGTCTTCAAATTAACTTGAACTTTACCGTCAAGACTGCATGCTTTGATGGTAAAATATTTAGAAACAGAATCTTTGTAACTTCCCTTTCCTGTGATTTTTGCAACAGCTTTTGTTCCCGTTTTTGTATTATTAGAATAAGTTACTGTATAATCTGTGCCGCTTTTTAATGTTGTATTTCCAAGTTTAACAGTTACACCTGGCTTCTGCGGACTTCCATTGTAAGTTGCGGTTTTTACAGTTACCTTTGCCGTTTTGATGCTCTTTCTAACTACTGGTTTTGAAGCAACTACCTTTAAAGTGATACATTTACTGTTCGTTGGCATGGTCGTATATTTTTTGCCTGAGCTGTCTGACATGGTAAATGGAAGTTCTATAGAGCACTTCAGGTTCGGGATTGTTTTCAGTGTTTTAAGATTATCCATATAGTACAGCATATATCTTGCATCATTGACGCTAGATGTATTAAACTTACTGAGGTTTAGAGATTCCAGGCTGCTACAGGAGTTAAACATATATCCCATCTTTACCACTTCAGAAGTATTGAAATGGCTCACGTCCACAGCTTTTAACGCATAGCAGCGTGAAAACATTCCTTCCATAGATTTTACTTTTGATGTGTTAAATTCAGAAACATCCAGAGAAGTCATTTTTTTAAGCTCGCCAAACATAGAATTCATATCTACTACCTTGGATGTATCAAAATTTTTAATATTGAGGCTTGTTAAAGACTCATTTCCATAAAACATGAAATACATATTCTGTACATTAGAAGTATTAAAACTGTTCAGATCCAGAGACTTGAGCTTGCTCATAGTACAGAACATTTTGCCCATATCTTCTACATTTGATGTATTAAAGTTTCGTACATTTAACTGTGTAAGACTTTCGCACCGTTCGAACATACCGTTCATATATACAACATTTGCTGTATTGAAATTACTGACATTCAACTGTGTAAGGCTTTCACAGCAATAAAACATCTCCTCCATAGTCGTAACATTCGCTGTATTAAATTTACTGACGTCCAACTGTTTAAGATTCCGACATTCACGGAACATTCCGCTCATCCTTGTCACTCTGGAAGTATTAAAATTCCGGACATTCAGCTGTGTAAGGCTTTCACAGCCTAAAAACATGCTATTCATATCATTAACTTTTGAAGTATCAAATTTACTGACATCCAGAGTTTTTAATTTACTGCAATTTCGGAACATTCCCTGCATATGAGATACATTTCCGGTTTTCAATGAACCAGTATCCAGCTGTGTAAGGCTTTCACAATCTGAGAACATAAAGGCCATGTCTGTCACCTTACTGAAATCACAGTTTTTAAAAGTGATCCTGGTAAGATTCCTGCATCCCTTAAACATAGCTCTTGTCTTTGTGATTCCGGAAATTTCAACTATGGCTGTTTTAATATCATCCTGCCATTTACTCCAGCCCCTTTCTGCATCCCAATAATAATCTGAGGTATCATAGTCACCGTTTCCTTTTAATGTAAGACATCCGGATGTATCAATTGACCAGGCAATATCTCCGGTGATTCCTCCATCCATCATGCTTGCGGAAGCACTTACAGCATCTTCTTCTCCATCAGAAAAGTCATCACTTTCTGCCATTTCTTCTGTTTCCGGTTCTTCCGAAAGATTTTCAGTGTCCTCCGACATTTCTATATTATCCGCTTCTTCCGGCTCTTCTTCTAATTCCTGTTCTGTGCTATCAGGTAATTCTGCTGCTTCATCGTCTGCTGAGATTCCATCTTCAAAAATATCTTCCTCAGAAAAACTTTCCTCTGGACTGTCAGTCTCCTCATTTACATTTTCCTGGACTGTTTCCGGTTCTGTCTCTGAAGCCATGGTTATCCCTGCATTGCCAAAGATCATAGCCCCTGATAAAACGACACACAGAAGTTTTTTGATCATTTTTCTCCTCATCCTGTTTTCTCCCTTTTTCTTTTTATACTAAAACGAAGTTCTGATTCTTCGCTTTGCTCCATCCAATTAGATCCCCAGATTTTCCAGTTCTTCACTCATATACCCCTTGAGATGCTCCTTTAAAGCCTTATGCTGAGGCAGGATAAGATCAAAATCCAGTGCCAGGATCTCACCAGCTGCTTCACTTGCATTCTTCAGGATTCCCGCATCATTGTAGATATCACCAATCTTAAATTCCATCAGTCCGCTCTGGCGGATACCGAAAAGATCTCCTGGGCCCCGAAGCTTCAGATCTTCTCCGGCTATATAAAATCCATCATTGGATTCATTGAGGATCTTCAGACGTTTAGAAGTATTTTCTTCATTATTTCCCTGGATAAAAATGCAGTAAGACTGATGCTCTCCACGCCCTACACGGCCCCGAAGCTGATGAAGCTGGGCAAGCCCGAAACGTTCTGCATTTTCTACCATCATGACGGTAGCATTTGGCACATTCACTCCAACCTCCACAACTGTGGTAGATACCAGTACCTGGATCTCGCCGGAAGCAAACGCCTCCATGATCCTGTTTTTCTCTTTTGGCTTCATCTTTCCGTGAAGGATTTCTACTTTGATCTCCCCCGGAAGGATCTCCTGAAGCTTTCTGGCATAATCTGTAACATTCTCTGCCTCCAGGCCTTCGCTCTCTTCCACCATAGGACAGATCACATAAGCCTGCCTTCCCATCTGCACCTGCTTTTCAATAAAAGAATACGCCTTGGGACGGTAGGAAGTTCCTACTACGCAATTCTTGATCGGAAGTCTTTTTGCAGGAAGCTCGTCAATGATCGAAATATCCAAGTCTCCGTATAAAATGATCGCCAGTGTCCGGGGAATGGGGGTTGCGCTCATAACAAGTACATGAGGCGGATTTCCTCTGGTCGTCAGCGCTTCCCTCTGGCGAACGCCGAATCTGTGCTGCTCATCTGTGATCACAAGCCCCAGATTCTTATATTCCACCTTTTCCTGGATCAGGGCATGAGTTCCGATGATCACATTCACTTCACCGTCTGCAATCTTCTGATAGATCTCACGCTTCTGTCTGGCTGTGGTAGATCCTGTCAGAAGCACCGGATGGCAGGAAGCGATATTTTGTTCTTCCATCAGCCTCAGAAAGCCTTCGTAATGCTGATTTGCCAGAACCTCTGTCGGTACCATCAGAGCACTCTGAAATCCATTCTCTGCTGAAAGTACCATAGCTAAAAATGCGATCACGGTCTTGCCGCTACCAACATCCCCCTGTACAAGCCTGGACATCAGCTTATGACCGCTCAGATCCCGTTCGATCTCATGCCAGACATTCTTCTGGGCTCCGGTCAGGTCATAGGGAAGCCCTTCTATGATCTCCTCGGTTGTCCATACTGGTTTCATTGGAAAAGTATTTGGAGCCTCTTCTGTTTTCTCCTTCAAGAGCTGTATTGCCAGCACAAAAAGCAGAAATTCATCGAATACCAGACGTTTCCTGGCTGTGAGAAGCTCCTGCATATTTTTCGGGAAATGGATAGTCCGGATCGCATAATTGGCATCTGCGAGCTGATAGCGTTCCCGTATCTCCTCCGGCAGATATTCCCCATGGAGAGGCCTTGTATCCAAAATCTGATGGACCAACTTCGTGATCATCTTGTTGGAAAGTCCTTTCGTCAGACCATATACAGGCTGCATACTGTGAATGATCTCCTCATAAGCTGCCGGGGTAAAAATCTCCGGATGTTCCATCTGCGGACGGCCTTTTTTTCTGATGATCTTTCCTCTGAGGATAAACACACTGCCCTTTTTGAGTGTTCCCCTTAAATAAGGCGCATTGAACCAGGCAACCGGCAATCGGCCGCTTGCATCTGTCACAGTTGTTGTCAGAACCTGGAGATTGCGTATCTGGTTAATATAAATACCTGTTGCTATAGTGGCACGGATAGAGACTGTTTTGTCCTCCTCTGCTGATGCAATCTCCACAGGCTCCTCATATATATCGTAAGTCCGCGGATAATAACGGAGAAGCTCTTCCGCAGTCGTGATCCCGATCTTCTGGAAAAGCTTCTCTGTTTTCTCACCCACGCCTTTTAATTCACGTAAAGGTGTCTTATCATTCATTTTTTGTGCTCTTTATTCTACAGAAATCAGATAGTAGTAAATTGGCTGTCCACCCTGGTTCAGCTCAACCTCGCACTCCGGATATTTCTCGGTAAGAGAATCAGAAAGTGCCTCTGCATCTTCCTCAGATACATCTTCACCATAGTAAACACTGATGATCTCAGATTCCTCGTCAACCATCTCTGCTACCATCTCCTCCGCTACCTGAAGTCGATCTCTGCCTACTGCAAGGATACCTGCATCACCGATTCCCATGATATCTCCCTCATGGATTTCCTTGTCATCAATACGTGTATCACGGACTGCATAAGTAATCTGTCCGGTCTTCACTCTGGAAATCGCATCGGTCATGGAAGCAAGGTTCTCCTCGCTGCCCTTCTCCGGAACAAAGCTGATCATTGCGGAAATTCCCTGTGGGATTGTCTTGGTTGGTACTACAATGATCTCCTTGTCCTCAGTCAGATCTCTTGCCTGGTTAGCTGCAAGGATAATATTCTTGTTATTCGGGAAAATATAAATTGTTTTTGCATTTACTTTCTCAATAGCATTGAGCATGTCTTCGGTACTCGGATTCATAGTCTGACCGCCTTCGATCAGATAATCTACGCCAAGCTCACGGAAAATCTGAGAAAGTCCCTCACCTACGGATACGGAAATAAATCCATGATCCTTTGGTGGTTCTTTGTTTTCTGCCTGTTCTTTTGCAAGTTTTTCCGCATCTTTGATCAGTTTTTCCTGATGTTCTTCTCTCATATTGTCAATCTTCATACGGGAAAGCTGACCATACGTGAGTGCGCGTTCAAAAGCCTGTCCCGGATGATTGGTGTGCACGTGTACCTTGACAATCTCATCATCAGCCACCAAAACAATGGAATCACCGATGGAATCCAGAAATTCACGGAAACGGTCGATCTCATCCTGTGGAAGCGGTTTTTCAAGAAGGATAATAAACTCTGTACAATATCCAAATTTGATATCTGCCTCTGCCTGAGGAGAAATCTTTGTGATCTTAGGAGCTGCTGCCTCAAACTGGGAATAATCCACTTCTTTTCCATGATATCCGTCGATGGCACCACGGAAAACTTCCAGAAGTCCCTGTCCGCCAGAATCCACAACACCTGCTTCTTTCAGGACTGGAAGCATCTCTGGTGTTCTGGCAAGAGTTTCCTCTGCATGCTGAAAGATCCCGTCGAAAAAAGCATCCAGATCTTCTGCAGCATCAGCAAGCTCTGCTGCTCTGTCTGCTGCAGCTCTGGCTACAGTAAGAATGGTTCCCTCTTTTGGTTTCATAACTGCTTTGTATGCAGTTTCAACGCCTCGCTCCATAGCTGCGGCAATGGCAGGTGCATCCAGATCTGTAAGTTTACGCACACCTCTGGTAAAGCCACGCAGAAGCTGTGACAGGATAACACCAGAATTACCTCTGGCTCCACGGAGGGAACCGGAAGAAATTGCCTTTGCCAGGGATTCCATATCCGGATCTGTAAGAGCACCTACTTCAGAAGCAGCAGACATGATGGTAAGCGTCATATTGGTTCCCGTATCTCCATCAGGTACAGGAAACACATTCAGTTCATTGATCCACTCTTTCTTCGCTTCCAGATTCTTTGCTCCGGACAGAAACATTCTGGAAAGTATTTTAGCATCTATGGTTTTGTTATTCACCACAAGTTCCTCCTCTAAAACTAATCTATTGCACGCACGCCCTCAACCATAATGTTGATCTTTTCAATCTCCATTCCTGTAAAGGCTTCGACTTTATATTTTACATTGTTGACAAGATTGTCCGCAATAGTACTGATATTCACGCCATATGCTACGATGACATGAAAATTCAGCCGGATCTTATTATCATCCGTAATCTTAACACTGATACCATGTTTCAGGCTGTCAATACGCAAAAGCTTGACCAGGCCATCCTTCATACTGATAGCTGCCATTCCGATGATACCAAAACACTCTACCGCCACACTGCCGGCATAAGTCGCAATGACATCTGTATCAATTACGATCTGACCCAATCCGGAATCTATACGTCCATTCATATGGTTACCTCCATTGTTTCATTCAGATTAAATTATATAAAACTATTATAACCTTTTTTTTATAATTACGCAATGATAGAGTTCAACTTGTTTTATCTTATAGAAAAAAGTCCTTTATTTTCAATGGTTTCCAGTGCTTTTGTATACGGCAACTCTTCGTCTGATTGCGTCTGTTTTCTTTTATTTGTCACAAAAATTGTCAAAATAAAAAGCCACAATACCGGGTAATTTTCTATATTTCAAATCGTTCTAACCTATGCTATACTAAAAGAGCTGTCGAACCTCCAGCAGAAAGGAGGTGGCCACGATGGAAGAAATTCTCACCTCATTCCTTGTCTCCGTTGTAGCAGGCGTAGTTAGCTACTACATATGCAAACGGCTGGACGGTAGACGATAGGCAGCAACAGCCTAAACGGAATAACTCACCGTAACGAGCAAGAAAGCCCCCAGAGCTGCAACTCTGAGGGCTTTCACTTTGCCACTTGGAATCTCACCACATTCCTTAGCTGTTATTATCATATGCTATTACCGGTAAAAAGTCAACTCAAAACGTCACAAAACCATATCTCTGAATCAATCACATATCCAGAAATGGCTTAAAATCAACACTTTGCAGACTTCACGGTATGAATATATTGCTTTTTTTATGATTACGCAATGATAGAATTCAATTTGTTTTATCTTATAAAAAATTAAGCTCATCCACTCTATTGAAGGGAAACCCCGAATTGCGATGGAGCATACTGGCCGATACTATGAAGCCGGTTTTTCCTTTTCGTTTATCTACTTATAATCCTTTTACAAACGCAACTGCATTTTTTATATCTTCTTCATCTGGATGCCCTTTTGCAATTCCACCAACCAGTTTAAATGGACCAAATGTGTCATAACCCTTGCATCCGAATTTTCCGATCACCTTAGAATGCTTCTTACTCAAAATCTGCTCTATGGATTTATAGTTTGCATTTCCACCATAAGTACAAATCAGGAATACCTTTTTGTTGTCTGGTAAGTTTTTCTCCGCAAATCCCAATAATGATTGATGAAATTTCGAAAAATAGATTCCCGATGCAAAACCAATCATATCATAGCTGCTCAGATCTGCATTTGGCTGCTTTACAGCATCAATTAAACTGAACTGACACTCGTCTGCTATGCGCTTTACTAATTTTTCTGTATTTCCATGATGCACAGATGCATATACGATTGCTTTTCTCATTTGTTTTCCTTTCTGATAAAGTAAAGCGGACATTCCAGGTCCGCTTTGTTACTTGCTCATGAACGCAGTCGCTTCGTGACCTGTGTTCAAATTATCGAAGCTCCTATGTGTATGATGTCTTTATATTATCATATATAGCTTAACTATTCTATATTCTTCGGATCAAAATAACCTGTTTTTGCAGACATTTGAGTATGCAAATCAGAAAAAGATCCCTTTGCAAAGCGAATGGCTAAAACGCCTCCACTTTACTGGGATCTTTTCATGCATACAATATCAATGTACCTTGACGGTTAATCAGATTTTCCTGTCAAGCGGATATTCCAGGTCCGCTTCGCTACTTGATTCGGTTAAATACCATATTCACCAACTATGCCATCAATATCCGGCATTGGATCATCCGACAGCTGGCAGCTGTCCTTCTGTACCTGGGATTTATTTACAATTATATATGCACTGGCAAACTTCTGAATCACAAGCTGCAGCTGTTCATCAGTAGTATCCTCTGGCACCATGATAGTAACTGTGCTGTTCTGTAAGTTCACCCAGTCTGCTTCCATTACATCTGGATCAATCCCTTCCAGACAAATTGTTTCGATTCCTGTCAGCATTGCAAATGCTGTCATATTAAGATTCTCAACTCCGCTGCGAATGTGTATTTCCTTCAAATCTTCACATCCGATAAATGCACAACTGTCAATATTCTTCGCATTCACACAGAACTGCTCCAAACCTGTAGCTCCAAAACACTGTACCCCGATTCTGTTTACCTTTCCCTTCCACCATACGGTCTTCAAATTCTTACAGTAATTAAACAGGTAATTGTCCATCTCTCCAACCCCGTTCACAAAAATCACTGTTTTCAATCCCTTACATTCCTCAAATAAACCTTTATTCGTATTTTCCAGAGGTGCATAACAAATCACAGTTTCCAGATCATGGCAGTGGGTAAAAGCACTGTCCTCTATAGACTTCAATGTCTCCGGCAGAATCAGACAGCGCATTGGCAGCCACTCGCCTTCTTTCTGATTGGTTGCCATATCCGAATGCACATAATCTCTTGCACATTCAAAAGCATTATAAGAAATATTTTCTACCGGCACACCACCAATCGTACGCGGTATAATAACATCCACAGATGTTCCGATATACGCAGTAATCGTTCTGCTTGCTTCATCAAACTCAAACTCTTCTTCCGGTAATGCTTCATAAGGCATCTCTGTCAGGCACTCCACGGCTTCTTCCGGAACAGTTTCTTCTGCCCTTACCGGTACCGCAATTCCTGCCAGTATTGCGATTGCAATCACCACAGTCAATATCCTTTTCTTCATTCTGCTGCCCCCTTTCCACAATCAATATTATGCAATCTTTACATTATCAGAATATAGTAAAAGAATTTCATTGTCACTATCATTACAGCCAGTAAAATTATGTTTAATCCAATAATTTTCCTTTACGATATGATCTGACCCAAAAGAATAGGTACACTGAAATTTACAGGACGAAGCAAAATTGCGGAAATAAGAAGCGTTTCTCGATTTCATTTCTGATTTCGAAAAACGCTATTTAAATGGCGGGTTCTGAGGGTACCTTGCCATCATTTCTTACCGCAATCGTAATATCTTCCATCAGCGTTCCACTGTTTTGTGCCTAAACTGCATACAATGTAACATCTTTATCCTGAATCGGATATGAACTACCTGGCATATAAATTATTTGTGCGTAAGCATCTTCATTGGTGGCAGGATCAATTACATTGGTATTTCGTGTTTCTGCCCAGCCCAGCAATATATGATTTGCTCGATTCATACTTGTCCCATCCGGTAGCCTGATTGCTTTGGCATCATAACTTCGTATCGGAGCAGGGCATATTCCCTCCCCACCGTTAAGATCAAAACAAATCGTTCTTCCGAAAGGTATGATTTCCTCTTCTTTATAGCTGGAAACAATGTATTCCTTATACGGATCCTCCATTGTTATAAGCGCAGCCATTGTTTCATTCTGAAGAGCAATCACTTCTTTTTCCGTCATAGAAGTCCTGAAATCATCCACATTGATAAAAGAAAAGCCTGTTTCATTTCCGTTTTCTATCACAAAGTAAAGTTCTTTTCCAATATAATTTTCCAGTTGATCATAGATTCGAATAAGTGAAAGTCCTGCGTCAGGATCCTTTGGCATCTATTTTTTTAAATTTGGTTCTAAAGAAATACGGAGAATTACCTCCAACCTATCAGGTTGTTGGTTTTGACGATTCACCGATTGCGTCAGAATACCTTATACCATTCAGCACGATACATCAGCAAATCGATGTTCTTACTAAAGAAGCCATGGATATCCTCGTCATGCAGATGAAAAACCGTAAAAAGCGTCGCCCAGCTATTATGGAGACCCCCATTCACAAAACAGTACTACCCACTCTAATTAAACGTGAGACAACCATTTTTTAGTTTTTATCCAAAAGTCCCGGAATCCACATTACTGACATTCCGGGACTTTTAACACGACAGCTGTTGACTGCCGGAAATGGTTAATTTGCTTCGTTTTTTACATATTTAAACTATTATTTGCGAATATCTACAAGTCCATTTTTTAGTATATTTTCAGAAAACTCATACGAGGCTCCATCACCGGTTACATTAAGATACAGATTTTCCAGGTCATTTTCATTTACGATCCAGGCCATGTTCAGCTGCACGCTTTCATCTGGCTTTATAGAGGAAATGTAGTTTCCGCCATTGCCATAATTTTCAGAGACATTATAATAAACCATTTCTCCGGTCTTTGCCATGCCATCCCAGGTGATGCGGTCATAGCCATCGCCGGACTGTTCCGTTGGAACGTAAATCTGTACTCTTCCATTTTCCTTTGTCATGGTTAGCAAAGCACCAAGATAAAGCATATGGTCGATTTCCTCATCTGAATTGTTTGTATAGGTCACTGTGGCATAAACCAGTTTCTGGTTCACAGCTTCTGACTTCACAATCTCATCCAGGGAATTGATTCCATCACCAGATTTTACATAATTCAATGTATTTGCAGACAGTTTTCCATCAGCCCCAATTGCTTCTGTCCATTCCTCCGGTATTTTGTCAGGCTCAAGAAGCTGAAGGTCATCTGCGATCTGGATGGAATCCACCTTTGCAGAAATGGTTTTCGTCAGATACTCACCATTTGTGTCTTCCCCAGTCGCATTCAGATCAAAGGTGTCACCGATCTGGTAAACAGGCAGCTCCTTCTCATTTACAGAAGTGATTATTTCATCATCATCATTTTCTATCTTTTCAGCTATCATGTCTTCACTCCAGGTAGGCATCCCGGCAGTTTTTACCATAGTTGTGTTTCCCGTAATCACCAGATTCTCAGCCACCTTTATGGCATCCTCTTTTGATACGTCATCTCCTATGTAGATCATAATCACACGGTATAAATCCGGGCAGACAAGGTAAATTCTCTGGTTAAAAGTTCCACTTTTGGCGATGCTATTATACTTTAGGTATACTCCCTGATATTCTCCAAATGTACGCTCCTCGCTATCAATAACATTCTGATCCTGCACAACCTGTCCCAGATCATTTTTATCCAACAGAACAGATGCAAAGCTAAACCCGCCGGTCTGTTCATGTTCCGGATACTGAAGATGATACTCGTCATTCCAGCTCATGCCTTTTGGAATGTATCTGGCAAACAGATTTACCTCTGGAACCTCATCTGGAAGCATGGTTTCCTTTGCCATGCTATCGGCATCAATTTTAACCGCTACACCATAAGCGCCCTGCTTCTCCAGAAACCAGTGATACAGATTTACACCTGCATATGCTGCTGTGGAAACTGCCAGCGTACAAGCAGCTGCTACAGCTGCGATTTTGGGAATCGTCCATGTTTTTCTTCTTTGAAGATTCATCACCTTTGTATCCTGTATCTGCTTTGCAACCTCATTTTGAATCATTTTATGGATAAAATCCGGTGTTTCGGGAATATCGCTTTTCATATCTTCTAATCTCATACCAGCACCTCCTGCAATTCCTGCCTTAATTTTCCCCTTGCCCTTGCAAGTCTCTTCTGAACAGCACCTTCCGATATTTCAAGGATCTGGGCGATTTCTCTTACGCTGAAATCTTCTATGTAATACAAAATAACGGGCAAACGCAGCTCCTCTTTTAAGGAATTTACAGCGGCATACAATTCGCTGTAATCCTTTGACTTTTCTGATTCCATTTCCAGTCTGTCCTCCAGATCTTCAAACGAAATAAACTTACTGGACTTACGTACGAGGTTGTAACATTCGTTGATCAAAATTCGGATCAACCAGGTACGGGCATATTTATCGTTTTTTAATGTGTCTATTTTGGAAAAAGCTTTTACAATTGTCTCCTGGATAGCATCTGCACAGTCCTGGTCACTGAATAAGATTGTTTTTGCAGTTGAGTATAATTGTCTTTCCGAATCCAGGATCAGATTTCCCAGTTGTTCTTTTGTCATTTAAATACCACCTCTTTTTCATGCCGGCCAGCTTTTTCTTTACATCTATTAGACGCATAGAAAACAAAAATATCCCCCAATAATTCATTTTCGCATAAATAATTATGATAAGCTGACTATGCAAATGCTAAACTAACAGTCCAAAAAAAACTAAACTAATTGTACTCTTGATACCTTCCTTATTTGCAAATTTGCAGTAAAATATAGATATAAAGAAAAAGGGAGGTACCAAAGATGAAATTATCACTTTCTGCAAATATAAGCAAGTTGCGAAAAGAACACGCTATGACACAGGAGCAGTTAGCGGAAGCTTTAGGCGTTACCTTTGCATCTGTCTCAAAATGGGAACGGGGTGTGGCGACGCCGGAATTAAACCTGATTGCGGAGATGGCAGATCTGTTTGAGGTGTCTATCGATGCGCTTATCGGATACCAGTTTAGAAACAATAACAGAGAAACTGTAATTACAAGGCTGAAGCAGTATTCTCACGACAGAGATACTGAGGATGTTTTTTCTGATGTTGAAAAGGCATTACAGTGTTATCCGAATTGTTTTGATGTTGTTTATTACAGTGCCAGAATCTACCGTTTAAGAGGACTGACGCAAAAGAATGCTGCTTATTCAAAAAAGGCGCTTTCCCTTTGTGAACGTGCATGTATACTGATCGGACAAAACAAAGATCCGGAGATAAGTGATGTTTCTGTTCGCAGGGAAATGGCTGAAATCCATTTTGCGCTTGGGGAATATGACAAAGGAATTGCATTATTGAAAGAGAACAATCCATGTCGGCTGAATCACTCTTCGATTGGAATGGTGCTTGCGTCCTCTTGCAATGATCCGGAGGGAGCACTTCCCTTTTTATCGAGGGCATTATTAGATTTAACTGTGACGCACTTTGAAATTGTGGTGGGATATATGAATGTTTTCTGTAAGACAAAAGATTATGCAAATGCTCTAGCTCTTGTGGATTGGGCTCTTGCCTTTTATCCCGGGCTAAAAGATCCCGAAAAACAGGGATATATGGACAAAAGCGAAGCATTTCTTTGGGCACTGCGAGCGGATGTTCTGCTGTCGCTGTGTAAAAAAGAAGAAGCAATCAACAGCCTTCGGCGAGCAAAGGATGTTGCATTGCACTTCGACGAATCACCAAATTACGATGTTTCAAGTATCCGATTTGTTTTCTGTAAGACTCCTGCAAGCGCTTTTGATGATTTTGGTGATACTGCCATGATTGGGGTTGATGAATTTATCAAAAGCCAGGAAAAAAGCGAGCTGAGCAATTTATGGAAGTGTGTCAGGGATGAATAACAATTACAAAGCCAAATGAAAAACTATACTGTGCAGTTTTATAAAAAGGGGGGCATGCTTTACGATTTTGCAATATACAACACACCTAATGTGCCAGGTCCACAATGACTTGATATAACACCACCTGCCCTGGTTTCCAATATCTCATCAAAAACGCCAAGCTCTTCCAGATAAGCCCGCACTTTCTCTACAGTTTCCTGTTTACAGCCAGAATGTGTTATGAATACACGTTCTGGTCTCGCATTTTTTAAATCTTTTTCCATATCTTTAACATAGTCCATGATAACAGAATTAATTTTCCCCCGGTATTTCTTAGAAGCATTCATGGCGCCATTTTCTACTACAATCCTGGGATGCAGTTTTAAAATACCTCCGGCCATAGCCGCTACTGCATTGCAGCGTCCACCGCGGTATAAATAGGTGAGGGTATCAACCACAAAGCTTGCTCGCACATTTGGCTTTAGCCTCTCTATCTCAGAAACAATCTGGGAAGCTGTCCGGTTATTCTTTGCCATAATTGCAGCTTCTACTACAAGAAGGCCGATACCGGTAGAAAGGTTTGCAGAATCGATTACTTTTATTCGGTCAGAAGCCCCCAGTTCTTCAGCAGCAAGGCGCATCACATTTCCAGAAGTGGACATACCTGCTGAAATAGAAAAGCAGACAATTTCCCTTCCAGCCTCTGCATATGGGCGGAAAAGTTCCATGGCATCTGCCAGGGCAGGAGCAGAAGTTTTAGGCGTTGTCTTATTTGCGTCAGACCAGGTATAAATCTGATCCGGGGTAATGTTTTTTCCATCCTCATATTCCTTATCACCCAGAAGAATATGAAGCGGAAGAATGTCAATATCATATTTTCTCAATAATTCCTGCGAAAGGTCGCAGGTACTGTCTGAAATAATTTTTACCATATTTTTTCTCTCCTTAATAATCCCGATTCATTTTCTATCAGATTCCCGGCCTACAAGAGCCAGAAATTTTTTATCAGACTGTATTCCCTGTGTCAGAAATCTTCCATCTCTGAATAGTGCATACGTTGTCACCGGTGCAGGAACGTTCTGTGCGGCTTCTCTGCTTGTAACATGAATTACCCTGAAAGAAATATTGTGTTCTTTTGCCACTTCCGCCACACGGGGCACCCAGTAACAGGTAAAGGGACATTGATCTGTATAGTAAAGAACAAATCCTTCCTCTTCTACTTTCGGGTGTCTTGCACATTCTTTGAATTTTGGCGGCTCAGTATCTGTGTCAAATGGTAAATACATAAGAGTGATTCCGCAGTCCGAAGTATCTGCAACAGAAAATCCCTTAAATTTTAAATACTTCGGGTCTGCCAGAAATTCTTTCTTTCGCCCTTCTGAAGACAGAATACAGATTCCCTTTTTCCCTTGTTCTTTTGCATCACGAATGCATTCATTCAGCAAATCATTGGAATAGCCGTGTCCCTTCATGGAACCGGAAACCCATAAGCAGTTAATATATATATATCCGTCTGCATCAATGGGCACCCATGCATTTTCTGCAGGAATATATTCAATAAAACACTTTCCGCGCTCTGCACTCCGATAAAAAACCAGTCCTTCTTCAAAACGCTGTTTTAACCACTCTTTTTTTACGATACTGTTTTTTCCTGACATAGCACAGCAGATATGTTCCTTGTCAATGTTTTCTTTTGTAATTCTAATATAATGCATAATATCACCTTTCCCAGATATCATGATTGCTTAAATAACCTTGATCTGACACGCTTTCATGGCTTCCAGAGCCAGTTCATGACTCTCTGGCGTTACTCCTGCGCAACAGAGCGAATCTACAATGATTGGCACTTCCGGCAAAAATGGCTTCCAAAGGTAGGTTTATCAATGGGACCAGATTCCAGAAGCTCTGCAATCTCCTCCCTGATTTCCCAACCATAGGTACCGCGGATGCAATGCTCTACAGGAAGCCATATGAAATACGGCATGTTTTCTAAAAAGCCTATTTAAGCTAACTATACCACGTTATTGAGATTTCGTATACTGCAATAGGCTGATTTCAGCGTATATATTTTTGAAATTTTATATTTTCTATTGCATAAAAATAAGCCATTCAGTCAGAATTGCATCCAACCAAATGGCTACTTATATCAGTTTTCTCCTGCCATTTTTTTTGACATACCCCAATAAAACACAGCGCAAAATACCAGAGCAAAAACAACACCAAATACATTCTGAATCACTCTGAGGCTGACTGCACCCTTTAATCCATAACTCTCTGCAGCGATAGCCAAAGCGCCAAATGTATTAAATACAGCCTGCCAGCCATATTTTGCAGAAAATCCCACACCGATTCCACCAAGGATTCCTATGTATGCATAGATGGATGACGGAAGCAGGAAATACAATGCTGTAAAACAAAGAACTCCTGCAATATTTCCCACAATTCTTTTCTTCACTCTGTACTGCATGTCTTCCATAAACGGTAAGATCGCTGACATAGCTGCAATACCTGCCCACATTGCACGTGGCATTTTAAAAAGCTCTGCAATACAAAGTACAGCCGGTACACACAGGATCTGGCATAACTGCCATTTTGTCCTGGAAGAAGAGAGATCAAATTCCTGCAGTACATCCTGTATCTTTCTTTTATAAACCCGGTTTCTGTGATTCCGATAAAATACCAGACAGGTAAGTACAGCTCCTGCTGCCATTCCCACCAGTCTCATCTCATAGCTTTTCCCTGTTACGTCATATCCATACAGCAACAGATATCCAAGAACGAGTGTGGACTGATTAAACATAAATGGATTATGACAGCCGAACAGAATCAGCACTGCCAATGCAGCAATATTTAACAGCATTCCCGGTACCGGGGAAAGCTGATTTGCCAGATGTGGACACACAGTCATAACTGCGAAAAACAAAGCCAGAAGTATGGTAGACTGTCCGGTATGGATTCCGAGATCGGCATTTCGAAATACCATAAGACATAATAAGACAACGACACCTACAATACTGTTCTCATTTCCAAGCAGAATGCTGAAAATAGTAACAAATAAAAAACAAAACGCCATTGTGACCGCTACCTTCGCCATATATACAAACAGATGATAGATTTTTTCTTTTGCGGTCTCACTTTTTTTCAGCAGGTCTTTTGAACCTGCCTGATTCAACTGAAGTTCCTGATAAAATGTCATATAGCACCTCCCGTTTTTATGCAAATAGGCATTTTATCACAAACAGGAAGGTAATTCAAGAATGATTTTTAAGGAAATAATTACCTGGCCAGACTATTGCTTTCAATTCTGATCATACGATATCCGATTCCAATATGCGTCTGGATATATTGCACACCATTTTTTTCTGGTTCCAGTTTTTTTCGAAGTGTTGCCATAAAAACGCGGAGGGAAGCAATATCATTTTCAGAACACTGTCCCCAGATCTGCTGGGTAATAAATGTATGTGTCAATACTTTTCCCACATTACGGGATAAAAGGCAGAGCAGCTTATACTCAATAGGAGTCAGATGTAATTCTTCACCCTTCAGATATGCACAGCCAGCCGAATAATCGATCTCTAATTCACCATTTTTAAAAACAGAGGTTTCCTGCTGTTCTCCGGTCTGCGTTATTGCAAGTCTCCTTTGCGTAACACGAATACGCGCAAGCAATTCCTCCACGGAAAACGGTTTTGTAATATAATCATCTGCACCAGCGTCCAGTGCTTCAATTTTATCTGTATCCTCACTTCTGGCACTGATCACAATAATCGGCATGTTCGACCAGGTACGGATTTTCTTTATTACCTCTACCCCTTCCATATCTGGAAGCCCGAGATCAAGAAGAACAATATCCGGATGATGAGAGGAAGCTTCCAGAATGGCCGAAGAACCATTCTCTGCTGCCAGATATTTATAGTCATGTGTTTTTAGCGTCGTAATGATCAGATTTCTTATAGGTCTGTCATCCTCAACCACCAGAATTAATGTTTTATTCATTCAATGTCACCTCACTTAAAGGTAAAGTAAAAGTAAAATTACATCCATGGGGATCATGGTCCGTCAGAATCAGGGTTCCGTCATGGGATTCTATAATAGAGTGACAAAGCGCCAGCCCCAGTCCCAGACTTCGGTGACTATCCGCAACTGTTGTTTTGCCGGTATAAAACATCTGGAAAATATGCGGCTTCATTTCTTCCGGAATCCCAGGTCCATTATCCTCCACGCTTATCTGCGCTTTTCCATCTGTTTTAGTTCCCCGGATGCTGATTACAGTACCTGGCGGCGTATATTTTATGGCATTGTCAATTAAATTTACCAGAACCTGTATAATAAGGCGGACATCCATACGTGCAAGAACAAGTTCTTCACAGTCAGTTACGATTTTATAATCGTCATGCTTCCGGCTGATATGCCGCAGAGCCTCTGCGATCACCTCATCAAGCAGCTGATCTGTAAATTTGAATTTCAGTCTTCCATCATTTAGCCTGGTAATGGAAAGCAGATTCTCCACAACTCCGATCAGCCATTCAGAATCATCATAAATGTCCGTATAGATCTGATGCTTTGTAGCTTCATCCAGCCGTTCACTGTTGCTAAGAAGCATGTCTGCATTGCCTGAAATGGAGCAAAGGGGAGTTCGAAGATCATGGGAAATTGCCCGAAGAAGATCTGCCCGCAACTGTTCGTTTTTTGCTATCACTGCATTTTTCTCTTTTTCCATGGCATTTTGTGCGTTTTCCATTGCAAGTGCACATTCATTTATCACGGACAGCAGGATACTGTATTCAAAAGAGTCCAGTGTTTCTTTCTGCAGCGGTATTCCTATTACTCCATAAACATTGTTCCCGCTCCGGATTGCCAGATATAAGCATTTGGCCTGTGGAAAATGATGTGTGGATGCACCGGCACGCTGTCTGTTTTCATAGGCCCATCTGGCTATCTTCAGTTCTTCAGGTGTTAAAAAATCTTCCGCGTCCTCTTTTTCCTCTCCAGAGAAAAGCTTCCCTTCTGATAATGCTCCATTTTCTACTACATATGCTGTAATATTACGATTCAGCAGGCGAAGGAGCTGTGTACAGGTAACATCAAGAATCTCTATCTCTCCTTTTGCTTTCTGCAGCAAACGGTCTGTATCAAACAAAATCTGTGTACGAAAAGCAAGCTGTGCAGAAAGCTTTGCATGTGTTTTCAGCTTTGCCGCAAGTGCCCCTGTAAGTACGGATGAAATTAGCATTATGAGAAAGGTCACCGGATAACCCACTGCATAGGTCTGAAAAGACATCCTTGGTTCTGTCAGAAAAAAGCAAAATAAAAAGACACTTAAGAAAGAACCGGCTACACTGCATAGATAACCATCTGTCACAATGGAAGTAAGCAAAACCCCCAGAATGTATATGGTTACAATATTCGTGTCCGTGAAATCCAGCTTCTGAAACAGCAGACCAATCAAAGTACATACTGCAAATATAAAAACTGTCAGAAAATAATCCTTTGCAGACGGTTTTTCCATATACCATGTAAATGACCGTTTCTGGTAGTTTCCTGTTTTGACCGTATCCGGAATAATATGGATATCAATATCCGGTTCGTCTGTTTTTTTATTATCCTCTTCAATTCCCAGACTCATCCTGCCAGTCCCCTTTTTCTGCCTTTTTTGCAATTATATCATGCGACTGTATTATGGTCAAAATTCTTTTTTTCATACCCGGACTGTCCATCAAAAATTATAATTTCAGCTTCCTTATATTCAATTTTACACTCATGAATCTCTCTTAACAATTCTTCATCTGAAAGAGTATTCAAAAACAATGTCTTCGATGACTGCTGTTTTTCTTCCATATTTTCCTGAATTTCGCCCCAAAACTGATCTGCTTTATTTGCAATATAAAATCCAAGTCCAAACATACAAAATACAGTAACTGCCAATATTCCTTCTGCCATTGTCTTCACCTCTATAGCAGCCTCTCCATAACAAATGACTATATTCTGAAACATTTCTGAAGGGCTCTGTATTCTCCTAACACCAGTAATTTATGATTCTCTTCAAAATACGTATCCGGTGAAATTGCAATACCAAATTCTCCTTCATTTTTTACTGCCAGAATATTAATATTGTAGCGTTTTCTGATATCCAGTTCTCCTACTGTTTTTCCAACCCATTCTTCCGGCACTTCCACTTCAAAAATCGCATGGGATGCATCCACCTCCATATAGTCGAGGATGTGATCATCTGTGTAACGGATCGAGGCCCACTTTGCAACCTGCTTTTCCGGGTAAACCACTTTATCCGCACCATTACGCAAAAGGAATTTTTCCTGAACATCACGCTCAGCCCTGGATATCACCAGTTTCGCTCCCAGTTCTTTCAGAAGAGAAGTTGTTTCAAGAGAATTCTGAAAGCTTCCTCCAATGGTTACAAAACAGATATCGTAATTTCCTATTCCAAGGGAACGTAAAAATTCAGCATTGGTACTGTCACCAATCTGCGCATTGGTCACAAATGGTAATGCTTTATCTACTCTCTCCTCATTCCAGTCAACTGCCATAATTTCATGTCCCAGCTGATTCAGCTGCTTAGCAATATGTCTTCCAAATCTTCCAAGTCCAATAAGCAATACATTTTTCATAATTATATTTTCTCCTTCTTATCCAACTGTTATTTTCTCCAGAGGCAGTTTTGCATTTCCCCTGTTTCTTCTTGAAAGCACCGCATAAATCAGAGTCAGACCACCTACACGCCCCAGATACATCAGTATAATCAGCACAATTTGCGAAAACATATGAAGCTTCGGTGTAATTCCCAGTGTGAGTCCTACTGTTCCCACAGCTGAAGCAGCTTCATACAGGCAGTCTAAAAGAGGAAGCTCTTCATATACACTGATTGCAAGTCCGCCGCAAAAAAATAACGTAAAATAAAGCATGGCTATTGTCGCCGCATTTTTTATCACATGGTATTCCAGCCTCCTGCCAAAAGCCCCTGCATTTTCCTGGCTTCGGAATGTGGCAATTGCATTTAACAAAAGAACTGTAAACGTTGTGGTTTTCATTCCACCAGCTGTAGAACCAGGTGAACCGCCAATCAGCATTAACAATATCATAACAGCTTTTGAGGCTTCACTCATCTTTGAAATATCAATCGTGTTAAATCCGGCAGTTCTTGTAGTTACCGATTGGAACGCCGCAGCTAATAAGCGATTCCCTGCGGATAGATTTTTCAAATCACAGGTGAAGAAAAAAATGATCGGAATTAAAATCAAGCATGCAGTAGTCACAAGGATAATCTTGCTTTGCATGCGATAACGTTTAAACTTCATTTTGTTGGTATAAATATCGTCCCAGGTGAGAAAACCGATTCCCCCTATGATGATCAGAAGCATAATCACTACATTTACAAGAACATTTGCAGAATACCCGGTCAGAGAGGGAAAAGGATTTGCAGATGTTCCCAGAATATCAAATCCTGCATTACAAAAAGCGGAAATAGAATGAAAGACTGACAGCCAGATTCCCTTTCCCTTGTAATCCCATAAAAAAACCGGCAGCAGTAACACTGCCCCTGCAGCTTCAATCAAAAATGTCCCCTTTAAAATAAACCTTGTCAATCTGACGATTCCGCCAACCTTAGGCGCGGAAATCGCATCCTGCATGGTACTTCTCTGCATAAGGGATATTTTTTTACCGGAAAGAAGGGAAACAGATGCAGCCACCGTTACCACTCCCAGACCGCCTATTTGTATGAGTATAAGAATAATCGTCTGTCCTGCCAGAGACCAGTAGCTTCCGGTATCCTTTACTACAAGCCCGGTTACACATACCGCCGAAGTGGCTGTAAAAAGAGCCTCATGAAACGGAGTTGGTATTCTATCTACAGATGAAAATGGAAGCATTAAAAGAATGCTTCCCAAAAGGATCACTCCTGCAAATCCCAGAATTATTAGCTGAAAAGATGTCAGATGTTTTTTCTTATATGATTTTTCCGGCATAAATGATCAAAACTCCTTACGAATGATTACTTTTTTGTTGCACCCATTATATATAATTGCCTTTAAAGATGGTATAAGAGTATCTGATTCTGTATTAAGATTGTATAAAGATGTGTTTCCGCCATATTCAGCCTGAATTCGGTTGCCGTAGCAAAAAAATAAGCCATTCAGTCAGAAACATATCCAACCAAATGGCTTTTATTCTTATCTTCTATCCAGTATTTTATCAAATCGTCTGAAGAAAGTTGAAGTTGTAATGATTGCTGCCAGTATATCGCTGATTGGTTCAGCCAGAAAAACGGCAAATACCTTATTCTGAATGAAAAGCGGCAGAATAAAGATCAGCGGAATCAACAGGATCAGTTTTCTTAAGCATGCAAGCAGCAGACTGACTTTCGCCTGTCCCAGTGCCATAAAGCTCTGCTGACAGGAAACCTGAAATCCCAGTGAAAAAATACCTGCCATATAGATTCTCAGTGCCCATGCGGTATACGTGATCAGATCCGTATCATTAGAGAAAATACCTGCAAAGAGCCTGGGAAACAGAAGCATGATCAGCCAGAAGCAGCCGGTAAAAACCGTGCAGACTGTAAACTGCGTAAAAAATGCTTTTTTAACACGCTCTTTATTGCCGGCACCGAAATTATAACTCATGATCGGCTGTCCGCCCTGGCATATTCCCTGCAGCGGTAAGGTTGCAAGCTGGCTGACACTTGTGATAATAGTCATGGCTCCAACCGCAAGATCTCCGCCATATCTTGAAAGGCTGGAGGTGAAACTGATGGACAGAATACTTTCTGTGGACAACATGACAAAAGTGGATATTCCAAGCCCCAGGCATGGTAAAATAATATTTTTTTGTAATTTGAAATTCTCTTTCCTGAGATGGAGAATGGTCTTTTTTCCTGACAGGAAACGAAGAATCCAGATAGCACCAACAGCCTGACTCAAAACAGTAGCAATTGCAGCACCGCTTACGCCCAGGTCAAATACAAAAATAAAAACAGGATCCAGAATAATGTTGATCACCGCACCGATCACAGTAGTCATCATACTGATCTTTGCAAATCCCTGTGTGGTGATAAAAGGATTCATTCCCATTACGATCAGGACAAAAATACTTCCCAGTATATAAATTCTTGCGTATGACACTCCATAAGGAAGGGTCTTATCACTGGCACCAAACATTGTCAGAAGCTGTGGAGCGAAAGCGAAAAAAATCACCGTAAGGGCCACAGCCATAAGAATAAGAAGCGAAAAACAGTTTCCAAGAATCTTTTCCGCTGTCGCATTATCCTTTTTTCCCATGGAAATTGCAGCTCTGGGAGCACCTCCTGAACCTGCGAGCATGGCAAAGGCATTAATCAGCATAAGAATTGGCGTAAATAACCCCACACCGGTTAATGCTGCCGCGCCAACACCGGGAATGTGTCCAATATAAATACGGTCTACAATGTTGTACAAAAGATTAATGATCTGTGCCACAACAGCAGGAATTGCAAGCTGCGCCAAAAGACGTGGGATTTTTTCCGTTTCCATTGCCTGTGTATTAGATTTACTACTCATATCTGTTTTCTCCTGACAAATTTTTTGACATAAACCAATAAAATATAAACGAATTATGTCTTCTGATTTTAACTCATATATTTGTCAATATCAAGCTTCTTTTCTGATTTTGCAACGATCAAGGATGCAGCTGTTGCTCATTGCACGCATCCTTCCTCCACTGATCAACAGCCTGTTTACAGCTTATGTTTTCTCCTCCAGATACAATCCTTAAGTACATTTACAAGCCTTGCCGGTTCAAGGGGTTTGGTAAGATGCTCATCCATGCCAGATATCCGGCTGTTTATAATGTCTTCTGCAAATGCATTGGCACTCATGGCAATAACCGGTACGCGCTCTGCATCTGATCTTTTCATGGAACGAATTCTCCGGGCAGTATCCCAGCCGTTTAAGTTTGGCATCATGATATCCATTAAAATCACGTCATAATACCCTGGCTCGGACTTTTCAAATTTCCCAATTGCCTCCAGTCCGTCTTTGGCGCAATCCACAAGAAGCCCGTTATCTTCCAGGATAAAGCTGGCGATTTCCCTGTTCAGCTCATTATCATCAACTACTAATGCCCGGAGACCTTCAAGGGAAATCGTATTCTGGTCCTTTACAAAATCTTCCAGTTTCCGGGCTTTTTCTGCTTCTCCGATTTTGAACGGAATTGTCATGATCACAGTTGTGCCGGTTCCCTCTTTACTTTCGATCCGGATCGTGCCGCCCATTCTGTCTGCCAGCTTCTTTGCAATGGGAAGTCCCAGTCCGGTGCCTTCATATTTCGACCGGCTGGTTTCCTTCTCCTGGGCAAAAAGGTCAAACGCATGTGCCACAAACTCCTGGCTCATACCAGGACCATTATCTGCACAGCCAAATTCATACACTACCCGCTTTTCATCTGCAAACTTCTCTTTACACCATACATGGATTCTTCCGCCTGGTTCTGTAAATTTCACCGCATTATCAGAAATCGCATTCAGAAGCCGTTCCAAATAAACAGAATTTCCGGTTAATAATATATGACTTAGCTCTGATTTTTCCCAATCCACAATGCATTCTATATTTTTCTCAGCTGCCTGAAGCTGCTTTTCTGTGTTGATCCTGCTCAGGATTTCTGTCAGATCAAAAGTAAGCTCCTGATCAACAATATCTCCCGACTCCAGTTTATTCATATCCAGTATATCGTTTACAAGGGAAACCAGATATCTGGAGGAATCCATAATCTTATCCCTGCATTTTTGTTGTATTTCAGGGTCATTGGGATAACGGTTTGCCAGTTCAACCATGCCTATGATCCCATTCATAGGAGTTCGGATATCATGGCTCATATTAGACAGAAACCTGGTTTTAACCGCCGCATCCTTCTTTGCTTCTGCAACCTGGTATATAAGAGTCTGCTCCCTTCTCTTCGCATCACTGATACTTCGAATCGCACAAAGAACATGGGTCAGGCGGCCAGTCTCATCCCTTTTCTTCTCAATAAAGCGCAGACTATGCCAGCTTCCATCCTTCATCCGGTATTCCATAACGACGGATTCTTCGTCTTTCATTCGTTCCGGCAGTGTAGAGATATCTGTAAATTTTTCAAAAGCATCCTGATACTCTTCTGCCACCAGTCCACGGCAAACTCTTTTGTTGTTTTCAGACAGAGTACCTGAATGAATATATTTCAGATGCTCCACATCCCTGTTGGAAATTTCCTCAAAATAATCCGCCTGGATATCAATTCTGGAAATATATTGGTACGTTCTGGCAATGGAGGAAATGATCTCATTTCCTAATCTGGCCTCATTCAATGCTTTTTGCAGTTTCTCCTGGATTTCCTTTTCTTTGTAAAGGATACTGTCTATATTGCGATATCCAAGAAAAGCATCAAAGGTCTCATCATCTGTCTTTCCCTTCACTACATAGGCTTCATAATAGCTATCTTTCCCTTCCTTTGAAACACTGTGGTAATGGTAAGTAAACTTCTCTTCATGTAAAAGCCTTCTTTTCATATTTGCGCAAAGATGCCAGTCTATAAACTCTTCTTTCTCTTCATCCAGAATAAAATTGTCTGCATATCTTCTCACATATTCATCAAAATTTTCAGGCGGATGGGGATCTTTCTCCGCCAGCTGCCTGGCATTGGTATTCGCATCCAGTCTCAGTATTTCATATTTGCCGGAATTAAGATCTATCCGGTATAAAGATACATACTCGGGCAATAATCTGCTTAAAACATATTGTTCTTTCACCGGATAATCATTTACATCCTGCCTTTGATCGTCTGTCTTTGTTTTTTCTCGTGAAAGCATAATACCGTTTTAAATTTATCCTTTCTTTTGCTGTTAACATTTGTTTTTGCATGCCAGGCATAAACCACCACGGACGTTTCTGGTGGAGCCGCATAACTTGCAAATCTCTGTTATTTCCGGCTTCCAATCGCTGTCCAGCCTCTTCAGGCCTCCGCTGACCTGATCCAACGCTTCATCATCCAGCTCAACAGCTGCCTGACTCATAGGCTTCATGCTCTCTTTTTTGTCATTCACTTCTTTCATAATAGTTTCCTCCTGTATATGATTTTAATATGATTTCACTTTTTACTATAGTAATTATACAAGTTTTTACTTGTGTCTTCAACTGTTTTTTGGCATTTTAGCCAAAACGTTACTGGTCACTCCGTGACTAGTACATCGAAAATTAAGTATCTGCTATATTGACGCAGGATGATTTCGTGCCGCAATTCTCGGGTTTTCTGTGAACCTTGTTCACAAAAAACGCCTCGCGGAAATAATATCTCTGTTTATTCACGCCTGCTTCGTCTGTACTCCATAGCCGTCATACCGCAAGATTTCCGAAAACTCTGCGCCAGATAGCTCTGGGAAGAAAAGCCTGCAAGATGGGCAATGTCAGAAATATCGTGATCTGTATTTTCCAGAAGATTTTTGCAAACCTCAATCCTGCGCCGGTTCAGATAGTTAATGGGAGAAATCCCATAATATCGGGTAAACTCGTGGCTTAGATAATACTTGTTCAGATGACTTAATGCAGCCAGCTGATCCAGATTGATGTCCTCCCCATAGTTAGAATCCAGATAGCGCTTGATCTGTGCACACTCTTTACTTGGATGAAAAGAAGGCACCAGCTGAAAGCCGGAATCTGTAATCCTGCGAAGCTGGGCAATAAGAATGGAAAGCGTGTGTCTGCAAATCTCTTCATAACCCTCTTTTTTTTCATCTAATTCCTGAAAAAGGGAGTGAAAATAAAACAAAAGATCTGTATTAATCTTCCGGCAGTTGAAAATCTGGAATTCCTTCTGATCCCGGAAAGAAAAACTGATTCCATCCACTCCTACAGTATAATAAGAAAGGGGCGCAGCGCTCTGAGAAGTTTCCGTGTGCAGGATATGTGGATTGATAATGACCAGATCATCCCTGGCAATGGAAAAGCGCTGATTTTCTATAAGAAATTCGCCGCTTCCTCTGGAAACATAAAAAAGCTCCGTAAAAGCATGGGTATGAGGAATGCTGGGCCAGTCCTCTTCGTATCTGGAGGATGAGGCATTCACCAGAACTGCTTCTGTAGAAAGTGGATTATCATTGGAAAAAGAAAAGGAACGTGTACTCATAGATTCTCCTTACGTATCATAAACTATAGTTTGTTGTCTGCGCTGTCAGCTCCCGATATTTCGAATACAGTGTCTGCAAGCAGCAATGAAAAAAGCTCGCACACTTAGAGTACCATGAAACGGAAAATACAGCAAGATTTCTAAAAACCATAGCAACAACTCTGTTGAAAAACAGCTGTCAAAAACGTATTCTTATATTATAGGAAAAACAACCATCAAACAATATTAACAACCTTTGTAAATAAAAAAGAGAAAAGCGAGGTCGCAAAATGGAACAGAAAAAAGGCAGAGTTACCATTCCTACCAACCTGGATGTGGTAAAGGAAACACTGGATATTATGAATGAGTGGGGCGCAGATGCCATCCGTGACTGTGATGGAACCGAATTCCCACAGGAGCTGAAGGACACCGGTGCGAAAATCTACGCTACCTACTATACCACCCGAAAGGACAATGCCTGGGCAAAGGCTAATCCGGATGAGATCCAGCAAATGTACATTATGAGTTCTTTCCACACTGCAACATCAGACAAACTGGAGATCCACCTTATGGATCACCTGTACCCGGATATGCTGAAGGTGAACACACGCGATGATATCACAAAGTGGTGGGAAGTGATCGACCGCACCACAGGAGAAGTGGTTCCGGCAAGTCAGTGGCATTATGAAGAAGCGAGCGGAAATGTGGTAATTACACCTGTAAAACCGTTCCATGAGTATACCGTCAGTTTCCTGGCTTATATTATGTGGGATCCGGTGCATATGTACAATGCAGTGGTAAACGACTGGAAAGATGTAGAGCCGCAGATCACATTTGATGTGCGCCAGCCAAAAACAAGAGCTCATTCCCTGGAGCGCCTCCGCAGATTCCTTGACACCCATCAGTATGTGGATGTGGTACGCTTCACCACCTTTTTCCATCAGTTCACCCTGATCTTTGATGAGCTGGCAAGGGAAAAATATGTGGACTGGTTCGGTTATTCCGCATCTGTCAGTCCATATGTGCTGGAGCAGTTCGAAAAAGAGGTCGGCTATCCATTCCGCCCGGAATACATTATCGACCAGGGCTACATGAACAATACCTATCGCATTCCATCTAAGGAATTCAAGGACTTCCAGGCATTCCAGCGTCGCGAGGTTGCGAAGCTTGCAAAGGAGATGGTAGACATTGTCCATGAATATGGCAAAGAAGCCATGATGTTCATGGGTGACCACTGGATCGGCATGGAGCCATTTATGGATGAGTTTGCTTCCATCGGTCTTGATGCTGTGGTTGGAAGTGTGGGAAATGGTGCAACCCTGCGTCTGTTCAGCGATATTAAAAATGTAAAATACACGGAAGGACGATTTCTTCCATACTTTTTCCCGGACACCTTCCACGAAGGTGGAGACCCGGTGAAAGAGGCGAAGGTAAACTGGGTAACTGCAAGGCGTGCCATTCTCAGAAGCCCCATCCAGAGAATTGGTTATGGCGGATATCTGAAGCTGGCTCTTCAGTTCCCAGATTTTGTCCAGTACATTAAAGAGGTCTGCCAGGAATTCCGTACCCTTTATGATAATATCCAGGGTGTGACTCCTTACTGCGTGAAACGTGTTGCTGTGTTAAACTGCTGGGGCCGCATGCGTTCCTGGGGCAATCATATGGTACATCACGCAATCTATTACAAACAGAATTACTCTTATTTTGGCATTATTGAGGCATTAAGCGGTGCACCCTTTGATGTATCCTTTATCAGTTTTGATGATATTCTGGCAGATAAGGATCTGCTGAAAAAATTTGATGTTGTGATCAATGTAGGGGATGCGGATACTGCGCAAAGCGGCGGCGAGTACTGGGTAAATGAAACCATTATTACTGCTGTAAAGGAGTTCGTTTACAATGGTGGCGGTTTCATCGGAGTTGGCGAGCCTGCAGCCCATCAGTGGCAGGGAAAATTCTTCCAGCTGGATGATGTACTGGGTGTGGAAGAAGAAAGAGGCTTCAATTTAAATACCGATAAATACAACTGGGAGGAACACAGAGACCACTTTATTCTGGCTGATGTAGAAGGTGATGTGGACTTCGGTGAGGGCAAAAAGAATATTTTTGCGCTTCCGGAAACCCAGATCCTGATCCAGAATGACCATGAGGTTCAGATGGCAGTAAAAACCTTTGGAAAAGGCCGCGGTGTTTACATCAGCGGACTTCCATACAGCTTCAGAAACAGCCGTGTACTCTACCGTGCGGTTCTCTGGTCTGCATCTGCCGAGGACGAACTGAACCGATGGTATTCCACCAATTATAATGTAGAAGTCCACGCTTATGTAAAGAATGGCAAGTACTGTGTCGTAAACAATACTTACGAGCCACAGGATACAGTTGTCTATAAAGGAGATGGCAGCAGCTTCCCGCTTCATATGGATGCAAACGAAATTAAATGGTACCAGATTTAATAGTCATAGGTTTATTATAATTAAACCACATCCTATTTCAATAATTCTGTCACGAAGTGTTGGAAAATGGCACGAATGGTATTATAATAAACCTATCACAAAACAAAGGAAACCATTATGAGAATTGCAATTGTTGATGACATTAAAGAAGAGCGTGACAAGCTCGCAGACGTACTGACGAAACAGCTTTCCAGACGTGGGATTCACGTAAATTTATTTGAATTTGAAAATGGAGAAGATTTTCTTATTGCGGCAAAGGAACGTCCTTTCACCGTCGTTTTTCTGGACATCTACATGAGTGGTGCAAATGGGATCGAGACTGCCAGAGAGCTTCGGATATTTGACTCAGATGCACTTTTAATTTTTACTACCACTTCTACGGATCATGCTCTGGATGGGTTCAAGGTCCGTGCCATGCACTACCTTGTGAAGCCATATCCCGAAAATGAGATTTCAGACCTGATCGATGAGGTTCTTTCCCGGATCCCGGATTCTGGAAAATACATAGATATAAAAGTAAACGGAAGCAATGTGCAGGTTCCGTTTCGACATATTATATACGCAGAACATTTTTCCCATATGATCCATATTCACACCACTGGCGGCAAAGAGCTGATCACCCGCCAGTCCTTCGAAGCCTTTACTACATCCCTAAAAATGGATCCAAGATTTTATCTTTGCAGCAGAGGCGTTGTGATCAATCTGGAGCATGCTGTTGATTTTGATGGAGCCCTGTTTATCCTGGACGATGAAACCCGGATTTCCGTCAGCCGGAAGCTGGTCAAAAATGCAAGACAGACTTTTATGGATTTTCTGTTTCAAAGGGGACATTGAATATGAATACTATATTAAGACCTGTTCTGGAGCTTACGGTAATGATTTCCGGTCTGTTCCTTGCCTATCTGCCGGTACAGACCTATCTGAAACAACCGCCCGGCAGACTGGCTGCATGGCTTGCACCTCTTCTGGCAGGAATCTGTCTCCTGGAAGGAGGATTTTGTTACTTTCTTAACATTCCTACCAGCTCAGTGCTTTTTCCCACTCTGCTGGTACTGATGCTGATCTATCACAAAAGCCTGACTATCTCTATCTGGAAATCCGGCAGCATTTTTCTGGCAGTATGTGGGGTCTTTGCCTGTGTAAACAGCCTTTCCAGAGCAGTGAATGCCATTGTGGCAGAAAGACTTGGACTTCCGGAAACAGAGATCTGGTTTCACACCAGTGCCGGTATTTTTTACAATGTAATATGTCTGCTGTTCGTTGCTGCCGCCTGGTACCCGGCCTCCCATGCAGCCCGCACTATGATCGATGACGAAAATTTAGCCCAGACCTGGTATGTTTTCTGGATACTGCCACTGATTTTTATAGGTCTGAATCTCTTTATGATTCCCAAATATGAGGGAACTCTGTATACTGGACGTATTTTGCAGGGCTACATTGTGATCAGCCTGATGCTTCTTGTAATTCTCATGCTGTTTTACACAATGTTTCTTATGATGGCCAACAGCCTGAATAAAAATGCAAGGCTTCAGCAGGAAAATCATTTTCTCTCCCTTCAGCAGGCACGATATGAGAACCTTTGCTCTGCCATAGAGGAGGCAAGGCAGGCACGACACGATATCCGCCATCACTTTTTGCAGCTTTCTTCCCTTGCGGAAAAGGGAGATCTGGAAAAAATAAAAGAATACCTTTCCAATGCAAACAGTAAAATTCCAGACTACGACCTGCATTTTTGTGAAAACCAGGCGGCTGACAGCGTGATCAGCCATTATGCCGCTCTGGCAAAACGGGAGAACATTCCTTTCCGGGCAAAGGCCGATCTGCCAGCCCACATTTCCATAGACCAGATTGATATGTGCTTGGTTCTCTCCAACCTTCTGGAAAATGCTCTGGAAGCCAGTCTGAAAGCAAAGTCTTCCAACAGGAGAATCCATGCAGAGGTTTACCTTCATCATAAGCACCTTCTCCTGATCCAGGTGGAAAATACCTTTGAAGGAAAAATACAGGAGAAAAATCATATTTTCCAGTCGTCCAAGCGTCCCGGAAACGGAGTGGGAATCCAGTCTGTCCGCCACATTGCAGAAAAAAACGGAGGAGACAGCAGCTTCACTTATGAAAATGGTGTTTTTACTGCAAAAATTATGCTGCGCATACAGAAAACAGCCGTTTCCCATCCATAACCAAAGCAGAGAGGTTTCATGCAGACACGCTCTGGAACGTGTCGAAAAAATCATTCCCGCAATCTGCACGCCCCACTTTGCGGTATATTTTCCCCGAATCCAACAAAAAAAGAAAGCTGCAGAACAATATCAGAAATGATACTGTCTGAAGCTTTCTTTTTCTGCATCAATAAACTACAAATGCCATGACCACATACACCAGTATGGATATCAGGCAATACAGAGAATTGGTGGTGGAAACATAAGCGCTTCCATCCTCACTCTTCAGGAAGGTCTGCATACTGAATGTGGCTGGAGCGGACATGTAGCTGATCACTGCAAGGTTCAAAAGCAGATGATCCCCCACTATGTAATGTATTGCCAGCAGCACTCCCCCGATCATGACTGCCTGAAGAAGAATACGAAGTACAATGGTCCTGATACATGGGGAAAGAAGTTTCTTATCAAATTCAATGCTGAATCCTACCACCAGCAGAATAACTGAGGTTATGGAAGTGGTGAGAATGTTCTCCACACTTGTATAGGTACCTGCAAACGGTCCGGCAAGAAGCTTCTGCACCACACCGGTAAGTCCGGCAATGATTCCCAGCACACTTGCAATAAACGCCGGTGTACGTATTGCACTGGAAAACAGTTTTCCCGGATCGATCTTTTCCCCGTTTTCCACCTGTCCGAGCATTCCCATATAGACACTAAAGCCAAACAGAAGACCTGCAATATCCAGCACAGCGATCTGGGAAAGATTCTCCGCTCCGCAAAGGCTGGTATATAAAGGATAGGCCATGGAACCGCCTTCGTATACACTGACCATAAAGGGCAGATATTTCTGGTAACGCTCTGCCGGCATAAGCGGGCGGAGTAAAAAACCGATGCTAAAGGAAACAACCAGCATTACAAACATGATTCCAACCAGAATTCCGGTTTCTTTATTATATTCTGACGTAGCAAGGGCATGGAAAATTGCCACAGGAAGCATGATCTGGGTCACCAGAAGCTTCATATTGTTAATTCCATTCTGATCCAGCAGTTTCAGCCGCTTGCAGGCCATGCCCAGAAGAATCATCACCAGTACGGGCAAAATAATTTCCAATACTTTCATTCTATGCACACTTTCTATGTATTTCTTAATATTGTATTTTGGTATTTCTTAATCCAGACTCTTCCTGATTTCTTACCTTACAGGATATTTCGTATGGCAAACTCTTCTGCCAGAGCGTGTCTGAATAGTTCTTTTATTCATCAAAATCGGTCTCAAATACTCCCTCAGGCGTACGCATGGTAAGAACCCCGAGATTAAAATCATCATCCATTACCGTGATATGATACTCAAAGATTACATCATCCTCAAACTTGGACAGCAGAATATAGCTTCCGTTCTCTTTTCCCTCGATCTGGTCGCAGATATCATCATACACATCTGCACCGGAAATCTCACGCGGATAACCGGAAGCTTTGATTTTTTTCTCAATTGCAGCGTATAATTCTTCCATTTTATGTTCTGCAGCAGTGCATGCCATCAGGGCTTACCCTCTCAGTTCTTTTTGACTGCCGCATACTCCTTTCCTGAATTTTTTTCGATTAAATATGATTGTATAATATCCGCCCCTGAAATGTCAAACCACATTTTAACCAAATCCTGCTTACCTGTCACGAACCAGAGCGTGTTTGAAAAAGACTTTCTACAAAATCTCCCACAACGTGGGGCGTGCAGATTGCGGGAATGATTTTTCAAACACGTTCTGGTTATCGTAATTTCTTCGTGATCAAAGAAATCCTGATTTGTATGATTTCGTACCATACTTCTCGTATTTTGTATATTATTTTATAACTTATCTGTTATTTTATTCTGCTCTCTACATTTTTTCCATGGCTTTTGTGGTTTTTTGTTTTTTCTTTTGTGTATTTCGTTGTGTTTTTCTTTGTTTTTGATATTTTTCATTGTTTTTTTCACCAATTTCTGTTGACATCTGACTGTTTTTGTTGTATGCTATTTTCTACAGAGAGGCACTCCATTTGGTACAAGGATGTATCTATGGAATGCCTCAACTCGTATCTAAAGGGAGGTAATACTTATGAAAATGAAACAGGTTTTAGCAACAGGCGCAGCTTTATCAATGGCTCTCTCCATGGCTCCGGTCACCGCATCCGCCGCAGACAAAGTAGACATAAACGTCATTGCTGCACAGTATGGCCAGCAGACTGCTGACTGGTGGGCGAACTTCGTGACAGAATTTAATGAAGCAAACCCGGACATTAACCTGAACGTAGAGGTTGTTTCCTGGAACGATATCTACACCGTAGTAAATACCCGTATCGCCAATGGCGAAGCTCCTGATGTCCTGAATATCGACGTATTCGCAGATTATCAGGCAGATGATCTCCTTCTTCCGATCCAGGACGTTGTTTCTGAAGAGACCTACAGCAAGATGTACGATGCATTCCTTGCACAGTCTGAAGTAGACGGAACTGTATGGGCTATCCCGGATCTTGCATCTGCACGTGCTATGTACTATAACAAAGACATCCTTGATGCAGCAGGCGTAGAAGTTCCTACTACATGGGATGAGCTGAAAGCTGCTTGTGAAGCTCTTAAGGCTTATGATGACAGCATTTATCCATGGGGTATCGATATGACTACTGACGAAGGTCAGGCAGCATTCGCATACTACACCTGGAACAACGGCGGCGGATTTGTTGACGATGAAGGTAACTGGACACTGAACAGTGAGCAGAACGTTGAAGCAATCCAGTACGCAATCGATCTTGTAAATTCCGGTTACACAAACACCGATCCTGCTAACGATACCCGTTACGATCTGCAGGATATGTTCGGCGCAGGTAAGGTTGCTATGCTCATCGCACCGAACAGCTTACCTACCTACATTGCTACAGGCGGAAATGAAGTAAACTACGGCGTTGCTTCCATTCCTTCCAATACAGGCGAGTCTGTATCTGCAGGTGTTATGGACCGCTTCATGTGCTTCGATAACGACTACTCAGATGATGAGAAAGCTGCTATCTCCACATTCTTTGATTATTTCTATGATGATGCCCGTTATACAGAGTGGGTTGACATGGAGGGATTCCTTCCGGCAACCAAGTCCGGCGGCGAGGCTCTCGCAGCAGCTAACGAAGATATGGCAAGCTGGATTGATATCTTAGACAGCTGTAAATTCTATCCAACAGCGAAAGCAGAATGGGCAGATGTAAAACAGGGCGTTATCAACGTAGAGCAGAATGCTCTTCTTGGCGGCGACGTTCAGGAATTACTGGATGACCTTCAGGCAGAAATCGCTGGCTGATCTTAATCCACTGTTTTTCCCATTACGAGGAAGATAATGGGCCGGACTTACGGGTCCGGTCCATTTTTAAGTTTGCGAAGCAAACGCTACTTCTTGTGCCAGGCACAAGAAGGTTCCACCTTTTTGCGAAGCAAACGCTGCTTCTTGTATTTGTCACAAGAAGGTTCTGTTTTTCTGCGTAACAAACGCCGTTTTCTGTGCTTGTCTGCGCAGCGTCAACGCTATTTTTATAAAAAGAGAGGTATCCCTGTGAAGAAAAAATTCAAAAAAGTGGAACCATATGTATGGATCCTGCCAAGTGTCCTTCTCATGGCAATTTTCATCCTGGTTCCTATTATCTTTGTATTCCGTATGGCCTTAAGCGACGTCAGCAAAGCTGGTCTGATCAAAGGCTTCGCCGGATTTGAAAATTTCCGCAAGGTAACAAGCAGCCCTGTTTTTGCCATGGTGCTGAAAAACACCCTTGTGTGGACCGTTGCCGTAGTCGGCATCTCCACACTCCTTGGATTTATCCTTGCGATCCTCCTCAACAATGAATTTAAAGGCCGTAAGCTTGCACGTGCCGTTGTTGTTTTCCCATGGGCCACAACCCTGATCGTTCAGGCAAGTATCTGGAAATTCATCATCGACACAGATTACGGTACCTTAAATACACTGTTGATGAAGCTTGGCATTATTGACCACGCTGTGAACTGGACTCCTACTGCCGGTGCTTATTTCGCCTGGGAAATTGCCTGCGGTATTTTTGTTACCATTCCATTTGTAACCTTTACCGTACTTTCCGGTCTGCAGAGTATTGATGCCAGCTACTATGAGGCAGCAGCCGTAGACGGAGCCAGTTACTGGCAGAAAATGTTCCAGATCACCATCCCGCTGGTACGTCCGAATCTTACCATCAGTACCATCCTGAACATTATCTACGTATTTAACTCTTTTCCGATCATATGGACCATAACCAAGGGTGACCCTGCTAACCGTACCGACACCCTGGTTACCTATCTGTACAAACTGGCCTTCTACAACGGCAAACAGGGACAGGCAGCAGCCGTATCTGTTATCGGCTTCCTGATTCTTCTTTTCTGCGCCAGCCTGTACATGGTTTCCGTACTGAAGAAAGGAGACGAATAATATGGCAAACACCAATGCTTCAGTTAAGAAAAAAAATACCAGAAACACAGTTTTACGTGTATTGCTCTATGTAGTGATCATCGCCATCTGTCTGATAACTTTATACCCATATTTTGTAACTGTATGTACTGCTCTTAAAAGCCGCGCGGAAATCTTTTCCATGAATGGAACTATTTTCCCTGTTGAGGCCATCTGGTCCAACTTCACAGACGTATGGAAGCTGGCTCCCATGAGCAATTACATGATGAACTCCATTGTGATCGCAGGAGGCTCCACTCTTCTGGCTATGGTCTGCGGTATCCCAGCTGCTTATGCCCTGTCCAGAATGAAATTCAAAGGCCAGACTGCTTTTCTGGGATTTGTTATTGTCTCCCAGATGTTCGCACCGGTTGTACTTCTCATCGGTATCTACAAGGTTATGATGGCGTTCCATCTTACCAACAGCATTATCGGCCTGATCTTTATCAACGCAGCATTTAACCAGGCATTTGCTATCTGGCTGCTCCGCGGTACTTTCCTGAGCATCTCCCCTGAGATGGAGCAGGCTGCCACTATTGACGGCTGTAACCGCGTACATGCCCTTTTAAGGATCCTTCTGCCTGTTGCTGCACCTGGTATCGTTACAGCGCTTATTTTCGTATTTATCAACGCCTGGAACGAATATACAGTGGCACTGACACTGATCTCCACTGATACCTTCAAGCCTCTCACCGTTGGTATCAATATTTTCAACGGTTACAATATGATCGAGTGGCAGTATCTGTTTGCTGCTTCCCTCTATGCAATTGTTCCAGTTGTGATTCTGTTCGTCGGAATCGAAAAAAATCTGGTTGGAGGACTCACTTCTGGTGGTGTCAAGGGTTGATTTTTATTTTTTTCCAAGTATAATAGAGGAAGATGCGGACGCGAGAAAGGGTTGCCCAGGGCAGCCCTTTGTTCATGCCCCATAACTATTCAGAAGGCAGTATTCCGCCAGGTGTTTTTGTGAACATTGTTCACAGCTGCGGCGCGAAATCATACAAAGCATGTTACTGGTCATCCAGTAACTGTTTTATTGTGTACGGTAAAATTTCACATACGGAATAACCCCGATGATTCCGCACATTTCAGGAACTCTATACCGGAGATCACCGAATGATTCTTCTGTCCTGCTGACGAAAATTCAGCACATTTCACAGATTTTTAAAATCAATGGTTTTGACCTTGACTTTTCTGTAGAATACTGTAATATTGATAGTGCACAACATCTAGTATGTAATCAAAGATTTAAGCACAATATATGGAGGGATTTGAAAGAATGAGTACTGAGGTCAATGCAAACGTCATTAAACGAAATGGCGTGGAAGTTATTTTTGATAAGGCGAAGATCATCAACGCCGTTGAAAAAGCGAATGAGGAGGTTTCTAAGCTTCACAGGCTGAGTCATTACCAGATCACAGCGCTTGCTGATATGATTGCCACCCGTGCCCTTGAATCCTCCCACGCTGTCAATGTGGAAGATATTCAGGATATGGTAGAGACCGGCATTATGGAGATGCGCGGTTATGAGGTTGCACAGAAGTATGTGCGCTATCGCTACAAGAGAGAGCTTACCCGCAAGTCCAATACCACAGACGACAGCATCCTTGCTCTTCTTGACCAGATTAATGAGAATGCCAAGCAGGAGAACTCCAATAAGAACCCTACTATTAACTCTACCCAGCGTGATTACATGGCAGGCGAGGTCAGCAAGGACCTGACCATGCGTGTTCTTCTTCCTGAGGAGATCGTAAAGGCTCACGACGAGGGAATCATTCATTTCCATGATTCCGATTACTACGCACAGCGTGAGCATAACTGTGACCTGATCAATCTGCAGGATATGCTCCAGAACGGCACGGTTATCAGCCAGACACTGATTGAGAAGCCTCACAGCTTCTTTACCGCATGTAACGTTACCACACAGATCGTCGCACAGGTAGCCAGCAATCAGTACGGCGGACAGTCCTTCTCTCTCGCCCATCTGGCTCCTTTTGTAGACATCAGCCGCCAGAAGATCCGTAACAAGGTAATCGAGGAACGTAAGGCTTGCGGTGAGCCTCTTGATGATGAGATCATCCAGAAGGTATCGGAACGCAGACTGAAGGATGAGATCCAGAGTGGTATCCAGACGATCCAGTACCAGCTGATCACTCTTATGACCTGTAACGGACAGGCACCATTTGTAACGATTTTCATGTATCTTGATGAAGTTCCGGAGGGACGCACCCGTGATGACCTTGCACTGATCATCGAGGAAGTTATGAAGCAGCGTATGCAGGGTGTTAAGAACGAGCGCGGTGCGTGGATCACACCTGCATTCCCGAAGCTGATCTATGTGCTGGATGAGGATAACATCCACGAGGATTCCAAATATTGGTACCTCACAGAGCTTGCAGCGAAATGTACTGCCAAGCGTATGGTTCCGGATTACATCTCAGCCAAGATCATGCGCCAGTTAAAAAACGGCAATGTTTACACCTGCATGGGATGCCGTTCCTTCCTTACCGTTGAGGAGAAACAGAAGAACCCGGACGGTTCCTACAAGTTCTACGGTCGTTTTAACCAGGGTGTTGTTACCATTAACCTTGTAGATGTAGCCTGCTCCTCAGACGGCGATTTTGATAAGTTCTGGGAGATTCTGGAGGAGCGCCTGGAGCTTTGCCACAGAGCACTCCGCTGCAGACATGAGCGTCTTCTTGGCACAGTTTCCGATGTTGCCCCGATCCTGTGGCAGTATGGTGCTCTTGCACGGCTTAAGAAGGGTGAGACCATTGACAAGCTTCTTTATGACGGCTATTCTACGATCTCACTTGGATATGCAGGTCTCCATGAGATGTGCATGAGAATGTACGGAAAGCCTCATACAGACCCTGAGGTTCGTCCGTTTGCGCTGAAGGTTATGCAGCGCCTCAATGACAAATGTGCCCAGTGGAAGGCAGCTGAGAACATCAGCTACTCTGTATATGGCACTCCGATGGAATCCACCACATACAAGTTTTCCAAATGTCTCCAGAAGCGTTTTGGCATCATTCCAGGAGTTACGGATAAGAATTATATTACAAACAGCTATCACGTTCACGTTACTGAGGAGATCGACGCATTCTCCAAGCTGAAATTCGAGTCTGAATTCCAGAAGCTTTCTCCAGGAGGAGCCATCAGCTACGTGGAAGTTCCGAATATGAAGCAGAATATTCCGGCAGTTCTCTCTGTTATGAAGTTTATCTATGATAACATCATGTATGCAGAGCTGAATACCAAGAGTGATTTCTGTGATGTCTGCGGATATGACGGAGAGATCCAGATCAAAGAAGACGAGAACGGCAAGCTGATCTGGGAATGCCCGAACTGCGGTAACCGCAATCAGGACAAGATGAGCGTTGCCAGAAGAACCTGCGGATACATCGGTACCCAGTTCTGGAACCAGGGACGTACCCAGGAGATCAAGGATCGTGTATTACATCTGTAATAAGTAATGGTTCCCGGGTTTTCTGTGAACTACGTTTACAGAACCTTATATAAGGTTACCACTGAACATAACACTCCGGACAGTTTTCTGAATTTCATAATTTTGATTTCTGTCCGGATTTTTTTGCATAATGGTATTTTACTATGAAAGTCCTGAATCGTGTTTGAAAAAGGCTTTCTGCAAGATGTGTGCATTTGATTATCAAGCACAGAAGGAAAAGAGGAATCAGTTATGAACTACGGAAACATTAAATCCTACGACATAGCAGACGGCACAGGCGTGCGTGTAAGCCTGTTCGTATCTGGCTGCAGGCACCACTGTAAGGGCTGTTTTAACGCACCTACGTGGGATTTTAACTACGGTAAGCCATTTACCCGGGAGACTCAGGATAAGCTCCTGGAGCTGCTTGCTCCGTCTTATATAGAGGGCTTCTCCCTACTCGGCGGCGAGCCATTCGAGCCAGAGAATCAGCCTGTTCTGACAGAGCTTCTGGAAGAGATCAGGCGTACCTTTCCGGATAAATCCATCTGGTGTTACAGTGGATATCTTTTTGACAAAGATATGGTTCCCGGAGGTAAGATCTACACTCCTTTTACAGACCGGATGCTTTCCTGCATCGACGTTCTGGTAGACGGAGAGTTTATTCAGGAATTGAAAAACCTCTCCCTTCAGTTCAGAGGGAGCAGCAATCAGCGAATTCTGCATTTAAAAGATGGTAAGCTTATTAAAGAAGGCCTGTGATACGGGTCTTCTTTTCTTATATCTGCATTCAAATAGTTGCATAAGTTTTTACATCTGGGTAACCAAAAATCCCCCTCCTGTCTAACAGGAGGGGGATTTTATTACACTTTATTTATTTTGCTTTCGCATATTTTGGTGTGCTGTAAGAAGAATAGATTGGAACACCTGCTTCGTTGTTTCCAACGGCGCGTACTTTGTAATAATACTTGGTTCCAGCTTTCTTGGAGCTCTTGTCAACATATTTCACTTTGGAGCCTTTTGTAATAGTTCCTACCAGTTTGTATCCGGAACCTTTCTTAGTGGAACGGTATACCTGATATCCGGTAGCTCCTGTTACTTTCTTCCAGCTGACAGTAATCTTGCCCTTTGTTGCTTTCGCTTTTGGACTGGTTGGCTTCGCGATCTTTGCTGTGGAAACTATAGCACTTGCAGATTTGCTTGCACCACTTGTATATGTTTCATCAGCAGAATCTTTGTACTCATAGGACTTACCATTCTTGTAAGCAATTACATAATAGTAATATTTTACTCCTGCTTTCGGTCCTTTGTACTCTGTGCTTGTTGCACCATTATAGGTGTACTTGATCTCGCGATCTGTAATAGTCGTTTCCTTCAGTTCACTAACGAATTTGTATCCGCTGACTGTTGTGGAATCAGCAACATAATTCGGGACAGTTGCACTGGAACCGTAACTATAGCTGTAAGAATTGCTGTCTTTGTTATATCTGTTCCAGGAAGAGGTGGTTCTGTATACACGATAGTAATCAGCACCTGCTACCGGATTCCATGTTACAGTAATACTTCCATCTGCTTTGTTTGCAACAGCTTTTACATTGCCAGGAGTTGCTAAAACAGGATTAACTGTTGCTCTGATTTCATTGCTGTATTCCTGTCCTCTGTATGCACGTACACGATAGGTTGTTTCCGTATCTGCTGCCGGGAATGTAATGGAAGATGTGGAAGCTTTCAGTGTCTTATAGGTTTCCCATGCACCAGTCTCTTCATTTCTCTTCTCAACCAGATAACCCTTTCCTGCATATACCGGCTGCCAGCTTAACTTCATCTTACCGTTTGCATAAGAAATTCTGTTAACGGTAGTCATCTCGAAGCTAAGATTTGCATATACACCTTCATCAATGTAATACTTGCTGTTTCCTACAGTCTTGTATGCTCTTACAAGATAGTAATAATCCATACCGCTCTGAAGCTTCTTGTCTGTATAACTGGAAGCCTTTGCACTTGTAGTCTTGATCAGTTTATACTTAGCAAAATTGTTGGTCATGCCAGCTGCTACAGTATCTCCAATAGAAGATCCTTCACATCTGTAAATCTCATATCCCTTAGCACCTTTGATCTTGGTCCAGGACAGTTTTACAGAAGTTGTGCTCTTAGGTGTTGCTTTCAGCTTCAGCGCACCGCCCCAGGTAGTAACCTTATTATAAGCCCATGCTCCATAAGTGGTCTTGCCTGTTTCGGAATCATAATAATATGGTCTTACTCTGTAAGTATAGGTAGTATCTGCTTTCAGTTTGGTGTTCTTATAAACGCTGTCTGTAGTTTTGGCAATTGTTTTATATTTCTTGCCATTCTTTCTCTGGATCTGATAGCCGGTAAGCCAGCTTTCTGATCCGCTTTCAGCGCTCATCTTTAAGGTAACGGTCTTAGCTGTGATAACATTTGTTACAGATATATTCGGCATACCAGCGTTAAATGATGCTGTATTTGTGTATGCACTGTATTTCTGTGCAAGTGTAGCTGCCTTATCATTTTTTACACGGGCACGCACATAATAGGTCTTGCCTGGTGTAAGTGATTCAAAGTAAAGTGTTGCCTTATTATTCTCACCAGAAATACAATCTGTAACCTTGTAATCATTTACAAATTCAGGTGATTCGGAATACCAGAATTCTACATCTTCTTCTTTTCTTACAGTTCCGTCATAGGAGAATACATAACCATCCGGTGTTTTCTCAACCAGCTTCAGGTTGCTGATCGCTGAAGTGGCTTTGGAGACATTGACAGCTACTACATTGGAAGGAGTACCGTATTTCTTGTTTCCGCTCTTGTCTTTTACATAAGCGACAACTCTTACATAGGTTGCTCCTTCTTTTAATAAGGATTTTCTCAATGTAAGTGCATCATCATCCTCATAGTACTCATCTTCATCTTCATCATAGTAACCACTGGAAGAAGCTGTTACCCAGTCCTCTTCGGAAGGCTGTGCCTTATCAGTGTACTGGAGCTCATAAGAGTCGCCATCTTCCAGAACAGCATCAAAACGGAATTCGAAGCTGTTTTCAGATTCTTTATACATCTCTAAGCCAGTTACATTCTTAGGTGCCTTTTCTGCATCTGTAGTGAAGGAGACTGCTGCAGGTTTCAGTTTTGCAACCTCTTCCTCTTCCGGTCTGTCTGCACTGCTCACTGCACGAACATAATAGGTTTTTCCTGCTTCCAGATTACTGTTGTTTTTGCTGATCTTCAGTTTCGCGGAACCAGCTGAGCCATCATAATAGAAGCTGCTCCAGTCACTTACCATAGTTGCAGTAGTAAATTCTGTGCCTGTTGCGATCTGATACCATACGCTGTCTAAATCAACCTTTGCACTGTATGTGAAATAATAGTAATTGTCGTCAGCTTTCACATACTGAAGATCTGTGATCGGCTGAAGAGCATCTACTGTAAATGCAGCGGACGGTGCTGACCAGTCGCCTTCTACGGTCTTTGTGACTTTCTTTCCGTCTATATCAACGGTATAAGTGCGTACTGCACGTACCTGGAAAGTATAGGATTCTCCAGGAGCCATTGCCTTGATCGGATCGCCATTCTCATCTCTTACACGGTCAAATGAAACCTTAGGATCTGTTGTATATGTATACAGATCTTCATCTTTAAGCTCTGACAGGGAAACACTTGGGAAATTACCGCGTCCGACGCTGTAGTAGGTCTTATCAACAGTTCCGTCATCCTTCAGAGAAGCTGAGCTCACGTATTCACGGCCGGCAGAATCTTTTACAAGGATTTCATAGCGGTTTACATTGTCAAGTGCGTTCCAACGCAAGGTTGGCTCACTAGCCTCTGTGTTTACATTTACACCGGAAACAGCTGCAGGCTTCTCACTGGTACCTGCATCTGAAGCGGTTACTTTGTATGCAAATGCATTGGACCAGTCTCCGTATACTTCCTTACCATCCTCTCCGATCTTAACGGCACGAACAGAAAGATTATAGGTCTTTCCGTCTTCAAATGCATAAACAGGCTGACCGGTAGCCGGATAAATAACAGGTTCCAGAACTCCGTCTACGCTTGTATAAGTTCTATAATCAGACTCATCAAAGGAATATCTGGTGCCGCTTACTCTGGTATACCTGCCACTCTTCCGATCGGATGCCAGTGACTCAAAGTACTCACGTCCAGCTTCGTCTGTAATCTTAATCTCATAGCTGTCTGCATTCTTATCCGGATTCCAGCTGAGAACATAAGAAGATGCTGTTACACCGGAGATTTTCTTCAGGCTTGTATCTACAGCTTTATAAGTTACTGTATAAGCGTCAGACCATTCACCTTCCTGCTTCTTGTTTGCACCATTCTCATATCTGTAATTAATTCCGCGGACACGGATGGTATAGGTTTTACCTCTTTCAAATTTGAACTCTCCGTAGGTTCTTCCTAAATAGAAGTTTGGATAGGAATAATTGGAATCTGTTGTAAAGGCAACTTTTCCATCTACTTCAACTTCGTACTGGGATACATATGTATTCTGGATACGGTTCCAGCTTACATATTCATATTCATCGTTGTATTTGAAATTACCGGTCTTCTCTGGTACAAGACTGCCGCTGTCGTCTGCTTCTACAACCAGTTCATTGGACCAGTCGCCTACCTTCTTCTCATCGCCGGAGCCTGTATATGCACGGACTTTAACGGTATATTTCTTGCCTTTCTGGAAAGCACCGATATATTTTCCGTCTGCATCAGAAGCGACTTCATAAAGACCTGTGGTGTCGTTCTTTTTAAGCAGATAACCGTAATTCTCATAGAAATTGAGCCAGTTACCTGAAGTAGTTACATAGGAGGGTTCCTTTGCTCCGTATGCATAAGAATAATATTCATTTCCAGCTTCATCCTTAATGGAAACCTCGAGGTTCTGGTTCTCGCCGGATACCTGAATCTGATTCTTTCTTTCAGCTGCATAAATTGTCACACTCTTCGGCTCAGCGACCTTCTTTGCGTAGGTATAATCTACAGCGTCAGACCATTCACCATATGCAACAGTTCCATCTGCGCTGTTACGGTTTACGGCGCGAACGGAAACCTTGTATGTCTTGCCATTCTCAAGACCTGCAATATATCCGTTTTTACCATCTGGTTTGTATACAAGGTTTCCTTCTGCGTCAACCTTGAACGGCTGCATGGTAAGATTTGTAAGACTATAGCTTAAGTTGACTATGGACGGATAACCGGTCTCTGGCTCGCTTGCATTATAATAGTAGCGGTAAGTGTACTCTCCGTCTGTTACACGGATCTGGTATTCATCTGCCTTCTGGTCTGCATACCAGGTAAGAACATTCTTATCCTCCTCATCAAATGCAACATGTCCGATCTTGCCAGGTGCCTCTGCATCAAAAGCAGCAACCTCGTCGGTGCTTCCGCTCTCTTCTGCGTCTGCAACTGCCTCACTGTCACCGAAGCCATCCTCTGTAACAGCTGCCACTGCGGCTTCATCTCCGAAGCCATCTGCCTCTACAGCAGCTTCCTCTGTGGTGTCCGCTTCCGCTGCCGGAGACTCAGATACGAAATCTCCTCCATCTGTAAAATCTGACGCCAGAAGTGGTGTCGGTGCGGAAGTTGCGGTCATTGCCGCTGCAATTGCAATGGCAACAGACTTATTGAGTGTTTTCAAATCTTTCTTCATACATTTCCCTCCATGAATTAAATTTATTGAAATTGATCAATAAGTAGTATGGGGAAATTATAGCGTATTACTCCGTTTTAGGCAAGTGTTTTGTGAATAATTTATGTATTTTGTGCAAATAAGCACACATTACCCACACCCATTTGTATTTTTTCTGATATTTTCTCTTTTTTCTGACAATTAAGTGTTTTCTTTATATTTTGACAATTTTAGTGTTTTTTCATATTCCGTCAAAATACTGTTCATTTCGTAGCGCTTTAACTGTCTGATCAGTTCTTCTGCATTAATATGAAGCCGCATATCTTCCAGGCTTTCTTTTATCTCAATGTCATGTTTCATAGTTGCCAGCTGTTCGCTTAAGTATACCATCTCTTTATTTGTTTTCAGTGCTTTCAGAGGGCTTCTGCCTATTCCAAGGTTTTCTTTCCAGAAAGTATTCAGTTCCTTTTCTTTCTTTGCCACGTCTTCGCAGTCCTCAATTGCTTCATAGATCGCGTCCAGGGTTTTATATTCTGCTACAAGCGGCGCTGCTGCTGAGGAAACGCCCTTACAGCCTGGAATTCCATCGCCTGGATCTCCAGTGATCGCCAGAAGCACAGGAATCTGTTCCGGATATACCCCTTCCTCAGAACAGACAATTTCCGGTGTATATTCAAATACATTAGAAGGGAGTTCCTCGTAAGCCTCTTTTCCAAACAGGCCATATGCATCCTTTAAATTCTCCAGCTTATCCTTCGTAACAACACGCCACATGCGGGTATATTCGCTTACCAGCTGAAAATAATCGTGATCCTTGGTAAGCACATAAGTCTGCAGATCCGGGCCCTGGAATTTCTCCACAAGAGATGCCGCATAATCGTCAGCCTCATAGTCCTGGCTCATAAATACCGGACAGCCGATTGCTTTCAGAAGCTCTTCCATCTGGATAAACTGTTCTTTTAATGGCTGGGCAGTCTCCTTGCGATTGGCTTTGTAAAAATCGGCGCCAAGCTGGGTGCGGCGGAAAGTATCTCTTGTCATGTCAAAGGTAAATGCCACGTATTCCGGCTTTACCTTCTTATAGACAGCCAGAAGGGTGCGAAGCATGGTGAACATGGCATTTGTGTATTTTCCATCGGAGGTGTGCAGGATTTCCGGATAGTGTCTCTCTTTTTCCTCGTCTGTCTTTGCGAAAAGGATAGATTTGGGAAGATTTCCGTAATAGGATGTGGACAGCATGGAGGAGCCGTCGATGATCAGAAATTTGGGCATAATTGTTCTCCTTCTATGATTATTTGACAGTTTCCTAACGAAGCGTTGATTTTTACACACTGTCAGGAAGTGTCTTTTCAATATCTGATATGATATCAGACCTGTAATTTTTCTCAATCTCTCTGTAAGTATACCATAAATTTATCTTATCTGAAAAATTTCCAAAAATTTTTTCAGATTTCGTGTTATTTCTTTCTCTGGTTTTCGTATATATAGTGAAGGGAGCAGAAAACAAAATTATTTCTGAATTCCCGCTCTACGTAGAATGAGGAGGTACTCAATGAAAAAAATAATTTTAACCTTATCCGGCGTTCTCTTTGTGATCGTCACCGGATGCTCGCTGCTGATCTGCATGATGAACGGAATTCCGAATTTGGATCAGCCGGCTGCTGCCTTTTACCTGGCGAAAGCAATTCTGTTATCCTTTAGCCTTCCTCTGGTAACCTTAGGTCTCTTCGTACACTGTTTGCAGCTTAGACGAAAGCTTGATAAGAAGAACCTGTTGTTCCGGAATGCGATGAAGGAGCTGATAAAAAATCGCCAGACCAGCTGCAGGGATTCTGGAGATTCTGATTTCCAGAGCTTTAAAAATTCACTTACCTGTCTGTTCTGTGCCTTTGCCGAAGATTCCGATCTCAGCGAAGAAGATCAGAAGGACTTGCTGGATTTTATTGACAAATTTTAAGTGAGGGACTTGCATGCTTTTAATCTGTATGAGCATAGCAGGAACAGTGCCACTGATCATCTGTCTCCTGCTATTGCTTCTCCAAAGGAAAAAATTTTCATACCGGCTTGGCCGGAACCTGGTGTTTCTGAGTCTGGCGGGGTATTTGATACCGTTTCAGGTGGTTAAATATCTGATGCCAACAGATGTTTTGATAAGAACAGACGCTCTTGCAAACATCTCTTATTACATCAATTTTGACGACAAAGGAGCAATTTCTTATCACGGAATTTCATTATGGATGTCCGACTGGATTCTTATGATTGGATTATGCTGGCTATTTTTAATCTCAGGCTTCAGTGTTTACGAAATCATAAAGTATCACCGGCTCACGCGAAAGCTGAAAAAGATTACTGAGAAAAGAACTTGTTTCTTACCTGGAATCGGGGATGTAGAATACCGTATTTCTCCCCTTATTGGTTCTCCCTATACTATAGGTTTCCTGAAGCCTTTCATTGTCGCGCCGGAGAGCCTTGAGGATTCCAGATTGTCAGAAATGATTATGCGGCATGAATATTCACACCTGCGCCGTCATGACTCAGCTGTAAAGCTGCTCTGCCTGTTAGCCATTTGCCTTCATTTTTATAACCCGTTAACATTGCTTACGCTTCTGCTTTACACCAGCTTTTCCGAAAACATTGCAGATCAAGCCGCCACCGAAGGTTTCACCACGGAGGAGAAAAAAGCCTACGCAATTGCTCTCGTAACTCTTTCCGCAAGAAACAGACAGGTTCCTGTAGTCTGGAAAAACAACTTATTGGGGGCCAAACATACGATGAAAAGGAGAGTGGAATTTATTATGATGAAGAATAAGAAAGCCAGTAAAATTGGTACTGCTGCTGCGATATTGGCATCTGTATTTTTGAGCGGGACTACGGTGTTTGGGTATGCGCCGATGCAGACAACGGAAGCACCAGTATTTTCTCCAATTACTGAATCCTCTATTTCTTTTGAAGAAGTGAACACTTTAGATTCTCAGTTTTCAAACTCAGATATATATTTTGAAACAGAAGATCATTTTTCAGTTCCAGTTACTTCTTCCGATTTAGAAACACGTGCCCTTATATGCACACATGATTTTAAAGAGGGATACGCGGATAGACATTATCCCAAAAGTAATGGTGGTTGTGAAGTAAAACGCTATACTGCAAAAATTTGTCAAAAATGCAATCATCTTGTCATCATGGACTACGTAAGCACAACAACTTACGCCAAATGCCCACACAAATAATCGCCTGCACTAACTTTAATGGGAGGAAGTTAGCCCAGCCGAATTATTAAATCATTCACACTTACCCAATTATGTCATTTTCCATTATTATCTTTCGTGAAGCTCAGAGGGAACGGAAGCTAAAAACGAGCCAGGGAAGCGTTTCGCTTTCCCTGGCTCTTACCCGTTTCAGAAACATATTATAACATTTCTCTTCTTTCTTTCCATCACGCCGCTTTCCCGGTACCTTTCAGCTGTCCATGCACCGTCTGTCTCACAAACACAAAGCAGATCACCTGCAGCACAATGGTAATGAACCAGGATGCCGGATAGGAAATAAACAAGGTGTACAGGCTTCTGTGCTGTGGGAATATCCAGAAGATCCACACAATTCTAGTACCAACCGTACCGATAATAGAAAGGATCATAGGCACACCGGAATGTCCCATTCCCCGGAGAGCGCCAGGAAAAAGATCCATGATTCCACATAAGAAATAAGGCACTGTGGTGATGGAAAGAATCTCCACACCGCATCGGATAACCTCCGGATCCTCTGTGTAAACCTTCAGGATCTCACCGCCACACATGTAAGAGCCGCATCCCAGCACAAGGGCAATCACAAAAGACAGGATTCCGCAGTCCAGCAGCACTCTGTCCATACGTTTATATTTCCCAACGCCATAATTCTGGCTGGTAAAGCTCATACAGGCCTGAGTGACCGCATTTACAGACGCATATAAAAATCCCAGAATATTATTCGCCGCCGTATAACCAGCCATGGCAGTGGAACCAAAGGAATTTACAGAAGACTGCAAAAGCGCATTGGAAATGTTAATAACCGTACTCTGCACTCCTGCCGGTATTCCCACCTGAAAAATCTGTACCAGATAAAATTTCTTCATACACAATCTGGAAAACCGAAGCTGATAACTGCTGTCCGTCATATACAGACATCTAAGAACCAGAATACAGGAAATCAGCTGGGAAATAATGGTCGCAATGGCAACACCTGCAACACCCAGATGAAACACGATCACCAGAATCATATTCAGCACCGCGTTGGTCACACCAGCCACAACCAGGAACAGCAGCGGACGTCTGGTATCCCCTACCGCACGCAGAATAGCTGCGCCATAGTTATAAAGCATAAAAAACGGCATTCCCAGGAAATAAATCCTCATATACAGGGTGGACTGGTCAATAACATCAGCAGGGGTTCCCATAATCTCCAGTGCCCATCTTGAAAAAACAAGTCCTACAGCAGCCATCGCCACACCACTGACCAAAGCCAGTGTAACAGACGTATGTACCGTTTCCGACATCTCCTTCGCCTTACCTGCCGCATAGAACCTGGCAGCCAGTACATTAGCTCCCAGTGAAACACCAATAAAAAGATTGGTAAACACATTGATCAAAGCGGTAGTAGATCCAACTGCTGCCAGGGCCTGGCTGCCGGAAAACCGTCCCACCACAATAATATCCACAGCATTGAACATCAGCTGCAGAATTCCGGAAACCATCAGCGGAATGGCAAAAGAAACCAGCTTGTCCATAATGGTTCCGTTACACATATCTATTTCGTACTTATTCTTACTCAACTCTATCGCTCCCTCATCCATATGCCAGCACCACCGGAAGCCCCTTCCGGTCTGCCGCCAGAGTATATAAAAAGCTCTGGCAGGTACTGGCTCACATCATCCTTTCTGTCCTCGAAGCCATTTTTCAAGGACAGAATAAATCACATTCATGTCAATTGGCTTAGTCACATAATCACTCATTCCACACTCTGCCGCCCGGCTCTCATCCTCCTGGAACACATTTGCGGTCATGGCGATCACCGGAATAGTTTTCCAGTAGTCACTCTCTCCTGCACGGATATTTGCCGTGGCCTCATACCCATTCATCACCGGCATCTGAATATCCATGAAGATCAGTTCATAATAATTCTCCGGCCTGATTCCAAGAAGCTTGATCGCCTCCTGCCCATTCTCTGCCACATCCACGATCAGACCGGATTCGGACAAAAGCTCGTACGCAATCTCCCGGTTCAGCTCATTGTCCTCCACCAGCATGATCCTGCGTCCCTTCAAAAAGCCCGGATCCTTTTCCTTCTCTTCACCAGCCTCTGCTGCCAGTAAGGCCTGATCAGCCTCCTTCTCTTCTTCCACAAGCTTCAGGTCCAGCCGCACAAAAAAAGTCGTACCTTCTCCCTGAATGCTCTTTACCTCAATACTTCCACCCATCTGCGCAATGATAGACTTGGCAATAGAAAGTCCCAGTCCTGTTCCCTGGGTAGCATTTGTCATACTGTTATCTTCGCGTGAAAAAGGCTCAAACAGCTTCTTCTGAAATTCTTCCGACATTCCGATTCCGTTGTCCTTCACCACAAAAGAATAGCTTGCTTTTCCCTCTGCAAAGCTATTGCCCTGGGTAACCTTTACCTGCACACATCCATGCTCAGGCGTGTACTTCACTCCATTGGAAATCAGATTGATCAAAACCCGCCTGAGTCTTACCGGATCTGCCAGCACATGATCGTCCCGGATTTCTTCTATATCCAGATCAAAAATCTGGTGTTTGTCAACAGCTGCCTGACGGCATACTCCATCCACAATTTTCATGGTTTTGCTCAGGTACAGTGGTTCCTCATGAAACGTCGTATCTCCACTCTCAATTTTCGACATATCCAGAACCTCATTGATCAGCTCAAGAAGGTGTCTGGAAGAATCGTCAATCTTCTGAAGACAATCCAGAATACGTGCCGGATCGTTCAGATGGTTCATGGCGATCTGGGTCATACCAAGGATTCCATTCATAGGAGTGCGGATGTCATGGGACATACTGCTGAGAAAAACGCTTTTTGCCTTGTTTGCCTCTTCTGCAGACTGATATGCCTCCTTCAGACTGTTCATCAGCTGTTCATTTCTGCTGTGGCTTTCCTGAACGTCTGTTGCGATCAGAGTCATCATGCCTGGCATAACATTTTCCTCGTCCAGGCAGATAAACTGGAACCGCACCCAGCGGTAAGCATCTTTTGCCCGGATCCGGGCTTCACACTCATAGCTGCCCTCCTGCTCCAGAAATATATGGGAAAGCTCTGACAGTCTGATTTTCAGTCGTACTTTTTCCCAATCACCCGGTTCGCAGTTTGGCGCCAGATATTTTTTCAGGAAGTCTCCGTAATAACCGTCCGGAATCTTTTTATCCAGAAGTCTCTGGTTTCCGCGGTAGTATACCTTATATTCGCCGGACATCATATCCACATACAAAATGATCAGAGAATTCCTTGCCAGTGCTCCAAGAAGCTGACGGCTCTCGTTTCCGCTTTTGTGAAGGAAATCGAGAATCGTATCCCCCTCTTCATCACTTTGCTTCCGGCTGCTGGCTTCCCAGTTTTCAATATCTGTGAACAACCTGCTTTCTTCTATTTCATTTTGATCTACTGCCTTGCCATATATCGAATAACAAGTACGGATGCGTCCCGCTCCCAGCAGATATCTGAGATCTGCCTGCAGTTCTTTATCCTCTTCCAGAAGCTCCACCAGCTCCGGACAATAAACAGAACCCTTTCCCCAGGAAAACTCCTCCGCTACCTGTTCCAGCTTCTTGGCATTCTTATAGCTTCGTCCCAAAAAGTCAGTGGCTGCATCCAGACAATCGCTGATATGCAGTATTTCAATAAGGAAACGCACATTTGACCTGGTATTGTCAAAATCTGCCGGATATCCTATTTTCCCATCCCAGGATTTGTGATGTCCCAGAACAGCATCCCGATATTTGCGAAGAGCCGGAATCTCCTCGACGAATTTAGCCCCTTCACAGGGATGGCTGAGAATACCATTCTTTTCCCTTTGTGTCAGCTGCCGTGACTGCTTGTTCACAATAGATGCAAGTCTGATCATTCCAATATCCAGAAGCTGTGCAGACTGGGAAACATAGTCCAGAATCGTCTCCTGATTTTCCAGCACTTCCACCACATTCTCATAACCAAATGTTCCAATCAGAAGCTCCGGCCGCTTTTTCATCACTACATTCAGAATTCGCCTGGCAATCTGCTCCACCATTGCACTGTGCATGGCAGTGCCTTCATCCCGGCTTACCATGATCTGCATAAGAACCAGGGTGTTTATTTCATCTCCGGTAATATATTTCAACACATCCCTGAGAGAACGCCATACTACATCATTCACAAAGGTATCGTTTTCTGTCCTGGACAGCCTGCGAATAGCATGCACATAATTGGATACACAAAAATCACGGAGATCTGGTGCTCCGTGATATTCATCCGCATATTTCTCCAACAATTCCAAAATCGTCGGCAGATGGTTGATCGCAACCTGAAAATAGCGGCTGTCAGAAAAAGGCACTCCCTCCTGGCTGTCCAGATCGTCATGCTCCATACTGTGTTCACAGAATTTCCGGTAATCCTCCAGAAGCTCTGTGCAGGTTATCTTACCCTGATAGAACAGACAGGACTTATAATTACAGTATATTTCATCCAGCATTTCGTAGGGCTCCGGATTCTTCTCAAGCTCACGCTGATAATATTCTTCCAGAACCCGGGATGCTCTGGAAAGAAGCTCCGGATCAATCTCCCTCACGGTAAATCTCAGGACTGAATTTCCAAGAAGATCATAATTCAGTTCTTCGATCAGTTCATCAAAATCAAACCGCTCTTCGTCTAATTCCCGAACTTTCTCATCATTATAAAATTCCAGTGCCTCATCAATGTACTGCAAAAGCTTCCTGGACGTGTCAAAATTAAAGTTCATCAACACTACCGGAAAATTATAATAAGAAAAAAGGATTCGCTTCCTTACGTCAAAATCCTCAATCTCAAAATATCTGGAAGAAAGTGCCCGCAGTCTGTCAAAATACATGGCTCCTTTCTTTCCATCTTCATCACTGAAAGAACGGTTGTAAAAATTTCCCAGAAGGTTCAGGGTCCAGATATAAGAATCCAGATCATCACTTTTCTGAAAATATCCATCCAGAAGCTCCAGAATTTCCAACATGGCAAGGTTATCCTCATAACCCTCATCATCAGCCATGCGGATCTGATGTAGAAATTCTCTCGCCAGTTCCTCGTTCAGGCTCGCCTCCCCGTCAAGGAAGGGGCGGATATACAGATTCAGAAGTACCTCATTCTCAATGTAAAGCCTGCGCATCATTCTGGATTTGTTCTTCAGATTTTCGATCCACGCCTCCTGGTCTTCTGCCTTCAGCAGATTCTCCTGAATCTGATCTTCCGTCTTCAGATTTTCTTTGTATTTGGTGTAAAAATGAATAATATTTTCCCGCGTGATCATTCCGCCGCACCTCTTTTGGAAATACGCTCATGATTCCGGCTCTTGCACTGATACATTCTTTGATCCGCTTCCTTCACCAGATCTGCGATTTTTCCCTTTTTTTCCTCAAATGCCACAACGCCATAGGAAAAGCTGATGTTGCGGCTTTCTCCGTTAATATCAAAATGGATCGGGCTCTTTTCCAGAATTTCGTTTAACCGTTCCTGGATCTGCTCCGGCTCCAGTGCAGACAAAATAAGGAACTCATCTCCTGCATACCGGTACAGAAGATCCTGCCTGTCCATAGCACACTTCATATTCTCTGCAAAGCACACCAGGTAACGGTCTCCGTTTTCATGACCATAACAGTCATTGATCAGCTTCAGATAATCCAGGTCGATAAATACAAGGCTGCCCTTCTTATGATTCTTCATAAAGCGCTTGCTGTTGCGGTCAAAAGCCGCACGGTTCAGACATCCGGTAAGGGCGTCCTTCTCCATGGACTCTTTCAGGCGTTCAATCCGAAGCTCCTCCCTGGTAAGGAGACGTACCATCTGGTCGTAATTCTCCTTCTCCTTCTCCAGAGCCTCCAGATACATTCTCTCGAATTCCGGTATCTGTCTCCGAAGCTCTTCCCGGTCACTTCTGCATGCAGCAGTGCGCATAAGCTTGTAAACCGGGCAGAAGCTTCCGCTGAAATTCCGGGCATTTTTAATGTAGTTTCCAATACGTATAATGTCGTCCCAGCGTTCTTCCTCCGCCATTACCTGAAGGAACTCTCCGAAATAGCAGACGCAGAAGCTTAAGGTATCCCTGGCACCCTCCCCGGCTTCCATTTTCTTCATATAGCTGTTAAATTCTTCCGCAATGACCGCCTTGTCTTTTTGCTGGTAAAGGCGAAGATACAAGTCCGTAAATTCCTTCTGAAGCAGGAAAAAGGCTCTGCCATCTTCAGGAATCTCCCGTTCTGTAAGAATCGCCTGCATATCCACTGCCGCCTGCTCCGCGCCTGCAACATCTCCCATGCCCAGCTTCACGTAAACCTTGCTGTCATAATAGACCAGCTCATTTAAAGTATCCGAATTCCAGAAATCCACACTGCTGTCACAGGGATCCAGTCTGGAAATATCCAGCATTTTCTCCAGATAAAAATCTGCCTCCAAAAACAGCCCACAGTCTGAAAAAGCGGCTACGATAGTGTTATAAACGGATTTCAGAGGGGATCTTAAGGTAAATCCGGAATTGGCATATTTCAGGCCATATTCCACAATCTTCGGGGGAAAACCAAGGCAGAAATAAAGTCTTACCAGGGCAAGATAAAGTCTGGATTTCTCCTTGGAACGCTCCATGTGAACTCCGGCCTCCCGGCAGATTTCGATCAGAGGATAAGCATATTCCCGAAAATTATAGGCAAAAATCCCATAACTTATATAATAGATTTCTTCTGTATAAACAGTAAAATCCGATATCTGCTTCAGCTCCTCCACACAGCGTGCCACATCCTCTTTTGTCCAGGTTCCTGTTTTTACTTTATTTTTTATTTCTTCAACTGTATACATACAAGTTTTATTCTCCTGCTTATTACTGTTGTTAATTCGACAAAAGACCCGGTGAGTTTAATAGATCACCCGGTCTCTTCCCTGTTCTTTGCCCATATAAAGTTTCGCATCCACATTTTTCAGCAAGGTGTCTATATTGGACTTGAAATCATTCTCTTCCACTCCAAACGTCATGGTAACCGGAATCCATTCTCCCCTCCAGTCAAACTGATCATTGTCCAGCTTCATGCGAAGAGTGTTGAGCATAAGGCATACTTCGTCTCCGTTCATGTCCGGGAAAAAGAAGATGAATTCTTCGCCTCCCCAGCGGCACAATTTGGCATGCTCACCCAATTCCCGGCTCATATGCTGTGTGATCCATACCAGTACCGCATCTCCGCAGTCATGTCCCCAGTGGTCATTGATCCTCTTAAAGAAATCAATATCGCCCATACCAATGGTAAACGCCATAGCAGGCTCTTTCCTGTGCTTCTCCGTAATATACTGCATCATCTGACGGCGGTTCCACAAACCTGTCAGCGGATCGGTCCCTGCCTGTTTCTTCAGCTGCTCATTATACAACACCAGCTTCTTCTCCGCAGATTCCACATTGGAGCTGAACATACTGCACGCTACAGCCATAAGCACAAACGTCACAATGGTATTTATGATCTGTAATACAACTGTAGCCGTTTCTGTCAGGGCAAAAACAGAAATATTTACCCTGCAGTACAAAAACAGACTGAATCGTACTGCAAACAGAACTACTGTATAGCTGATCTTATACACAAGAGAATTGTAGACAGCAAAATATACCAGTACCAGCATCTCAAACATCAGATGCTGAATACCGCAGTCCCATCCATAGAGAATAACAAACACAATCACCCATGCCAGCTGCAGACCACTGCAGACAAGCACACTGGTGTGTACCTTCAACCGGTATGTTGCATAAAAAGCAGCAACCGACATTGCTGCGAAAATATATCCTGTCCAGACCTCTGTCTTCGGTCCCACAATGCAGAATACTAACGGAATGATCAGAAAATAAAGTCCCAGAATCAACAATATAATTCTGAGAAGGAACAATATACGCTGAGGCTCATTCTCATGAACTGCTTCTTTCCTCAACAATGCATTAAATTTCCTGCACAGCCCTTTAACCATTACAGGTGCCGCCTTTCCCACGAGTGTTCAATATAATAATATTGCACTATTTATCACAAAAATGCAACCTTTTTTGTAATTATTTATATTATTTGCGCTTTTTACTTTACGGTTCAATGGTAACGTTCCGCAAGGTGTTTTTTGTGAACAAAGTTCACAGGAAGTCCGGGAATCTCAGCACGAAATCATGCGAATGCATGATTTCTGCGCATCGCAAAGCGTGTTACTGGTCACGAAGTGACAGTAGCCTTTTTGCCAAATATTGCTTTTTATTCATAGTCAGGATTACAGAATCAAAAAATCTGATATATAAATCTTTTGTAACGATTCGGCAGGTGCTTTAATCCTCCACTCTTGTTCCCATGTAATAGAAGCCTTTACAGGTATCCAGACGCACATTCACATACTTGCCAAGAAGATCCGGGGTTCCCGGAAAATGAACCAGCAGATTATACTGGGTTCTTCCTGTGAAAATACCCTTTTCCTTGCTCTCCGTCTCAACAAGAACTTCCTGAACCTCGCCCTGGAATCTGGAAGAGACTTCTCTTCCTTTCTCCTGAACCAGCTTTAGAAGGCGGTCAAAACGATCCTTCACCACATCCTCTGGAACCTGATCCTCCATCTTCGCCGCAGGAGTGCCGCTTCTCTTGGAATAGATAAAGGTAAATGCAGTATCAAAATCAGATTTCTCCACTACATCCAGAGTTTCCTGAAAATCCTCCTCAGTTTCACCCGGGAAACCTACAATAATATCTGTAGTCAGGGAAATATCCGGCACCGCTGTACGGATTTTCTCCACCAGTCCCAGATACTTCTCCTTATCATAATGCCGGTTCATGATCTTCAGGATACGGCTGCTGCCAGACTGCATAGGCAGATGCAGATGATGGCACACCTTCCTGCTCTTACTCATATATTCGATCAGCTCATCAGATAGATCCTTCGGATGAGAAGTCATAAACCGGATTCTCTTCAGCCCCTCGATCTGCTCCACCTTCTCAAGAAGCTGTGCAAAAGTCACCGGATCCTTCAAAGTCTTTCCATAAGAGTTTACATTCTGTCCCAGAAGCATAACCTCTGTAACGCCATCCGCCACCAGAGCCTCTATCTCTTTCACAATCGCCTCCGGCTCACGGCTTCTTTCACGCCCTCTTACATAAGGCACAATGCAATAACTGCAGAAATTATTACATCCAAACATAATATTCACACCGGACTTAAAAGAATAATTACGCTCTGTAGGCAGCTCCTCCACGATCTTATCCGTACCCTCCCAGATATCGATCAGCTGGCTGTCACGATTCTCCATCTCATAAAACAGCTCTGCAAACTTAAAAATATTATGGGTTCCAAACACCAGATTGACAAATGGATAATCCTTCTGGATCTTATCCACAACCTGCTTCTCCTGCATCATACACCCAAACAAAGCAATCTTCATATCCGGATTAGACTTCTTCAGACTATGCAGCTTACCAAGGCGACCATACACCTTAAGATTGGCATTCTCACGAACCGTACAGGTATTATAAATCACAACATCCGCATCCTCTGTTTCCTGTCTCTTAAAACCAATCTCATCCATAATCCCTGCGACAACCTCAGATTGCTTCTCATTCATCTGACACCCAAACGTCTGCAGACAATAAGTAATCCGCCGTCCCAGCTCCCGCTCCCTCAAAGCCACCATCTCAGCCAGCTTCGCCATATAATAATACTGACGCTCTGTATCATCCTGAGGCGGTGTAATACTCGTATCTATCTTACTGAAATCAATTTCATTAAACATACTTTATTCCTTTCATAAAAAGACCCCTTGTCAAATCAAGGGGCTACTCCTGTCTATATCTAAATATTTTATCCTATTTACCCCCTTTTGTCCAGCAATTTATTTCCCCACACTAAGCACTGCCCTGCACACAAGCTCTCCATTTCCCGATCCCATCTTGCACCTTCCCACTTACACAATTATCCTCCCCCAGGCGCTGCCCGCACGCAAGCTCTCCATCCCCCGATCCCATCTTGCACCTTCCCACCTATACAATTATCCTATCCCCAGGCGCTGCCTGCAGCCGCCGTCCCTTCCCAGTAACCAGTGAGAGGAAGTGGGTGCCGTCTGGGGGCATTGCCGAAATGGGGCGTCTGGCGAGCATAGCGATCTATAAAATTGCACTGTCTGAGCCCTGCAAGGGCGAGTTTGCAATTTTATAGATCACTAGGCGGCGGAGCCAGACACCCCATTTCGGCACCGCCCCCAGACGGCACTCACTTCCTCTCACGTCCCTCGAAATCAAAAAAGGCTTCAGGGAACGCACTCACACACTCCCTGAAGCCATTCATATAGGGGAAATTACAGCTCTACGTAATGTCCCTCTGCTTCACCGTTTACTACATAATATGCCTTATTCTCTTCAGTCTTAACGTAAACTTTAATATCCTGGATATCTTCTTCTTTCTTTCCGGTCATCTCTGTCCAGGCCTTTTTCACATTTGCCACTACATCCTTAGTAGTGAATTCCTTGCCTGCATACTGAATAAAAATCTCCTCAGCTGCAACAGCAGCCTTCTTAGCAGTTCTTCTAACAGCAGGCTTCTTAGCCTCTGCCTTCCCAGCTGTCTTAGCCGGAGCCTTTGCAGTCTCCTTAACAGCCTCTTTCGCAGTCTCTTTAACAGTCTCTGTAGCTGCTTTCACAGTCTCAACAACAGCTGTCTTAACAGCCTCTGCCTTACTTGGCTCAGCCTTTACCTCTGCTGCAGCTGTAGCTTTAACCTCAGCCACAGTCTTAGCAGCCTTCTTGGCCGCCATTGTTTCTGCCTTTTTTGTAGTTCTCTTCGTAGCCATTATAATAGCCTCCTTGACGGTGAATATAATCTTCGTTTTCGCTTCTATGATAGAATACTACGAATCAATTTTTTTTGCAAGTTCTGCTAAAATCCCCCTTGACAAACCATTTCTCTGAATTCATAGGTAAAAGTATACAAACAAAACCTGTTAATTTCAGGAAATCCTCGGGTACAAATCTTAAAATCCTGATAATTTTTGTTTTCTTGCACAGTTATTACCAAAAAAAGGATGTATTTTCTTATTTTTTTCGTCATCTATTTCCCTGTAAAACCTTACAATCCAAGATTCTCAAGGTCATATTTCATATAAGCATTCAATCTTTCCTTCAGTTTTTCGTGCTGGGGCAGATCCAGCTCCCTGTCAAGATCCAGGATTCCTCCCGCAGCATCACTGGCAGCCTTCAGTATATCCGAATCCTGATAAATATCTCCGATCCGGAACTCCAGCTGTCCGCTCTGACGGATTCCAAACAGATCTCCCGGTCCCCGAAGCTTCAGATCCTCCCCTGCTATAAAAAATCCATCATTCGATTTATTCAAAATCTCCAGTCTTCTGGAGGTCTCTTCCTCTTCATTTCCCTGCATAAAAATACAATAAGACTGATACGCTCCACGTCCAACACGCCCTCTCAGCTGATGAAGCTGTGCAAGTCCGAACCGCTCTGCATTTTCTACCATCATCACCGTAGCATTTGGCACATTTACACCTACCTCCACTACTGTAGTAGACACCAGAACCTGGATTTCTCCCCTTGCAAACTGTTCCATGATCCCGTTCTTTTCCTTGGGCTTCATTTTTCCATGGAGCATTCCAATGGTGATGTCTGATGGAAAAATCTCCCTCAGCCGTGCTGTATAGTCTGTCACGTTTTCCCCGTCTGCCCCCTCACTTTCTTCTACCATAGGGCAAATCACATATGCCTGGCGCCCTTCCCGCACCTGCCTTTCTATAAAGGAGTAGGCTTTCGGGCGATAAGACGTGCCAACTACACAGTTCTTAATCGGGAGACGCATGGCAGGAAGCTCATCTATAATGGAAATATCCAGATCCCCGTATACAATGATCGCAAGAGTTCTGGGGATGGGAGTGGCACTCATAACAAGTACATGCGGTGCATTTCCCCTGGTGGTCAGCGCCTCCCTTTGCTTCACGCCAAAGCGATGCTGCTCATCGGTGATCACAAGGCCAAGATTCTCGTACACCACTTTTTCCTGGATCAGGGCGTGAGTACCAATGACCACATTTGCCTCCCCGGATGCGATTTCTCCATAAATTCTTCTTTTCTCTTTCTGGGTGGTTGAGCCAGTAAGAAGAACCGGATGGCAGGATGAAATCTCCTGTTCCTCCATCAATTTCGTAAATGCTTCAAAATGCTGATTTGCAAGTACCTCTGTGGGCACCATCAATGCTGCCTGATAGCCATTTTCCACAGTAAGGATCATTGCCAGAAAAGCCAGAATCGTTTTTCCGCTTCCAACGTCGCCCTGAACCAGCCGGGACATAAGGGTATGCCCGCAAAGGTCTCTTTCGATCTCATGCCAGGCGTTTAGCTGTGCCTTCGTCAGATGATAAGGAAGACCTTCCATAACCTGTTCTGTGGTCCATACCGGCTTCATGGGAAAAGCATTGGGAGCTTCTTCTGTTTTTCCCTTCAAGATCTGTACTGCCAGAATAAACAAAAGAAATTCGTCAAACACAAGGCGTTTTCGCGCCGCCAGAAGTTCCTGCATATTGCCTGGAAAATGGACAGTAGAGATGGCATAATTATCATCTGCCAGGTGATAAAATTCCTTAATCTCATCTGGGAGAAATTCTGTCTGCAGGCTCTGTTCATCCAGGATCTGGTGCATCAGCTTGATTATCAGTTTGTTTGTAAGCCCTGCAGTAAGTCCGTATATGGGCTGCATGCTGTGAAGGATTTCCTCATAAGCCGCCGGAGTAAAAATCTCCGGATGCTCCATCTCCAGGTGACCTTTTTTTCTGGAGATTTTGCCGCGGAAAATGAAGCAGCTGCCTTTTTTCAGGGTATTTTTTAAGTAGGGGGCATTAAACCATACCACAGGAAGTCTTCCGGTGGTATCTGCCACAGTGACGGAGATCACCTGGAGATTACGAATCCTGTTTACATAGACTCCGGCAGTGACAGTTCCACGAACAGACACCACGGAGTTCTCCTTCAAAGAACCAATTTCCTCCGGTGCCTCATATGAGTCGTAATTTCTTGGATAGTAATGGAGCAGGTCATCTGTTGTGGTGATACCGATCTTCTGAAATAGTTTTTCCGTCTTTTCTCCTACTCCTTTTAGTTCCCGAAGAAGCTTTGCCACTGTTTTTCCCCTCTTTCTGACCATTCATCTCTGTTTCCGGGTCTTTCTTCATTTGCCCGAAAAGCGTTCTCATTATTTTACAACAAAGACTGCCAATTTTCCATACTTATTTCACTTTGCCCATAGCAATATCTCCTGCCAACCACTTCGACCTCAACAACAGCTTCACGGTGCGCAAAAAAACTTAATATTACCAATGATCCTAGGTTTATTGTCAAAGAAGACAGGGCGGAAATCTTCCACCCTGTCTTCAATCTCTTTATCATTCGCTGCCCTGCAGCTATTCATTACTCAACAGAAATAATGTAATAGTAAATCGGCTGTCCACCCATATTTACCTCTACTTCGCAGTCTGGATATGCTTCCTCCAGCTCTGCGGCAAGGCTCTCGGCATCCTCTTCTGTGGTCTCAGCACCGTAGTAAATGCTAATCACCTCAGAATCCTCGTCTACCATAGCTGCCACCATTTCTTTGGCAACATTCTCACGTCCCTTGCCTACTGCAAGAATTCCGTGATCACCGATTCCCATAATATCACCCTCGTGGATTTCTTTCTCATCCAGTCTGGTGTCGCGGACTGCGTATGTTACCTGTCCGGTCTTCACCATGGATACAGCCTCCATCATGGCTTCCAGATTCTCTTCTCCGTTCATTTCCGGCTGGAAGCTGATCAGAGCTGTAATTCCCTGAGGAATGGTCTTGGTAGGAACTACCACGATCTCTTTGTCCTCGGTAAGGTCTCTCGCCTGGTTTGCAGCAAGTACAATATTCTTATTATTCGGGAAAATATAAATAGTATCTGCATTTACTTCAGCGATGGCATTGAGCATGTCCTCTGTACTTGGGTTCATGGTCTGACCGCCCTCGATGATATAATCTACATTCAGCTCTTTAAACAGGGTGGAGAGTCCTTCTCCCACGGAAACACTGATAAATCCGTATTTCTTATGCTCTTTGGCAGCTTTCGCAGCAGCTTCCTTCTTCTCCTGTTCTTCCTGCTCCCTGGCAAGCTTCTCAGCATCCTTGATCAGCTTCTCCTGGTGTTCCTCACGCATGTTGTCAATCTTCATGCGGGAAAGTGCACCGTAGGTAAGCGCTTTCTCAAATGCCTGGCCAGGATGATTGGTGTGTACATGTACCTTCACGATTTCATCATCTGCTACCAGTACAATGGAATCACCAATTGATGTAAGGAACTCCTTGAAGCTGTGAAGCTCCTCATCCGGAAGAGGCTTATTCAAAAGAATGATGAACTCTGTGCAATATCCAAATTTGATATCTGCTTCTGCCTGCTGGGAGATCCTGGTCACTGCCGGACCGGAAGATACTTTCTCAAATGCAGAATAGTCGATTTCTTTTCCAAGATAACCATCAAATGCACCGCGGAAAACTTCCAGAAGTCCCTGTCCGCCTGAGTCTACTACACCTGCTTCTTTCAGGACAGGAAGCATTTCCGGTGTGCGGGCAAGTGTCTTCTCAGCATGCTCGAAAATGGCACGGAAAAAAAGCTCCAGATTCGCAGATTCCTCTGCAATCTCAGCAGCCTTTACTGCTGCCTCGCGTGCTACTGTAAGAATGGTACCTTCCTTCGGCTTCATAACTGCTTTGTATGCAGTCTCTACAGCCTTCTCCATAGCAGCTGCGATCACAACTGCATCCATTTCTTTATGTCCCTTTGTTCCCTTGGTAAAACCTCTGAGAAGCTGGGAAAGAATAACGCCTGAGTTACCTCTGGCTCCACGCAAGGAACCGGACGAAATAGCCTTGGCGAGTGTCTCCATATCAGGATCTGTAAGACTGCTCACCTCTGATGCAGCTGACATGATAGTCATTGTCATATTCGTACCGGTATCTCCATCCGGAACCGGGAATACATTCAGCTCGTTGATCCATTCTTTCTTCGCTTCCAGATTCTTGGCTCCTGCCAGAAACATTCTGGAAAGTATCTTGGCGTCTATGGTCTGTCTATCCACCACAAGTTTCCTCCTCTAATCCTAATCTATTGCACGAACACCTTCTACGTAAATGTTGATCTTCTCAATCTCCATTCCTGTAAAAGCCTCGACTTTATATTTCACATTGTTTACAAGATTATCTGCAATAGTGCTGATATTCACACCATACGCCACAATTACATGAAAATCAAGGCGAATCTTATTATCTTCTGTGATCTTAACATTTATACCATGCTGTAAGGAATCTCTCCTGAGCAGCTTTACAAGGCCGTCCTTCATGCTGACAGCGGCCATACCGATAATACCAAAACATTCTACTGCAACGCTTCCTGCATAAGTCGCGATTACATCCGTATCAATAATGATCTGGCCAAGGCCGGAATCTATACGTCCCTTCATATGGTTTACCTCCATTAATTTGATTTTCAAAATGTATATACCATATTATACCCTTTTTTCTTCCATAACACAATGTCCAATTTTAGCACGCATCCACGCAAATAGCAAATTTATTTTAAATTGTTTTAAAATTTTCCTTTTTTTGCTTGCAAAATGTTTTTCCATCTGTTAGAATATGAACTGTTGAAAAAAAGCGTCAAGGAGGTGCTATCATGGCTAAATGCGCAATTTGTGAAAAAGGTGCTCATTTCGGAAATAATGTGAGTCATTCCCATAGAAGATCCAATAAGATGTGGAAATCAAACGTGAAATCCGTTAAGGTTAAAACTGAAGGCGGAGCTAAGAAAATGTACGTATGTACTTCCTGCTTAAGATCCGGAAACGTTGAAAGAGCCTAAGAAACACCTGCCCTCACAGTTTTGTGGGGGCTATTTTTTTGTTTCCCGGATAAGCATTTTTTAAGTGTGTTTGAAAAATCATTCCCGCAAAGTGTGGCGTACATTTTGCAGAAAGCCTTTTTCAACAAGCTCCAGAACAGTTTCTCCCAGACAGAATTTATTTTAATAAAAAGGATAGTTACATAAAATGTAAATGGGTATGAAAGGATTCGCTGATAATCTTTTCATACCCATTTTATCTACAAAATAAATGATAGCCACACAGCATACACAAAGCTGCTGCAATCAGAAGTGCGGTGGTCTCGGAGACAAGCAAGCCGATCACCATTCCCAGTCCGATGAAAAATAGCATAAAACCAAGAGCTTTTCCCATAATTCATACAGCCTTGCCTCTTTGGTTTAGTATATTTTATGCTGAAATGCCACATCTGAACACATTAACTTCTAAAATAACCGCCTGCAGCTTTTATAATCAGTTACTCGATCAGACACGATCTAGTTCTCTTCAGAATCTACAGTTTCATCCGCGCTGTTATCTCCGCCAGGTGCGAAGCGGTTTACAAAGTCAGGAACCATATCCAGAACTTTAGTAAGACCATCCTGGTTCTTTACGTTTACAAGCTTGGTGGTACCATTCTGGATTACCAGAACTGCGCATGGGGTCATCTTTCCGGCGAGACCTCCGCCGCCATTGTTCTTTTTATCACCTGCAAATGCACCAGCGCCTACACCAAAGGATACATCCACCAGTGGAAGTATAATGGTGTCTCCTACATGGATCGCATCTCCTACCACTGTCTTCGCAGATACAAATCCATCCATTCCCTTAAACAGGGAGCTTACGGTTTCTTTAAAGTTGTTTTCGTTTTCCATTTCTAGTCCTCCTTATGCTTCCATCGGTTGATAACGTATTTTATATTTTTATTGAAGTAAATCTCTATTGCTGCCTTGATGAGCACAATGCCATAAATACGGCCTTTCAGAGATACATTTCCAGTCAGCTGGTTCTCTCCATCAAAAAGCGGATTCACATGAATCCTGTTCTTGTGAAATGGAAAGGTCATACCAAGCACTGCCAGAACTGTCCCGGTAATGGCCGGATCATCACATCCAAAAGTAACATCGCCTTCCACTTTCGTTGGAAGTACATGATGGAGCAGGCCTTTCGCGTCTTTCCATACAAGAGAAATTGCAGCCTTGGTCCGTTCATTGGTAAGAAATTCTTTCCACCAGCCAAGCTTATCTGTAATTCCTGAAATTGTTTTCGTTATATTTTTAATTTTCTCAATTATACCTTTAATTATTGAAATAACCTTATTCCACAGATTTCCCGGGAATCGGATTATTTTGCTTAGTATTTCCCAAATACGCGTAATTAAGCCGGACTTTGAAGCAGATTTGATATTTTCTTCCTGCTTCTCTTCTGATGGCTTCCCTGTCTGCGGTTCTGCTGTATTATTTTCCAACAGCACCGCCTCAGTTTTTGGCGCATGATCTTGAAAATTCTCTGCTGCATGTGCTTCAGGCTGAGATGCTTTCTTCTCAGTTTCTATGCGAGACTCTGCCATCTGCTTAGTTTTCTCTTCAGCAACAGCATTACTCACATTCGACTCTTCACCAGAAGCTTCTTTTACATCTGGCTTTTTTGTTCTGTTCTCCTGAGATATTCCCTTCGTTTGCGCAGATTTCTTTTTCCTCTTCTTTGCCTTACTCCTGGAGGTTTGGCTGACGGAGTTCTTTCTTCTGCCGCCTTTTAGCTTCTTAAGCCAGCCTTTTATAGTTTCTAATGAAACTCCAAAAAGCAGGATCACCAGCTTTCCTTCTCCATCATGAAAGAAAAACCTGGCGCCTATGGCGTGAAACAGCCAGGTAATTCTGGCTTCCAGTTCTGTCTCCTTAAAACTGCCGGCCTCCTTTACAGCCCTCGCCTGGTAGCGTACCGGGCAGAACAACAGAAGGAGCACTGCCAGAAGCGCAAGTCCCAGCAGGATTTCCAGTATGATCAATATAAACTTTATGAGGATCCACAGTATATGTAACATGCGCTCACCTGTTCTTAAAATATTCTTTTACCTGAAATGCACCTGTCTCCCCGTAAATATTCTTCACAATATCTACTGCCAGATCAATGGCTTCGTCTTTTCCTTTCGCCATACCAACGATCTCAGGACATCTGGCATAATAGCTCTTCTGGATCAGCATGTAGGAAGGTACAATCTCAAGAAGATTTCCCGGATTCTCAGACAATGTGACCAGATAAACCCCAAAAGCCATCCTGCCTGCGTCAATCCTCTTCCGTGCTTTTGCCGCGTCTTTGATTCCTTCTCCCACATAATAGTCTTCTCGCCATTTCAGCATATTCGGCACAACTCTCCTTTGTTATTACTGCTTGACATACACCTTTTGTTATATTAATATTTCCCTTCTCTGGAAATTTTAAACATTTTACAACTATTCCGCAAGGCATTTCTTGTGAACCTCGTTCACAGAACGAACCTGTCAGGATGCTAGAGCGTGTTTGAAAAATCATTCCCTAGAGCATGTTTGAAAAAAGCATTCCCGCAAAGTGGGGCGTGCAGATTGCGGGAATGCTTTTTCAAACACGCTTTAGCAGCATTGTCATATAATAAAGGCTGCGTAAATCAGCTACGCAGCCTTTATTCTCCCCATGAATCAGAAATATTTCTGCTGCCTGTCCCATAATCCGGCACTTCGCAGTTCCAGATATTCCTGGTACGCCTTCTCAACGATCTGCTTCTCGTTCGCAAAACGAAGCAGATGGTAAATCTCGTGAAACTTGTAATACCCGGAGTCCACGAAAAATTCCTCTCTTTGAGGCTTGCTATGATAATTATCCGCCGTCATAAGATACCAGTGTACCTCTTTATTGACCATGTCTTCCGGCACTGTGAAATTGTACTGGCTCTTGCCTACATACTTCACAATGGAAGCTCTGACATCAGCTTCCTCCTTCACTTCCCGCAATGCGGTCTGCTCATGAGTCTCTCCTGGCTCTACGGTTCCTTTCGGTAAAACCCATCCTTCGTAACGGTTTTTGTAAGATTTATATAGTGCAAGAATCTTACCTCGATGAATTACCACACCGCCACAGCTCGTTGCTTCTATCATGCTGCAATCCTCCTGTAATGCGTGTGTTTTCTAAACTGTATATAGTATACCTCTTTTTCAGAAAACTGGCAACAGGGAATATAATATAGATTGCTGTTAGTTGGCGTAATAAGCATCAAAAATCTGTCCCGCAATCGGAACTGCTGCCTCACTGCCGGAGCCTCCATTCTCCACGATCACGGCAACCACCAGATCCGGATCATCTACATTGGAATAGCCGATAAACCAGGAATGGCTGTGTCCTTCCTCGTCAAACTCCGCGGAACCGGTCTTACCTGCTACTGTATAGCTTCTGCCGGAAAGTGCGGAAGCTGTACCGGAATCAACCACCTGTTTCATTAATTTGCCAAGAAGATTGGCCTCATTGGAACTCATCAGCCGTTTATAAGCTACCGGCTCTGTCTTTTTTACTGAATCGCCATTGTCATTTACCACCTCGTCAATAAGATAAGGTTTCATCAGAACACCATCATTTGCAATGGCACAGGTGATCAATGCCATATGCATAGGCGACACAAGAGTATTGCCCTGTCCAATGGCAGTCTGCATGATCAGAGGAGTTACGGAATCTGCATCAAGGGAAAAGCTGCTGGTTCTGTAGGAGTTCAGCGGCAGACTCTTATTAAACAGAAGATCCTCTGCAGTCTCGCGAAGAGACGCACCCCCAAGACCAACTCCAATATCTGCAAATGCACAGTTGCAGGAATTTGCAAATGCAGAATAGAAATTCTCCTGCCCGTGAACTGTATTGTGATAACAGTGGATCGTGTGATCCTGCAAGGTGATACTTCCCTCACAGAGATAATTGTATCCCTCAAATGTTCCCTTTTTGCGGAAATAATCAAGTGCAGTCACAACCTTAAAGGTAGAACCTGGCGGATATGCACCATTTGTGGCTCTGTTCAGAAGACTGCTGTCATTCTCATCGTTGACCAGATAGTCCCAGTTGTCCCCAATGGTATTTGGATCAAAATCAGGCTTGCTCACTTCTACAAGTCTTTTTCCGGTAGATGGTTCCATTACCACAACAGCCCCTCTTCTGTCACCCAATGCATTGTAGGCAATACTCTGAAGATTGGCATTCAGGGTAGATACAACTGTATCTCCGGTATTCTTCTCATTAAGGAACTGGTTCTTCATCTGAGTCAGAAAAAAAGAATGGGAAGTCAGAAGGGTAAAGTTCGCTTCTGATTCCAGACCGCTTTTTCCATTGGTATCATACCCCACAACATGAGAGAACATATTGGAATATGGATAATTACGTGTCTCAGTTCCATCCTCACTTACATTGGTCTGCGCCAAAACCTGTCCATCAGAAGACAGGATCTTACCTCGTACTACACGGTCGGAAAAGGAATCCTGTCTGGTATTGTAAGGACTGTTAATAAAATCATCGCTTTTAAAGCCATCAAAATAAATCAGATACCCGATCATACTGATAAAAATAATCCCAAAGAAGATGGAAACAAAGGTATATTCTTTATTTCTGGCTTTGCGCTTTTTAGTAATCTCTTTCTTCCGCTGCCTCAACAGCTCTCTGTCTCGCTCTCTTTGCTGCCTCTCGTCGATGTCTCTCAATTTCTTCGTCCTCGTCCTCTCTATAAATATACAAGCCCTGGATAATAGCGATCATCAAAATCATACACATTATGGAACTTCCTCCATAGCTGACCAGAGGAAGGGTCACGCCTGTCATAGGTATGAATTTGGTGGCACCTCCAACGGTAAGGAACACCTGAAACGCATATTCCGTACCAAGACCAATGGCGATCAGTTTATAAAACGGATTCTTAATCTGCAGGGCAATCTCCACGATAGTAAGGAAAAAGCTCATACACACAAAGATCAGGCAGATGGCAAAAATCCCGCCAAGCTCCTCGCAGATTGCACTGAAAATAAAGTCGTTTTTTACAACCGGAATTTTCTCCGGAGAGCCTTGGCAAAGTCCCATTCCAAACCATCCGCCTGTACCAATGGCAAACAGGGACTGTACGATCTGGTATCCTTCATTCTGATAAACTGCCATAGGATCTTTCCATGCACTGACACGCTGCCTTACATGGCCAAACAGGTGATATGCCACTACAGCGCCTGCTGTACCGCCTGCAATTCCAATGCAAAGGTATGCCGGCTTCCTAGTTGATACATAGATCAGCACCAGATAAGCCACAAAAAATATTACAGCACTTCCAAGATCTCTTGAAAGCACCAGGATTCCCACATGAAGACCTGCCACAATAGTAGCCAGCACAACTTTCTTAAAAGTTACCTCTCTTGCCAGAAGGGATGCCATAAAGAACACGAAGGTCAGCTTGATCACCTCGGAAGGCTGGATTCCCATCAGAGAGAGCTTGGCGCCGTAACTTGTCTGTGCCAGAACAAGAACTGCTCCAAGAAGAACAACTCCAAGCCCTGCATACACCCAAGTGAGATCCTTGAGAAATTTCATCCTGCGGATCATAACCGGAATCACCAGCGCCACTGCACTTCCGCACGCAACGATCAAAAGCTGCTTATTGGCAGAGGCAATATCCAGCCTGCACAGCATTATAAATCCAACGCTTAAAAGCATGCACATGTTATTTAAAAGCAGCATAGACGCATTTTTATAAATTCTGCGGTATAAAATAAGGATCGCAGCAAAATATATCATCATTTCTGCATAAAAGATGACAACCTTAAAATCAAAGGTTTTCAGAAAAATCACAACAAATGCGGTAAAATCCAGGAAAAAGGTTAAGGTGATCTGACTTCTTAAAAGTCCTTTCCTGTCTGAAGCGTGTTTCCCGACAACAAGGTAGTAGCACAAAACTGTGTACACGATCATCAGTGTCAGGATCACATATTTGGATAATTCAACAACAATATTAATCATACGCCTTTACTCGGCTCCTCTTTTAAAATGACCTTTTGTAAACTCATATTCGTGAGATACCCGGCCGCCATGATATGCAGCCACAAAATCTTCCACGATCCGTTCTGTCTCTTCCCTGCTTTCTATGGTAAAAGCCAGTCTTACAGATGAAACACCAAGTTCTTCCACCCTGCCTGCTTCCTTCAAAAGCCCGTATGGCAGACTGTTATAGATGATATTATAACATGAATCTGCCGCCTTTGTATTTCCCATTTTCCATGGGCGGCAATAACAGACCACAGGAAATTCCTTGTCATAACGGTCTTTCAGAACAAGCCTCTCCTCCTGTCCATTGCAGCCGGAAGTATTCTTGCGTACACACTGGGCGCTGTGCATAAGAGGCAGACGGCCGTAGACAATCATCTCACTGCCTGCATTTTCCCTGTGGCGAAGTTCCTTCTCATTCAGCTCCAGGGGAACTGTATTTCGAAGGATTCCCTGATCTTTCCAGAAACGGATGGCTTCATCATTCCAGGTATACAGGGAGTGATCCAGCACACACTTGTCTGCCAGTCCCATCTGTGCCAGTGCACTGTAGGACTCCAGATTCCGCACAAGAAATCCGCTCAGCCCTGCTTCCAGCCACTTTTTCACCTGCTCCATATAACCTTCCGGTGGATTTTCTCTTGTAATATGAGGAAGAGAAAGGTACATTTCCTTTCCATTGTCAAGACCTGTCTGCAAATGTTTCTCCATTAATGCGTAAGGAAGATAAATGCCCTGGATTCCGGTCTTTTGGCAGAGGACTTCAGAAGCATCCTCGTTTTCACAGGACACGTAAACCGGAATGTATTCCTCTTTATTGCGGGGAACATTATCATGAATCACAACATCACGGATTTTTGCCGGAGTCTCTTCTGCAATTCTCTTAACCCGCTCGTCTCCCACATTTCGCCTGTATTTTCGTAAAAGCTTCTCCTTCAGATTCTCTAATGCCTGATGCCGCGCCTCATTTAAAGTCTTCATGGGAACAAAAACGGAATCCTCCATATAAATTTCCAGTTTTTCCCATATAAATGAGGTGTTTCCCAGCTTGTCCATCTGCTGACGCACTCGTTCTTCCGTTACCGGCTGGCTCTTTGCGTATTGTACTTCTCCAACACATTCATATGCATCTTCTCCCTGGCAGGAAACATGAAGAAGGACCGGAGAACCGGGGACAAGGTGAAGTTCACCTGTGATTTTCTCTTTCAGCTGCTTCGTTTCCAGGAAAACTTCCCCTGTTTTTTTCTCATTTGTAAAAGCCATCATCTGAGGACCATTTCCCATCTGATAGTAGCCTGTACAGGAACCGCCTCTGTTAAACAGATCCAGAAGATATTTTTTATCTTTTTCTGTCACATGATAATTCGCAGGTCCTTTTTCAAAAAGAAAATCCAGATATTTCCGATACATACCGGTAACGCCAGCAGTGTAAGCCGGCTGCTTCATTCTGCCCTCTATTTTCAGAGAAGTAACTCCCGCTTCTATAATTTCAGGCAAAATTTCAATGGTGCAGATATCTTTCAGGCTTAACGGGCAGAATTCTCCTTTTCCATACTCTTTTGCCCTGAAATTCTTCACCTGGTACGGCAGACGGCAAGGCTGGGCACAACGACCTCTGTTTCCGCTTCTGCCTCCTAAAAGACTGCTCATCAGACATTGTCCTGAATAGCTGTAGCAAAGTGCTCCATGGACAAAAGCCTCTATCTCAATTGGACAGGCTTCATGCATGCGTGAAAGCTCCTGAAGGGACAGCTCTCTTGCTGCAACCACCCGGGTTGCTCCCTGTTCTGCCAGAAACTTCATACCTTCCGGGCCGGTCACCGTCATCTGTGTACTGGCATGAAGATGAAGCTTGGGAAATTCCCTCTTCAGAAGGGAAAATACTCCCATATCCTGAACGATCACTGCATCAAGACCAGCGTTATAGTAAGGTTCCAAATAGGAAACCAGGTGTTCATTTAGTTCTTTGTTTTTCAACAGGGTGTTGACAGTGAGGTATAGCTTCCTGCCATGAATATGTGCCACATCAATAGCCCGAAGAAGCTCCTCTTCATTAAAATTCTGGGCATATGCCCTGGCTCCGAACATCGTACCACCTACATATACGGCATCTGCGCCTGCTCCAAGCGCTGCCTCAAAGCCTTCGTAGGAGCCGGCAGGAGCCAGCAATTCTATATTGTTCTGGTTCAAAGTTTGTCCTCCATTTTATGTGAAAGTCTCAGATCTCAGCAGAAAAAATACCGCCTCAGTCCACGGCATTTTTCTCTTATCTGCCAGACAGACGATTTGCTGATAAAGGAAAAGAGGAATCACCTAAGCAATCCCTCCTGCTATTATTTCAGCATTTCATCCAGTTCTTTTTCCAGTTCTTTTACTTTACCTTCCAGAAGATTCTTCCCGTCAAGAGCTTCCTGCTCATTCTTCTGTGCTTCTTCAATCTGCATGCGAAGGGAAATAAGCTCGTGCTTCAGGTCATACATCTCCTGATCCTTCTGCTGCAGGTCAAGTTCGTAAGTCTCCACCTGCTTCTTCGCCTTGAAGTAATCGTCTGTAATATTCAGGCTGAGAAGCATATGCTTGGTCTCCATAGGCTGTCTGCCGTATCCTGGCACAGTCTCCAGCTCTCCTATCTTCTTATTCATATATGATGCAACCTGCTGGAAATATTCCTCTGATTCATATCCTCCCAGGGTAATGATCTTACCCCCGATGATCACCTGTGCTGTATTCTTGACCGCCATTCGTTCAAGCCTCCTGTATCTTTATACTACCAGATTCTCCTTACACTGTTACACGAAAATAATCCGTCGCTTTCATTCTATAGCCGGTAACCTTTTCGTGGAATATTATCTGTAAATCTAATATTCTCACAATGTGTCCGGAAAAACCAGTCTGTTTACTATCTTTTCGTATCATAATTTATGTAAGCACTCCTATTATAATCGAAAAGTGTTGAAAAGTATAGGATTTTTTACAAAAGTTTATCTTTTATATTTCCGGAACAGGAAAACCAAGGTGTTCGTAAGCAAGTGCGGAGGCCGTCCGCCCTCTCGGGGTGCGGTTCAAAAAGCCATTTTTCAGAAGGTACGGCTCGTATACATCTTCTAAAGTACCGGAATCTTCACCGATGGCTGCTGCCAGAGTGTCAAGTCCAACAGGGCCGCCTTTGAAATTTACAATAAGAGTAGTCAGGATCTGGCGGTCCAGTTTGTCCAGGCCGTACTGATCTACTTCCAGAAGGTTCAGGGCAAAGCATGCAACATCGTAAGTGATCCTTCCATCATATTTCACCTGGGCAAAATCACGGACACGCTTTAACAGACGATTTGCAAGACGGGGGGTTCCCCGGGAGCGCATGGCGATCTCTCCGGCACCTTTCACGTCAATTTCCACTCCAAGTACCTGGGCAGAACGCATAATGATTGTGGTTAGTTCCTTCTTACTGTAAAATTCCAGATGATGAATCACACCAAAACGGTCGCGGAGCGGCGCAGAAAGAAGTCCGGCTCTGGTGGTAGCACCTACAAGGGTAAATTTCGGCAAATCCAGTCGGATCGACCTGGCGGAAGCACCCTTCCCGATCATAATATCAATGGCGAAATCCTCCATAGCAGGGTAAAGCACCTCTTCCACCTGTCTGTTCAGGCGGTGGATCTCGTCCACAAAAAGAATATCCCCTTCCTGAAGATTATTCAGAATCGCCGCCATTTCTCCAGGCTTCTCAATTGCAGGGCCGGAAGTCACTTTCATATGCACACCCATTTCATTGGCAATAATGCCGGAAAGGGTAGTTTTTCCAAGTCCCGGAGGGCCATAGAAAAGGACATGGTCCAGGGAATCGTGACGCTGTCTGGCAGCTTCAATATATATTTTTAAGGTATTTTTGGTTTTTTCCTGACCAATATACTCGTCCAGGGTCTGTGGACGAAGATTCCCTTCCAGAGAAAAATCCTCTTCCATAACATCAGTGGTTATGATACGATTGTCCATTTTTTACCTCTTGAAATTAATGTTTGCATTTATATAAAGGGATGCATTCCATTCACGATGGCACCCCTTTGCGAAAAAATTTATAGGATCTAGAAATTCTTCAGCGCAGCTTTCAGGATTCCTTCTACATCCGTCGGCTCCACATCTGTCACCTTACGCACTGCGCGGAGGGCATCTGTACTGCTGTAACCAAGTGCCACCAACGCTTCAACTGCTTCCTGTCTGGCATCTGTCATTCCTGCTCCAGCTGCAGCTGTAGTAGCCTGAACCTGTTCATTGGCAAGCTTCTGCTCAAAGGCTTCTTCCAGACTGAGCTTATCCTTCAGCTCCAGGATCAGCTTCTGGGCTGTTTTTTTACCGATTCCAGGGGCTTTTGACAAAGTTTTCACATCATCGGAAAGAACAGCAAAGCGAAGCTCATCTGCAGTGATTCCTGCCAGAACTCCCAGAGCAGCTTTCGGTCCAACTCCGTTTACACCAAGAAGAAGTTTAAACACCTGTAAATCATCTTTATTGAAAAAGCCATAGAGAACCATTGCATCTTCTCTTACCTGAAAATAAGTATGAAGCTTCACTTCCTGTCCAATGTGTAGCTGTGCCAGTGCGTTTCCGGTCATATTTATTTCAAATCCGATGCAATTTGATTCTATGATTGCAGAATTCTCGGTAAGGTCTGCTACTGTTCCTCGGATGAATGAGATCATGGGGAGGACCTCCTGTTTTATCTATTGTAAAGAGTTATATTCGAAATTCTTTGTCATCATACCATATCTAATAAAAAAAAGCAAACATTCATTCGGGTAAAAATAAATTCAAACGGACGCGATGGAGCCAGTCATATTCCACGCGGACCGCCGCAACGTTCCACCAAGCTAATGGCCAACTACAACTAAGACGTTCAGGAGAGCCTTCACGTCTAAGTTTACGTAGGCCATGGATCTTGGCTTCACTAAAACCACGGCTTAAATGGTCTGCTTAGGAATAGGACTGGCCCCAACGCTGGTAGTCGGCTAAAACTAATCTTTTCCCGAACAGTCATAAAATACTTAACAGTCCTTTTTCACAATTTTTCCATGATAAAGAACCGTACAAATAAGAACCGTCAACGGCACTGAGAGCACAATGCCGAAACTTCCCGCCAGCCCCTGCATGATGGCGATTCCAATGTTATTGGAGTTGATAATCTGCTGGTAAGGAAGGTCGTAAGCGTAGTCCAGGAGGAGCATGCTTACACTGCTTCCGGCAAAAGCTAGGATCAGAGTGTTGCTGTCTGTACCCATCATGTCACGGGCTACATGCATTCCGGCTTTGAACAGGTCGGCGCGGCTCATTGCCAGGTTTTGATTATAGATTTCGTACATGGAACTGCAGACAGACATTGCCACATCCATCACGGCGCCCAGACAGGAAATAAGAAGGCCTGAGAAAAGGAGACCGCCTACCTGGATTCCATTTGTGTTCCATAAGGTCATCAGCGTCTCAATATCGGAAACATTGTAGCCTGTGATTCCAGATGCCATGCTGAAAAGCCAGGCGGAAATTCCGGCGATTACTACGCCGGCTACGGTTCCTGCCGTGGCTGCTATGGTTTTTCTAGTAGCTCCGCCGATCATGTACATTGTCACCAGCGTAGTGATAAAGCACATAAATACGGCCGCTCCAAAAGGAGACACATTCCGATAGATCAGTGGCAGATACACAAAGATCACGCAGAAAAAGGTAAACACAAGCCCGATACATCCTTTTATACCCTGGCGTCCGCCTATAGCGCACAGTGCCAGGAGATAAAGTGCTGCAAAAATGTAGATCACCCATTCCCTGTCCTGGGTGTACACACTGGCGATGGTGGTATCTCCAGCCACACTTTGCATCACGATTACTTTCATTCCAACTTTACATGCAGCGCCGAACAGGTAACCGGAGCTGCTGGTTATTTCAAGTTCCTCTCCTTTTCGGACACCGGTCAGCATACGCACACGAACCTTTTGCTCTCCCACACGGGTTCCGTTGTCCTCCAGATTATCCTGAAGAATTTCTGTCACTTCTGCTTTTTCAAAGGTCTGCCCTGTACGGACAACCAATTCTGTTTTGTCCACCTGGTTCAGTTGGTAAACAAAAACTCCAAATAATACAATTATTACTCCTAAGATACAGCGCCAGACTGCTTTTTGGGAAAAGCGAAGTCCGGCGTTGTTTTTATTTTGCATCTGATTCATTTTTATTACTCATTTCTGTCACTTATTTTCTTGGCTTCCAGCTCTTTTCACACTTTTTTCTGCGTTAAAAACGCTTACAGTAAGTGTTAAAAAGGGCTGTTTGCATATCTTTTACTGCAATTTATTTTGCAGTTATCTCAATTGTAAAGGTATCATCAATTGCCTCTACACTTCCGTCATCTGTAATCTGATAAGTATCAATGGTAAATTTCTCTGCATCCATTGTGATAATGGAATAGCTTGGAAGCCAGTTCTGGCTGCGGGCTGCAATGTAATCCTGCTGTGTGGAAACAAGCTCATAGTATTTGGAACCGGAAGCAGAGTTTGCAGTCATGTAAAGAGTTCCCTGTGGATCTGTTACGGTATTGCCGTCTACATCTTCAATGGTGTAGCACTGGTTGTCCTCTTTGAATGCGTCAAGTGCAGCCTTCGCTTCCTCGTCGCCGTCCTCCGGATTTAAAGTGATCTGCTCGCCAGTCTCAACATTTGCAGCGTGATCCCAGTCATAATCAGTTCCATCTGCATTTAACTGGAACTCATAGCTCTGGTGAGTCTGTCCGTCACCATAAAGAAGTTTAGAACGGCTGTATGTATGGTCATGTCCCTGAAGTACTACATCAATGTCATTTGCATCAAATACAGGAGTCAGCTGTGTACGAAGGATCATACCGTCTGTATCAGAATGGTCAAGTCCAGAACCGTAGATATCCTGATGGATGGTTACGATACGCCATTTTGCATCCGGATAAGCCTTTACAGCCTCTTCGATAGTATTCTGATGCTCTGCTACATTGTAATTGTTGGTATTCAGAACAATGAAAAGTCCCTCGCCATAGCTGTAATAATAGTCTCCGCCAGCTGCTGTTTTTCCATTTTCTGTGTTGTTCGGGTTATTGAAATGATATGCGTAGTCTGGATTCAGGGAATCATGGTTTCCAATGGTAGTTGCTACTGGAAGGCTTGCAAGTGCATCTGCGCTAAGATAAGAAGCATACTCTTCCTCTTTTGCAGCACCGGTTTTGTTTACCTGGTCACCGGCAGAGATTACAAAGTTTACGTCCGGGTTTTCTGCAAGTGCTGTATTTAAGGTACGATTCCAGGAAAATCCGTCATTTCTGGCTGCTGTGTTTGCTGCCCCATCATCTGGAACCAATTCAGCACCGTCCTGTGTCTGACCCTTGGAAGCGCCTACCTGTGGGTCACCAACATAGATCATTTTTACTGTGTCAGTACCCTTTGTTGTATATTCAACAGGCTCTGTCTGCTCACCATTTTTCTCAACAGTATAATAGTAAGTGGTGTTTGGCTCAAGGCCTGTAACGGTTACATGATTATATTCGTAAGCTTTATCGCCGGTAAGATCCTGGTCAACATCTCCAGCCTCTCCTTCGAAGGTATCCAGAGTCTCTTTGTCAGTTCCGAAGTGAACAACCGGTGTTGCTGCTGCATCTGTTTTTTCACTGTACCATGCAAAGTTCAGTTCAGTGTCATCTTTTCCCGGGGTAAGAGAAACCTTTGTAAAATCCGTGGCAGTTGCATCCCAGTTTGCCACCCATTCGTCCCAGCCGCTCTCAGCTCCAACTACACTGCTGTCGGTATAATGCTCAGTAGCACCAAAGGCTGTGGAACAAACAGTTGTCATTGCAAAAACAGTTAAAATTGCGGCGATATATTTTCTTTTCATAATAATAAAATACTCCTTTCAGATGTAGGAAGGAAACTTGCGGGCCCTTATTTCCTTGTCCGAAAGGAGTATAGCATTCTAATTTTCAGAAAACAATAGTGTTTCCTGTCTTTTGACGCATATTTAACAGTACTGTCACATGTGCATTCTGTTCTTTTTTTAATTCTTTACACAGTTTACATTGTTTTTACAATTAATACTTTTATCTGGGTTTGACACGTATTTGAAAAAGGTTCTAATCCACTTTTTTCGCTTTCGGATATACCTGTGCCATCCGACCATCATCAAAATGTTCATCTACCCAGCTTTCAAAACTGTTTGCAGCTTCTATTCCATTGCTTCTGGCATTATAACGTGCCAGTGCTGCACTGGATATAATTCCGTCTGCAAGCATAAATATGATCAGAAGCCAGGTAATGATTTTTCCAATTTTTACCGGAATCTTCTCGATCAGCCTGGAAACAGGCGGATAGAATATTTTAAACCATGCCACTGCTGCAAATCCCCAGAAGAAACAGTACAAAAGATTGATTCTTCCACCAAGGTTAAACGGGATATCACTGTAATCCCAGAATACAGTTCCAAATACGATTTCTGTGAAAACACTGCAGATATATTCATAGGCACCGCCAAGAAATGTGCCCATCCAGAAAAGGAACTGCTGGGAGCGGTTTCTGTATTTGTAGAGAAGAGCTGTAACTGCTGCAATGGCAAGGCCCCACACAATACTGAAATCTCCCCACACCACACTGCTGCGGCTCATCCAGTATCCAGCTGTAATCCGGCAGAAAATAGTCTCTGTAATATCTCCAAGAAATGCGCCGATAAAAAACAGCAGTACAATTTTATAAAAGCTGCAGCCGTAGGCAAAAATCTCCGGATGTGCCTCTTCTTTCTCCGTGTGCTGCTTCTGAGGATATGCTTTGGTAATTCGACGATTTACAACATCATCAATTTTTGCCCCAAGCTTCTTTGTTACGGAATCAATATCCCGGTCAGCGGCGATCCATCTTTCAGGATTCTTGCTGTGTCCAAAAAGAATGGTCAGCGTGGCAATGGCATCCACTGCAAGGAAGCCCAGAAGAACCAGTATGATAATTCTGCTTATAAGACCTGGAAGCATGCCATATAAGGACATACAAAGCCCGTTTCCAATTTTGATCACAAATACACCAAGAAGACCCCAGACACAGGAGGTTGGAACACTGACATATCCATCCAGATTCCATTTGATCTTCCGGTAATCCCACCATCTTTCATGGTACCACATTTCAATTAAATGTCCTGCGATCCACTCAAGCAGGGAGGCTACAATGGCACAGCCAAGAAACAGCCAGATACCGGTCAGTTCTCTTGTAAATGCGGTAATGAAGAATCCGCCAAATCCATAGATCAGACAGAATGGACCATTGATAATACCTCTGTTTGCAAATTTTTTCTGTTTCAGGGAAGCAAGAACTGTCTCAAGGACCCATCCTGCGAAGGAATAGATGAGAAACAGCCAAAGTAATTTCCAAATCATATGCATGTCTCCTCTTTTGTGTGTGATATTTAATAAAAAAACCTTGCAGTATTCTTTATCTGCAATTATATAATCCTGATTGGAACATCATATCACACACGAAGTAAAGCGTAAACAAAAAGATGGCTATCTGAAAGGCTTTAGAGCGTGTTTGAAAAAAGCTTTCTGCAAGATGTGCGTCACAATTTGCAGAAATGATTTTTCAAACACGCTCCGCCCCCAAGAATAAAGCCTGTATTCCAGCTGCTGGTTCTCATATAATTTACATTCTATGCCAACAGTCTGAAAATACAGGCTTTTCATTTTTATTTTATGCCTCCCGGATAACCCCTCTCGGACAGGCCTCCTTACATGCTCCGCATCCTGTACACTTCTCATAATCAATATGTGCACAGAAATCTTCCACGGTAATTGCACCGTTTGGACATGTTTTTTCGCACTTCTTACAGCCGATACATCCAATCTCACAGGCATCCATCACCTGTTTGCCCTTATCATGGGAGCTGCAGTCCACAGCCACTTTCTGGTCGTACGGAATCAGCTCGATCAGATGTCTCGGACATTTGGCAACACATTTTCCACAGGCTTTACAAGCTTCTTTATCTACTACTGCAATGCCATCTACAATATGAATGGCATCAAATGGACAGACCTTCACGCAGCTTCCAAAGCCACAACAGCCATATGTACAGGACTTTGCACCGCCATTTGGCACGAAAGGAAGCATCTCACAGTCTTCCACTCCAGTGTAAACGTACTCTTCCTTCGCCTTTTCACAGGTTCCGGAGCATTTTACATGAGCTACCTGACGGGCAGTCTCAACTGCCGCCAGTCCCATAATACCGGCAATTATTTTCCCAACAGGCTCTCCGCCTACCGGGCAACGGTTTACAGGCGCTTCACCTTTGGCAATTGCTGCTGCCAGACCATCACAGCCCGGATATCCACAGCCGCCACAGTTATTTCCAGGAAGAGCTTCTCTTATGGCAACTTCCTTCTCATCAATTTCAACAGCAAATTTTTTTCCGGCTGCTCCAAGAAAAACACCGATGAAGAGGCCTACTGCTGCAACCAGAATTGTTGCTGCTATAATCGCACTAATATTCATCCCGACGCCTCCTTAAATTAATCCTGAAAATCCGAAAAATGCAATCGCCATCAGTCCAGCTGTCAAAAGAACGGTTGGAAATCCCTGGAATGATTCCGGAATATCGTTGTAGGCAATTTTCTCACGGATTCCTGCCATCAGCACAATAGAAATGGAGAAACCAAATGCTGTTGCGAAACCGTTTACAGTGCCTTCCAGAATATTGTAATCCTTCTGCACGTTTGTAAGAGCCACACCAAGAACTGCACAGTTTGTGGTGATCAGAGGCAGATACACGCCAAGTGCTTTATAAAGAGAAGGCATACTTTTCTTCAGGAACATTTCTACGAACTGCACCAGTGCTGCAATGATCAGAATGAACACGATGGTCTGAAGGTAAGTCAGATCAAGCGGCTGAAGGATCAGCTTGTAGATCACACTCGTTACAAAGGAGGACAATGTGATTACGAAAATAACCGCACCGCCCATACCAGCTGCAGTATCTGTAGTCTTGGAGACTCCAAGGAAAGGGCAAAGTCCCATAAACTGGCTCAAGACTACGTTATTTACCAGCGCAGAGCTTACAATGATCAGTAATAATTCTTTCATCTTCTCTTACCCCCTTTTTCCCGAACACATGGAATTTCCGCAGGAAGCACAGCCGCCCTTGCAATCCGGATTGCTTGGATCAATGCCTCGTTTTGCAGCACCAATCTTGAATTTGTTCTGAAGCGCAGATAAAAACGCAAGGACAAAAAATGCGCCAGGTGCAAGAATAAAGATAGTTACCGGCTCATAGCCTATTTTTCCCGCTGCAGCATCTGCAAGAGGAAGGATCTGTTTGCCGAAAATACTGCCGGCACCGATCAGCTCACGTACCGCACCGATACAGGTGATACTTAAAGTAAATCCAAGTCCCATTCCAATACCATCAAAAAGTGAAGGAATCGGTTTGTTCTTGGATGCATAAGCCTCTGCTCTTCCCAGAATGATACAGTTTACAACGATCAGCGGAATGTAAATTCCAAGGGAAGAATACAAAAACGGGATAAAACCCTGGAGAAGCATCTGCACAATTGTTACAAAGGATGCTACAACAACGATGTAAGCAGGCATACGCACACTGTCCGGAATAAAATTACGGAGCAGGGAGATCATCAGGTTGGATGCTGCCAGAATTACCGTTGTGGTAAGTCCCATTCCGATACCATTGATTGCGGATGTGGTGATGGCCAGTGTTGGACACATACCAAGCATCAGCACAAAAGTAGGATTTTCTTTGATAATACCATTTATCAGTCGTTCAGATGGTGTATTCTTTTTCATTTCTGGCTGCCCCCTTTCTCATAACGGAATGCGGCAAGTCCTGCATTGACGCCATTTGTCATGGCATTTGTGGTAATTGTCGCACCACTTAAAGCATCGATCTCATCATCAGAGGTGGCACCAGTTTTTGTGTAGGTAAATTTCTCTACGTTCTTATCCTTGAACTGATTTTTAAAATCATCTGTAGTTGCACGCATACCAAGACCAGCGGTCTCACTGATGGATAAAATGGAAATTCCGTTCAGAGTTCCATCATCCTGAACGCCCATGGCAAACTGAATATCTCCGCCGTAGCCTTCTGCTGTGGTTACGGTAAAGGCATAGCCAAGTTCATTTCCCTGGTCATCCTTTGCAAGCATGACTTCATCAATATTCTGAGCCTTGTAACCGTTTTCATCCAGATAGCTTTCCAGATCAGTATCCTCACCGCTTGTAACAGTCTCGAAGCTGGCTGCATCAGCAAATACTGCCTTATATGCCTCTTCCTTCTCTTTCGCCTGCTGGCTTGCAATCGGACCTGCTGTAATATCGTTTACAAGACCAAGAAGCAGTCCGGAAACCAGTGTGATCACAGTCAGCGCAAGAGTATCTTTCACGATCTTATTTTTCATTTCTTCGCGCCTCCTTTTCCAAAAGCAACCGGACGGGTGAAACGCTCAATCTGAGGTACCAGCAGGTTGCAGAAAATAATCGCATAGGAAACGCCCTCTGCGGAAGCTCCGAAAATACGGAAAATTCCGGTAAGAACACCAAGACAGACGCCATATACATACTGCCCCTTTGGTGTAATGGGGCTTGTAACGTAATCTGTTGCCATAAACCATGCACCAAGCATAAGACCACCGCCACAAAGATGGGTGAGCAGATAATTTACATCAAAGCCTTTGCCGGAAGCAAGCATATAGATGATCACAAATACTGCAAAGCTGCCAATATAGGTCAACGGAATTCTGGCGCTGATCACTTTGTAGCAAAGCAGGATTGCTGCACCGATCAAAATGGCAATTACAGATGTCTCTCCGATGGTTCCCTGGATATTACCAAAAATCAGATTCTTAACCGGAACGGAGGAGCCTGCCACAAAGCCATGGTCACGAAGAGCGGCCAGAGGAGTGGCTCCTGTCACACCGTCAACAGCACCTTTAAAGCTGTCTGATACAGAAAAATCTGTCATCTTGCCGGCAAAGGAAATCATAAGGAAACAGCGGGCTGCCAGGGCCGGGTTCATAAAGTTCTGGCCAAGACCGCCAAAAAGCTGTTTTACCACAATAATTGCAAAAATACTGCCGAGCACCGGGATCCAGAGCGGAATTCCTGCCGGCATGTTCAGACCGATAAGAAGTCCGGTTACCACTGCACTGAAATCCTTCACAGTGTTCTTTTTGTGCATAAAATGATCATATAACCACTCTGCAAGCGCAGCTGAACCGGTGGATACCACCAGAACGGCAAGAGCCTTTAATCCATGATTATAAATTCCCATAAGGGCAGCAGGCAAAAGCGCTATGACAACCAGCTGCATGATTTTTGCAGTGGTCATCCTTGCCCGGACATGGGGATTAGATGATACATTAAACATTTGTTCCATTTATTTCTTCCCCCTTATTATTTCTTCTTCCTGCTTGCCAGAACCATTTTACGCATGGACTTAATGCTCTGGGTCAACGGACGTTTGGCCGGACAGATGTAACTGCAGCAGCCGCATTCACAGCATTCCATTCCATCAAACTTCTGGAAGCTCTCCATATCGCCGCGCTGTGCAAAGGTCGCAAGTCTTGCCGGAATAACATGTCCGGGACAGACGCTTACACAGCGTCCGCAGTTAATGCAGGCTGTCTCTTCCTCTTTCGCATCTGATACCGGGTCACTCTGCATACACAGAAGGGAAGAAGAGGTCTTCACACATGGTACATGAAGATCATACATGGCAAATCCCATCATAGGACCGCCGGAAATCACCTTACCGGCATGCTCCTTCAGGCCACCGGCTGCGTCGATCAGTTCGGCCATATCCGTTCCTGTACAGACTTCAAAATGTGCCGGACGGTTGATGCCCTTACCGGTTACTGTGAAAATCCGCTTCATGATCGGTCTTCCAAGTGCCACTGCGTCATAAATACTGCATATTGTTTCAACATTATCTACAATACATCCGGCATCTGCTGGAAGCATGGAGGAGTTGATTTCTCTTCCTGTCACTGCATAGATCAGGGTACGCTCACCACCCTGGGGATATTTGGTCATCAATTCTTTTACTTCGATATTCGGGACTCCGGCAGCCAGTTCTTTCATTCTGGCAATACAATCTGGCTTATTGTCCTCAATGCAGATACAGCCCTTTGCATTTGGAAAAAGTCCGACTACAATCTTTAATCCTTCCACAACCTTCTCCGGCTGATCCATCATGCGCCTGTAATCACTTGTAAGATAAGGCTCACATTCTGCACCGTTCACCAATATGTATTCAATCTTGTCAGGCTCCTTGGGGGAAAGCTTCACATGTGTGGGAAAGCCTGCACCTCCAAGACCTACTACACCGCCGTCGCGAATCCTTCCGATAATCTCCTCACGAGTAAGCGAAGCCGGATCTGCCGGGTGGAATTCCACCTCTTCATACAGTCCGTCATTCTCCACTATAATGGAATCTACCATACTTCCGGTAGCTGTCAGACGTTTCTCAATCCCTTTCACTGTACCAGATACAGAAGCATGAACAGGAGCAGATACAAATCCGCCTGCTTCAGCGATCATCTGACCAGCAAGCACATGGTCACCCTTTGCAACCACAGGCTTCGCCGGAGCACCAATGTGCTGGGACAATGGGTATGCCAAATCTGCCTTAGGAAGATATTTCTCCACCGGACAGTCCTTTGACATTTCTTTCCCCTCGAAGGGGTGTACGCCTCCTTTAAAAGTTAATCGCACTAATATTCACCGCCTTTATTTTATTGATTACTGACTCTTTTGTCCGCAGCAACCTGATTTATTGTCTGTTTGATTTATATTATTAATATCACTTTTGTCTGAGTATTTATTCAGCGTCTTTATTTCTCCTGCCAAATCCATATTTCTTATGGATCTTATATCCACGGTTCAAATTCGGATATGCCTTTACAAAACGCTGCATGTTGTGGCTGACCTTTCCTGCCATAGCCTCTTTACGCTTCTGAAGCTCTTCAGAGATATCTGACAGCATAGCAGTTCTCTTCTCTTCCAGTTCCTTGATCAGAGCAACATCATCAAGGCGTCCCAGCTTGCTCTCCAGCTGTTTCTTGATTCTCTCTCTGGAAAGTCCGCTGCTCTCCTCCAGATTCTCCATCTTCTCACGTGCCTGTACAAGCAGTTCTACACGCATCTGATCCAGCGCCTGCTCCCATGCAGGAATACGCTCGTGAATATGGAATGCAGCTGCAGCTGAGAAAGCGAAATCCACTATGTAAACAACTGTGACCACACAAACTGCAATCTCACCTGTTTTTCTGGAGTAAAGCTCTACAAAATCAGAGACCACCGGATGAAGGACTCTGAAAAGCCCTACTGTAAATAAGCCCCATCCAAGGGAACATCCCAGGCAGATACGTCCCTGAAAATTAAACTTCTTATCACTGTAGTCCCACCATGACGTATGGAAAATATTCTCCATCAGAGCTGCTGTCACATATTCCAAAGCCGTTGCAACTACAACTCCTCCCACAAACAAAAGAAGCAGATCCCCGCTTACAGGAAGAAGAATCAGATAAACAGCAAGTGCTCCGCAGCCATATATGGTACATAAAGGACCATTGATAAAGCCTCTGTTTATCAGCTTGCCTTTTCTCACCGATACATAACAGGTTTCCCACAGCCATCCAAGAAAGCTGTATATATAAAACCAATTGGCAATGTGATAGAAATCCACTCCGTTAATTGCTAACTCCCACATAGATTTCTCCTTTTCTTTATATATTCTGACTATTCTATACATTCTACTATACCGCATTTTATGAAAAAATTCACTACCTAAAAATAAAAAAATTGTGTATAATTAAATACAATCCATGAAAGGAGTATAAACATGCTGATTGTTAAAAAAATGCCGATTTTACAAGGTTTTCCGGACTTTGAGACTGTTAAAAATTTATCTGGAAATGCTACTGAGAATGTCAATTTTTCACCATTATTTTATGATATTGAAACCACTGGATTGGGACGAAATTCATCTTTTTTATATTTAATTGGTGCAGTTTGCTATGAATCTGGTTCCTGGCAGCTTTATCAGTGGCTTGCTCCCGATTTCCGGGAAGAAAAAGCATTATTGGAGGTTTTTTCAGAATTTATAAAAAATTTCAGCTGTACCATCCAATACAATGGAGATTCTTTTGATCAGCCTCACCTTCAGGCTCGTTATAAATTCTACGAGCTGCCAGATCCTTTTGAGGGGATTTCTTCTTTTGACCTGTATAAAATGCTTCGCCCTCTGAAGGGATTTTTAAAGCTCCCAGGGTTAAAGCAGGAACAGATGGAAGCCTTTCTTGGAGAACAGAAGCGCATTTACTGTAATGGCGGGGAATGCATTAAAATCTATAAAAAATATATGGCACACCAGGAGCAGACGGACCTGGATACGGTTATGGGACACAATATGGAAGATCTTCTCGGACTTGGCGATGTGTTTAAAATGATGGGGTATCTTGCACTCAGGGATGGTGAATTTACTATTCGCGGAACGGATTTTGACGGTGAAAATCTAATTTTGCAGATGAACCCCCATTACAGCCTGCCCGCTTCCTTTTCTAACGGCACAGAAGAATTCTATATTACAGGTCAGGACAATCTGGTAAGCCTCCTTGTAAAGCCTTTCAATGGCCGTATCCGCCAATATTACAGCGATTACAAAAGTTATGATTATCTGCCCGGAGAGGACATGGCAGTACCTAAATCTATTAGCAAATTTATGGAAAAAGGACTGAAAAAATCTGCTACAAGAGAGACCTGTTATACCTGGTTTCCATGCACAGAAGAATTTCTGGAAAATGAAGAAAAGCAAAAGCAATATTTAATACATACCCTGGAATTTTTATTTTGGAAATTAAAATAAACTTTCAACCCATATTCCAAAATTCCCAAAACCTTTTTCAAACATACTCAAACTTCCAAAGCACGTAAAATCTCACGTAAAAAAGACATCATCCCCAGAGCGTATCTGAAAAATCATTCCCGCAAATTGTGATGCACATCTTGCAGAAAGCCTTTTCCAGACACGCTCTAACAGACAATGTCTTTTTACTAATATCATATTCATGATATCAAAACCAACCGCCATTCACAAATCCTGTGAATGGCGGTTATTTACATGGGATAAAAGAAATGCACAACACATCCCTCTTGGTTAAATTATTCCTCTACAGACTCTTCCTCAGCCGGAGCCTCAAGAGCTTTCATGCTAAGGCTGATCTTCTTGTCTTCGCCATTGAAATCAACAACTTTAGCCTGGATCTCCTGTCCGATTGTAAGCACATCAGATGGTTTTGCAACGTGCTCTCTGGAAATCTGAGATACATGAAGAAGTGCATCTACGCCAGGTGCAAGCTCAACAAATGCACCGAAGTCTGTCATACGTGCAACTTTACCAGTTACTACGTTTCCAACAGCGAAATCCTCAGCAGCTGTAAGCCATGGATTCTCCTCCGGGAATTTCATTGTAAGAGCAATCTTCTCGCCCTTGATATCTTTGATCATAACTTTAACAGTCTCACCAACTGTGAAGACTTTCTTCGGGTTCTCTACTCTGCCCCAGGACATCTCAGAGATGTGAAGCAGTCCGTCAGCGCCGCCCAGATCGATGAATGCACCAAAATCTGTAACGTTCTTAACAACACCCTCTACTGTATCGCCAACATGGATACGCTCCATAAGCTCCTGCTGTTTCTTAGCTTTCTCAGCAACAAGAAGCTGTTTGCGGTTACCAATGATGCGGCGTCTTCTTGGATTGAACTCTGTGATAACGAACTCAATCTCCTGATCAGCATATTTGCTGAGATCTTTCTCATATGTGTCGGAAACAAGGCTTGCAGGAATGAATACACGTGTCTCCTCAACGTTAACACATAATCCACCGTCAAGTACCTGAGTTACAGGAGCCTTTAATACTTCCTGGTTCTCGAATGCTTCCTCAAGGCGTTTATTGCCTTTCTCTGCAGCAAGTCTCTTGTAGGTTAAGATAACCTGGCCTTCGCCATCGTTTACCTTAAGCACTTTGGCTTCCATGGAGTCACCTACATGTACAGCGTCTGTGAGTACTACGGAAGGATCATTGCTATATTCACTCTTGGTGATAATACCATCAGCTTTATAGCCAATATTCAGGATAATTTCATCTTCTTTCACATCGATGACCTTTCCCTGTACGATTTCTCCATTTCTGATTGTTTTTACGGAATCTTCCAGCATCTGTTCAAAACTTAATTCTGACATGTTCTTGAACCTCCTCAATAATTTTCTTTGGGGTGGACGCCCCTGCTGTAATACCTACACAACTACTGCGATGGAACATTTCAGAATCCAAGTCTACAGGTGTTTGTATATAGTAAGTATTTCCACATTCCTTTTTACATATTTCAAACAGCTTTTGAGTATTGGAACTATGTCGGCCTCCTACGACTAACATAGTGTCTACCTCTCCGGCTATGCTCTTTGCTTCTCTCTGCCGTTCTTCGGTAGCATTACAAATAGTGTTTAAAATATTAAGAATATTTAAAACAGTATTATCATACCTCTTTTTGCGGAGAATTTCAACTAAATCTTTAAATTTATTATAATTAAATGTGGTCTGCGACACAATGCACACATTTTTGCCTTCCGGAGGCACGAAATCCAGTGCGTCCTGTTTGGTGCGGATCACAGTATATGGTCCTATACACCAGCCGCAGATTCCCACAACCTCAGGATGATCCGGATCTCCAATGATCACAATATGGGAACCGGCTTTGCTCTCCTTTTCCACAATCCGGTGGATCTTCAGGACAAAAGGACAGGTCACGTCCACATAGGAAAGGCCGCACTCTTCCAGCTGATCGTAGACTTTTTTTCCAACACCGTGTGAGCGGATCACTACGGTGCTGCCCTCTGGAAGAGTTTTCAGTTCTTCTTCTGAAGCAACACGGACACCTTTCTTTTCCAGATCATTTACCACTTCTTCATTGTGGATGATGGGGCCCAGGGTAAAAAGCCTGTCCGGACAGCTGTCGATCAGTTCATATACCTTATCTACTGCACGCTGCACGCCAAAGCAAAAGCCTGCTGTTTTTGCAACTTTTACTTCCATGGTTTATTCCACCTTATCTTTGTAAATTCCAAGGATCGCAGCTACCACTTCATCAATGTTCATAAGAGAAGAATCCACAAGCACTGCATCCTCAGCCTGGCGAAGAGGAGAAATTTCTCTTGTCATATCCTGATGATCCCGGTTTTCAATGTCTTTCTTGATTTCTTCAAGATCAGCACTCTCGCCCTTGGCAAGATATTCATCATAACGCCTCTTAGCTCTGGTCTCCACGCTGGCAGTAAGATAAATCTTCACCTGTGCGTCCGGAAGAACTACAGTTCCAATATCCCTGCCATCCATTACCACATCGTTCTTTGCTGCCAGATTTCTCTGAAGATTGAGAAGATGTGCCCTTACCGCCGGGTTTGCAGATGTTTTGGATGCCATGTTTCCAACCTCTTCCGTACGGATATACTGATTTACATTCTCACCGTTAAGAATTACAACTTGCTCTCCATTTTCATATCGAATGGAAACCTCAGCGCTCTGACAGTTACCTGCAACTGCTTCCGCATCTGTTCCGTCAATTTCATTTCTCAGCAAATAAAGTGCAACGGCACGGTACATAGCGCCTGTATCTACATAAATAAAAGACAGTTCCTTTGCCACTCTCTTTGCAATTGTGCTTTTGCCTGCTCCTGCCGGCCCGTCAATGGCAATGTTACATCCCATTTTCTCTGTTACCTCCTCTTAAATCGCAGTTTTTTCACTTCTTACATTTATAACAGATTTTTATTCATTTTTCAATGCCATAGCTGCAAGATATGCGGTAGACCATGCAATCTGGAGATTATAACCGCCGGTCACTGCATCCAGATCCAGTACTTCTCCGATAAAATAAAGCTTCTTTACCCTTCTGGATTCCATAGTACCAGGCTGGATATCCTTCACAGAAACACCACCTCTTGTAATAACTGCTTCTTTATATTCTCCCATTCCATTGATGGTAAATGGGAAAGCTTTCACCAGTTCTTCAAAGTGCATTCTTTCTTCCCTGGAAATATCGTGTATCTTTTTTTCCGGAGAAATACCACCCAGTTCCAGCATGACAGGTGTAAGGGATGATGGAAAAAGTACGCCGATCACATTCTTAAACTGTTTGTTCTGTCCTGCCTCAAATTCCCGCAGAATTCTGGCATCCAGCTGTTCCATGGTAAGGGCAGGCTTCAGATCCAGATAAGCATTCAGCTCTCCGGATTTCTGCAGTTGTTTGCCAATATGTGCGCTTGCAGATAAAATCATGGGGCCTGTCACGCCAAAGTGGGTGAACATCATCTCGCCAAAATCCTGGAAAAGCACCTTTTTGCCTGACTTAATCGTAAGTTCAGAGTTTTTTAAGGAAAGTCCCTGAAGTCTTGGGATATAATCCTCTTTTGTCTTAAGAGGAACCAGAGACGGAGAAAGCTCCGTTACTTTATGGCCGGTTTCCTCTGCAAAGCGATAACCATCCCCTGTGGAGCCTGTTGACTGATAGGAAAGTCCTCCAGTGGCAACCAGAACATGGTCGCCCTCCATAAAACTTCCATCTGCCAGTTCTACACCGGTTACCTGGCTGTGATGTGCCTTTTTCTCATCCACGTCCGGTTCCTCATAAGGACTGACCTTCACATTTTTCACCTCTGTGCGAAGATGGATATATGCGCCAGCTTTCTTAAGTTCCCGTTCCAGACCGCGGATAATATCTGAAGAATGGTCAGACACAGGGAAAACCCGGTTACCTCTCTCTGTCTTCAGTGGAACTCCCGCTTCTTCAAAGAATTCCATTACGTCCTGGGGTGTAAAAGAATAGAAAGCACTGTACAGGAATTTCGGGTTAGACATAACTGCCCGGAACAGTTCTTCCGTGTCACAGTTATTTGTAACATTGCATCTGCCTTTTCCTGTAATATACACTTTCTTTCCAAGTTTCTCATTTTTCTCCAGAATGTGGACCTCATGTCCTGCCCTTGCCAGATAAACACCGGCCATCATTCCAGCAGCTCCGCCGCCTACGATCAATATTTTACTCATTTAGATACCTTTCATAAATCTGTTCGAAAACCTTTTTCTGCGGAATTCCCAGGTTGTGACCAGCCGCCCCTGGCGATATTTGCCCACTGTAGAATATTTTTTTCATACCGGATTCAAACAGTTTTGTGTATATTTTTTAAAAAGACACGTGCAAAAACCTTCTCTGCACGTGTCTTTCGTCGTAATTTCTATAGGATCAGCATATAACCTGTCCCATAGAAATCCTTATTCCTCACTGATTAAACCGGATATGCTCCGTTTTTGGTATCAGCAACAGTCTCATCCACCTTTTTCTCCTGAGCCTGACGATACTTGAAGAAGTCAGTAGCAACCTGTGGGAACAGTGCATAGGACAGAACGTCCTCATCCTGCTCTTTATACTGTGCCATCTCGCCTTCAAGTTTGCCCAGCTCATTCTCAAGAAGATCTGCCGGACGGCATGTGATCGGCTTCGTATCACCGATGCATTTCTTCTGAACTTCCGGATTGAATGGTTTTGCTGTAGCGCCATATTTTCCGCTGAGAACATCCTTTGTCTCTTTGGTAACCATCTTGTATCTCTCGCCCATGAGAACGTTAAATACAGCCTGTGTACCAACGATCTGGGAAGACGGAGTAACAAGCGGCGGCTCACCAAGGTCTTTACGCACACGCGGAACTTCCTCAAGAACATCATAGAACTTGTCTTCTGCATGCTGCTCTTTCAGCTGGGAAGTAAGGTTGGATAACATACCACCCGGTACCTGATACAGAAGAGTCTTAATGTTTACGCCAAGGTTCTTCGGATTCAGAAGGCCGCTCTCAAGAGCCTCGTCACGCATTGGACGGAAGTAGTCTGCGATCTCAGCAAGAAGCTGCTGATCAAATCCGGTATCATATGGAGTGCCTTTGAAGGTCTCAACCATAACCTCAGTTGCAGGCTGGGAAGTACCCAGTGCAAATGGAGACATTGCAGTATCGATGATATCAACACCAGCTTCAACAGCTTTTAAGTAAGTCATGGAAGCTACACCAGAGGTGTAATGTGTATGAAGATCGATCGGGATCTTAACAGTCTCTTTCAGGGCTGTAACAAGCTCAGTTGCCTTATATGGAAGAAGAAGACCGGCCATATCTTTGATACAGATAGAGTCTGCACCCATTTCCTCGATACGTTTCGCAATGCTTGTCCAGTACTCAAGAGTATAAGCATCACCAAGTGTATAGGAAAGAGCAACCTGTGCATGGCCATGCTCTTTGTTTGCAGCATGTACAGCAGTCTGAAGGTTGCGAAGGTCGTTCATACAGTCGAAAATACGGATGATATCGATACCATTTGCCAGAGATTTCTGAACAAAATACTCTACAACATCATCAGCGTATGGACGGTATCCAAGAATGTTCTGGCCACGGAAAAGCATCTGCAGCTTTGTGTTCTTAAATCCTGCACGTAATTTACGAAGTCTTTCCCACGGATCCTCATGAAGGAAACGAAGGCTTGCATCGAAAGTAGCACCGCCCCAGCACTCAACTGCATGGTAGCCTACTTTATCAAGTTTATCAACGATTGGAAGCATCTGCTCTGTTGTCATACGGGTTGCAATCAGGGACTGATGTGCATCACGCAGAATAGTTTCCACAATTTTAACAGGTTTTTTTTCAATTTCTGCCATAATTGTTCTCCTTATTTATTTAGTTCATCCGGACTTCCCGGTTTCACTATAGAAAGCCGGGAAAAATCCGAATTTCTGGTATCATTATTAGATTCCGTAAATAGCCATAAATGCTCCTGCAGCAACGGCTGTACCGATAACACCGGCAACGTTTGGTCCCATTGCATGCATCAGAAGGAAGTTGGTAGGATCTGCCTCAGCACCAACCTTCTGGGAAACACGGGCTGCCATAGGTACCGCAGATACACCGGCGGAACCAATAAGCGGATTGATCTTGCCGCCTGTAAGCTTGCACATAACCTTTCCGAGCATAACACCGCCGAAAGTACCACATGCAAATGCCACAAGACCTAATACAACGATCTTCAAAGTGTCCACATTCAGGAATGCCTCTGCACTTGTGGAAGCACCAACAGATGTACCAAGAAGGATAACTACGATGTACATAAGTGCATTGGAAGCTGTCTCTGTAAGCTGTTTTACAACGCCGCACTCTCTGAACAGGTTACCAAGCATAAGCATACCAACCAGAGGAGCTGTTGTCGGAAGAATCATGCAGACAACGATTGTGATTACGATTGGGAAGAGGATCTTCTCAAGCTTGGATACAGGACGAAGCTGCTCCATCTTGATTTTACGCTCTTTCTCAGTAGTAAACAGTTTCATGATCGGAGGCTGGATGATCGGAACCAGTGACATATAGGAATATGCCGCCACGGCGATCGGTCCCATAAGAGCAGTCTGACCAAGCTTACCAGCAAGGAAAATGGAGGTCGGACCATCTGCACCACCGATGATGGAGATTGCTGCTGCTGCTTTTCCATTGAATCCAAGGAAGATTGCAAGGAAGTAAGCTATATAGATACCGAGCTGCGCTGCAGCACCCATCAGGAAGCTTTTCGGATTCGCGATCAGCGGACCAAAGTCTGTCATGGCACCTACACCCATAAAGATAAGGGAAGGAAGAATACTCCACTCATCAAGGATGTAGAAGTAATGAAGAAGACCACCAACACCGTTGGACATGTCTTCCGGATTTGCCATAATGTCCGGATAAATATTAACAAGGAGCATACCAAATGCAATGGGAACAAGCAGCAGAGGCTCAAATCCCTTTGCAATGGCAAGATATAAGAATACACAAGCAACCACGATCATCAGGTAGTTACCCCATGTCAGATTAAAAAATGCGGTCTGATGGATCAGGTTGGACAAAGTGTCTGCTACGTAAGACATCCTATTACCTCCCGACTTAGTTCATTGTTGCCAGGGTATCTCCATTTTCTACAGAGGCACCTTCTGCAACGTCAATGCTTGCAACGGTTCCGTCCTGAGGAGCTACAACCGGGATCTCCATCTTCATGGATTCCAGGATTACAATGTTGTCACCGGCTTTTACAGCCTGTCCAACGCTTGCTGCGATTTTCAGAACCTTTCCAGGTACGGAAGCTGCAACCTTAACTGCGCCTGCTCCGGCTGCTGCCTTAGGAGCTGCCTTCGGTGCCGGTGCTGCTTTCGGAGCTGCTGCAGGAGCTGCAGCTGCTGGTGCGGAAACGCTTCCTGTCTCTTCAACAGTTACTTCATATGCTGTTCCGTTAACGGTAATTGTATAACTTTTCATTTTAGGATCCTCCTGTATTTATCTCTTTTTACGATTGATTTTGCGGATGGAACGAACAACGAATCCATCTGTAGTGGTTCCCTCAGCTGCTGCAATTGCTGCTGCGATAACCGCGATCAGTTCTGTATCGTCTGCTTCTGCAGCTTCCACTGGTGCTGCCACCGGTGCAGGGGCAGGGGCTGCTGCAGCCTGAGCTTTTTTCTTTGCTTCCGGATTCGGGATGAATCTGAACAGATAGATCAGGAAGCTCAGGAAAATAAGAACGATGAATACGATTGCAATACCCATGATAGTATTCATAACAGCTCTTCTTAAGGTCTCAGCCATGGAATACTGTACATCAACAGTAAGGGATGTAGGTGTTCCTGTAGAAGCATCGAAAATATAAACGAAATTTGCATCTGCTTTCTCGAAGGAGACCGGTACAGTAACGGTATATCCATCGTCAGAAGCCTTCACCTCTGTCTCTCCGGTTCTCTCCTTTAAAGCCCCAACTTCATCCTTGGAGCCTGCCCATGCAGTCATTGCTCCAACAGTAAACTCATCAGATGACTTGGTATAATTCTCAATATCTTCATCACTGAGAGCAATGATGGTATCGGTAAGTCCCTCAGCGGTAGTGACCAGGGTCTGCTTTACCGTGTCATCAACCTCATCAGCTGCCCATACGGAGGATACTCCGGTAAGAGTGAGAACTGCCATCATGAGAAGTACTGTGCAAAGGGAGGATACTTTCTTAAAAATCTGTTTCATATGCTCCACCTCGCTTAGACCGTGCCGTGTTTCTTGGACGGACGTTCTTCCCTTTTTGTGAACAGCATTTCAAATGCACCGATCACATATTTTCTTGTATCAGCCGGGCTGATAATGGTGTCAACATATCCTCTTGCTGCTGCAGAGGAAACAGAGTTCTGAAGTTCTCTGTACTCAGCTGCTTTCTCAGTAAGAGCTGCTGCGTCATCGCCTGCATACATGATCTTGGCTGCAAGGTCTGCATCCATCATACCGATCTCTGCGTTCTCCCATGCGTATACCATGTCTGCACCGATTGCTTTGCTGTTCATAGCTGTGTAAGCGGTTCCAAATGCTTTGCCGATCACAACGTTAACCTTCGGAACAGTAGCGTCTGCAAATGCATGAACCAGTGCTCCGACAGATTTCGCCATCATCTTCTCGCCACATACAGTAGCCTTAAAGCCGTTTACATTTGTAAGAGTAAGTACCGGGATCTCGAAAGCGTCACAGAATTTTACGAACTCTGCTGCTTTTCTTGCACCGCGTGCACTAAGGGTACCATCAGACTCCCATACCTTTTTGCCTTCTACATCATAGCTCTCGCTTCTGTTTGCAACAGCACCAACGGTAGCGCCGTTCAGTCTGATAAATCCAACAGCAACACTCTTGCCGTAGTCAGCTTTTACCTCGAAGAACTGTCCGTTATCAGCGATTCTGGAAAGTGCAATGGCTGTGTCGCCTGTGCAGTTCTCAATATCCTCGCATACACGGTTCAGGTCGTCTGTGCACTCCATGTAAGAATCAGTGTCTTCGCAGTTAGATGGCAGATATGTTACGAGTTCACGGATTTTACCAAGGATCTCGTCCTCAGTACCGATTCCGTCTACAAGACCTGTCTCTTCGCTCTGGAATCTGGCAGAGGATGTGTCACATTTGGAAACGTGATTGCCTTCAAGGGCGTTCGGGGTGTTTACAAACAGTTTGCCTTTCTTCTCTTCAACAAATGTGAAGTCTGTCAGTGCCGGTACAAGTGCCATACCACCACCGCAGGTACCGAAGATACCTGTGATCTGTGGAATCAGTCCGGATGCCAGAGTCTGTTTCATATAAATTTCACCGAATGCTTCCAATGCGTCAGTTGCCTCCTGAAGACGGAGACCTGCACAATCGATCAGGCCGATCACCGGAGCACCGGTCTTCATAGCCATATCATAAAGTCTGGTAATCTTCTTGGCATGCATTTCACCAACTGTTCCGTTCAGTACGGAAACATCCTGGCTGTACACATACACCAGATTTCCATCGATTACACCATATCCGGTAATAACACCGTCTGAAGGTGCTTTTTTTTCAGTCATGTTGAAATCTGTATTTCTGGCTGTTACACTTTGGCCGATCTCAACAAAACTGTTCGCGTCAAGCAAAGAAGTGATTCTTGTGCCCGCTAAACTTTGTGTTGCGTTACTCATTCTTTCTTGCCCTCCATTTTATAATAATTTAAAAGTATAACCAAAAATTCTGCCGATTCTAATTGTACATTTTTTCACACAATTTTTCAATAGTTTTCCGTGTTTTTATGCAAAAAAATCCCTCGATTTTCGGGGGATTTTTTTATATATCATACATATTCCGTCAGGCTTTTTAGTGAAAAAAGTCATGAAACACCTTGTTTGCACACCATAAATAGGTGATTTTGACGATATTGCGATCTGCTGTCACAAAATAGTTATCCAGGACAAGTTCTCCAAGGCTAAAAGTGACCTGACCAATTTTCTGCCCCTTTTTCACAGGCGCTGTCAAATTTTTCTCAATACGCAGACGACAGGTAATCTTTTCCCCTTCTTTCAGAAGGATCTGCTTCTTTTTGTCAGAATCGGATGCCTGGATCTGTCCATTTATATATGCATCTGCGAAACCTGTCCCGATTTCTGTGAAAATTTTCCCGGAATTTTCCTGGTTTTCTTTACCAGATTCTTTCCCGCTGCTTTCGTCAGTCCCATCCTTTACTGGTATAGCCGGAATCTCCGGCTCCTGCCAGTAGGTTTCCTTGTGAAAATTTGCTTTGCCATATTCCAGCAGTTTCATGGCATCTTTCCATTTATATGTCTTATTATTCGGCCAGCCGCAGCCAAGAAGGGAAATAATAAATTTTCTTTCCTCATTTTCACAGGCTGCCACATAACAATAACCCGCATTTCCTGTAAAACCTGTTTTTCCTGAAATGGCGTCCGGAGTCATATCAAGAAATGCATTTGCATTATGGACAGAAAACTGACGTTTTCCTGAAATATCAGAAAAAGAATAATCCCTGGTCTGTGTAATATGAAGAAATGCTTTATTTTTCACCGCATAGCTCATGATCAAAGCCAGATCTCTTGCGGTAGTCTGATGAATGCCTCCTGCATCTGCACTGTCAAGACCGTTCGGCGTAACAAAATGAGTGTTCGTGCAGCCAATCTCCTTTGCTTTTGCATTCATCATTTTTGCAAACCCTTCCACAGAACCGCCAATGTGTTCAGCAATTGCCACGGCCGTATCATTATGGCTTTTCAACATTAAAGAATAAAGAAGATCTTCCAGGTAATACTGCTCCCCTTCCTTTAAATTCAGCTTTACTTCTGGTTGAGAGGCCGCATTTTCTGACACCATTACATAATCATCACCGGAGCCCTTCTCCAAGGCAAGGATACAGGTCATTACCTTTGTGGTACTGGCATTCGGACGAGCTATATAGCCCTCTTTTTCGTACAGTACCCGGCCAGAATCCCCATCCATAAGAACTGCGGATAAGGCATAGAGATTTCCAGGTCCGTCTGTTTCTTTCATATCAACAGCTGCCGGTATCATCTGCACAATGGAGCTGACAGCCTTTTTTTCGTCTGTGCCAGTGCTTCCTGACACCTGGCCAGCAGTGCATAAAACAAGTACAAAAGTCAGTGTAAGACAAAAGAATCTGTATCTGCTTTTCATAGTCCACCCCACATTCCGTTTATAGTATTTTACGCGAACCTGTCCCAAACTATGCAAAGCTCACTCTACAAGTTTTACCTGATAAAAAGAACAGGTATCTTACAGAAATACCTGTCCCTGAAATTGGTTCAATTTTCAATTTGTATATCACAGCTAACCATTGTAAGTCAGATCCCATCGCTCAGACAACAGCCTGTCCTCCTGGGAAAGCTGATACAGCTCCAACAATTCTGCCGGTGCCTCTTTCACCTCTTTTTCAAACAATGTATTCAGCTGTTCCACAGGTTCCCTGCTGCCACCTGCCGGCTGAGCCATCATATAGTGATCGATCAAAGCAGACTGTGCTCTTCTTCCTCCAAGGCTGGAAAGCTTCGACAAGCGCGCCCGTCTTGTCCCGCCATCGTCACATACCAGCAGATTTGTCATAAATTTCATCAGTTTAAGGCTCAGAAGAATATCTCCTGTTTTTACAAGAGGAAAAGCCTTGTGGATTTCCGCTGCATTTTTGCGTTTTGCTTTGATACAATCAGAAGGATAAAAGGCATATGGATTTTTTCCATTTTCTTCCATAAGGAAGCGGTCAAATTCAATTTCCAGAAGGCTGTGGGAAATCCTGCCCTTATCATTCATTTCATTTACAAAAGGATGACAGGAAGAGTCCAGAAGATAATGACAGCCAAAGCCAAGAAGATAGGCAAGAAGTGCCTCATCACCAGTCTCTCTGACCTGCGCCATTCCCTGGGTAAAAAAAGCCCGGGCTTTTTCTTTGTGCATACGGTATCCTACACTGCTTACGTGATTCTTAAAAATAAAATAATAGAAGAAAATATCCGGTCCGTGAAGACCGATCCGATACAGTTCACCGTTTTTCCGAATAATTTCTTTCACTTGATCGGGCAATTGTCTGTATACTTTCTGACCAAACAAATCATGTGCATATGTTGTGGGCATTTTTTCTCTCCTGTCTTATCGCCTGCAGTTTATCTGCGGCTTACTTGTCCTGTTTCATTGTCTGCAGTTTATCCGCGGCTTACTTGTTCTGTTATATCGTCTGCAGTTTATCTGTGGCTTACTTGTCCTGTCTTATATATCCAGCTTCAGCTGTACTTCCTCTTCGGCCTCAGCCTTAAAATCCGCCATTTTTACCGGATCCACAGCCGGCAGCTCTTCCAGACCCTGCACACCAAATGTGCGAAGAAATTCTTCTGTAGTGCCGAAAAGGATCGGCCGTCCAGGTGCATCAAGACGTCCAAGCTCCTTTACCAGATTATACTCAACCAGCTTATTTACTGCATGATCGCTTTTTACTCCCCGGATCTTTTCAATCTCAGCTTTTGTCACAGGCTGCTTATAGGCAATAATAGACAGCGTTTCCAGCATAACATCTGTAAGGGCAGGTTTCTTAGGCTGCATGGCAATCCGGATCAGACAGCCATAGTAATCCCGTTTGGTGCACAGCTGATAAGAGCCTTCCAGCTCAATGATCTGGATTCCCCTTCCCTCATCCTTATATTTATCCATCAGATTATGGAGTAATTTTTCTGTAGTCGGCTTATCCTGCTGAATTGCTTTCGCAATCTGACCTAATTCCACAGATTCACCCATCGCAAACAGAATTGCCTCAACGGCACCTTCTAATCGTTTAATTTCCATATACTATCCTTCTTCCTCTGCAAACTCTGTCAGATTCTTCCAGGTTTCTGGCTCCGTCACAACATTGATCTGGATGTCATCAAAGATCTCTTCCTGAACCACATGAATGTGTCCCATTTTTATCAGTTCCAGAACAGAAAGGAAGGTAACGATTACCTGTACTTTGGAGCACTGCTTTTTCAACAGGTCCCGAAAGCTGAATTTCCTGTGAGTCTTTGCAAATTCTTTCATCTCCAGCATTTTATCAGAAAGACTGACTTCTTCCTTCTCGATTTTTCCAAACTGGCTTCGGATAGGGTCCCGTCTGTCGTCCTGCCGCCTGATGATCGACTGGTAAATGGCGTTTAACTTCTCAAGAGTAAGACCAGCCAGAAGTTCTGAGGGATCCACTGGTTCCCGGTACTGAAGCACCTCCCTTGGCACATCCGGCTCACGGAAATAGACGCCGCTGGCATCGTCCATCTTGTCCTTCAGCTCATAAGACATATATTTATACATCTTATATTCCAGAAGTTTCTGAACCAGCTCCGCTCTGGGATCCTCTTCTTCTCCTTCTTCATTGATCTCTTTTGGAAGAAGCATCCGGCACTTGATATCCAGAAGCGTAGCGGCCATGACCATAAACTCACTCATAATACCAAGGTCTTCTTTTTCCATAGCGTGAATGTATTCCATGTACTGATCCGTAATCTCCACAATCGGTATATCATAAATATCAATTTTATTTTTATCAATAAGGTGAAGGAGCAGATCAAGCGGTCCTTCAAAAACATTCAGTTTTACGGGAATTGCCATGCGCTTTCCTCTCTCCCTTACGGTTTCATTTCTATAAAAATCAGCTCTCTTGGATTATGGATCCGAAGAGGCACTGTGTGTTCCCCAAGACCTGCACTTACGATCATACATTTGCCATTTTTGTAAAAATCGCCGCAACAGTATTTGGGAAAAGGTATAAACTGAGAGCTGATGGCTCCCACATGTCTGGAAAAACGGAGCACACCGCCATGGTAATGTCCAGACAGGATCAGGTCTGCACCCCAGCGGAAATAGGTTCTGCCATATTTGGGGTTATGGGCAAGCAGAATATTTATGGTCTCCGGATCTGGCTTTCCCATAAGCTCTTCCATTTTTTCAGAAGTGAGCTTCGGGGAAAAAGGCTTATGATAGTATTCCAGTGGAAGTTCCAGTCCATTTACCACAAAGGAATTGCCAGCCAGAACAACTTTGTTCTTCTCATTTGCCAGGAAACAGATTCCTTTTTGTTTCAATTCTGCCTGATATTCCAGATACTCATTCCGATAAATGTGCTCTTTGGCCTTCATTTTGGTTTCGTGATTTCCCATGGCGTAAAAAATAGGAAAGTTCTTCGCCAATGTACAAAGCAGCTTCCTGGCGGTTTCCAGGGTGGAAGGATCCATCCGAACCACCATGTCTCCGGCAAGAAGAATGGCATCAGGGGCATATTCCTGGATTTTTTTCAGCAAAGTATTGTTCTCTTCGCCGAAAATGCTTCCGTGAAGGTCTGCAAGAACAGCAAAGCGCACGCTTTTTTTTATTTTCGGGTTATGGACTTCATAGGTTGCAGTTCGAAATTTTTCCATAAATCTCCTTAAATACTTTGTAATTTCCAGAGCGTGTTTGAAAAAGGCCTTCTGCAATCTGCACGCCCCAGGCCCTGCTTACTTTCCAAATCCACAATTGGGGAAGGTACAGACTTTGCAGCTCAGGCAGAGACCGCCTTCTCCGTATGCAGCAACTTCTTCCGGGAAAATTTCATCGTCTGCCATGATTCTTGGCAGAACCAGGTCAAATACAGTGCGCTTCGCATACATGACACATCCGGGAAGGCCAAGGATCGGGATGCGTTTTCCCTCTTTCTCATAGTAAGCGATGAGAAGCATGGCTCCTGGCAGTACCGGTGCACCGTAAGTAACAACTCTGGCTCCTGTATCACGGATTCCTCCAGGTGTACGGTCATCTGGATCTACACTCATGCCGCCGCTGCAGACTACCATATCTGCACCCTGGTTAATAAATTCCATAATGTCGGCTGTGATCTGTGCCTTGTCATCTCCCGGAGTCGTCTGACCGATCACCTCAGTGGGGTACTCGGAAAGCTTTTCTTTTAATACAGGGGTAAAGGTATCCTGAATCAGACCTTTTTTTACCTCGCTTCCAGTTGTAACGATCCCAACTTTTTTGAGGTGATAGGGAAGAATGGAAAAAATCGGTTCCGGTCCAGCAGCTTCCACAGCTTTGTCCATTTTTTCTTTTTCGATTACAAGAGGGATGATCCTGGTGCCAGCCAGTTTATCTCCTTTTTTTACCGGGAAGTCCCCGTGGCGGGAAGCGATCATCATCTCCCCCAGAGAATTCACTGCCAGAAGGGCATCTCTGCGGATTTTCAGAACTCCATCCTCGTCTGCTACCAGTTCGATCTTGCCTTCTTTCACATCAGTTCCATGCATGGAATCTCCTGCACAGATTTTATACAAGATATCAGCGCCCTCATTTTCATGAAGAATGCCTTCTTTCTTTTCCCACACAAAAAGATGTTCTTTTCCAACAGAAAGGAGCAGCGGAATGTCCTCTTCTTTCACAATATGTCCTTTGGAAAACAGAACGCCTTTCTTCTCATCCTTTATAATCTGTGTAATATCATGGCAGAGGATCTGGCCCACTGCGTCTTCGGTTCTTATTTCTTTCATTCTGCAATTCATCCTTTCGCATATAATTGCTGTTTACGATCACAATCCGGCTTTGCAAAGTTTCGCATATACGCCGTCCTTCTCCATCAGCTCCTGATGTGTACCTTCTTCTGCAATTCCATCTTCGGTCAGCACCAGGATCCTTCTGGCATTGCGGATCGTGGAAAGACGATGGGCGATCACAAAGGTGGTTCGGTCTTTGGCAAGACGTTCCAGAGATTGCTGCACTACCTTCTCACTTTCGTTATCCAGGGCGGATGTTGCCTCATCAAAAATCAGGATCGGCGGATTCTTCAGAAAAGCTCTCGCAATGGAAAGACGCTGTTTCTGTCCTCCGGAAAGCTTCACGCCGCGCTGTCCAATGTCTGTGCCATAGTTATCCGGCATTTCCATGATAAAGTCGTGGGCATTGGCAAGCTTGGCTGCGCGGATAACTTCCTCATCGGTAGCGTCCGGACGGCCATACCGGATATTTTCCATAATGTTTCCTGCAAACAGGTATACATCCTGCTGCACAATGCCAATCTGATTACGAAGATCCTTCAGTTTGATCTTTCGGATATCTTTTCCATCCAGATAAATGGCACCGGATGAAACATCATAAAATCTGGGGATCAGGCTGCAAAGGGTAGTCTTTCCAGCTCCGGAAGTGCCTACAAGGGCAACATAGTCACCGGGCTTTACCTCCAGATTTACGTTGGAAAGTACTTTTTCATTGTGGTCTTCATAGTGGAAAGAAACATTCTCGAAGCGGATATCTCCTTTTACATGATCCATAGAAACTGCATCCGGCGCATCCTCAATATCCGGCGCAATGGACATCATTTCCAGGAAGCGGTCATAACCACTGTAGCCGTTCTGGAACTGCTCGGTAAAGTTTACCAGCTTGGTAACCGGCTCTGTAAAATTGTTAATATACAAAAGGAAGGTCACAAGATCTGTGGCGCTTAAATCTCCTGCCGCCAGGAACATGGCTCCGGAAACCAGTGCAGTAACTGTGATCAGCGTGGTAAACGCATCCATGCCTGCATGATAACCTGCCATATAGCGGTAAGTCACACGCTTGGAATCCACAAAACGCTCATTTCCTTTACGGAATTTCTCAATCTCGCGCTTCTCATTTCCAAAAGATTTTACCACACGGATTCCGGAAAGACTGTCCTCGATCTGGCTGTTGATCTCGCCCATGCGCACACGGTTTTCCTTAAATGCACTTTTCATCTTTTTATTATAAATCAGTGCATAGATCAGCATAATAATTACAACTGCGAAGCACAGCAGCGCCATCTGCGGCTTCACATTCATAAGAATGATCAGTGCTCCGAACAGCTTGATCACTGAGATCAGAATATCCTCCGGTCCATGGTGGAGAAGCTCTGTAATATCAAAAAGATCACTTGTGATCCTGGAAAGAAGCTGGCCGACCTTCTGATTATCATAAAATGCAAAAGAGAGCTTCTGGTAATGGCTGAATATCTCGTTTCGCATATCATGCTCAATATAAGCGCCCATCATATGTCCATAATAGGTAATAAAATAACGGCTTCCAAGCTGCACCAGGATCAGTACCAGCATTCCCACCCCGATTTTCAAAATCATGGTCTTCGCTTCATCCGCTGACATTTCACTTATGGAATTCATAATATAACGAACCATCAGTGGAATGACAAGTGTCACTGCTGCCCCAAGGAATGCAAAAAAAAGATCTGCAAAAAACAGTCCCTTATATGGTTTATAATAGCCTGCAAGCATCTTTAATCTGCCAGGCTGTTTTTTCTCTTGTTTCATATGATTTCCCTCCGCTTTTGCTGCTATATTTTTGTAAGACATCAGCAAAAATTTTCATACAGAGTTTATTATAAACCGACGAGGACTGTTTTGTCAAAATGCTTCTGTAATTTGTATAACTATTTTTAGAGGCAAAGGCGAAAATCAGGTTTTCCTGCCATACTACGTTCTTTACAATAGCTTTAATAGCTTTTCCAGACAGTTTTTATAGGTTGCTTTTTCTATAGTTTCAGAAAAAAGAATGTTCACCTCTCCAAGCTTTTGTCCATTCTGGTAATACTCCAGGGTACCGGCAACATCGCCTTCTTTTACAGGCGCCTGGACCTGAGTTTCCAGATTCAGTTTCCGTTCCACTTCGCCTATGGTTTTGCCGTCGGTGCTCAGATACTGGAAGTTCTTTTCATATTTTATTTCTGTAGTAGGTTTGGTTCCTTTTCGGACCTCTATCTGGGGAAGCTTTTCGGGATTTTCATCCGTGTAAAAGCTGCATTTTGAAAAACCGTAGTTCAGCATGGCAGCGGCGTCCTTGAAACGAACTTTGTAATCGGGTGCTGCCATAACTACAGAAATCAAGGTAATGTTATTTCGGGACGCCACAGCAGATACGCAATACTTTGCCAGACTGGTACTTCCAGTTTTCAGACCGATGCATCCGTCGTAGCTTCGAAGGAGTTTGTTAGTGTTCGTTAAGCAAAACTCTTTGGAGCCTTGTCTGGTCACATGAGTAATATTTTCCATCCATATAGAAGAGTACTCCAGGATCTTCGGATATTTGGTGATCAGCTCCCGGCTCATAATGGCAATGTCCCGGACAGTTGTGTAGTGATCTGTGGATTCTGTCAATCCACAGCAGTCTACAAAATGGGTATTCTCCATTCCAAGCCCTGCTGCCCGCTCATTCATCTGCCGCACAAATTCCTGCTCGCTGCCTCCAATATGCTCTGCCATTGCTACACTGGCGTCATTTCCAGAGGCGATCACAATGCACTTGATCATAGTCTCCACGTCCTGGGTTTCTCCTTCCTCCAGAAATACCTGGGAGCCACCCATAGATTTCGCATAGGCACTGGTGGTTACCAGATCATCCATTTTCAGTGTACCATTCTCCAACGCATCGAAAATCAGGATTAACGTCATAATCTTTGTAATACTCGCTGGACTTCGCCTGGTATCCGAATCTTTTTCGTAAATTACAGTGCCTGTACTGGCCTCCATTAAAAGAGCAGAAGGTGCCTGCACAAGCGCATCATCAGGTGCTGCTGGCTCCGTGGTTTTTTCTTGTTCTTCCGGGGATGCAGCGGTATTATCACTTGTAAAATTTTCTGCCCTTTCATTCAACGATATATCTGCTTTCCCATATACAATCCGACAGCCAGTTCCCACCATGAGACTGGCCAGCAAAATAGGTAAAACCGCCTTTCTTATTGCCTTTCCAAGCATAGGATGTCTCCTCAAAAATAAGTTCTATTCTATTGTAAAGCGGTCACCATAATTTTATTACTATAATCTCAGAATGCAAAAGCATCACCAATCTGCAAATATTTCCATGACTTCTCCACGTAAAAAAGTGGAGTTTACGAATTTTCTTCCTCATCTTCCAGGATCCGCAGCCCGGCGGTGCTGGTTACGGGGAGGGAAAATACGATGGTTCCGGCTTTGGAGGTGAGACCGGCTTTTTCCATGATAGCACTCATAATGGCATTTTTCTGTTCTGATTTTGCCACAATGAAGATCACCTCTTTTTCGGAAACCAGGGAAACGCCAAGAAACTGTTCGGCGCGCTTCATTCCTACCCCTTTTCCATGAAGAACGGTACCGCCGGTTGCGCCACCCTCCTCTGCTGCTTTCATCACCTGGGTGTTATATCCGTAATTGGCAATTGCCACGATCAGTTCATGCTTTGTCTCTTTCAATGTACCTTCCTCCTCTCTTACAAACTCCTGTCCCTGAATGAGAAATCCCAATTCCCGTTTGCCGCCAATGCTGCTCATGGGAATGGTAAATGCAATCCCAGTTCCGGGCACGTCGATCCGCAGCTGGTTCTGCAAGCCCTTTTTCACCTTTTTCCAGGTAGCTTCTGTCACAAAGTGAAAACAGATGCTTTTCTCATCATCTTCTAATCCCATATAGTCAAGGATGGAGCTTGAGGCAGTTCCCATACCAAGGGAAACCGTTCCTACTTCTATCTGATTTTCCCGGTAAAGTGCTGCAAATTTCGACATGTATTTTCGGTTGGTGATGGTAACCATCATGTATAATTCGCTCATAGATGATTCCTTTCTTTATAAAGTTCGTTGCTGTTCATAATCTTCCCTGAGTGTACCCAATCATCATTCCTATAATCTGTACTTCCACTTTGTGCCACACAAAAATGGCATCTATTAGGTCTTCCTAACTATAATTGTTCATTTATAATGTGTTTGAGTCAACACTCAATCCCTATTTTCTTAATTTTCTATAACTCTATAATTTCTGTGTCTTCCAGTTCTTCAAACAGTTCCACCACTGGTATAGCTTCCACTGGTATTTTGTCCGCAGGCAAATTCTTCCCCTTGCCTCCAAGCTCGCCGCCTTTTACCCGATAAACCAAGCCTAGCACCTGCAAAGTAATAAGCGGCGTCATAGCAACCATTGCCACTACGCCAAAAGCATCTGTCACAATATTTCCACCCACAGCTTCACAGGCTCCCTGCGCCAGCGGAAGGAGAAAGGTGGCTGTCATAGGTCCAGAGGCAACACCACCAGAGTCAAATGCAATAGCCGTAAAAATTTTGGGAACAAACAGGCTGAGGATTAAGGCAATGGCATAACCTGGCACCAGAAAACAGAAAATGGAGATTCCAGTCAGCACCCGGAGCATGGAAATCCCAACAGAGACTGCCACACCCACAGACAGACCAATCTGTATGGATTTCCCGGAAATCGCACCGTCAGTCAGTTCCTCTACCTGCTTCATCAGCACATATACCGCAGGCTCGGCTTTTACAATAAAATAACCGATCACCATTCCAAGAGGCACAAGAATCCAGTTATAATGCAGATTTCCCAATACCATCCCCAGATAATTTCCAGCTGGGATAAAGCCTACATTCGCCCCGGTAAGGAACAGAACAAGTCCTATGTATGTATAAAATAAGCCGATACAGATTTTGATCAGCACAGTTTTATTCAATTTCAGCGAAACAATCTGGAAAATTCCAAAGAAAGCAACAATTGGGAAAAGGGATACAGCGATCTCTTTAAAATATTTCGGCAGTGCAACTGCAAATAATTTTCCCAGTTCTATCGAATTTTCCACTTCAGAAACCACTTCCAGCGCAGCGCTGCCTTCCGTGTGGTACAAAAGTCCCAGAATCAGAACTGCCAAAATAGGTCCAATGGAGCATAGAGCCACAAGCCCGAAACTATCATCTCCGGCATGTTTATCATTACGGATGGATGCAATACCAACACCCAATGCCATAATAAAGGGTACCGTCATAGGTCCAGTGGTCACTCCACCGGAATCAAATGCCACTGCCAGAAAATTCTCAGGAACAAACATGGCTAATACAAATACTAAAATATAGAAACTGAATAACAATGGCGGCAGCGCAATTCCAAAAAGGATACGCAATAAGGCCACAACAAGAAACGCACCAACACCAAGTGCCACAGATAAGATCAGCACCAGATTGGGCACAGAAGAAACCTGTTCTGCAAGAACCTGCAGATCTGGTTCAGATATTGTGATAATAAAGCCCAGAATAAAACCGATAATTATAATAAAGCCTAACTTTTTCGTGCGAAGCATACTGCCTCCCACATGTTCTCCCATGGGCGTCATGGATAATTCTGCTCCCATGGAAAAAAAGATCATTCCCAGGATCACAAGCACAGATCCTACCAGGAATTCCACCAGGATGCCTGGAGATAACGCAGCCACGGTAAAACCAAGTATAAAAACGATCAGTACAATGGAAATCACTGCGCTGATGGATTCTCTGGCTTTCTCCCTGGCTTTTTCCTTTAAGACGGACTGATGGGGCTGAAGTTCTCTGATTATTTTTCTTTTTTCCACATATACCTCCATTTCTGAATATTTCACTGTAGTTGCCTGGAGCGTATTTGAAAAATCATTCTATAATCTATACACTCCGCTTTGATGCCTGATATGGATTATTGTAACATTTTCCCATGGGGTTCGTCATCTATAAAACAAAGATATATTCTTAATTTTTTGTAAACTGACTGCATAAACAAAAAAACAACCAGAATTTAATATAGACCTGGCTATATTTATTCCGGTTGTTTTACATCAATATATTTTCAACAGATATCATGCAATTTCGGATTTTATCAGCCCGTGATCACACCGCCGCCAATAACTACGTCTCCATCATAAAGCACAGCTGCCTGCCCTTTGGTGATAGCTCGCTGGGGCTCATCAAAAATGATGTGTACACTATGTTCTCCTGTGACTTTTACAGTTGCCCACTGCTCCTTCTGGCGGTAACGTACCTTGGCTTTGGCGCGAAATTCTGCCGGCGGGATATCAAAGGAGATGAAATTAAAGTCTTCCACATCCAGTTCGCGATGGAACAAATCTTCATTATCTCCCAGAATCACGCGGTTCTCTGCCGGACAGATTTTGGTAACGTAAACAGGCTTGCCAGCTGCAATGCCAAGCCCCTTTCGCTGACCTACCGTGTAGCCAATAATTCCTTTATGATGCCCAAGCACATTTCCGTCTTTATCTGTAAAATCGCCTGCCGGATAGTCTTTTCCTGTAAACCGGCGGATAAATCCAGCATAATCCCCATCTGGGACAAAACAGATATCCTGGCTGTCCGGCTTATCTGCGTTATAGAAATTCTGCTGGTCTGCGATCATGCGGGTCTGATGTTTATTCATGTCTCCAAGTGGAAACATGGTGTGTGCCAGCTGCTCCTGAGTAAGAGAGTAAAGAACATAACTCTGGTCTTTTGCAGGGTCAGCTGCTTTTTTCAGAAGATATCTGCCATCTTCCCGCTTTTCAATTCTGGCATAGTGTCCGGTTACTACATAGTGACAGCCTAATTCTTCTGCACGATGGTAAAGGCTGTTGAATTTCAGGTAGCGGTTGCAGTCAATGCAGGGGTTGGGAGTTGCACCGTTTTCATAGGCTGCTACGAAGCGGTCCATAACTTGTTTTTTAAAATCTGCGGTGAAATTAAACACGTAATACGGGATTCCAAGATTATGCGCTACGCTCCTTGCATCCTCCACATCATCCAGAGAACAGCAGCTTTTTTTGCGGCTCACACCGGCATCTTCATTCTGGAAAAGCTTCATGGTGACACCGATGCAGTCGTATCCATGCTCCTTCATCAGGTAAGCGGCCACTGAAGAATCTACGCCGCCACTCATGGCGATCAATGCTTTTTTCATATTGTCTGATTCCATATTTATACCTCATAAAAACTGAAAACTATTACTATTTAATGTGTTTAAGTCCCAGCCGACACACAGCATTTGGGCAATGTGTATTACTCCAGCGAGCCATTTCAGGCGCGCTCTTAGCGTAAGCGAAATCCAGCGCTTACGGAGACTTATGCGTGAGGGCTCTCCCGAACGCATTAGTCGCAGTTAGCGATTAGTTCGCTGTAGCGTTGCGCCGGCGAGTGAGTAATACACATTGTCCAAATGCGTCCGCATTGAAGAACTTTTAATCAACTAAATAGCAATCTATTCTAATAATCATATCTTGTATCATACACGATTCTTTTAATCCTCGCAATGCTTTTTCCGCCAATCATCTGACATTCCGCGGAGTTGTTCCACCACCTGGGGAATCACTTCCAGCATATAATCGATTTCTTCCTCAGTATTGGAAATGTCAAGGCTGATTCTGAGTGAACCCTGGGCGATTTCAGGAGCGAGACCAAGAGAAAGAAGTACATGGCTTGGATCCAGGGCACCTGATGCGCAGGCAGAACCGGAAGAAGCACAGATTCCCCTGCTATCCAGAAGAAGCAGCAGGCTTTCACCGGATACACCTTCAAAGCAGAAATTCACATTACCAGGCAAGCGTTTCTCCCTGGAACCATTCAGTATACTATAAGGAATCTGCGAAAGCCCCTGAATCAAACGATCTCGCATGGCGATAACCTTGGCTTCATTTTGTTCCATCAAAGTGCACTCTTCTTTCAGAGCAGCTGCCATTCCCATAATTGCCGGTAAATTCTCTGTGCCTGGCCGTTTTCCACGCTCCTGGCCACCGCCCTCCATAAGAGAAGTCAGTTCAATCCCCCGTTTCACATACAATGCACCGATTCCTCTTGGACCATGAAATTTATGTGCGGAAAGAGATAACATATCAATATTCTGTTTTTTCACATTTACCGGGATATGTCCGGCAGCCTGCACTGCATCTGTGTGAAAAAGCACCCCGTGAGCACGGCAGACTTCTCCAATTTCCGCTATAGGAAGAACAGAGCCAATTTCATTATTAGCAAACATAACTGTAACCAGACAGGTATCCGGTCGAATTGCATCTTCCACCTGAGCAGCTGTAATATTCCCCTCTGCTCCCACATCCAGAAGCTGAATCTCAAATCCCTGCTCCTTCAGCCTTCTCAGAGTATGAAGCACCGCATGATGCTCAAACGCAGTAGAAATAATATGCCTCTTATTCTGTTTCGCCCCAAGCATAGCCGCTGACACAATTGCCTGATTATCTGATTCTGTCCCACCTGATGTAAAAAAAATCTCTTTCGGCATACAGCCAAGGCAACGTGCGATCTGCTCTCTCGCCGTCTGTAAGGCATCATTTGCTGCCATCCCAATCTGATGAATACTGGACGGATTTCCGTAGCTATTCTCCATTGCAGAAATCATAGCCTTCATTGCTGTCTGACTTATTTTTGTGGTTGCTGCATTGTCTGCATAAATTCTAGGCATAACTCAAATTCCTCTTTATATTACATTCCAAGAAGCAGCACATTTCTCAGCTTCCTTGTAAGATCAAATGTCCCTGCATCTTTCTTCTGCATCATCATAAGAATCGTCATATTCTCCTTGGGAAAATTGGCGAAATAGCAGCCAAGCCAGCCATCCCAGCCATATTCACCCTCACAGCATGCAAAGGGTGCCTTCCACGGATCCGTCATCACACGCATCAGATTTCCATAAGAATATCCATTCATCTCCCACCATTTTTCAAACCACTCCTGCTGACATGCTATAAGCTTGTGGGTGGTCATATATTCCACAGAAGCAGGCTTAAGGATCTGTCTGCCCTGGAAGCTGCCTTTGTTTATCAGCATAGCCGCAAATCTGGAATAATCCTCAATGGTGGAAACAAGCCCTGCCCCTCCGGCTTCATAAGCAGGCGGTACGTCCATGGAAAGACGGATTCCCAGACTGTTGTCACGGAATTCTTTCATTTCACCGGCAGTCTGCTCATAAGTCATGGCCAGTCTGTCCAGCTTCTCACCTGGAACATAGAAATCTGTATCTTTCATTCCCAAAGGCACAAAAAGCTCTTTCTTAAGAAATTCACCGTATTTCATGCCGGAAGCCTTCTCCACCACTGCTGCCAGAATATCTGCGGATACCCCATACTTCCAGCGCTCTCCGGGCTGAAACTCCAAAGGACATCTGCCGATCTTATCTGCAAATTCCAGTGTTGTCATGGGATGCTCTGTATTCAGACGTGCATGTATTTCTTCCATCACATTTCCAACGGCAAACTCTGCGGCACTGCTGTTTCCGCCATAAGTCAAACCACTGGTCATAGACAACAAATGATAAACCGTTACATTATGCCATACTGGTGCCAGTCCGCCAGGTACAGACACCATCTGGTCTGCAAATCCCGGAATATATCTGGAAACCGGATCTGCCAGATCAATTACTCCTCTTTCAAATAAAATCATGGCCGCTGCCGCTGTAATCGGTTTCGTCATGGAAAAAAGACGGAATATGGTATCCCGTTCAATCATTTTCCCATTTGCTTTATCCGCATAGCCACACTGAAGATAGGCTTCCTCCTGGCCGTCCTTTATTACCATCATATTCATACCGGCAATCTGATTATCCTTTACTGCCTGATCCATAATCGTCTGAAGCTGTTTCTTTATCTCTTTTCTCATATCTGACCTCCTGATTTATATATGGCAATGCCGCAGGTAAGGGGCATCATCTATATACTCATTCTGCATAAGGTTTAGAGCGTGTTTGAAAAATCATTTCCGCAATCTATACGCCTCAATTTGCAGAAACCTCTTTTTGAACACGCTCTACAGCATCGGTGCAAATAACCTTAGAATACTCTGCATCGCCCGCACTGCAATATTTCTTCCACGACAGAATTCCAAAGATACCGGATTACAATATTCCAGGGTATCTGTGAAATCCTTTTTAATATCATAAATCACCTGATTCCGATAGATCCATACACCATCCTCAAAGTGAAGATACAAGCTCCGATAGTCCAGATTGATGGTTCCCACAACAGCGATCTCGTCATCACATACAAAGGACTTGGCATGTAAAAATCCCGGCTGATATTCATAGATTTTCACTCCTGCTTCCAGAAGCTGCTCATAGTAAGACTGGGTAAGAAGAAATACCAGTTTTTTGTCTGGAATCCCAGGTGTCATCAGACGGACATCCACACCACTTTTTGCTGCGAGACAAAGAGCAGTCATCATCTCATTGTCAATAACAAGATAGGGTGTACAGATATACACATACCTTTTTGCACGATTGATAATATTCAGATAAACATTCTCTCCAACAGTCTCGTTATCCAGCGGAGAATCACAAAACGGCTGAATATATCCATCCCCTTCAAATGCCTCCGGATGCCATACATGAGGCAGATATTTCTCAAGTGAATGATCCTCACGGTTATTGGTAATCACATTCCACATATGGAGGAACATGGCAGTCATGTTCCAGACAGCTTCCCCCTTCAGCATAACCGCAGTGTCCTTCCAGTGTCCAAAGCGCTCCTTCTGGTTGATATACTCATCTGCCAGATTTACACCACCGGTAAATCCCACATATCCATCAATAATACAGAATTTCCGATGGTCACGGTTATTCTGGATAATATTCAAGATCGGACGGAAAGGATTAAAGACCTGACACTTGATTCCTTTGGATCTCATGGTTTCATAATATTTATGAGGGAGCGTGGTAAGACATCCCATGTCATCATAAATCAGACGGACATCCACACCTTCCTGAACCTTCCTCTCCAGTATATCCAGTATGGTTCTCCACATTACTCCATCATGGATTATAAAATACTCAATAAAAATATAATGCTGTGCTTGCTCCAGTTCCCTTACAAGAACCGGGAACATGTCATCTCCAACCTGGAAATATTCTGCGGTAGTATTTCCGTGAATAGGATAACCTGCATTATGATATATATAATCCGACTGGTTGCATGCAGATATATCTTCTGCCTCCAGAAGATCATGTATTTCAGGATCTGTCTGTAAAAGATTACCGGACTTCATCAGCATCTCATTAAATCGATCCTGCATATAAGCAGCAATTCTGGAACGTCCAAATACAAGATACAAAACAAGGCCAAAAATTGGCAGGCACAGGATCAACATCGTCCATGCCAGTTTATACGAGGGATTTATCTTTCGATTCACAATTTTCAGAACAACCAGAATACTGATAACATCCAGAATAAAAGACATATATCTGGAATATCCTGCAAGACGCAGAAATATAGTCAACAGCCAGCCAAGCTGCACCGCCATGGCAAATATTACATAAAATACCCGGTTAAACAGAAGCTTGGCTATTTTTTTCAAAATCATCATAAGTTTATATTTTCTCCTTCATACACCGGTCAGCAACAAAACGGACATGTGGTCAGCCAGCGATATCACCATATATAAAAATCAGTTCTTCCCTGAAGACAATGAGCCAAATTTGAAGATATTGCGGGATTTAAAAATCCCTGACTGAATGCAGCCAGGGATTTTTGCGCACAATTAATTATATTTACGTTTTCTTGCGGCTTCAGATTTTTTCTTACGACGAACGCTTGGTTTCTCGTAATGCTCTCTTTTGCGGATTTCCTGCTGGATACCTGCTTTTGCACAGCTTCTCTTGAATCTGCGAAGAGCGCTATCTAAAGTCTCGTTTTCTTTTACGATAACGTTTGACATAGACTCACACCTAACCTCCCTCCAGTTGTAGATTGTGCTAAAATACAACTGTCTGGGTATTTTTCTTGCACGAACATTATTATATATCATGCACTCGGGATTCGTCAACAACTTTTGGTTTAATTTTACAAAAATTTTTGACAAAATTTTGAGTGTTTTTTAGTGAATCTGTCCTTCCAGGATTCCGGCTGCTGCTTCGATTGCCTCGCCTGCCTTCTCCGGATTCTTTCCACCAGCCTGAGCCATATTCGGACGTCCGCCACCGCCGCCGCCAACGATTGCAGCAACAGCTTTGATCAGGTTTCCTGCATGTGCTCCTGCTTTCTGTGCAGAATCAGTAGCCATTGCAAGAAGGTTCACCTTGCCCTCATTTACTGCAGCAAGGACAACGACGCCCTCGCCAAGCTTCTCTTTCAGCTGGTCACCAAGATCACGAAGTCCGTTCATATCAACGCCCTCTACCTTGGCAGCAAGGAGTTTCACACCTTTTACTTCTACAACCTGATTCATAACATCTCCCAGAGCACCCTGAGCCAGTTTGCTCTTCAGAGATTCATTCTCACTTGCAAGAGCCTTCACCTCACCCTGAAGATGTGTGATCTTCTCAATCATCTCGGAAGGGGTTGTTTTCAGAGCCTTGGCAGCCTCGTGAAGAAGTGTTTCCTGCTTCTTATAGTATTCCAGAACCCCGTTTCCGGTCAGTGCCTCAATACGGCGGACACCTGCTGCGATACCGGACTCAGAAACAATCTTAAACAGCATGATGGAGCTTGTATTTGCAACATGGGTACCACCACAGAGCTCTCTGGAGAAATCACCCATAGATACCACACGTACCTTCTGGGAATACTTCTCGCCAAACAGTGCCATAGCACCAGATTTCTTAGCTTCCTCTACATCCATGATATCGGTATGAACCTCAAGTCCTGCCTGAATCTGCTCATTTACAATTTTTTCAACTTTACCGATTTCCTCAGCAGTCATAGCTGTGAAGTGGGCAAAGTCGAAACGAAGTCTGTCAGCAGTTACAAGAGAACCCTTCTGCTCTACATGAGAACCAAGAACTTCTTTCAGAGCTTTCTGAAGAAGATGTGTCGCACTGTGGTTCTTCTCAATATCTTTTCTTGCAGCAACATTTACTTTCAGAGAAACGGTCTCTCCCTTGGAAATCATGCCAGATTCCATATATCCTACATGACCGAATTTGCCGCCGCGAAGCTTGATGGTATCTTCTACGATGAATTTGCCATTTGCAGTCTCGATCACACCGGTATCTCCAACCTGACCACCCATAGTTGCATAGAAAGGTGTTTTCTCTACGAAAACAGTACCCTTCTGTCCTTCCATCAGGGAATCTACGATCTCAGCTTCTGTGGTAAGAACAGTAACCGGAGATTCAAAGGAAAGGTAATCGTATCCAACAAACTCTGTGGTAACAGAAGTATCAATCTGGTCATATACAGTAGCGTCAGCTCCCATATAGTTGGTTACCTCACGGGAGGAACGTGCTTTCTCTCTCTGCTCATCCATAGCAGTCTTGAAGCCTTCCTCGTCGATCTCGTAGCCCTTCTCCTCAAGGATCTCCTTGGTCAGATCAAGAGGGAATCCGTAAGTATCATATAATTTAAATGCGTTTTCACCGGAAAGAATCTTCTCTCCAGCTGCATTCATAGCCTCTTCCATATCAGCCAGGATACGAAGTCCCTGGTCGATGGTCTTACCGAACTGGTTCTCCTCGTTGGTGAGAACGTTGAAGATAAATTCTTTCTTTTCTTCCAGTTCCGGATATCCATCCTTGGAACCGTCAATTACTTCTGCACTTAAAGTAGCAAGGAAGTTGCCCTCAATTCCCAGAAGTCTTCCGTGTCTTGCAGCACGGCGGATCAGACGGCGAAGTACATATCCACGTCCTTCATTGGTAGGCATAATACCATCGGAGATCATGAATGTCGCAGAACGGATATGGTCTGTGATCAGACGGATGGAAACATCGTCCTCATGATGTACCCCATACGGTTTGCCGGAAATCCTGCTTACCAGGTTACGAAGGGAACAGATGGTATCTACATCGAAAATGGAATCTACGTCCTGGACAATAACCGCCAGACGCTCGAGACCCATACCGGTATCAATATTCTTCTGTTTCAGAGTTGTATAATTGCCGTTTCCGTCATTCTCAAACTGGGTAAATACGTTGTTCCATACTTCCATGTAACGGTCGCAGTCACAGCCTACTGTACATCCCGGCTTGCCGCAGCCATATCTTTCTCCACGGTCATAGTAGATCTCGGAACATGGACCGCAGGGACCTGCGCCGTGCTCCCAGAAGTTATCCTCTTTGCCAAATTTGAAAATACGCTCTGCCGGAATTCCAATCTCTTTATTCCAGATATCGAAAGCCTCATCATCCTCCAGATAAACAGACGGATAAAGACGGCTGGCATCCAGACCTACCACCTCAGTCAGGAACTCCCATGACCAGTGAATGGCCTCTCTTTTAAAGTAATCTCCAAAAGAGAAATTACCAAGCATTTCAAAGAATGTACCGTGACGTGCAGTCTTACCTACATTCTCAATATCACCTGTACGGATACATTTCTGACAGGTACTGACTCTTGTACGTGGTGGTTTCTCTGCTCCTGTGAAATATGGTTTCAGTGGTGTCATTCCTGCATTGATCAGCAGGACACTTTTATCGCCCTGTGGAACCAATGGAAAGCTTTTCAGAACAAGATGTCCCTTGCTTTCCATGAAATCCAGAAACATTTTTCGAAGTTCGTTTACTCCGTATTTCTTCATTTCAATTCTCCTCCTACGCAATAAAGAAGTACTTTCGTTACTGTAAACAATAACGTGCATTCCTCTTATTGGAATGCTTGCATGGTTTATATGATAGCATATATCTTTATCACGGTCAAAATATTTTTTGCATAAGTCGGGGACCAGTACAAAAATCTGTTTTCGCATCAACGATCAGATTTAGAGCGTATCTGGTCCCCTTTTATGATCTTATTTTACAAATACTTTATTAAATTTCTTCTTTCCTCTCTTAAGGACAATACCGTCACCTGTGAGAGCGTCTTTGGAAAGTACATGTCTGATGTCCGTCACTTTCTCACCGTCAACGGAAACGCCGCCCTGCTCGATGGCTCTTCTTCCCTCGGAACGGGTTGTTACAAGAGCGGATTTTACAAGAAGGCTGATCAGGTCGATATTGCCTTCTTCGTCAAAATCCTCTGCTGCAAGCTCAGTGGTCGGCATATGCTCTGTATCAGCTCCGCCTGCAAAAAGTGCCTTGGCACCAGCCTCTGCCTTCTTCGCTTCCTCTGTTCCATGAACAAGCTCGGTAAGCTGGAATGCAAGGATCTCTTTTGCCTTGTTCAGCTGGCTGCCTTCCCATTTCTCCATCTCCTGGATTTCTTCCAGCGGAAGGAAGGTAAGAAGCTTCATGCATTTGATAACATCTGCGTCGTCCACATTTCTCCAGTACTGGTAGAAATCGAATGGAGATGTCTTATTTGGATCCAGCCAGACAGCACCAGACTGTGTTTTACCCATTTTCTTACCTTCTGAGTTAAGAAGAAGGGTGATTGTCATAGCATATGCGTCTTTTCCAAGCTTACGGCGAATCAGCTCAGTACCGCCAAGCATGTTGCTCCACTGGTCATCGCCACCGAACTGCATATTGCAGCCGTATTTCTGGTACAGCATATAGAAGTCATAGCTCTGCATGATCATGTAGTTAAATTCCAGGAAGCTTAAGCCTCTTTCCATACGCTGTTTGTAGCACTCTGCTGTAAGCATACGGTTAACAGAAAAGTGAGCTCCAACCTCACGTAAAAGCTCCACATAATTCAGGTTCATCAGCCATTCTGCATTGTTTACCATAAGTGCCTTTCCATCAGAAAAGTCGATGAAACGCTCCATCTGTTTCTTGAAACAGTCAATGTTATGCTGGATGGTCTCTTTCGTCAGCATCTGGCGCATGTCGGTTCTTCCGGATGGGTCACCGATCATACCGGTTCCGCCGCCAAGAAGGGCGATTGGTCTGTTCCCTGCCATCTGCAGACGTTTCATCAGGCAAAGTGCCATGAAATGTCCTACATGAAGGCTGTCTGCGGTTGGGTCAAATCCAATATAGAAAGTTGCCTTTCCGTTATTTACCATTTCTTTAATCTCATCTTCGTCTGTTACCTGGGCGATCAGGCCTCTGGCTTTCAGTTCTTCCCAAACTGTCATTTTATTTTCCTCCTGTAAAATAGATATATGAGCTGCTTATTCTCTCTTCACGAAAAAAGCCGCTGCAAATATAAAAAGCCCGGTTCTCATGCCCCTTTAGGACGAGAACCGGGTCCCGCGTTACCACCTAAATTTACAGAAAGCTCGCACTTTCTGCCTCGATAAGTGACCATACTGAAAATTTCTTCCAGACGATTATCCACACAGACAATACTGTCCAAAAATAAATATCTTCGAATACTCTTCAGAATTATCACCCCGGCATGATAACGTATGCCACTCCGTCACAGCCTACTGGATTTCTGCAAGCGATCACAAGCGCCTGTCCGCTGCTGTCTCTGCCGCTTCCAAACCGTTCAGTGCAAAGCTCCGGGATGTATTCACAATGGATCTCTGCACGCGCCTCTCACCATCCGGCAACTCTCTGTGTGCTCTTTCCAAAGCTACTTGTTCCCTTCAAAGCCTTTCTCATTTAATACTTGCAAGTATACAAAGGCTGTCTGTTTTTGTCAAGGATTTTAGCTTTGTATTTTAGCAACTCACCGCGGTAAAGTTTGCTATTATCATTTATACTGTTTCTACATCTGTATAGCTACTTTTATACCCAGTCCACAAAAAATGTATGATCCTTGTATGTCTCATATACAACCTTTTTAAAATTCAATGGCTGTTTCCAGAATGCAGAAGTCATCATAAAATACTTATAATTAAAATCTTTGGCCTTGATTCCGCTTACTGTACGCGGTGTACCATTCAGCACATAAGCATTAAAACTGTCAAGTGCCTGCTGGGCAGCTTCATAAGCGCTTGCACGGTCAATAAACTGACCATTCAGACGTTTCAGCAGCTGGTTGTTTGTCACGACTGAATACTGGGGGAAGGTAGTTCCCTGGTAAAGCACATAACGGACACTGGACGGAAACTCCTTGTCCAGAGTTCTGTTCAAAAGGCAGAGAGCAACTGCCTTCATACCTGCAATTCCCTGGTCTCCTGCCTCAGCCTCGCAGACAGCTGCCAGAATATCAAGATCAGACTTGGTTCCATCTGCAACTCCCGGATGACTCTTAAGCTCCTTCATAATAGTAAAATTGCGGCCACGTTTCTCATCATACCAGGTAAAGGTAATACTGCTGTCATTGTCATCCTTTCCTGAATCCTGTTTCTCGGAAGCAACACCATTGGAATCAAACGCGTAGGTCTTTCCTCCAATGGAAGCTGTAGTGTTTACGTACATCACGCCTGTTGTTCCAAAATAATAGCTGTTTCCATCCAGACTCAGCCAGCCGGTCTGCGCTTTGCCATCTGTGGTACTAAAATAATACCGCTTGCTTCCAACCTTGCCAAAGCCTTTCTGATAACGGACTCCGCTGGTCTTGGAAAAATAATAGATATTTCCATCTACAGTCTTAAGTCCGGTATACATAATACCTGTGCTGGTATTAAAATAGCGGGTATATCCCTTAGAATCCGTGAACCAGCCGGTAAGCATCTGACCATTGCTCTTGAAATAACGTTTCTCTTTCTTAGCTGTGGTCTGCCAGCCCTTTACCATAGCGCCGGTTCCGCTGGTAAAATAATATTTCTTACCCTTTAAGGTCAGCCAGCCGCGGACAAGCTTACCATTGGAAGGTCTGAAATAACGGGTTACGGTTCCGCTCTTCAGAAAACCGGTGGCCATCACACCTTTTCCCTTGGTAAAATACCGGATGTTTCTGCCCTTACTGTCTTTTTGCCAGCCTTTTAACTGTACGCCTGTTTTTTTATTAAAATAGTATTTCTTGCCTTTCAGAGTCAGCCAGCCTTTCTGCTTGGCTCCGCTGGCTGTTATGTAGTAGGTCTTGCCGTTTATAGTCTTAAATCCGGCTTTCGCAGCCTGAACATCCCTTGTCATCAGAAAAACCGTACATAATGTGGCAATCACAAGCAGCACCAGAGCCAGACTTTGCTTTCTGTTTCTCTCTTCTTTTATCATAGCATTTTCCTCTCTTTGACCTGACTAATTCCGAAGCTTTCCCACCTCTGCTTTTCACAAACAGTTACTGTTTACTCCGTGACCAGTAACACGCTTCGCGATGCACAGAAATCATGCATTCGCATGATTTCGCGCTGAGATTCTCGGGTTTTCTGTGAACTTTGTTCACAAAAAACAGCGTTTGCTTCGCAGACTTAATTCTTAACAAATCAATCCTTGTTTTATATATTTTATGTCGAATTCTTTTCAAAGATTACAGAAATATTACGTTTCAGTTTATTATAGCCAAATTTCTCTTTTCTGTCAACTGCTTTGTCACACACCCCCTGTCCCCTCCATATGATGAACTGTAAACATTTTCTGGAGGTAACAGCATGAGTGATTTAGCTGCTACAAACTGTGGCTGCGGCGAGGAAAGATCCGGTTGCGGATGTGGTAACTGCGGTTGTAATAATGGCTGCGGATGTGACAATGGATGTGGGCTTTCCTTCGGGAACGGCTCCTGTGGATGCAATATTCTCTGGATCATCATTCTTCTTTGCGCATGCGGCGGCAACGGTATTGGCTGCAACAACAGCTGTGGCAACGGAAATGGTGACTGCTGCTGGATCATTATCATCCTTCTGCTTCTCTGCGGTGGATGGGGAAATGGCTGCGGCTGCTGATCTGAGTTTCCCACATATGAAAAAGGGCTGTCTTCTCAGTCCTTTTCAAAAAAATCGGGACAGCGGGAATTTTCCCCTGTCCCCTTTTTCAGACATATTCTAAAAGCATTCTTACGTTTCCTTGTTTCTTTTTCAACCACGCTCTGGGTAGAAACTCTCTCCTGCAAATTGTCTTTAATCCCCGGTATGGTTTGCGGACTGCCTTCTTTCTTCTGACTGCTCCACACACCTGCCATTTCCTTCCTGTTTTCCTTGCTTCTTTCGCACACATTCCAGATCCAGCTCGTATATGGCATTTCCATCTATAATAAGCTTTTCATTTTCTCTTCTCATAACTTTCCCTCCTGACTTTGCGGGAAATTCATACATCCCCCTGCTATAGAATATGTTACAGATGTCAGAGCGTGTTTGAAAAATGCTTTCTGCAGAATGTGCGTCACAATTTGCAGAAGATTTCACCGTTTTCAAACCGTCGTCATATTTTAATAACAACAACATAGATATAGAAAAGGGATTTTTATGGATCAGGAATATATTGCCCAGACAGCTCTGGATCAGATGGTGGGAACTGACCAGGGACAGCTGTTAAAAGCTCTCATCCCCTATTTTCCACCCAGGCAGCAACAGTTTCTGTCCGTTTTTGCAAAAGCCAGGGAACTTTCCAATACAGTCGCTCTTTTTACAAAGCCGTCAGAAGCCATGCAGATACAGGCTGCAGCAGCCCCTGCCCAGCCTCTTGAAGTCATAAACGACCTGCGCCGCTACTGTTTTGGAGATATACGAAAGACTCTGGATCAGATCACCAATATGATGACCATGGCAGAAATGCTAAGGATGATGAATGAACCATCTCCAGAAGATAATTGTGAAGAAGAACGACAGTAAAAACAGAAAAATTTCATTCAAAACGGACATGTCGCCAATTGGCAGCATTACTATATAAGAAAGGAATGATTCCATATGGATGACAACTGGCAGGATAATCCAAAGCTTGCAGGTATCGACAAAAACAAGCTTGACATGCTCCAGCAGATGGCCCGGCAAGGAGCCGGAAAATCTCCCTCTGATCTGCTGCCATTTATTATGAATGCAGCTTCCCAGGGGAGAAATGCCGGTCTGAACTTTAACAGTAATGAAATCAATACCATCATTGAGGTTTTGAAAATGGGAAAAAGCCCACGGGAACGTGCAAAGCTTGATAAAGTGGTAAACCTGATGAAGATGATGAAGTAAAGCATTTTCTGCGATTAAGAAAACTTACTCCTCAACTTCTCCCATCATGCACTCGCGAAGCAGTACTAGCGCACTGGCAACAGCCTGCTGACGGATCTTGGTTCTGTTTCCGGTAAAATGATATTCCCGGGTAATCGTATGTCCATTGCAGCAGCAACCCATAAACACGGTTCCAACAGGAGTCTCACTGGTTCCGCCATCCGGGCCTGCAAGGCCGGTAACAGAAAGACAGATATCAGCTCCTGAAGCTGCGCAGCCCCCCTTTGCCATCTGTTTGGCACATTTTGCAGAAACAGCTCCCACTGTTTTCAATGTGGATTTCTTCACTCCAAGACATTCTCTCTTGGCACGGTTGCTGTAAGTAACAAATCCATGGGTAAACACCCGAGAAGCACCTGGAACATTTACAATGCGGGCAGCAATGGCACCACCTGTACAGGATTCTGCAAGAGACAGAGTTAATTCTTTCTCCTTCAGCAGATCCACAACAGATTCTTCCAGCGTTTTGTCCGCATCCAGGGCAAATACATTTTTGCCGAATCGCTTTTGAAGTTCCTTTACTACAGGTTTGATCAGCTTCTTGCAGGATTTCTCATCCTCACCCTTGGCTGTAATACGGAGATGAACCTCTCCTGTCTTTGCATATGGAGCAAGCGTTGGATTTGTCTGGGTCTCGATCATATCCTGGATATCGGCAGCCACCTGGCTCTCACCGATTCCACAGATCTTCACAACCTGGGAGCAGATGATCTCCGGCTGTTTCTTGCGAAGATATGAGAAAACAGACTCCTCAAACATAGGGATCAGCTCGTTAGGCGGTCCCGGAAGAAGAATGGCAGTCTTGCCATTTTTCTCAAGGATCAGACCAGGTGCTGTGCCGTTGTGGTTATCAAGCACAATAGCGCCTTCCGGAACCTGCGCCTGCTTATAATTATTGGAGGTCACACGTCTGTCCGGATGATTCTTCTTATATTCCTTCATATAACGCTCAATACGCTTACGGGAATGAGGATCTTCAGAAAGAGGAAGTCCCATTACCTCAGCACATACTTCCTTAGTCAGATCATCCTCCGTTGGTCCGAGACCTCCTGAAAGAATTACCACGTCAGATCTGTCAAGGGCAGATGCAATCACAGCTTTCATTCGGTCGCGATTATCTCCCACAACAGACTCATAGTAAACAGAAAGTCCCAGCTGGGCACATTTCTCAGAAAGATATGCGCTGTTGGTGTTTACAATATTTCCCAGCAAAATCTCAGTTCCTACAGCTACAAGTTCTGCAATCATATATATACCTCTTTTCCAGAGCATGTTTGAAATCAGCCAACATCTCTGCTCACAAAGATGCTGGCTGGTTTACATTCAGATATTCTCACTCTCTGCACGCAAAAACGTTTCGCGGGCAGCGGCTATTTTATTCCTGCATGGAGATTACATTCTTGTTCTGTACAATATAAGTGATCAGAGAGATCACCGTCAGAGCAAGTGATGCCCATACAAAAATCTGTGTCAGTATTTCAAAAGCTCCCCCAAAGTTCAGGATCAGAAGAATGATCATGACCATCTGGGATGCAGTTTTAAATTTGCCCCAGTAGTTTGCAGCGATGACAACGCCGTTCTCGGCAGCGATCAGTCTGAAGCCACTGATAATAAATTCTCTTGCAATGATAATGATTACGAACCATGCCGGCAGGCGGTCAAGCTCGATCATGCAGATCAGTGCAGAACAAACAAGAAGCTTGTCAGCAAGAGGATCCATGAATTTACCAAAATTGGTAACCAGATTATTCTTGCGGGCAAGATGACCGTCAAACCAGTCCGTAATACTTGCCACTACAAAAATAGCAAGGCAGATATAGCGGTTGGCATCTCCGCCCCAGCCAGTCAGAATAAATAATACAAAAAACGGTACCAGGATCATTCTGGCAATAGTCAGTTTATTCGGTGTATTCATCTTCCAGCTCTCCTATCAAATCATACTCCAGAGCTCCGGTAACCCGGACTCTCGCAAAATCTCCTGTCATGAGAAGTTCGCCGGTCTGTACAAAAATATATCCATCGACCTTCGGCGCATCTCCGTAAGTACGTCCAATGTACGCACTCTCTCCAGATACTTTGCCCTCGATCATAACAGTCAGCACCTGACCAACGCGGCTCTCACCCTTTTCAAGAGAAATTTCCTGCTGAAGTTCCATGATCTCATCGCGTCTGGCTTCCTTGACCTCCTCCGGAATCTGATCTTCCATAGTGGCTGCCGGGGTATCCTCCTCAGCAGAGTATGGGAAAACACCAAGGCGGTCAAACTCGATCTCATCCACAAACTCCATCAGTTCTTCGTGGTCTTCCTGTGTCTCTCCAGGAAAACCACTGATCAGGGTTGTACGAAGGAAAATATCCGGGATCTCCCGGCGCAGCCTGCCAATAATATCCACCAGCTCCTGCTTGGTGGTACGGCGGCCCATGCGTTTCAGCACACGGTCACTTGCATGCTGGATCGGAAGATCCAGATAATGACAGATCTTCTTCTCTTCCTTCATAGTCTGAATCAGCTCATCATAAATCTCTTCCGGGTAACAGTACAAAATACGGATCCAGCGGATTCCCTTTATTTTGCAAAGCTCCTTTAAAAGGACATGAAGAGATTTCTTTCCATAGATGTCCTTACCATATACAGTAGTCTCCTGGGCAACCAGAATCAGCTCTTTCACCCCTTTTTCAGCAAGAGACCGGGCTTCTTTTACGAGCTGCTCCATAGGCACGCTTCTGTAGCCGCCCCGGAGTCTTGGGATAATACAGTAGGTACAATGCTTGTCACAGCCTTCTGCAATTTTCAGATATGCAAAATGTCCACCTGTGGTCAACATACGCTTACCGGAAATATCCGGAAGAAAATCAATGCTCTTGTACTCTTCAAAGTGTCTGCCTGCCTGGGCTTCCTTTACAGCCTTGCTGATATCGCCGTAAGAAGTTGTACCAAGAATAGCATCCACTTCAGGTATTTCCTCTGAAATTTCTTTCTTGTAACGCTGTGCCATGCAGCCGGTAACGATCAGCACCTTGCAGGTACCTGCCTTTTTCTTCTCTGCCATTTCAAGAATGGTATTTACACTTTCTTCTTTGGCATCACCGATAAAACAGCAGGTATTGACAATAATGACCTCTGCTTCGTCCTCATCATCAACGATCTCATGTCCGTCTGCAGCAAGCATTCCAAGCATTTCCTCAGAATCTACCAGATTCTTATCACATCCAAGGGAAATGAACAGTAATTTCATATTATTCTGCACTCTCCTCAGACTCAGCAGGATCAACTGCAGCTGCAGGTTCTTCAGCAGCAATCTCCTCTGCAGAATGTCCTGCGATCTCTGCTAAATCCTCTTCCTCATGTTTACCTGGAAGGATCTTAACCTTTCCGTGATATAACTCGTCAATTGCGATAGAAAGAGGTTTCTTGCCTTTAACATTATCTGCCAACGGCTTTGCACCGCCGATCAGCTGACGCGCACGCTTGCTTGTAGCAAGAATCAGGGAATAACGGCTGTTGAGCACCATGCTCTCATCGTCGTCCTCATTGTTGGTATTGATTGCTTCGATTAACTCAGAATAAGATGGATGGATCATATATATACTCCTTTCAAAAATTGTGATTATTGTTATAATTTTTATAAAGATTCGCAGCTTCAAACTGTATTTTCGTGAATAAAGTCGCAAATCGATATTTCATTTTATGGCAGTTTCATCTGCTCTTTATTTGGATTATTCTTCCACAAACTTTGCTGCCTGTGCCTGGATCTCATGGATAAAACCAAGGTTTCGCCTCATGGCGAAATGTTCGCTCTGAATAATATTATGAAGCCTGTCTACAGCATCCTCCAGCTGGTCATTCACCAGCAGATAGTCGTACTCGTCAACTCCTTCTGCCTCCTGTGCAGCTCTTGCAAGACGCTGGTGAATCACTTCCGCAGTCTCAGTGCCTCTTCCAACAAGACGCTCTTTCAGTTCCTCCATGGAGGGCGCTGTTACAAATACCAGCACAGCTTCCGGGAATTTCTTCTTGATCTTGCGGGCTCCCTGAATCTCGATCTCCAGGATCACATCCCTGCCTGCTGACAACTGCTCCTCCACATAAGCCTTAGGTGTGCCGTAGTAATTCTCCACGTACCGGGCATATTCGATCAGCTGATCCTGACGGATCATTTCCTCAAATTCTTCTTTTGTGCGGAAAAAGTATTCTCTTCCGTCTTCTTCCCCTGGTCTGGGGTTTCTGGTGGTGGCAGATACAGACAATGCGTAATTGTCGTACTTCGCCATCAGGCTTTTCATAATGGTACCTTTTCCTGCTCCGGAAAATCCGGAAACAACTGCCAAAACTCCTCTACTCATGGCCCTCTCCCTTATTTTCTATAACTTCTGCAAATCTGCGAGCGATCGTGTCCGGCTGGATCGCAGATAATATCAGAATGTGGTCTGAGGTAACGATCACGGACTTGGTCTTTCTTCCCTGAGTGGCATCCACAAGGGAATTGGAACCCTTCACACTCTGAACCATTCGTTTCACCGGAGCGGCATCCGGGTTTACCACAGCTACGATTTTCTGGGAATTCACCACATTGCCGAATCCGATATTGATTAATTTTGCCATGTTTTCACCCTTCTGTCAATATGGAAAGCTTGCGTCTTTGATTCTCTAGTACATCGCTTCGTAAATAACTATACCAATCACGTAGGATGTGGATTCGAGTGTGCAGGTATAAAAACGCAGGCGTAGCGGGCTACGCCGAGGCTTTTATACCTGTGCAATCGGATTCACAGACAAGTGAGTGGTATAGTTATTTCGAAAACGATGTACTAGGTTACTCCACATTCTGAACCTGTTCTCTGATCTTCTCAATCTCTGTCTTCAGATCAATTGCTATATTGGAGATAATCAGATCACTTGATTTCGACAAAATGGTATTTGCCTCACGGTTCATCTCCTGTGCCATAAAATCAAGCTTGCGTCCGATGCCTTCCTTCTCCTCCAGCATCTTCTTCATTCCCTGGATATGGCTGTGGAGACGGACGGTTTCCTCATCGTTGCAGATCTTGTCGGAGAACAGGACAACTTCTGCTGCAATACGGGAATCTTCGATCTGAGAATCCTCCAGAAGCTCATGAACCTTGGCTTCCAGCTTCTCTCTGTAAGAATCCACAACCTCCGGAGAGCGGGCTTCTACCTGACTTACCTTCTCATCAAGAGCATCCAGCTTGGCGATCAGGTCGTTCTTCAGATTCTCTCCCTCTCTTGCACGGGACTGGGCAAATTTCTCGCAGGCCTCACGAAGCGGTGCTTCCAGAACTGCCCATAATGCGTCCTCATCTACAGACTGCTCCTCCATAGTCAGCACGTCCGGATAACGGGAAAGAGCTCCTGCCTTCACATCGTTCTCAAGGCCAAATTCCTCTGCCATCTGACGGATATATGCAAGATATTCTCCTGCAAGCTCCTTATTATACTTCAGTGCGCCACAGCTTAAGGTGTAGTCCTCATATGTGATAAACACATCCACTTTACCACGCTGCATATAGGTCTTCATAAGATTCCGGATCGCGCCCTCAAGGAAAACCAGCTTCCTTGGCATTTTGATACTCAGATCCAGATATCTGTGATTGACGGATTTTAACTCAACGGTGATTTTCCGCTCTTTTGTAATCACCTCGGCCCTTCCAAAGCCGGTCATACTTTTTATCATAGTAATCTCTTTCTTTATTTTTATTCCGAATACTGTCTGAAAAGAGTACCATTCCGCATAACAGAATCGTCTCTGATATTCAAGCAATAACTTTACGCATGCTACTGATCACAGCTGCCTACGCATACAGATTTATTATAGTTCATTCTAAAACCCTAGTCAAATCCTTTTTTTGCTGTTATAATAAAGTCTGCATGTCACGGTTACTGGTCACGGAGCGACCGGTAACCTGTCAACAGAAAGGAGTTTTTTATGGCTTTTGACGGAATTACCATTGCTGCAATGGTTTCTGAATTAAATAAAAATCTCTCCGGGGGACGCATTAACAAAATTGCCCAGCCGGAAAGTGACGAACTGCTGATCACCGGAAAAGGTGCAAATGGTCAGAAGCGTCTGCTTCTCTCCGCCAGCGCCTCCCTGCCTCTGATCTATTTTACAGGCAAAAACCGGATCAGCCCTTTGACTGCTCCTAATTTTTGCATGCTTCTCCGCAAGCACATCGGAAGCGCCAGGATCACTGCGATACGCCAGCCTGGTCTGGAGCGTGTTGTAGAATTTGAGCTGGAGCACCTGAACGAACTTGGTGATGTATGCCATAAGGTTCTCATTATGGAACTGATGGGAAAGCACAGCAACATTATCTTCTGTGATGATAATAATATGATCCTGGATAGTATCAAGCACGTATCCTGCAACGTAAGTTCTGTACGTGAAGTTCTGCCAGGACGTCCTTATTTCGTCCCCCACACTCAGGACAAGCTGGATCCTCTTACCATTTCCAGAGAGGATTTCATGGAAAAAGTATGTGGCAGATCCAATGCTGTCTCCAAAGCTCTCTATCAGACGCTTACCGGTTTCAGCCCGGTAATGGCTCAGGAACTTTGCTATCGCGCTTCCATTGATGGAAATGACGATGTCCAGACATTAGATGAGAATACCAGAGAGCAGCTTTATACAGAATTCACCCGTTTAATGGGACAGATCCGTGGGGAAGAATTTACCCCGGTTATTGTTTTCAAAGGGGACGAGCCGGTTGAATACGGTGTTCTTCCTTTTTCCCAATATGGAGAAGGCTTCACCACCCGTACCTTTGAATCTGTGTCAGAGATGCTGGAAACCTATTATGCCTCCCGCGACGTGATCACCCGTATCCGTCAGAAATCTGCGGATCTCCGAAAGATCGTCCAGACTGCCCTTGACCGCAACCGCAAAAAATTAAGCCTTCAGCAGAAGCAGATGAAAGACACCGAGAAAAAGGACAAATACAAGGTTTACGGCGAATTGATCAACACCTACGGCTACGGTCTGGAAGAAGGCTGTAAATCCTTTAAGGCTGTGAACTATTATAATGGAGAAGAAATCACCATTCCTCTTGATCCTACCCTGACCCCCCAGGAGAATTCCAAGAAGTATTTCGATCGTTACGGCAAGCTGAAGCGTACCCAGGAAGCTCTGGAGGTTCAGATTGCAGATACCACCAGCGAGATCGAACATCTGGAATCCATCTCCAATGCCCTGGACATTGCCGCTGAGGAGAGCGACCTTTCCCAGATCAAGGAAGAGCTTATGGAATACGGCTATGTGAAGCGCCACTACGGAAACAAAAAAGGTGCCAAAATGCAGGTGAAATCCAAACCCTTCCACTATGTTTCCAGCGATGGATACGATATTTATGTAGGAAAAAACAACTACCAGAATGATGAGCTGACTTTTAAATTTGCCACAGGAAATGACTGGTGGTTCCATGCCAAAAAGATGCCGGGCTCCCATGTTGTGGTAAAGACAAAAGACGGCACACTTCCGGACCGCACCTTTGAAGAAGCAGGAAATCTTGCAGCCTTTTATTCCAAGGGACGCACTGCACCAAAGGTAGAGATTGATTATCTCCAGAAAAAGAATGTGAAAAAGCCGGCTGGAGCCAAACCGGGATTTGTAGTTTATTATACCAACTATTCTTTGATGGCTTCACCAGATATTGCAGGAATCCAGCAGCTTTCCTAATTGCAACCGTTTTTCCCTCTTTGCATTTGCATACAGCCTTGAATTTGCAAAACGGCTGCTCTGCAAACCGCAAGCTGCTATCTATATACACCGGAGCCTGTTTCAAACACGCTCTGATTTAAGAACAGGAGTTATCTATGAGTATTTTAAATGTTGAACACCTTACCCACGGCTTTGGTGACAGAGCCATTTTCCATGATGTTTCCTTCCGTCTTTTAAAAGGAGAACATATTGGCCTGGTAGGCGCCAACGGAGAGGGAAAATCCACCTTCTTCAATATTGTAACTGACAAACTGATGCCAGATGAGGGCAAGATCCAGTGGGCAAAAAATGTCCGTGTAGGTTATCTGGACCAGCATTCTGTCCTCGCTCCTGGCATGACTATCCGCGACGTGCTGAAATCTGCTTTTTCCTGGCTTTTTGAACTGGAAGAACGAATGAATACCATCTGTGATTCCCTTGGTGAAGCCTCCCCGGAAGAAATGGAAGTTCTTATGGAGGAACTGGGAACTATCCAGGATACCCTGACCATGCACGACTTCTACGTAATTGATTCCAAGGTAGAAGAGGTTGCCCGGGCACTTGGTCTTCTGGATCTTGGGCTTGACCGTGATGTCACAGATCTCAGCGGCGGACAGCGTACCAAGGTGCTCCTTGCCAAGCTGCTTCTGGAGAAACCAGATATTCTTCTTCTGGATGAGCCCACCAACTATCTGGATGAAGAGCACATTGCATGGCTGAAACGCTATCTTCAGGAATATGAGAATGCTTTTATCCTTATTTCCCATGATATTCCGTTTCTCAATGATGTAATCAATATCGTTTATCATATGGAAAATCAGGAGCTGAACCGTTATGTAGGCGATTATGACCACTTTCTGGAAGTCTATGAAGTGAAAAAAGCTCAGTTAGAGGCGGCTTATCGCCGCCAGCAGCAGGAAATCAGCGAACTGAAGGATTTCGTTGCCAGAAACAAGGCCCGGGTTTCCACCAGAAATATGGCAATGTCCCGCCAGAAAAAGCTGGACAAAATGGACGTGATCGAACTGGCTGCCGAGAAACCAAAGCCGGAGTTTCATTTCAAACAGGGACGCACCCCTGGCAAATACATCTTCGAGACAAAGGATCTTGTGATCGGATATAACGAGCCCCTTTCCCGCCCTCTCACCCTTTCCATGGAAAGAGGCCAGAAAATCGCGCTTGTAGGTGCCAACGGAATTGGAAAAACAACTCTTCTGAAAAGTATTCTTGGTCTGATCCCATCATTGAAGGGAACCAGGGAATTAGGGGACAATCTGCAGATCGGATATTTTGAGCAGGAGGTAAAAGGTGACAACAAAACTACCTGTATTGATGAGATCTGGGCAGAATTCCCATCTTATACCCAGTATGAAGTCCGCTCCGCACTTGCAAAATGCGGTCTCACCACCAAACATATTGAGAGTCAGGTCCGTGTGCTTTCCGGCGGTGAGCAGGCCAAGGTCCGCCTTTGCAAGCTGGTAAACAAAGAGACAAATGTCCTTCTTCTTGACGAGCCTACCAACCACCTGGATGTGGATGCAAAAGAGGCTCTGAAGGAGGCACTAAAGGAATACCGTGGAAGTGTGCTTCTCATCTGCCATGAGCCGGAATTTTATCAGGATGTGGTTTCACAGGTGTGGGACTGCAGTAAATGGACAACTAAGATCCTGTAAATGCTATATTAAGATTATTATTTTATAAATAAAACAGCATCCAGACAGAATATATTTTTTATACTTCTGTCTGAATGCTGTTTTTATTTCCTTTACTAAACAGACGTGTCACCTGTCGGCGGCATCACCATATATGAAGGATTTATGCATTCTGTTACATTTCAATCTATCAGTTCACAAACTGAATGATTCCGGATACCTGCTCGTATGCACTATCCCAGTCCTGACCACTTGCCAGTCCTTTTACTTTTCCCTTGATTGTTACTCGCTTGGAAGCCGCATATCCGGAAGCATCTGCCTTGATTCCCTTATTGGTTGTGAAGTCATGCGTACGCCAGATCTTATCTGCATAATATTTGCCGTCAGCCTTCAATTCAATATTGCTGAATGTGGCATTTACAGAATCTCCGTTTAATCTTGCAGAACCCTCTACGCGAAGATAGACAGTTGTGTTTGCAAGACTGCTGTTTTTAACTGTTTTGGCAAGTTTGCCGTTGATGTAGCAGCTGCAGGTTCCGTCTTTTTTCACAGTCAGCATTACATGGTAAGTCTTATCTCTGGCCGCTTCCTGAACCCAGATATAGTTCTGACCGCCTGCACCATTGTGGGCTACATTCTCGATCATGAACCATGCCTTACCTGTATAGGGAGCTCTTGCATGCTTGTCATACTGGATACCAAAGCTTACTGCAGAGGTCGCCGTGCAGGCAACCAGCTTCGCATGGTAACCGGAACCGGAACCAGAAAGTACCATATCCGTTTCAATGGTATATTCGGAAGCTGTATTTGCAACAGTGGAACCTGTTGCCGTGGTATTTCCGCCGGCAGTATCCGGTTTCGTTGTGGTTGGCACCTTATAAACGATTTTCAGTCCTTTTTTGTTATAGGAACTTACTTTCTTTCCTTTGTAGGCTTTTACTGTGTAGTAGTATGTAGTTCCACTCTTCACTTTTTTATCTGTGTAAGATGTTTTGGAACCGCCTTTCACAGTTTTGATTTTTTTCCAGGAACTATTTTCTGTCTTACGCATAACATAGTAGCCGGAAGCGCCTTTACTCTTTTTCCAGGTAATTTTAACACTTTTGTTTACACGTACCACCTTGGAAAGCTTCGGTGCTTTTAATGCTGCTGCCTGAACCGCCTCTGCTTTTCCAAATGAATAAACCGGAAATACAAGCATAAAAGCAAGTAAAAACAGCATAATCTTTTTGATTACTTTTCTGTTCATAATATTCCTCCTTCTTTCCTCATATGAACTTCCATCATAAAAGACGGAGAACTTCTTCAAGAAATTCTCCATCTCATTATACTACTTATTCATCAGCAGCGTCAACCTTACTTGCCCGTGCTTCAATCTCTTTCTGCTGGATATCTCCAGGAGCCTGCTCATAGCGGGCGAACTCGTAGGAGAAGTCACCACTTCCGCCAGTCATGGAACGAAGATCTGTGGAATATCCATAAATCTCAAGAAGAGGAACGTCAGCTTCAATAATGGTATTTCCGTTATGATCCGGATTCATTCCAAGAACACGGCCGCGGCGCTTATTCAGATCGCCCATAACGTCACCTGTATATTTATCCGGAACTGTAACCTTCATGGAAACGATTGGCTCTAACAGTACCGGAGAAGCATCCATGAAGCCTTTCTTGAATGCAAGGATGGTAGCCATCTTAAATGCCATCTCTGAGGAATCTACCGGATGATAAGATCCATCATAAAGAGTAGCCTTTACACCAACTACCGGATATGCTGCAAGAGGTCCTTTCTGAACGCATTCCTGAAGGCCCTTCTCAACTGCCGGGAAGTAGTTCTTCGGAACTGCACCACCAACAACAACCTGCTCAAATACGTATGGAGTCTCCATATCGCCAGACGGCTCAAAACGCATCTTAACATGTCCATACTGTCCATGTCCGCCGGACTGTTTCTTATGTTTGCCTTCTACGTCAGAATTCTTGCGGATGGTCTCACGGAATGGAACCTTCGGTTTGGAAAGCTCTACATCAACTTTATAACGCTCTTTCAGCATGCTGACAATAACATCAAGATGCTGATCGCCCATACCATAGATCAGACTCTGACGGTTAGCACCATCGTTCTCAACACGAACAGTCCTGTCTTCGCTCATGATCTTGGCAAGAGCCTGGGAAATCTTATCCTCATCGCCCTTGTTCACAGCCTTAAATCTCTTATAGGTATAAGGTGTGGAAAGAATTGCTTTCGGATAAAGAACCGGATTCGCCTTGGTGGCAAGGCTGTCACCAGTCTGAACACTGACTAATTTGGCAATTGCACCGATATCACCTGCATGGAGCTCTGGAACTTCGATAGGCTTGGAACCCTGAAGAACATATAATTTGTTAAGACGCTCTTCTGTGCCTTTCTCAACATTGAGAAGGGTATCATCAGATTTGATAACACCGGAGCAAACCTTGATCAGGGAATACTTGCCAAGGAATGGATCCACGATGGATTTCCATACATATGCTGATTTTGCTTTGGCGAAATCGTAATTTGCTTCAAAAATCTCGTTGGTCTTCTGGGAAATACCGTTGCAGGAACGTTTGTCCGGGCTTGGGAAATATCCGCAGATGTCGTCCAGAAGGTTGGATACGCCGCGAAGATTGATCGGGGATCCCATGCATACCGGAACAATGCTTGCATCCTGTACATTGGCGGCAAGTGCTGCGGAAACTTCTGTAACGGAGAACTCGTCTCCCTCAAAATAACGATCCATGAATTCCTCGCTGGTCTCTGCTACAGATTCCATCAGGATATCATGATACTTCTCAAGATACTCATCCAGATAAGAAGGAATCTCGCACTCTTCCTTCTGTCCCTTGTCGATATATTTTCTTCCGGCCTGCTTCACAACGTTAACATATCCCACGAACTTGCCATCCTCACGGATCGGGAAATGCAGCGGGGCAATCTTCTTGCCATAAAGCTCGGTAAGCTGATCTACTACCTTACGGTAACTTACATCGTCCACGTCCATATCGGTAACGAAAATCATTCGCGGAAGTTTATACTTCTCGCAGAGATTCCATGCCTTCTGGGTACCAACCTGTACCCCTGCCTTACCTGATACTACGATGATTGCTGCGTCTGCAGCGCTGACAGCTTCCTCAACTTCTCCTACGAAGTCAAAATATCCGGGAGTGTCCAGAATGTTTACCTTGTTCTTCTGCCACGGGACCGGAATCAGAGATGTAGTGATAGAGAAATGTCGTTTGATTTCTTCTTTATCATAATCACTGACTGTATTGCCATCTTCTACACGGCCTAAACGGTTGGTCAAGCCGGCAAGATATGCCATTGCTTCTGCCAGAGTTGTCTTTCCAGCACCGCCGTGTCCTAACAGCACTACATTTCTGATTCGGTCAGTTCTAAAAACGTCCATATGTAATACCTCCCTGTTTGTCTAATATGTTCATATTTTACTAAATATTCAGAAGAATTTCAAGTATTTTCTGGGATTTTGACGGTCTTTTTTCAAAAAAGTTTAGATTATTTTGTCATTTCTGTAGGAATTGACAATTTGCGAGGAATCTCGTACAATATCATAAGATAATTTTTCACTTTAACGAAGGAAAGGAAACGACATTATATTATGAAGACAATCGGTTTTATCGGTCTCGGTCTGATTGGCGGCTCTATCGCCAAGGCCATCCGGAAGTACCATCCGGATTACCACATTCTGGCCTATAACCGCAGTAAGGAAGCACTTGCCTCCGCCATCAGCACCGGCATTATAGATGGTGTCTGTGAGGAAATGAAGGATCCACGCTTTGGATCCTGTGATTATGTATTTTTATGTGCTCCGGTAGAGATCAACCTGGAGTGCCTTGCATATCTGAAAGAGATCCGCCAGCCAGGCTGCATTATCACAGATGTGGGAAGTGTAAAGGGAATCATCCATCAGAAAGTGGATGAGCTGGGAATGACAGACTGCTTTATCGGCGGTCACCCTATGGCCGGTTCTGAGAAAACCGGTTTTGACCATTCCAACGAGCGCATTCTGGAAAATGCATACTATATTCTTACCCCTGGCGGGGAAGTGGGACTGGAATATATTTCAGATTTTACAGAGCTGATCAGTTCTCTTGGTGCTATCCCTATGGTGCTTACAGCTGAAGAACATGATTTTATTACAGCAGGTGTAAGCCATCTGCCCCATATTATTGCTTCCGCCCTTGTAAATCTGGTAAAAACTCTGGACAACGATGCCGAATACATGAAGACCATCGCAGCAGGCGGTTTCCGCGATATTACAAGGATTGCCTCTTCTTCTCCTGTTATGTGGCAGCAGATCTGCATGGAAAACCATGAGAACATTTCCAATGTTCTGGACGACTACATCCGCATGCTGATCCAGATCCGCTGTTCTGTAGACAACTGTGCTACAGATGGTAAGGAGGCAGATGCTATTTATCAGATGTTTGCAAGCTCCAGGGATTACCGTGATTCCATTGATGTTGTGGATAATGGTCCTATCCGCAAGGCTTATGTGCTTTATCTGGATATTGCAGATGAAGCCGGCGGAATCGCTACCATTGCCACCATCCTTGCCATGGATAAGATCAGCATTAAGAACATCGGAATTATCCACAACCGTGAATTTGAGCAGGGTGTTCTGAAAATCGAATTTTATGAAGAAGACGCTATGGAAAAGGCCATTGCACTTTTGAAAAAGCGCAATTATATTGTTTATGAGCGATAACCAGCGCACCGGCAGTTGTTTATTGGATACATCACAATTAATTTTTCATACAAACTCTGTATCAATACAGCAAATACGAAGTAACCGCCATATTGACTCGTCTAATTCTTTATAAGTAATATAGCCGATACCCGTTTTTACTGTATGAAACTTTATATTTAAGGAACGATTATTATGGAAATAAAAAAACTTACAAATCTCCACGGAGAACTTACAGTCCCAGGCGACAAATCCATCTCCCACCGTGCCGTCATGTTCGGTTCCCTTGCCAAAGGAACCACAAAGATCACCCATTTTCTGGAAGGAGCTGACTGCCTTTCCACCATCTCCTGTTTCCGCAAAATGGGCATTGATATTGAGAATAACAGCGGAGAAATCCTGGTTCATGGAAAAGGACTCCACGGATTATCTGCCCCTGTTGATATTCTGGATGTTGGAAACAGTGGCACAACTACCCGCCTGATTTCCGGTATTCTTGCAGGACAAAATTTTGTATCGGAGCTCACCGGCGACAACTCTATCCAGAGCCGTCCCATGAAACGGATCATGACGCCTCTCCTTTCCATGGGCGCTGATATTGCAAGCATAAAGGGAAATAACTGTGTTCCCCTTCGGATCACAGGTCATCCTCTGAAGGCCATTCACTATGATTCCCCAGTTGCTTCTGCTCAGGTAAAATCCTGTGTACTTCTGGCAGGAATGTATTCTGACGGAATTACCAGCGTCACCGAACCGGTTCTTTCCAGGAACCATACAGAAATCATGTTAAACTATTTTGGAGCTCGGGTAACTTCTGAGGGAACTACCGCTTCCATTGCTCCGGAACCATCTCTTTTTGCCAGAGAAATTACAGTACCTGGGGATATTTCTTCTGCTGCTTATTTCATCGCTGCAGGACTTCTGGTGCCAGGCAGTGAGATTCTTCTGAAGAATGTGGGAATCAATCCCACAAGAGACGGACTGCTCCGTGTGTGCAAGGATATGGGAGCTGACATTACGCTCTTAAATGTAAATATGGAAGGAGAGCCTACCGCTGATCTTCTTGTTCGCACCAGTTCTCTTCACGGTACAACAGTGGGCGGGGAAATCATTCCGACTCTTATTGACGAGATTCCGATGATTGCAGTTATGGCTGCTTTCGCCGAGGGAACTACTGTGATCAAGGATGCAAAAGAACTTAAAGTAAAAGAATCAGACCGAATTCTGGTTATGGCAGAGAACCTTTCCCGCATGGGTGCGGACATTACACCTACAGAGGACGGAATGATCATACATGGAGGCAAGCCGCTTCACGGCGCAGAGATTGATTCTTATCTGGACCACAGAGTGGCTATGTCTTTCGCTGTTGCAGGACTGCTCTGTGATGGACCGCTCTCTATTAAGGGTGGAGATTGTGTGAAGATTTCTTATCCGGAATTTTATGAGGATCTGTATCGGTTAGGAGAATAATCTGAACCGCAGGAACTTAAATGAGAACATTTTTCGTTACTGTGAACGGAGTGAGCAATAACCATTTTTCCATTTAGGTTCCTGTTTTTTTGCCTTTTTAGATGTGCATTCTTATTATTTTATGTTAAATAATAGTCAATGTTAGTTTAGTGTAACTGTCATATTTTGCCATATTATATGCTTGTATTTTCTTTTAAAATATACATATTGCACATTTTACCATGTATTAATTTCTATGCAATTTTAAAATTCGTTTTAATCTCATTTCTATATTGATATTCTTTTAACGATTTCGACGAAGTTAAAAAACTTTCCGTTTTCCTCTTTTTTTCTTCAAAAAAATAACGTATAATCCCACTGTAAGTTGAGGAACACTAAAACAAACAAAGCGAAGGTGAACAGCCCAGACAAAAGAGCGGCTGCCACAAGAAAGGAGCCAGAAATAATGAAAATTTTATTTTACGGAACCAAAAATTATGACGAGCAGTTTTTTGAAAAACTTTTACCTGAATTTCCAGATATTAAGATTAAATTTATTGAAGCAAATATCCATGAGGAGACCGCTTCTCTTGCAAAAGGTTATGAAGCAATCTGTGCTTTTGTAAATGCAGACCTTGGCGCTCCTGTTATTGAAGAATTACATCAGCAGGGTGTAAAACTGATCCTTATGCGCTGCGCTGGTTACAATAACGTGGATCTTAAGACAGCCCACAAATATGGCATGAAAGTTCTGCGTGTACCAGGTTACTCTCCCGAGGCTGTTGCAGAGCACGCAATGGCGCTGGCGCTTACAGCTAACCGTCACACTCACAAGGCTTACATCAAATGCCGTGAGAACAACTTTACTTTAAGCGGTCTTATGGGCGTGAACCTTTACAAGAAAACAGCCGGTATTATCGGTACTGGTAAGATTGGTCAGGCTATGGCAAGAATCTGCAAGGGATTTGGAATGCGGGTCATTGCTTATGATCTTTTCCCCAACAAGAATCTTGACTTCCTGGAATACGTTTCTCTTGATGAGTTGCTGGCTACCAGTGATCTGATCAGCCTGCACTGCCCGCTTACTGACGAAACCAAACATATTATCAACGAAAAGACAATTGCCCAGATGAAGGACGGAGTTATCCTTGTAAACACTTCCCGTGGCGGTCTTATCAAGACGGAGGATCTGATTTCCGGTATCCGTGACCACAAGTTCTTCGCAGTTGGTCTGGATGTTTATGAGGAGGAATCTGATTACGTATTCGAGGATCTGTCTGAGAGCATCATGCAGACTTCCTTGATCCAGAGGCTTCTCTCCTTCCCGAACGTAACCATGACCTCCCATCAGGGATTCTTTACAGAAGAAGCGCTCACTAACATTGCAGAGACAACTATGGAGAATGCGCAGGCTTATATCAATGGAGATGAGCTGAAGAACGAGGTTCTCTCATAATTCATAAATCACTATAGAAAATACGGTGTTTCAATGCATAGGTATTGAAACACCGTTTTGCTATTTAGTGTGTTGGTCATTATTCCGGACGCGATTTCACAATGTATATTCACCGCCGCGCGTCGCAACGTTCC
>OGDN01000050.1_pt1 | contig 197556 bp, 170 predicted proteins | sample 1570271 | NCBI WGS metagenome assembly OGDN01 (sample SAMEA4384481, study PRJEB24528) | human gut metagenome | reverse complement strand
CTGCGGTTTCTACCCTCTTAACTCCCGTTTCCCTTTATTTCTTAGTCTGGCGCAGGCCAGAGATCGGCGATCGCTTCGAAATAGGGGGAACGGCAGAGGATTTTTTCTATCGTAGGGGAGCACAGTGTGCTCCCATTTCTTTACCTCTACGCAGTGCCGGATACTTTGCTGCTGTACAGGCGGTTTCATTCTCACTCCTATCTTGCAGAAACGGAAGATTTCTCCTATAATGAGATTTGAAAGGGGTCTGCCCATGAAGAACAAACGAATGCGCTATATCTCGATAACGGCGGCTATCCTGCTGGTTTTTGTGCTGCTGATGCTGCTGTTTTCCAACCGATCGGGCGATTTCAGCACAATGGAAGCGCAGAACGGCGTACTGGATGCAACATCAGCGGACTTTTCGTCGGCGGTATATGAGATAGACGGTGAATGGGCGTTCTATCCTGAGGTACTCGGCAGCGGCGCAGAGCTGAACACTGCCCAACCGGGAGAACGCAATGAATCCATTCCATACGGCTCATACCGGCTGAAAATACACGCGCAGCCGAAACAATACCTGACACTCGGCGGCTACTCATTCGATTACAGCACGCGCGTGCTGGTAAACGGCAGTAAAGTGCTCGAAATCGGCAAGGTGGGGACATCTGCGGCGGAGTCTGAGCCGCGCATCGACTACATGCTCATACCGATTTACACCGGCGAGGATGGCACGGTCGAGGTGGTCTGCCAGTACGCGAATTTCGTGCACCGCGAAGGCGGCGGTCTGACGCAGATGCACCTGTCCACCGCGGAGAACATCGACCGCATGCGCCGAAGCCGGAATTTGTATTCCCTGGTGCTTGGCGGTTCGCTGTGCCTGTTCGGCATGTATTTTCTGCTGTTTGCGGTATTTCAGGGCGAGATCAAGTATGTTTTCCTCGCGGTCATCTGTGTGCTGCTCGGTCTGCGCGACCAGAATTTCTATGTGCTGCATCTGCTGCCTGCAAACTACAACTGGGCAGTCGCATATCGGTTTCTGGTGCTGATGATTACGCTGCAGCCGTGTTTTCTGCTGCTTTTGCTGCAAAGCCTGTACGAAAAACTGGCGAAGCCAATCGTTGTGCGGTGCTATACGGCGCTGTATGCCGTGCTGGCGGCGGCGCATTTTATCCTGCCGACGCAGGATATCGCACCGCTGAGTAAAATCGGGTACTATCTCTCGATGCCGTTTTTCCTGTATCTGGTTGCACAGCTGATTCGGCGGTTCTGGCGTATCCGGCGGTTTGAACGGGACGATGTGCTTGTTCTGCTCGGCTATCTGCTGCTGTTCGGCTCGAACGTGTACGAGGCGGTATTTGGCCGCATCGTGACGACCATCACGCGCCACGGAGCAGCGCCGCCGTATCTGCTAGTGTTCGTGTTCCTGATTGCGGGAGCCATCAGCCTGAAGATCAACCGCCGGGAACAGGAGCTGTCCGAGAGCCGCCGTCAGCGCGAGGTGCTGACCCAGCTCAACCGGCTGAAAAGCGAATTTCTGCACCAGATGGCGCACGAACTGAAAACGCCGCTCACGGTTATGAGCGGCTACGCGCAGCTGACCGACTGGCAGCTTGGCACCGGAGCGGTCGGCGCGAGCGCGCATGAACACATGCAGACCATTTCGTCCGAAGCGCAGCGGCTTTCTGCGCTCGTATCGCGGCTGATCGATCTCGCCAACGGCGGTTCACCCGATATTGAGATGGGCGTCATTGACGCGGCGCAGCTGCTGTCCGGTGCGGCGGATGTATGCCGTCCCATGCTGGAAAAAAAGCACAACCGGTTGGAAAGCGACAGCGGAGACGGTATTGTGCTCTGGGGCAATCCGGAAATGCTGCTGCAGGTGCTCATCAACCTGACGGTCAATGCCAATCGCCACACAGAGAACGGCGTGATCGCCTACCGCATTACGGACGAGGGCGAGCGGGTGTGCCTGCGCGTGAGCGACACCGGCAGCGGCATTGCGCCCGACCTGCTGCCGCATATTTTTGAGAAGGGCTGCAGCGGCGATGGCGGCAGCGGTATCGGTCTGACGATCTGCGCGGACGCGATGAAGATTCACCACGGCTCGCTCGAGGTGGAGCATACCGATGCAGACGGCACGGTGTTCCGGCTCGAACTGCCGAAAAAGCCGCTCAAAACACAAGGAGAGAACGATTGTGGAAGATAAACTGATTTTGCTGGTCGAGGACAATCCGCACATCATGGCGATCAACGACGCGGCATTGCACATGCGCGGTTACCGCACCCTGCAGGCAGAAACCGCGCACAAGTGCCGGGAGCTGCTGTGCTTTCACGCGGTGGACTTGATCGTGCTGGATATTCTTCTGCCGGACGGCGACGGCGTGGCGCTGTGCCGCGAGATCAAGCAGGAATATGACGTGCCGATCCTGTTCCTGACCGCTATGGGCGAAAACGAGGATATCGTCAAGGGACTGACCGCAGGCGGAGACGATTATCTGACAAAGCCGTATGATCTGGAGGTGTTCATGGCCCGCGTGGAAGCGCGTCTGCGTGCGGCGCACCCGAAGGAACGCGCAGTACGGCTTGGCCCGCTGCGGATGAATCTGCTGAGCGGACGCGCGTACATCGGAGAGACCGACCTGAACCTGACGCAGAAGGAGTTTGCGGCGCTGCTGTATCTGGCGCGGCACCCGAACCGCAGCGTCAGCGCGCAGGAGCTGTACGAGGCGGTCTGGCAGCAGCCGATGGGAGACGACCCGCATGCCGTGCGCATGACGATCTCGCGGCTTAAGCAGAAGCTCGGCGGAGAGGATGCGAGGGTCACGGTCAATTCGTACCGCAGCAGCGGCTATCGGCTCGAGGAGCAATAATTGAACAGCGGACGGCGAAGGTAACAAATTTGATACCTTCGCCGTCCGCCGCCTTTTTGCCCTTATACTGAAAGTACGGTGAAATACCTGTATCCTCGGACGGTGCTCCGCAGTAAAGCAAGGGGAAAGCCGTGGAAACCGTTTATTTCATAAGGCAAGGAGGAAGAAAAATGAAAAAACGAATTTGCAGTTTGCTGCTGATATGCAGTATGCTGGCAGGTCTGCTGCCGCAGATCGTGCTGCCGCAGGCGGCGGCAGCGGATACTGCAGCAGCAAAAGATGGCTTTGGTCTGCCCACGGAAGAAAAAACGGGCATAAAAGACACAGCCACACTTCGTAATAACCCGTACGGCACGCTGGGATGGGTTCCGCTGTTCCAGAACCACGAGCTGGTCGTAGCCGGCGTGGACTCGGATGAGTTCCAGACGACATACGAGGGCGCAGTCAAAGGAAAGGGCAAGCAGATGTCTACGTTTCGGTGGAGCAATTCGACCGATGTCGGCAATGCCGAGCGTATTGCGACTGTGGCGTTTGATCCGAACGGCACCGGCAAGGATGAATACATTGCGAATCTGGTATTTGATAAAAGTTCGGCACGGCTTCACCTGTATGTGACGAACAAGGATCGCAGAGTATCGAAGGTTGTCCAGATTGGTGATGGAAACGACAGTGAATACATCAAGAAACTGAAATTCTACCAGACCCGCGCTATGCTGTGTCTGACCGCGGGCGACTTTGACGGCGACGGCAAGGACACCCTGATGGTCTACACGCCGGGCAACAACGAGGATACGGCTACTGTAGACAGCATTAAGGAGTATACGTTCAGCGGCGACACACTGACTGACAAGGGTCGAGTAATCAACCTCGGTGACGTCATTGACGGCGGCCGAAACGCGCTGAAAGCCATGCTGTACCACGACGGTAACGGCGATAACGAGCTGCGTGCGCATCTGAGCGTTGATATGGAAGTCGGCGACGTGGATATGGACGGTATCGACGAGCTGGCAATGACAGTCAATGTCAACGATCTGAAAAAGAGCGAATACGAGCTGGATGGTAAAACATATACCAACTTTGAAAAGTCTTATCTGACGGTCTACGACTATAACAACAGCAATAAATGGTCGCAGATGACGAAGCAAACACTGCTGAACAGCAATGGCGATGCAAAAGGCCGTGCCCGTTTTGCAGGCGTAACCATCGGTTATGTCAGCGATAAGCCGATCGGCAGTATGCCGCCGGAAGTCGTTGCGGTTGGCTACTACGATCAGAATGATAATTATCGGGACTGCGACTTTGACAGGAGCAAGCTGCTGGCATACAGCTATCAGTACAGCACGAAGGATAATTCGTGGACAGAGAAATGCAAGGCAACCGAAGTTGTCACCAACGGCTTTACCAATACCGGCACCAAGGGTGACGATGTGCAGAATCCGATCGCGGTAGCGGCTGTTGCAGCGGACGGCGTGAACACCCAGGAATATCTGTTCATTTCCGGAAGTATGTATAAAGTCGGCACGGTGAACGGCAGTCAGCAGCTGTCTATCCTGGACGGCTCGGATAAGGGTCATGACCGCTGGCTGGGCGGCCGGCTCATCAACAACAGCGGTATTCTGGACTATGCTGTCGGCAATTTTAACGGCAACAAGCAGGGCATGGAACAGGTATACTACGTTGAGTACCGCAAGCAGGAGACCTTCGACAAGCAGTTTTTGAAGATTGGTCAGCTTTACAAAGACTCGGCTGGCAGCACATTCAGCCGCTGGGAGGATGATTGGACATACTATGACAAGGGCAACTGCAATCTGGCTGTTGCAGCGGCGGATGTGAACAACGATGCCATGCTTGCGAAGATCAAAAGCGTCAGCACCGGCTACACCGACCCGAAGGTAATGGCGATTCTGGAAGCGTCGCCGCATTTTGCGGAGGTGAATGACGGCGATATCGGAAACTCGCAGACCGGAATCGGATACAGTAAGGATCATAGTGAAACAGTAACGGCATCCGGTTCGTTTGGTTTTGATATCATGGCGGGCTTTGAATATGTTGCACCGCTGATTGAGACCGGCGGCGGTGTTGAATTTAATACCAGTCATACCTTTACTGTTGGTGCAACAAAATCTACAAGCAAGGAAATAACGGTCGAGTATTCTAATGATACGAACGACAATATGGTGCTCATGTATGCAACACCGATGACATATTACGAGTATCAGGTGAAGTATCCGGATGACACAAAGAAGGGCAATTCGCCGAAGCTGACCAGTTCTATGACGCTGGCGGTTCCGGGTAATCCTTCGATGAACATGGTTTCGGTAGATACTTATAATAAGGCTGCTTCGGCGTACGAGGGTATGCAGCAGATTGGCAGCAACCTGCATCTGGGCACATCCGGTCAGCCGAATACGTATCGTTCCAGTCTGCCGAGCGGTTCACATTCGGAGCAGTCCGGTAAAGTTGGTCATTACAAAGATTCGGGTACACAGCTGCAGAGTTTTACGGCTGCAACCAGCAGCGGCGTAAACTTTGAGTACACCTATGAGGGTTCGGTGCAGATGTATGGTGTAGTTGGCGGCTTCAAGGCTGGCGGCGGCTATCACTGGGGAGCAAGCGCCGGAACCGAAAAGGTAAACACTGAGACGATTACCAAGCTGGGCGCTGTTACCGGCGGCGGCGATTCGCGCTATAACTTTGACTGGAGCTTCGGCACATGGACGGTACCGTTCAACGGCGATGAAGTACCGGTATTGGGCTATGTTGTCAGCAATGTGACGGCACCGCCGTCTCCGGCGCAGGATCTGTCGCTGAGCGAGCAGACCACCAACAGCATGGTGCTGTCGTGGGAATCCGGCGACCGTCCGGCAGAGTATTACAAGATTTACCGCTATCTTGAAGATAATAAGGAAGAACCGTTCGTATTGATTGATACTGTGGATGCGGCTGAATCTTCGAGTGGTCAGTATGAGTACACGCTGAAGGATCTTGCACCTAATACGAAGTATCAGTATGCGATTACCTCGGGATATTACACCAGTCAGGAAGAATCGGTTGAAAGCGAGATTATTGCCGGTACAACTCTGGCAAATGATAAGAGCCGGCCGGACATCAACGGACCGGATAACGCAATCGTTCAGATGAACGGCTCGGCGACCTTCGAGGTACTGGCTTCTGTACCTGCTGAGTACAGCAGCACGAGATACCAGTGGCAGCAGCGTCTGCCGGGCAAAAAGTGGGGCAATATTGCAGGGGCAACTAGGGACAGCTATACTGTAAAGTCGGTATCGAGTGACCTGAACGGTGCGATGTACCGCTGCGTGGTAACATGTTATGACGGTGCAAGAACGCCGATTTCGTTCTACAGTGATGCGGCAACGCTGACGGTTGGTACACCGCAGGCAACCGCCGGTTTGACGGTATCCGGTACGGTACCCGATAGCTTGAAGGGCAGCGGCACTCAGGATACCCCGTATATCGGTCAGAGTAATTTCAACACGGTTAAAACCACGACAGAATCCGTAAAGACAACCGTTCCGTGCACCGTAGAAGCCGGCGGCATGACGCTGAATGTTTACGAGGTAAAAGATCAAGCGGGTACGGTGCAGGGATATGTCGGCATCGGTGAAAAGAAGGAAGACGGTTCGATATCGACCGTATACTACGCCGTAACAAAGAATGGCGAGACGTATACCGCAGGTGCGGAACTCACCATGAATACCACCTATCAGTGGAAGAACGGTGAGACGGCAGTAACGGTGCCGAGCACAATTACGCCGGAAACCGTGGTGATAGACCAAGACGCAAAAAAAGCAAAAGCGTTTACGCTGGACAATACAACGAAGGCACCGACAGCCGCGGAATACGACGAAAGCAAGTACCGGAACGGCGAGCAGTACCTGATTCACGGTGAGGATAAGGTGACGGAGAACGGAGTTGAAGTTCCGCGCTATATCCTCAGCAAGATGGCTAAGACGACCAAGGATGAAAACAGTAGTGCCGCAGAGGACACCTATACCGTCAAGTATTATCAGCTGCTGAAGAAGGCAGAGAACAGCTATGAACTGACCGAGCTGACCTGCACACAGCAGACGAAGCTGGGCGCTTATACGGATCCTTCGTTCACACTGGTAACAAAGGAAATTACGGTTAACAATGACGTTACAACCTCTACGCCGGGTTCCGGTACGGCACTGACCCTGACAACGAAAACGGCGGAAAAGAACGGCTCTCCACTCGGTAATGTGGAGTACACGCTGACGATTACGAACACGTCGGACGGCACGGTCAGCACGATTGTCGGCAGAACGAACAGCAGCGGCACGGACAGCAAAACGTGGACTGCACCGACAGCCGGTCTGTATGCCATCACGACCACCGCGACCGGCGGCTTGACAAGTGAGACGGTATATTATCTGGCAGGCGTGCAGAGCGTAAAGGACGGCGATACCAGCACAACGGAGACCGTTTACACGCTTAAAAGCACTGTTGGCAACGAAAACAAGATTACGAGCGTATACGGTACGCCGATTGATCTGACCGTGCAGCAGCAGACTGTAACGAAAAACGGAAACGATGTTACCGCAGGCAGCAAAACAGAGGTTCCGGGAAATATCACCTACACATGGCGTCAGTCCGGTCAGAGTGAGAGTCCGGAAACGGCTATCACCGGCAGCACTTTCCGACCGGAGAAGGCGGGAACCTATATCATTACGGCATATCAGGATGATAGCGATACTTCCAAGCGCACCAAGCTGGCGTCCACGACCATTACGGTAAAGCGCAAGCCGCTGGAGCTGTATGTTACCTGGCCGGGAGATAATAAAGATCATAATTCGACCGAAGCGCCGGACAGCAAGAGCGAATTGAAGGTCAGGTCGGCGGATGCCCTGCCGTCGGGTGACGATCTGCCGTCGGCAATTACAGCCGTATGTGCGCTGTATGATGACAATGGCAACCGAAAGAACGTCAGCGGCCGCTTTGAGGTAACGATTGCGGTCAACGGTGAGGACAAGGCTGTGAAGTCGCTGCTCGAGAAGTACGAGCTGAATCTGACCAAGCGCATGCTGGTTGTCAAGCAGGACACCCTGAGCGTAACCTATCACGCCGGTGAAGGCGGCTCACTCAGTGCAAGCTACAAAAGCGGCGACCTCGACCAGAAGTTTGAAAGCGGGAAGAACATCGCTAAGAACACCAAGCTGATGTTTGATGCCAAGAGCAACGACGGTTTCCTTGTAAAGGAATGGAAGGTCAACGGTCAGTCCATTACCGGTAATACAAAGTACAAGGTGACGGAGATTCTGTCGAACGGCAAAAAGGTCGGCGAACGACTGACGGTAGCGGCGCTGACGGAAAAGCTGGACGTAGAAGTAGCCTTCAGCAGTGATTCGCACACGATTATCTTCAGCAGCGGCGAAGGCGGTGAGCTGACCGCAGCACTGAAGGACGGCGGTGCAGTCACGACCGGACAGAAGATTGCGGAAGGCGCAAATGTGACGTTCACGGCTGCGCCGATCACCGGTATGTCGGTAGCACGCTGGATGGTGGACGACAAGCCGTATTACTGGCCGGGTACGACCGATCTGTACCGTGAGAAAACGCTGACGCTGGAGAACATCGAAAAGGATCACACGGTCAGCGTATCGTTCAGCAACGCCAAGACCCATAAGGTGACCTTCACCTACGTGAACGAATCCGGTACGGCGATCGGTGAGCAGCAGACCTCTGCAAAGCTGGCGGACGGAACGGAGGCAGACCTTAATGCCATTCCGGACGGCGCGGCAGTGACCTTTGCGCTGGAAAATCTGAACGATAACTACACGGTCAAGGAGTGGCAGGTAGACGGCAAGGCGGCAGTCGGTTCGGGTGCAAAAACCAGCTTTACGCTGCGCAATATCACGCAGGATCACACGGTCAAGATCGTGATCAGTGCAGCACAGGCGGCAAAGATCACCTTCAAGGCAGTGGACGCAGACGGAAAGGAAATCACGGACACGAATATCGCGTCTGTCACCGCGAAAATCAGCAGCACGACGATCAGCAGCGGCGATACGATTCCGGCGTACACCGAAGTGACCTTCACAGCTGCGGTAGGTGAGGACTACTACGTTTCCGGCTGGAAGAACGCAGCGCAGGACGCACAGGACGCCAACAAGGCGGTTCTGACCGGCTGGAACACCGATACGGTAGTTGAAGTAACGGTGCTGGAGAAGCCGCAGGTGACGGTGGCTGCGCCGGTCAACGGCACAGTCAAAGTTGCTGGCACACGCGGCATCCAGAATGTAACATTGATTGGTGCGGCAGGTGAAAACGGCCATGTGAATATGAACAGCACGGCAGCAATTACAGCAACACCGCGTGATGGCTGCTTCGTCAAGAGCATTATCGTTACAACTGACGGTGCAGCGCAGACGTTCGATTATGACAGTGCAGAGAAGTATCAGCCGGGTGAGGTAACGAAGGATGATATCCAGATTACGAAGGATACCTTGGTTCAGGTAATCTTTGCAGAGAAGCCGACGGTAACCTTTGGCGGTGACACTCACATCAATGTAACGGCACAGCAAGACAGCAAGATGCTGAACACCGGCGATTATGTCGAGAAGTACAGCGGCGATATCGTATTTACGGCAACACCGGATGATGGCTACGAGACTGACAACTGGAACGTTACCGGTTGGACGAATGTCAACGGAGCAGAAAATGATAACACCACTTATACCCGGAGTGGCTCTATCGAAAGCAATGTAGACGTTCATGCAACGTCTAAGGCGCTCCCGCAGTACGACTTCACCCTGTCCGTTGATTCGCTCGGTGACGAGGGAGACGGCGGCACGGTTTCCGCAGAAATCACCCGCAAGGGCATGAGCGCATACGAGCAGAAGAACCTCGATGCAGGCAGGCACCGCTTCTACCGCGACTCGGATATCACGATCACGGCGGTGCCGAGCGCAGGCTACCGCGTACAGGACTGGACCATCAACGGTAAGACCATGGCGGATACCGCAACGCGCAAGACACTGAGCAAACCGCAGGATGAAACGACGGTTCAGGTCCGCTTTGTCAAGCTGGTGACCGGCATCACCTTCGGTCCGACAGACGAAACGAGCGAAGGCGGCTATATCAGCGCGGCAGAGGCGAATGAAACGTCTATCCTCGGTGATGCGGCTATCGGTGTGAATATTGCGGCAGGTGTGCCGATCAAGTTCACGGCAGAGGTAAAGCCTGGTTACGAAATCGAAGGCTGGTATGTCAACAACGTGTGCGATGATGACGCAGGCACGGATACGACCTACACCTATCCGAACACGACCAGTGCAAACTCGATTTACATTGCACCGAAGTTCCAACAGGTCGAGTACAACATCACTACCGGCGATAACGTCACCGTAAACGGCGGCAAAACGACCGCGCGCGGCGGTGAGTCGCTCACCTTTACGGCAGTACCGCCGGCAGGTCAGGATGTGACCGGCTGGACGGTAAACGGCGAAAGCGTTTCCGGCAGCGGCAACACGCTTGTCTGGACGGTCGCAAACGGCTATCTCACTGAGCCGAATGTAACGTCCTATCACGTGGCGGCGCAGTTCAGCGCAGGCGCGTACAGCGTAACGTACACCCAGCCGGCAAACGGCACGCTGACAGCGTCCGTAGAGAGCGGCAAACAGGTTTCCGGCGGCACGCAGGTTACCTTCAACGCACAGCCGGACGAAGGCTATGAGGTTGACACTTGGATGGTGAACGGTGCGTCCGTTCATACCGTCGGCAATCGTTATACGCTGAACGTAACCGGAAACAGCGAAGTTGCAGTAACCTTCAAGCAGATGATGAAGGTCACTGCGGCAGTAGACGGCAGACCGGGCAGCATTGCCATCACCGCAAACGGCAAGACGGTTTCGGACGGCTGGGTATCCTCTGGCACGGACGTGACTTTCACCGTAACGCCCGAGAACAAGGACGATATGGTGCAGCAGTGGACGGTAAACGGCACAAAGGTTTCCGAAATGACCGACACCGCAGACGCACCGCTGACTTGGACCGTCTCGAACGTAACGGCGAACACCAATGTAACGGCAACGCTCATCGAGCGCCCGACATACACCATTACGGTAACAAGTGAGGGCAGCGGTACGGCGTCGGCAGAACCGGCAAGCGTCAAGCGCGGCGGCAGCACGACTATTACGGCAGTGCCGAGCAGCAATAGCTACTATCTCAAGGAATGGTCGGTTAACGGCGGTGCTGCACAGGCTACATCCGGCAATACGCTGGCACTGACGGAAATTCGCAGAGATACCACAGTCAAGGCCGTATTTGATGGCGCGATCAACTACGATGTAACCCTGGATGTTCAGGGTGCAGATACCGGCACAACGGTTGCTGCAGCGGCAAACGGCAAGGCCATTACGCCGCAGAAGAACAGTCCGGCAAGTGTTACCCGCGGCAGCAAGGTCATATTCACGGCAACGCCTGCCGTAGAAAACGGTCAAAACAAGCAGATGGTCGCACAGTGGACGGTAAACGGCAATGTTCAGGATAACATCACCAATGTGCTGACCATTCCGAGCCTGACCGGCAAGACCGATGTGGCTGTCAAGTTCGTTCCCTACGAAGGTTTCGTTATCCCGACCGGCGGCATTGGCTGGAAGGTCTCCGATGTGAAGCGCGTACCGAATGATACGCAGCCGACAAGCGAAATCCGCAAGAACGGCGATCTGACATTCACAGTCGGTCTGGCAGGCGACTACACGGTAATCAGCAAGCTGGTCATCAACGGCTACGACTGCATCAACGGCAAACTTGTCGAAAATGCAACGCTGCACGGCTGTAACGCAGTGGAAGCCAAGAAGAACGCAAACGGCAGTTACACCGTCACGATCAAGAACGTAACGGCAGTGCCGGATATGAGCGTAGAAGCGCATCAGGTAATCATCGGCAGTCTGACCGTTCCGGAGAAATTCAAAAATATTCCGGAACTGGATACGGTCGAAAAGATTCAGGCAAAGCTGACAGCGGAACTGACTGGCAGGAAGGATGGCGTGGCGTTCTACGACATCGCGCTTAAATACTATGACAGCGGCAAGTGGATTCCGGTAAACGAAAACAACTTCCCGGCGGACGGTGTAGACGTTGTTCTGCCGTATCCGAACGGTACGGACAGCAAGGATACCTTCCAGATCGTCCATATGCTGACCAAGACCGGCTCCGAGGGCAAGATCGAGAATGTTCCCCATACCAAGGAGATCGATGGTCTGCGGTTCCATGTAACCAGCCTGTCTCCGTTCGGCGTAAGCTGGACGAAGTATACCGCGCCGACTTCGGGCGGCGGCGGCGGTGGCGGCGGCGGAGCCGTTGCCCCGACCACCTACGATGTTGTGATCCCGTCCGCACTGGCAAATATCGTCAAGGCGGATAAGACCAAGGCGGCCGCAGGCGACACCGTAACGCTGACTGCTGCCGGAGAAGGTACGCTGACTGTTACGGACGCAAACGGCAAGACGGTTGCCCTGACCGACCTCGGCAGCGGCAAATACACCTTTAAGATGCCGTCGGCTAAGGTCAGCGTGGGTTTCAAGACCACCGCAGATCAGCCGTGTGATGGCGGCAAGGATTGTCCGTCCGCACCGTTTACGGATGTAGATACTGCAAAGTGGTATCATCTGTCCGTTGATTATGTGCTCACGCACAAAATGATGAACGGTGTATCGAGCCGTGCATTTGCACCGAATGCCAACCTGACGCGCGGTATGCTCGTGCAGATCCTGTATAACCTGGAAGGCAAGCCGAAGGGCACAGCAGCGAACTTCTCGGATGTGCAGGCTGACGCATGGTATGCCGAAGCAGTCGGCTGGGCAGCGTCCAATAAGGTCGTTACCGGCTATGCAGACGGTACCTTCCGACCGAATGCAGCCGTCACCCGCGAGCAGGCGGCAGCGATCCTGTATCGCTACGCCCAGAGCAAGGGTATCGATGTAAGCGTGGGTGAGAATACCAATATTCTCAGCTATGTGGATGTTCAGCAGGCCAGTGAGTACGCGATTCCGGCTCTGCAGTGGGCAGTCGGCGCAGGCGTGCTGAACGGTAAGAATGGCGGCCGTCTGGCACCGACCGGCACCGCCACCCGTGCCGAGATCGCAGCGATCATGCAGCGCTGGTGCGAAAACATCATCAAGTAACGGCAGACAAAACAGCAAGACAGAGAAAAGGGCTGACCCGACGGGTCAGCCCTTTATGTTGGTGCATTTTAGGAATAATTAGTAGTTAGGAATGAGGAATTGGCGCAGTGGGAGGGAATGACGCGCCGTACTGGAAAACGAGTTGCGCGGCACGGTCATGCCGCGCCTGCGGAGAGCAAACCGTCTGTGTAGCAGTACGGTATCCGACGCTGCGTATAGGTAAAGAAATGGGCGGACACATAGGTCCGCTCCTACGGAAATGTAACCCGACTGCCGCGTCCTTGTGCTTACGCAGTCTACCATCTGCACCCAAGCCCTCTACAAAGGAAAGGTAGGAGTTCAAAGAGGAAGGGAAACCTTGGTGTCCCTTCCTCTTTGCTCTCTGCGGCGAGTGCCGCTATTTACTCCTCCAGCATCGCTGCGCCCACCAGACCTGCGTCATTGCCGAGCGACGCACAGACGATCTCGGTATTTCGGTCCTCACCGCGGAAGGTCTGCGGGAAGGTGAGCCGCCGCAGCGGCTCGAGCAGCTTTTCGCCGTAGCCCGCCAGTCCGCCGCCGAGCACGATGCTCTCCGGCTGAAACAGGTTGACAAAGCTCGCCAGACCGTTCGACAGATTGCCGCAGTATTCGTCAAACAGCTCCTGCGCGAGCGCATCTCCTGCGTCCACCGCGTCGCAGATCTGCTTGGCGTTCAGCTGCCCCTTGTGTACGGCAAGCACGCTCTTTCGTCCGTCCTCGAGCGCACGCTCGGCAAACCGCACGAGCGAAGCCGCTGAGCAGTACGCCTCCAGACAGCCGCGCCGTCCGCAGTTGCACGGCTCGCCGTCCTTCTTGATGACCATGTGCCCGATCTCACCGGCAATGCCGTTGCAGCCGGTGTACAGCTGGCCGTTAATGATGATGCCGCCGCCAACGCCGGTGCCGAGCGTTACCATCAGCATGTTGCGCGTGCCCTTGGCCGCACCGGCAGTCGCTTCGCCGAGCGCGGCGCAGTTCGCGTCGTTATCCAGATGCACCGGACAGCCGAACTCAGGCAAAAACGCATCCGCAAAGCTGACGTTATTCAGACCCAGATTGGTGCCGAACCGCAGGGTGCAGGTCGCCTTGTCAAACGAGCCGGGCACACCGATGCCGATTGTCGTTACGTCCTCTACCGCGCAGCCATGCGCCCTGCACAGCGAGAGCGCCAGCGCTTTCATATCCGCTTTCAGGCCGGCTGCGTTGCCGGTCTGGGTCGGAAGGCTGTCCCTCAGCAGCAGCGTGCCATCCTCTGCGCAGAGCGCCGCCTTAACGGTCGTGCCGCCCAGATCAATACCGATTCTCATCGCAAATCCTCCTTATTCGTCGAACAGATACAGGCCGCGGCCCTTGAAATAGGTATCCAGTCGCTCCACACTGCTGTTGATGATCAGCTCCTCCGGGAAACCGATCTCCTCGAGCATCTCCAGTGCGCCTTCCACATGACCGACGCGGTAGCAGATATGGCTGTCGCTGTCCACCGAGATGGGCACCTCGTACTTCATGCACAGGCGGGCGATGTCCATGCAGTTGTCATGGCTGCCCTTACGGATGGACAGAGACGCGTTGTTGATCTCGACAATCTTGCCGTGGTCGTTGCAGCGGCTGATGATGTACTCGTGATCGAACGGGAAGTTGGAGTTGCCGAGGTGGCCGAATGCGTTGACATACGGGTTGTACAGGATGGCCTCGAGCGCCGCCGTGTGCACACTGCTGTCCACCGGCGGGAACATGCACTCGTGGAAGGAGGCAAGCGCAAACTCAATGGGCTTGAGACTCTTGTTGGAAATGACGTTGATGCCGCCTGCCGGAGCGGTGATGTCGAATTCGATGCCGCGAATGACCGTTACCTTGCCGATCTTGCGCGGAATGAGGTCCAGGTTGGAGAAATGCCACTCGTGCGGGCCGTCCGGATTGGTGGGACCGTGGTTGGTGATGGCGATAGCCGCAAGACCGCGGTCCTCGGCCGCCTGCACCATTTCGGTGAGCGTGCTGAACGCGTGGTCGGTTACATTGGTGTGGGTATGCAGGTCTGCGATGATTTGCATGGAAAAAGGCTCCTTTTGACGTATGATTTTTTGGGGGGAAGATGAAAGGCGGACACATGGGTCCGCCTCTGTATTTGCAGTTCGCTGAACCGCCGGTATGCGATTGTTTATCGGCGGTGTCTGCGCGGATAATCATCGTTATCGTAGCGCTTGCGCATCGCCTTGCGGCGACGGCGGCGCCGGATTCCGCCGAATGTGATGTTGAACAGAATGTACAGCACGATGAAGATTGCGGCTGCGATCAGCACAATCTTGAATACGGTGCTCTGGAAGAAATGGCTCAGCTTGTCCGAGTAATAGAGCACGCGGCTCATTTCCACATCGCTGAGCGCGACCAGCTCGACCGTGCCGTAGGACGTGCCGTTGTAGCTGTATGTCATGCTGCCGACCACATCGCCGGCCTTGATGGGTGCGTCAACGGCTTCCGGCAGATTGGGGGTTGCTTCCAGCGAATCGGTCTCTACATCGGCAGGGAGCAGCGCCATCAGATCGGTTTTCGCGGTCAACACCAGCTGATCGGTCTGCGTGGACAGGTCTACCTTGACATGGGCGAGCGTGTCGCCCTTTTTCGCAACGGTCTTGGTCTTAAAATGGGTGAAGCCCCACTGATATAGCGATTTGGTATCCGTGAAGCTGGCCGCTACCGTCGGGTACTCCTTGGACGAGGCGGCACTGCCGAGCACGACCGAATACAGCTTGGCATCGCCGTACTCCGCGTAGCCGACAAAGCAGTTGCCCGCCTGCGAGGTGTGTCCGGTTTTGATGCCCTTGTTGTACGGGTATGACCACGGGTTGAACGAGCTGAAGATCAGCTGGTTGGTGGTGAAGATGATGCGCTCCTCGTGCATATTGGTCTTGGGCATGCGGTACTGCACGGTGTCGATAATGTTGGTGAATGTATCGTTCTTCATGGTCTCGCGGGCAATGAGGTACAGATCACGGGCGGTGGTGTAGTGGTCTTCTTCGTGCAGGCCGCACGGGTTGCAGAAATGCGTTCCGGTGCAGCCAAGCTCCTCGGCGCGGGTGTTCATCATGTCCACAAAGTGCTCGCTCGTGCCGCCGACATGGCGCGCAAGCATGTACGCTGCCTCGTTTGCGGAGGGCAGCATGAGCGCATACAGCAGGTCGATGACGCGCACGGTCTCGCCGACCTTGATGTCTGCGTTCGAGCTGTCTGCTGTAACCTTGGTGAAGTCGCCCTGTTCGGCCGTGACGGTCTCGTTCAGATCCTCGACATTCTCAAGCGTCAGCAGCGCGGTCATAATTTTGGTCGTGGACGCCGGATAACGCTTTTTGTCCGCATTTTTCTCATACAGCACCATGTCGGAATCCGGGCTGATGAGCAGGGCGGCGGTAGCCGTTACGGCAGGCGCTTCACTTGCCGCTGCGATAACATCCTTGTCATTGTCGGCGGTCATGTCCTTGGTGTCCTTGGAATCCTTGCTGCCCGAATCGGTGGACGAGGTGTCCGAGCTGTCGGAATCCGATTGGCTCGATGAGGTATCGCTCTCGTCATTCACGGCATAGGCGTGGGTGATTGGCGCCGCACCGAGCAGCAGCGTAAAGCACAGCGCCAGTGCGGTAAGACGGTTTTTGAAATTATTGCTCTTCATCGGTATCTCCTAAAGAAAAATCGGCATCGGTGAAGTGCCCGCGCAGAACCGCCGGCTTGGGCGGTGTGCGCCGCAGCGGATCGTAGCGGAAAGAACGGCAGTGATCGGTGCCGTTTACCACACCGCGTTTGCGGCAGGCAATGCGTTCGCCGTCCGCCAGCGGAGAGCCGTGCGCGCAGTAGGTACAGCGCGGTTCTATATTTTTTCGCAGCAGCTTTTTGAGCCTCATGCGTAGGGTCACTCCAATCGGTTAAAATCAGTGGTAAAAGTGTCCTGTCGAGTGGTGTCGGTCAATACAGGACGTATATAAAATATTATATATCATTTCCTGCGCTTTTTCCACCCCCAAATTGGATACAAAGCAGAAACGAACAGCACAGCAAGCGTATACCGGAACCGTACCGATATCGGTGTCAGCTCCGGTGAGGAAACCGTCAGCACGGCAGGCGAGAGGGCAAACAGGAAAGCCGTCAGCATAGTTGCGAGCGTACCGTGCAGCAGCTTTGCGGCAAACAGGCCGCGCACCGGCAAATCGTGTGCTTCCGCGAGAGCGCGCACCTGAAACTGCACAGCCAGTCCGCCAAATCCCAGCAGGAAGGACGCAAGCGTCAGCCGCGCTCTGCGCGGCAGCGACAGCACGGCCAGCTCGTCTAAGCCGTTGGTCAGCTCGATCATGCCGTCCAGTGCGTTTCCGTACGGCAAAAGTGCAAAAACCGGCGAAAGCAGCCGCAGCAGGATGGAAAACATGGTCAGAAATGCCGTTACCGTCAGCGCCGTGGACGCTGCCTGCTGCACGGATGCGCAGAAAATAGAGGGGAATGAGGTGCGGTTCCGGTTAGGGATACGCTGCGACACGGCAGATAACGGGGTACGCGCGAAAAACAATCCGACGAGCAAAGCCGAAACGATATGTATCCCATACAGCATCGCGCCTGCCCGCGCGGAGCCGAACACGCCGAGACCAACCAGTCCGACGCAGAAGCCCGGACTGGCGCAGTTGCAGAACCGGTTCACGCGCTCTGCCGCTTCGCGGGAAAGCACACCCTCGGAGAGCAGCGCACATGCGGTCGCGGCGCCGACCGGATACCCGCCGATGAGTCCGAGCACCAGTGCAGGCGCAGCCTCGGGCGGCAGGCCGTATAAGCGGGCAAGCGGCTTCGCCAGCAGCGGCGACAGCCGCGCGGTATCACAGCGGACAAGCAGTCCGCTGATAACGAAAAACGGAAATAAAGCCGGTAAAGCCTGCACTGCGGCTAAAGAAAGCCCCTCGCGGACACCATCCGCGCAGGCAGTCGGGCAAAGCAAAAACGCGGCAGAAAGAGCCAGCGATAAGAACAGCTTCATAGCGTCACCTCGAAACAGTGTATGAGAAGCAGGAAAGTTTCAGTACGCTGATACATAACATATACCGTTATACCTGCCCTACGGAGAAGGTAAAATGCGATATGAAGGTGGCGCGATATGCTGAAAGATAACTTATACGCCGAACTCATGGAGGACCTCCACCCAAACCGCCCGCGCGTGGAAATCCTCGGAGACAGCCGGGTGATCGTGGAGAACCACTGCGGTATACAGGAATACGATGACAGCATCCTGCGCGTCAAGTGCCGCGGGTGCGAGGTGCGCATTCTGGGTGCGGATTTGGAGCTGACGGCACTTTCCATGGACGAACTGGCGGTGATGGGCGTGATTTCGTCGGTGGAGTACATCACGACCGAGTGAGGAAGGAGGGGCGCGAATGATCGGGCGGCTGTGGCTGCTGGCCTGCGGGCAGGTGCGCGTGCGCGTGACAGGCGCAAGCCTGACGCGGTTTCTCAACCTGTGCGCGGCGCAGGGTATCACGCTGCGGCAGATGGACCGCACGGCATGGAATGAGCTGCACGCAACCCTGTCCATCCGGGATTTCCGGATGCTCAGGCGGCACATGGGCCGCACCGGCTGCCGCGTGCATATTCTCCGGAAACGCGGTCTGCCGTTCCTTGCGGCGCGTCTGCGTCCGCGTACGGCGCTCTGGGGCGGAGCCGTATTCGCCGCGGCGCTGTGCTGGCTGCTCGGCACGCATGTATGGGCGATACAGACCGAGATCGCACCGGCGATAGATGAGGTGGCTGTCATGCAGCAGCTGAGCGAAATGGGGGTGCGCATCGGCATGCCCATCAAGGACCTGAACACCCGTCAGATACGATGGAAGATGATGCAGTTGCAGCCGAACATCACGTTTTTCTCGCTCAATCTGCGGGGCAACAGCCTGACCGTGGTCGCCTACGGCAGTACCGACCCGCCGGAGGTGCTGGACGAGCACGCGGTCACCAAGGTGGTGGCCACGCGGGACGGCGTGGTAACGCAGGTGCGTGCGCTCGAGGGACAGCCAATGGTGCAGGCAGGAGATGCCGTGCAGACCGGTGATACGCTCATCAGCGGTCTGGTGGAGCCGACACGCGAAGGCGGAAAGTACCGCACAGCGCATGCGCACGGCACCGTGCAGGCGTACACCACGCATACGGTTCGGGCAGCGCGGCCGCTCACCGAGCAGAGAAAGCGATATACGGGTAAAATTCGTCATCAATATGCACTGGTGATGGGAAATAAACGGTTAAATTTCTATATTGGCAGTGGAATTGCAGGGGGCACTTGTGATAAAATAATAACGACCAAACATTTTTGGCTGTCGGACAGCGTGGTGCTGCCGGTGGCGCTGGTCACACAAACGTATACATTCTACGAGCGGGAGCCGACGACGCGCACCGCCGAGGACGTGCGGGTGGATATGCTGTCGCGCGCACTGGGCGAGATAGCCGCCGATATCGACGGCATGGTGACGAGCCACAGCGAAACGCTCACCGAGCAGAACGGCGCGGCAGTGCTGTACCTCACCGTCCACGCCGAGGAGCAGATCGGCACCGAGGCCGTGGATGACAGTACCGTTCCGGAGGAAAATGCGGAGATGGAGCAAGTGCCGTAGAGACAGAAAAGGAGACGCCTATGAACCGTAAACCCGCGACGATTCTCGCAGGACTGAGCACCGCAGCGGCATTTGCTGCTAACGGCTCGGACTGGCTTCACGGCGGTTCCGCGAGTGCAGGCAAATTCTGCGTCAGCGCGGTGTTTATCGTGCTGGTATCGCTGCTGCTGTACGCATGGCGGAAAAGCAATACCGCAATGTGCCTGCTGACGATTGCATCGGCGCTGATTGCGATTGGTGCGGCAGCCGGTTTGCTTATGACGACGGATATCCTTCCGGCAAATTCGGTGCTGCTGCCGTTTACCGTGTTCCTCGTGCCGTTTTTCGGCGTGACGAATTTTATGACGTCCACAGCTGCCGCAATGTTTCTGCCGACGGCGGTTTCGGTGGTGTGGCTGATTGTCGCGGTTGGAAACTGGATTCACAATTGGAAAAACGTATGATTTTACGTTGTGTGGGCGAACAATGTTCGCCCCTACGGTTAGGCAATGTGCAGATTGTTTACAACGGTGCGCCGAGTCGTACCCCAGGGCACCTTCTCTTGCGGCGTTGCCGCAATTCACCTTGCCGCACCCTACGGTAAAACATCATGTATTGCTGCAGATATATGAAAATTAACTGTATGTAACCGTATGCAACTGTATGTTGAACGAGTTATTGCAACAGATACATACACTTGCATACAGTTTATTTGATAGATAAACACTATCCGCAGGAGAGCAGGTAACGACAGGGAAAACGCCTGCCTCCTGCCTTGCACGGATGAAAACTAACATTTAATTCCTAACTCTAATTACTAATTAAACATAAGAGGGTGTAACCATAGAACAGGTAATGCAAATCGAGCAGACTGAACTGCTGATGGCAGTATTCGGTGCATTTGACGAAAACATCAAGCAGATCGAGCGGGAACTGAACGTCTCGGTCATCAGCCGCGGAACCGAGCTGAAAATCACCGGCGAGGACGAAGGCGTGTCCATCGCTGCACGCGCGATTACGGCGCTGCTGGCGATGGCAGGCCGAGGAGAATCCATCGGCACACAGACCGTGCAGTACGTCATCGGTCTGGCGAAGGACGGCCGTGAGAGCGAAGTTCACACGATGAGCCGCGATGTGCTGTGCATCACAGCAAAGGGCAAGCCGGTCAAGGCGAAAACGCTCGGACAGAAAAAATACATGGAGGCTATCCGCAAGAACACTATCGTTATGGGCGTTGGCCCTGCCGGTACCGGCAAGACCTATCTCGCCGTTGCGGCGGCTGTTGCGGCCTTTCGGGACAAGCAGGTGTCTCGTATCATCCTGACCCGCCCGGCGGTCGAGGCGGGCGAAAAGCTCGGCTTTCTGCCCGGCGACCTGCAGAGCAAGGTAGACCCGTATCTGCGCCCGCTGTACGACGGCCTGTTTGACATGCTCGGCGCGGAAAACTTCACCAAGTATCAGGAGCGCGGCTCCATCGAGGTTGCTCCGCTTGCGTACATGCGCGGACGCACCCTCGATGACAGCTTCATCATTCTCGATGAGGCGCAGAACACCACGCCCGAGCAGATGAAAATGTTCCTCACCCGACTGGGCTTCGGCTCCAAGGCGGTCATCACGGGCGATATTACCCAGATTGACCTGCCGGACGGCAAGCAGTCCGGTCTGCGCGAGGCGCTGCGCGTGCTGGACGGCGTAGAGGGCATCGCCCAGTGCTTCCTGACCGAAAAGGACGTTGTGCGCCATGAGCTGGTGCAGCGCATCGTCAAGGCATATGCAGAGTACGAAAACAAAAAGGGCAAGGGCAAGCCTGCCGCGAAACCGGCCGGCAAACGCCTTCCGACCCGCCGCAAGGAGGGAAAATGATGAATCATCAGATCAATATCGGCTTTGAGACCGAGGTAGCGGACGAAAACAGCGTGCGTGAGCTCATTCGCACCTGCGCCGAGCGCGTGCTGACGAGCGAGCAGGTGGACTTTGACGCCGAAATCGACGTTACCGTTGTCGATGCCGACGCCATCCGCGAGATGAACGCCGAGTACCGGAATAAGGATGCCGTGACAGACGTTCTCTCGTTCCCGATGTACGAATTCCTCAACGGCGAGCCGCAGGAGGAGCTGGAGGCCGAACCGGACTCTGGCTGTGTCATGCTCGGTGATATGATTTTATGTTACACGCGCGCCTGCGAGCAGGCGGAGCAGTTCGGGCACTCGCCTGCAAGAGAGTGCGGCTACCTGACCACGCATTCCGTGCTGCACCTGCTCGGCTACGACCACGAGCGCAATGACGAGGACACCCGCCTGATGCGCAGCAAGGAAGAGGACAACCTTGCGTTCCTCGGCCTGACGCGGGACTGAGCCATGAAAAAGAATATCCGAAAACTGAGCGAGAGCTTCCTGCACGCCTTCCGCGGCCTGCGGCTGTGTATCCATGACGAGCGCAACTTTCGCGTGCACATGACGGCGGCGTTCTACGTCATCCTGTTCGGCGTGTTCGGCGGCGTGAGCATGACCGAAGCGGCCATCCTGTGTATCTGTTTCGGCCTTACCATGGGCGCGGAGCTGCTGAATACCGCCATCGAGCGTCTGTGCGACAAGCAGGCGAGCGGGTATGACGGCATGGTACGCAACGCGAAGGATATCGCGGCGGCAGGCGTGTTTGTGTGCGCGGCAGCGTGCGTCGCGGTCGGCGCGTGTATCTTTATCGGAAACGGCGTGCTTGCGGCAGCCATCAAATTCCTGTGGTATAGGCTGTGGCTCGGCATGGCGGTTGTGGTCACCGTGCCGATTGCTGTCTGGTTCGTGTTTCACTTTGGAAGAATTCAATAATAATGGAGAATGGAGAATTCGCACAAGAATAGCTCGTCGCAGCGCGGACGGAACTCGCGCAAGGATAGCTTGTCGCAGCGCGGACGGAACTCGCGCAAGGATAGCGACATTTTCAATTTTCCATTCTCAATTCTCAATTACTGTACTGGAGATAAATAAATGAGTAAAATTACAAAAACTGCGGTCGTATCCGTTGTAGGACGGCCGAACGTGGGCAAATCCACGCTGACAAACAAGCTGGTGGGCCAGAAGGTGGCTATCGTATCGAGCAAGCCGCAGACGACGCGCACGCGCATCACGGGCGTACTCAGCCGCGGTGAAACGCAGTATGTTCTGCTGGACACCCCGGGTCTGCACAAGCCGCGCTCCCGTCTGGGCGACTACATGTGCAAGGTGGTGACGGACACGGTTTCTGAGGTGGACGTTGCCGTTCTGGTGGTAGAGCCGATCCCGAACATCGGTCCTGCCGAGGAAACCCTGATCGCACAGATCAAGCAGCATCACATGCCGGCAATCCTCGTTATCAATAAGATCGACACCGTCAAGAAGGAAGAGCTGCTCGCTGTTATTGCGACCTACGCGGCAGCACATGAGTTCGACGCGGTTGTGCCGATCTCGGCACGCACGGGCGAGGGCGTAGAGGAGCTGCTCACCGAAATCGACAAATACGCCATCGAAGGCCCGCAGCTGTTCCCGGAGGACATGGTATCCGATCAGCCGGAGCGTCAGCTTGTCGCCGAGATCATCCGCGAAAAGATGCTGCGCCTGCTCGACCGCGAGGTTCCGCACGGTGTAGCCGTCGGCATTGAGCGTTGGAACGAGCGTGAGGACGGTCTGGTGGAGATCAACGCGGTTATCTACTGCGAAAAGGCCAGCCACAAGGGCATTATCATCGGCAAGCGCGGCGCGATGCTGAAAGAAATCGGCCAGCAGGCGCGCGCGGACATCGAGCGCATGCTGGATGCCAAGGTATTCCTTGAGCTGTGGGTCAAGGTCAAGGAGGGCTGGCGCAACAACCAGTACCAGATGCGCAACTTCGGCTACGAGGATCAGTAAATGGCCGAGGTCAAGCTGCGGGCACTCGGTCTGCGCGAGGTGGATTTCGGTGACTTTGACCGCTATTTGACCGCACTGACCGAGGACGGCCGCAGGATTGAAATCCTGTGCAAGAACGCGCGGCGCGGAAAAAAGCAAAATCCGGCGGCACGGCAGCTGTGCTACTCGGAGTTCATTCTGTCGGACAGAGGCGGCAGGTACACCCTGCGGGACGCCGACCTGGTACACTCGTTTTTCGCGCTGGCAGGCGATATTGAGAGGTACGCGCTGTCGTGCTACTTAAACGAGCTGACAACCGCTCTGACTGTGCCGGATTTTGACAATCCGGCCTTGTGCCGTCTGCTGCTGTACGCGCTATACGCACTCGAGGGCGGCAAACGCGACCCCGAGCTTGTCAAGGCGGCGTTCGAGTGGCGCATTATGGCCGAGAGCGGCTATGCGCCGGATTTAATCTCGTGCGGCGTGTGCGGCGAGGTGATAGAGAACCCGCCGGTGTGCTTTTCCGTTCGGGCGGGCACAGCCGCGGACGCAAAGTGCGCGGGAAGAGTCGGCGGTTATGCACAGCTTGTGGACAGTACTCTGCGGGCAATGCTTCATGTGCTGACAGCCGAGCCGAACAAGGTGTATGCGTTCGCACTCAGCGGACCCGCCAGAGAGCAGTTCTGCAATATGGCGGAGGAATATGTCAAGTACCACCTCGGACGCGGGTTCGAAAGTCTGCAGTTTTATCAATCGCTGCAGGTGCCGATAAAATAACTGTGTAAAAGAGTGTAGAAGTGATGAGCCTGCACGATCTATCATCAGATATGCAAATCTATCCCGAGAAAGGAGCAGCGGTATGGATCGCAAAGCAGTTTCCATGTGGAAGGTAACCAAAAACCTGATTCTTACAGACGTCTGTGTGATCGCCTTGTTCTGGCTCATACCGAGCGTAAAAATGCTTGCGCTGCTGCTCGGTGTACTGTGCGCCATCGGATATATGCTGTGGCTGGGACGGTGCTTTCTGAACGACTGCAAGGCCAATCTGCCGGGTGAGGACTATCAGCGCATTGCTGCCGAGTTCGGCTTTATCTGGTTCTGGAACCCCGGTCGGAGAAAACAGTGGCAGTACGTTGCCGAGGAAAGCGGCGAGACCGGTGCAGCACTGCTGCGCATCTGGCGCGGCAATATGGTGCTTGTCATCGTGTCGCTGGCGGTCATGGCGGTGCTGGTTTGGATGGGGTAAACGCAGTTATAAGATAATGCACAGCTATATCGCAGGGTGCGACGACCTCGGCGCACCCTGCGAAAGCGAATAAACAACAAGAAGATTTTACGGGAGTTTGAAATGAACAAATTAGGCGAAAAATCCCTTAAAACACTGGAATACTACGAAATACTGGAAAAACTGGCCGGACAGGCGGCATCCCAGGCGGCAAAGGAGAAATGCCGTGCACTTCGTCCGCTGGACGACCACGAGCAGGCCGAGCTGTGGCTGCAGCAGACCACGGACGCGAAGGACCTGATGGTTCGTCAGGGCAGTCCTGCCTTTGGCGGCATCCGAGAGGTAGGCGCGATCCTGTCCCGCGCGGACCGCGGCGGCACGCTCAACCCGCGCGAGCTGCTGGCTGTGGCAAGTCTGCTGCAGACCGCGCGCCGTGCCCTGCTGTACGATGCCGAGCACGAAACCAAGACCACGCTCACGCCCATTTTCGGTCTGCTCTCCGGCAACCGCGATCTGGAGGAATCTATCACGACCGCTATCATCTCCGAGGAGGAGATCGCGGACGGTGCATCTCCCGAGCTGCTGAGCATCCGCCGAGAACTGCGCCGCGTGTCCGGTAAGGTGCGCGAAACGCTCAACCGCATGATCTCGGGCGAGCGCTCCAAGTACCTGCAGGAGAATATCATCACCCAGAGAAACGGCCGCTTCGTTGTGCCGGTCAAGGTGGAGCACCGCGGCGATGTGCCCGGTCTGGTGCACGATACCTCGTCCACCGGTGCAACCGTGTTCGTCGAGCCGCAGCAGGTCGTGGAAATCAACAACCAGATCAAGGTGCTCGAGGGCCGCGAGGAAAACGAGATCGAGCGCATTCTCGCGGAGCTGTCATCGCGCGTGTCCATGTACAAGGGCGCCATCGAGCAGGACTACGATGCGCTGACTACGCTGGACTTCATCTTTGCGCGTGCCAAGCTGTCGTTCGACATGAACGCCTGTGCGCCTGTGCTTGTTGAGGACGGCAGCCGCTGCAAGCTGCTTCGCGCGCGCCATCCGCTGCTCGATAAGGACAAGGCGGTGCCGATTGACATCGCCATCGGCTATGATTACGATACCCTCGTCATCACCGGCCCGAACACCGGCGGCAAGACGGTTTCGCTCAAAACGCTCGGCCTGCTGTCGCTCATGGCGGCAAGCGGCCTGCATATTCCGGCGAACGAGCAGTCGGAAATCGGCCTGTTTGAGCATGTTTACGCCGATATCGGTGACGAGCAGAGCATCGAGCAGAGCCTGTCCACGTTCTCCGCGCACATGAAGACCATCGTGTCCATCATGGACTGCTGTGGGCAGGGCGACCTCGTGCTGTTCGACGAATTGGGTGCGGGTACCGACCCGGTCGAGGGCGCGGCACTGGCGGTTGCCGTCATCGGCTATGCCCGCCAGATGGGCGCGTGCGTTGCCGCGACCACGCACTACGCCGAGCTGAAAACCTTTGCGCTGACCACGGACGGCGTTGAGAACGCCTCCTGCGAGTTTGACGTCAAATCCCTGCAGCCGACCTACCGTCTGCTGACCGGCATTCCGGGCAAGTCGAATGCGTTCGCGATTGCGGCTCGTCTGGGTCTGCAGCCGACCATCATCGAGCGGGCGAAGGAGCAGGTCTCCACCGAGGACGCCCGCTTCGAGGACGTTCTGGCGGAACTGGAGCGCGAACGCCGCCGTGTCGAGCAGATGAAGGAAGAAGCGCAGCGCATGCGCTCTGCCGCGCAGTCCGAGCGCGACAAGATGCGTGCCGAGCGCGATGCTGCCGAGGACCGTGTAGACAAAATGATGGAGAGCGCCCGCGGACAGGCGGACAACATCCTCAAAAACGCCCGCATGACGGCGGAAACCGTGTTCGACGAGCTGGAAACGCTCAAAAAGAAAGCCCAGAAGAAGAACGCCGACCAGAACCTTGCGGCGGCCAAGGCGGCGCTGCGCGGTGTCATCACCCAGACCGAGAACGAACAGCGCCGCGGTATTCAGAAGCGCGTTGTCGAGGCGGACGAGGTGCGCCCGGTGCAGAAGGGCGACCGTGTGCGCCTGCTCAACGTCGGCGGCGTCATTGCGACCGTGCTCGCTCCGGCGGACAGGGACGGCAGTGTGCAGGTGCAGGCCGGCCCGATGAAGATGACGGTCAAGGAGAACGAGCTGCGCCTCGTCGAGGAGAAGAAGAACGCGCCTAAGCCCAAGCCGCAGCCGCGGCGTGACGCTCCGCGCAGAGAACTTAACATCCGCTCGGCGGAAAGCGAAGTCGATGTGCGCGGCATGAGCGCCGAGGAGGCTCTCTTCGAGGTGGACAACTTCCTGTCGCGCGCCATCATGGCCGGACTGCCGTCTGTTACGGTCATCCACGGCAAGGGAACCGGCGTGCTCCGCACAGCTGTGCAGCAGCATCTGCGGAAAAACAAGCGCGTCAAGAGCGTCCGCAGCGGTGTTTACGGCGAAGGAGAGCAGGGCGTAACAATCGTCGAATTGCGCTGAGGCAATCCCGCACAGTTTACGCATAGATTTCTTTTAATGAATTATGTGGTATTGCCCTAAAAATACCTGTTTCAGGAATCGAAAACCGGTGAATAGGGCATAATGCCCTATAAATTAGTACGTTTTTTGAAAAATTCATCTAAAAAGCAAAGGACACATCTGGAAATAGTCCTTGACGAAAATGCAAAAAAGCGATAGACTATATACAACGGATTTGAAGAAATAGGAGCGATGCAGATATGTATTCAAAAGAGGTACAGGTTACCAATCAGGTAGGCTTATATGCCCGCCCGGCAACTTTTTTCATTCAGAAGGCAAATGAGTTCAAGTCTACCATCCTGGTAGAAAAGGAAGAGCGCCGCGTAAACGCGAAGAGCCTGCTCGGCATTCTGTCCCTGGGTATCACCAAGGGCACTACCATCAACCTGATCGCTGATGGCCCGGATGAGGAAGAGGCTGTTTCCGCACTGGTTGAGCTTATCACATCCAATTTTACTGACTAAGTTATCGCGTCCTGAGGGAAAAGCGCCGGTTGTTTTGATCGGCGCTTTTATTTTTGCAAATGACGATTGAGGGAAGGAGGGCAGTTCGCATGACAAGAGAACAGCTGAAGGAGCGCGTGCGCAGGCTGCCCATGCAGCCCGGCGTTTACATGCACAAGGATAAGACCGGCAAGGTGATTTACGTCGGCAAGGCCAAGCTGCTGAAGAACCGCGTGTCCAACTACTTTCAGCCGCCCGAACGGCTGAACGCCAAGACGCGCCAGCTGGTCAGCCATATCGACGACTTCGATATCATCGTCACAGACAGCGAGTTTGAAGCGCTCGTGCTCGAAAACTCGATGATAAAGAAGTACAAGCCGAAGTATAACATTCTACTCAAGGACGACAAAGGCTATCCCTATGTGCGGCTGGACACCACGCTGCCCTACCCGGATTTCAAAATTGTCTCCAAGCCTGTACATGACGGAGCGCGGTACTTCGGTCCGTACATGGGCCGCGGCGCCGCAAGACGAGCGATTGATACGATCGGTGAAGCACTGCACCTCAAAAGCTGTGCGCGTTCCTTCCCGCGGGACATCGGCAAGGACCGTCCGTGCCTGAATCTGCACCTTGGCCGCTGCTGCGCGCCGTGCACCGGCAAGGTCAGTCCGGAGGAGTATCACGCGCTGATCGAACAGGCGATCTCGCTGTTCGAGGGCGACGCAAAAAAGCTCGAGCGCGAACTCACCGAGAAGATGAACGAAGCCGCCGAGGAACTGCAGTTTGAGCGTGCCGCCGTCCTGCGTGACCGCCTGCGTGCTATCCAGAAGCTGGGCACCAAGCAGCATGTGGTTGCCGGTGCGTTCGCAGAGCTGGACGTTATCGCCTTTGTGCAGGGACAGACCCGCGCGTGCGTCTGCGTGCTGCATTACAGCGGCGGCACGCTGCAGGATAAGGAATACACGTTCTTCCACGTCACCGAGAGCGACCCTGCCGAGGTGCTTTCCTCGTTCATCAAGCAGTATTACGCGCAGCGCAATGCGGTGGCGAAAACCGTTCTGCTCTCGCATGAAATCGAGGAGCAGGACGCCGTCGGCGAATACCTTTCGTCCATCGCAGAGCGCAAGGTGGAGCTTGCCGTGCCGCAGCGCGGCGAACGCCGGGTGCTGACCCGCCTCGCGGAGAAAAACGCCTTCGAGGAGATCGAACGCCGCGAGAAGCAGTCCGAGAGACGGCATAAATCGCTTGAACTGCTGCAGAATGTCACCGGAATGGCGGCATTGCCGCTTCGGCTGGAAGCCTACGACATTTCCAACTTCGCCGGACAGGATACGGTCGGCTCGATGATCGTGTTTGTCGAGGGTCAGCCGAAAAAGAGCGATTATCGCAAGTTTAAGATTGCGTGTGCCGCCAACGGACAGGACGACTACGCCTCCATGCGCGAAATGCTCACGCGCCGCGTGCAGCGCTATGTGGACGGCGACGAGAAGTTTGCGCCGCTGCCGAACGCGTTCATGATCGACGGCGGTCTGGGTCATGTGCACGTCTGCAAGGAGGTGCTCGACTCGTTCGGGCTGTCAGTTCCGTGCTTCGGTATGGTCAAGGACGACCGCCACCGTACCCGTGCCCTTGTTGCACCGGACGGCCGTGAGTTCGGCATCTCGGCGACTCCGGCGCTGTTTGCGCTCATCGGCCGTATGCAGGAGGAGGTCCACCGGTTCGCCATCGAGTATAACCGCAAGCTGGGCGGCAAAAAGGTGCGCGGCTCCACACTGGATAAGATCCCGGGCGTGGGCGATAAGCGCAGAACCGACCTGCTCAAGCACTTCGGCAGCATTGAGAATATCCGGCAGGCGTCCGAGCAGGAGCTGGCAAGGATCCTGCCGAGGAATGCCGCGCAGAGCGTATACGAATTTTTTCATCAGGATTCATAAATATTACGAAACCGCATGATGTATCTGGGTTTCCATAGGGCGGGGTGCTCTCATCCCGCCCTACACGATAGAGTGATGTTATTGTAAAAAAATTTCAGCAGGAGGCTACCATGAGAGTTGTATCCGGAACTGCACGCGGCTGCAAGCTGCAGCCGGTGCCCGGCATGAACACCCGCCCGACCACCGATCGGGTAAAAGAAAACGTATTCAATCTGATACAGGATCATGTGCGCGGTGCCGAGGTGCTCGACCTGTTTGCGGGCACCGGTCAGCTTGGCATTGAGGCGCTTTCGCGCGGCGCTGCTCACTGCGATTTTGTCGAGCACAACAAGGCAGCTTACGGCATCGTGAGCAAAAACGTCGAAAGTGCGCGTGTGAAGGATAAGGCGGCGCTCCACCGCACGGAGGCAGCGGAATTTGTTTCCAAAGCAGGCAGGGAACGGTACGACGTGATCTTCCTCGATCCTCCGTACGGCGGCGTGATCTTAGAAAATGCGCTGAAACAGATAGAAACGTTTGACATTCTCTCTGTAAATGGTATAATAATATGCGAAAGTGCAGTAGAGGACAGATTCTCCCACGGCTTCGCGGTCGTGCGGGAACGCCGCTACGGCGCTACCATGATTACCATTCTGCAGCGGCAGAGTGGCGAAACGGAATGAAATAAATGAAAATTGCGATTTATCCGGGCAGCTTTGACCCTGTCACACTGGGACATCTGGATATCATCCGCCGTGCGTCGGTCATGTTTGACCGGCTGATCGTTGCGGTAATGCACAACCAGAACAAAAAACCCGCTTTTACCGCCGAGGAACGTGTGGAATTCTTAAAGCGGACAACAGCTGACCTGCCAAACGTCGAGGTGGAATCCTTCGGCGGCCTGCTGGCGGACTACGCCAAGCAGAAAAACGCATGCGCCATCGTAAAGGGTCTGCGTGCGGTTTCGGATTTTGAATACGAATTCCAAATGGCACTTGCCAACCGCAAGCTCAACCCTGAGCTGGATACCGTGTTTTTGATGACAAGTGCGGAATATATGTACCTCTCTTCCTCGATCGTGAAGGATATTGCGGTACACGGCGGCGGTGTCGCCGATTTTGTTCCCGAGGGGATTATGCAGGACATTGTGCGCCGAATTAGAAAGGGAGAGTAAAAATGGCAACTTTAGAGGAACTCATTAACCGCATGTATGATATGGTGCAGGACGCAAAGGGCATTCCGCTGGCAGGCGAGAAGTGCATCGTAGAGCGCGACCACATGCTGGATATGCTGGACGAGCTGCGTGAGGCTCTGCCGAACGATCTGCAGCAGGCACAGGAAATCGTTGCAAAGCGCAGTGAGATGCTGGCATCCGGCAAGCGCGAGGCTGAGGCGATCCGCCGTCAGGCTGAGGAGGATGCACGCCAGATGGTCTCCGAGACCGAGATTGTCGTAGCGGCACGCCGCAAGGCCAAGGAAGTACAGGGCAATGCCGAGATTCAGGCTCGTGAGCTGCGCCGCGTGGCAAATGAGTACTGTGAGGATACCCTCAAGCGTACCGAGGAGGCAGTAGCTCTCGGTCTGGAGGAGGTCCGCAAGGCACGCCAGCGCTTCAAGAGCATCGCAAAGTAAAACCGAAATGCAGGCAGTCACCTTCGGGTGGCTGCTTTTTCGTGTTCTTTGCGGTACCGGCGCAACGGGAATTCTGCGCAGCCCTTCTCGGCACCGGCTGACCGGGCATACGAACTGTGTGAGTGGGTTCGCCCTAACGGGCGGGAGTTTTTCGCCGGATAGGCGAACAGTTCTTGCCTGCGCGGCGGGCGCACAAGAGGGTAGACACCAAGGTTTCCACCCTCTTGTGAATCACCCCTTTCCTGAGAGGGCACGGTGGTTGTTCAGAACTGAGACTATGAGGGAACGGCAGAGGATTTTCTCTACCGCAGGACGCGCTTTGCACGTCCATGTATCCGCATATTCGCAGTGTCGGATAGATTACTGCTACACATGCGGTTAAATCTACGTTGGGTGCGGCATAACAGTGCCGCACGATTCGTTAGCACGTTATTACAGACAGGGCCTACGAAGATAAATTGTACCGAATACCTAAATTCGCAGGTGCCTTCCGTTGCAACGTGCCAAAGGGTTGCGCGACACGGGTATGTCGCGCCTGCGGAGACGGAACCGCATGTGTAGCAGCAGAGTATCTGGCACTGCGTATAGGCAGGGGAATGGGAGCACACTGTGCTCCCCAACGGAAGAAAAAATCCTCTGCCGTTCCCCTTTTCGGAGCGGTCTCGTCTCTCCGATTTTCGCCGTGCCCTCTAAGGGAAAGAGGAAGATTCACAAGAAGGAGAAAACCGCAGGTTGTCTCCTTCTTGTGTCCCCGCCGGACAGGCGACACCACCGCTGGAGTCAGCGGAACTGGCATATTCATACATCCAGTATAGAATACATCCACGTTAAACGCAACCGTCAAAACTGTACAAAGTGTCCGTTAAATAAAAATGAACCGGCCCGCCGCTTCGCGGCTCTTATACTCGGGTGCGTCAAAGGACGCGGGTTTCACCAAAAATAAAATGAACCGAATCCGGAGTGGCTGCTCTTATATACAGACGCACCCAGGGAAAGGATAGAAAGTTATGAACGATAAAGAGCTTGTCAGCCGCATGCAGCACGGCGATATGCAGGCGTTCGACGAACTGTACGAACGCTACAAGGACGATGCATACCGCCTTGCGTGCCTGATCACCGGCAGCAGGACGGACGGCGAGGATCTGGCGCAGGAGGCCTTTGTCACCTGTGCACAGTCCATCAAATCCCTGCGGGACGGCAGCAAATTCCGGCCGTGGCTGCTCAGAACGCTGTCCCGCGCGGCATGGAAGTACTGCCGCAAAGCCAAGCGGGAAACGCCGGTATCCGAATTTTTCGATGCAGGCGAGAGTGAAAGCGCACTGTCCGCCGTGCTGCGGACGGATGAGCAGCGCCGCCTGTATGCTGCACTCGATACGCTAGACGAAAAACGCCGCGTGACCGTGGTACTGTATTACTTCGATGATCGCTCGGTGCGCGAGATCGCGCAGGCGACCGGCGTGACCGAGGGAACGGTGAAATCCCGCCTTTTTTCCGCTCGCCGCCATCTGCGGCAGGCGCTGACCGAAGAACGGAAGCCGAAGGAGGCTGCAAATCATGGATGAAATCAAAATGGAACGCGAAATCAAGGAAATGCTGCATCAGTGTGCAGATGAGCTGCATGCACCGGATTCGATGCAGACGCGCGTCAAATTCGCACTGAACAATGCACCGGCACGCAAGCGTCATCTGTGGAGCAAACGCTTTGTGGCGGTTGCCGCTGTCGCTGCGATTGCGGTGACCGGCGCATTCGCCGCCGGCGGAATGGGCGTCATTTTCAGTAAGGGCTGGTCTGACCAGCGGCTGGATCTGTCGAGCACGCAGGCGCATCTGGCTGATGCCGGTGTAGTGCTCACGCTGCCGGACAAGATTGGCGAGTATACGTTCAGCTACGGCTCTGATGTGGATACCACGGCGCAGAACGACATGGGCGAGACCGAAAAAGTCAGCGAGGTGGACGCGACCTACACGAAGGATGGCGCGGAGCTGAATTTGTCCGCGCACAAGAGCTACACCGTGTTCACCGAGGACGAGATGGAGAATCCGGTTCCGGCAACGACTGTCGAGGTAAACGGCGTTACGCTGACCTATCGCGATGCGCACTACCGCTTCGTACCGGACGACTACGAGAAGTCTGACGAGGAAAAGCAGCAGGAGAAGAACGGCGAACTCGTTATCAGCTATTATGGCTCGGACGAGGTGGAGGATAAGATGTTCCAGTCCGTGCTCTGGGAGCAGGACGGCGTGACCTACCTTATCAGCGGCTATGATACCGGTCTGGATGCACAGACCATGTTCGATATGGCAGCTGAGCTTGTAAAGTAAATCACAGCAGACGAAATTTCACGAAAAAAGCATCGGAAACGCAGTTTCCGATGCTTTTTTATGCTTAGGGAGATGGTTTACTCCACCGAAATGATGTAGTAGTAAACCGGCTGACCGCCGTCGATGACGTTGATCTCCATCTCCTTATTTTCCTTGTGCAGCAGGTTCTCAACCTCAGCGGCCTGCTCCTCGGTAACGCCTTCGCCGAAGATAACGGTTGCAAACGCGCTGTCGTCGGAGACCATCTCGCGCGCCAGCTTCTTGATGACCGAGGTTTCCTTGCCGTTGGCGCACAGCTTACCCTCGCACAGCGACAGATACTCACCCTGTTTGATCTTCTTGCCGTCAAACTCGCTGTCGCGGGCCGCGTAAGTCACCTGACCGCTGCGGACGTGCTTTGCCGCGTCCAGCATAGCAAGTGCCAGCTCGCTGTCCTGCTCGGCTTCCGGATCGACCGCCAGCATGGCCGAAATACCCTGCGGGATGGTCTTAGTCGGCACGACGATCACCTTTTTCTCCTCAGAGAGATGAACCGCCTGCTCAGCAGCCATGATGATATTCTTGTTGTTCGGCAGCACGAAAACGATTTCCGCCGGAACGGCATCGACAGCGTGCAGAATGTCGTCGGTGGACGGGTTCATGGTCTGACCGCCCTGCACGACAACGTCCGCGCCGAGGTCGGTAAACAGGGTTTTGAGACCCTCACCGGCAGCAACGGCTACAAAGCCAAACTTCTTCTCTGCGGGGACGATCACGCGCTCTTTGGGCGCGTCTGCCGTGCCCTCAATTACCTTGGCGGTATGCTGCTCGCGCATGTTCTCGATTTTAACGGTCAGCAGCGGACCGAATTTCAGGCCCTCCTCGAGCGCCTTGTTCGGCTGGTCGGTGTGAACGTGTACCTTGACGATATCATCATCCTCGACAACCACCAGCGAATCGCCGATCTCGTTCAGGATGGAGCGCAGACGAGCAACATTTCGTGCCTTGTCCTTGCGGGATGCGATGAACTCGGTGCAGTAGGTGAAGGTGATGTCCTCGTCGTTGATCGCAGCGAAGTCTGCGGTGGACTTGGTCGGCTCTGCCGCAACAGCACGTTCCTTGTGGATGCCGCGCAGCGCGTCCAGCATGCCCTCGAAGATGGTGATAAAGCCGAAGCCGCCGGCGTCAACCACGCCTGCTTTTTCGAGCACCGGATTCTGGTGAATGGTTTCCTCAAGTGCGGTGTGGCCCTGCTCGATGATCGCTGCCAGAACCTGCTCTGCGGTGAGCGTCGGCTCGGCCTGACACAGTTCGACCGCGTGCTGTGCCGCAACGCGCGATACGGTCAGGATGGTGCCCTCAGCGGGCTTCATAACCGCCTTGTAGGCGGTGTCTACGCCTTCGCGCAGCGCAAGCGCGAGTGTGCGACCGTCAGCCTCCTCGGTCTCGCGCAGCTTTTTCGCCATGCCGCGGAACAGCAGCGACAGGATAACACCCGAGTTGCCGCGCGCGCCGCGCAGCAGCGCGGAAGCGGTCGCATCCGCCGCTTTGGCGAGGGTCGGCTCAGCGAGCTTTTCCATCTCAGCCATCGCGGAACCCATCGTCATGGACATATTCGTGCCGGTATCGCCGTCCGGCACCGGGAATACGTTCAGTTCGTTTGCCTGTTCCTTCTTTTCGGCAATGGCGAGTGCGCCCTCGATCACCATGGACCGGTACAGCGCACCGTTGATTTTCTGATCTGCCATTTAATTTAATCTCTCCCTAAAAAAAGTAACCGCGCAGTTGCGCGTAATAAGATTTCGGTTTGCTTGCAAACCGTAACCGCATGGCAGGATTTCCTTCGGGCAATCCGAGCCATTGGCCCCGTCCGCAGACGTCCGCGGTTGTACCGCGGTATTCAAACAGCGGCGTTATGCCGCAACAAAACCCGCGACATGAGCGTGGGTTTTGTTACTCCGACTCAGCGCCCTTGGGGCGCGTCGTTCGGGTATCGGAAGTCAGTTTCTACGGAACTGATTTCCGTATATAGGGGACTTGCGAAGTCCCCTATAGGTGTCAGTCCGCCTTAATACTCTCTACATAGATATCGACGTTCTTCACGTCCACACCGGTCAGACGCTCAACATTGTAGCGTACCTCGCCGATGATAGAGCGGCAGACGGTGGCAATATTCACACCGTGCTCGACTGCAATGTGCAGGTCGATGTTGACACCGCCGTCCACAGCCTCGGTGACCTTTACGCCGCGCGACTGGTTTTCCAGTCCGAGCAGGTGTGCCAGTCCGTCCGACATGGAGCGGATGGTCATGCCTTTGACACCGAAGCAGGAGGATGCTGCGTAACCGGCAATGCCGGCCAGCACCTCGTTGGTAATGTCGATATATCCGAGATCGGTCTTGATGGTCATATAAAAACCTCCCTGCGAGTTAAGGCAGAATGCGTCTGCCCCGCAATAATCAATACTTTTGCTGCTTATATGATATAACAAAATCATGTAAAATACAAGCAATGCGGTGATGAAACTGCGTTATTTTTCAACACGGCGGCAGAAAATGGATAAATTGAAGGATAGTGTCGAATAACGCGGAAAATTCGTGCAGGTTAATGCAAACAAATGTTTGCTTATTGCAGCGGATTGCGGTATAATAAGGATAAAATTACGAACGTATGTTCCGACGGAAACAGCGAGGAGTGCCAAAAATGAAGAAGATTTCCGCCAAACAACAGCAGATACTGGAGTATATAAGCAGTTATTCCCTCGAACACGGCTATCCGCCTTCGGTGCGCGAGATTGGTGCAGAGATGGGACTGCGGTCGCCGTCCACCGTGCATGCGCACCTGAAAAAGCTGCAGGAGGCCGGTTATCTGGAGCCGAATGAGCATAAATCGCGTGCGCTGACACCGGTCAGCGGCCCTTCCATGGTGCCGCGCGTGCCGATTCTGGGCCGCGTCACCGCCGGTATGCCGATCCTCGCGGTAGAGGAGCATATCGGCTATGTGCCGTTCGAGCCGGCAGCGGGCGGCGGCGAGTATTACGCGCTGCGTATTCGCGGCGATTCGATGATCGGCGTGGGAATTATGGATGATGATCTGGTCATTATCCGGCAGGATATACAGGCGCGCAACGGCGATATCGTGATCGCGCTGCTCGAGGATGAGGCCACCTGCAAGACGCTCAACATCACGCCGGACGGTGTATGGCTCATGCCGGAGAATCCGGCGTATCCGCCGATCAACGGCACCGGGTGCCAGATTTTAGGCGTGGTGAAGGCGGTTTACCGCGAGTATTAAGAGCAGCCTTTTTCAGCATCGGCTGAGCGGGGGACGCGAACTGCCTCAGGCGTGTTCGCCCCTAATGGGCGGGAGGTTTTTCGCTTGAAATCAAGCGGGGACTTCGCCGCTCCCGCAGCGAGGGCAAGAGGGTAGACACCTACGGTTTCTACCCTCTTAACTCCCGTTTCCCTTTGTTTGTTAGTCTGGCGCAGACCAGAGAGCGGCGACCGCTTCGAAAAGGGGAACGGCAGTCGGGTTACCACAGCGTGTCTTTCGCAACCTGTTCGCAGTTCACAGATAGCGTACTGCTACACAGGGTGCGGCACTGTTATGCCGCACCCAGCGTAGAGTTGCCCGTATGTGTAGCAGAAAGGTATCTGATCCTGCGAATACGCGGATACATGGACGACTATCAGTCGTCCTGCGGAAGAAAAAATCCTCTGCCGTTCCTTTATAGTCTCAGTTCTGCAAATTTCGCCGTGCTAAGAGGAAACGGGGAGATTCATAAGAGGGGTGGAAACCTTTGGTGTCCATCCCTCTTATGCGCCCGCCGCGTAGGCGAACTCCCGCTGAACTTCAGCGAAAAAACGCTCCGCCCGTTAGGGCAAACCGCCCGAGCGGTTCGTGCGCCCCGTAAAGCGGGTGCTTTGTAAATCAAAATTCCCAAAGGAGAGTCCACATGCCATCGGTTGATGACAGCATCCAGTTCGTCAAGGGCATCGGCCCGAAAAAGGCGAAGCTGCTCGAAAAACTGCATATTCGCACGCTCCGTGACGCGCTCGAGACCTACCCGCGCGACTATGAGGACCGCACCCACATCACGCCGATTGAGGAAATCGACATGGAGGACAAGTACGCCGTGCGCGCTGTGGTCGGCACCGAACCCAAGGTCAACCGTATCCGCAAGGGCCTGACGCTGGTCAAGTGTACGATTTACGATGAAACCGGCACGCTGAACGTCACCTACTTCAACAATCCGTATGCTGCGGCGCAGCTCCGCGTCGGACAGGAGTATGTGTTCTACGGCAAGGTGCAGGGCTATGGGCGCGGCCGCACGATGGTTTCCCCGCAGTCCGAGAAGGTCGCACCGGACGCCGACCACCCGGGACGCATCGTGCCGGTCTATCCGCTGACGGCGGGACTGACCCAGCGCGATCTCGAGCGTGTAACCGCTGCCGCGCTCGACACGCTGACCGGTGAATGGCCGGATCCGCTGCCCGAACTTTTGCGGGCGAAATACCGCTTGCCAGACGCAGTAGATGCGCTTTCTGCCATTCACCGACCGAAAACCAAGGACGATGTGGCGCAGGCGCGCCGACGCATGGTATTCGAGGAGCTGTTTTTGCTCTGCTGCGGCCTGCAGCAGCTGAAGGAGCGCCGAAAGGCGGATTCCGGCATTGTTTTTACCTCGAATGGATTGGATTCGTTCTTTGAAGCCCTGCCGTTTACGCCGACCGGCGCACAGCGGCGTGCGATTATGGAGATTGCGGCAGACTGCGCCTCCGGACGGCCGATGAACCGGCTGGTGCAGGGCGATGTCGGCTCGGGCAAGACAGTGGTAGCGGCCGGATTGTGTGCGCTGGCCGCGCAGAACGGCTGGCAGGCGGCTTTCATGGCGCCGACCGAAATCCTCGCCGCGCAGCACGCGGAGACACTTGCACCCATGCTGGATGAACTGGGCATCTCGTGCACGCTGCTCACCGGCTCGATGACTGCTGCGCAGAAACGTGCGGCACTGGCCGCCATCGAGACCGGCGCGGCGCAGGTGGTCGTGGGCACACACGCGCTCATTCAACAGGGTGTGCAGTTTCATCGGCTGGGTGCCGTTATCGCGGATGAGCAGCACCGGTTCGGTGTGGCGCAGCGTGCCGCGCTGTCCGCGAAAGGCGGCTCGCCGCATGTGCTCGTCATGTCGGCTACGCCGATTCCGCGCACGCTCGCACTCATCATGTACGGCGATCTGGATGTGTCCGTGCTGGACGAGATCCCGCCCGGAAGAAGTCCGGTTGAGACCTACGCCGTGGGCGAAAACATGCGCAAGCGTATTACTGCCTTCATTGATAAGCAGGTCGGTCTCGGCGGACAGGCTTACGTTGTGTGTCCGCTCATTGAGGACAGCGAAAATGCGGAAACCAAGCTGAAAAGCGCGGAACAACATGCAAAAGACCTGCAGAAGCTGCTTCCGCACCGGCGCGTGGCTGTACTGCACGGACGCATGAAAAACGCGGAAAAAGATCAGATCATGCGCGATTTTGCAGCGCAGAAATACGATATCCTGGTCGCAACAACGGTTATCGAGGTCGGTGTGGACGTGCCGAACGCCAATCTGATGGTGGTCGAGGACGCAGACCGGTTCGGTCTGTCGCAGCTGCACCAGCTGCGCGGACGTGTCGGCCGCGGTACACGGCAGTCGTACTGCGTGTTCTTCGGCGCGGACAAGGGACAGGTCGCGCGGGAGCGCCTGCGCATCCTGTGCAAAACCGGTGACGGCTTCGAGGTCGCACGCGCAGACCTCGCACAGCGCGGTCCGGGTGACTTTTTCGGTCAGCGGCAGCACGGCCTGCCCGCACTGCACGTTGCGGATTTGGCGGCTGACCTTGCGCTCATGCAGAACGCCCGCGAGGAAGCGGAAGCGCTGCTGGCTGCCGACCCGACACTCGCCGGATATCCCATCCTGCTCGACCGTGTGCAGCGTATGTTCGCCGAACAAAATGATGAAGCGTTCAACTAAATAAAAAACAGGAGAGAACCTCGGTTCTCTCCTGTTTCAGTCTGTCAATAAAGTCCGGTTTCGCGACAGTTATTTATACGGGTCGTCCGGCTTGAGGTAGCAGCATTTCTTATACTTCTTGCCGCTGCCGCACGGGCACGGATCATTCGGGCCCGGCTTCTTGCCGGCACGCTTGGGCTCTGCCTTGACAGAACCGTCGGTTGCGCCTGCTGCGCCGGTCTCCTTGGCTACCTGCTCACGCTTGGGTTCCTCACGGGTGCGAACCTGTGCAAGGAAGATCATGCGGACGGTATCCTCGCGGATGGAATCGATCATCGCGTCGAACATATCAAAGCCTTCGCGCTTATACTCGACCACCGGATCGTACTGACCGTATGCACGCAGGCCGATGCCGTTGCGCAGCTCGGTCATAGCGTCGATGTGGTCCATCCACTTGCTGTCTACGTTCTTGAGCAGTACAACGCGCTCCAGCTCACGCATGATGGGCGAGCCAAGGGCCTGCTCCTTAGCGTCATAAACCTTATGTGCCTGATCCGCCAGAATGTTGGTCAGCTGGTCAGCGGTCAGATCGTCGCACTCCTCGGGCGTGAAGGTGCAGTCCTCCGGACGCAGGAATACGCCGATGAACGGACGGCGCGCCTGTTCAACCATCTCGGTCGAAATCAGGTTATGCTCGCCGATGGCGGCATGAACCGCATGGGCGATGGTCTCGTCGATCATCTTGACGATGTTGTCCTTAACGTCCTTGCCCTCGAGCACCTGCAGACGCTGTGCGTAGATGGTCTGACGCTGGGTGTTCAGCACATCGTCATACTCAAGGACGTGCTTACGAACGCCGAAGTTGCGGGATTCGATCTTCTTCTGAGCATTTTCGATCGCGCCGGACAGAATCTTCTGGTCGATCGGCTCGTCATCGGCAATGCCGAGGGTGTCCATCATGTTCTGGATACGCTCGGAGCCGAACAGACGCATGAGGTCATCCTCCAGCGAAATGTAGAAGCTGGATTCGCCGGGGTCGCCCTGACGGCCGGCACGGCCGCGCAGCTGGTTGTCGATTCGGCGGGACTCGTGCCGCTCGGTGCCGAGGATATACAGACCGCCTGCCGCACGAACCTTTTCGGCTGCCGCGTCGGTCTCGGTCTTGAACTTTCTGTACAGCTCCTCAAACTTGGCGCGGATAGCCAGAACTTCCTGATCGTCGGTGTCGGCATGGCCGTTTGCCTCGTAGATCATGTGGTCGATGTAGTCGTGCGCAACGCGCTCGTCCATCTCGCCCTTCTGCACACGGTTCTCGACCTCGTGACGGAGATACTTCTTAATTTCATCCAGCGCCATGGTCTCAGCGTTGCCGCCGAGCATGATATCGGTACCACGGCCTGCCATGTTGGTCGCAATGGTAACTGCGCCCGGCTTGCCGGCCTGTGCAACGATCTCTGCCTCGCGTTCGTGATACTTTGCGTTCAGGACGGTGTGCTTGATGCCCTTGGCCTTCAGGATCTTGCTCAGTTCCTCGGACTTTTCGATGGAAACCGTGCCGACCAGAATCGGCTGACCCTTTGCGTGGCACTGCTCAATGCGGGCAATGGTCGCCATGATCTTGCCGCGCTCGTTCTTGTAAACCGCATCCGGATTGTCCTTACGGGCGATCGGCTTGTTGGTCGGGATTTCAATAACGTCCAGCTGATAGGTGTGGCGGAACTCCTCCTCCTCGGTCAGCGCGGTACCGGTCATGCCGGACAGCTTGCCGTACAGACGGAAGTAGTTCTGGAAGGTGATGGTTGCCAACGTCTTGCTCTCGTGCTCGACCTTTACGCCTTCCTTGGCCTCGATCGCCTGATGCAGACCCTCGTTGTAGCGGCGGCCGAACATCAGACGGCCGGTAAACTCATCAACAATGATGACCTGACCGTCACGGACAACGTAGTCTACGTCGCGCTGCATAACGCCGCGTGCCTTGATGGCCTGGTTAATGTGGTGCTGCAGCGTGGTATTCGCGGGATCGGACAGGTTTTCTACCTTAAAGTAAGCCTCGGCGCGCTTCTGACCGTGGGGGGTCAGCGTCGCGGTCTTTGCCTTTTCATCGACGATGTAATCGGCATCGATGTCGTCCTGCTCCTCCTTGGCATCCACTTCCTTGACGCGCAGGCAGGAAAGCTGAGCGGCAAAGCGGTCCGCGATCTCGTACAGCTGAGAGGACTTCTCGCCCTGACCGGAGATGATCAGCGGGGTACGCGCCTCATCAATCAGGATGGAGTCAACCTCATCGACGATGGCGAACGCATGGTCACGCTGAACCATTGCATTTTTGTAGATCGCCATGTTGTCGCGCAGGTAGTCGAAACCGAACTCATTGTTCGTGCCGTAGGTGATATCAGCGGCGTACATCGCCTTGCGGGCCTGCGGCGGAACCTCGTGAATGACAAGACCGACCTTGAGACCGAGGAAGCGGTATACCTTGCCCATCCACTCACTGTCTCGCTTGGCGAGGTAGTCGTTGACGGTGACAATGTGTACGCCCTTGCCGGTCAGTGCGTTCAGATAAGCGGGAAGGGTAGCCACAAGGGTCTTGCCTTCACCGGTCTTCATCTCTGCGATACGGCCCTGATGCAGGACGATACCGCCGATGATCTGTACACGGTAATGACGCATACCGAGTACGCGCCATGCTGCTTCACGGCAGGTGGCAAATGCTTCCGGTAAAAGCTGGTCGAGCGTTTCGCCGTTCTGGTAGCGCTGCTTGAATTCGTCTGTCTTGGCGCGCAGCTCGTCGTCGGTCAGCTTTTTGAACTGCTCTTCGAGTGCGTCCACTTTATCCGCAATGGGGTAGATCTTTTTCAGCTCGTGCGACGAGTGCGTGCCGAAAATTTTGGTCAAAAAATTAGCCATTACTTTTCTTCAGCCTTTCAAAAGGGCGCAATAGCCCCATTTGTTACATATACGATAGTATTATAGCATAAAGTGGACAGGATATAAATAAATTTTTTGTGAATAAGCAAATTGCTGATATTATAAAGCTGTTAAAGCGGCGGCTGTGGCGGCAAACACGGCGGCGGACGGGTCGTTTTCTCGTTCGGACAGGGGATGCCACAGGCGGTCAACACGCGCCATGCCGCCGGAAAGCCGGGTGTAGACTACCACCTGCTCCATGCCGAGCCGCACACCGGTCAGCCGCAGGTGCATCATGCAGCGGTTTTCGCTCAGATAGATGGGCTGGGTGCGGTGCAGTGCAACGTAGCCGCGCACGTTGGCCCAGCGGTAAATTTCGCTTTCGGCGAGGTCGTGGATGCTGCCGTGCTCACCGAGATGGACGGCGGTGCTGCTCAGCACCAGACTGCGGTCCACCGAGGTGACTTCATCGTGACCGGTCAGCGGCCGTTCGTCTGCACCGAGCGTGCACAGCGCGATATTGTTGCGTAACGGGTAAAATCGCAGCGGAAGCGCGTTTGTTTTAGCCGCTGCGGTGAAAACTGCTGTCTGCGTAAAAACTCCTCCGTTGCGGCGTGATTTTGCACGGATTTATCCACAGACTTGTGGATAATCGAATGGTTCCATGCCGGTGCCGCGGAGTGTTATTGTATCACGCGGAATGCGCGGGATTTGTCAAAATGGTAATTTCAGCAAGCGGGATTTTCCGGGTGGAACCTTTTCAGCACCGACTGTGCGGGGAGCACGAACTGCGTGAGCGTGTTCGTTCCTAACGGGCGGGGAGTTTTTTGCTTATATCAAGCGGGGGAGTTGCGCTCTGCGGAGCGCGGGAACGTGCGCTGACGCCGCGCGGGCGCACAAGAGGGATGGACACCAAGGTTTCCACCCCTCTTGTGAATCTCCCCGTTTCCTCTTAGCGTCTGCCTGCCAGAGAGCTGAGACTATGGGGGAACGGCAGAGGATTTTTTCTACCGTAGGGGAGCACAGTGTGCTCCCATGCCGAAACCTATACGCAGTGCCGGATATCGTTCTGCTACACATACGGGCTACTCTGCGCAGGCGCGGCATAGCAGTGCCGCGCAACTCGTAAGTCTGGAGTTTGCGGACAGCACCTACGGATTAGGTGTTTGGTACAATTTATCTTCGTAGGCCCTGTCTATAACAACGCGCTAACGAATTGCGCGACACGGGTATGTCGCGCCTGCGTAGATGAAACCACATGTGTAGCAGAACGGTATCTGACACTGCGAACAGGTTGCTCAAGAGGACGAACTCCGAAGGTAGTTCGTCTGTAGCAGAGAAAAAATCCTCTGCCGTACCCCTGTTTCGCAGCGGTCACATGTAGGTAATCTGCGTCAGATTAGGAAGCAAGGGAAAGGTAGGAGTCCAAAGAGGAAGGAAAACCGCAGGTTGTCCTTCCTTTTTGCCCCTGCGGCGGGCGCCGCACGTTCCTGCGCTCCGCAGAGCACAAATCCCGCTGAATTTCAGGAGAAAACCTCGATTTAACATAGATTTTACTCGAAAACACACACTTTACTTAAACTTAACGAACTCTCGCTTTTGCATTTTACAAAACTTCCGTAAGATAATCTTGTAACAAAAAACGAAGACAAATGTAAAAGGAGAACAAATTATGAAAAAGAGCATTTCCATGCTTCTGGCAGCACTGATGCTGACCGGTGCACTGAGCGGCTGCGGCGGCAGCTCCTCTTCCGATTCTGCGGATTCCCAGGCAAGCGGCAATGACAGCGGCGTATCCGGCGCGATTACCGTTATCTCCCGTGAGGATGGTTCCGGTACGCGCGGCGCGTTCATCGAGCTGACCGGCGTTGAGGAGAAGAACGACGCAGGCGAGAAAATCGACAATACCACCGCGGATGCCGAGATCGCCAACAAGACCGATGTTGTACTGACCAGTGTAGCAGGCAACGAAAAGGCTATCGGCTACATCTCGCTCGGCGCACTGAACGACACCGTGAAGGCGGTCAAGGTTGACGGCGCAGAAGCTACCGTAGATAACGTAAAGGCAGGCACCTACAAGCTGTCCCGTCCGTTCAACATTGCAACCAAGGGCGAGCCGACCGGCGTAGCTAAGGATTTCATCAACTTCATCCTCTCCAAGGAAGGTCAGGCTGTTGTAACCGATAACAAGTACATCGCTGTTGACGACAATGCAGCAGTCTTTACTTCCGACGGTTCCTCCGGACAGATCGCAGTCGGCGGTTCCTCCTCGGTATCCCCGGTTATGGAGAAGCTGATCGAGGCGTACAAGGCTGTAAACCCGAACGCAAGCATCGACCTGCAGACCTCTGACTCCACCTCCGGCATGACCGGCACGATGGACGGCACCTTTGCCATCGGCATGGCATCCCGCGAGCTGAAGGACGACGAGGCTGCACAGCTGACCGGCACCGCCATCGCACTTGACGGCATCGCAGTAGTCGTAAACCCGGCGAACACCATTGACGACCTGTCTATGGATCAGATCAAGGGTATCTATGTCGGCGACATCACCGACTGGGGTGACCTCGCGTAAGCGAATTCACAGACTGATAAAACAGGGCGAAGCGATTCGCCCTGTGCCTATATAGGAGATAGATTTATGAAAAACCTTCGGGAAAAACTGATGCACATGGTATTTTTCCTCTGTGCACTGACCTCCATCTTTGCGGTGGTGCTCATCTGTATTTTCCTGTTTGCGAACGGTGTGCCTGCCATGAAGGAGATTGGCCTGCTGGACTTCCTCACCGGCGCAAAGTGGAAGCCGGGCAACGACATTTACGGCATCCTGCCGATGATCCTCGGCAGCCTGTACATCACCGCCGGTGCGATCGTTATCGGTGTACCGATCGGTCTGCTGACGGCGGTATTCATGGCATTCTACTGTCCGAAAAAGCTGTACGGTCTGCTCAAGCCGTGCACCGAACTGCTGGCCGGTATTCCGTCCATCGTATACGGCTTCTTCGGCATGGTCATTATCGTACCGGCAGTTCGTGCGGTGGCAGGTGTGTTCGGAGCGGATATTTCCGGCTCGTCCATTCTGGCGGCGTCCATCCTGCTCGGCATTATGATTCTGCCGACCATTATCGGCGTGTCCGAAGCGGCGCTGCGTGCGGTTCCGATGAGCTACTACGAGGGCACCGTCGCCATGGGCGCACGGCATGAGCGTGCCATATTCACGGTTATGGTACCGGCTGCCAAGTCCGGCGTGCTGGCTGGCGTCGTGCTCGGCATCGGCCGTGCCATCGGCGAGACCATGGCGGTTATCATGGTAGCGGGCAACCAGCCGCGGCTGACCGGCAGTATGCTCAAGGGCATCCGCACCATGACGGCAAACATCGTGCTTGAGATGGGATACGCCACCGGCCTGCACCGTGAGGCGCTTATTGCGACCGGCGTTGTGCTGTTCGTATTCATTCTGCTTATCAATCTGGCATTCTCGGTTCTCAAAAGGAGGAAGGAAGCATGACAAGAGAAGCTGTCTCTGCTGCGAAACCGGCAGTGCGCGCACAGGCAAAGACCGAAAAGGTGCACGGCGCCGCGTCTGCGGCTGTGCTCAAGGGTCTGGTGTACGGCGCGGCTGTGCTGACCTTTGCGGTGCTGCTGTTCCTGATCGGCTATATCCTGGTGACGGGCATCCCGCATCTCAAGCCGTCGCTGTTCCAGTGGAATTATACCTCTGAGAACGTCTCGATGATGCCTGCCATCCTCACTACGGTTGAAACGACCGCGCTGGCACTGCTGCTGGCCGTGCCGCTTGGCCTGTTCACCGCCGTGTACCTAAATGAGTATGCCAAGCGCGGAAACAAGCTGGTAAACGTCATCCGCATCACGATCGAGACGCTTTCCGGCATTCCGTCCATCGTATACGGCCTGTTCGGCATGCTGTTCTTCGTCACCAGGCTGCACTGGGGATACTCGCTGCTGGCCGGTGCGATGACGCTGGCGATCATGATCCTGCCGCTCATTATGCGTACCGCTGAGGAAGCACTGATAGCGGTTCCGGATTCCTACCGCGAAGGCTCGTTCGGTCTGGGCGCTGGACGTCTGCGCACGGTATTCCGCATCGTGCTGCCTGCTGCGGGTCCCGGCATTCTGTCCGGTGTTATCCTTGGTATCGGCCGCATCGTCGGTGAGACCGCGGCGCTCATCTTTACCGCAGGCACTATGGCCCAGATTCCCGGTCTGTTCCAGTCCGGCCGTACGCTGGCCATCCACATGTATGTGCTCTCGGGTGAGGCGCTGCACATGAACGAGGCAAATGCTACTGCAGTCGTTCTGCTGCTGGTGGTCCTGCTGATGAATACGCTTTCCGCTCTGGCAGCGAAAAAGCTGACCAAGAAGTAAATGGAGAATGAACATGGAAAATAAGATCGAAATTCATAATATGAATCTGCATTACGGTGATTTTCACGCCCTGCACGATATCAATCTGGATATCAAGGAGAATGAGATCACCGCATTCATTGGACCGTCCGGCTGCGGCAAGTCTACGCTGCTGCGTTCGCTCAACCGCATGAACGATCTGGTGGAAAACTGCCGTATCACGGGCGATATCATGCTTGACGGTCAGGATATCTACAAGAACTGTGACGTCAATCTGCTGCGCCGCCGTGTCGGCATGGTATTCCAGAAGCCGAATCCGTTCCCGATGTCGATTTATGATAACATCGCCTATGGTCCGCGCACGCACGGCATCAAGAGCCGTGTGCAGCTTGACGAGATCGTCGAGACTTCGCTCAAGCGTGCCGCTATCTGGGAGGAGACCAAGGATAACCTCAAAAAATCCGCGCTGTCCATGTCCGGCGGTCAGCAGCAGCGTATCTGCATCGCGCGTGCGCTTGCCGCAGACCCGGAGGTGCTGCTGATGGACGAGCCGACCTCTGCGCTTGATCCGATCTCCACCGCGAAGATCGAGGACCTTGTGCTCGAGCTCAAAAAGGATTATACTATCGTTATGGTAACGCATAATATGCAGCAGGCCACCCGTGTTTCGGATACGACCGCATTCTTCCTGCTTGGCGACATGATCGAAGTGGATGACACCGAAAAGCTGTTCTCCATGCCGTCGGACAAGCGCACGGAAGACTACATTACGGGGAGGTTCGGCTAATGAGAAACCGTTTTGACAATCAGCTTGCGGAGATGAACAATGAGCTGATCTCGATGGGAGCACTGTGCGAAAACGCAATCGCCAGTGCGGTAAAGGCTCTGCTTGAGGGCGATATCAAGCTGGCGGCGGCCGCCATCCGCATCGATCAGGAGATCGACCGCAAGGAACGCGAAATCGAGTCCATGTGCCTCAAGCTGCTGCTGCAGCAGCAGCCGGTGGCAAGCGATCTGCGTCTGATCTCCTCCGTGCTGAAAATGATCACGGATATCGAGCGTATCGGTGATCAGGCAAGCGATATTGCGGAGATTGTAACGTATCTGTCCGGTGCGTGCGGTCACAACACGCATATCGACCAGATGGCGCAGGCAACCATTAAAATGGTGACCGACAGCCTGGACGCGTTTGTCCGCCGTGACCTGACCCTTGCATGGAGCGTTATTGAATATGATGACGTGGTAGACCGCCTGTTTGACGAGTGCAAGAGCGACCTCATCGCGGAGATCGCGCAGAACCCGGAGGACGGCGAGCGCGTACTCGATGTGCTGATGATCGCCAAGTATCTGGAGCGTATCGGCGACCACGCGACCAATATTGCCGAATGGGTGGAGTTTTCCATCACCGGCTCGCATAAAAGTGCAATGCACGGCGCGGAAGCGGCGGCACGCTGACAGAAATCGGAGTGTAATATATGATATACTGTGTGGAAGATGATGCGGGTATCCGCGAACTGGTGGTGTATACACTGCGCAACACCGGTTTTGAGGCTGACGGCTTCGAGGACGGTGCGGCGTTGACGGCTGCTCTGAAAAAATGCAAACCGCAGCTGATTCTGCTGGATATCATGCTGCCCGGCGAGGACGGTATCACCATTCTGCGTCGTCTGCGCGCAGCACCGGATACGGCGAGGGTTCCGGTCATTCTGCTGACTGCGAAAAACACGGAGTACGACAAGGTAGTCGGTCTGGACACCGGTGCGGACGATTACATTCCCAAGCCGTTCGGCATGATGGAGCTGATCGCGCGCATTCGTGCGGTCCTGCGCCGCACCGAGGATATGCAGGGCAAGGATGAGCCGCGTCCGCTGGTAGCCGGCGGCATCTGTGTGGATGAGCGTGCTCACACCGTATTCGTTAACGGGCAGGAGGTGCAGCTGACACTCAAGGAGTATCAGCTGCTGTGCCTGCTGATGAAAAACCGCGGTGCCGTGCTCACGCGCGATGTTCTGCTCGAGAATATCTGGGGCTATAATAATGAAAGCGAAACCCGCACGGTCGATGTGCATATCCGCACGCTGCGGCAAAAGCTGGGCGCGGACGGTGCGCTGATCGAGACTGTCCGCGGTGTCGGCTACCGCATGGGAGAGCACACATGAGAAAGCGCGTATTCGGCAGCATTTTTCTCACGTCGCTTGTCACGCTGCTGCTGACGACCGGGCTGCTGCTGCTGGCGGTTCACGCCGGTCTGACCAATGACATGCGGCAGCGGCTGGTAACGGAGAGCAGCTACCTGTCTGCGGTGGATGACATTCGGGAGGAACTGGAGGAGTGCGGCTCGGTGTACGCCGACCGTTTGACGCTGGTCGCGCAGGACGGCACTGTGCTGTACGACAACCGCACGAATGCCTCCGAGATGGAGAACCACGCCGTCCGTCCGGAGATTGCGGCGGCAGAGCAGAACGGCACGGGCGAGGACAACCGTCTGTCCGAAACCTTCGCTAAGCAGACGTTTTATTACGCGGTGCGCCTGAAAAACGGCGATGTTCTGCGTATTTCCGCAACTGCGGACAGCGTGTTCGGTGCACTGTCGAATGCGTCGCCGTGGATTGTGTTGATCATCCTGCTGGCGCTGCTGGTCGCGGCGCTGCTGGCAGGCTGGCTGACCGGTCTGTTCCTCAAGCCGATCGAAGCGCTCGATCTGCATGAGCCGATGAAGGGCGAAGCCTATGACGAGCTGTCGCCGCTGCTGCACCGCATGGACAAGCAGAACCACAAAATTCAAGCGCAGATGGACGAGCTGCAGCGCCGTCAGGCTGAGTTTGATGACATTACGGCCCGTATGGATGAAGGTCTGGTACTGTTTTCCGGCAAGGGCATGATTCTGTTTGCCAATCACGCTGCGCGGGCGCTGTTTCCACATGACAGTGCGGAAGGCAGCTATCTGACGCTGTGCCGCGACGCGAATTACATTCAGGTGGTCGAGCAGGCGCTCGACGGCAAAGGCGCGCACGGCAAACTTGAGCGGAACGGCCGCATTTATGAACTTACGGCAAGCTCGGTGGAGGAGAACAGCGCATGGCATGCCGCCGTGCTGCTGATCGTGGATATTACCGAGCGCGAGCGTGCCGAGCAGCAGCGGCAGGAATTTACCGCCAATGTGTCGCACGAGCTGAAAACGCCGCTGACCAGCATCATGGGCTACGCGGAGATCATCGCGGGCGGCATTGCCAAGCCGGAGGACGTGGCGCCGTTTGCGGGCAAGATCCGCACGGAAGCGCAGCGGCTGCTGGCGCTCATCGAGGATATCATTCACCTGTCCCGGCTGGATGAAGGCGGAGAAACGGTGTCCTTTGAGCCGGTGGAGCTGTCCGCACTCTGTGATACTGTGCGCGACCGCCTGCAGAGCAAGGCAGCAGGCAAGGGCATCGCGCTGCGCATCGAGGGAGAACCGGCTGCGGTTTCCGGTCAGCGCCGCACGCTTGAGCAGATGATCTTCAATCTAACGGATAACGCCATCAATTATAATAAGCCGCAGGGCAGCGTGACGCTTGTGACCGGCACAGAGAACGGCCGGCCGTTCGTGCAGGTGGCGGATACCGGCATCGGTATCGCGCCGGCGGACCAGCAGCGCGTGTTTGAGCGGTTCTACCGCGTGGATAAGAGCCACAGCAAGATGACCGGCGGCACCGGACTGGGGCTTTCGATTGTCAAGCATGGTGCGGCGCTGCATCGTGCGGAGGTTGAGCTGAAGAGTGTACTCGGCGAGGGGACTTGCATTACTTTGCGGTTTCCTAAAGAATGATGAATGGGTGCTAACCCTTAGCTGGGGTTCCAAAAGGATAGACACCAAGGTTTCTATCCTCTTGGGACTCCAGTTTCCTTTATTTCTTAACTCGGCGAAAATCGGAGAGCGGCGACCGCTTCGAAAATAAGAGTACGGCAGAGGATTTTTTCTTCCGTGTCTTTCTCAACCGATTCGCAGTGTCAGATAACGTACTGCTACACATACGGTTAAATCTACGCAGGCGCAACATGACCGTGTTGCGCAATTCGTTAATCTGGAGTTTGCGCACGGCACCTACGGATTAGGCGTTTGGTACAAGTTATTTTCGCAGGCCCTGTCTGTAACAACGCGCTCACGAATTGTGCGGCACTATTGTGCCGCACCCAGCGTAGATTTTCTGGTCTGTGTAGCAGAATGGTATCTGACACTGCGGATATGCGGATACATGGCGCACGAAGTGCGACCATGCGGAAGAAAAGATCCTCTGCCGTTCCTTTATAGTCTCAGCTCTGCAAATTTCGCCGTGCTAAATAGGAAGAAGGATGATTCACAAGAAGGAGGGAACCTTGGTTCTCTCCTTCTTGTGCCCCTGCCGGGCAGGCAAGTTCCGTTCGCCTCGCAGGCGAAATCCCATCGAAAAAGAAATCTCAAAAAATAAGAAATTTTAAAAAAAACACTTGCGCGATACACCCGGTGTAGTGTATACTAATTACAGTTGCGCAAATGCGTAACCGAATTGCCGCGCAAAGGAGTTTCTCCTGCGCACGCCCATCGGCCATCAACCGGATTTTCCCGGCGTGGTCCCTGGTGCGGTCCAAAAACGGCCGACCTGCCGTTATACCGGGTAATCAAGCAATTTGACTGCAAAACAGGCTAAAACTGCGTAAAAATCAGCACTTTTTCCGATTGCAGCCATTGGTTTCTCGTGCTATAATTAACGCTGGTCTGGTTGAGTACTGGACCGGCGATTTTTTATCCCCGCCGCTGTCCGTGGAAGGGCCACGAACAGTGTAAAGAAAAGTGGAGGGCAAACAGACAAATCAGAACCGGATTAACCCACCGGCGCTCGATTGCTGCACTACCCCCAAACTTCTTATATTAAAGGAGAGCATTTTATGCAGATCACTGATCCTATCGCGGATATGCTGACTCGTATCCGCAACGCTGGCAATGCTCGTCATGCCAGTGTGGATGTACCCGCATCCAAGATGAAGAAGGCTATTGCCCAGATCCTGCTCGACGAAGGCTACATCAAGTCTTTCGAGGTTGTAGAGGGCAACACCCAGGGCATTATCCGCATCGCACTGAAGTACGTTGATAACCGCCAGAAGGCTATCACCGGCATCAAGCGTGTGTCCAAGCCGGGCCTGCGTGTATACGCTGGCGCACAGGAGCTGCCGAAGGTACTCCGCGGCCTTGGTATTGCCATCGTTTCCACTTCCAGAGGCGTCATGACCGACAAGAAGGCTCGCGAGCTGAATGTCGGCGGTGAAGTTCTCGCATTTGTATGGTAAGGGAGGTATAAACAATGTCTCGTATTGGTAGAATGCCGATTGCCATCCCGGCCGGCGTTGAAGTCAAGATTGACGGCAGCGTTGTTACCGTGAAGGGCGCTAAGGCAACCCTTACCCGCGAATTTCATCCGAACATGACCATCGCGGTAGAGGGCAACGAAATCCTCGTAACCCGTCCGAACGACGACAAGCACAACCGCGCACTGCACGGCCTCACCCGCAGCCTGGTTCACAACATGGTTGTTGGTGTTACCGAAGGCTTCAAGAAGGAGCTGAGCGTTCAGGGCGTTGGTTACCGTGTCGCTAAGCAGGGCAAGGATCTGGTTATGAACCTCGGTTACTCGCATCAGGTTACCATGAGCGAGGTAGAGGGCATCACGATCGACGTTCCGAACCCGAACACGATCATCATCTCCGGTCCTGACAAGCAGAAGGTTGGCCAGTTTGCAGCGGAAGTCCGCGAGAAGCGTCCGCCGGAACCCTATAAGGGCAAGGGCATTCGCTACGCTGATGAGTATGTCCGCCGCAAGGAAGGCAAGACCGGCGCTAAGAAGAAGTAAGGAAAGGAGAGGCGAAAATAAATGGTTTCGAAGAAGGATTCCAACAAGGCGCGCCTTCAGCGCCACAAGCGCGTACGCGCTAAGATCAGCGGCACCGCTGAGCGTCCCCGTCTGGACGTATTCCGTTCTGCAAAGAACATCTATGCACAGGTTATTGACGATGTAGCCGGTGTAACCCTCGTATCCGCCTCGACTGCAGAGAAGAGCTTTACCGAGTACGGCGGCAACAAGGAAGCAGCCAAGAAGATTGGTCAGATCGTTGCCGAGCGCTGCAAGGCTAAGGGCATTGAGGCTGTCGTGTTTGACCGCGGCGGCTATGTGTTCCACGGCCGCGTGAAGGAGCTCGCAGATGGCGCCCGTGAGGGCGGCCTGCAGTTTTAATCGGGAGGAGGTAAAACATGGCTCAGTTTAACAGAAACGATAAGCGTGAGGACGAGTTCTCCGAGAACGTCGTAGCGCTGAACCGCGTTGCCAAGACCGTTAAGGGCGGCCGAATCTTCAAGTTCGCAGCTCTGGTCGTAGTAGGCGACGGCAAGGGTACTGTTGGTTTCGGCCTCGGCAAGGCTTCCGAGGTTCCGGACGCTATCCGCAAGGGCATCGAGGACGCCAAGAAGAACCTCGTTAAGATTTCTCTGAAGGGCACCACCATCCCGCACGAGGTTATCGGCGAGTTCGGTGCAGGCCGCGTTCTGCTCAAGCCTGCTGCTCCCGGTACCGGCGTTATCGCCGGCGGCGCTGTTCGTGCAGTAGTTGAGGCTGCCGGCATCAAGGACATCCGTACCAAGTGCCTGCGTTCCAACAACCCGCAGAACGTTGTTACCGCAACGATGGAAGGCCTGAAGAGCCTGCGCGACGCAGCTCAGGTAGCTGCTGTACGCGGCAAAGCCGTAGAAGAACTGTAAGAAAGGGGTAACTGACAATGGCTAACATGAAGATTACCCTGAAAAAGAGCCTGGCTGGTCGCTTGGAGAAGCACATCGCAACGGCTCATTCTTTGGGGCTTAAGAAGATCAATGACGTAACCGTTCAGCCGGACAACGCGCAGACGCGCGGCAAGGTAAAGCAGATCGGTTACCTGCTCGAAATCGTAGAGGAGGCGTAACCCATGAAGCTGCATGAATTGACGCCTGCCGCAGGCGCTACCAAGCCGGCATACCGTAAGGGCCGCGGCGCTGGTTCCGGCAATGGCAAGACCGCAGGTCGCGGTCACAAGGGCCAGTGGGCCCGTTCCGGCGGCGGTGTCCGTCCGGGCTTTGAAGGCGGCCAGATGCCTCTGGCACGTCGTCTGCCGAAGCGTGGTTTCCACAACATTTTCGGCACCACTTACGCACCGGTCAATGTTTCCGCACTGGAGAAGTTTGAAGACGGCGCTGAGGTAACTGCAGAGATCCTCTGCAATGCCGGCATCGTTAAGAATGCTCTCGACGGCATCAAGATCCTCGGCACCGGCACGCTGACCAAGAAGTTGACCGTTAAGGCAGCTGCTTTCTCGGCTTCCGCAAAGGAGAAGATCGAAGCCGCAGGCGGAAAGGCCGAGGTGGTTTAAGGTGTTTCAAACCCTTAAAAACGCCTGGTCTATGCCCGAACTGCGCAAGAAGATGCTGTACACTCTGTTCATCATCCTGATCTTCCGCTTTGGTTCGTGCATTCCGGTTCCGTTTATTGATACCGCGCTCCTGTCTCAGTACTTTGAGCAGGCATCGGTAAACGGTTCGATGCTTGGTTATCTGGATATGTTCACCGGCGGTGGTCTGTCTCGTGCGACCATCTTCGCAATGTCCATCACCCCGTATATCAACGCATCCATCATCCTTCAGCTGCTGACCGTTGCCATCCCCGCTCTTGAGCGCATGGTAAAGGACGGCGGCGAGGAAGGCCGTGAGAAGATCGCAAGCTGGACCCGTTACCTCGGCGTTCTGCTCGGTCTGCTCCAGGGCCTGTCCTACTACGCACTGCTCCGCAACGGTTTTGGCGGCAAGACTATGCTGTCCAACACCGGCGCGCTTGCAGCCGTAACCATTATCGTAACTTTCACCGCAGGCACCGCGCTGATTATGTGGATGGGCGAGTATATCACCCAGAAGGGTATCGGCAACGGCATTTCGATCATCCTGTTCGCAGGTATCGTTTCCCGCGGTCCGTCGCTCATGCGTACGCTGGTTAACCTGTTCCAGACCGGCACGAGCGGCATCGTTTCCGGCATTGTAATGATTATCGTCGGTCTTGCGATCGTTGTATTCATCGTTTATATGTCGAACGCAGAGCGCCGCATCCCGGTTCAGTACGCAAAGCGCGTAGTTGGCCGCAAGATGTACGGCGGTCAGTCCACCCACCTGCCGATCAAGGTCAATGCGTCCGGCGTTATGCCGATCATCTTCGCATCGTCCATCCTGTCCCTGCCGCAGACCATTTCGATGTTCTGGCACCCGGAGAGCGGCTCGGTTGGTGCGCACATTCTTAACCTGTTCTCTCAGACCAGCGTGTTCTACATTGTACTGTACGCACTGCTGATCCTCGCATTTGCATACTTCTATGCATCCATCCAGTTCAACCCGATCGAGATCGCCAACAACCTGAAGAAGAACGGCGGCTTCATCCCGGGCTTCCGTCCCGGCAAGCCGACCAGCGACTTCATCACCAAGGCACTCGGCAAGGTCACCTTTGTTGGTGCGCTGTTCCTCGCTGTTGTAGCACTGCTCCCGCTGATCGTAGGCGCAGTAAACTCCAGCCTGAGCAACGTAGCACTGGGCGGCACCTCGGTTATCATCGTAGTAGGCGTTGCGCTTGATACGGTGAAGCAGATGGAAGCACAGATGCTGATGCGTCATCATAAGGGATTCCTGGAATAATTCTGGAGGCTGTGTTCAAATGAATTTAATTCTGCTGGGCGCTCCGGGCGCCGGTAAGGGCACGCTTGCTTCTTACCTGATCGAGCAGATGGGTGTACCGAGCATTTCCACCGGCAACATCCTGCGCGAAGCGATTAAGAACAATACTCCGCTCGGCCAGTCCGCTAAGGAGTATATGGATGCCGGCAAGCTGGTACCCGATGAAGTGGTTATCGGCATGCTGAAGGAGCGTATCGCTAAGCGCGACTGCAAGAGCGGTTTCATCCTCGACGGTTTTCCGCGTACGATTCCGCAGGCGGAAGCACTCGACGAGATTGCTCACATCGACTGCGCTCTGTCCCTTGAGGTTGCAGACGACGTCATCGAAAAGCGTATGACCGGCCGCCGTGTCTGCCTGCGCTGCGGTGCAACCTATCACGTTGAGGCAAATCCGCCGCGCGTGAAGGACGTTTGCGACATCTGCGGCGATAAGCTGGTCATCCGCAGCGATGATCAGGCTGAGGTCGTTCGTCATCGTCTTGAAACCTACCATGAGCAGACTGAGCCGCTCAAGGGCTACTATGAAGCCCAGGGCAAGCTCAAGAGCATCGATGGTGCTCAGGGCATCACCGCTACCGAAAAGTTTGCAGTAGAGGCGCTGGGTCTGTAATATGATTCATATCAAGACGGAAAAAGAGCTTGAAAAAATGCGTGTTGCTGGCCGCCTTACCGCTATTGCGCGTAAGGCGGCGGCAGACGCCGTAAAGCCGGGTGTTACCACCTGGGAGATCGACCGCATCGTCCGCAAGACGATTGAGGATGCCGGCGCCAAGCCGTCGTTCCTCGGCTACGGCGGCTTCCCGGGCAGCGCTTGCGTATCGCTGAATGACCAGGTCATCCACGGTATTCCTTCCAAGCACGCAGTTGTCAAGGAAGGCGATATCGTTAAGGTTGATGTTGGTGCATACATCGGCGGTTTCCACGGCGACTGCGCCTGCACGGTTCCGTGCGGTGAAGTAAGCGAAGAGGCGAAAAAGCTGATCGCTGTAACACGTCAGAGCTTCTTTGAAGGCATTAAATTTGCCCGTGAGGGCTACCGCGTATCGGATATCGGCGCAGCCGTTCAGGCTTACGTCGAGGCCAACGGCTTTTCTGTCGTGCGCGACTACGTCGGTCACGGCGTAGGCGCTGCGCTGCATGAGAGCCCGGAGGTTCCGAACTACGGCAAACCGGGCCACGGCATTCGCCTGCAGCGCGGTATGGTCATCGCGGTAGAGCCGATGGTCAATGTGGGTGTTTACACGGTCAAGGTCCTGCCGGATGGCTGGACGGTTAAGACCAAGGACGGCAAGCTGTCCGCTCACTACGAAAACACCATCGCTATTACGGATGGAGAGCCGGAGATTCTTACGAATATCGACGGTGAAGTGCTGTAATGGCAGAGATTCGTACCGCCGACATTGTGCTGTCGCTGACCGGAAGGGACAGAGGACAGCTGATGCTGGTCGTCGCAGAGGAGGGGGATTTTCTTCTGCTGGCGAACGGACGTGCGCGCCGGGCCGAAAACCCGAAGCGCAAGCGCCGCAAGCATGTGAGCCTGCAGGGCCCATGCGACGAGCGCACACGGCTCAAGCTGCAAAGCGAAAGCCGGCTGACAAACAGCGAGATCCGCAAGGCGCTCGCCCTCTGGACAGGGGACGAGAACGCAAATTGACCGAGGAGGATAAACCACAATGGCAAAAGATGATGTGATTGAGCTCGAGGGTACCGTCGTAGAGGCGCTGCCCAATGCAATGTTTCAGGTAGAGCTTCCCAACGGCCATAAGATTCTGGCGCATATCTCGGGCAAGCTCCGCATGAACTTTATCCGCATTCTTCCCGGCGACAAGGTCACCGTTCAGATGTCGCCTTACGACCTGACCCGCGGTCGTATCACTTGGCGTTCCAAGTAAGATAAAAAGCGGGCGGAGGTACGCATGTGACCTGCGCGCCAGTGGTCGCCGGACAGGTTTCCGGTGTCCCATCCCACCAAAAATTTGATGGAGGTAAAATAACATGAAGGTAAGACCGTCTGTAAAGCCGATCTGCGAGAAGTGCAAGATCATTCGCCGTAAGGGCAAGGTTATGGTTATCTGCCAGAACCCGAAGCACAAGCAGAAGCAGGGCTAAGAGCACCTGACGGTGCTTATAGGGGACTTCAAAAGTCCCCTATATACAAAAACAAGTTCCTGACGAAACTTGTTTTTGATACCCGAACGACGCGATCCAAGATCGCTGAGTCAAGGTATAAAAACCCACGCACATGTCGCGGGTTTTTATGATGACTGCAAGCAGTCATCGAATAAATGCGCACCCAGGGGTGCGGATCATGGTTTACGCGAGCACGACAAGCACGCACGGCGAGTGCGGCGCTGCAGGAGCGGAGGCGGCTTCTATACTGTGTTTGCAAACACGCCTCAGTGTGTAACTATGGAGGTTATAATAGTATGGCACGTATTGCCGGTGTTGACCTTCCCCGCGAGAAGCGCGTGGAGATCGGCCTGACCTACGTTTTCGGCATTGGCCGCAAAACGTCCAACGAGATCCTTGCTAAGACCGGTATCAATCCGGATACCCGCGTTAAGGACCTGACCGAAGAAGAGGCTGCTAAGCTGCGTGAAGTCATCGAGCGCGACTACAACGTCGAGGGTGACCTGCGCCGTGAGATCGGCCTGAATATCAAGCGTCTGGTTGAGATTGGCTGCTACCGCGGCCTGCGCCATCGCCGCGGCCTGCCGGTTCGCGGTCAGCGCACCAAGACCAATGCTCGTACCCGCAAGGGCCCGAAGAAGACCATTGCGAACAAGAAGAAGTAAGGAGGGGAACGTATAAATGGCTAAGGTACAGAAGAAGGGCGCTGCGACCCGTACTCGTCGTCGTGAGCGCAAGAACATTGAAAAGGGCGCGGCACATATCCGTTCCTCTTTCAACAACACGATCGTTACCATTACCGACCTGAACGGTAACGCTATTTCCTGGGCTTCCTCCGGCGAAATGGGCTTCCGCGGTTCGCGTAAGTCCACTCCGTTCGCTGCTCAGACTGCGGCTGAAACCGCTGCTGCTGCTGCAATGGAGCACGGTCTGAAGACTGTTGAAGTATACGTTAAGGGCCCGGGTTCCGGCCGTGAGGCTGCAATCCGTGCACTGCAGGCCGCTGGCCTCGAGGTTACCATGATCAAGGACGTAACCCCGATCCCGCACAACGGCTGCCGTCCGCCCAAGCGTCGTCGAGTTTAATAGAGGAGGAACCAATAAATGGCTAAGAATACCCAGCCCGTTCTCAAGCGCTGCAAGACGCTTGGTCTTTCCCCTGCGGTACTTGGTTACTCCAAGTCCACGAAGCGTCAGCCCAAGCAGAGCCGCCGCAAGCAGTCCGAGTACGGCATGCAGCTGAACGAAAAGCAGAAGGTAAAATTCATCTACGGCGTACTCGAGAAGCAGTTCCATGCTTACTACGAGAAGGCTGAGCGCAAGCAGGGCATCACCGGTGAGATCCTGCTGCAGGAGCTCGAGCGCCGTCTGGACAACGTAGTTTTCCGCATGGGCTTTGCTAACACCCGCCGTGAGGCTCGTCAGCTGGTTAACCATGCACACTTCACCGTAAACGGCAAGCGCGTTAACATTCCGTCTTACCAGGTTAAGCCGGGCGACGTAGTTGCAGTTTCCGAGAAGTCCCGTTCTACCACCAAGTTCAAGTCTCTGCTGGAAGAGAACGGCAAGAAGGCTTGCCCGAAGTGGATCGAGAAGGCTAACGATTCCTTCGAGGGCAAGATCGTTGCGATGCCTGCACGTGACGACATCGACTATGATGTTGCCGAGCACCTCATCGTCGAGCTGTACTCGAAATAATAGACCCTCGCTTTTGGAACAGGCGCGGCGTCTGCTTCGCCTGTTCTATCTTAAGTTTCCAACCAACGTGAAGGAGGGTACCACATGATCGAAATCGAAAAACCGCGTATTGACTGTGAACAGCTCGCGGAGGACGGTTCCTACGGCAAGTTTGTTGTAGAGCCTCTTGAGCGCGGCTACGGCACCACGCTGGGCAACTCTCTGCGCCGCATCCTGCTGTCGTCTCTGCCGGGCACGGCAGCGTCCAGCATCAAGATCGCTGGTGTGCAGCACGAGTTTTCTACGATTCCGGGCGTTAAGGAAGACGTTACCGAAATCGTGCTGAATGTTAAGGGCATTATTGCCAAGCTGCATTGTGATGGTCCCAAGACGGTCTACATCGAGGCCGCCGGCGAGGGCGAGGTCAAGGCTGGCGATATTCATGCAGACGGCGAGGTTGAGATCCTCAACCCGGATCTGCACATCGCTACCCTGATGAGCGACGCGCGTCTGTCCATGGAGATTACGATGACTTCCGGCCGCGGCTATGTTCCGGCTGAGAAGAACAAGCAGCATCAGACCTCCATCGGCGTCATTCCGGTGGATTCGATCTACACGCCGGTTTACAAGGTAAACTACACGGTTGAAAACACCCGTGTACGCGACCTGACCGACTATGATAAGCTGACACTCGAGGTATGGACCGATGCAACCATCAACGCACGCGATGCGGTTTCGCTCGGTGCGAAGGTTCTGCGCGACCACCTCGATCTGTTCGTAGACCTGTCCGAGGAAATCGGCTCCAAGTCCACCGTTGTTGAAAAGGCTGAAGCGCAGCACGATAAGGTGCTTGAAATGACCATTGAGGAGCTTGACTTCTCCGTGCGTTCGTTCAACTGCCTCAAGCGCGCAGGCATCAACACGGTTGAGGACCTCATCAACACCTCCGAGGAGGACATGATGAAGGTTCGTAACCTGGGCCGCAAGTCCCTGGAAGAGGTTATCGGCAAGCTGGAGGCAATGGGTCTCCACCTCGCCAAGTCCGAAGAATAATCTGCGTCTTTCCGCCCGCAGCTTCGTCAGAAGCACGATTGCGTACCTTTGTACGCGGCACGCGCTTCTTCCTTGCTGTGAACGAAAATACTTGATTATTTCAAAGAGGAATTACTTGAACTGTTGCGGCGGTACGATTACCGCGCCGCCGCTTTACTTTAATTTGGAGGTAAACTCACATGGCTAACAATCGCAAGCTCGGCCGTGCTACGGATCACCGTATGGCTATGCTGCGTGCGCTGGTAACCTACCTGCTGGAGAACGGCAAGGTTGAGACCACGCTCGCTCGTGCCAAGGAAGTAGGCCCGCTGACTGAGAAGATGATCACCCTGGGCAAGAAGAACACCCTGGCATCCCGCCGTCAGGCTATGGCTTTCGTAACCAAGGAAGCTGTTGTTGCTAAGCTGTTCTCTGAGATCGCTCCGGAGTACGCTAACCGCAACGGTGGCTACACCCGCATCATCAAGACCGGCCCGCGTCGTGGCGACGCAGCTGAAATGGCGATCATCGAGCTGGTTAAGTAAGTTAAATTTTAACTTCTGACGACTCGATCTGTTCCAAAACAGAAAAATGATCCTAAAAAGGTTATCCAGTAGCGTGCTTATTGGATAACCTTTTTCTTTTTGCTTTTTTGCAGCCTGTATGGTACTATGTAGATAAATCGAAAGGCTAAATTCTGCCGAACAGGAAAAGGAGGGCCGCAGATGTTTGCAATGCAGATGTTTGATATATTGAGTTTCATCGTCCCCATCATGTTTATTGTCGTATTTGGCATCATCATTTTTTCTATCATACAGGGGATAAGCACATGGCATAAGAACAATAATTCGCCCAGATTGACCGTACCGGCGGCGATCGTTGCAAAGCGCACAGATGTCTCGTATCACCGGCATGCCAATGCAGGCGACATGAGCGGAGCGCACGGCTTCCACACAACGTCGAGCACGACCTATTATGTCACGTTTCAGGTGGAAAGCGGAGACCGGATGGAATTCCATGTTTCCGGCTTGGAATACGGTATGCTCGCAGAGGGCGATACCGGCAGACTGACCTTCCAAGGAACGCGGTATCTGTCGTTTGAGCGATAGTTTTTATTCGGAAGGGGCTTGCGTACGCCGGAAAATATTCAAATGATCTGTCTGGTGCGGCTGATCGTTGCGGCTGTCTGCGGTCTGCTGATCGGTGTGGAGCGGCAGACACGCATGAAAGGCGCCGGTTCGCGTACACACATGATGGTTTCGCTCGGTGCGGCACTGATGACGCTGGTCTCCTCGTATGGTTTTCTGCCTATCGTGGGAGCAGCCGGTGTTTCGGTTGACGTTTCTCGTGTGGCGGCAAGCATTGCGGCCGGTATCGGCTTCCTTGGCGCGGGCGTGATTTTTTTTGTGCACCGCGGCGGCGTGGTCGGTCTGACGACTGCCGCTGGTCTGTGGACAACGACCGGTGTCGGCATGGTGATTGGCTGCGGCAGGAGGGCAACTCGGTAAAAATCGTGCTGTTTATCGCCATGCCGCGGCATTTCGATAAAGCGGATTTTCTGCGGCTGCAGGAGGATATCCCGGGTGTGCAGTCGGTTGAGATATAAACGGAATAGCAAAGCCGTTCGGCAAAAATGCCGGACGGCTTTTGTGCTGATTGGATAATATAACATTGAAATATAAGGAATTGTTTGGTATACTATAACAAACGAAGGGAGGTCACAATATGAAAAAGAGAATCCCCGCAATCATCCTGATGTTTGCCCTGTTTCTGACCACATCCTATGCGGCGAACACCTATCGTAAGACGATTGCCGTCACGTCCGGCGTCAATGTGGAATTTAACAACGAAGCAATCGACATGACAGACGCCAACGGTAAAGCGGTCGAGGCGTTTATCTACAACGGCACGACCTATGTGCCGATTCGTGCGGTGTCCAATGCGTTCGGCGCGGATATCGGCTACGACCGCAATACGCAGACGATTTCGATTTATGATGATTTCACAGAAATTGTTACAGCAGCGTATAAGTTGGAGCGTACAATTACCATATGCAGAGGAGAACTTGATCTTTATAATGAATCAATCAACGCGAATTTATTTACAATAAATCCAGCAACAAGAAATCCGGATAGTGAAGCTCTTATTAGCCGGAACGAGAAAATGTTACAGACATTGCAAAAGGAAAATATCAACTATTCGCTTTTGGAAGAAGAACTATTGCCGCTTTATAATAAGTTTATTCCGGCATATAGAAATGCTGTAAAGAATTATACAGCAATGTATAATCAAAAGAGTTATTCTAATATGAATTTGTGGAGTGCTTTTTCTCGTAGTGAAAGCGAAGCAAATGTAAATGGTATTAGTTATAGTGTTGAGTTGGAATCTTTTTATGATTCGTTCAACTGGCGTGAATTTAAGTAATTGACAGTTGGAATATATAAAAGGAGATAGAGATTATGTACCTGAAAGCAACTTTAGTCACCATTGCAGGCTGGTTTATTGGAATGGTGTTAGATGCAAACATCGATTTCGGTGACCCAATGGGTTTCCTCAGTCTGCGCATCCTGTTTCCCATCTTGGCCATGGGACTGTGCATCCTGCATGAGCTGAGACACGGCAGCAGCCGCTAATCTGCAAAATTTGCGGCTCACACGCCTAAATTTGTGCATTTTCACGGTAAAAACGGATATTTTTATTGCAAAAACGCTTGCAATGTACGGCAATGCGTGATATACTATCAGTGTAAGATGATAAGTAACCGTAAGGAGTGGCCAAGTGCCACTCCTTACGCTTTGCTCGGAGAAAAATTTTCAGTAAGGAGGGACGGCTTTGCAGGCAAAGCAGATCGTAGCCCGCGTAGAGGAACTGGTAAAGCCTTTGTGTGAACAGGCTGGTGTTTCCCTGTGGGATGTGGAGTTTGAAAAAGAGGGCGGACAGTACATGCTGACCGTCACCGTGGATCGTCCGGAAGGCGTTAATATCGACCAGTGCGAGCAGGTTTCGCGCGCACTCGATCCCATGCTGGATGAAAAGGAATTTGACGATATGCCGTCCTACACGCTGTGTGTTTCCTCGGCCGGTATGTCGCGCCGCCTCAAGCGCCCGGAGCATTTCCAGGCGTTCATGGGTCAGACCGTCGAAGTCGGCTTCTACAAGCCGATGAACGGTATGAAGCAGATCGAGGGCACACTCGCTGGCTATGACAACGGCGCTGTAACGCTGGAAGTGAACGGCGAGACCACTGTATACGAACCCAAAGACATTGCCGCAGTTCGACTGGCGGTAGAGATATAAGAAGGAGCTGAGTTGGAAAAAATGGTTAACGCAGAATTTTTTGACGCGCTGGAACAGTTGGAAAAGGAAAAAGGCATTCCGGTAGACTATATGCTCGACCGTGTAGGTCAGGCGCTGATCACCGCCTATAAGCGCGATAACGACGGCATGACCGACAATGTTTACGTTGAGCCGGACCGCGACAAGAAGACCATTCACATGTTTGTCCGCAAGACGGTTGTCAAGGCGGAGGACCTGTACGAGCCGTACGAGGAGATCACTCTCGAGGAGGCTGCCGAGTACAAGAACAACCCGATGGTAGGCGATATCATTGATATCGACATCCCGACCAAGTCCTTCGGCCGCATTGCTGCCCAGACCGCAAAGCAGGTTATCATTCAGGGCATCCGCGAGGCAGAGCGCGGCATGGTTATCTCCGAGTTCGAGAGCAAGGAGCACGAGATCCTCAACGGCGTGGTTGCCCGCATTGATCCGCGCTCCGGCACCGCTTATCTGGATGTTGTTTCCGGCGGTGAGAAGAGCGAGGCTGTTCTGGCCGCTTCCGAGCAGGTGCGCGGTGAGGTTCTGACCGAGGGTCAGCGCCTGAAGGTTTACCTCATCGAGGTTCGCCGCGGCACCCGCGGCCCGCAGGTCGTTGTTTCCCGCACCCACCCGGGTCTGGTTAAGCGTCTGTTTGAGCTGGAGGTGCCGGAGATCCACTCCGGTATCGTCGAGGTTAAGTCCATCGCGCGAGAGGCAGGCAACCGCACCAAGATCGCTGTTGTTTCTCACGATGAGAACGTGGATCCGATCGGCGCATGCGTTGGTACCCGCGGTGCGCGTGTTGCCAACATCACCGGCGAGCTGAACGGCGAGAAGATCGACATCATCAAGTGGAACGAGGATATGGCGCAGTTCGTTTCTGCGGCACTCGCTCCGGCTGATGTTATCAATGCCACCATGCAGGCGGACAACAAGTCCTGCCGCGTCATCGTTCCGGACGATCAGCTTTCGCTTGCTATCGGCAAGGAAGGCCAGAACGCGCGTCTGGCTGCCAAGCTGACCGGCTGCAAGATCGATATCGCTCCTGAGTCTCAGGGCGAATAAGCAAGCGGAGGTGCGGCAGAATATGGTACAGAAGAAGATTCCCATGCGGCAGTGCCTCGGCTGCCGTGAAATGTTCCCGAAACGGGAGCTGATCCGCGTGGTGCGTTCGCCGGAAGGCGAGCTTTCGCTGGATTTCAAGGGCAAGGCACCCGGCCGCGGCGCATACCTGTGCGGCAAGCCGGAATGTCTGAAAAAGGCCCGCAAGAGCCGAGCGATCGAGCGTGCGCTCAGTGTAGAGGTGCCCGAGTCGGTTTACGATCAGCTTGAGCAGCAGATGGAACAGGAGGGTGCAAATGGCAACTGATCCGGTTCTGAGAATGCTCGGTCTGGCACGCCGTGCCGGCAAGCTGGCCTACGGCGACGAGCTGGTGCGCGAGGCGTGCTTCGACCACAAGACCCGCTGTGTGTTCATTGCGGGTGACGCAGGCGCAAATGCAGCGAAAAAGGCCGCATTTTACGCCGATAAGGCCAATGTTCCGTGCGTGACGCTGCCGCACGGCAAGCTGGAACTCGGCAGCGCGATCGGCAAGGCAGGCTGCGCGATGTGCGCGGTAGCGGACATCGGCATGGCGGCAGCAGCTGTAAACAAGCTGGCGGAGCAGGATCCTGCATACGCCGAAGTGGCGCAGCAGCTTAGCGAAAAAAACGCAAAGATCCAGTCCCGCAGGGGCGTCAAAAAGCATAAGGATAAGGCGGAAAAGACCGAGGAAGCGCCGGTCAAGACCGAAAAATCGGCAGAGGAGAAGCCTAAGCGCACCTACCGTAAGCCGTCCGACGAGAAGCGTCCCTATCGGAAGAACGATGAGAATAAGCGTCCTTACCGTAAAGCCGACGGCGATAAGCGCCCGTTCCGCAAGGACGGCGAATATCGTTCGTATCGCAAGAACGACGGTGAGAAGCGCCCGTTCCGCAAGGACGGCGAATATCGTCCGTATCGCAAGAACGACGGAGAGAAGCGCCCGTTCCGCAAGGACGGCGACCGTCCGTATCACAAGAACGACAGCGAGAAGCGCCCGTTCCGCAAGGAAGGCGACCGTCCGTATCGCAAGAACGACGGCGAGAAGCGCCCGTTCCGTAAGGACGGCGACCGTCCGTTCCGTAAAAGCAGCACAGGCAAGCCGAGCTTCAACAGCGGCAAGCGCAGCTTCCGCAATAAAACCTGATTCCCGCGCGAAGCGCGTATATAAATAGCAAAGCGCAGCTTTGCATCAAATGTGCGAGCTTTGCCCGTGCATTTGATACCAGAAAGCAGTTTTGTGTGCCGCGCAGCGACGCGCAAAACTGCGCCAAGGCTTTGTCCGCGCGTTAGCGCGGCACAGCCTACTCTCGATTGAAACCGTGGTTTCAATCGAAGTCAAAAGGAGGTTATTGCCCATGGCATTAGACAATAAATATCGGGTACACGAGGTCGCAAAGGACTTCGGCGTATCCACCAAGGAGATCACCGAAATCCTGACGAAGTATCGCTCTGCACCGAAGAACCACATGCAGGTGCTTGACGATACCGACCTGTCGGTCATTTTCGAGTATCTCACCCAGCATAATCAAGTAAGCGACATGGAAGGTACGCTGAACGCACAGGGTGCATCCCGCAAAAAGCCGGAGCAGTCCAAGGCGGAAACCAAACAGCAGACCGAGTCCAAGAGAGAGGAGCCTATCGTGCAGCAGCAGCCGACACAGAGCAAGGTAAAGCAGGTTCACCGCATTGATACCCGCGGCACCGGCGACGTAAACCTTGCAAAATATGATGATCATGTAGATAAGCTGGTTGACGCAAAGGCCGAGCGAATGGAGTCCAAGGGCAGCAAGAAGCAGAAGCTGACCAAGAAGTCCGACCAGCGCTCCAAGCCGTTCGGCAACAAGCGCCGTCAGGAGGAGCAGGAGAAGATGCGCCGCCTGCAGCGTCAGCAGCAGATGGCAGCACTTAAAAAGATTCCGGTTAAGGTAATGATTCCGGAGGAGATTTCCGTCGGTGAACTGGCTTCTCGTATGAAGCGCACCGCAGCGGATGTTATCAAGGGCCTCATCAAGCTGGGCGTTATGGCGTCCATCTCCGAGGTGATCGACTACGATACCGCAGCCATCGTTGCAGAGGAAATGGGCTGCAAGGTGGAGAAGGAAGTACACGTTACCATCGAGGAGCAGCTGTTCGACGAGCACGAGGACAAGGAAGAGGAGCTGCAGCCGCGCGATCCGGTCGTTGTTGTTATGGGTCACGTTGACCACGGCAAGACCTCTCTGCTCGATGCGATCCGCAAGACCAAGGTCATCGAGGGCGAGGCCGGCGGCATTACCCAGCACATCGGCGCATACCGCGTTGAGGTTGACGGCAAGCCGATCACCTTCCTCGATACCCCGGGTCACGCTGCGTTTACCTCCATGCGTGCACGCGGTGCGCAGGTAACCGATATCGCCATTCTGGTCGTAGCAGCCGACGACGGCGTTATGCCGCAGACCATCGAGGCGATCAACCACGCCAAGGCAGCAAACGTGCCGATCATCGTTGCCGTAAATAAGATCGACAAGCAGGGTGCAAACCCGGATCGTGTTCTGCAGCAGCTGACTGAGTACGAACTGGTACCGGAGGAATGGGGCGGTCAGACCATCGTCTGCAACATCTCCGCAAAGTTCGGTCAGGGCATTGACAACCTGCTCGAAATGGTACTGCTGACCGCTGAAATGGCTGACCTCAAGGCAAACCCGAACCGCAAGGCGCACGGTACCGTCATCGAGGCAAAGCTGGATAAGGGCCGTGGTCCGGTTGCAACCCTTCTGGTACAGAACGGCACCCTGCATGCAGGCGATACCGTTATCGCGGGTACTTCTGTCGGCCGCGTTCGCGCAATGACCAACGACGACGGCAAAAAGATTGAGTCCGCAGGCCCGTCTGTTCCGGTCGAGATCATCGGTCTGGCTGAGGTTCCGGGTGCAGGCGACATCTTTGACGCTGTAGACGACGAGAAGATGGCTCGTGAGCTGGTTGAGCAGCGCAAGGACAAGGAGAAGGAAGAGCGCAACAAGCTGTTCCACAAGGTAACGCTCGATAACCTGTTCGATTCCATCCAGCAGGGCGAGATGAAGGAGCTGAATATCATCGTCAAGGCAGACGTTCAGGGCTCTGTCGAGGCGGTTCGTTCCTCTCTCGAGAAGCTGACCAACGAAGAGGTTCGCGTGCGCGTTATTCACGGTGCCGTTGGCGCCATCAACGAGTCCGACGTTATGCTGGCTGCTGCTTCCGGCGCGATCATTGTTGGCTTTAACGTTCGTCCGGACCGCACCGCTACCGACTCCGCTGCACAGCAGGGCGTTGATATGCGTATGTACCGCGTTATTTATGATGCCATCGAGGAGATGGAGCAGGCCATGAAGGGCATGCTCGAGCCGAAGTTCAAGGAAGTTGTTCTCGGCCACGCAGAGGTTCGTCAGGTGTTCAAGATCACCGGCGCAGGCGCGGTTGCAGGCTGCTATGTACAGGACGGCAAGATTCAGCGTAACGCTGAGGTTCGCGTAGTCCGTGACGGCATCGTATTCCACGAGGGCCACCTGAATACCCTCAAGCGCTTCAAGGACGATGTGAAGGAAGTTGCGACCTCTTATGAGTGCGGCATGAGCATCGAGAACTACAATGATATCAAGGAAGGCGATATCATTGAGTGCTTTGTTATGGAAGAAGTGAAGCGCTAAAACACCTTATAGGGGGGATTCCATCCCCCCTATATACGAAAAAAGTTCCCGAGGAAACTTTTTTCGATACCCCCCTCTCGTCCGCACGGCGGACGAGGCCGCGCCGCTGCGGCACGGGCAGTGGTATAAACATCGGGCAAAGCTCGATGTTTATGGGGAATTTAATGCGCATACTGCGGTATGCGCGGAAAATGCGCTTTGCGCATTTTCTTTATCAGCAGATTTTAATCAATCCTCAAGAGGGAGGAAAGTTATGTCTACTCGAATTGATCGTATTTCCGAAGAAGTGATGAAGGCTCTGGCGGAGGCGATGCGCTCTGTCAAGGACCCGCGTGTACAGGAGGCTATGGTTTCCGTGGTACACTGTGATGTTACCAACGATCTGCGTTATGCGAAGTGCTATATTTCCGTACTCGGCAGTGAGCAGCAGACCAGGGACGTGATGAAGGGCCTGAAGTCCGCTGCAGGCTGGCTGCGCCGCGAGGTTGGCCACAAGGTACAGCTGCGCTACGCACCGGAGCTGGTATTTGAGCTGGATCAGTCCATCACCCACGGTGCACACATCTCCGAGGTGCTGCACGAGCTGAAAAATGAAGGCAAGCTGGGCGAGGAGGACGCAGAATGATCGTTGACGTTGCTGGCGCTGCTGCTGCGCTGCAGGCAGCGGACGACATTCTCATCCTGACGCACCGCAGACCGGACGGCGACACGGCAGGCTGTGCCGGTGCGCTCTGCCGCGGTCTGCAGCAGATTGGCAAGCGCGCATATATTCTGGAAAATCCGGAGATCACCAGGCGTTATGCGCCGCTGATCGTGCCGTATTATCCGCCGGAGGATTTCGTTCCGGCGTATGTGGTTTCGACCGATATCGCTGAGGAGAAGCTGTTTCCGGACACGGCCGAGCCGTACAAGGGCAAGGTCGATTTGGTCATTGACCATCACGGCTCGAACGACGGCTTCGGCAAAAAAAACCTCATCCGGCCGGACGCAGGCGGCTGTGCCGAGGTGCTGTACGATGTGCTGACCGCGCTCGGCGTTAAGTTCACATCCGACATTGCAGAGTGCATTTATATCGGTGTTTCGACCGATACCGGCTGCTTTAAGTTCTCGAATACGACCGCGCATTCACATGCGGTAGCGGCGGCCTGCCTGACTGCCGGTATCGACGGCGGTGAGATCAACCGCGTGCTGTTTGAGACCAAATCGCGTCCGCGGTTTGAGATGGAGCGCATTGTATTTGATACGATGGAGTTCCACGAGAACGGCGCGATCGCGGTTGCCGTGCTCTGGCGCAGGGATATCGACCATGCAGGCGCGGATATGGACGATCTGGACTCGATTGCATCGCTCACGCGCCAGATTGAGGGCGTACAGATCGGCATCACGCTGACCGAGAAGCCGGATGGTACGGTTCGCGTTTCCGTCCGCACCACCAAGGAGATGGACGCGGCTGCTATCTGCAAGAAGGTCGGCGGCGGCGGTCATGTCCGTGCGGCAGGTGCAAGCTTCACCTGCGGCATGGCGGAAGCCAAGGCTGCTATACTGAAGGCGGCAGAGGAGCAGTTTCATGCAGCAAAGTGACCTGAACGGCATTCTGCTGATGAACAAGCCGCAGGGCTTTACCTCGCATGACGTGGTAGCCAAGCTGCGCGGCATTCTGCATACGCGCAGGATCGGCCACGGCGGCACACTGGACCCGATGGCGACCGGTGTTCTGCCGGTATTTGTCGGCGGTGCGACCAAGGCGGCAGATTTTGCCGCAGCGCAGGATAAGGAATACGTTGCCGGGTTCACGCTCGGCTACTGCACGGATACGCAGGATGTCACCGGCGAAATGCTCCAGACCAGCGAACGCTACGCCGCGGAATACGCAGTAAAGCAGATGGTACGGCGCTTTGTCGGCCCACAGCAGCAGGTACCGCCCATGTATTCGGCGGTCAAGGTGAACGGCCAGAAGCTGTACGATCTGGCCCGCAAGGGCAGGGAAGTCGAGCGTCCGGCACGCGATATCATTGTGCACGAAATGGACCTGCTCGACTTCGATGAGAATGCCCAGAAGGGCACGCTGCGGTGTAAGGTCAGCAAGGGCACCTACGTCCGCACACTGGTCAATGACCTTGGCGAAAAGCTGGGCACGCTGGCCGTGCTGCACAGTCTGGAGCGCACCCGTTCGGGCGCGTATGAGCTGGCGCAGTGCCACACCTTTGCCGAGTGTGAGCAGGCAATGGCAGAGGGCACCATGCAGCAGCTTCTGCTGCCGACCGACAGCCTGTTTACCGATAGACCCGCCGTTTCGCTCACCGACGAGGGCGCAGAGCGCATTGCGAGAGGTGCAGTTGTGTTTCCGCGCCAGACCGACAGCCTGCCGGAAACCGCAGATACCATCTGCCGTGTGTACCATCAGGATAAATTCCTCATGCTCGGTCAGGTGAGAGAGCTGGATAAGGGCGGTTTAGGTCTGTTTGTATACAAAAACTTTCGATAAGTTTTTGCATACAAACAGAAATGGAGAATTGAAAATGGAAAATGGATAATGAAGGTATCGCGCCTTGCGCGATGATTTAATAAGCGCAAAGCGCCGCATTCATTCTCAATTCTCAATTTTCAATTATCAATTTTTTTCAGGGGGATTCCCTTATGATAGAAGTTACAAAGCCGCGTGCCATCGCGCTCGGCTACTTTGACGGCGTGCATCTGGGGCATCGGGCGCTCATGCAGCGTGCGGTCGAGCGGGCCAAGCAAATCGGCGGCACGAGTGCGGTTTTTACGTTTGATGTGCATCCGGATTCGGTCGTTATGGGCCGTCAGGTGCCGCTGCTGACCGCAAATGCATATCGCACCGAGGAGATTAAAAAGCTCGGCGGTGTGGACGAGGTTATTTTCGGCCACTTTGACCATGAAATGCAGCACATGGACTGGCGCGACTTTATCCACAAGCTGCTCATTGGCCGCTTTAACGCGGGCTGGATCATCTCGGGGCGCAATAACCGTTTCGGCTATAAGGGGCAGGGCAACGCAGAAGGCATGGCTATCGAGTGCGAAAAGGCCGGCATCGGCTATGACTGCATTGAGGATGTCAAGATTGGCGGCATTGTGGTGTCCTCCACCTATATTCGTCAGCTGATTTCGCAGGGCGATATGGAAGGTGCGGCTAAGTTTCTCGGTCATCCGTATACGGTTTCCGGTATTGTGGAGCACGGACGGCGTGTGGGAACCAGCGTTCTGCAGGTGCCGACGGTCAATCTGCGTCTGCCGACCGAAATGGCGCTGCCGCCGTACGGTGTGTATGCAACCCGCGTTCTGGTGGACGGACAGAGCTATATCGCAGCGACCAATATCGGTGTAAAGCCGACATTTTTAGACGGCGGTGCACCGACCATCGAGCCGCATCTGCTCGACTTTGCGGGCGATCTGTACGGCAAGATGATCCATGTGGAGCTGCATAAGTTCCTGCGTCCGGAAATGCAGTTTGAATCGGTGGAGGCGCTCAAGACCGCCATCGAGGAAAATGTGCAGCAGACCAGAGACTTTTTCGCGGAAAAATAAGAAAAAACGGCATCGAAAGATGCCGTTTTTGCATCCGCAGAACCTCCGGTTGACAGCCGCAGGACCGCCCTGTATAATAATGGTACAAGGATAAGAATAGAGAGAAGAGAGGGAGACAGGATGAAGAAATCGGTCAAGTATGCGGCGGCAGCGGGATTGCTTGTGCTGCTCTGCGCGGTCGGGGTTTACGGAACCTTTTTTGCGGCGCGGAACATCGGCTGCGCGGTCGATGACTCGTTTTCGTGGAAGGCGTACAGCTATACGCCGGTCACGAGCGGCACGCTCTACAACTATGCGTTTCCGTCGGAGGAAATCACACTTTCTGCGGAAAATCGGGAAACAATCGCGAAGCTGCTTGCGGACAGCAAGGGAACGCGCCGTTTTTCGGGCAGTTGGACGCCATACGGTACCAATACCCGTATGCCGTGCACCGTTTTGGTGGAAACCGAGAGCGCGGAAGCGGACTACAAGCTCTTTCTGTGCAAGGAGGAGGCGGCAGAGTTCCTGCTATTGAAAACAGAAGTGCGCGGCAAAGACAGATGGTACAAGCTGAACGCTCCGACGCTTGCGGCGTATCTGAATGCCCTGTATCCGTATGATACAACAGGCAGCACTGTAACGCACGCTGTCGGAACAAATGGCTAAATAAAAAAGCTGCGGCTAAACCGCAGCTTTTTTGCCGCAAGGCGGAAAAAAGCCGCCTGATGAATCAGACGGCGATTTTCCCTCAAAGAGCAGGTAAAGAGTAAAGAAAGAAAAAAGAAAAAAAGAGAGCAAATGAAATATAAAAACCAATGTGGTTGTTGGTTATTGTCGATTTGTTGTGTTCCTTAGAACAATTATTATTATAGTCGTTTTAGATAAAAATGCAATAGATTTTTTGTTCAATGTTCCAGAGAAAATGCGAAAGTTTTTGTGCATATATCACAAGAATAACCTCTGTAAATTGTAGGTAAACACAAAGCGAAGGGAAAATAAGCCGAAATCTCAAAAAATCCGGCGGCAGTGGGAACGATTTGCCGCTGCAAAACGTGTTGTTGGTGAAAGGAGGAGAGAGCAATGCAGACAAAACTCAGGTCGGACGCATTTCTGCAGCAGGCGATGGTCACCTGCGGCGACGCGGTCTACCGCTTAGCTTTGTGCAGACTGAACAGCCGTGCGGACGCAGAGGACGTCTATCAGGAAGTCTTTCTCCGGCTGCTGCGGGACGACACCGATTTCCGCGACACCGAGCACCTGAAAGCATGGCTGCTGCGCGTAACGCTCAGCCGGTGCGCCGATCTTCGCCGTTCGGCGTGGTTTAAGCGCACCGCACCGATGGAAGCTGCCGCGGATGCTGCCGCTCCGGAACCGGAAAGCAGCAGTGAGCTGTGGCAGGCGGTACACGCACTGCCGGACGATCAGCGAATCGCGGTGTGGCTGCACTATGTGGAGGGCTACCGTACAGAGGAGATCGCGGAAATGGTCGGCTGCCGTCCGGCAACGGTACGCACACGGCTGCATCGCGCAAGAAAGCAATTAAAGCTGGATTTGGAGGGATCTTACGATGAAGAACAACTGGAACGAACTGAAGGACATCAAGGCTCCGCAGGAGCTCAAGGAGCGCACGCTGGCAGCAGCTCGTGAAGCGCGTAAGCTGACGAACGAACCGCTGCATGCGGTGCCGCGCCATCCGTGGGGAATGGCAAAGCGCCTTCTGGCGGCAGCCTGCGCGTTCGGTATTGTGCTGGGCGGTACGGCGGTTTATCGCACGCATAATGGCACTGCGCAGACCGGCAGTGCAGCCGTAGCGGACGCCATCAATCACACATTCGGCTTTGCAGCCTATGCTGCCGATACCGGCGAGCTGCGTCAGCCGAAGGACAGCAAGATCGTGTTCGACACCGGCAGCGGCGCAGACGATCCGGAAAAGGGTTTCTACTCCGGCTGTCTGTTCAAGGTGACCGGCGAGAATATCAAAACCATATCCGCGACCATCGACAAGGGCGCAGTCTACCGCACGAAAACCGTCAAGGATACATCGGCCGACCGCGACGAGTGGGTGCGCTCGATGCATCAGGGCACGAACCCCGAACTCGACGGTGCCGACACCGTGATGGTCTGGGGAAACGGTCCGGAGGAGGGCGCAGAGCAGATGTACGCCGACCTGTGCTGGAAGCTGGACAACGGCTTCACCGACGCGTACGACCCGGACACCAGCTACGGTCTGTGGCTGCCCAGCCAGCCGGAAACCACGGACGATGATCTGCAGGATTCGTGGCACAAGGCCGTGGACGGCTTTGAGGGCGCAAAGCTGACCGTTACCATCACCTTTACTGACGGCTCGGAGCAGACCCGCTCGATGACGCTGCACACCGGCAAGCTGGGCGTGGAATACAAGGACGATACGTCCGGTCCGAGCCTTACCGGCGAAGTGCTGACCGATGAGCAGGCCGCAGCGGAAGGCTATATCTATGGCGTCTATGCGGATATTGAGTAATTGAAGATATGTGCCGTTCGTTCAAAATCATCAAAAATTAGTATAGTGCATGAAAATTTCCTCTGAATCTTGTGTTCAGAGGAAACTTTTTTGCGGAAAAATGGGAATATACCTTGAAAAATACGGTGTTATCGCATAAAATAGAAGAAGTTTAGTTCGTAAATGAGGCGAAAGTATGCTCAACATTGTTTTGGTCGAGCCGGAGATTCCGCAGAACACCGGCAACATTGCCCGCACCTGTGCGGCGACAGGCTGTGTGCTGCATCTGGTCGAGCCGCTCGGCTTTGCTATCGATGACAAGCGCATGAAGCGGGCCGGTCTGGATTACTGGCACCTGCTCGATGTGCGTATGTATAAAAATCTGGATGAATTTTTTGAGAAAAATCCGGACGGCCGCTACTTCTATGCGACAACAAAGGCGCCGCACGCCTATCATGAGGTGGAATACCGCGACGGCGACTACCTGATGTTCGGCAAAGAGACCCGCGGTCTGCCGGAAACGCTGCTCATCGAGCACCCGGAACGCTGCGTTCGCATTCCCATGAGAGAGGGCGCGCGCAGCCTTAATCTGTCTAATTCGGTCGCTGTTATTGTGTTTGAGGCACTGCGGCAGACCGGCTTTGAAAATCTGAGACTTGCGGGACCGTTCCCACAGGCATAAAGGAGTAAAGAATGGAAAAGATTCATATTTTGACCGATTCCTCATCGGATATTCCGCACGATCTGGTAGAGGCGCACGGCATTGAGATCGTTCCGATCATGCTGACGCATGAGGGACGCAGCTTCCGCGAATATTACGACATCACATCCGAGGACTACTGCAGGCTGCTCGAGACCAGCAGCGAGATTCCCGGCACGGCCATGACTACGCCGACCGTATTCCTCGAGTCCTACAACCGTGCATTTGAGCGCGGCTGCACGCATCTGCTGGCAGTGCTCATCAACGGCGGCGGCTCGGGTACCTATCAGGCGGCCTGCCTTGCAAAATCCATGTTCGAAGAGGAGCAGGGGGAAGGCAAAATGACCATCGAGGTCATCGACTCCAAGACATACACCTATATTTACGGACACATTGTTGTCAAGGCTGCCGAAATGCGCGAGCAGGGCGAGAGCTTTGACGCGATCGTCAGCGTGGTAAAGAGCCGTCTTAACCGCGTGGAAGCCTACCTCGGCGTGTACAGCCTCAAGTTCCTCAAGAAGTCCGGCCGTATTTCGGGCGGCGCGGCTTTCGTGGGTGAGGCGCTCGGTCTCAAGCCCATCAGCCATGTGTATGACGGTGCGGTAAAGGTGTGTGACAAGGTGCGCGGTGAGAAGGCACTCGTTGCCGGAATGAGCAAAAAAGTCTCCGCCCGTGTGGTGCAGCCGGATAAGCAGACGGCTATCCTGCTCTACGGCGATGTACCCGCCGAGCGTCTGGATGAAATGGAAAAGCGTCTGCGTACCGAAATTGGATTCCGCGATGTGGAACGCGTAGCGATCGGTCCTTCGGTTCTGACAAATACTGGTCCGCTGGCGATGGCTGTAGCGTATTATGGAACGCCGCGGGATTGATGCAAAAATTGTGAATGTTGTTTAATATTTCGCAACTTTTTGGCGAAAAACGCAAAAATCCTCTAAAAGCGAGTTGGAATGTGATGATTTTCACAATTTTGCTTGCGAATGGCACGAATTACGAGTATAATTCTGTATTGGAAACGGAATTATTTAAGTAATAAGTTCGTGCTTTTGTTCCTTATCGTAACTTTATAATACATCTTAAAGGAGAGGGATATTTATGCAGTATAACAAGAAGAGCGTTGAGGATATCGACGTATCCGGCAAGAAGGTAATTGCCCGCTGCGATTTTAACGTACCGCAGGACGAGAACGGCAACATCACCGACGACAAGCGCATCCGTGCTTCGCTGGAGACCATCAACTACCTGCTAGATCACAACGCTGCTGTAATCCTGTGCTCGCACCTCGGCCGTCCGAAGGGCGAAGTAAACATGAAGTATTCGCTGGCTCCGGTCGCTAAGCGCCTGAGCGAGCTGCTTGGCAAGGAAGTCAAGCTGGCAAAGGACGTTGTAGGCGAGGATGCTAAGAAGCTGGCCGCTGAGGTTAAGCCGGGCGAGGTCGTTCTGCTTGAGAATGTTCGCTTTGAAAAGGGCGAGACCAAGAACGACGCTGCGCTGGCAAAGGCTATGGCTGACATGGCTGACATTTACGTCAACGACGCATTCGGCACCGCACACCGTGCACACGCTTCCACCGCAGGCATCGCAGATTACCTGCCGGCTGTATGCGGCTTCCTGATCAAGAAGGAAATCTCTATCATGGGCAAGGCCCTGAGCGACCCGGCTCGTCCGTTCGTTGCAATCCTGGGCGGCGCTAAGGTTTCCGACAAGATCGGCGTTATCGAAAACCTGATCGACAAGTGCGATACCATCATCATCGGCGGCGGCATGGCCTACACCTTCTCCAAGGCACAGGGCGGCGAGATCGGCACCTCTCTCTGCGAGGAAGACAAGATCGAGCTGGCACTCGGCCTGCTCAAGAAGGCTGCTGACAAGGGCGTTAAGCTGCTCCTGCCGGTTGATACCGTTTGTGCAGATCACTTCGGCGCGGACGCTGCTCCGGTCGTATACGAGGCTGGCAAGATCCCGGCTGACATGATGGGCATGGACATCGGTCCGAAGACCGTAGAGCTGTTCTCTGAGGCTGTCAAGGACGCAGGCACCGTTGTTTGGAACGGTCCGATGGGCGTATTCGAGTTTGACACCTTCGCAGTCGGCACCAAGGCTGTTGCCAAGGCAATCGCTGAGAGCAAGGCTGTTTCCATCATCGGCGGCGGCGACTCCGCAGCTGCTGTTGAGAAGCTGGGCTTTGCTGACAAGATGACCCACATCTCTACCGGCGGCGGCGCTTCTCTGGAGTTCCTCGAGGGTCTGGAGCTGCCGGGCATCGCATGCCTGCAGGACAAGTAAGTCCATTAGGAACGCTTTATATCGGAGCGCGTTCTGTTGAGCGCTCCGTATAAATACATAAAGATTTAAGACGGAAATGTCCGTCCGAATGTTTGAAAGGGGTAAAACCAACATGAATCGCAGATATCGTAAGACCATTATCGCCGGCAACTGGAAGATGAACAAGACTCCGGCAGAGGCAAAGGCTCTGATCGAAGAGATGAAGCCGCTCCTGTCCAAGACCAAGTGGTGCGAGATGGTTCTTTGCGTACCGTTTACCGATATTCAGGCTGCTGTAAAGGCTGCTAAGGGCTCCAAGATTGCAATCGGCGCTGAGAACATGCACTTCGAGAAGTCCGGCGCTTTCACCGGCGAGATCTCCGCTGACATGCTCAAGGAGCTGGGCGTTAAGTACGTTATCATCGGCCACTCCGAGCGCCGTCAGTACTTCAACGAGACCGACGAGGCTTGCGGCAAGAAGGTTCAGGTCGCTCTTGAGAACGGTCTGCGCCCGATCCTGTGCGTAGGCGAGTCTCTGACCGAGCGCGAGCAGGACGTTACCATGGAAGTTATCCGCAAGCAGATCAAGATCGCTCTGCAGAACGTAGCTGTTGAGGACATCAAGAAGGTCGTTATCGCTTACGAGCCGATCTGGGCAATCGGTACCGGCAAGACCGCTACCGCAGAGCAGGCTAACGAGGTTTGCTCCGCTATCCGTGACTGCCTGCGCGAGAAGTACGGCGCACGCGCTGCACGCGGCATCACCATCCAGTACGGCGGTTCTATGAACGCGAAGAACGCTTCCGAGCTGCTGGCTCAGCCGGACGTTGACGGCGGCCTGATCGGCGGTGCCTCCCTGAAGAGCGCTGACTTCGCTACCATCGTAGAAGCAGCTAACCAGTAAGATAAGGATACGGGAAAGGGAAACGCTCCCTCACCGTTTTGCGGAGGGGGACATGGTGCATATCGTGTCCCCTTTTATTCTCTTATCGTTCGCTTCTGTAAAGGAGTTTTATCAGTATGAAAAAAACCACTATGCCGGGCATGCCGGAGGTAGAGGTAGTCGAGATCAAGACTTCCGCACCGGTTAATGTTCTGGCAGATCCGGCTCCTGCAAAAAAGCCGGCGGCAAAGCGTACTCGCAAGACGGCTGCTAAGACTGCCGAGGAGAAAAAGCCGGCAGCAAAGCGTGGCCGCAAGCCCAAGGCAGCCACCGCTGCTGCCAAGAAGGCCGAGGGCCCGAAGAAGCCGACCGCTCTGATCATCATGGACGGCTTCGGTCACCGCGAGGAGACCAAGGGCAATGCCATCGAGGCTGCTAAAAAGCCGAATCTCGATAAGATTTTCGCAGAGAACCCGCTCACCTATATCGGCGCATCCGGTCTGGACGTTGGTCTGCCGGACGGCCAGATGGGCAACTCCGAGGTTGGCCACACCAACATCGGTGCAGGCCGCATTGTATATCAGGAGCTGACCCGCATCACCAAGGCCATCCAGGACGGCGATTTCTTTGAGAATCCGGCTCTGATGAGCGCGATCAACCAGTGCAAGTGGTTTGATTCCACCCTGCACATTTTCGGTCTGCTGTCTGACGGCGGTGTGCATTCCCACATTGACCACATGTTTGCGCTGCTCGAGCTGGCACGCCGCAATGGTCTGCGCAAGGTTTGCTTCCACTGCTTCATGGACGGCCGCGACACGCCGCCGCAGTCCGGTATCGAGTATATCGACCGCCTGCAGGCCAAGATCGACGCTGTCGAGGTCGGCTGCATCGCAACCGTATCCGGCCGTTACTACGCAATGGATCGTGATAACCGCTGGGATCGTGTACAGAAGGCGTACAACGCTATCGCACTCGGCGAAGGCGAGCACGCCGCTACCGCACATGAGGCTATGGTGCAGTCCTACGCAAACGGCGTAACCGACGAGTTCGTTGTTCCGGTTATCGTTACCGAGGGCGCGACCGTCAAGGACGATGACGCGATCATCTTCGCAAACTTCCGTCCCGACCGTGCGCGTGAGATCACCCGTGCATTCGTTGATCCGGAATTCACCGGCTTTGAGCGCGTACAGCCTAAGATCCACTACGTCTGCATGACGCAGTACGATGCTACTATTCCGGGCGTGGAGATCGCCTTCAAGCCGCAGAGCCTGAAGAACACGTTCGGCGAATATATCTCCGATCTGGGTATGACCCAGCTCCGCATTGCCGAGACCGAGAAGTACGCACACGTTACGTTCTTCTTCAACGGCGGCGTTGAGAAGGAGTATCCGGGCGAGGATCGTGCTCTGATCCCGTCCCCGAAGGTTGCAACCTATGATCTCCAGCCGGAGATGAGCGAGCCTGCCGTTACCGAGGAGTGCGTAAAGCGCATCCTGTCCGGCAAGTACGACGTTGTTATCCTCAACTTCGCAAACTGCGATATGGTAGGTCACACCGGCGTATTCGAGGCTGCAGTCAAGGCTATCGAGGCCACCGATGACGGCGTAGGCAAGGTCGTTGACGCCATCCTCAAGATGGGCGGCCAGTGCCTGATCACCGCCGACCACGGCAACGTCGATCAGATGCTCGACGCTGACGGCGTGACTCCGTTCACCGCACACTCCACTAACCCGGTGCCGCTCGTAATGGTCGGTCACGAGGGCAAGCTGGCAGACGGCGGCGTACTGGCTGATCTGGCTCCCACCATGCTGGATATGATGGGCATTCCGCAGCCTGCAGAGATGACGGGCCACTCGCTGCTTATTAAGTAAGTCTCCAAGGGGGACGCTGTCCCCCTTAGATACCGAAAAAGTTCCCAAGGAAACTTTTTCGGATATCCCCCTCATCTTTGCACGGCAAAGACGGTTCGGGACACGTGTCCCGAAGCAGTGGTATAAGAGTCCGGCAGAGCTGGACTTTTATGGGGAATTTTATCGCCGCGTGCGCGCGGCGCAGCAAAAATGTGATTTTTGCTGTTTCGTTAGCCAACCATTTTATTTTATATAATAAGAAGGAGAAAGAATTATGAAGGGCTACATTGAAATTGTTGATGTAATCGGCCGCGAAGTTATGGACTCCCGCGGCAACCCGACCGTTGAGGTTGAGGTTTACGTTGAGGGCGACACCGGCGCATACATGGGCCGCGCTGCTGTTCCGTCCGGTGCTTCCACCGGTATCTTCGAGGCTTGCGAGCTGCGTGACGGCGACAAGTCCCGCTACAACGGCAAGGGCGTACTCAAGGCTGTTGACGCTGTAAACGGCGAGATCGCTGAAGTTGTTATCGGCATGAACGCTCTCGACCAGCAGGCAATCGACAAGGCTATGATCGAGGCTGACGGCACCCCGAACAAGACCAAGTTCGGCGCAAACGCTATCCTCGGCGTATCTCTGGCTGTTGCCAAGGCTGCTGCAGAGGCTCTGAGCCTGCCGCTGTACAACTACATCGGCGGCTGCAACGCTAAGACCCTGCCGATGCCGATGATGAACATCCTCAACGGCGGCGCACACGCTACCAACAACGTTGAGATTCAGGAATTCATGATCATGCCGGTTTCCGCTCCGTCCTTCCGCGAGGCTCTGCGCCGCTGTGCAGAGGTATTCCATCAGCTGAAGACCACCCTGAAGGAGAACGGCACTCCGGCAGCAGGTGTAGGCGATGAGGGCGGCTACGCTCCGAACCTGAAGAAGGACGAGGACGCTCTGAAGGTTATCGTTCAGGCAATCGAAGAAGCTGGCTACAAGCCGGGCGAGGACTTCATGATCGCGATCGACGCTGCTTCCTCCGAGTGGTGGAACGACGAGGAGAAGTGCTATATCCAGCCGAAGTCCGGCAAGAAGCTGACTCAGCAGCAGCTGGTTAAGATGTGGAAGAACTTCGCTGAGAAGTACCCGATCATCTCCCTCGAGGACGGCATGGCTGAGGAAGACTGGGAAGGCTGGGCTATGCTGACCAAGGCTCTGGGCGACAAGATCCAGCTGGTTGGCGACGACCTGTTCGTAACCAACACCTCTCGTCTGTCCAAGGGCATCGAGCTTGGCGTTGCTAACTCCATCCTGATCAAGGTTAACCAGATCGGCTCTCTGACCGAGACCCTGGACGCTATCCAGATGGCTAACCGCGCAGGCTACACCGCAGTTGTATCCCACCGTTCCGGTGAGACCGAGGACGCAACCATCGCTGATATCGCTGTTGCACTGAACGCTGGCCAGATCAAGACCGGTGCTCCGTCTCGTACCGACCGCGTTGCAAAGTACAACCAGCTGCTCCGCATCGAGGAAGAGCTGGGCGAGGACGTTGCACAGTTCCTGGGCAAGAAGGCTTTCTTCAACCTGAAGAACAAGTAAGTCTCCGTCCTTACCGTTACTGCAATATGAGAAAACCGCACGCTTTTGCGTGCGGTTTTTTATGGCTTAATCATAAAAGCTGTGGGATGAAGGATTTCTGATGTAGGGTTTCCAGCTGACATCGAACAGCTTCAGGAAGAAGTAATCGTCATCCGGATAGCCGCAGCCCTTGCACCGTAGAGCCTTGATTTTGTTGTTGATTCCCTCGATCCTGCCAGCGGAGATATTGAAAGTAGCATGGGCAATAATTGCATGGCGGAGCCTCCTGTGCTGATTGCTGCGAAAAGCATACCGGTACGGACGCTGCCACGCACACCCTGCTTCACTCCAATCCCACAAGAAAAATGATTGAGCCTTTTTATATAGAAATTTCTTGCGAATATATAGTAAATTCTTGCGCTTGGGTTGACGGACGGACAAACCTGTGCTATCATAATTGCAGTAACATAGCGAATTCTCTGTGCTGAAACGGAGAATCTGGCTGTTTTGGGTAAAATTGCTCACATTTTCATTTCTTTATCATAAATCACCTCTGTGCCTTGTGCGCAGAGGTGATTTATTTTTTCGGATAGACGCGACTTGAGAAAATCAACCGCCGTAGCCGTTCTTCCATCGCTGCAGCGCGAGCGCTGCGTTCTTGTAGCTGACATCGGCGGTCGGCGTTCCGGCAGGCACACCGAGGATCGCCGCGTCACCCTGCCGTACGTAGCCGCTGGTTTTCCAGCGCTCAAGCGCCTGCTCGTAGGCACGGGTCTGTGCATTCGCCGCCGCACTGCTGACATTCAGCTGATAATTGCGCCAGTTCAGCGTCGGCGTGCCGTTCAGGAAGCCGGTCAGACCGGCTACGGACAAGCCGTAATCGCGGTCGGCGTTAAACTGGCTCAGCGCCGCCTGCGCCTGCTGGAGCGCTGCATTTTCCGATGCGGTATAGTAGCTGCTCTCGGCGGCTGCGGTCTGTTCATCGGCAGCATTCTGCGCCGCCGCACGCGCGGACAGACGCGCCTGGCCGAGCGCATTCAGGTCGCTGCGGTACCGGTTGTCCACCGCGATACGGCTGGTCTCCGCCATACCGCTGGTGGTCGCCCGCCCTCGTGCGCCCATGTTAAGTCCGAGCGCCGCCAGCTTTTCCTCGTTATTCACTGCGGACTGTCGGGCATTGATATCGGTCTGACGCATACCGGCGGCGTAGTCGTTCTCGATGGACACGAGATTGCTCTCCAGCTGCCTTGCAATGCGGCTGCGGGCGGTTTCAAATCGCTTGAAACGGGCATTTTCCGCCGCGTCATACAGGCTGCTGACGCGGTTTGCACCGGTTGTTGTGCTTGAAACCGAGTACGGACGGTAGCTGCCGTTCCATGTCGAAACCGCGTCGTTGGACGCAACCTTGCCGCCGAGACCGAGCGAGTCAATCTTGTTCTGGCGTTCGCTCAGCAGCTGCTGGCGTTTCGCTGAATCAGTCGTGCCGGCGATCGCCGCCGAGTAGTCAAAATTGTCGCGGTAGCCATTGGAATTGAGCGTGCCGGAGGACTTGCTCGACGTCGATTTGCTTGTCGCCGTCTTAGCCGAAGTGGACTTGGATGTGGTTGACTTTATCGTTGATGTTCGGCGTGTGGAAGCTGATTTGATGATTGCCAAAGGGGAATCCTCCTTTCTAAATTACGGTCTGACCCTGTGTCCAGCGGATGGTGAGCGCGAGCAGACCAAACGGCTCATCCGGCCGGTCGTTGCCGATGCGCACGGCAAACAGCGGACTGCGGTGCTGCTTCCATCGGGTACGGTACGTCACCGCGCCCGGAATGCACCGGAAGGAGAACCGTGAAAAGTCCAGTGTGCGGAAGGAAAACAGGTCCATATTGCGGGAAAGCGCAAGCTGGGCACCGTTTTCGTTCTCGTACTGCACGGTCGCGCCCGAGCGGGAATGCGGCATGAGCGTCGGAATCACGTCCCGCACGGTCTTGAAGCGGCTCCAGTCGGAGAGCGGCAGGGTAGGCGTGCGCCAGTACGCGGCAATCGCTACCGTGTCATCAAGATAGGCGTGCTCCTCCTCGCTTTTGGCAAAGCGGCACAGCCGACCGTCTGCGGTGCCGAACCACAGCTGACCGTTCAGCACAGCCAGACACTGTGCAGGCACGTTCACCCAGAAAAACCACGCCGGATCGCCGTTTTCCTCGGTCAGAGAGCCGTCCGCGACATAAATGTGTCCGTTCGCTGCCAGATAATATTTGCCCTCGAATACCACCGCACAGGCGCTTTGGAGGTCGGTCTCCTGCGATAATTTCGGCACAATGGCATCGGATACCGAGCGGATCGTCCGCTGTTCGGCAACGGCGGTGCCGTACACGCCCTGCACACCTCTTGCCGAGAGATACAGCGGCAGGTCGTTCAGCACAGCGAAGCAGCGGCTCGAAATCGCGCCTTCACCTTGCGCACCTTGCTTGAGCGGATACAGCGCAGAACCGTCATCCGCCATCATGTAGGTGCGCAGATAGCTGGTCGCCTCCTGTGCGCCGCCGGACTTGACCACGACCTGACTTTCGTACTGCTTGAGATAGCCGACGATCGCAGATGCGTCCGTACCCATGCGGGTGTAGCCGGTGTCCGGGAAGTAGGTCGGGTCGTACAGGCCGCTCTGCCAGTCGCAGTCCGGCTCGTCCGGGTTGCCGGAAAGGAACACGCGTGTGTCGTTTTTGCCGCCGTACAGACCGGCAAAGCGGCATTTGTTGATCTTGTCCGCGTGTCCGCTGACGGTTTTGGCAAACGCGATGGACACATTTGCCAGACCGTTTCCGTTTGCCGGAGCAGCGGCCAGTGTCACCAGACCGGTCGAGCGGTTGACCGCCGAAACGGTAACCGCCGAGCCGTTCACCTCAGCCGTGACAGCTGTTGCGTCGAGGTCGGTCGCGTCCACCTTGAACTGGGTCGCCGTGCCGTCCCCGATAAAGGTGTTGATGCGCTTAGGTGTCAAGAGATTTACCGCCTCGTAGCTGGTGCCGCCGCCGGTCGGCGCCGCAGAGATGGTCGTGGTCGGCACATATGCCGTGCCGGATACGGAAACGGCTTCCCAGGCCGTATTCTTGCTGCTTTTGCGCACCGCACGATAGGTTTTGCCGTCCATCAGGTAGAGTACACCCTTCATCGTAAACGACTGGGAAAACGCCTCGTTCATGTCTGCGCACAGCTCGGTCTGCGTGCCGTCCGGCGCCCGAAAATACAGCTTTGTACCCGCATGTACGGCGCAGCCCACACCATCCGGCATGGCGAATAACCCGTAGATGGGTGCGTTAAACTGCGCCTGTGTGCGCCATCCGGTGCGCTTTACCAGAAAATCGTTCTGGTCGCAGATCATGTTCTGCATATCCGGCGAGCGGGAGAGGGAAACCTTGGTCGGATGCGTGCGGCAGTCGATGCCGCCGAACCGGCTGACCACGGTCTGCTGCTCGGTCTCCGGATAGGGGAATTCGTAGCTTCGCATTAAATCATCTCCTGCACGGCGGTAAACTGCGCGGGACAGTGACTCAGCAGGCGTTCGCTGTACTCGGTTGCCGCCCAGTTAAACTTGGCCTTGTCGTCATCCGCGACAAGCAGCGCCGCCAGTCCGTACGGAAAACATTCGCGCGCCAGCCAGTCGCCGGCGGGCAGCTCCTCGGTCAGCGCCGTCATGCGCGGCGGCACAAGCAGCACGTCTTTGCCGTCAGACGCACGTTCCGCGTTCATCTCGCGCAGGCTGTTCGCTAACAGCTGGTTGAGCGCACCGAGCGCAAACTGCTCGTAATACACACCGCTGTCCGGCGTTTCGGATAAAATATTCAGCGCTGCACGAAAGCATTCGGTTCCGGTCATAGGATTACCTCCTTTGTGATGGGTTCATTGGATACAGTGAGAAGTTAGGAGAAGGAGTGAGGAGTAAACGAAGAAAAACTCCTATCTCCTCACTCCTAACGCCTATCTGAATTTAGCCTTCCGCTACCTCGGACGGATACGCGCCGGACTGCACGCAGTATGCGCGGATCTTGCAGCCGGTTTCAGGCGTCAGCACGGTGCCGGCAACGTAATCCTTTGCGGAATCCGAGTAGCGCGGATCCGAGCCGTCCAGGGTGTAGCGCACCTTGCCGAACGCGGTGATCTTGCCCTGGCTGATGGTCGGTGCGCTCGAGCGGCAGTCCTCATCGACCAGTGCATATACGCCGCCGCACTTTGCGCCGAGCACATACGCGTCGTAGTAGTGACGGCCCTCGATCAGCGCACCGGACACGCCGACCGGGTCCTCGTGCACCTTGGCATCCGCGATCTTGTACGGCATGAGCACGGCATCCTTGTGTGCAACGAGGAAGTACACGTCCTCCGGAAGATAGCTCTTGGGAACGCGGACGACATTCATGCCGAATACCTCGCCGCACACGCCCTTGGCGATGGACTGACGCGCCAGCACGTCCACACCGGCAAACTCGTCCGAGGTGCACACCAGCTTGTACATTTCGCTCGTCAGATACAGATAGCGGTTGTCGTCCGGCACGAGCGCGTCATCGAGCGCCTGAGAAGCGTCCGCGATCTTGCTGATGATATTCGCCTTGGTCGGCTTTGCACTTTCCACAATGCTGCCCGCCATGGTGACGAAGCGCTTGAATGCGTACTTGTCCGCCGCCGGTGTGGACTTCTCATTCAGCTGCAGGCGCAGCATGTCGGCGGCGTTCTTGACCAGATTCTGATCGAGGTTGTTGCCCTTGTCGATGGTCAGGGTAAACGCCTTGTCCTGCGTCATGGTCAGTTCCTGTACCACATCCTGCATTTCGGTCACATCGCCGTAGCGCTTGAGACCGCCGTCACGGTCGTAATCGACCTCCTCCACCGTGATCGGGGTGTAAACCTTGAGCGTTTTCACGCCGGTCAGGTCATACGTCTCCGCGGTTTTGCCCTTGATGAAGGACGCACGGGTGAATACCTCCGCAATCTGGTCGGAATACTTGCTTGCGAGATTGATAGCCATAAAAATTTACCTCCTATATAAATGTTAAATCGTGAAGTAATGAGAATGTTACTTGCCGAGCAAAGCGAGGGTGACCGGATCTGCTCCCGTGGGTTCCCCGTCCGACTGCGCCGGACCGACCGCCGCACGGCGGTTCTTTTGGTTCATCTCGAGGGCTGCCAGTTCGTCTCTCAGCTCGGCAATCTCCCACTTGCGGTACGCGGACACGAGCGAGCCTTCCTGCTGTGCCCACTCCCATACCTGCTGCGGAATGTCCTCGGGACGGACATCGGGATATTCCTCGACGAATGCGGCGTAGATCTGGCCGTTCGGCATGGCGTTTGCCGCACGATTACGGCGGATGTACGCGTTGCGCTTGGAAAGTCCCTGTGCGGCTGCGTCAATCAGCTCTTCGAGCGTCAGTTCGACGATATCGCCGTCCACCTCGACCGGATAGGTCTGTGCATTTTCCTGCGGCTGGATTTCCGCCGTCTGCTCCTGTGCGAACGGATTGACCGCCATTTCCTGCTCGGGATTAGGATTCATTGCTGTTTTCTGCATTACTGTTTGCCTCCTTTTGCTGCTGTTGCTGTACGCGAAGTGCGTGCAGCAGGTCGTGTTTGCCGCGTACCTGATAATCCGGTACGTTTTCCAGATATACGAGCGGGTCGGAAATAACGCCGCTCTCCAGCAGATGATCGTTTGTCATCGTCTGCATGGTTTCGGACCAGTAGCTTGCCGCGCCGACATCCACCTGAAGGCGCATGTCCTGTCCGGCGAGTGCGGAGAAGTCGAACGTGCATTTTTCGGGTTCGCCGCCGTCCTCATTCGGCAGAACGAGCGTGCGCACGCCGTAGTGCGCGCCCATCAGGTCAAGGAACACGCGCGCCCAGTCCTCAGTGAAGCGATAGAACTCCATTTTTGTCAGCTCGAGCGGCGCTGCCGTTGCGTTCTGCACCGCGATAATTGCCGAGGTGTTGTCCGGATTGACCGTGCCGAGTGCGGCTTCGCTTGCACCCATGAGTTCCGCGGTATCGGTCATCATTTGCTTGAGCAGCTGCAGCACCTGTGCCGAGATATCCGGTGCGCGGAATGCGGCAGCGATCGCTTCATTCGGGTTGCCGCGCATGCCGATTGCCTTGCCGACGTCGTTCGACCAGCCGTTCGGGAACCGCGTCATGTCGTACACGATCTTAGGGAACGCCACCTGCTTGATGCACTGGACGTACATCGAGTACAGCTTGTTGATGGCGATCTGGTTCGGAATGGCCTCGGTCAGCGGGCTTTCGCCGTGGCACGAGCCGCGCACGCGGTTCCAGCACAGATGCGTCACCGGATACAGCCGATAGGGAAGCACCTTTTCGCGCATTACGACCGCGTTTCGCGTGGTCTTGCAGAAGGCAATGCCGTTCTCGGTCCTGCGCATGTGCAGCAGTACGGTCACGCGCTCGCTGTCGCTCGAGGTACGGTAACGGTGGTACTCGCCCACATCATCCGGTCGAATGGCTTCCGCGTCACTCGCGGAGATGCCGTTGGCGCGCGCTTCCTGCCGCACCTCATCTGCATCGCGCCGCATGGCAATGATAATGTACGGCTGGCGCTGTACCTCATCGCAGGCGGCGTTGCCGAAGCAGATGTTCGTGGAATCAATCAGCTCCACCGCAATATCGCCCTTAACCGCCTGACCGGTCTCAAGTGCAGGATCAAAGTGCATGTAGAAGCATGCATCGCCGTCCACACAGGCGTTTTTCAGCAGCGGGCGGCCGAGTGCCTTGACACCCGAACGCTCGATCGCGGATGCAAACGCGCGTTCGAGCACATGCGCGGTCTGCCGCCCGTCCTCATCCATGTCAAACGGCTGGGCGCGTACCGCCACATCGTCGGAGACCAGCATGGACACAAACAGGTTGACGCAGCGGCGCAGCACGTTGAAGATCAGCGGGTCGAGGGACTGCACGCGCAGACCCTCCCACTGCCTGCCGAGGTAAAACGCCTCGTTGCGTCGAACACGGTCGTATAAACCGATTGAGCGCTTGTAGTCGCGGTCGCGCTCATATTTCTTCCAGATTGCCGTCGGTGACGGATCAAATTTCATCGTTGTCCTCCTCTCGTCCGTAGTTCATCAGCGCCGCCAGATCGCGGCTGAGCGTATCCTCCGGCGTAGATTCTGCCGTGTGCTCCTTCGGCAAACGCCGCGGCAGAACCACACCGCCGGAGATGACTGCACCGGTCAGGACCAGTATTGCCGCAGACAGCGCGTAACATAAAATTTCCATCAAATCCTCCTTTGCTGTGCTAAAATCTGAGAAATTCGCCTACCTCGCAGTCATACGCCGACTGAGGGACCGCCTTAACCGGTTCGTACACGGTCGCGGCGTACCCGCGGAGCGCATCCGGCGCATGGGTCAGCTCGTGCGGCGTGTTCGCTGTGTCGGACGGATTGCGCTTGTCGTGCTGCAGCGCAGGCAGCGTGCGGATCAGATTGCGGCAGGTGTCGAAAATCGTCAGCCTGGGACGAACGGCGCCGTCCGTATCCTTGCGCGGCTGCAGCAGCTCATGCAGCGCCAGCCATCCGGCGACGCGTTCATTGCTGCTTTTGACAAAATCCAGTCCGCTGTCCGCGAACAGTTCTACCGCGCTTCTGCCGGTTTCCTGCCGTCGGTTCCACAGATCGGGCGGCGCGAGACGGCAGTCAATGCGTTCTCCCGCCGTCTCACAGGCAAGCATCTGCGCCGCTGCATCCGAAATGATGAGTCCCGGACGGTAGAGTTCGCGGTAGACCACGCTGTGTCCGTCCGGACTTTGCGCAATCCACAGCGCCGCCAGCATGTCCAGACCGTAGTCGATGGTCAGGCAGCGCCGCCAGTCATGCGGGATGGCATACGGCTTTACAACATGCAGGTCGCGTGAGAATTCGCTGAAATACTGTCCCTCGTTCAGTTCCCACACGCCGTCGAGCAGTGCTTTCCGGTCGGTGGGAGAGAGCAGCTTCAACCGCTTCTCGTAGCCTGCATCCGCCTTGCGGAGAAACGGGTTGTCACCCAGTCTTGCGGGCAGGAACAGCCGCGTGCCGCCGTCGAACTCGCGCACGGTGTCCGGCGGCATGGAGTCGATAAACCGGCTCTTCACCCACTGGTGACCGACACCGCCGGGATTAGTCGTCGCCTTGACCTGCTTGGGGAATCCGTTCGTGCCGCGGATACGCGACAGCAGATAGGTGAACTGGCTTTCGGTGAAATGTGTCAGCTCATCGAACCGGATGACATCGTATTCCGCGCTCTGGTACCTGGTCACGTCGCTTTCCGCGTCGCAGTACCCGAATTCCAGCGCCGAACCGTTTGCAAAATCCCACCGGTGCTCACTCACCTTGTACTTTGCAATGCACTGCGGATACAGCCGCAAAGCCGCCGGTACAAGCGAGCGCTCCAGCTCCGGCATGGTCCGTCGCAGCATGAGCTGCCGCGAACCCGGATAGCACACCGCAAACCGCAAAGCATCGAGCAGCTGACCGTGGCTTTTGCCGCCGCCTGCCGCGCCGCCGAACAGGGTTTCGAGCGTATCCGACTGCATGAACGCCGCCTGCCGCCGTGTTACGGGGAACTCGTATCGTCTACGATCCGAAACACGATCTCCACCGGTTGAGCTTCGGTCTGCTCGCCGTCCAGCATCACGCCCTTGCCGACCGTCCGGTCGAGGATTTCCTTGATCGCGCTGAGCCGGCTGTTCGCCGGTGCTTCCGCATCGTCCGCGATGTCGTACAGCATGCGGATCAGCCGATCCGGCTTTTCGTTTTCGCTGCACATGGCCTCACCTCCTTTCGATGAGCCATAGAATAGGAGCAAAATCCAAATTTGTCAAGAACAAATGTTCGATTTTTTATTTGCTTGCAATTTTTGCCCAGCTGCGGTATGCTGAATAAGATGGAAAGTATGCGGCGCAGCAGCGCCGGTATCAGGAGGAAAGAAGATGAAAAAAATCGACCTTATCGCGCTCGATTTAGACGGAACCGCGCTCAATCCGCAGAATCAGGTCTCTCCGGCGACCGCCGATGCCGTGCGCCGTGCCCGCGAGAGCGGCATTCATGTTGTGGTCTCCACCGGACGCATCTGCGGCGAGGCGCGCGACTTCGCGCTCATGCTCGGCACGGATGACCAGATGGTCACCTCGGGCGGCGCGACGCTGTCGAGCGTATCGCAGGAGCGCTGCACCATGCGTATGTCCATGCCGTGGGAAGCTGCCGTGCGTGCGTCTGCTGTGGTGGAGCGCATCGGCATGATCACGATGGTGTATGTAGGGGAGACGTTGCTCATTACTCCGTATGATGATATCGAATTTGGCAAGTATAAGTCGAATGAAGGCTATTTAAGCGCGAAAAAAGTTGTGCCGTCCGTTGCGGAATATATTGCCACAAACCACATTTCGGTCGATAAAATGTTTATCCGCAGCCAGGACCCGGTCATGCTCGTGCGCGCCCGTGCACAGCTGGAACAGATTCCGGGTATCCGCGTGATGAGCAGCGCGACCGACAACCTCGAGGTCATCACGCCGGCTGCGGACAAGGGCGTTGCTCTCGGCATGCTGTGCCGCGAGCTGGGCACCGACCTCGACCACGCCGCGGCCATCGGCGACAGCGAAAACGACCTCGAAATGCTGAACGCCGTGGCCCTCCCGATTGCGATGGGAAACGCAAGCGCAGCCGTTAAAAATCTGTGCCTGCGCGAGACGCTCACCAACGCCCAGGACGGCGTAGCAGCCGCCATCGACCGCATCATCGCAGAGAACGGCTAAACGAGCAGACCGGCCGCTGTTTTCCGGAAAAACAGTGGTAAAAACCGGATTTCTATGCTATAATATACTTGCAGAGTATCCGCAGAAAGCGGAAAACGGCGCAGAACGCCGTCAGATTGAATCACAAAGAAAGTTGAAGGATAGAAGTTTTGGCTGCAAGGAAAACCACAACTAAAAAATCGACGAAAAGCGCGCCCAAGGGCAAGCGTGCGGCACAGCCGCAGCCGGAGGAACTCGGTCCGATCCTGTCCCGTCCGGTCTGGGGCGCAATCTGGGGCATTGTCGGTCTGCTGTGCCTGCTGTCGATCCTGCCGATCGACGGCGTGCTGCTCAAGTGGCTGCACCGCGGCATCGGTGCGCTCATCGGAAAGGGTGCGTATGTCATGCCGTTTGCGCTGATCGGCATCGCCGTGCTGCTGTTTGCGCGTCCCAAGGGGCCCGTGCGTCTGCGCGGAACGTGTATCGCGCTCATGCCGCTGCTGATCGGCAGTATCATTCACGCCTTTTCGTGTGCAAATGAGTACGACCTGTCCATGAGCACGCTCAGCGGTCTGCTCTCTACCGGCATGGAAGGCTCGTCCGGCGGTCTGCTGGGCGGCGGTCTGTACATCCTGCTCGAGTGGGCGCTCTCGTCCATCGGCGCACTGCTCATCCTGCTGGTGCTGTTCATCGTGACTTTGCTGGTGGCCTGTCGCATCACGCCGCAGGCGCTGTACGACATGGTTCGTCCGCCTGAGTATGAATACGAGGACGAGGAGGAGCGTGAGCGCTACGAAGCGCCTGTTCAGCTGCCGAACATCCACGAAGCGGCAGCTGCGCATGCACAGCGCCGAGAAGAGCGCCGTGCGCACCGTAAATCCGACTTTGACATCCCGATCGACGCCGATCCGCCCGGAGAGGATAAGCCGGGCGAGGAACTGATCGACCCGAACAAGCGCCACGGCAAGGCAATCGCGCCGGACGAATATCTGCGCTCACTGCGCGATAACGTGAAGAAAAAGGCCGGAAGCATTATGGATCTGGTCGAAAACAAGCAGCCGGAGGAAGAACCGGCGCACGCTTCCGAGCCGGAACCCGAGCATGAGGCGGCTCCCGCACCGGCATCCAAGCCGAAAAAGACCGAGAACATCTCGGAGACCGAGCAGGAAGCCATGAATATTGCCATCGATGAGAGCCAGAAAGCGCCCATGCCGGTCTACGACTACCCGCCGATCGACCTGCTGACGCAGGGCAAGCACGCTTCGGTAGCCGGTGCGGAGACCGAGCTGCGCGAAAGCTCGGCGTGCCTGCTCGATACGCTCGACTCGTTCAACATCGAGGCACAGATCATCGGCATTGTCCGCGGACCGTCGGTCACCCGCTTTGAGCTGACCATCCCGCGCGGCATCAAAATCTCGCGCATCACCGCACTGGCGGACGACATTGCACTGTCGCTCGGCGCGGCGAACGTGCGTATCGCGCCCATTCCGGATAAGGTCGCGGTCGGCATCGAGGTGCCGAACAAAACCGTAAATACGGTCTTTATCCGCGAGTGTATCGGCTCGCCTGCGTTTGCCAACGCGAAAAGCCGCCTGTCCTTTGCCGTCGGCAAGGACATCACCGGCAAGCCGGTCATCGGTGACATTGCCAAGATGCCGCACATGCTGATTGCCGGTACCACCGGCTCCGGTAAGTCGGTGTGCATCAACTCCATGCTGATCTCGCTGCTGTACAAGTCCACGCCGGAGGAAGTCCGCCTCATCATGGTGGACCCGAAGATGGTTGAGCTGGGCAACTATAACGGCATTCCGCACCTGCTGATTCCGGTCGTTACCGATCCGAAAAAGGCCGCCGGTGCGCTCAACTGGGCGGTTGGTGAGATGGAACGCCGCTACAAGCTGTTCGCAGACCATCAGGTGCGCAATCTGGTCGGCTATAACGACCTCATGCGTTCCGAAAAGGCCAAAGCAGAGCAGACCGAGGACGGTCATCCCGAGCAGTATCAGGTGCTGCCGCAGATCGTCATCGTCATCGATGAGCTGGCCGACCTGATGATGGTCGCTGCCAAGGAAGTCGAGAATTCCATCTGCCGTATCGCGCAGAAGGCGCGAGCCGCAGGCATGCACCTTGTTGTAGCAACGCAGCGTCCGTCGGCTGACGTTATCACCGGTATTATGAAGGCAAATATCCCGTCGCGCATCGCGTTTGCGGTAGCCAGCCAGATCGAGTCGCGTATCATTCTGGACACGACCGGCGCAGAAAAGCTGATCGGCAAGGGCGATATGCTGTATGCGCCGCTCGGTGAGGGCAAGCCGACCCGTGTGCAGGGCTGCTTCATCTCCAACGAGGAGATCGAAGCTGTTATTGCCCGCATCAAGGAGACCAGCACCGCCGAGTACAGCGAGGAGATCCTTGAGCACATCGAGCAGCAGGCCGAGCAGGTGGGCAATAACAAGGGCGGCGGCAGCAGCGGCACGAACGATTTGGGCGACGATGAGGATGAACTCATCGAGGAAGCCATCGAGGTCATCATGGACTGCCGCCAGGCATCCACATCCATGCTGCAGCGCCGTCTGAAGCTGGGCTATTCGCGTGCCGCGCGTATCATCGACCAGATCGAGGACCGCGGTATCATCGGCCCGTCCGAAGGCTCCAAGCCGCGCCAGATCCTCATCTCGCGTGAGGACTGGCAGGAGATGAAGCTGCGCCGCACAATGCCGCTGGATAAGCAGCAGTAATGGAGAATTGAGAATGTCGCTATCCTTGCGCTAATTTTCCATTTTCCATTCTCAATTTGCTAAACAATTCTCTCAGGAGGTAACATATCATGAAGAAGATCAACATTGCCGAAAAGTCTTTCAATCCGTTCGACCTGATCGGTCAGAAGTGGATGCTGATTTCCGCAGGCACCGAGGACAAGTGGAACACCATGACCGCAAGCTGGGGTGCTGTAGGCGTTATGTGGGGCAAGCCGAGTGCGACCTGCTATATCCGCAAGAGCCGCTTCACCAAGGAGTTTGTAGACGCAGGCGAGTATTTCACCCTGACCGTGCTCAAGGACGGCAACCGTCAGGCACTGAACACCCTCGGCTCCAAGTCCGGCCGTGACATGGATAAGATGCACGAGAGCGGCCTGACGCCGGTATTCGTAGAGGGTCAGCCGACCTTCGAGGAGGCCGAGCTGGTACTCATCTGCCGCAAGCGCGGTGTGACCGACATCGCACCGGACGATATGGCTCAGGAAGTGCAGGACAAGTGGTACGGCGATCACGACTACCACACCATGTATATCGGCGAGATCGTAGCCGCTTACGAGAACTGATTTCACAGAAAATTCACCAATTCCTCACGGTTTTGGTGTATCATCAAGAAAGAAGTACAGGGTCGCTCTGCGGCCCTGTATCCCAATCCACAAACCCACGCCTCAAAAGGGAGGAATGCAATTCGTGAAAAAACGATTGCTCAGTCTGATCACAGCGGCTGCGCTGATGGTCGGCATGCTGCCTGCGGCTTTTGCGGGCTATGAAAACTTTACTTCGAAAACAACGTATCCTGCCGGACAGTTCACCGACGTGCCCTCAACCGAGTGGTACGCGCAGAATGTTCAGGCGGCGTATGAATACAAGCTGGTGGACGGCGTAAACGCCACCCAGTTCAAGCCGAACAGCAACCTGACGATTGCTCAGGCAATCAAACTGGCGGCTTGCCTACATAGTATATATGTTAACGGCAGTGCGGATTTTGACAAAGTCCGTCCGTGGTATCAGCCGTATGTGACGTATGCATTGGAAAATGGTATTATTAACACGACTTATGTGAATTACGATCAGCCGGCGACCCGGGCACAGTTTGCGTCCATCTTTGCAAACGCGCTGCCGGAGGGCGCTCTGACCGCGATCAATGACATTGCGGACGGTGCGATTGCGGATGTGGACATGTCGGCAGGCTATGCCGCTGATGTGTACCGTCTGTACCGGGCGGGCGTGCTCACGGGCAGCAACAACGCGCACGATTTTAAGCCGAACACCAACATTCGCCGCAGCGAGGTTGCGGCTATCGTCACCCGTATGGCAAAGCCGGATCTGCGGCAGAGCTTCACCATCGAAGCACATGTCGGCATGACGGCGGACGAGGTGTTCAGCGCCTGTGTACCGGCGATTTTCAAGCTGTACGCCTACGATTACAAGAACAACATCCTCGGCATCGGCAGCGGCGTTGTGCTCAGCGCACGCGGCGATGCGGTGACCTGCGGACACCTTGTCAACGGCGTTTACCGCCTTGTGGCCGAGATGTACGACGGCACCAAGCGTGAGGTCACGATCTACAACTTTGACGCGGACGCGGACATCGCGCATATCCGTGTCGTCGGCAGCACGCTGCCGTACCTCGGTGTTACCACCGAGGTCGAGAAAGGCGACACGGTCTACGCGCTCGGTTACCCGGGCGGCGGCGCCGCAACGGTCACGACCGGTAAGGTGACCGACCCGGGAAACGACGATTACCTTGCACCGATGATCGAAAGCACGGCGCAGGTCATCAGCGGCAATTCCGGCGGTGCGCTCATCAACGATGAGGGCAAGGTTGTCGGCATTACGGTCAGCAGCCATTCCGGCGGCGTACCGTCTTACTCGGTGCCGATCCGCTACCTGAACAACCTGATCGGAGACGGTACGGCGTACTCTCCCGGCGAGTATAACCGCAACCACAAGCCGGACGCGTCGCGCTGCTACAGCAAGCACTATCCGGTGCCGGATTTCGGCACGGTGACCGGTGTCACACTGCTTGGCACCATCCGGGAGGGCACCACGACCACCTACTACTACGACAGGGAAGAGGTAGAAGCCGGCGACAAGATTCTGCTCCGCTACTACGCCGCACTGGGTGAAAACACCTTCTACCAGTTCACCGGCGGCTCGTTCACCTCGTCCTCGACGTATCCGTATTCGGTCAAGCTCTACGAGACCAGCTACGACGGCATCCCTGCGATCAGTGTCGTGGTTTCCAGCAATTCCTTCGCTTCTATCGGCGGTCTGCCTCAGACCGTCGATTTTCTTTGCAGGAATTTGTGCATTACGCCTAATGAAATGAAAGCTGATTGGCATGAAACGTATTTACGCCCAAAACACCGTAAAAAACGAGAAAAACAGGAAAAGATAAAATAAAAATCGGATAAAATTTCTGATAAATTAAAAAGACAGATTTTACGCAAACGTTTGAGTTTTGGTTAAAAATACATAATTGGTCAAAGTGCACAATATATTCGTGGGAAATCGGTATAATACTACAATGGAATATTTCACCGCTAACGTGCTATAATGTGCTTGCGTGATAAAGAGAATGAGTATTAGAGAGAGCATCAATCGAAACGGAGGAAATACCCAAATGAAAAAGTATGTTTACATGTTCCCGGAGGGCAACGGAAAAATGCGTGAGCTGCTTGGCGGCAAGGGTGCCAATCTGGCTGAAATGACCGGACTGGGCATGCCTGTGCCGCAGGGTTTCACCATCACCACCGAGGCCTGCACCCGTTATTATGAGGACGGCAAGACTATTTATCCGGATATTCAGGATCAGATTCTGGAGTACCTCGATAAGCTCGAAAAGACCACCGGCAAGACTCTCGGCGATCCCGAGCGCCCGCTGCTCGTATCCGTTCGTTCGGGTGCGCGCGCATCCATGCCCGGCATGATGGATACCATCCTTAACCTCGGCATGAACGACGAGATCTGCGAAGCAGTTGCCAAGCTGACCAATAACCCGCGTTTCGCACGCGATTCCTACCGCCGTTTCATTCAGATGTTCTCTGACGTTGTTATGGAGCTGCCTAAGTCCACCTTCGAGCAGTTTATCGACCAGGTAAAGGACAAAAAGGGCGTTAAGATGGATAATGAACTGGACGCGGACGATATGTCCGAGCTGATCGTTCTGTTCAAGGATCACTACAAGAAGTCCCTCGGCGAAGATTTCCCGCAGGACCCGAAGAAGCAGCTGATGGAGGCTGTCCGCGCGGTATTCCGCTCGTGGGATAATCCGCGTGCGAACACCTACCGCCGCATGAACGACATCCCGCACAGCTGGGGCACTGCTGTAAACGTACAGTCCATGGTATTCGGCAATATGGGCGAGACCTCGGGCACCGGCGTAGCCTTCACCCGCAACCCGGCCACCGGCGAAAAGAAGCTGTACGGCGAGTTCCTGATGAATGCACAGGGCGAGGACGTTGTAGCCGGCATCCGCACCCCGCAGCCGATCTCCGCGCTGGCAGATACCATGCCGGAGGTTTATCAGCAGTTTGTTGACATTTCCAGCCGCCTTGAAAAGCATTACGGCGATATGCAGGATATGGAGTTCACCATCGAAAACGGCAAGCTCTACATGCTGCAGACCCGTAACGGCAAGCGCACCGCACAGGCAGCGCTCAAGGTAGCGGTTGATCTGGTAGACGAAGGCGTCTGCACCAAGGAGCAGGCGGTTATGAAGGTCGAGGCAAAGCAGCTTGACGCACTTCTGCACCCGACGTTCGATCCGGCAGCTCTCAAGGCAGCTACGCCGATCACCACCGGCCTGCCGGCATCGCCCGGTGCAGCCTGCGGCGCGGTTTACTTCACCGCAGATGCTGCAGCTAAGGCCCACAAGACCGGAATCAAGGCGGTCCTCGTCCGTCAGGAGACCTCTCCGGAGGATATCGACGGCATGGCCGTATCCGAAGGCATCATGACCGCCCGCGGCGGCATGACCTCGCACGCAGCCGTAGTAGCCCGTGGCATGGGCACCTGCTGTGTAGCAGGCGTAAACGGCATCAAGGTTTCCGAAGAGGATAAGACCCTGACCTTTGCCGATGGCACGGTAGTGCACGAGGGTGACGTTATTTCGCTCGACGGCTCCACCGGCAACGTATACCTCGGCGAGATCGCAACGCAGGAGGCTGAGCTGACCGGCGACTTCGGCCGCTTCATGGGCTGGGCTGACGAGATTCGCACCCTGCACGTTCGCACCAACGGCGATACCCCGCGTGATGCAACGCAGGCCCGCAAGTTCGGCGCAGAAGGCATCGGCCTCTGCCGTACCGAGCATATGTTCTTCGAGCCGGCCCGCATCAAGGCGGTTCGTGAGATGATTATTTCCGATACGCTCGAGCAGCGCAAGGCGGCTCTGGCCAAGATCCTGCCGATGCAGCGCGGCGACTTTGAGGCAATTTACCGCGCGATGGGCGGCCTGCCGGTAACCATCCGTCTGCTTGACCCGCCGCTCCATGAGTTCCTCCCGCACGAGGATGACGAGATCAAGGAGCTGGCCGATGAGATGGGCGTATCCTTCGACAAGCTCAAGGGCAAGGTAGAAAGCCTGCACGAGTTCAACCCGATGCTGGGTACCCGCGGCTGCCGTCTGGACGTTCTCTATCCGGAGATCGCCGAGATGCAGACCGAGGCTATCGTATCCGCAGCTATCAACGTCTGGAAGGAAGACGACCTGCATATCACGCCGGAGATCATGGTTCCGCTGGTATCCGAGGTCAATGAGCTGCGCTTCGTAAAGAAGGTTATCAAGGCTAAGGCTGACGAGCTGATCGAGCAGTCCGGCCTGAAGATGAAGTATATGGTCGGCACGATGATCGAGACGCCGCGTGCCGCAGTCACCGCAGGCGATGTGGCCAAGGAAGCGGAGTTCTTCTCCTTCGGCACCAACGACCTCACCCAGATGACCTACGGCTTCTCCCGTGATGACGTGGGCCGCATTCTGGAGACTTACTTCGACAAGAAGATCCTCGAGTCCGATCCGTTCGCTCGTCTGGACCAGAACGGCGTAGGCCGCTTGATCCGCTTCGCTGTTGCAGAAGGCAAGCGCACCCGTCCGGACATCAAGCTCGGCATCTGCGGCGAGCACGGCGGCGACCTGTCCTCCGTCGAGTTCTGCCACAATGTTGGTCTGAATTACGTTTCCTGCTCGCCGTTCCGCGTGCCGATCGCACGTCTGGCAGCGGCACAGGCTCGCGTAAAGGAGCTTGGACTGGCATAAACCTCCCCAAACTTGACATACAGCGCGAAAGGCTTCGGAGCATTGCTCCGAAGCCTTTCACGCTTTTTCATGCACAAATATATGCAGTAGTGTTTAGAGGATCGAAGGGCGGGTTGAGGGCAGCCCGCCCTTTGGAGAAAAGTTACCGAATTTCTAATGGAAAGGGAATCTTACAGAACCTTCTCCACATCCTCCGCAATCTGCTCTGCGGTGAGGTGATTGTCCTTCAATACCTCGTCTACGTCATAGCGGTCGAGGAACTCCTTCTTGAGACCAAAGTTCAGTACCTTCATGTCAGAGTCGCCGTAGAAACGCGCAATCTTCTCACCGAAGCCGCCGTCGAGTACGCCGTCCTCGAGGGTGATGACCACATCGTGCTCCGCCTTGAGGCTCTCGAGCAGGTCAGTATCCACGCCGGTGATATAGTACGGGTTGATAAGGGTCGGCTGTACGCCGGTCTTTTTCTTGATGAGCGCCGCCGCCTGCTCGCCGAGCGGATAGAACGAACCCAGACCGATGACAGCGACCTTTGCGCCCTTCTCCTTAACCTCGTAGGTGTTCAGCCTGCCGAAGTCCTTGGTAACAGCCTTTCCGTCCGAAACCAGTGCGCCGCCCGGCATGCGGATAACGACCGGATGCTCGTTCTGCTCAATGCTCCAGTCGAGCATTGCCAGATATTCTTCCTTGGTAGTTGGCGCCAGATAAACCAGGTTGGGGATGTTCGCCAGCATCGGAATGTCGTACAGACCGAGATGCGTTACATCGTTCATGCCGTAAACCGAGCCCCACGCAACGATAATGGTAGCTGCGTTGCTGTTGATGCACAGGTCCTGCGAAATCTGGTCATAAGCGCGCTGAATGAACGTGCTGTACACGCCGTAGACCGGCTTGCCGCCGTTTGCTGCGATACCGGACGCCAGTGCAACCGCGTTCTCCTCGGCAATGCCTACGTCGATGAACTGCCTGCCGGCCTTCTTACGCATCTCCTCGGTGAAGCCAAGCACGGTCGGCGTACCCGAGGTGATCATGCACACAGACGGGTCATCCTGCATCTTCTTCATCATAAAGTCGAGCGTAATACCCTCATAGCACTCGCCGCTCATGTCCATCAGCGGCTCGCCGGTCTCCGGATGGAACGGCGCACAGTAGTGCCATGCCTCCTTGTGCTGCTCGGCAGGCGCGTAGCCCTTGCCCTTCTGGGTGACGATGTGCACAACAACCGGCTGCGTGCTGTCCTTTACGGCCTTAAATGCCTCGATCAGCGAAGCAATATCGTTGCCGTCGGCTACAAAACGGTAATCCAGACCCATCGCGCGGAACAGGTTGCACTCGGCCTTGCCGCCCGTCTCGCGCAGCAGGCGCAGGTTCTGATACAGACCGCCGTGATTCTCCGCGATGGACATATCGTTGTCGTTGACAAGGATGATCAGGTTTCCGTCCAGCTCTGCCGCATAGTTGAGTGCTTCGAGCGCTTCGCCGCCGCTGAGCGAACCGTCGCCGATGATAGCAACCACGTTGCCGTCCTCACCCTTGAGGTCGCGGCCCTTGGCCAGACCGCAGGCCAGACTGACCGAGGTAGAGGTGTGACCGATGGTGAAATGGTCGTGCTCGCTCTCGTGCGGGCTGCTGTAGCCGGAAACGTCGTCGTAGTGCTCCTCGTAGAGAAAGGCGTCCTTGCGGCCGGTCAGCATCTTGTGCGGGTAGGACTGGTGGGAAACATCGAATACAAACTTGTCCTTCGGGGACTCGAATACATAGTGCAGTGCGATGGTTGCCTCTACCATGCCGAAATTCGGACCGAAATGGCCGCCGTGACGGCTCAGCTTGGTCAGCAGTGCATCACGTATTTCGGACGCAAGCACGGTCATCTGCTTAATGTTCAGCTTCTTCACGTCAGCGGGACCGTTGATGTTCTCGATATACATAGTTTTCCTCCTGAATATTTTTTCTAAACCCACTCTATCACTTGGAGTGTGCTCCAAGTCAAGCGGTTTTACGAAAAATTATGCAAAAATAAAAGCACCTGATACCAGGTGCCTTAATACTCAAATAGATGCGGAAAATGCTTCTCCATTCACCGTCCAGTGCGCTTTTCCGTCCTGCACATACAGCTCTGTGCCGCCGCGTTTGCAGCCGGCGTTCAGAAAAACAGCTGTGCCGTCCGGATTCAGGCGATAGAGATTGTAGCCGAAGTCCTCGGCAGCGCGGTAACGCGCGGTGTGCCCGAACACAAAGCCGACCAACGTGCCGTCGTCCAGAGAAACATAGTTGGTAAAATCAAAGCCCGCATACGGCGTCGCGCCAAGCTCGGACTGCTTCATCAGACCGCGCTCGCGCTGATAGGCAGGGGACTCGAGATAAGCCATGCTGTCCGGGTACAGCATCGCGTACGAGGGATATTTTTTGCCGGAGGGGACAGCACCTGCGCCGATCTCACCGACCTTTGTGCCGCAGTTCATGCAGAATTTTGCGCCGTCCGGCAGCTGCGTGCCGCAGTTCATGCAAAACATGGTAATCGCTCCTTTATATATACTTTAGTATATCGGGAGAGAGGACGTCTGTCAAATAGCCGTCACAGGAAAACTACGAAAAGGCAAAAGAAAAACCGTCTTTTCAAAGAAAAGACGGTTTTCGGTGGCAGCCGAAGAAGGATTCGAACCCTCACAAACAGAGTCAGAGTCTGTCGTGCTACCTTTACACAATTCGGCTATTTGTTAAGTTTTGCTGTCGTTTTGATGACTCATCGCTGACGACTTGTTTAGTATATATCAGAATCCGGGATTCGTCAACCCTTTTTTCAAAAAAATTAAAAATTTTTTTTCGGAAGGGGACAACCGTCGCTTTTACGGCGGCCGTCCCTCGCGTTCGAGAGCCTCCCGCAGCTTTTCGAGCGCACGCTTTTCAATGCGCGAAACATAGCTGCGCGAAATACCCAGCCGCGCGGCAATCTCACGCTGCGGTAGGGGAGATGCCAGACCGATGCCGTACCGCAGGCGGATGATCTCGCGTTCACGCGGAGAGAGACAGCCTGCCAGCGCGCGGTGCATGGCATGGTACCGGTCCTGCTCCTCAACGGCAGAAAGACCGCTGTCCTCGCAGCAGATAATATCCTGCAGGGCAAGCGCATTGCCGTCACCGTCCGACTCGAGTGTGTCCGAGAGCGAAAGCTCGCCTGCACTCTTGCGCTTCTGCCGGAAATACATCAGCAGCTCGTTCTGGATGCATTTGGAGGCGTATGTCGCCAGCCGGATATTCTTATCCGCCTTAAAGGTGTTCACGGCTTTAATCAGCCCGATCGTGCCGATGGACAGCAGATCGTCCTGCTCCGTACTTACAGCGTAATACTTTTTTACAATATGCGCTACCAGTCTGAGATTGTGCTCGATCAGCTTTTCCCGTGCCTCGGCGTCCCCGTCCTGCTGCATGCGGCGCAGCAGAACCGCCTCCTCATCGGGCGTGAGCGGCTTGGGAAACGATCCGTCCGCGCCCTGTACACGCAGCACAAAGAAGAAAAATGCACCGCCGAGCGCAAATAAAGCAGGGAAAAGCATGGTCAGCACCTCGTTTCGATAAGATACTGCTATTTTATGCGGCGGATAGATTGCGTATCACCACAACGCTAATTATGCCGCGTTATCATAAATTAAGGCTTGTAATTTGACAGAATATCCGGTATAATATAGTGAGTATTTACAGCAAATTGCATAGGGAGGTGTAACCATGGTTATGGCATTGGACAAAATGCCGGCTCTGTCGGATTATGGCGCGATCATTGCACAGTTTCTGCCGTTTGTAGTTCTGATTGTCGTATTCTACTTTTTCCTGATCCGTCCGCAGCGCAAGCGCGACAAGCAGGAGCGCGATATGCGTAACTCCATCGAGGTCGGTGATGAGATCTCCACCATCGGTGGTTTTATCGGCCGCGTTGTCAGCATCAAGGACGACGTTCTGGTCATCGAGTCTTCGAGCGACCGCACGAAGCTGAAGATTTACCGCTGGGCGATCCGCGGTAAGGAGGCTCCGGCGACCGAGACGGTCGAGGCGCCCAAGGAAGCAAAGAAGGACGCAAAGTAATAACCCCATTTCTTGCCGAATAGCATGACATATAAATAAAATTCGGCGGGAGGCTATGAAATGATGAGAAAAACCAATGAGGGTCAGTCGCCGGTCGGTATCCTTTTACCATCGGTGCTTGCCGGATTGCTCGGTACTCTGCTGCTGATGCTGCTCGGTGCGGTGCTCATTCACCGCGGCACATTGGCAGAAGGGGCAATAGCGCCTTGTGCACTGGTGTTCCTTGCACTCGGCAGTGCGCTTGCCGCACTGGTCGCTGCAAAGCGCGCAGGCGAAAACCAGTTTTACTGGTCGCTCGGCGCAGGTTTTGCGGTTTTTCTGATCCTGCTGATCGTTGCGGTGCTGCCGCTCGGTCAATCCATTCATTTTGTACGCACGGTGATCAGCCTGCTCTGCTCGTTGATCGCCTCGGCACTGGGCGGTTACGCCGGTGCCAATATGCGGAAAAAGAAGCGTTACAGCCACATCAAAAAATAGGAGGGAAATCAAATGAAGCATATTTCTACCCTGACTTCTGCAACCCTGAAGCAGACTGCAGCACACGGCGGCTGCGGCGAGTGCCAGACTTCCTGCCAGTCCGCATGCAAGACCTCTTGCACCGTGGCAAACCAGAAGTGCGAGCACGCAAAGTAATCACGCTTAAAAGGAATATGCAAGGCGCGCCTGCGGGTGCGCCTTGTTCCTGTATATCGGAGGAAAATAAATGATTCATCGTTATCAGAAAAAAGGGCTGAATTTCGTGCTCGATGTCAACTCGGGCGCGGTACATCTGCTTGATGATATCAGCTATGCAGTGTCCGGACTGCTGGATGAAAACATGGGTGATACCTGTCCGCAGAGCATCGTTGACGCCCTGCCGGACTACACCGCGGACGAGATCCGCGAGGCATATGACGAGCTGTACGAGCTGAAAAAGGCCGGTCAGCTGTTCGCGCAGGATGATTACATCGACGTAAGCCGCTACATTCCGGTGAATGCACCGGTCAAGGCCCTGTGCCTGCATGTAGCGCACGACTGCAACCTGCGCTGCCAGTACTGCTTCGCATCCACCGGCGACTTTGGTCAGGGCCGCAAGATCATGCCGCCCGAGATCGCCAAGAAGGCCATCGACTTTGTTATCGCGCGTTCCGGCGTGCGTCACAACATCGAGGTCGATTTCTTCGGCGGTGAGCCGCTCATGGCGTGGGATACCGTTACCCAGACGGTCGATTATGCCCGCAGCCTGGAGGAGAAGCATAACAAGAAGTTCCGCTTTACCATCACTACCAACGGTCTGCTGCTCGATGAGGACAAGCGCAAGTACATCAACGAGAACATGGACAACTGCGTGCTGTCGCTCGACGGCCGCCGTGAGGTCAACGACGAGTTCCGCAAGACGGTAGCCGGTACGGGCAGCTACGACACCATCGTGCCCAAGTTCAAGGCGCTGGTGGACGAGCGCGACCCGAACCTCGATTACTACGCGCGCGGCACGTTTACCTCGCACAACCTTGATTTTGCTGAGGATGTGCTGAGCATCGCGGATGCAGGCTTTGACCGCCTTTCCGTCGAGCCGGTAACGGCTGACCCGGGCTGCGGCTACGACTTGACCGAGGACGATCTGCCGAAGATCGAGGCCGAGTACGACCGCCTGACCGATATCATGCTCGAGCGTAAGAAGGAAGGCAAGCCGTTTACCTTCTTCCACTTCATGGTCGATCTGGATCAGGGTCCGTGCGTTGTTAAGCGTTTGCGCGGCTGCGGTGCGGGCTATGAGTATGTAGCCGTAACGCCGGACGGCGACATCTATCCCTGCCACCAGTTTGTCGGCAAGGATGAGTTCAAGCAGGGCAGTGTGCTCGACCAGTCCTTCAATATGGACATCGCGCAGAAGTTTGCCGGCATGAACATCTATTCTCGTCCGAAGTGCCAGAAGTGCTGGGCGAAGTTCTACTGCTCGGGCGGCTGCTCGGCAGCAAACTACAACATGAACCACGACATGAACGACTCCTACGACCTCGGCTGCGAGATGGAGCGTAAGCGTCTGGAATGTGCAATTTACCTAAAGGCAATGGATAAAATTTGTGCAAATCAGTCGAAGTGATGAATTGCAAAAAGAATCTGTAAAATCCGTTGCGAAACGGGCTGTTTGTGCGTATAATTGCTCTTGTATTTGTACTGCCCTGTGAAGGAGATGATATTATGCCGCAGAATGTACTGGTTTCCGTGCTTGGTGAAGGTGAATATCTTCAGAAGCTGATCCGCGCCATCCTGGAGAAGGAGGTCATACCGCAGCGCAATCTGTTCCTGTCCGCAAAGAATGCGGCGGCCTGCAAGGCTGCAGAGGGCTACGACGAGGTTCGTATCTGCGAGGACGAACTTGCTGCCGTGATCAAGAGTGAGATCGTGCTGCTCACCGCTTCGAAGCGTGAAATGCCGACCGAGCTTGCCAAGATTTCCAGCAGTTCGCAAAAGCGCGTGGTAGTTTCCGTGTGCGACAGCGAAAAGGTGGATCTTGCGTACCTGGCTGACCGCATCGCCGCTGCAACCGAGCTGATCGCAGCCGTGCTGCACCGTGACGAGGAAGGCAAGCTGTATGCAACCTACGAGATCAACAAAAAGGCACGCCCGTTCCTGCGCCAGCCCTGCAAGGACATGGTGAACGCGATGTGCGAGATGATCAACGAGGAAGGCTAAGTCCGTCTGTTGTTCTAAAAAGATAAAACCGGGAATATGCTGTTCTATGACTTTTCCAAGGGGGAAGACGTATGAACAAACAGCATATTCTCGGTTTTTTTGACGATTTGGTGCGGACGCCGGTGTTCCTGTTCCTGTGTGCGATGTTCCTGTGCGGTGCAGCGGCGGGCGGTCTGACCGGTCTGCGGGCCGGCGAAGGGGACGGTGCGGCAGTGCTTTCCGGTCTGCTGGCTGAATTGCCCGCGCATGTGGTGCAGAGCACGCTGTGCGCGCTCATCTGGGTGCTGCTGCCGCTCGTGTGCGCATTTTTGCGCCCGAGAGAGCTGCTGCTGAGTGCGGTTGCCGCGGCACGCGGCTTCGTACTTGCCATGACCGTCGCGGTCAGTGTGGGAGAAGGAAGCGTCCTCATCATCGGAGCAGCCGGCGTACCCGCCGTGCTGAGCGTCTCCGCGCTGCTTGCCGCATGCTCTATGGTCTGGCAGGGCGGCGAAGCCACCGGACGGTATTCGCTTCGAACGTGCAGGATGCCGTATTTCCTGTGTGTTACGCTCGCCGTGCTGAGCGCCCTCCTGAGGGCCGCGATAGCGGCACTGTGCAATGTGTAAGTCTGTATAAAAATGCACAAATGCACAGTGAAATGATGCAGAATTGAAAATGCCCTATCCTTGCGCGAGTTTCGTTTGTGCTGCGTATGTGACGGTTGCATTTGTTCATTATCAATGGTGCCAATCAGATAGACGGCGGGGTGAGGGCGGGCTGCCCTCACCCCGCCGTTTTCCAAACCATTTGCACACTGATTCACGACCACGTCGATTTTCCATTCTTCATTATTTAGCTCGAAAAATCCTATATCCATTGACGCAATCATTCGATTGCGCCTTTTTTGTTGCAAGCTCGACAATTTTATGCTAATATTTAGTTAGATTAACGAACTAACGGAGGGACAGCGCGAACATGGAAGACGCAGAGCAGCTCAATTCCTTTCTGGTCGATGTGTTCGGCCGGATCAACAAAATCGAAGAACGCGCCATGGCCGGCGGACTGGGCAGCGCGGTGTCCATCACCGAAATCCATATCATCGAGAAGATCGGTGACAGGGAACCTGTGCGTATGAGCGAGGTTGCCAGGTCAATCGGCGTAACACTGGCTACGCTGACGGTTGCGTGCGACAAGCTGGTCGCCAAGGGACTGGTGCGCCGTGTGCGCAGCCAGGAGGACCGCCGCGTTGTCAATATCATGCTCACCGACAAGGGCAGGGCCGCCTACGAGTACCACAAGGACTTTCACGAGCGCATGATCGCGTCTTTGGTGGACACGCTCTCGCCTGAGCAGACTGCGCTTCTGGCGCAGAGCTTAGAGAAACTGCAGGACTTCTTCCGCCACGAGGAAGCAGCCGTGGAGGGAGAAACCAATGGATAATCTGATATTCTGTCTGAATGCCACCGTGCCGATTTTTGCGATCATCGTGCTTGGCCGCTGGCTGCGCAGCAAAAACTTTTTCACCAAGCAGACGCTGACCGACATTGACCGTCTGTCGTTCAAGGTGCTGCTGCCGATCCTGCTGTTCCGCGATATCGCACAGGGACGCATCACCGAGCAGTTCGACCCCGTGTTTTTCTTTTTCTGTGCGGGTGCGACGACGGTGTATTTTTTTGCCGTCTGGATCGGCGCGTCCCTCTTTCTTAAAGATAAGAGTATGGTGGGCGCGTTCACACAGGGCGCTTTCCGCGGCTCGCAGGCGATACTGGGTGTGGCCTTTGTGCAGAATCTGTACGGCAATGCCGGTCTTGTGCCGCTGATGATCGTGGCAAGCGTGCCGCTGTACAACATCTTTTCGGTGCTGGTGCTGACTGTCACCGCGCCGGACGCACAGCAGGCGGACCACCGCGGTCTGGTCGGCAAAACGCTGCGCGGTATCATCACCAACCCGATCATACTGGGTATTTTCGCGGGTCTGCCGTTCTCGCTACTGGCAATCGACTTTCCGCCGATGCTGGACAAGGGTCTGTCCATGCTGGGCAACTGCGCAACGCCTATGGCGCTGCTGAGCATCGGCGCGGGCTTTGAGGGCGCAAAGGCCATCAAAAAGCTCGGCCCGACCTGTGCAGCCGTGTTTATCAAGCTGGTGCTGCTGAGTGCTATCTTTCTGCCGATGGGCGTGGCGCTCGGCTTCCGCGAGCAGACACTGGTGGCTATCGTCATCCTGTGCGGTGCGCCGAGCACAGCGTCCGGCTATGTTATGGCGAAAAATATGGGCGGTGATCATGTGCTGTCATCGTCAATCATTGTGCTCAGCACGGCGTTGAGTGCGGTTACGCTGACATTGACGCTGTTCATTCTGCGTTCGATGGCGCTTATTTAACGTAAGGTTTTCGCCTTCGAGGCGAGGGGAACTGCGCTGACGCCGCGCAGGCGCACAAGAGGGATAGACACCTAAGGTTTCCACCCCTCTTGTGAATCTCCCTGTTTTCCTCTTAGCACGGCGGCTATCAGAGAACTGAGACTATGGGGGAACGGCCGTACTGTTCATCTTCCGTAGGGGCGGCCAATGGCCGCCCATTTCTCAACCGCAGATGCTCAAGCTGTTTTCTGACTGCTACACAGATCGGCGACTCTACGCTGGGTGCGGCATAACAGTGCCGCACGAATCGTTAGTCTGGAGATTGTAGACAGCACCTGCGAATATAGACACTTGGTAACATTTATCTTCGTAGGTGCCGTCTGTGATAACACGCTAACGAATTGCGCGACACGGGTATGTCGCGCCTGCTGGAAGTAGCCGGTCTGTGTAGCAGTAAGCTATCCGGGAACTGCGAATATTTTACGAAACAAACGCAAGAGTAACCCGACTGCCGTACCCCTATTTTCGCAGCGGTCGCCGGTCTCTGGTCTGCGCCAGACTATGACAGGAAACGGGTGATTCACAAGAGGGTAGAAACCTTGGTGTCTACCCTCTTGTGCGCCCGCGCGGCGTCAGCGCAGATTTCGTTCGCTTCGCAAGCGATAACTCATAAAATCAGCACAGATTTTGCAAAAGACGCAAAGAAAGGAGCCTCCGGCCATGCTGACTTACCATCTCAAACCGCACGACCAACAGCCGCTCTACGAGCAGCTCTACCACGCTGTCCGCGCGGACATCATGTCCGGCGCCTTGCCCGGCGGCACGCGCCTGCCGAGCAAACGCCAGCTGGCGGCAAATCTGCGCGTCAGCCAGATCACCGTGGAAACCGCTTACGGTCAGCTTGCCGCCGAAGGCTACATCGCCTCTGCGCCAAGGCGCGGCTACTTTGTGCAGGAGCAGCTTGCCGTGCCGGTCTCCGAGCCGCAGGAGCCATTTGCACCGCCTTTGTCGCCGATTTCCGCCTCTGAGGAGACCTATCCTTACGATTTTCGCACGGATTTTGTCGATAACGGCTGCTTTCCGTTCTCCACATGGGCGCGGCTGTCGCGCAGTGTGCTGAGTGAATACTCGAGTGCGCTGCTCCGTGCGACCGACCCATGCGGCGCGGCGGAACTTCGAGAGGAGATCGTGCGCTACCTGCACGACTTTCGCGGCATCAATGTCTCGCCGGACAACATCCTCATCGGCGCAGGCTCGGAGTATCTGATGCACCTTGTCATTCAGCTGCTCGGCCGCGACCGCGTGTACGCGCTCGAGAACCCCGGCTACCGCAAGCTGTACCAGATTTTCGCAGTGAACGGTGTGACCGTGCGTCCGACACCGCTGGATAAGCACGGTCTGCGTGCTGACGCGTTGGCCGCGAGTGACGCATCGGTGGTATACCTGACGCCGTCGCACCATTTCCCGCTGGGCACGGTTATGACGGCTGCCCGCCGACTGGAAATCCTTCGCTGGGCGTCGGAAGCGCCCGACCGCTACATCATCGAGGATGATTACGACAGCGAATTCCGCTACGCCTCCCGCCCGATCCCGGCGTTAGGCGAGCTGGATCGGACAGGCCGTGTCGTGTACGTCAACACCTTTGCGAAAAGCCTTGCCCCCGGACTGCGCATCGGCTATCTGGTGCTGCCGAATGCGCTGATGGCGCGCTATCGCGAACGATTTTCGCGGTACTCGTCTACCGTGCCGAGCTTTGACCAGCACACGCTGGCGGCCTTCATGCACACCGGCGGCTTCGAGCGGCACATCAGCCGCAGCCGCAAGGTCTATCAGGCACGCCGCGACGCGCTCATGGCTGCGCTTGACCGCGAGCTGGCTGATCTGCCGCATGAGGTCTCGCGCTCGGAGGCCGGTCTGCACCTGCTGCTGCACATGCGCAACGGTATGCTCGAGCACGAACTTATTGAGCGCGCAAAGACGGTCGGTGTGCGCGTTTACCCGCTTTCGGCGTACTATACGCCGCCGGTCAAGCCACCGCGAGCAACGCTTGTGCTCGGCTATGCCGGTCTGACCGAACAGCAGATCGGCGAGGCGGCAAAGCTGCTCAAGCAAGCCTGGACAAAATAAATGCAACCCGAAGTGCGATAAATTTCTGCGAAGATTTGTAGCACTTCGGGTTTTTATTTCGTATTATCGGTGAAAGGAGGATGGAGCATGACCACAAAAACACCCGAACAACTCGTCAGCGTCTACGGCGACATGGTATACCGATTGGCGTATGCACAGACGCGCAGCCGTCACGATGCGGACGATATTTTTCAGGAGGTCTTTCTCCAGACCGTGCGTAAACGACCGGTTTTCGACAGTGTGGAGCACGAAAAGGCATGGCTGCTGCGGGTGACGCTCAACTGCCTGAAAAGCCACTGGCGCATGGCATGGCGGCGGCACGACACACCGCTCGATGACCGCATTCCGTTTCCCGAGCCGGAGGACAGTGCGCTGGATGAAGCTCTGCGGCGGTTGACGCCTAAGTACCGCGCGGCAGTGCATTTATTCTACTACGAGGGTTACACCGCAGAGGAGATTGCGCGCATGAGCGGGGAAAAACCGTCCGCGATACGTACACGGCTGACACGCGCACGGGCACAGCTGCGCGAATGGATGAAAGGAGAGCTGGACGATGGATTTTCACAAGCAGTACCGCGGCATGAATGAGAATATCACGCCGAGCGACGCACTGGTGCAGCAGACGATCGCCAAAATGGAGAGCGGCAGGCCGCACAGAGCGCGAAAACCGCTCAAGATCATCCTTGCGGTTGCGGCGGCACTGGCCTGCGTGAGCACCGCCGTAGCCGCCAATCAGGAGGCGGTTCTGCGGGTGCTGTACCAAATCGCGCCCGGCATGGCGGAGTACCTGCAGCCGGTCGGGCAGGTCTGTGAGGACCGGGGCGTTAAGCTGGAGGTCGTTTCGGCGGACGTGGAAGGCAGCACGGCAAAGGTTTATTTGTCGTTGACCGACACCACGGGCAGCCTGTTCGGCGATGCCGCACCGGATCTGTATGACAGCTGGTCGCTTGATTACGCCGGTTTTGGTCGTGGAGCACGTTCCTATGGCTGCTCAACGCTCGATTACGACCCGAATACGCATACCGCAACCTATTTTCTGCAGATTGATGATTTGAATGGCAAACATATTCCGGCAGGTGCATTCCGGTTTTCGTTCAATCAGCTTCTCATCGGCAGAGAAAAGCAGGAAGGTGTTCCGGTAACGGCGGACTTGTCCGCGGTGCCGAAGAATGCACCGACAGAGAACCATGCAATCAACGGTTACGGTACAATGAATCCGGATGCGCTGGGTGACATGGATTCGTATGATTTTCTTGTTCCGCAGGGCACGCTCTGGCAAAGCGAAAACGGTATATGCGCACTGATTGCCGCAGGCTGGCGGAATGGAGAACTACATTTGCACTATCGCACAGATGGTTCGCTGTCATTGGGTAATCACGCAGATTTTTCTACGTTGCACCTTGCGGACGGCACGGAATTGATGTGCGATTACACGGTAACCTACAAGGATTTTGACAACGACACCGACTACACCGAGTACGTTTTCCCGATGGCATACAAGGATGTTGCCGGCTGTACACTTACCGGTGATCTCTACACCGCAAGCAACCTGATGGACGGCAGATGGGCAGTTTCCTTCCGGCTGACGCAGTGACGCAAAAATGAGGACATATCCGGCAGATATGTCCTCATTTTTTATCCTTTTTCTTCACCGAATGCGCGAACACGACTGATTTATCACCGAATTTCTGCCGCAGCGCGTCAACCGTCTGGTCGAGCTTATGCTGACGGTCGCGCTTCTGGATATCCCCGGCGGCGTCAAACAGCGAAAGCTGCTCGCACGACTGATTTTCCGGCAGCAGATTGGCTGCCGTGACCGACAGCAGGCGCACCGGCTTGTCCATCGGCCAGTGTCCGAGCAGCAGCTGCATGGACAGGTCGATGAGCGCACGCGTGGAATTGGTCGGCCGCTCAAGCGTTATTTGACGCGAGCGGTTGTGAAATTCCGGGTCGCGGATGCCGAGCTGCACGGTCTGGCACACCATGCCGCGCTTTCGCAAACGTCTGCCGACATTGTCGCACAGCGCCGTGATGCCCATGCGGCATTCGTCCGCGCCGAGCAGATTGTGCGCGAACGTCATGCTGTTGCCGACCGATTTGACCTCTCGTTCCGCGTAAAACGAGCGCACAGGCTCATCGTCCTCGCCTCTGGCGTAACGCAGCAGAAGATCGCCGTTTTTGCCCAGAATGCTGTGGATAAACGCCGGATCGCAGGCGGCAAGCTCGCCGATCGTGCGTACGCCCAGTCGGTTCAGCCGGTCGCTGGCGCGTTTGCCGACATACAGGAGCGTGTTCGCGGGCAAGGACCACACGCGCTGCTTGAAATTTTCGCGCGAAAAGACCGTCGTGCCATCCGGCTTTTTGTAATCGCTGCCGAGCTTGGCGAACGCGCGGTTGAACGATACGCCGACCGAAATGGTCAGCCCGACCTCCTCGCGCATGCGGCGGCGCAGCTCGTCCGCGATATGCTCGCCGGAGCCGAACAGGTGCATCGAGCCGGTGACATCGAGGAAGGATTCGTCAATGCCGAACGGATCGACAAGATCGGTGTACTGCAGGTACAGTTCGTTGCACTTGCGCGAAAACTTCACATATTCGCTCCGATGCGGTGCTACCAGCCGTAAATCCGGGCATTTTCGTTTCGCCTGCCAGATGGTCTCGGCGGTTTGTACGCCGAAGGCTTTGGCCTTCTCGTTCTTGGCGAGAATGATGCCGTGGCGGCTCTCCGGATCACCGCAGACGGCGGTCGGTCCGTCGGCGAGCGACGGGTCGAGCAGCGTTTCCACACTCGCGAAAAACGAGTTGCAGTCGCAGTGCAGAATGGTTCGGTCCATCGGTCATCATCTCCTTTCGAACGAATGTTTGCATTGTATAACTGCATTATATCCGAAAAAAATGTGCTTGACAAGTGGGAGAATGAGGTGCATACTGTATTTGCAAGCAAGGGTGCCGTGATGAGCGGCTGAGAGGGCGAGAGCCTAACCTTTTGAACCTGTTGGTTAGCACCATCGTAGGGAAGCTGTCGCATACACTTGAAATTTTAATGCTCCGGTTTTACCGAATGGTGAGACCGGAGCATTTTTTTCTTGCGGAAAAGAGGATATTTGCATGAAAGTAAACGGTAACGAACGCGCTGTTCCCGCAGAAGGAACCGTACTGTCACTGCTGAAGGAGCTGGGGCACGACCCGCAGCGTGTGGCTGTCGAGAAGAACGGCACCATCATTCCGCGCGCGCAGTTCGCGGAAGAGAAGCTGACCGATGCAGACCATCTGGAAGTCGTATGCTTTGTGGGCGGCGGCTGATATTCTTCGATTGAAACTACAGTTTCAATCGAGAGGGGACATACTGCATAAAACGCGGATATGTCCCAAAGAAATTTGCGCATCGCAAGCGGCACACAAATTTCTTACTGGTATGAAAACCGAGATACATGCTCCCGGTTTTCATAGAAATTGCAATGCAATTTCCGATTAAATGCACGCTGTGCGTGATTACAGGAGAATTCCCATGATTTTAACCAAAGAACAACTGCATGACGCACTGGTGGAACGCCACGGCACGGATATTCAGGCTAAGCTGGACAAGGCGTGTGTTGGCATTGCGGGTCTGGGCGGGCTTGGCTCCAACCTTGCGATTTTTCTGGCGCGGCTGGGTGTCGGTCATCTCATCCTCGTGGATTTCGATGTGGTGGACATCACCAACCTCAACCGACAGCATTACACGATGAAGGACCTCGGCATCCCGAAAACGCTCGCGCTGGTCGAGCAGCTTGAGGCCATCAATCCCTATCTCACCTACGAGACCTACACCGAGCGGGTCGTTCCGTCCAACGTGGAGCGGCTGTTCTCCGGCTGTGATGTGGTCGTAGAGGCGTTCGACAAGCCGGATCAGAAGGCTATGCTGCTCGAGAATCTGCTTACCAGACTGCCGGAAAAGCCGGTCGTATCGGGCAGCGGCATGGCAGGCTACGGCTCGGCGAACCTGATCAAGACCGAAAAACGCTTCGGCCATGTGTACCTCTGCGGCGACGGTACAAGCGATGTAGCCGACGGTCTCGGCTTGATGGCGCCGCGCGTAGCGGTCTGCTCGGCACACGAGGGAACCATGGTGCTGCGTCTGCTCATTGGCGAAACGGAGCCGTAAATAGAAAATGGAGAACGGAAGCCGCAGCTTTCATTCTCCACTCTCCATTATTCTTTCGGCTGATCGGAACCGCAGTGCGCGCATTTCACGGCCTTGATTGGAATTTCGCTGCAGCAGAACGGGCACGTTTTGGTGGTCGGCTCTGCGGGTGCTTCCGGCTTTTTGCCGAGCGCAGTCAGCTTATTGACCGCTTTGAGCAGACAGAACAGCACGAACGCCATAATCAAAAAGTTGATGATCGCGGTGATGAATGCACCGTAGCGCAGTTCCACACCGCCGAGGTTCAGCACGAAACCGCTTAAATCGGTGCCGCCGAACAGGCCGAGGATCGGGTTGATGATATTTTCGGTCAGTGAAGTCACGATGCTGGTGAACGCACCGCCGATGATAACACCGATCGCCATGTCCATCACGTTGCCGCGCAGCGCGAAGGCTTTGAATTCTTCGATAAACTTTTTCACTTTTGCGTTCCCCTTTCTTATTTATACTATCAGTTTATACGTTTCCCTTAAATGGGTCAAGAAAAAGGAGTTTTTCACATGAAAGATACACTTGTAATCGGCGGACACGAGTTCCAGTCCCGCTTTATCCTTGGTTCCGGCAAGTATTCGCTCGACCTGATCAACGCTGCTGTGCAGAATGCAGGCGCACAGATCATCACGCTGGCACTGCGCCGAGCAAATGAGGGCGGCACGGCTAACATCCTCGACTATATTCCGGAAGGCGTAACGCTGCTGCCGAACACCTCGGGTGCCCGCAATGCCGACGAGGCAGTTCGCATTGCGCGTCTGTCGCGTGCGTGCGGCTGCGGCGATTTCGTCAAGATCGAAATCATGCGCGACAGCAAGTACCTGCTGCCGGACAATCAGGAGACCATCCGCGCGACCGAGATTCTCGCAAACGAAGGCTTTGTTGTCATGCCGTATATGTATCCCGATCTGAACGTTGCGCGTGATCTGGTCAACGCGGGCGCGGCCTCCATCATGCCGCTGGCGGCTCCCATCGGCACGAACAAGGGTCTTGCTACCCGCGAGTTCATCAAAATCCTGATCGACGAAATCGACCTGCCGATCATTGTAGACGCAGGCATCGGCCGTCCGTCGCAGGCTTGCGAGGCGATGGAGATGGGTGCGGCAGCCATCATGGCGAACACCGCGATTGCCACCGCAGGCGATATTCCGGCGATGGCTGAGGCGTTCAAGCAGGCGATTGAGGCAGGCCGTACGGCGTACCTTGCCGGTCTGGGCCGCGTCCGTGAGACGGCGTCGGCATCCTCTCCGCTGACCGGTTTCCTGCAGGATTAAAGTTCTCGATTAAATGCGCGCTCTGCGCGAAAACAGAAAGGTATTTGTCATGGAAAACGAAAAAACGGAGATCATCTCCGCAAAATATATCACTGAACAAACCAATCACATGGAGTACCAGCCGGGTATGGACAACATCGGCTCCGAGGTGCAGGACGAGGTCATTTCCCGCATGAACGCCTATGACGCGGATGCCTATACGGCGGCTGATGTGCTGCGTGCGCTTCGCAAGGATGTTCTCTCGCCGGAGGACTTCGGCGCACTGCTGTCTCCCGCGGCGCTGCCGTTCCTTGAGCAGATGGCGCAGCGCGCACAGGCCGAAACGCGCAAGCATTTCGGCAACTCGGTGCAGATGTTCACGCCGCTGTATATCGCCAATTACTGCGAAAATTACTGCATTTACTGCGGTTTCAACTGTCATAACAAGATTCGCCGTGCCAAGCTGGACATGGACGAGATCGAACAGGAACTGAAGGCCATCGCGGAGACCGGTCTGCAGGAAATCCTCATTCTGACCGGTGAGAGCCGTGCCATGTCGCCGGTATCCTACATCGGTGAAGCCGTTAAGCTGGCGCGCAAGTATTTCCGTGTCATCGGCATCGAGATTTATCCGCTCAACGTGGATGAGTACGCTTATCTGCACGAGTGCGGTGTGGACTACGTCACCGTATTTCAGGAGACCTATGACGACCAGAAGTACAAAACCCTGCACCTCGGCGGTCACAAGCGCATTTTCCCATACCGCCTGAACGCGCAGGAGCGTGCACTGATGGGCGGCATGCGTGGTGTCGGCTTTGCGGCGCTGCTCGGTCTGTCCGACTTCCGAAAGGACGCGTTTGCGACCGGTCTGCACGCGTATCTGCTGCAGCGCAAGTATCCGCACGCAGAGATCGCGTTCTCGTGTCCGCGCCTGCGCCCGATCATCAATAACGATAAGATCAATCCGAAGGACGTACACGAGCCGCAGCTGCTGCAGGTGGTCTGTGCATACCGCATCTTCATGCCGTTCGCGTCCATCACTATCTCGACCCGCGAGCGAGCGGGCTTCCGCGACAACATCATCGGCATCGCCGCCACCAAGATTTCCGCAGGCGTAGATGTCGGTATCGGCGGTCACTCCGGTGAGGATAAGGGCGATGAGCAGTTCGAGATCTCGGACGGCCGTTCGGTCGATGAGGTGTATAACGCAATCGTAGAGCATAATCTGCAGCCTGTAATGGCAGATTATCTGTATGTTTAACGACTTCTAAGGGGGACTCTGTCCCCCTTAGATACCGAAAAAGTTCCATAGAAACTTTTTCGGATAACCCCCTCACCTTTGCACGGCAAAGGTGGTTTGGGACACGCGTCCCAAAGTATAGGGAACAAAGTCCGGCAAAGCTGGACTTTGTTGAAGTATTGTAACGGCGCATTGCGATGCGCCGAGGGGGACAGCGTCCCTCTTAGAACAAGGTTTGTCTGCCGCCGAAGTGCGGTATTATACTGCGGACAGAGCGCACCGCATGCCACAGTAGAATTTTAATTTCCCGCACTCCGGAAGCAATATAAATTTTATTCCGAAGGAGTATCAGTAAGCCATGAGAAATTATGCAACGCAGATGGATGCCGCAAAGCGCGGTATCGTCACGCCGGAGATCGAAACGGTCGCCAAAAAGGAGAACCGTCCGGTCGAGTTCATCATGGAACGAGTCGCAAAGGGTACGATTGCGATTCCGGCGAACATCAATCACAAAAGCCTGTCCGCAGAGGCGGTCGGCGACGGCACCCGCGTAAAGATCAATGTCAATCTCGGCATTTCGGGTGACTGCAAGGACTACGAGATGGAGCTGCGCAAGGTGCGCATGGCCGTTGACATGGGGGCGGAGTCCATCATGGATCTATCCAACTACGGCAAGACCAACACCTTCCGCAAGCAGCTGATCGACATGTCGCCGGCGATGATCGGCACCGTGCCGATGTACGACGCGATCGGGTATCTGGAAAAGGACCTGCTCGAGATCACAGCGCAGGATTTCCTCAAGGTCGTTGAGGCGCACGCCAGGGAGGGCGTGGACTTTATGACCATTCATGCGGGTATCAACCGCCGTGCGGTTGAAGCCTTCATGCGCGAGGGACGCAGGATGAACATCGTCTCCCGCGGCGGCTCGCTGCTGTTCGCATGGATGAAGATGACCGGCAATGAGAATCCGTTCTTCGAGTATTACGACGAGGTGCTGGACATTCTCCGCCGCTACGACGTTACCATTTCGCTGGGTGACGCACTGCGTCCGGGCTGCATTGATGATGCGTCCGACGCGGGTCAGATCAGCGAGCTGATCGAGCTGGGCAATCTTGCACAGCGTGCGTGGGCGAAGGACGTGCAGGTTATGATCGAAGGCCCCGGCCATATGGCGATGAACGAGATTGCGGCCAATATGCAGATGGAAAAGTGCCTTTGCCATGGAGCGCCTTTCTATGTCCTCGGCCCGCTCGTTACCGACATTGCACCGGGTTACGACCATATCACCTCGGCCATCGGCGGCGCCATCGCCGCACAGGCGGGCGCGAACTTCCTGTGCTACGTTACACCGGCGGAGCACCTGCGTCTGCCGGATGAAAATGACGTCCGCGAGGGCATCGTTGCCAGCAAAATTGCGGCCCATGCCGCCGATATCGCACTCGGTCTGCCCGGTGCGCGTGACCGCGATAACGCAATGGCGGACGCGCGTCATAAGCTGGACTGGCCCGCGCAGTTCGCGCTGGCACTCGACCCGGAAAAGGCAGAGCGGTTCTATAATCAGGTTCCGCCGACCGAGCGTCATACCTGCTCGATGTGCGGTAAAATGTGCGCCGTGCGTACCACAAATATGATCCTTGAGGGCAAAGAAGTCAAATTCTGCTCGGAAAAGGGCGCATGCTGATGCTTCGGAATAAAAAAGAGCGGTCGGGAGACCGCTCTTTTTTTGCTGTTTGTTTGAATTGGGCGTGTGCAGAATGGAGAATTGAAAATGGAGAATGGAAAATGAATGCGATGGCAGAGTGCTGCGTGGGCGGCCAATGGCCGCCCCTACGGTTAAACGTTTGCAAATCGTTAGAAACGGTGCGCCGAGGTCATACCCCAGGGCACCTTCTCTGGCCCTTCGGGCAATTCACTTTCTGTCGCGCCTGCGGAGAGTAAACCGTATGTGTAGCAGTACGCTGTCTGTGAACTGCGAATATTTTACGAAATAAACGCAACGGTAACCCGACTGCCGTACCCCTTTTCGGAGCGGTCGCCGCTCTCTGGTCTGCGCCAGACTAAGAAATAAAAGGAAACTGGAGTCCCAAGAGGATAGCACTCATTTAACCCGCGCACTGCGCGGGAATAAGGTATAGCAGCCTACGGGCAAACCTTGGTGTCTATCCTTTTGGACCACGCAGCCGTCTGGACGGCACCTGCGCAACACTCGTCAGTGTACGACAAAATTCCACAAACAAAACCGGCACATAAGGAGAGAAACCTCTGTATGTGCCGGTTTTCGCTTGCAGCTAAGAAAAATACTGATGTCTCAGCTCCAGATTGTACGCAAGCAGCGTCCGCAGCCGCTTTTTGCCGCGGGAGCAGTGCCGCGATACCGCCGATGGACTGATCCCGAGCCGTTCAGCGCACTGCTTGCAGGATAATCCCTCCACCTCGATCATCCACAGCACCTCGTACTGCCGCGGTGTCAGCTGCTCGCGCATGGCCCGGAAGAAGGCCGTGCGGAATGCCTGCCGGAAGCCGCGGTCGTCCTCCGCGAGCAGACCAAGATACTGCCGGTAGGCCAGCCGTGTCGCTGTGTGCTCAGACAGCGCGACAGTCCGCATGCGCGTCACCTTCTTCGCTGTGGTCGTGGTAGTGCTCCATCAGGAATACGGTCTGACGGCTCTCGTTGATCAGCGTCTGCAGGAATTTTGCACGCTGCTTGAGCCGGTAGCGCACCTCCGGCTGACGTGTACGCTTCTGTGCCGCCTGAAGCTGCTTGATACGCAGCTCCAGCAGAGCGACATTTACACGGTATTCCTGCGCCATCTCACACAATTTCATGGCGGCCCCTCCTTACGATATACGAACAAATGTTCGATTCTTTATGTCCCTTATAATACAACATAAAGTATGAGTTGTCAATGAAAAACTATATTTTGTGTTATATTCCTAAAATTCGCATCATACATTGTGGTAGAGAGGGAAGGAGGAGATACCATGCACAGACTGCTGCTGACCGGTGTCGGGCTGGTGCTGGTGCTGTATTTGCTGCCGGTATTTTACCCAGCGGAAACGGACAAGACGGAGCCGCAGACACCCTCAGAAAGCGTCACAGCGGCAGCGACAGGCGGTTCGGGCATCACGGTTCTGGTGAACGGCAAGGCGCAGGAAATGCCGCTGGAGACCTATGTGGAAGGCGTGACGGCGGCAGAGATTGCGGACGATTTTCCGGTTGAAGCCATCCGCGCACAGGCGGTCGCAGCGCGGACGTACGCGGTGTATAAGCAGTCGAGAGGACGGCCGGCAGAGCATCCGGATGCGGACGTCTGCGACGATTACAGCCATTGTGCGGCATACCAGCCGGACGCGGTCAAGACGTTCAGTGTCGGCTATTCGCGGATACGCAAGGCGGTCAAGGACACGGCAGGGCAGATCCTGACCTGTGACGGTGCACCGATTGCGGCTGTGTTCCACTGCGTCAGCGGTCCGAAGACCGAGTCTGCCGCCGATGTCTGGGGCGAGGATATTCCGTATCTGCAGAGCGTGGTAAGTCCAGGCGGCACGCAGTACGCCGGATACGAGAGCGAGGTGACGCTAACGGCGGATGCGTTCCGCGAAAAGGTCGCGCAGACTTTGCCAAAAGCGGATGTGAGCGGTACGCCCGACCGCTGGTTTGCGTCCTCGGTGCGCTCGGCGGCTGGCGGCGTGAAAACCGTGAAGCTCGGCGGCGTGACCGTCGAGGGAACCGCAGTGCGGGCGCTGTTCGGCCTGCAGTCCACGAATTTCACCATCACAACCACCGAGGACAGTATTACGTTTCACACCATCGGATACGGACATGGTGTTGGTCTGTCGCAGTACGGTGCTAAATATATGGCGGAGCAGGGATATGATTATACCGAGATACTTGCACATTACTACCCGAATACAGAGTTGAGATTGGAGAGTGGAGAGTGAAGAAAATGGAAAATTGAGAATGGAAAATTGCGAACCTTGTTCGCATATGAAAAGGAGCGCATTGCGCGACAAAAAAGGCAGGACATGTGCCTGCCTTTTTTAACAAACAGGAAAATCCCCCGAAAACCGGGAAGTTTTCGGGGGATTTCTCTGCAATAGCCCTTACAGGCTTGCCTGGCAAGGGCGTTTCTCGATAGAAAGGACGGTTACGTCCTTTCTATCGAAGGCGAAGCCTTAGAAAGCGAAGTTGGTCTTAACTCTCCAGATATTCTGTGCATACTCAGCGATCGAGCGGTCCGCTGCAAAGCGGCCGGAGTTTGCAATGTTGATCAGAGCCATGCGGTTCCACTGATCCTGATCGCGGTAAGTCTGGCTTACGCGCTCCTGTGCTTCAGCGTAGGATGCGAAGTCCTTCAGGCTCATATAGCGGTCAGCCGGGCCGCCGTTGCCGCCGTGCAGCAGCAGGTTGGCAATATCGGTGTAGTCCACGCCGTCACCGAAGCCGTGGATCATCTGATCGAGCACGCGGCGGATCACCGGATCGTTCTGGTAGATGACCATCGGCTCATAGCTGCCGGAAGCGGCCAGTGCCTCAGCCTCGGGCGTCTCCATGCCGAAGATGAAGATGTTCTCCTTGCCGACTGCCTCGCAGATCTCGACGTTTGCGCCGTCCATCGTGCCGATGGTCAGAGCACCGTTCATCATGAACTTCATGTTGCCGGTACCGGACGCTTCCTTGCCGGCGATGGAAATCTGCTCGGAAACCTCGGCAGCCGGCATGATGATCTCAGCCAGCGATACCTTGTAGTCCTCGAGGAATACGACCTTCAGCTTGTCGCGTACTGCCGGATCGTTGTCGATCATCTTGGAGATGGAGTTGATCAGCTGGATGGTCTTCTTTGCTACTGCGTAGCCCGGTGCGGCCTTGGAGCCGAAGATAAAGGTGCGCGGAACGAAATTCATATCCGGATTGTCCTTCAGCTGGTGGTACAGGCTGATAATGTGCAGAATGTTCAGCATCTGGCGCTTGTACTCGTGCAGACGTTTAACCTGTACGTCGAAGATGGAGTCCATGTTGACTTCGATGCCGTTGTGCTCCTTGATATAGTCCGCCAGACGCTGCTTGTTGTGGCGCTTGATCTCGCCCAGCTTGTTGAGCAGTTCCTTGTCGTCCGCATAGTTGTTCAGAACCTGCAGTTCGGACGGATGGGTGCGGTAGCCGGTGCCGATCTTGCTCTCGATCAGCTCAGCCAGCTCCGGGTTGGCCTCACACAGCCAGCGGCGGTGTGCAATGCCGTTGGTGACGTTGCAGAACTTGGAGGAGTAGATCTTGTAGAAATCGGTGAATACACGCTCCTTGAGGATCTCGGAATGCAGCGCGGATACGCCGTTGATGGAGAACGAGCCTGCGATAGCCAGATGCGCCATGCGGACGGTATCGTCGGCAACGATAGCCAGCTTGGAGATCTTCTGGAAGTCGTTCGGGAAGTAGTTCCACAGCTCCTTGCAGAAGCGCTCGTTGATTTCGTAGATGATCTGCATAACACGCGGCATCAGCTCCTGAACGAGCGATACCGGCCAGCACTCGAGGGCCTCAGGCATAACGGTGTGGTTGGTGTAAGCAACAGACTGGCTGGTGATGTTCCAGGCCTGCTCCCAGCTCATGTCGTTCTCGTCCATCAGGATGCGCATCAGCTCCGGAATAACCAGGGTCGGGTGGGTATCGTTGATGTGCAGGACGTGCTTGTGCGCGAAGTTTTCGAGCGTGCCGTACTTGGCCTTGTGCTTTGCACAGATGTCCTGCAGGGTTGCGGAAACCAGGAAGTACTGCTGCTTGAGACGCAGGGACTGACCCTCGCGGTGGTTATCCTCCGGATAGAGGACCATGGAGATAGTCTCCGCCAGCGCGTGCTTCTCCAGTGCCTTCAGATACTCACCGGAGGAGAACAGCTTCATGTCCAGTGCGATCGGGCTCTGTGCCTTCCACAGGCGCAGACGCGCGATGTTGTTGGTGCCGTAGCCGGAGATCGGCATATCATACGGAACTGCCAGAACCGGCGTGTAATCGTGGTAGTTGACGATCAGCTTGCCGTTATCGTCGAAGTAGGTGTCAACCGTGCCGCCGATCTTGACCTCACGGGTCTCATCCATTGCCGGAATCTGCCAAACCTCGCCGGTAGACAGCCAGGAATCCGGCAGCTCGACCTGCTGGCCTTCTACGATCTTCTGCTTGAAAATGCCGTGCTCGTAGCGGATGGAGTAGCCGGTGCCGCGTACGCCGTCGGTCGCCATGCCGTCCATGTAGCAGGCGGCCAGACGGCCAAGACCGCCGTTGCCCAGACCGGGATCAGCCTCCTCCTCGAAGATGTCTGCCATCTCGAAGCCCATGTCCTTGAGGGCTGCGGTCAGAGCGTCCAGCATACCGAGGTTGTAGGCGTTGTTGCGCAGGCTGCGGCCGACAAGAAATTCCATGCACAGGTAATGTACCTGACGTTCTCCGTCTTGCTCTACCTCATTCTGGGTCTCGATCATGTGCTCGGTCAGTGCATCGCGCACTACGAGGGCACAAGCCTCGTATACCTGATCCTTGGTAGCGTCCTCTACCTCGCAGGCAAAATGTCGCTGCAGTTTACCTGCAATGGCTTCTTTCAAAGCGGTCTTTGTGTACTGGGTCTTTGGCATGGTCTTTCTTATCTCCTCACATAGTTTTGGTAGGCAGTCCCACGCGGTTGCATCGGCGGTGCTTGTCGGAAATTTTGTGCCCTGATTTCGTTGCGGCTTTTTGCAATACACAAAGTATTGCTGCAAACCCGCGCCTCGTCAGGACGCAAAATTTGCTCGACAATCCCTCGCCGCTGAACCACGCGGGACTGCCTTGGAGGTACTGCTGAGCGATGCGGCTGCCGCATTACTCGTCAGCACCTCTAAGGGTGCCGTAGATTTCAATGGGATGAAAATTACGGAATCACCGGTTACCGTCACCGTATTCCCTCAAATCGGGTGACGGGTCGGGCTGACAGGTCGGTTACTGACCCATCGCGGTCTTGTAAACCTCGATATATTTATCGGCAGAGCTGCCCCAGCTGAAGTCGCTCTGCATACCCTGCATAATCAGCTTGCTCCACGCAGGCTTGTTAAAGCGGAATACGCCGCAGGCCTCGCGGATAACGTGCAGCATGTCGTGCGCGTTGTAGCTTGCAAAGGTGAAGCCGTTGCCCGTGCCGGCGTAATCGACAAAGGCGTGAACGGTGTCCTTGAGGCCGCCGGTCTCGCGGACGATCGGAATGGTGCCGTAGCGCAGTGCGATCATCTGTGCCAGGCCGCACGGCTCAAACTTGGACGGCATCAGGAACATATCGGCGCCTGCGTAAATGCGGTTTGCCAGATCGCCGGAGAACATGATGGATGCGGAAACCTTATCCGGCCAGCGGCGCTTTGCCTCGATGAACATCTGCTCATAGCGGTAGTCGCCGGTGCCGAGCACGATCAGGCGAATATCATCCGCCAGAATATCCGGCAGGACTGCTTCGATGAGGTCGAGTCCCTTCTGGTCAACAAAGCGAGTGACAATGCCGATAACCGGCGTGTTTGCATCGCCCTCGAGGCCGCAAAGCTTGAGCAGTTCGGTCTTATTGACCTGCTTATCCTGCGGATTGTTCGGGCCGTATTTCTTGAAGATCTTGCTGTCGGTCTCCGGATTGAAGGCATCCATGTTGATGCCGTTCAGGATGCCGTGCAGCTTGTAGCTGTTCATGCGCAGCACGGAATCCAGACGGTAGCCGTAGTATTCGGTCTGAATTTCGTTTGCGTAGGTCGGCGAAACCGTGGTGACAGCCGTGGAAGCCACGATAGCAGCCTTCATCAGGTTGACGTCACCGTCCATCGCCATAAAGCCGGAGCGGAAGTGTGCGTCGTCAATACCAAGCACATACTCCAGGATCTCACGGCCGTAGCGGCCCTGATACTGGATGTTGTGGATGGTGAACACGGTCTTGATATTCTCGTAGAACGGACGGGAAGCGAACATCAGGTTGTAATAAACCGGAACGAGGGCAGTCTGCCAGTCGTTGCAGTTGATCACATCCGGCTTCCAGTCCAGATCGGGCAGTACCTCGAGTACCGCCTTGGAGTAGTACGCGAAGCGCTCTGCGTCGTCGTACTCGCCGTAGATCTGGCCGCGTGCGAAGTAATACTCGTTGTCGATGAAATAATAGGTAACGCCGTCCGCCTCATAGCGGAAGATACCGCAGTACTGGTTGCGCCAGCCCAGACGGACGTAAGCGTTTTTGATGTAATAGAACTTTTCGCGCATACTCTGGTCGATCGCAGAATACAGCGGGCAGAATACACGCACGTCGTGTCCCTTGGCAGCGAGCGCCTGCGGGAGCGAACCTGCTACATCGCCCAATCCGCCGGTTTTGATGAACGGAGCGCATTCGCTGGTAACATACATGATTTTCATAAAGCCGAGCCTCCCCAACAGAGAGTGCGGAAACAGCGCTGACCGTTTCCGCACCCGTTGTAATTTTATTATACTCGTTTCTGTCTGAATGTAATATAGCAATATTTCACGAACATTTGCGCTGCGGAAAATGCGTTTTTGCTGTGATAGCAACTTCTAAACAGAAGTTTATGCGGATTTAACAGAAAAGGATCAAACGGTTGCGTTTTTTGCGATGGTGATCGGATAATTTTCGTGTCCCATCATGGTGCGGCCATTACGGATAATAACATTGCGGTCGGTGATGACATGACGGAGCGAAGCCTCGGTCAGAATGCGTCCGCCTTCCATGATGATGCAGTTATTGACCTCGGCGCCCTTTTCAATCACAACGTCGCGGAACAGGACGGAGTTCTTTACCTTGCCCTCGATGCGGCAGCCGTCGGCGATGAGGCAGTCTTCTACGTCGGCTTCATCGCCGTAGTAGGTCGGAGCCTCGTCCTTGATGCGGGTCAGGATCGGACGGGTGCGCTTGAATACCTCGTTGCGGACATCCTTGTCGAGCATGTCCATGTTGGAGCGGTAGTAGTCGAAGGTGTCCTCGATCTTGACGGCGTACTCGTTGAACAGGTAGCCGGCTACCGTGCCGTCCATCAGGGCACGGGTGAGGAACTCGCGCTCGAAGTGGATGCAGTTATGGGTTACGCAGTCGGACAGCATGTGGATAAGGTACTGGCGGCTCATGACATAAATGCCGAGTGCCGCATGCTTGCACTTGCCCTCGTTGCAGTCTCCAACGCGGATGTCAACGGCTTCCTTCTTGCGGTTCAGCTCCACATAGGTGGTGAACGGGGAATCCTTCTGCTTCTTGGTGCATACCATGGTCAGGTCTGCGCCGGACTTGATATGGCGGTCGATCACGTCGTCGAGCGGTACATTGGCAACAATGTCGCCGTCCGCTACGACTACATAGTCTGCACGGTTCTTCTGCAGGAAGTCAACCGCACCGGCCAGTGCGTCAATCTTGCCGCGGTACTCGCCGGTTACCAGCGGAGACGCCTTCTTGGAGTAGGAGTACGGCGGCAGCAAGGTTACGCCGCTGTTCTTGCGGGAAAGATCCCAGTCCTTGGCATTGCCGATGTGGTCGATCAGGGACTGGTACTTGTCCTTCATCAGTACGCCCACGCGGTAAATGCCGCTGTTTACCATATTGGAAAGCATAAAGTCGATAATGCGATACCGGCCGCCCCACTGTACCGCACCGACCGTGCGGTGCTCGGTGATCTCGCGGAGATCGTTGTCGGTATCAAATGCAATGATCATGCCTAAAACGCTGTTCATGTTTGTGCCGCCCCCTTACTTTACGTCCGGCAGATCCTCGTCTGCCATTTCCTTAGCGGCCAGCTTTGCGCCGCTGCCGATGCGAACGCCTTCGGCTACTACCGCAACGCCCCAGTTGTCTACGTCGCTGTCGGACGGGCTGCCGCCGACTTCCGCGCCCTTGGCGATAACGGCCTTTTCGGCTACGATGGAGTAGCGCACGGTCGCGCCTTCCTCAACCACAGCACCCGGCATCAGGATGGAATATTCCACCTTGGCACCCTTGCCAATCTTAACATCCGAGAACAGGACGGACTCGGAAACGTCACCGTAGATCTCACAGCCCTCAGAAAGCAGGGTATGGGTAACCTTAGCCTGCTTGGAGGTGAAATGCGGAGGCGAACCGGTGGTGCGGCCGTAGATCTTCCAGCTGTCATCGGAAAGCTGCAGGCCGGAGTTCGGAGAGAGCAGATCCATGTTTGCTTCCCACAGGCTCTCGATGGTGCCTACGTCCTTCCAGTAGCCCTTGAAGCGGTAGGAAACCAACTTTTCACCGTTATTCAGCATCGCCGGAATAATGTCCTTGCCGAAGTCGTTGGAGGACTGCTCGTTGGCCTCGTCATTGATGAGGTATTCCTTCAGCTTTTTCCAGGTGAAAATGTAGATGCCCATGGAAGCCAGCGTGGACTTCGGCTCCTTCGGCTTCTCCTCAAATTCGTAGATGGTGCCGTCCGGCTTGCAGTTCATGATGCCGAAACGGGAAGCCTCGGAAAGCGGAACGTCCAGTACCGCGATGGTCGCGTCAGCGCCGGTCTCCTTGTGCTGCTGGAGCATCTTGTTGTAGTCCATCTTGTAGATGTGGTCGCCCGAGAGAATGAGGACGTACTCGGGATCGTAATCCTCCAGGAACTGAATGTTCTGGTAGATGGCGTTTGCGGTGCCCTTGTACCACTCGGTCTTTTTGCTCTCGTACGGCGGCAGAACATAGACGCCGCCGCGCAGGCGGTCGAGGTCCCACGTCTGGCCGGAACCGATGTAAGCGTTGAGCACATGCGGCTCGTACTGGGTCAGCACGCCGACAGTATCAATGCCGGAGTTGACGCAGTTGGAAAGCGGAAAGTCGATAATACGGTACTTACCGCCGAACGGTACGGCAGGCTTAGCGACCTTTTTGGTCAGCACATACAAACGGCTGCCGCGGCCACCTGCGAGCAGCATGGCTACGCATTCTTTTTTCCGATACATGTAAATTCTCCTTTTTCACAGTTTGCATCGCTGCGATCTATACGCCGTCTGGCGTATCCCCTCTGTGTATCTCTTTTGCAGCAAACTTGCGCTTGCTTATTTAGAACCGCCGGTTGCGGTTACTGCCTTGTCTGTCGGTACGGAAACCGCCTTTTCGGTGGTTTTCGCAACTGCCTTGGTTCCGGTGCGTGCCACCGCCTTTTCAGTGGTCTTTGCAACGGATTTGGAGCCGGTCTTGGCTACGGCCTTCTCGGTTGTGCGGGCAACTGCCTTGGTGCCGGATTTCGCAACCGCCTTAGTCGAGCGGGTGCGCTTTACCGGTTTCTTGGCAGCCGCGGCTTTTGCGGCCTCGATCTCTGCCTTGGTGCGGCGCTTGGCTCTTGCCTTGCCCTTGAGGAACAGCACGCCGAAGCGCGGAATCTTCAGAACAATGGACTGTTCCTGACCGTGCATGGGCTTGTTTTCGGTCTTGAGCTTGCCGTTTGCCATGCCGCTGCCGCCGAACTCGGTCTTGTCCGAGGTGAATATCTCCTCATAAGTGCCGGTGATCGGAACGCCGATGCGGTATTCCTGCTGCTCCTCCGGAGAGAAGTTGACAACGACCACGATATCCGAACCGTCCTTCGCCACACGGCGGAAGGCGATGATGTTGTTGCGGTTGTCCTCATGGCTGATCCACTCAAAGCCGCGCCAGTCGGTATCCTGCTCCCACAGCTGCGGAGTAGCAAGGTAGAAGTGATTGAGCGCCTTGACGTACGCCTGCATCTGGCGGTGCGCCGGATAATCCAGCAGCATCCAGTCCAGTCCGCGCTGGTACGCCCATTCGGAGAATTGTGCAAACTCGCCGCCCATGAACAGCATCTTCTTGCCCGGGTGTGCGGCCATGTAGCCGTACAGCGCGCGCAGACCGCCGAACTGATTTTCATACGGAGGTGGCATCTTGCTGATGAGCGAGCATTTGCCGTGCACGACCTCATCGTGCGAGAGCGGCAGAATGTAGTTTTCGGAAAAGGCGTACATGAACGAGAAGGTGATCTTGTCGTGCATGTCCTTGCGGAAGAACGGGTCCGCCGAGCAGTAGCACAGCATGTCGTTCATCCAGCCCATGTTCCACTTGAAGTTGAAGCCCAGACCGCCGTCGTAACCCGGCTTGGTCACCATCGGCCATGCGGTGGACTCCTCGGCGATCATCATAACGTCCGGATGATCGGTCAGGATGTACTCGTTGAGCAGCCGCAGGAAGTCAACGGCCTCGAGGTTCTCACGGCCGCCGTGGACGTTCGGCCGCCATTCGCCCTGCCGGTTGTAATCCAGATACAGCATGGAAGCGACCGCATCTACGCGCAGGCCGTCCATGTGGAATTTCTCGATCCAGAACATCGCAGAGGAGAACAGCAGGTTTCTCGTGGAGACCTTGCCGTAGTCGAATACGCGCGTGCCCCATTCCTTGTGCTCCATCTTGAGCGGATCGGCGTATTCGTACAGGTGCGAGCCGTCAAACTCGACCAGTCCGCAGCCGTCCTTCGGGAAGTGCGCCGGAACCCAGTCCATGATAATGCCCAGACCGGCCTGATGCGCCTTGTCGATCAGGTACATCAGATCCTTCGGCGTGCCGTAGCGGCTGGTGGCGGCAAAGTAGCCGATTACCTGATAGCCCCACGAGCCGTCGAACGGATACTCGGTCAGCGGCATAAACTCGATGTGGGTGTAGCCCATTTCCTTGACATACGGCACAAGCTCGTCCGCCAGCTGGCGGTAGGAGTAGAAGTTGCCGTCTTCGTGCATCTTCCACGAGCCAAGGTGGCATTCGTAGATGTTGACCGGATTGGAATACGGCAGGTGCTTTTTACGCCAGTCCAGCCACGAGGCGTCGCCCCATTCGTAGCCGTCGAGGTCATACGCCTTGGTGGCGTTGCCCGGACGGGTCTCGAAATGGAAGCCGTACGGGTCGGACTTGTCAAACACATCGCCGGACTTGGCCCATACACTATACTTGTATGCGGCATATTCCGGAATATTCGGAATAAATTTCTCCCAGATACCCTGTTCATCGCGCGTCATATAATCGGCATCGCGATTCCAGTCGTTGAACTCACCCATGACGGAAACTTTTTCGGCCTCCGGTGCATAAACACGGAACAGATAACCCTGTTCACCATCCTGCACGAAAGGGTGGGCTCCCATGTAATCGAACGCGCGACAATCCCGGCCGGAATAGAAAAGCTCGCTTCGCTTTTCCACGGCGGGTGCTGCGGATTTTTTCTTCATACAGCATCTCTCCCTTTACAGCCGCCAAATGAAGGAAAATAAGAATATTTTCCAACAGTTTGTGTACTTCGACAGAATTTTGGCGGAATACCCTCACTTTAGTTAGATATAGTATACATCACATAAATAGAAAAGTCCAGCAATTTAACACAATTACTGGACTTTCTTTACAGAAATTTTGTTTGCTTTCCACATCATTTGAGTGGAAATGACAAAATAACGTACAATTCGATATAAATTTGTTCAGAAAATGTGGCGGCGGATGAGATCAAGCGCCGTAGAAGCGGCCTGCATGCGCACACGGTCGCGGCCGAGCGAGGACTGCATCTTGCGGGTAAAGAACTTGCCGTCGTACCAAACGCTGATATAGACCAGACCGGTCGGCTTGTCCTCGGTGCCGCCGCCCGGGCCGGCAATGCCGGTGATGCCGACGCCGATGTCCGAGCCAAGCGCATTTGCAACGCCGACAGCCATCTGCTCTGCGGTTTCGGGAGATACCGCGCCGACCGTATCGAGGGTCTCCTTCTTCACGCCGAGCACCTTCTCCTTGACGCTGTTGCTGTACGAGCACACACCGCCGAGGTAGTAATCGGATGCGCCCGGGATGTCGGTCAGGCGCTTGGACAGCAGACCGCCGGTGCAGCTTTCGGCCACCGCGAGGGTCAGCTTGCGCTCGCGCAGGCCGTCGCCGACTACCTGCTCAAGAGAGTCAACATCCACGCCGTAAACATCGTCGCCGAGCAGCTTCAGAATTTCGTCAACGACCGGATCGAGCATCTTCTCGCATTCTGCTGGGGTGTCTGCCTTGGCGGTAACGCGCGCGAAGCACTCCGAGGTACGGGCATACGGCGCGATGGTCGGGTTTGCGCTTTTTTCCATCATGTCATGCAGGATATTCTCCATGTTGCTCTCGCCGAGACCAAACACGCGGATGTTGCGGGATACGATGCAGCCGCCTGCCAGCTTGTACAGATACGGCATTGCACATTCCTTCCACATCGGGTTGCACTCGCGCGGAGGGCCGGGCAGCATGAGAACGTGCTTGCCGTCGGCTTCAAACGCACAGCCGGGCGCTGTGCCCCACAGGTTGGTGAATACGGTGCAGCCCTCCGGCAGCCATGCCTGCTTTTCGTTGTTCTTGGTCATTTCGCGGCCGATGGTCTTGAAAAAGTCGGTCAGACGGTCCATGGACGGCTGATGCAGTACCATCTTTTTGCCGAAAACGGTCGCCAGCGTCTCCTTGGTCAGATCGTCAAGGGTTGGGCCAAGGCCGCCGGTGGTGATGATGATGTCAGCACGGTCCTTTGCCTCGCGGACTACGCGCTCGAGACGCGCCGGATTGTCACCGACAACGGTCTGGTAAAATACGTTGATGCCGAGCTCGGAAAGACCCTGCGAGATGAGCTGTGCATCGGTGTTCACGATGTCGCCCAGCAGGATCTCTGTGCCGACTGCGATAAGTTCTGCGTTCACTTTGAGTTGCCTCCATTTATAGTCGTTAGATTGATAAGAGAGTGAAGAGTGTAGAGTTGAGAGTGGAGATTAGATAAGATGGGAATTGTGCAGAGAAAGCCATCACGTTCTCTTCACTCTTCACTCTCCACTCTGGTTTTACGGCAGGTGGATAATCTCCACACCCTTAACCGCCTCGTCCACGAGTGCTTCAACGTCGAGGTGGCTCTCCGCCTCGAGGATTTTCGGCATCTTCGGCTTGGTATTCGGGTGCTTCGGGGTAAATACGGTGCAGCAGTCCTCGTAGGGCAGGATGGAGGTCTCAAAGGTGTCGATCTTACGGGCGATCGTGACAATTTCCTCCTTATCCATGCCGATGCAGGGACGGAATACCGGCAGCTCGCACACCGCGCCGGTAACGGCCATGGCGGGCATGGTCTGGCTGGCAACCTGACCGAGCGACTCACCGGTGATGAGCGCACCGCAGCCGTACTCAACAGCTACGCGCTCGGCAATGCGCATCATAAAGCGGCGCATGATGAGCGTGAACAGCTCCTCGTGGCACTTGTCGCGGATTTCCTCCTGAATGTGGGTGAACGGCACGACCATAACGCTCATGCGGCCGCACCATGCGGTCAGCTTGCGGCCCAGTTCAAGCACCTTCTCCTTGGCACGCTCGGACGTATACGGATAGCTGAAAAAGTGGATGCCGCACAGCTCCAGACCGCGCTTGGCCATCATCCAGCCGGCAACAGGGGAGTCGATGCCGCCGGAGAGCAGCAGCGCTGCACGGCCGTTCGAGCCGATGGGCATACCGCCCGCACCCGGAACCGGACCGGCGTGAACGAAGGCGTACTTCTCGCGCATCTCAACGTGCACGGTCAGGTCGGGATGGTGCATGTCCGGACGAACATCCGGGAACAGATCAGCAAGCTCACCGCCGACGTGCTGGCTGATTTCGGTGGAGGTCATCGGGAATTTCTTGTCGCCGCGCTTGGACTCGACCTTGAACGTCTTAGCCGCGGCAAAGTTGGGCGCAAGGTAGTCCTTTGCGGTCGAAATGACACTCTCGAGCGTCTTTTCCGGGCAGACCGCTGCACGGGAGATGGTCGCAAAGCCGAACACACGGCTTGCGCACTCCATAACCGCATCTGCGTCCGCATCGTCCGGAATCTCCACATAAACGACCGACTGGCGCATGGTGATCTCGCAGTCTGCAACGTGCGCCATGCGGCGCTTGAGGTTTTTCAGCAGACGATCCTCAAAGGTTTTGCGGTTGAGTCCCTTGAGGACGATCTCACCGCATTTGAGCAGTAATACTTCTTTCATTTATTGTCTCCTTGATGGTAAATTTATTTGTTTGCGCTGATGATTTCCTTCTCCTCAGCGGTCATCAGGCTGTCGCGGTCGGCGCTGTCCGAGCCGAACTCCAAGCGGGTCTTGACGTAATCATCATCCGGCAGGTTGAACACCTGTGCCAGATAGTTTAAGTAAACGTCCGCCATGATTTCCAGCTTGTCGTAATCGGTCTCCCACGGTATGAGCGACTGCGTGCCGACGCTGACCGTGCCGTCCTCCCGGCGGTCGATCTTGACCGGCAGACTGCATTCCTCCGCACGCTTTTCGGCAGTGTCCGGCAGGCTGTCGTAAATGCCCTCCATCCAGAAGCGGCATTTGCCGTCATATACGGCGAGCTTGTGCTCCGAGCCGTCCGGTTTGGTGATGGTTTTGTATTCCATGTTATTCTCCTTGTTTTTCCTGTACTTCAATCTGTCCGCGTGCCGCCGAAACGACCACGCAGTATCTTTCTCCGTCTTTGAAGGCGCGGAAACCGTACCAGCCGAGCGGCTCCTTTTCCTCCGGCATGGTGCAGCCGATAATCTCCGTATCATTGTTTATCACCTGCGCGAACCGGGCCGCGTCCCAGTCAACGGACTGAAAACGGTACAGGTCAGTGTAACCGGCCTGCTCGACCAGATTGCGTGCCTGCGACACCGTGATCGGATGCACGATCAGTAGAAACGCGCCGAGTGTGAGCAGCATCCAGAGCATCATGAACGTCGCAGTCCACGGTTCCGCGCCGTTATCTCCTTTGCGCAGGAAGAAAATGATGTAAACCACGCCGTATACCACGCAGAACCAGCACAGAACGTTATACGGGTCCTCGATGGTGGCGAACAGAACGCTGACGAAAAGGATGCAGTACAGCAGTTGCAGCAGTCGAACGCGCACAGCACTCTGCGGACGAGTCTCCGGCTCCAGCGTGCCGGAATAGCCGGCAGCATGCGCGATCCAGCCGGCGCAGAACAGCCCGGTATAGCCCGAACTCTTCAGCAGCACGCCGCCATACACAATAAAGTGCAGCAGGAAAATCAGTGCGGTGCAGCCGCAGCAGATGAGGGTGTTGAAAACATACGATTTCTTCATAACTCGCACCTCCGTCCACGTTTCTAACGGTTAACGTCTGAACATTTTTGCGCCCTTCTTGACCGCTGCGATGAATGCATCCACATCTTCCTTTGTGTTGAACGGTGCAAACGAAACGCGCAGCGCGCTGTCCGTGCGCGCCTTCGGCAGACCGAGTGCCTTGAGCACACCGCTCTGCTTGCCCTTGGAGCAGGCTGAGCCGCTGGAAATGTAAACCTCGTCCCCCTCGAGTACATGCAGCATGACCTCGCTCTTGCAGCCGGGCATGGAAAGATTGACAACATGCGGGATATCGCCTTCGCCGTTGATCACAGCGTCCGGCAGCTCGGCGCTGACCTGCTGCTTGAGGTAGTCGGCCAGCTCCTGCACATGGGCGTAATCCTCGTCGAAATGCGCCATGCGAATCTCGCACGCCTTGGCAAATGCAGCAATATTCGGCACGGCCTCGGTGCCCGGGCGCATGCCGCGCTCCTGACCGCCGCCGAACGTCAGCGGAGGCAGGCGCAGACCCTTTTTCACATACAGCGCACCGATGCCCTTGGGTGCGCCGATTTTGTGGCCGGAAACGCTCATCAGGTCACAGTTCCATTTTTTCGGCGTCAGGCGTACACGGCAAAGACCCTGCACGGCATCAATGTGGAACAGCGCCTTGGGCGCCTTGGCCTTGAGCAGCTTTCCAAGCTGTTCGACCGGCTGTACCGTGCCGATCTCGTTGTTGACCAGCTGGCAGGAGAGAAGAATGGTGTCCTCGGTCAGTGCTTCGCTCAGCACCTCGGGCGTGATGTGACCGGTTGCGTCCGGTGCAAGGAAAACTACGTCGAAGCCGTCCGCAGCAAGCTGCTTTGCGGTGTTGACGGTTGCCGCGTGCTCGATCTCGGTCGTGATGATACGGCCCTTTTTATGTCGGTTGAGGTGAGCGGCACCGCGCAGGCTGATGTTGGTGCTCTCCGTGCCGCAGGCGGTGAAATATACTTCCTCGGGCAGACAGCCGAGCGCAGACGCGACCGTCCTGCGGCTGTCCTCAAGCAGATGCGAGGCCTCCAGACCCATGCGGTGCAGGCTGGACGGGTTGCCGAACTCCTCGCACATCGCGTGAACGGCCGCTTCGGCTGCTTCGGGCAGCACGCGGGTCGTCGCCGCGTTATCAAGATAATGCATAGAAAAACGAACTCCTTCATCGGGGCAGACCGCCGTGCGGCCATACTTCCCGCTATTATAAAATATTTTACAACGGCGGGCCGCCTTTTACAAGACAAAAACGTGCAAAACGGCATTGAAAAGTAGAAAAGGGTATGCTATAATTTTAAGGGTATGGCTGTTACCTATTATAAGTATACTGCGTGACAAGAGCACGTTGCAGATAGAAAGGGAGGAAATCCTAATGCCAGGTAAGGTAATTCTCGGCGCCCAGTGGGGCGACGAAGGCAAGGGTAAGTTTATTGATATTTTCGCAGGCAAGGCGGATCTGGTTGTCCGCAGCCAGGGCGGCAACAATGCCGGTCACACCGTTGTAGCCGGCGGTGAGAAGTACAAGCTGCAGCTGATTCCGTCCGGCATCCTGTATCCGGAGTGCGTCAACGTCATCGGCCCGGGTGTTGTTGTCAATCCGAAGGCTGTCCTCGGCGAGATCGACGGCCTGCACGAGAAGGGCGTTTCCACCGACAAGCTGTTCATCGACGCACGCTGCCACTGCATCATGCCGTGGCACCTTGAGCTGGATGCGCTCAGCGAGGCAGAGAAGGCCAAGGAAGGCACCGCAATCGGCACCACCAAGAAGGGCATCGGCCCGACCTACATGGACAAGTCCGAGCGCAGCGGCATCCGCATGCACGATTTTGTAGACGCAGAGCGTTTCGAGGAGGTTATCCGCGAGACCTGTGCCCGCAAGAACCGCGTGATCACCGGCGTTTACGGCGGCGAGCCGATCGACGCGGACGCTGTTATCGCAGAGTACAAGGTTTACGCAGACCGTCTGCGTCCGATGGTGCGCGACACCACCGTTATGACCTATGACGCCATCAAGTCCGGCAAGGAAGTGCTGTTCGAGGGTGCACAGGGCACGCTGCTCGACCTCGACATGGGCACCTATCCGTATGTTACCTCGTCTCATCCGGTAGCAGGCGGCTGCTGCATCGGTTCCGGTGTCGGCCCGACTGCCATCAACGAGATCATGGGTATCTTCAAGTCCTACACTACCCGTGTAGGCGAGGGTCCGTTCCCGACCGAGCTGTTCGATGAAACCGGTGACTATATCCGCAATGCAGGCGGCGAGTTCGGTACCGTTACCGGCCGTCCGCGCCGTACCGGCTGGTTCGACGCAGTCGTTGCACGCTATGCGGTTCGTGTAAACGGTCTGACCGATGTTGTTATCAACAAGATCGACCCGCTGCGCGGCCTGCCGAAGCTCAAGGTCTGCGTTGCATACAAGCTGAAGAACGGCGAGACCGTTACCGAGTTCCCGGCAAACTTCATGGATCTGGTAGACTGTGAGCCGGTTTACGAGGAGTTCGACGGCTTTGATGAGGATATCACCAACTGCCGTTCCTTTGAGGAACTGCCGGCAACCGTGCAGTCCTACATCAAGGAGCTGGAGCGTATCATCGAGTGCCCGATCACCATGCTTGGCGTAGGCCCTGCTCGTGATCAGGTTATGACCATCAAATAATTCGTCCGAAACCACGCTTTCGGACGAGAGGGACGTACCGAGCCAATGGCTCGGATACGTCCTATACGGGATTTTGCGCGTCCGCCTTGGCGGGCACACAAAATCCCTTTTTTCTTGTAAAAAAACGCAGGCGCTATCCTTGCGCGGCTATGTCCGCGCTGCGCGCGCATGTCCTGCGTTTTTTTGCATTTGCACGGCAAACGCGATTGAATGCCGCCGTGAAACGGCGGTCGTGCACGGCACGGGACAATGACTCAGATTTCTGAACGAAATCCTGTCATGTAGTTGCGGTTTGCAAGCAAACCGGAATTTTATATGTGCTTTCGCACGAAAAAAGGACGCATATTATGCGTCCTTTTTGGAACGGATTAAATAGCTGCGTTCATTCTCCATTTTCAATTCTCAATTCGGCAATCAGTCGCCCATCGACAGTCCGAGCGCTCTTGCCTGCTTCACCAGTTCGCCATCGGGCGGAACGGTTTTCAGCTTGCCTGCGACCTCGGTCAGCGGAACCGGCACGATATGGTTATCCTGCAGCGCGACCATATAGCCGAATTTTTTCTGCGTGATAAGCTGCGCTGCCGCTACGCCGAACCGGCTGGTCAGCACGCGGTCGGCCGGGCAGGGAGCGCCGCCGCGCTGATAATGGCCCGGAATGGTAACGCGAATCTCCTGCCCGGTCAGCTCCTTGAGTTCGTCCGCAATGCGGTAGGAGATGGACGGATAGGTCATCGCCTCGCGCGCCGCCTTGAATTCCTTTTTGCTCATTTTCGCCTCGTCTTGACTGATGGCACCCTCCGCGACCGCGATAATCGAGAATCGTTTGCCCGCCTTGGCACGCTTTTCGATCGCTGCGGCAATCTTCTTTGCGGAGTAGGGAATCTCCGGAATAACAATGACATCCGCGCCGGAGGCAATGCCTGCGTACAGCGTCAGCCAGCCGGCTTTATGTCCCATCACCTCCACGATGAACACGCGCGAGTGCGAAAATGCGGTGGAATGGATGGAATCAATAACCGTGGACGCAATATCAATCGCGGACTGGAAACCGAACGTCAGCTCGGTGCCCCACAGATCGTTGTCGATCGTCTTGGGCAGCGTTACTACGTTGACACCCTTCATGCTCAGCAGGTTTGCGGTCTTGTGCGTGCCGTTGCCGCCCAGAATGACCAGACAGTCAAAGCCTGCCTTTTTCACCGTGTGCAGCATTTTATCCAGCTTGGTCTCCTCGCTGTCCTCGATGGTCTTGCGCATTTCCTTGAACGGCTGGCGCGACGTACCGAGAATAGTGCCGCCGACCGTCAGAATATCCGAAAAATCCTCGGGCAGCATTTCGTGGTAATCGCCCTCGATCAAACCGCGGTAGCCGTCCCGAATACCATAGATGGTTACTTTATCTCCCAGTTCGTTATACAGTGTTTTCGCTACACCGCGCAGTGCCGCGTTCAGACCCTGACAGTCGCCGCCGCTGGTCAGCATACCAATCTTCAACATACTCGTCTGCCTCCTGACTCTGTTTTCCGCATTCTATATATGTATAATGCGCAGTATCATTTTTTTACTATACCCTATTTTGTGTAAATTGAAAAGATACTTTACACAGATTCCACGGTTTTTTCACATGGATTTTTTGTGACTTTCGGCAGTTGCATATTGAGCGGCAGATGTGTTATGCTAATGCCAGACAGATTCCCTGCAACTGACGGACACAGGTGGAGCGCAAACCACCGGGGAGCAGGGAGTTCCGTAATCAGATGCACCGTGAAGTGCATCTCAATGCCGACCGTCTGGGCAGTGTCGCAAGCAATACGCGATGCTGTCCTTTTTTGTTGCCATAAAAAGGACAGCAGACAGCACAAACAGGAGGAAAAGAACATGAACGCATGGAACAACTTTAATGGCGGTAACTGGGAAAACGAGATCAATGTCCGCGACTTTATCCAGAAGAATTACACCCCGTATGATGGTGACGGCGCTTTTCTGGCTCCGGCTACCGCACGCACGACTGCGCTGCGTGAGAAGTTCGACGCACTGCTCGCAGAGGAGCGCGAAAAGGGCGGTGTCCGCAATATCGACACCGAGACCGTTATCACCATCACGGCGTTCGGCCCGGGCTATCTCGACAAGGACAACGAGGTAATTGTCGGCCTGCAGACCGATGAGCCGCTCAAGCGTGCATGCAATCCGTTCGGCGGCATGCGTATGGTCCGTGATGCGTGCAAGCAGTACGGCTATGAGGTTTCTCCCAAGATTGAGGAGGAGTTCAAGTACCACAAGACCCACAACGACGGCGTATTCTCCGCATACACCAAGGACGTTCGTGAAGCGCGTCACGTTGGTCTGCTGACCGGCCTGCCGGATGCTTACGGCCGCGGCCGCATCATTGGTGACTACCGCCGTGTAGCGCTGTACGGTGTCAACCGACTGATCGCGGAAAAGCAGAAGGACAAGGATGCGCTCGGCAGCGTGCCGACCACCGAGAAGGAAATCCGCTGCGCGGAGGAGCTGAGCGACCAGATCAAGGCGCTCAAGGACATGATCGCAATGGCGGCTTCCTACGGCTTTGACATCACCCGTCCGGCGGAGAACGCAAAGGAGGCCGTTCAGTGGCTGTACTTTGGCTATCTGGCCGGCATCAAGGAGCAGAACGGCGCCGCAATGAGCCTTGGCCGCACCTCCACCTTCCTCGATATCTACTTTGAGCGCGATATTGCGGCAGGTCTCATGACCGAGTCCGAGGCGCAGGAGATCATGGACGATTTCGTTCTGCATCTGCGTATGGCGCGCCACTTGCGCACGCCGGAGTACAACGAGCTGTTCGGCGGCGACCCGATGTGGATCACCGAGGCAGTCGGCGGCATCGGTGAGGACGGTCGTCACATGGTTACGAAGAACAGCTACCGCATGCTCAACACCCTGTACAACCTGAACGCTGCCGCAGAGCCGAATCTGACCGTTCTGTGGAGCGAAAACCTGCCGGAGAACTGGAAGAAGTTCATCGCAAAGGTATCCATCGACACGGATGCTCTGCAGTACGAGAACGACGACGTTATGCGTCCGTACTACGGCGATGATTACGCCATCGCGTGCTGCGTATCCGCGATGCGCGTCGGCAAGGACATGCAGTTCTTTGGTGCGCGTGCCAACATCGCAAAGCTGATGATGATGGCGATCAACGGCGGCCGTGACGAGAACAAGTTCGAGCAGGTCGGCCCGGAGATGCCGGTCATGGACGGCGATGTGCTGGATTATGAGGAGGTTCTCCGCCGCATGGACTTCTACCGTCCGTGGCTGGCTAAGACCTACGTTTCCGCGATGAACACCATCCACTATATGCACGACAAGTACGCCTACGAGAAGAGCCAGATGGCGCTGCATGATACCGAGGTGCGCCGCCTGATGGCATTCGGCATTGCGGGCATGAGCTGCATGGCGGATTCGCTCTCCGCGATCAAGTATGCCAAGGTAAAGCCCATCCGTAATCCGGAGAACGGCATTATCGTGGATTTTGAGATCGAGGGCGATTTCCCGAAGTTCGGCAACGACGACGATCGTGTAGATCAGATCGCGTGTGAGCAGGTCGAGAAGTTCTATCAGGCACTGACGCAGTTCCCGCTGTACCGCGGCGCAATTCATACGCTGTCCATCCTGACCATCACCTCCAACGTAATGTACGGCAAAAAGACCGGCAACACGCCGGACGGCCGCCGTCACGGCGAACCGTTGGCACCGGGCGCAAACCCGATGAGCGGCCGCGACGTTTCCGGCGCGCTGGCATCGCTCAACTCGGTTGCAAAGCTGAGCTACACCTACTGCCGCGATGGTATCTCCAACACGTTCTCCATCACGCCGGGTGCGCTTGGCAAGACCGATGAGGAGCAGGTGAACAACCTTGTTGCCATCATGGGCGGCTACTTCGCGCAGAACGCGCATCACCTGAACGTAAATGTGCTCAACCGCGAAACCCTGATGGCGGCTTACGAGCATCCGGAGCAGTACCCGAACCTGACCATCCGTGTTTCCGGCTACGCGGTCAACTTCTACAAGCTGAGCCGCGAGCAGCAGCGTGAGGTTATTTCGCGTACCTTCCACGAGGCGATTTAACCTCTAAGGGGGACGCTGTCCCCCTTAGATACCCAACCGGTTCCTTGCGAAACCGTTTGGGATAACCCCCTCTCGCCCGCACAGCGGACGAGGACGCGCCGCCGCGGCGCGGGCAGAGGTATGGTTCCGCGGCAAAGCCACGGAGCCATTTATTTTTCCCGAATAGAAAGGAAAGTGGCAATATGACCGGAAACATTCATTCCATCCAATCTCTCGGCGCGGTGGACGGCCCCGGCGTGCGATACGTCGTATTTATGCAGGGCTGCCCGCTGCGGTGCGTCTATTGCCATAATCCTGATACCTGGCTGACCGAAGGCGGCACACCGACCGACGTGGACGAGCTGGTCCGCAAGGCTCTCCGGTTTCGTCCGTACTGGAAGAATGGCGGCGGCGTAACCGTCACCGGCGGCGAACCGCTCCTGCAGGCCGAATTTGTTGAGGAGTTTTTCGCCAAGCTGCATGAGCACGGCGTACACACCGCGCTCGATACCTCCGGCGTGGGCAATCTCTCCAAAGCGGAAAAGGTGCTCGCGCACACGGATTTAGTCCTGTGCGACCTGAAATTTCTCACCAAAGCGGATTATCTCAAGAACTGCCGCGCGGATTTCGACCAGATTGAGCGTTTCCTGCAGCTGACCGCGATGAAAAACGTGCCGCTGTGGATTCGGCATGTGGTTGTGCCCGGTCTGACCGATGGTATGGACCATTTGCGCCGCGTCAAAGCCAAGGCGGAAAGCTATCCCAACTTTGAAAAGCTGGAGTTTCTGCCGTTCCACAAGCTGTGCATGGAAAAATATGAACGGCTCGGTCTGGAATTTCCGCTGAAGGATACGCCTGCCATGAACCCGGATGCCCTGAAAACCATGGTCGAACAGCTGTAACACGGAAAATTTACTCGCAAATTACTCTTGTTCAATTATGCGGTGTTGCCTTAGAAACAAACCTTTCAAATTCTGTTCAAAATTCGTTCACACATTTTGCGGCAAAGTGGGGTATACTAACATTGTCGATGAGGGAAGCCGCAATCCCGAACGACACAGCCTACTGATTTTTTTATTTCTCTTTTACCCCCTTTATTTTGTGAAATGACCGAAAGCACCCTGTTTCCGTTCCCCCTCGGAGGCAGGGTGTTTTCCTGTACGAAACCGGTTTTTCGGCAGTACACAAACCTTTCAAATTCTGTTCAAAATTCGTTCACACATTTTGAAGCAAAGTGCGGTATACTAACATTGTCGATAAGGGAAGCCGCAATCCCGAATCGATAGTCATCTACAATCTTTTATTTCTCTTTTACCCCCTTTATTTTGTGAAATGATCGAAAACACCTCGGTTCCGTTTCCCCCACGGAGCCGGGGTGTTTTCCTGTCTCGGAGTATCTTTGAAATGGTTAAGCAGGGTACTTGTTTACATTGTAAAAAATATTTCAAGGTATGTTCATGATTTGTTCACAATTAAAGGGCGCCTGCGCGATATACTATAGGTGTCAGTAAGAGTTACCCCTTTTCTCAAGCTGACAACCTCTTTTCTTTGATTTTATCACCTTTTCTTAAACTCTTTTCATTTGCATCAACGAGAACGCCCTGTTTCCTTCCCCCGGGAAACAGGGCGTTTCTCTTGATTTATCGCTAAACTGCAGTTTGGACGATAAGCCGTTTTCTTTGCAGATCCTTCACAGCATATTCAAATTTTGTTCACACATTCAGCATAAAAAGACAGTATACTGTACTTGTCAGTGAGGGAGAGCCGCAAATCCCGCATTGACGTCATCCGATTTTTTTCATTTCTCTTTTTTCCCTTTTTTCAATTTGTGTTATTAACCGAAAGCACCGTTGTTTCGTTCCCCCGCGAAACAGCGGTGCTTTCCCGTTTTTGGCATTTGTCAATAAATAAGCCGGTGCGATGCTTGCGGAAAGTTTCTTTTTAGGGTATACTGTATTTTATGCAAGATATATAGGTAAGGAGTTGTTTTTTATGGGTTGCTCGCATAATTGCGATAGCTGCTCGTCTAACTGCGGCGGCGAAAAGAGCCTCAAGGTTGCAGCCAATCCGGCGGCCTCTGTTAAAAAGGTTATCGGTGTTGTTTCCGGTAAGGGCGGCGTAGGCAAGAGCCTGCTCACCTCGATGATGGCGGTCGGCATGACGCGCAAGGGTTATTCCTGCGGTGTGCTGGATGCCGACATCACCGGTCCGTCTATCCCCAAGACCTTCGGCGTACACGGTCAGCTCGAGGGCTGCGAGGAAGGCATTCTTCCGGCACGCAGCGAAGGCGGCGTACAGATGATCTCGATCAATCTGGTGCTGCCGCATGAGGATGATCCGGTTATTTACCGCGGTCCGATCATCGCGGAGACTGTCAAGCAGTTCTGGTCTGACGTTGTATGGGACGACGTGGACTTCCTGTTTGTCGATATGCCTCCCGGAACGGGCGACGTACCGCTGACCGTGTTCCAGTCCCTGCCGGTGGACGGCATCATCGTTGTTACCTCGCCGCAGGATCTGGTCTCCATGATCGTCGGCAAGGCGGTTAAGATGGCGAAGATGATGAACATTCCGGTGCTCGGCATCGTGGAGAACTACAGCTATCTGGCGTGCCCGGACTGCGGCAAGCACATTTCGGTATTCGGCGAGAGCCACATTGACGAGGTAGCCGCGCACTACGAGCTGCCGGTTCTGGCCAAGCTGCCGATCGACCCGAAGCTGGCTGCGGCGGTTGACGCAGGCAAGATCGAGGATGCAAAGCTGCCGGACGAGCTTTCCGGTGCGCTTAAGACCGTGGAGGGTCTGTTATGAACATTGGCGTAGCATATGAAAACGGCCGGATCGCCAAGAATCTGGGTGATTGCCGTGAGGTGCTCATTATCACCACCGAGGGCCGGGAACCGGTCGGCAAGCGCATTGCCGGGATTGCCGGCACGTCCGCGACCGACCTGATCAAGTTCGCCGGTCTGGAGCAGATCGACGTGCTCATCTGCGGTTCGCTCGGTCTGGCAACGCGCAACGCACTCGAGATGCTCGGCGTGCTGCTCGTGCCCGGCTGCGAAGGCTCGGCGGAGGAATCGGTTGCAAAGTTCCTCGTCGGTGAAAAGCAGGGTGACCCGACCATCCTCGAGATCGGCCGTGAGGAAGATCCGGATGATCCGATGGCATGCATGCACGACTGTGCAAAGTGCTCCGGATGCGGTCCGAGCGAGCTGCTCAAGCAGATTCCGGTCGAGGAGATCAAGTAAAACTATAAAAACCACCGAATTTCGGTGGTTTTTATGGTTTTAATGGAGAATTGAGGATGGAGAATGGAAAATGATTGTTAAGATGAAGCGAGTGCCGCTCCTTTTGCAGAAAGGTAATTCTCCATTTTTCATTCTCCATTCTCAATTTGATGAAACTGTGTTATAATCAAATGTATCATTATAATATAAGGAAAGAAGCTATTATGGATACCGAAAATCCGAAAACGGCAATCGAATACATACACTCTCTCGGCAGATTTTCCGGCAAGCCGGGTCTGCACCGCATCAAGGCGCTGTGCGAGGCGCTGGGAAACCCGCAGGACCGGCTGAAGTTTGTTCATCTTGCGGGCACGAACGGCAAGGGCTCGACCGCGTGTATGGTCGCCTCGGCGCTGCAGGCGGCCGGACTGCGCACCGGACTGTATACCTCGCCGTATCTGGTGCAGTTTTACGAGCGCATCCGCGTGGACGGTGTGATGATCTCGGACGACGATCTGACGCGCCTGTGCGAACGGGTAACGGTGGCGTGTGAATCGCTTACACTGCCCGAGGGTGAGACTATCGGCGAGTTTGAGTTTACGACCGCACTGGCGTTCCTCTTCTTTGTTGAGCAGGAATGCGATATTGTGGTTCTTGAAACCGGTCTGGGCGGCCGCTGTGACGCGACAAATGTCATCAAAAATGCGGAGGTCTGCGTTATTACGCCGATTTCGCTCGACCATATGGCGGTGCTTGGCAACACAACGGCGGTCATTGCGGCCGAGAAGGCAGGCATTTTCAAGCCGGGTACGGCGGTTGTCTGCGCGGACGGTCAGCCGAACGATGTACAGCGGGTGCTGCGCCGTGCCTGCGATGCGGCGGGCGCTGTCTGGTTCGGCGGAGCGGAGGACTGCCGCGTGCTGCGGTGCGACATCAGCGGTTCGGCGTTCGTGTATGAGGGACAGGGCTACACCATTGCCATGCCCGGACGGCATCAGCTGCAGAATGCGCGGACGGCTCTGCGGGCGCTGAACGCACTGCGTGAGCGCGGCTGGAACATTCCGACTGAAGCCGCCGTGCGCGGTCTGGCGCGGGCGCGTATCGCAGGCCGGCTGGAACGCGTGGTCGATCAGCCGCTCATCCTGCTTGACGGCGCACACAATGCCGCAGGCGCGGACGCGTTGTGTCACGCGGTGGATGAGCTGCTCAAGATGAAGCGGCTGCACGTTGTGATGGGCATGGTGCGCGACAAGGACTACGAAACCTGTGTTCACGAGGTCGCCAGCCGCGCGGATGACTTTTACGCCTGTGTGCCGGATGCGGGTGAGCGTTCGCTGGATGCACACACGATTGCAGAGCTGGCGCGGCAGTCGTGCAAGAGCGTGTATGAGTGCGAATCCGCCGAGCACGCCATTGAGCTTGCGCTGGAGCATGCGAAGATGAACGACTGCATACTTATCTGCGGTTCGCTGTACCTCATCGGTGAGTGCGAGAAGATTTTGCGTGGCCGACCGAAAGCGACAGATTAAAATGGAATAAACAGGTAAAATAAGGCTTGTACTTTGAAAGTACAAGCCTTTTATTTTTGTGTCAGTTGTTTTCAATAGGTATATTGTTTGGTATATCGCAGGGCGGGGTACCATGCAAAATAAGAGGTAATATTTTGCTGATTTCGAGGTGACATATATGCTGCAAATCACGCAGAGAAGGCAGGAGGGCACGCTGATCGCGGTGTACACCGGTGAGCTGGACCATCATGCAGCACGGGCGGCGATCGAGCAGACCGAGGATCTGCTGGTGCTGTTTCCGTGCGAAAAGCTGGTGCTCGACCTGTCCGAGCTGACGTTTATGGACAGCTCCGGTCTGGCGGTCGTCCTGCACCTGTACCGCACCTGTGCCCGTAGCGGACGCGAATTTGCGGTGCGCGGCACGCCGCCGCAGCCGATGCGGGTGTTTGAGGCAGCCGGTCTGCCGCAGGTGATGGTTTTTGAAAGGGGGAAGGAATAATGCGGGCGGTCATCAACAAAATGAGCCTGAAATTCGAGAGCCATTCGGTCAACGAGGCGTTTGCGCGGCAGGCGGTCGGCGCGTTTGTCGCGCAGCTGGACCCAACGATGGAGGAGCTTGGCGACATCAAAACCGTGGTCTCCGAGGCGGTGACGAATGCCATTGTACACGGCTACGCGGACAAATGCGGGTTTATCACGGTCACGGTGCGGCTGTTCGAGGGACGAGCCCTGGAACTGAAGGTAAAGGACGCCGGATGCGGCATTGAGAATGTCGAGCAGGCGCGCCAGCCCATGTTCACCACGGGTGACGACACGCGCAGCGGCATGGGATTTACCATCATGGAGACATTCACGGACAAAATGCGCGTGCGCTCCACGCCGGGAAAGGGAACGCTGGTTGCGATGGTTAAGGTGCTGAAGGAGCGGCAGACGTGACCAAAGAAATGCGCACGCTGCTCGAGCAGGCGGCTTCGGGCGACAGGGATGCGGAAGCGCGGCTGATCGAGGACAACAGCGGTTTAATCTGGTCGATCGCGCGGCGGTATTACGGGCGCGGCACCGAGCCGGACGATCTGTATCAGCTGGCGTGTGTCGGCTTCATCAAGGCCGTGCGCGGTTTCAATGTGTCGCTCGGCAACGAGTTTTCTACCTATGCGGTGCCCAAAATCGCGGGTGAGATTCGGCGGTTTCTGCGGGATGACGGTGCGGTCAAGGTCAGCCGGGCGGTCAAGGAACGCGCGGTTCGTGTGCGCCGCCTGCAAAGCGATTGGGAGAGCCGGAACGGACGGTCACCGACTGTATCAGAACTGGCACAGGCCGCCGGATTGACGGTCGAGGAAGTAGCGGCCTGCGAGCAGGCGGACGTGTCGGTGGACTCGTTCGAGCGGGAGCTGTCCGGCGGCGGACGCGTAGGCGATCTGGTCGGTGACGAGGGAATGGAGGAGAGAACCTGCCTGCATCTGTCGCTGCATGACGCACTGCAGGACTTGCCCGACCGCGACCGGCAGGTGCTCAGTCTGCGCTATTCACGTGACTTGACGCAGCAGCAGGTCAGCCGCATTGTCGGCGTGTCGCAGGTGCAGGTCTCGCGCATCGAAAAACGTGCCATAGAGAAGCTGAGGGAAATGCTGAGAGAGTAACAGAAAGTCGAAAAAAGAAGAGGAATTGTTCCGGTCGGATTGACATATTTCTCGGTTTGCGGTATTATAATAATACCAGACGGCATCATAGAGTGTCCGTCGCAACTATGAAGCAGGCAATGGGACCGATTTCCGTGTGTCTGTGGAGTTATGTATGTGGGTTCGGGTGAGTACCGCAGATCGGTGTAGGCGTAAGCTGAAAGAAAACACCCTTGAAAGGGATCTGCTTGCAGATCCCTTTCATTTTTACATAGAAATGACGGTGTTGGTATGTGTTTGCTGCGGAAAGCAGCGGAAGCGTGGGAAAAATTATTAAATCTTCGGTATGATATGGTGTTCGGACGCAAAAAGAAAAGCTACGTGGTTTCACTTTCGTTTGAACGCTATGATTTTCCGCATTTAGTCGGTATGCAGTACGCAAATGATGTTGATTTTAAGATCAACTCAGCAGAGTATTACGGCGAAAAGCTGATAACAGCAATTTTATCCGGAAGATTAGATCCGAAGCGGATTGAAAAATCGAAGAACTGGGATCGTATACAAAAACGATTGCAGGTGCTTGTAAATTTACAGGATACGCTGGAAAATGGTTTTTCATTCTTTCTGTTTTCCAAAGCAAAAGTGCCGAGATACAGTAAAATAGATGCAGAGTACCTGATTCGCAACAATCATTCAGGCGAAATGTTCTTTGTTTTTCTGGATAAGGAATCCGGAAGATATTTCTGTAAATCTGCATTTGGTTCGGAAATGGATTATTCTCGCAACCAGACACCGTTGACGCTGCTGTATAAATGCAGGGTAGAAGGAGAAAATAAGGAAGTTTTATTTCAGCACCCAAAGTATGTTGCAGACACTATATAAAAAGGAGATTCTCGTAGAGAATCTCCTTTTTTATAATCAATCTCAAATTTTGTGCATAAACTGTCCGGCCGACTTGGCCATCAGCCGCTTGGTGCCCTTCTGATCAAATGCAATTTCGAGCAGGGCATCGCCGCCCATCGGCTTTACCGATACGATCAGTCCATCGCCGAAGGCCTTATGGAACACGCGGTCACCGGCGGCAAAATTCGGCAGCGGCTTGCTTTTAGCTGCCGAGGCCAGTGACGCGCTCGGCGCAGTATTTGCGGCAGAGACATACCGCGCGCGCGCCACCTGCGGACGTGAAAGCGTGGGATCGGGTGCAGTTGCGTTTGAGAACCGGCGGCTTTCGGTGATATTGCTCTCAAGCAGCTCCTCCGGCATCTCATCAACAAAGCGCGACGGATGCGAATACTGCGTGCGGCCATACAGCAGGCGGCGCTCCGCACAGGTGAGATACAACTGCTCCTTTGCGCGGGTGACGGCAACGTAGCACAGGCGGCGTTCCTCCTCCATGTCCTCGTCTTTCTCCATTGCACGGAAGCCGGGGAACAGCCCATCTTCCATGCCCGCGAGGAACACGACAGGGAACTCCAGACCCTTGGCGGCATGCATGGTCATCATGATAACCGCGTCATCGTCCTCGCCGGACTGGTCGGCATCCGTGTACAGCGCCATGTTCTCGAGAAAATCACCGAGCGACGGCGTTTCGGTCTTGTCCTCGTAATCGACAATGTAGGATTTCAGCTCTTCAATGTGCTCAATGCGGTTTTCCTCTTCTACACCGCCCTTGAGCTGCAGCGCACGGATGTAGCCGCTTTTGTCCATCAGTTCGTCATACAGCTCGGAAAGCGAAACAAATTCCCGAAGCTTGCGAAGATTTTCGATCATCTCGCCGAACTTCTCCATTGCCGCGGCGCCGCGGGACAGGGCAGGGTACTGAGAGGCATGGCATACCACATCATACAGCGTCGTGCCGTACTCAACGGCAAGCTGCATGGCGGTTTCGACCGATTTATCGCCAATCTTGCGGGCAGGCGTGTTGATGATACGGCGCAGACGCAGCTCGTCCGCAGGATTTTCGATCACCCACAGGTAGGCGAACATGTCCTTGACCTCGGCGCGCGAGAAGAAATCGCGGCCCTTGTACACGCGGTACGGAATGCCCGCGCGGATGAATGCGGCGGCAATGTTATCCGACAGGACGTTATTGCGGTACAGAACGGCGAAATTTCCCCATTTTCGGCCCTGCTCCACGCCCTCGCGGATGGTGTCCGCGATGTAGGCGGCTTCGCCCTCCTGGCTGTCCGAGCGGTGCAGACGAATCTTTGCACCGTCACCGTGGTCGGTCCACAGCTCCTTGCCCTTGCGGCCGACGTTGTTGCGGATGACCTCGTTTGCGGCATTGAGAATGTTGCCGGTCGAGCGGTAATTCTGTTCCAGACGGATGGTTTTCGCGTCCTTGAACTGCTTTTCAAACTCCAGAATGTTCGTGATGGTTGCACCGCGGAATTTGTAGATACTCTGGTCGTCATCACCGACCACGCAGATGTTCTCATAATAACCTGCCAGCAGGCTGGTGAGCACATACTGCGCGTAGTTGGTATCCTGATACTCATCCACGAGCACGTAGCGGAACTGGCGCTGGTAGTATTCCAGCACCTCGGGGTTGTTCTGTAGCAGCAGAACGGTTTTCATGATAATATCGTCGAAATCCAGCGCACAGGCCTTTTTCATGGCTTTTTCGTAATCGCGGTAGACGTCTGCGACCTTTTCACGGAAGTAGTCACCGGCGGCATCCGCGCTGAACTGACGCGGGGTCATCAGCTTGTCCTTCGCGCGGGAAATCATGCCCATTACGGTTCGCGGATCGAAATTCTTGGGATCGAGATCGAGCTTTTTCATTACGTTGAGAATGACGCGCTTCTTGTCGTCCTCATCGTAGATGGTGAACGCGCTCTCAAAGCCGAGCAGGTCAACGTGCTTGCGCAGAATGCGCAGGCAGGCGGTATGGAAGGTGTACGCCCAGACAGCGGACGCGGCTTCCTCGTCACCGAGGGCAAATTCCAGACGCTCGCGCAGCTCACGCGCGGCCTTGTTGGTGAACGTGATCGCAATCACCTGCCACGGGCGGGCGGGATTCATCGCGCACAGGTGCTCCGCGCGGGCGCGGTTCTCTGGTTTAGGGTCGGTCAGGTATTCGGTCAGGAACAGAAGATCGTCTTCGGTCGCCCAGTCGGGCGCAAATTCACTTTCCAGTCCGTCGCCGAACTTGAGAATGTTGATGATGCGGTTGATGAGCACGGTCGTCTTGCCACTGCCTGCACCCGCCAGGATGAGCAGCGGACCCTCGGTCTGATAGACAGCCTCGCGCTGCTTGTCGTTTAACTTGGAAAAGCGCTGTTCGATGATCGCACGCCGGACAGCGGCATATTTCATATCAAATTTGGTCGGTTCCATAGGTTTCCTCGTTTCGTTTGAAGATACAGAAAATCAAATGCAGAGATAGTATATCATATTCGGGAAAAGAAAACAAATGTTCTATCCGGATTGCGTAAAAAAGTCGATCGGAGTATACTATAAAAAGAGGTGAGCGTAATGACAGACAAACAGCGGCAGGAAACCTATGCACAGATGCTCGTGCGGCTTTCGCGCTCGAATTTCCGCAGCCGTTTTCATTTGAAGGCACAGGACAAGCAGTACATCCGCGAGAAGGGATGGAACACGGTTGCCGACCACGCGGCAGATTTCGTTTCCAAGCGGCTTGCACCGGCCGAGCCGAAAAACGACGGCAAGCAGACACCCATGCGCGGGCATCCGGTGTTCATCGCGCAGCACGCGACCGCCTGCTGCTGCCGCGGCTGTCTGGCAAAATGGCATGGCATCCCGCAGGGCGTGCCGCTTTCAGCGGAGCAGCAGGTCTATATCGTTGGAATGCTGATAAACTGGATGAGGAGAGAAATGGAAAATTGAGAATTAGAGTGAGAGTGAAGAGAGACTTGCGGTTTACCGCTCTCCATAGAATAAAAAAGAGACGCAGTTGCGTCTCTTCTGCTATTTTGGCATATAGCTGCGGATAATACATAGTATGAGTGCGATTCCGCTGGAAACACCAATCAGGTATTGATGGTTGATATAATCGTCCATCGTGTGCGGTGTGTGGGCAGTCAGAGTGATCCAAACCGCAATTCCGACAGCAATCATGGCCGACAGGGCACAGAGAATATTGATAACGCTTTTTCGATTCATCACAGTAGCCTCCCATCATAAACGAGGTTAGTCGGTATATACACAGCATAGCACCGCGATAGGAAGAACGCAATAAATGTGATGCAGATGGTTATAGTAAATAGCGGTTATATAAAAGGTAAGAGGTACTAAAGATGAAACTCTCAGATGCCGTTCGTAACCACCGGGCCAGCGAGTTGCACGCCGCCGCGGGTGCGGCGAATCGCCCAGTCGTCCGGACGGCGCCCGCTCCATATCCGATAGTGGACAATTTGATGAGGATTTGTATAGCTGCAATAATCTTCATGATAAAAATCTACATTTCGTACAATCAATCTCTTGTCACAAACGACACGATTTGATAATATATAAAGTGTATTGCTGTTTTGCTTGCCAAATGACAAAACAGCATAATTGATTCTCTGCCGGGCGGCAGGGATAAGGAGGAAATTGAGGTTTCATGAGTAAGGTTGAGCAGTATATCACCAGCATTCCGGATTTTCCGAAGGAAGGCATCATCTTCCGCGATATTACCACCGTGCTCGGTGACGCGGACGGCTTCCATCTGGCGGTGGACGAGATGACTGCGCTGCTGGACGGCGTGGAGTTTGACGCAATCGCCGGTCTGGAATCCCGCGGATTCCTGTTCGGTGCACCGATGGCGTACAATCTGCATAAGGCATTCATTCCGATCCGCAAGCAGGGCAAGCTGCCGCGTGCAACGTCCCGCATGTCCTACGAGCTGGAATACGGCATGGAGACCATCGAGGTACACCGCGATGACATCAAGCCGGGTATGAAGATCGTCGTTGTGGACGACCTCATCGCTACCGGCGGCACGCTTGAGGCGGCTGTCCATCTGTTGGAGCAGCTTGGCGCGAAGGTGGTCAAGGTTGTCTGCCTGCTGGAGCTCAAGGGTCTGCACGGACGCGACCGCATTACCACTTGTCCGGCGGAGACGGTTGTCGCTTACGAGGGGAAGTAAGTAAAATTATCATTTCACAGTAATCAAGGCGAAAGCCTAAAAATTTAAAAGGGGGTTATTCGATGTTTGAACGTGTTTTCAAGCTATCGGAACACAAAACCACAGTCAAGACCGAGGTCATGGCCGGTATCACTACCTTTATGACCATGGCGTACATCCTTGCCGTAAACCCGAGTGTACTCGGCTCCACCGGTATGGATACCACCGCGGTATTGCTGGCAACCGCTCTGGCATCCTGCCTGGGCACGCTGTGCATGGCGTTTATGGCAAACCTGCCGTTCGCGCTCTCTGCCGGCATGGGTCTGAACGCCTTCATGGCGTACACCGTTGTTGCAGGCTACGGCTACAGCTGGCAGGTCGCTCTGCTGGCCGTATTCATTGAGGGCCTGATCTTCATCGTCCTGTCGCTCACCAACATCCGTGAGGCCATCTTCAATGCCATTCCGCTGACGCTCAAAAAGGGTGTTTCGGTTGGTATCGGTCTGTTCATCGCCTTTATCGGCCTGCAGAACTCCGGCCTGTGCGTGGACTCCGCAACGCTGGTCGGCATCATCAGCTTCCCGGAGAATTTCCACACCGCAGGCATCTGCGCACTGCTGACGCTGATCGGTCTGTTCTTCACCGCAGTATTCTATACCCGCAAGATGAAGGGCGCCATCCTGTACGGCATCCTGCTGACCTGGATCCTCGGCATGATCTGCCAGGTGACCGGCCTTTACGTTCCGACGCCGGACGCAGGCTTCTATTCCCTGTTCCCGAGCTGGGGCATGACCGACTTCTCCAGACTGGGTCTGACCTTCGGCCAGTGCTTCAACGTGGATTTCAGCGCGGTTGGCATCGTAAACTTCATCGTTGTCATCTTCTCGTTCCTGTTCGTTGATATTTTCGATACTCTGGGCACGCTGATCGGTGTTGCCACCAAGGCGAAGATGCTCGATAAGGACGGCAAGCTGCCGGGCATCAAGCCCGCTCTGATGGCAGACTCGATTGCAACCTCCGCAGGTGCAATTCTGGGTACTTCCACCACCACCACCTTTGTTGAGTCCGCATCCGGCGTTGCAGTCGGCGGCCGTACCGGCCTGACCGCTCTGGTTACCGGCATCCTGTTCCTTGTATCCACGCTGTTTGCGCCGATCTTCACCGCCATCCCGTCCTTCGCAACCGCTCCGGCGCTGATCATGGTCGGCTTCCTGATGGTAGGCACCGTAACCGAGATCAACTTCGATCTGGACAACCTGACCGAGTCCATCCCGGCTTACCTCGCTATCATCGCTATGCCGCTGTTCTACAGCATCTCCGAGGGTATCTCTCTGGGCGTTATCTCCTACGTTCTGCTGAACGTTGCAGCCGGCAAGGGCAAGAAGGTTGCTCCGCTGATGTACGTTCTGGCAGTACTGTTCGTACTCAAGTATATCTTCCTCTAATTCAGAAATCGTAAAGATTGCAGAAGGCTGCCGAAGCTCGCTTCGGCAGCCTTTTTGTATGGCATGAAAATCATGGTAAATATCAGAGAAAATAAGCGAAAACAGCGGGGATTGCAGTTGAACGGTGTCGATACTTGACAGAAAACGTAGGAGTTGGTAAAATATAAAACGACTAAATTGGGACAGTATACCTGTTTATCTTGTATCCAAAGGGAAGGAGGCAGCAAATATGACACAGCAGCGCAAAAAGTGCAGAAAAGGCGGATTTACTCTTGTAGAGCTGGTGGTTACGCTGGTCATTCTGAGCATTCTGTTTGCCATCGCTGTACCGAGCCTTCTGGGGTATATCCATCTGTCGCAGTTCCGAAAGAATGAATCGTACGCTAAGACCATGTATCTGTCGGCAGAATCTGAGCTGACCTACCTTCGTACCGGCGGTGAATGGGAGTCATTCTGCAGCAAGGTGAAGAAGGAAGGCGTGCTGAATCAGTCGTTTGATGAGTCGGATGAGGACCGGAAAAAGCTGGTCGGCCGTATTTACGGCATTCGTCTGGATGCAGGCGAATACGCAGAAGGCGAGCTGTCGGGTGACGGTGCGCTCGTTGGTGCGCTTCTTTCGCAGGATACCTACGATAAAAGTGTGCTGAATGCTGCAATCTGCATCGAAATCGACGTGGAAAGCGGTCAGGTGTATTCGGTTTTCTATGGCACAAACTGCAAGGGACTGTACTACGGATCGAATGAGGACAGCAAACCGGCGGATATGTCCGGCAGCTGGCTGGATATTGATTACAGCAAGCGCGACCGCGATACGCGCCGGGAAGAACGGCTGGGCTATTACTCGGTTCAGGATGCAGTCAATGCTGTCAGTCTGGATGCGACCAAGCTGAAGATCACCTCGATCAATCTGGTAAATGGTGAAACCCTGTCGCTGAACTGGTCGAGCAATGTGAAGGATCAGGATCTGGATAAGGTTTATTACGAGGTCAAGCTGTACAGCAGTGAGGATAAAGCGCAGCTTCTGTCGATCAATATTCCGGGCAGGGATTTGAAAACGGGTTCGCAGTCGGTTGCGGTTACGACCGAGGACAATGCGACGAAGGATTATACCTTCCCCGTGGAATACGACCGTTCCAACAAGCGGGCAACACTTGTGCTGGACGGTATGATGAATGCGAAGCTGTACGACCAGCTGGATAAGCTGTTCGCTGATAACAAAGCAGCCTTCCGGCAGAGCAGCGATACCAGCATCACGCGCTTCGGCGGCAAGCTGGAAACCCCGCTGAATGTTTACGCAGCCGTGCAGGTGTTTCCGGACCCGAACGCAGAAAACACCCGCGGTGAGGAGTATCAAAAGAGTGACGCTATCGAATCCAATAAGGCGAACACGCTTTTCGGTGACGGCACCCGGTCGGATAACAGCCGGTGCGAGATCGAAACCTTCCGTCATCTGTCCAATATCCGTTATATGGATACGACGGCGGCATTTGCCGTTACCGCGCGTTCACTGGACTGGATGAGCGACAGTGTAAAGGTTTACGGTACGGCAGCCCGCGGCGCACTTTCGGTTTCCACCGGCAAGGATATCGGCTTCCCGAGCATCCCTGCGCTGCGCAGCAATCAGACACTGGACGGCACAGGCGGTCTGCTGAACCGCATTGCCGGCGTGTTTACCGGCGGGAATGTCATCAGTAATCTCAAGCTGGATGAGACCTCGATTGCCGATGACGCAGAGTATCTTGGTCTGTTTCAAAAAAACGCAGGTACAATCCATGATCTGCGCCTGCTCAATCCGCAGGTGGAGATTGACTCGGGTAAGCTCAAGGGTGTCGGCGCAGTCTGCGGTTACAGCAATGGCTCTTTGAAGGGCGATACCGTGGACGGCACCGAAGCCGAGGTGGAAGCTGCGCTGACCTCGGCACAGGCGCAGGGCATCGGCGGTGTGGCCGGTGTGATTGAAGTCAACGATTCTAAGTCAGTAATCAAGCTGTCTGCATCGGGTACTGTAACCGGTACGCTGCCGACCGGCGGTACTGCGCGTGGTATCGGCGGTATTGCGGGCAGCCTGACAACAAACGGTGCCGCAGTCAAGACCCTCACCAACAGCGCTGCTGTAACGGGCAATCGCTCGGTTGGCGGCATTGCAGGCTATTTTTCCGGCAAGGATCAGGCCACGGGAAAAGATATGTCTGACTGCAAAAATGAGGGGCTGCTTCTCAGCAGCACAGCCGCAGATGATCATTCGCTGGCAGGACATTATATCGGCGGCATTGTCGGTTACGCGCATAACGCGTCTCTTTCCGAATGCAGAAGCCGTGCCGGATATGCGGACGGCTACACCTATAAGCAGGAGGATAGAGACAAGCTGCGCGGCAGATATGTCGGCGGCATTGTCGGCTACGGCGAACAAAGTGTGCTGTATGACTGCGAGACCGAGGCAAACGGCTACGTTCTCGGCAGCGAGTATGTCGGCGGCATCATCGGTGCGCTGAATCAGTCTGATACGCAGACGGCACTGCTCAGTGAAAACGGCACCAGAACAACCGTTAACGCAAGCTATGTCATCGGCAATTCGTATGTCGGCGGCATCATCGGTGAGAATAAAGGCGGTTCGACGATCAAAAACTGCGTCAACACAGGTGTCGTTGCAGGATACAATGTATTTATCGGCGGTATTTGCGGTGCAAATGAGAACAATGCGGCCATCATAAACTGTGCAAGCTATGTTTCGGACACCAATAATGCGATCTACAGGCGTGTCACAGACTGGGGAGCCGTCGGCAGCTATGCGGGCGGTCTGACCGGCTACAACAGCGGCACGATCACCTTCAGCGACAAGGATAACGCAGTCTCTAACCGGAGTGTGGCGGGTATCGTCGTCGGCAGACACTATGTCGGCGGTCTGGTCGGCTATAACGACACAGACGGCACGATTGATATCAATTATACGCTCATCGGCGGCCGTGTTGCCGCAACCGGAGACTGCGTCGGCGGTCTGATCGGTCTGAATGCTTCGACAAAGCTGCTCGAGAAGAAGCTGACCATCAAGCCGAGCAGTGTGCAGGGACGGTACTATGTCGGCGGTGCGATCGGTGCAAATGTGGTCAACCCGGGAGAGGATGTCACAGTCAGCGGTCTCAAGGTCGATAACAGCCTTGGCACGGTCACTGCAGAGGCATTCTGCGGCGGTCTGATCGGCTATCAGCGCACCTACACGGAGAAAGACCGGGCAGGCGGAACGCTGTATGCGCTTCTGCCGGGCATCGCGGCAAACAACAGCAATGTGCCGGGAACGGTCGAGGCATCTACCAATACGCATACCATCACCATCACAGCGGACGGCAACAGTGCAGGCAGGCTGTCTGCGGTTTCCAATAACATGACCATCCGCGCGTATGCGTATGCAGGCGGCATTATCGGCAGCTGTGAGCCGCAGACCCGAATGAAGGTGGAGCACTGCCTGAACACAGGCGGCTTTGACCGTCCGGCAGAGGACACCTTCCCGGACAGTAAGCTGAAAACCGGTGTGGATATGGTATCCTATCTGCAGGCGCAGAAGTACACGGATGCCGCGAAGGCGCTCTCCGATGAGCTGGGCAGCAGCGAACTGCGTGTTTCCGTTATCGGCGGTGTGATCGGCGTCAACGGTGAGAATCAGGTGATAGACCACTGTGCCAGCAAGGGCACGATGAACGGTCTGAATGCCATGGGCGGCGTGGTCGGTCTGAACGAGGGCATCATCCGCGACTGCACGCTCTCCGGCAGCATGGGCAGCGCAACGCAGGATTATATCGGCGGTATCGCGGGTCTGAATGTCGGCAGCAGGACGGCGGGCACGATTGAAAACTGCACGACCGAGAAAAACTGCACCGTCACCGGACGGAACACGGTCGGCGGCATCGTCGGCTATAATCTCAGCGGCGGCAGGATACAGAACAACACCAGCAGTGCCAATGTCAGCGGTGCAGGCCGTGTCGGCGGTATTGCGGGCGAAAACGGCGGTGCGATTACGCTTTCGAGCACACCGGCAGGAAAGCGCCGTGTCAACGGAAGTGGCAGCGGTGTCGGCGGCGTGATCGGCGTGAATACCGCAACCGGCACGCTCAGTCCGGCAAGCGGCAGCGTGCAGGGCGATGTCATTGCCGCGGATAACAGGCTGACCGTGCGCGGCAGCAGTATGGTCGGCGGTATTGTCGGCATCAACCGCGGCATACTCGGCGGCACGAGCATCAACTGCCTGACCAATCAGGCGACAGAGGTCCGCGCAGCGGCGGGCAGTGCAGGCGGCGTTGTCGGCGCGCAGGGGGGCACAAAGGCTGTTCTGCGGTACGCGAAGAATCTCGGTCAGGTGACCGCGAATGTCGGTGCGGCAGGCGGCATTGTCGGCATGAACAGCGCGGGCAGCACGGTCGAGAACTGTATCGGCAACGGCAGTGTCACCAGTAACGACGGCTATGCAGGCGGCGTTGCCAGCGAAAACTACGGTACGATCAGGAGCTGCAGCGTCGGCACGGATAACAGGGTAACGCTCATCACCCGCAACAAGACTGCGGCAGGCGCGATCTGTGCGGTAAACCACAAGGGTGGCACGGTTCAGGGAGCGACACTCGGCGATCATATCACGATTTCCGGCAGTGCATTCATTCTGGGTGCTGTTGTCGGAGACAACAGCGGTACGGTCACTGCAACCGAGGTTTCGCAGCAGCCGACATACAGCGTTTCCGCAAGCACGCTGCAGGTCGGCGGTGCAGTCGGCATCAATCGAGCGGGCGGTACGGTCAGCAAGGTGAAGGTCACCTCGAATTTCGAGAAATTCACGAAGTATACCTATCTCGGCGGTGTAGTCGGTCAGAATAATGCAAGCGGCAAGGTAACCGAATGCACTTACTCCGGCACGGTCGATGAAGGAAAGAGTACGGTCGGCAACTGCTACGGCGGCATTGCCGGACTGAACGGCGGTCTGCTGCAGGGCAGCACCGTCTCCAGACTGACACTGACGGCGGATGGTGTGTACACCGCAACCTCCACCAGCTCGGCGGCAGAGAAGGAACGCCTGTCCTCGCATATCGGCGGCATTGCAGGCAAGAATGATACGACCGGCATCATCGAGCAGTGCTACATAGACAATACCGGAACCGGCACGATCACGGTCAAAAACGGCATGGTCGGCGGTGTGACCGGCTATAACAAGGGCACGATTACCATGTCCGGCGATAAGAGCACCGAAACCTTGATGGAAAATGTCAGCAAGGTGAGCGACCTGCTGTCCAATGCCGAGGCACAGAAGCTGTCTGCGGATTCCACTTGGGTAAAGTGGGCAGACCGGACGGATGTGGAAAAGCTGTCCTACAACGGCGGCAGCAAGAGCGTAGCGGCAGACCGCACCATGCAGATCATCGTATCGAGCAACGGCAACCTTGGCGGCGTGGCGGGCTACAATGCGCCGACCGGTGAGCTGAATCGCTGCGTCAGCGGCAGCTGGCTGCTGGTCAACAAGTCGGACGGCATCGGTGTCGGCACCGGCGGTATTGTCGGCATGAACGAGAGCGAAAAGGACCTGTCCTATCTGCTCAATCAGGCGTTTGTCGGCCGCCAGCTGGCAAACGGCGCGACCAGCCGATTTGCAGGCGGTATCATCGGCACACAGACCAACCAGACCACAACCGACTGGACGATCGAAAACTGTGTCAACTATGGCACGGTATACGGCTATCAATCGCACTATTCGGGCGGTATCGTCGGCCAGTGGACCAATAACGGCGGTACGATTGAGAACTGCTACAACTACGGCAATCTGCAGACCACGTATGAAACCGGCTGGGTCGGTGCATCCGGCGGTATTGTAGCGCAAATGTACCATGCGGCCTCCGGTCAGGATTTCAATATCATCAGCTGTCAGAATCACGGCAGCGTTTTTGGCCGGGATGGTGCAAACTATTATCATTGGGAGAACGGCAAGAGGGTCAAGGACTGCGCGAACGACAGTGCGGGCATCCTTGGCAACGTTACGGTTTATACGACGTATGATATAAATGCTGCACAGAAGTTCACCATTAACGTTTCGGATTGTGTCAATGCGCCGGGCGTTAAGATCTATTCATCCTCCATGGCCTCCGGTATCGTGGGTTACTTCTCAACAGATACGGCAAGCAGCAAGAACGGCGGTCCAATCGGCACTTCGACCGCAAATATCGTGCTGAATATCGACCGCTGCCGCAACTATGCGGAAACACTGGTCGGCGGCAACAATTATATCGCCGGCATCTTTGGCGACCGGTATAAGGACGGCACTGTGGCGCAGGATAATACTTATATCCAGAACTGTTACTCGGTCATCGGTTCGGATGCGGGTACCAGTACAGGCATCGTATCGCTGAATAACGCCAGCCTGAGCAGCTCCCTGAGCGGTGATAAGGTGGGAAACAATTATTATTTCTTTGATACATGGGGCTTGACGAACACTGCCGGACGAATCTTTGACAGCAGTAATACGCGCAATGAATCACGAAAGGGATTTTCCCGCATGGTTGCCTATGGATACTGGGCAGGCAGTGACGGAAAATGGGCGAATAAGAGCTTTGCCGCCATTGCCGGTCCGCAGCTTGGCGTGATCGACTATACAGACAACCGGATGTATTACAATGTAACAACGGCAAACTCTACGATCGATGAGCATGGCATTATCCGTACGAATATCAATGGTTCTGACCAAATTACGGGACGGATTTTGTTCACCATGCCGGATACACCAACATATAGAGAGATTGCACAGACGAATGGACACGGTGCTTCGTGGCTGCGCCCGCTGCTGTATCAAAAGAATACGGTGTTCAACACAGAGCAAAAGCTGTTTGATGAGTATGTTCGAGAGAACTATCGCGACATGGAGCACGGCCAAAACAGCAAAAAGCTGGATACCTCGTTCACGGTTGATTTGAAACAGCAGACAGACGGCAGTTTCGATGTATCCATCGAGGATACGGACCGTCCTCTGTACTACGAGGGTACAGTGCTCGTTGATGACAAGGAAGTAATGTCCAATCTGCGCTTTATCCCGAACCGAAAGGGACAGGGACAGTGGGACCCGAAGCTGGACGGCACACAGGCGTACGGCTCCGGTACGACCAGCGGTTCGTTCCAGCTGCCGGCAAGCCTTGCGGCAGACACAGCAGGCAAGACCATTACATTGTCGGTTCGTGCTGTCAGTCTGTTTGAGGATACCGCGCCTTCTGCATGGAAAACTGCGGCTACGCAGGATGTGTCGGTACTGCCGACACCGGATGTCAATATCCGACTGGTGAGCCATTGGAACAATGGCGCGAAATACCAGATCTCGCTGAAAAACCTTGCGGATTATGCGGTCTTCAGCAACTGGAAAGTCACCTTCAGGCTCGGCTCGCAGACCGTGACCATTGATCAGAACAACCATACCGCCGAGATCAACGGCGATGATTTGAAGGAGCTGATCGTCACGGCAGCGGCGGGCATTACGAACGGCATTCAGCCGGCCTCCGTGACGGATACCATCCCGACTGACACGCCGAAGTACAAGCCGGACGGCAGCATCAACAAGCTGTCGGTATCGTACTCGGGCAGTACGGTGGATGATTGCACGGTCACGGCTGCACTGATGGTCAACGAACAGCAGATGGAAACACCGCCGATTTACCGTATCGAGGTGCTCGGCACGGTTGGCATAAATGAGTATGTTTTTGCATATGAGGATGTGCTGACCTCGGCGGGCAATACGGTTACGGCAAACTTCCGCGACCTGCCGAAGGAGTATTTCGCGGAGAATGTCACAAATCGTCGGGTGCGTGCATGGTACGCCGCCTCCGGTCTGGGACCGGTTTACACCTATGGTGATACCCGGCAGATCGGCGATGCGTCTGTTACGCTGCGTACTTATAGCGCAGAGGGCGTTCAGCAGCAGGACAAGATCATTTACAGCCATGTCCTTGGCCACGCGAATGACTTTGCAAACTACATTAGAACCGCGGCGCTGAACATCAAGCCGCTGACGGCGCCGGAGCTGAACGACCCGGTACTGCTACAGGAAGATAACGGCAGTATCAGCTACCGGTTCTCGTGGACGCAGCCCGGGCAGGGGTCTGCAGTGCCGCACTACAGCGTCAAGCTGACCGGTATTACCGCGGCAGGCGCAAGAATCGGTATTCCGGTCAACGAGGTTTACGGTACGCAGGAGAATCCGAATACTTCCCAATCGTTCACCATCAGCGCGGACGACTGGCAGTATGCCGAGGTTGAGCTGACCGTTACCCGTCTGGGACAGGCATACGGCGAGGTTGGCCTGAGTACGACGAAGAAGTACGCTGTCAAGCAGCGCCTCGAGCGTCCGGGACAGCCGTCGGTAACCAACCCGGATACCAACGAGCTGGAATACACCATCGGCTGGAGTGCCATCGGCAGCGAAAACGGCTGTGCAGGCTATCAGATTTATGTGCAGCCGGAGGGCGAAACGGCCGCTGCCCTGGGTGCGCTTGTGCCCGTCAGGGGCGGCACCTGCTCAGTCAGCCGCAGTCTGGAAGATTACGCCGGCAAGACCATCGACCTCTATCTGGTGGCGGTGGCTGCTGATGATTCCGGCTACGCGGACAGCCCGAACGGTATCGTGTACACGATGACCGTGCCGAAGCGTCTGGATACGCCGAGCGTCAAGTGGTCGTACAACTGGAATGCGGCAGTAAACAACCCGATTCCGGCGGCCGGTTTCCGAAGCGGCGGCCTGCAGGTCACCGTTACGCCGGAGAATGAGGCCAGTGTACCGCCCGGCGGCAGCACCTATCTGCTGCGGGCAAAAATCACCGGAACGGACGGCACAACGGAGACTTACCCCGTTTCCGCAATGAGCGAAAGCGGCGGCAGCTACGTCTGCAGCCTGACCGATCTGGATACGAAATATGCAGGCTGTTCTGTACGGTTTGAGGCTCGTATTTCGCAGTCGGCGGGACAGGTAAGCTCGGCCTGGGTATCGAGCGGCGATGTGGTATTCCCGCGTGTGAAGCTGGAAGCACCGAGCGCGTCGCTGGCAAACGTGAATGAGACGCTTGCTGTCAGCTATGGCCCGATGAATCGTCTTATCAATACGGCAGAGTGGGCTGCACAGCTTACCGCGCTCTCGTGGGACGAGGTGGCAGACGCTGACCTGTATCGGATTGAATTGACCGATAAGGACGATAATTCCACGACGGTTACCGTCGATATGAGCGGGAACCTGCCGGAGATTATCATAAATGGTCAAAATACGTTTGCAGTTGCAGGGGATGACTGGTATACTGTAAAACAGGGCAGTGCGGTCAACGGCAGATACAGCCTTACCAATGGCAGCATTCGTTATTACAGCTATCAGCCGGATACCATGCTGCAGGTGAAGAACGGCACATTTACCTTGAAGCTGCCTAACATTTTCTCCGTGGTAACCCACGAGAATCAGACCCTGCAGCTGACGAATGGTATACAGATCAGCAGGGTAACTGTCATTGCGGACAGCAAGAGCGACCGTTATACGGAATCCGATCCTGCTGAGCGCAGATTTTAGTTGTGAAGGGAGGCGGCAGACATGAAGCGGATACGTCAGGGATGGAACACCCTGCGGCGCAGCAGGCGAAGCGGTGTTTCGCTGATCGTAGCACTTTGTGCTGTCGCCGTCCTGATCGGACTTTCGCTCAGTATCGTGTATTCCTCCTCCATGCTGCTCTCGCGGGCCAACCGCAAGATCGGCAGGGAACGCTGTTATCAGCTGGCGCAGTCCTTTGCACAGGTGCTGGACAGCGAACTGCAGGAATACAAAACAATAAAGCCGGAATTGGATACCAATTTTGCGCCGGAAGGCTGTTTCTACCGTGAAGTGAACAACATTTTAGCGGAAGATACGGGATTGGGTATTTACGATCCGGACCGTTCGGATGAAACCACTGCCTGCTATAATGCGGGTTCGACCGAGGATAACTACGGCAGGATTACGATTCTGCTCCGTGATGTTACCGATGCGCAGGACCCGATCACGGGCGATACCTTTGCATACGATGCTCGGGACGAAGGCACCGAAAAGGCAGAGCAGACAACCTTTAACAGACATCAGGTTTGGGTAGGCGTCAAGGCGGAAAAGGGAGCGGACAGCTACATGTACACCACAGAATACCGCCGAAAGGACAGTTTTCAGCCAATCTACACATGGAAAGGGGAAGACGGCGTCAGCGGACAGTTCACGGTCTACTGGGTAAATGGCCGCTTTTGCCGAAGTGCCAACGGCGAGGAGCCGGTAGAACCCAAGGTCATTGGCGAGGGCAAGGATGCCCGCACGGAGCATGTGGAGATCAGCTACACCTATGATATCAACAATCCAACGTACAGCCGATACGAACCCATCCACAAGCCGACAGCCCGGACAACCGGAGGTGCAGCCGATGAATAGACTGATTCGCGTGCTGCGCGACCGCCGGGGCGAATCCATGGTGGAAATTCTGGTTTCCACGGTGGTGTTCATGCTGCTGCTGGGCGCGCTGAACGGCGCAGTCGGCTTTGCCTCAAATGCGCAGCGCAAGTCGGAGCAGCTCCGCAGGGACGCGACCGAACTGCAGGAAAGCGTGCGCGGGAATGCAGAAGTCGCGGACGGCGAAGCTGCCGCGTACGATTTTAAGGTGACGACGTCGAACGGCGAAGATACCGATATTGACGCCTTCCGCGTAAAGGTAAAAAAGCAGACCGTAAACGCCAAAACCGAGGACGGCAAAACCGTGCCCTTCTACCGGTTTGCGAAGGGAGAGTGACGGCATGAAACGCATTCGCTCAATCCTGCGCGGCCGGGAAGGCATGACGCTGGTGGAACTGGTGGTCGGCGCCGGGCTGCTGTGTCTGGTCATCGGCATATTCAGCGCATCGCTGCGGCCGGCGGCCGAGGTATCGCGCCGCACGCAGGAGCTGAACAGCGCCGAGCTGATCGCGGACGACCTGCTCGAAACCGTGCGCAGCAAGGTGGAGACCGCCACGGATTACATCAAATGCTACGATAACGGCGCGGACGTAACGAATAAAACCGGTTCGTCCGAAGGCTCGGCGATCGAGTTTGGCTATGAGACCGAACAGGGATACAACGCAGCGGAGCTGCTGACGGCAGACGGCTGCGGACCAACCAAAATCGTGATTGCCGATAAGGACTCCGGTGAGCAGCCTCGAGTGGAAAAGGGTTATCTTGTCGAGCGCTATTATAAAGACGGCTACAGTCAGGATGCGGACGGCAATCCCATTGCCCGAGCCATGACGAAAACCTACGCAGAGGGCTTTTATATGGGACTGCGCGCCGGACTGCATTTCAAAATCGACGAAGCAAAGCATACCGTTACCGCCACCGTGACAATTTACCGCGATAAGGATTTGACCGATAAAATCTATTCGGATTCGCTCATTATCGACCTGCGGTACGATATTCCGGTGAAAACCGGGGTAACGGCAACGAAAAAGCCGGCATAACGGCAATGTAATATGTGTAACTCTGCGGAGCACCGCCGCGGTTTACAGAAATAGAAAAACAAAAATGAAATTGGAGGAATAAGATCATGATGGAAAAAATGATCGCGCTGCAGCAGAAGCGCCGCAGCAAGAAGGGCGGCTTTACGCTGGTAGAGCTGATCGTGGTTCTGGTTATTCTGGCAATTCTGGCAGCGCTGCTGATTCCGGCGCTGACTGGTTATATTGATAAGGCGAAGCAGAAGAAAATCGTTGCTGAGACTCGTCAGTGTGTAATGGCAGCACAGACGTTGTTTGATGAAGATTATGGTACTGGTACAACCACCAAGTCTACGACTACTTGGGCAACTGCTGCTGGTGCTAAGTTTACCGCTGCCAATGTTGCTGATCTGGCAGAGATTAAGGATTCGACTAAGATTAAGAGCGTTAAGGTCGATGATGGTAAAGTCGTTGCTCTGACTTATGAAGATGGTAAGACTTGCGAGTACAAGGACAACCAGTATACGGTTAAGTAATCATGCCTAACCGCACCGAACGCCACGGACCGACTGCGCCGATCAAATACGGCGCAGTAAGCTGGTGGCTGACGGTGGTGTGTGTGATCCTTCTGGCTGTGATCGCGGCGGCGGGCAGCGTGCTCGGTCTGCTCTATCGGGCAGACGCGCATGTGGCGCTCGGCAATGCAAAAACGGTGCGTATGGCGCTATATGCCGCCTCGATCGGGGCCTACGGCGAAAACCGTCCCTTCACGGACTCCGCCCATGAGGGCGGGGTCTCGGAGGCGGTTTACAACGAGGTGCTGACAGCCTGCAAGGTGCCCGGTGATTTCTGGGTGTTGCAGACCGACAAAAACGGCTATACCGTACAGCAGATGATCTACACCGAAGGGGATTTCACCGTAACCTACACCGCCGATCCGGTCACTTGGAGCGTGTCCGTCGGTGTTGACCTGATTCATGCCGCCGCAGCACAGTGAACGCACGGTGCGCGTTCGCCGTCGGACGGTATGGCGGGTCACAGCCCCTTAACAGTTAAGAGGCTGTGACCTGCCATGCGGTTTTCTGCATGGTAGATTCTAATTGTAAAAAATCATTTCAAACCAACCCAAACGAGGAGGAAACCAATGCTTTACATTGCCTATGCTGTATTATGGCTGTTACGGTTTGCATTGGGCGCGTGCGTATTCAGCTTTCTCGGAGTGGTGGTATGGCGCCTGCCGCGCAGAGAGAGCGTGGTGAAGGGACGCAGTCACTGTCCGGTGTGCGGGCGCACGCTGTCGGCGGCGGAGCTGCTCCCGTGCCTGAGTTTTCTCCTGCAGGGCGGCAAATGCCGCGGCTGCGGTGCAAAAATCCCCGCAAGGGATTTCTGGATCGAGGTGCTCGGCGGCTTGTGCTCCTGTGCCTGTGCATACGCCTTCGGCGGCGAGACCGCACAGGCGGCGCTGGCGTTCGTCGTGCTCGGTATTCTGACGGTCGTGGCGCTCATGGACATAGACACGCTTGAAATCTACGACCGGTTTCCGGCGCTGCTGTTTGTCTGCGGCATCGCTGCGCACATACTTATCCCCAGTCTGGGGATAAAATCGCGGCTGATCGGCTGCGTGATCGTCAGTGTGCCGATGCTGCTTCTGGCGCTCATCGTGCCCGGCGGCTTCGGCGGCGGTGATATCAAGCTGATGTTCGGCGCGGGCTTTTTTCTCGGCGCAAAGCTGACGGTCGTTGCCGCGTTCATCGGCATTCTGCTCGGCGGCGGCTTCGGCGCGCTGCTGCTCGCCCAAAAGAAGGCAAACCGGAAAAGCCAGTTCGCATTCGGTCCGTTTTTGTGCATCGGCATTGCGATCGCCATGTTTTTCGGAGAAACGATCGCGGACTGGTATATGGGATTATTGTAATGAATGGAGAGGAGGGTCAGCATGGCTGCATCCAACAACCGCAGGCTGACCGTCACGGTCAAACCGAACAGCAGTCACACGCTGTTCCGCTACACGGCAAAGGACATAGACGGAAAGATAGTCCGCGGCACAATGGAGGCTGCGGACTATGACACGTTGTATACCCAATTACTCGCTCAGGGGCTGTATCTGCAGAGTGCGACCCGCCGCGGTGCGGGCCGCAAGCCGCGCACACTGCGTCCGCAGGAGCTGAGCGACCTGTGCCGTCAGCTGTCCACGCTGCTGGCTTCGGGTGTCAGTCTGGTGCGCGCGCTGACGATCATCTCGCAGGATGAGGGCATCAGCGCAGGTCTGCGCCGCATTTACGAGAATGTGCTGGGTGAGGTGCGGAAGGGCTCCAGCCTGTCCGCCGCACTCGAGGCGCAGCAGGTGTTCCCGACGCTCATGCTCGGCATGATCCGCGCAGGCGAGGGCAGCGGCAAGATAGATCAGGTCGCGGAGCGGCTCGCCATCCACTACGAGAAGGCGCACCAGATGAACCAGCAGGTCAAGTCGGCGCTCATGTACCCGATGATCCTTGCGATTCTGGCGGTCGCGGTCGTTATCGTTATCGTAACCTTCGTGCTGCCACAGTTCAGCGATCTGTTCTCCACAATGGATTCGCTGCCGGGTGTTACGCTGGCGCTGATGGCGTTTTCCGGTTTTATGGTTACCAAATGGTATCTGATAATACTGGGTGTCGCGGCTGTGGTCATGGTTATCCGCTCGCTGCTGCGCATTCCGGCCGTCCGGCTGGAAATGGACCGGCGAAAGCTTAAAATGCCGGTTTTTGGTCCGCTCAATCAGGTTATCTGCACGGCGCGGTTCGCGCGAACCATCAGCAGCCTGTACTCGAGCGGTCTGCCGATCGTCACTGCGCTGCAGACCGCCCGTGATACCATCGGCAACGCCTACATCGTTTCGCAGTTCGATGATGTGCTTGTGCAGGTGCGTTCGGGCGTCAGCCTGTCCGCCGCCCTCGAGACGGTGGATGGCTTTCAGCGCAAGCTGTGCAGCAGCATCGCAGTTGGCGAGGAGACCGGCCGTCTGGACTCCATGCTGGATTCCATTGCGGATTCGATGGAGTACGATGCACAGCAGGCGAGCAAGCGCATGATGACCATTCTGGAGCCGATGCTGATCGTACTGATGGCGTTTGTGGTCGGCTTTATCATTATCGCGGTCATGTCGCCGATCATCGGCTCGTACAGTGCGATTGAGAGTTCGGGGAACGTATAACCTCGGAAACGTGTAAACCTCACAAAAGGGGAGAAATGAGAATGAACACAACCGTTTTGGCGCTGCAGGAGGAGCAGGTGCTTGTCGCGGTCGGCAAGTCCGGCGCGCAGCCTTCCGTGCAGGCGCTTTACAGTGCCCCCGCACACGGCGGCGGCATGGAAAACTGGGAGAAGGCGATAGGCGCACTCTGGCAGCAGCACAGGCTGCCGACCCGCGGCATCACGCTCGTCCTGCCGGATGAGGCGGTTACCACCAAGACGATCACCGCACCGAGCATGCCGGAAAACAAGCTGGAGGAGCTTGTGCGGCACGAAATGCGTCCGCGGGAGGATCAGCTTGTGGCGGCGGACTATGTGCCGCTCGGCACAGATGCCGAAGGCCGTCAGCAGCTGTTCTGCGCTGCCTGCCGCAAGGAAACGATGGAGGAATACCTTGCAATGACCGATCGGCTCGGTCTGCACCTGGAGAACGTTACCGTTACCATGGCAGGACGGCTCAAGCTCCTGCATGCCATGCAGCCCATGCAGGGCAAGACCTGTATCTGGCTGTGCTTTGAGGGCAGCAGCGTGCTTTCGCTGCTGGTCGAGAACGGAGAGTACCGTTATTCCAGCCGCAACCGTATTTTCAGTGAGCCGGGCACGGTGGATTTCGGCACCGAGATGACGAGGGATGTCTCCGGTACGATGCAGTTCCACACGGCAAGCCGCTCGGGCGGCACGCTGACCGATGTGTATTACGCCGGCTGCTCGGATGATGATTTCGAGGTGTGTCTGGCGGGTATCCGCGGTCTGGGTCTGGAAGTGAGCCGTCTGCCCGAATGCCGTGTGTTCCGCGCCCTGCCGAACGGAGAGCGGCTGAACGACTGGCTCGGCTGTGCCGAGGCTTTGATTCGCGTGCTTCGTGCAAACAAGGAGCTGGATCTGCTCCGCAGCTATCGGCGTTTGTCCCGCGGCAGCAAAGGGCAGACCGGCCTGCTGCACAGCTTCTACACACCGATTGCGGTGTGTCTGGTGGTGTGCGCTGCGGTCTGGTGTGTGTTCCTGCAGATGAATAGCAGCCTGAGCCACAAGACCGACGACATCAACGACTGGCTGAACGATCCGACCGTGATCGAGCAGTACAACGAAGCTGCCGAAAAGCAGCAGCGCAATGACAATCTGGTGCAGGGACTGCAGCAGGTGCGCAATCTGACGGACGCGCTTGCCACCTATCCGCAGGTGGACAGCGCCCTGATGAGCAAGATCGGCGCGGCAGGCGGCGCTCAGGTCAGCATGGTGCTGACCGGCTATGATGCGGCTACCGGCGCGCTGCAGTTCGATGCACAGAGCGGCAGCGTTATCGACATTCCGAGCTATGTGCTCAAGCTGCAGAAAACCGGCCTGTTCCGCAAGGTGGACTACACCGGCTATACCTATGAGGACGGTGTGTACGTCCTCAGCCTGAACTGTATCCTGCTGGGAGAGGAGGCAGCCGAATGAACATCGTTGTAACCGAACGTGATAAAAAGCTGCTCCGGCTGGTGGCCTGTCTGGCGATAATCGTCATTTTCGGCATGTATCTCATCCGTCCTGCGATGAAAAATCACGAAACGCTGCAGAACGAGTATGACGCCGCCGAACAGAAGCAGCAGGAATATCAGACGCAGATTGCCGCACTCGCGACGATTGACGACATTATCGCGCAGAATGAAGCCGCGCTGAACACGGCAAGCGAAAAATACTACAAGAGCGATCTGGAAACCCGTCAGATGGACGATATCATCACGGGTATCGCGCTCGAGAACGGGCTGTTTCCGCAGTCGCTGACGCTGACGGAAGCCGCTCCGGGTGCGGTCAGCGCGTATCTCACCGAGCAGGAAGCTGCGCAGACGGACGGCAGTGCGGACACCTCGTCCGATGCGGAATCCGCCGATTCGACCGACGATACATCGGCAACGCTGATACAGCCGGTCAACTACGTTTATATCGGCACTGCGACTATCTCGGCGCAGGGCGCTGTAACCCAGTGGCTGAACTTCCTCGATGAGGTGGAGCACAGGTACAAGGGTCTGCGTGTGACCAATTTCAGTATTGCAGACTATGATTATGTGGCAAACAGCACGCAGGCGGTCAGCACCAATCTGATCACCGGCACGCTGGAGATCTATATGTGTGTCAGCGACAAGGAGGCAGACGCATGAAAACCAATTTGCGTATCGGCGAAGTGCTGATGGAGCGCAATTATATCACGCAGGAGCAGATGGAGCAGGCGCTCGCCTACCAGAAGGAGCACCGTGAAAAGCGAGTCGGTCAAATCCTGATCGAGCTGGGCTTTGTCACCGAGACGCAGGTGATCGAGGCGCTGGCTGCCCGTCTGGGACTGGAAATTGTGAGCATCGGACAGATGCAGGTCGATCTGACCGCTGTCCGCATGATTCCGCGCGAGCTGGCGGAAAAGCAGAACCTGCTTGCGGTCGGCTTTGCGGACAAGAGCCTCGAGGTCGTGACGAACGATCCGCTCAACTACTTTGCCTTTGAGGAAGTGCGCCAGCTGACCGGCTGTCAGGTGGTCATCCGCCTGAGTGAAATGGGTCCGCTGCAGAGCGCGATTCGCTACTATTACGCCGAGGTCGGCGCGCAGCAGGCGGCACAGACCGCCAACGAGGACTTTGCAGAGCGCAATGTGGAGATGCTGCAGGTCGAAGAGAGCGAAAGCGGCGATCCGGAAGCGCCGATCGTCAAGCTGCTCAACAGCCTGCTTGACCGTGCCATCAGCACCGGCGCGAGCGATGTGCATATCGAGCCGTTTGAGGGCAGTACGCGCGTGCGCATGCGTATCGACGGCACGATCGTCGATTATGTAACGCTGCAGCGCAGTGTGCACCAGCCGCTGATCGCGCGAATCAAGATCATGGCGAACCTCGATATTGCCGAGCGCCGTCTGCCGCAGGACGGTCATTTCCGTATCCGTGTGAGACAGAGCGAGTACGTCAACATCCGTGTATCGCTGCTGCCGACCGTGTTCGGAGAAAAGGCGGTGCTGCGAATTCTGGCAACGGCCGGTCAGGTCGATTACGCCGGCCACTTCGGCATGGATGACGAAAGCTATGCAAGGTTCCTGCCTATGCTCAACTCACCGAACGGTATTATTTATATCACCGGTCCTACCGGCTCGGGTAAGTCCACTACGCTGTACATGGTGCTCGAGTACCTGTCGCACCGGCAGGTGAATATCTCCACGGTTGAGGACCCGGTGGAGAAGAACGTGCCGAGCATCAACCAGACGCAGGTCAATCCGGTTGCCGGACTGACGTTTGAGTCCGGTCTGCGCGCGCTGCTGCGTCAGGACCCGGATATCATCATGGTCGGTGAGACTCGTGACGGCGAAACCGCCGGTATTTCGGTTCGTGCGGCCATCACCGGTCATCTGGTGCTGAGTACGCTGCATACCAACGATGCGGTCTCGAGCATCGTCCGTCTGGCTGATATGGGCATCGACCACTATCTGATCGCAAATTCGCTGGTCGGTCTGGTCGCGCAGCGACTGATGCGCAAGGTGTGTCCGCATTGCGGCAGAGAGGTCGCAGTTACGCCGCAGGAGCAGGCGCTGCTCGGCAAGGATATCACGACCATCAAGCGCGGTACAGGCTGTACGCACTGCAACGGCACCGGCTACCGTGGCCGTATTGCCGTGCATGAGATCGTCACGATCGACCGCAATATCCGCCGCATGATCAGCCGCGGCGCCGAAACCGAGGAGATCGAGGCCTACGCGCGGGAACAGCAGGGCATGCGCAGCCTGAAGGAAAAGGGGCTGGAACTGGTAAAACAGGGTGTTACTACACCGGAGGAGCTGCTCAGGATCGCGTATTACGCATAACCGGAAACCGCTCTGTATCTTTTGATACAGAGCGGTTTTAACGGTTATAAGCAGAATTACAGAACGAAATCAACATAAATGAATGCACGTTCACTATTGAATGGCTCCCCGGAGCCGAAAACTTTTCCTTTACATTCTTATCTCAAGCGGGTATAATACCCATTGATGGATGGCATTCCGCAGAGCGGAAGCTATACCTTGTCACAACATGTTTTTCAAATTTTTCCGACAGTGATTTTACGTTGCGTCACACCACAGAAAGCGGGTGACAGCATGAACATTGGCATTGTTGGAGCAGGAAAAGTCGGCTTTTCCTTCGGCAGACTGCTTGCCGAAAAAGGCGTGCGGATATCCGGCTATTACAGCCGCAATTCCGACAGCGCAAGAGAAGCCGCAGAATTTACAAATTCCGGACACTATACCGACCTGGACAAACTCATCGAAGATAGTGACGCGATTTTCATCACCGTTCCGGATAATGCGATTACCGAGGTGTATCGGCAGGTCGCAGAATTTGAAATTCAGGACAAGTATATATGTCATTGCAGCGGCGCCTGCACAGCCGAGGAAGCCTTTCCCGGTATTCACGCGCAGGGAGCCTATGCAATATCCATTCATCTGCTATTTCCGATCAGCAGCAAGTATAACTGCTGGCGGGAGCTGGCAGGTGCTTTTTTTTGCGTCGAGGGAGACACGCAGGCGGTCGAGGTCTTTGTGCCGCTGCTGCGCGGACTGGGGCTGCAGGTGCAGACCATTTCGCCGGAGAGCAAGGCGCAGTACCACCTCAGCTGTGCACTGGCGAGCAACTTTGTCTGTGCACTCGTGCAGCGCAGCGCAGAGCTGCTGAGCGGCTGCGGATTCTCCGAAACGGACGCACTGCACGCGCTTGCGCCGCTCATGCGGAGCAATCTGGCGCATGTGATCGAGCACGGTGCCGTCTCAGCGCTGACCGGACCCATTGAGCGCGGCGACACGCAGACCGTGCAAAAGCATCTGTCGTGCCTGACGGAACGAGACGACCGGCAGCTTTACGCGCTGCTGGGACTCGAACAGGTCAAAATGGCACAGGAAAAACATCCTGAGCAGGATTACGGCACGCTTGCCGCCCTGCTGAACGGGGAAAAGGAGCAGAAAGAATGAAGAACACAGTGAGTACATTTCTCTCGATGAAGCAAAACGGCGAACGCCTCACCGAGATTACCAGCTACGATTACACGACCGCCAAGCTGGTGGAAAAGGCGGGCATCAACGCCATTCTGGTGGGTGATTCGCTCGGCATGACCATGATGGGCTATGACACGACTCTGCCGGTTACGATGGAGGATATGATCCACCACAGTGCATGCGTCGTGCGCGCGTGCGAGAACACCATGGTCATCATGGATATGCCGTTTATGAGCTATCAGGCGTCGGTTTCCGAAGCCGTGCGCAACGCAGGCCGGCTGATGAAGGAAGCGCGCGGACACGCGGTCAAGCTGGAGGGCGGCGCAGCCGTTGCCGAGCAGATTCGCGCGATTACAGACGCCGGTATTCCGGTGCAGGCACATATCGGCATGACGCCGCAGAGCGTCAACGTGTTCGGCGGCTTTAAGGTACAGGGCAAGGGCGAGGATGCGGCAAAGCGGCTGCTCGAGGATGCCTTTACCGTACAGGAGGCCGGTGCATTTTCGGTCGTGCTCGAGTGCGTACCGCCCAAGCTGGCGGCGCTCATCTCGAAAAAGCTGACCATCCCGACTATCGGTATCGGTGCGGGCGCAGGCTGTGACGGACAGGTGCTGGTCTATCAGGATATGCTCGGCATGAACATGGACTTTACGCCCAAGTTCGCCAAGCAGTTCGACAATATCGGTGAGCGCATGGTGAATGCGTTCCGCGCTTACATGAACGAGGTGCAGAACGGCACGTTCCCGACCGAAAAGCAGAGCTTTGTCAAGTCCGACTGCAGCGATGAATATCTCGCCAAACTCGACGCTGAATTTTGAGAGAAACAGGAGCATATACAATGAAAATCGCAACAACCATCGCAGAAGTACGCGCACAGGTGCGCGAGTGGAAACAGCAGGGTCTGACCGTCGGTCTGGTGCCGACCATGGGCTATCTGCATGAAGGACACGCCAGTCTGGTCAAAACGTCCGTGCAGCAGTGCGACCGCACGGTAGCGTCCGTGTTCCTCAATCCGACCCAGTTCGGTCCGGGTGAGGATTTGGAGACCTATCCGCGTGATTTTGAGCACGACTGTGCACTGCTGACCGAGTGCGGCTGTGACATGGTGTTCCATCCTGAGGTGTCCGAGATGTACCCGGACGGCTTTGCCACCTTTGTTGAGGTACAGTCCGAAATGCCGCGCCAGCTGTGCGGCAAGACCCGTCCGATTCATTTCCGCGGCGTGTGCACGGTCGTTTCCAAGCTGTTCAACATCGTAACGCCGGATAAGGCGTTCTTCGGTCAGAAGGACGCACAGCAGCTGGCGATCATCCGCCGCATGGTGCTCGACCTGTCCATGGGCATTGAGATCGTCGGCTGCCCGATCATCCGTGAGGCAGACGGTCTGGCGAAGTCCTCGCGCAATACCTATCTGAGCGCAGAGGAGCGCAAGGCGGCGCTCGTGCTGTCGCGCGCTGTAAAGCTCGGTCAGGAGCTGGTGCAGAACGGCGAGAAGAACGCGGATAAGGTCGTGGATGCCATGCGTGCGCTTATCGAGCAGGAGCCGCTCGCGCGTATTGATTACGTTTCCGTAGTGGACGGCCTGACCATGCTGCCGGTGCATGAGATCAACGGCGGCGAACTGGTCGCTATGGCGGTCTATATCGGCAAAACACGCCTGATCGACAACTTTTCGGTGGAGGGATAAGTCATGACAGTACAGATGCTCAAGGGTAAAATTCACCGTGCAACGGTCAAGCAGGCTGAGTTGAACTACGTCGGCTCGATTACCGTTGATGCCGACCTGCTGGATGCGGCCGGCATTTACGAATACGAGAAGGTTGCCATCGTGGATATTGAGAACGGCAACCGCTTTGAGACCTATACCATCGCCGGTGAGCGCGGCAGCGGCATGATCTGCCTGAACGGCGCCGCAGCGCGCTGCGTCAGCGTCGGTGATAAGGTCATTCTGATGGCGTACGCGCAGCTGACGCCGGAGGAGGTCAAGAACGGCTATGCTCCGCAGGTCGTGTTTGTGGATGAGGAAAATAAGATCGTCCGCACCACTACCTATGAGAAGCATGGTCTGCTCAAGGATATGGCGTAATGAAAAAGGAGAACCCGGGTGGGTTCTCCTTTTTTGTTGGTGCAGAGCTGAGGATTAGAGTGAAGAGAGGTAAGGTGAAACGCAGGCACAAGAAAATATTCGCAGGTGCCGTCTATCACAACGCGCAAACGAGTTGCGCGACACTGCTGCGTCGCGCCTGCGGAGAGTAAACCGTATATGCAGCAGGGTAGGCGAGAACTGCGTAGAGGTAGAGAAATGGGCGCACACTGTGCGCCCCTACGGAAGAAAAGATCCTTTGCCGTTTCTCTTTTCGAAGCGGTCGCCGGTCTCTGGTCTGCGCCAGACTATCAAATAAAAGGAAACTGGAGTCCCAAGAGGATAGTACTCATCTAATCCACGCACGGCGTGGGAACAAGGTTTAGTGGCCTACGGGCAAACCTTGGTGTCTATCCTTTTGGAACCCCAGCTAAGGGTTAGCACCCATTCCTTATGCGTAAGTAAGCAGATTAACCCTGAACCGACTCCATCTCCGCCGCAGAGGACTTGTCTGCGTTCTCTCGGAACAGCAGACCGAAAATGCGGCGCACCAGCGGACCGGCTGCAAAGAACTGCCACAGCAGTGCCATCGGGAAGTTCATAACGGTGGTCTGTACCCAGATTGCAAAGAACTGTGCGTTATGGCTGTCCTTGAACAGCAGGGTGGCAAAGAAGCTCATGCACGGGCACATCAGCCATACGGATGCGGCCGAGATAGCAAGCATAATGCTGGTCTGGCTGGCTTCGCGCGGATTGACAAGGCGGAATGCAACCTTCATCGCCAGTTTGCCGACGAATACCAGCTCGAGCAGGATCGCAATGACAGTCATGATCGGCCACTCGTGGAACACTGCGAGAAATACCCAGTTCTGCATGGAACCAGTGTTCAGCACGATGTTGTACGCTACCATGCCGTATACCATGACAGAAGCCATAATAATGGTGTAAATAACGTCCTGAAATTTGTTTTTTGGCATTTTGTTTTCTCCTTTTTGTGTATGTGAAATATTTTTTGATAACGAATAGAAATGCAGCTGAACGCAAAAAAATAGGACGAAGTAAACTTTCGTCTACTTCGTCCTATGGACTACTTCAACTACCATTAATTGTAGTTATCATACCATATTTTGTGGGTGTTCGTCAAGGCTAACTTCGTTCTTGACAAGACTGTTCTCGGGGTGTATACTGTGTTTGTAAATGAGAACCCCCTCCCTTGGGGGAGGGGTGCAGATAGGAGATGCGATATGAAACAACGGTTTCGGGTGGGCGGCATGAGCTGCGCGGCCTGCTCCGCCCATGTGGAGAAAAGCGTCTCGGCGGTGCCGGGTGTCAGCGGCGTGCAGGTAAATCTGCTCGCCGGCAGCATGGCGGTCGAGTACGACGAAAACGCGTGTGACGCACAGACGATTATAAAGGCGGTTGAGTCCGGCGGCTACACGGCTGCGGTGGACGACGGCAGGCAGACCTCGGCTCCGGCGCAAAACCCGCAGGCGGACGAGGCGCTGAAGGAAATGAAGACCCGCATTATCGTTTCGGCGATTTTCATGCTTGTCCTGATGTACTTCTCGATGGGCGAGATGGTCGGGCTGCCGCTGCCGTCCTATGCGGCAGGCATGGACGGCATGTTCAATCTGGCGCTCACGGAGCTGATCCTCACGCTGCCGATCGTCATTATCAATCGCAAATATTATATCAACGGCTTCAAAACGCTGCTGCATCGTGCCCCGACTATGGACGCACTCATCGCCGTCGGCTCGGGTGCGGCGCTCGTGTACGGCATTTACGCGCTGATTCAAATCGCGCTCGCGCCCACGCCGGAGGCAGCCCACAGCTTTATGCACGACCTGTATTTTGAGTCCGCAGGCATGATTTTGACGCTGGTAACGCTCGGCAAGTTCTTTGAAGCGCGTGCCAAGCGCAAGACAGGCGAAGCCATTGCGGCTTTGATGGACCTGCGTCCGCAGACCGCCGAGGTCATCCGTGGCGGTCAGACCATGCAGCTGCCGATTGAGCAGGTACAGGTTGGCGATCTTGTTATCGTGCGCGGCGGTCAGTCCGTGCCGGTTGACGGCGAGATCACCGAGGGCAGCGCCTATCTGGACGAAAGCGCCATCACCGGCGAGAGCATGCCGGTCGAAAAGCATGTTGGCGACACCGTAATCGGTGCAACCGTGTCCAAGAGCGGCTATGTTGTCATGAAAGCGTCGCGTGTCGGTGACGATACGACTCTGAGCCAGATCATCCGTCTGGTAGAGGAGGCAGGCGCGTCCAAGGCGCCGATCGCCAAGCTGGCGGATAAGGTGGCAGGCGTGTTTGTGCCGGTCGTTATGGGTATTGCGCTCGTGACAGCGATCATCTGGCTGCTGGTCGGCGAAACGCCGAGCTTTGCGCTCACACGCGCGATTTCGGTGCTGGTTATCTCGTGCCCGTGCGCACTGGGACTGGCAACGCCGGTCGCAATCATGGTCGGCACGGGTGTCGGCGCAAAGAACGGCGTGCTGTTCCAGTCGGCGGAGGCGCTCGAGAATCTGCACAACGTAAACGCAGTTATTATGGATAAGACCGGCACCGTAACCGAAGGACGTCCGGTCGTAACCGACGTAAAATCCTTCGGTGTGGAGTCGGCTGACCTGCTCTCACTGGCGCTGTCGCTCGAGAGCCGCAGCGACCATCCGCTGGCGGACGCCATTGTGCGCTATGCACGCGAGAAGAACGCGCAGGAGCGTTCGGTCACTGACTTTGAGATGCTCGAGGGGCAGGGCATTCGCGCATCCGTGGACGGCGTGCCGTGCTTTGCGGGCAACCGCCGCATGCTGCTCGCCAACGGTCTCGCGCTGTCCGGCTCAATGCAGAAGCTGGGCGATGAGTTTGCCGCAGCAGGCAAAACGCCGCTGTTCTTCGCGGCAAACCGTCAGATTGTCGGCATTTTTGCGGTCGCTGATGTGCTCAAGCCGACCAGCAAGGCGGCAGTCGAAGCGCTGCGCAGCATGCACATCGACGTAACACTGCTCACCGGCGACAATAAGAAAACCGCCCAGTCTATCGCGTCCGAGCTTGGCGTGACCGATGTGATCGCTGAGGTGCTCCCGCAGGACAAGGAGCGCATCGTGCGCGAAAAGCAGGGCAAGGGCCGCAAGGTTGCCATGATCGGTGACGGCATCAACGATGCACCGGCGCTTGCGCGTGCCGATGTCGGCATTGCGATTGGTGCAGGCACGGACGTGGCTATCTCGTCTGCGGACGTTGTGCTGATGAAGAGCGACCTGATGGACGCGGTGGACGCTATCCGGCTGTCGCGCCGGACTATGCGCAACATTCGCCAGAACCTGTTCTGGGCGTTCTTCTACAACTGCATCGGCATTCCGATTGCGGCGGGTCTGCTGTGGGTGCCGTTCGGCATCAAGCTCAGTCCGATGATTGGCGCGGCGGCAATGAGCCTGTCGTCCGTCTGTGTGGTCTCGAACGCGCTGCGCCTGCGCTTTTTCAGCGCAACTCAGAGAAAAACGGCGGGGACGCCTGCTGTTTTGCCCGTCAGCGGCGAAAAGCCGCTTACGGCATATAAAAAGGAGGAAAATGTTATGGAAAAGACAATCAAGGTTGATGGCATGATGTGTCAGCACTGCGTGGCACATGTCAAAAAGGCACTCGAGGGTGCAGCAGCCGGCTGTGATGTTGCGGTCGATCTGGATGCAGGCAAGGCAGTTGTTTCGGGTAAAACGCTGCCGGAGGATGCCGTTCTGACCGCAGCCGTCACCGAGGCGGGCTATGAGGTGGTTGACATCAAATGATGGCAGATCGTAAAAAGGTCGAGCCGCTGCTCAAAACCGCGCGCGGGCAGATCGACGGTGTGCTCAAAATGATCGAGGACAACCGCTACTGCATGGATATTATGATGCAGCTGCAGGCGGTTGAATCGCTGGTGCATAAGGCGCAGAGAGAGGTTCTTCGCGGACACCTTTCCGGCTGTGTGCAGGATGCGTTTGAGACCGGAGATCAGAACGAGCGTGAGCAGAAGATCACAGAAATCATCAAGCTGCTGGATAAAGCGTAAACGGAAGGACGTGCTAAAAGGCACGTCCTTTTTGTTTGAAAATTGAAGTTTTCTGCAGTTTATACAGGCTGTACAAAAATTACAAGCAAATAAGGATAACGCTCACAGCGGTATCTTCATGTACGGCGGCAAAGTTGATGTACAGGACGGTACAGCGCTGACAATTACCGGCACCGATAATTCTGTATCCAAGGAAGTCGTAGAGGGTTACTATATCGGTGCTCTGGCTATAAGAACCGCTGATCCGGCTAACGCAAATGTCCGGTTTGCAGATAATGCAACCGTAAATTTGGTTGACAATGCAGTTTCCGCAATCAGAAACTGCGGTATGATCGAAATCGGTGCCGACATGGTTATCAAGAACAACGGCAGCAAAACTCAGTATGGCGGCGGTATCCGCAATTACGGTGAAATTACTGTTTCTGCTGGTGCACAGATGTATAACAACCATGCACTGATTGCTGGCGATGATATTTACAACGGTACCTATAAGTATAAAACTTACACTTGCGATGGCTGCATCACTTTTACACCTGTCGGCAAGGACTGGGTACTGGACGACTGCAACGACCCGATCGTAGGCTGGTATCACGACGGCAAGGAAAAGCTGACGGACAATGCATACAAGCGCTGGAACGGTGATGGTGAAGGCGATGCCTACTACGCTGATGAATACACGGTTAGCGAAGAGGCTGTTTCCGATGCACTGGCGCTCAAGGCTGCACACGGTCAGTTCTGCAGCGTAACCTACGAAGTAACCGGAGACATTCCGTCTGATGCAGGCGCAGTTCCGGCGGCAGCCAAGGTGAAGAAGGGCGGCAGCTACACCGTCGCACCGGTACAGACCACCTCGCAGAGCCGCTACACGTTCAGCGGCTGGCAGATCAACGGTAGTGGCGATGTTGTAACCGAGATCAAGGACATTCCGGATGATGTACCGACCGGTCTGAACGGTGACGATCACTTTGCGTACATTGTCGGTTACCCGAACGGCAACGTCGAGCCGAATGGCAATATCACCCGCGCAGAAGTGGCAACCATTTTCTTCCGTCTGCTGACCGAGGAAGTCCGCACCGCAAATTCCACCCAGTCCAACAGCCTGTCCGATGTGACACGCGGTCAGTGGTTCAACCACGCCGTCTCCACGCTGTCCTCGATGGGCATTGTAAAGGGTCATAACGGTGGCATGTTCGCGCCGAATGCGCCGATCACCCGTGCGGAATTTGCCGCAATCGCCGCTCGCTTCGACGATAAGAACACGGATACGTCCTCGAAATTCACGGATATCGCATCCCACTGGGCAAAGAATAAGATCGGTATCGCCGCAAACAAGGGCTGGATCAACGGCTATCCGGATGGTACGTTCCGTCCGAATCAGTATATCACTCGCGCAGAGGCGATGACGCTTGTCAACCGCGTACTCAACCGTCTGCCCGAGAACAGCAGCGATCTGCTTGACAGCATGATCAAGTGGCCGGATAATTCCGATGCTTCCGCATGGTACTATCTCGCTGTGCAGGAGGCTACCAACAGCCACGCATACTCGGATAAGAGCAAGGACGATAAGTACGAAAAGTGGACCACCATCCGCGACGCTCGTGACTGGACCGAGCTTGAAAAGTAAATCATTCGTTTCGGTAAACCGCGAACCACAGATGATATAGCAAATATCGTTTTACAGGGCACAGCAGAGGCAGGAAAAATTGCTTTTCCTGCCTCTGCATTTTTCTTGTTCTATTGTGCGAATAGGTCGTTGTAGGTGATACCGAAAACTTCTACGAATTTGTCGATTTCAAAGGCTGAGGTCTGCCGAAAGCCGCTTTCAATGCGGGCAATAATTTCGCGGCTAAGGTCGCAGCCGACAACCTGCATGCGTGCGGCTAATTCTGTCTGCGTCCAGCCGTTTTTTAACCGATATTCTCGAACCTTGCCGCCAATATGGCGGGTGAGAGGTGTGGTGCGTTTCATAGTTAATACTCCATAGATATAACTTTTTCTTGATTATGGAGTATTTACGTGCTAATGCTGTTATATACATATAACGTGAGGTGCAAAATGGACTACGAAACATTATATTTTGAATTACTGGAAGATGTGCAGAATTTTGAGAAATCGGTGCAGAAGCAGATGGAAGAATTGATTTCGCTGAATCTGTACCGTCGAGCACGCATGGCCATGCAGGAAAATGGTAATTCTGAACCGGAAAACGACGCTGAACAGGAGTTGTTGGAACGGCTGCATAGAAAATCAGATAGGTGAAATGTAAGCAGAGCGAAATCCGCAGGTGCTGTGCGCAACAACGCGCAAATGAGTCGCGCAACACTGTTATCCCTCAGGGGACCCTATCTTGCCCTTCGGGTAATTCACCTTGTGTCGTGCCTGCGTAGAGAAAACCTCATGTGTAGCAGCAAGGAATCTGGCATTGCGTAGAGGTAAAGAAATGGGCGGACGCATTGGTCCGCTCCTACGGTAGTAAAAATCCTCTGCCGTTCCTTTATAGTCTCAGTTCTCTGATAGGCAGACGCTAAGAGGAAACGGGGAGATTCATAAGAGGGGTGGAAACCTTGGTGTCCACCCCTCTTATGCGCCCGCGCGGCGTCAGCGCACGTTTCCTGCGCTCCGCAGAGCGCAACTCCTCGATAAGGTTCAGCGAAAAACTTTCTGCCCGGAAAGGGCGTAGCGCATACGTGCCTCGAGCGCCCAGCAAAGCCTCTGCAGAAGGCAAAAGAAAAGCCACTCACGAAAGTGAGTGGCTACTGGTGGAAGTTACAGGGCTCGAACCTGTGACCCTCTGCTTGTAAGGCAGATGCTCTCCCAGCTGAGCTAAACTTCCATTTTGGTGACCCAGCGGGGATTCGAACCCCGGACACCCTGCTTAAAAGGCAGGTGCTCTGCCGACTGAGCTACTGGGTCAGGTCAAAAAAGTTTTGCGCTGAGTATGAAATTAAGTCGTATGCCGTAATGGCAGGGACAGCTGGATTCGCTTTTGCTGCGGCAAAAGCCATGGCGGTTACAATATGCCACCGGCATATTGCCAAGAGCCGCCTTTCGAATCTAAGGATTCAAAATCTGCCATAATGGCAGGGACGGCTGGATTCGAACCAGCGAATGTCGGCGTCAAAGGCCGATGCCTTACCGCTTGGCGACGCCCCCGTATTCGTTTGCTCGAAACAGCGTTACCCTAAAGATAACGCGCTGCGTTCGCAGCGCGTCACAGGGTTATATGGGGTGGGTAAAGGGACTCGAACCCTCGACCCTCGGAACCACAATCCGATGCTCTAACCAACTGAGCTATACCCACCATATAAAGTTTGCAGCCGACGGAAATGGCACGCCAGGAGGGATTCGAACCCCCGGCCTACTGCTTAGAAGGCAGTTGCTCTATCCGGCTGAGCTACTGGCGCATATCAATTCCGACAAACCCATTCGAAGAAAATGGAGCGGGTGATGGGAATCGAACCCACGTGTTCAGCTTGGAAGGCTGACATTCTACCATTGAACTACACCCGCGGGTCTTTCTGACGCTCATTTAGTATATCAATAAAACCCTATAATGTCAACATCTTTTTTAAAAATTTTTTAAAAACTTTTTTCGGCCAAATTTGCAAAGAACATCAAAAGGGCAGACGGTCATGCTATACTGTAATCAAAGGAGGGAGAGAGCATGAAAGCAACGATCTTACTGGCCGAGGATGAGCAGGCCATGCGGGAGGTGCTGACCGACTACTTCACCGCAAAGAGCGGCGGCGATTTTACGGTTGTGGCTGCGCCGGACGGCGACACGGCGCTGCACCTGATCGAAACCCGGCGGTTCGACCTGCTGCTGCTCGACATCATGCTGCCGGGCACGGACGGCTTCGCGCTGTGCCGCGCGGCACGCGAGCAGGGAGACGCGCCCATTCTGTTCGTCACGGCGCGCGAGGACGAGCAGGACAAGCTGCACGGCTATGGCCTCGGTGCGGACGATTATGTGGTCAAGCCGTTCTCGTTGGCGGTGCTGTACGCCAAGGCACTGGCACTTCTGCGGCGGGCGCGGGGCCTCGGCGCCGGGAATACGCTGACAGCGGGTACCCTGTCACTTGACCCGGAACGGGGGATTGTCACAGCGGACGGCAGGCGCATCGACCTGCCGCCCAAGGAATTTGCTTTGCTGCGGGCGCTGATGGAGCGCAAAAACCGCGTGCTGACCCGGGACGAGCTGCTTAATCTTGCGTGGGGCTGGGATTTTGACGGCACGGACCGCGTGATCGACGGGCACATCAAAAAGCTGCGTCGAGCACTCGGTCCGCATGCGGACTGCATCAAAACCGTGGTAAAGCGCGGCTACAAGCTGGAGGTGGACGGAGATGAAAACCAAACGTAGAACCTTTTGGAGCTTTTTCACACGAATCGGCGCGGGCTTCCTTGCATTCTGGCTGGCAGTGATGGCGGTGTTCACCGTCCTGCTGTCGCAGCAGCGTGCAAAGCTCATGCTGGCGGAAATGGAAAGCAAATCGGACAAGCTGATGGGAGAGGATACCGATTTGTTGCTTGATCCCTCGAGCTATGACACGACGGACGAGACGGAACTGCGCAGACGATTGAGCAAGCCGGTATTCATGGCGGACAGCGCAGACCCGCCCAATCTGCAGATCATCGAGACCGCTATCACCGACCTGAAATCCGGCAAAGTTCTGCAAAGCAACCGCTGGTGGCTTGAGTTGATCGAGGGAAACAACCTGTACCGCGTGGATATGAGCGGTCAGCCGCGCGAGGTGTGCGAGGCGGTTCTTGCGGGTGCGGGCACAGGCGAGTCGAAAATAGAATCGCTGCCGAAGATGACCTTTGAGGCGTGGGCGGACAGCGTGCCCGGATACCGCGATGACGCCTATCTGAAATCCATCACGATCGAGCCGACCAAGAGCGGCACTTGGGAGCCGACCGGAGAGGTGCGCACGATTGAATGCGCATATGACGCGGAGCAGGTGAAAGGTCTGACGCTGAAAACCATGAGTTGTAGTCGCTTGGTGTGCCCCGGACCGAACGGCGCCACGACCGAACAGATTGCGGAATCCCTGTCCTCGCCCGCGCGGCAGGCGCTGCGGGAATGGGCAGAATACCCGAGCCGCACAAACAGCAGCCAAACGGTCGAGAAGCTGTGGCTCGTGCGAACGTACCGGCGGACGATCAGATATTGTCCGTTTGCGGAAAGCGGCGCTGTGCTGGTGTCCTATGCGGCGGAAGGATATCCGCTCAAAGCCTTGCTGCCGGTACTGATTCCCGTATGGGCGTTCAGTCTGGTGCTGGCGCTATTCTGCGCGGCAGTGCTGTCCGGTGCGCAGCTGCGCGTCTGGCGCAAACAGGAGCGTGTAGAGCGGGTACGCCGTGAAACGACCGCCGCGCTCGCGCACGAGCTGAAAACGCCGCTCTCCGTGCTCAGCGCCACCGCCGAGCTGCTCGGTGACAACCTTGCACCGGAAAAGCAGGCACACTATCTGGGTGTCATCCAGCAGCAGGCGCAGCGGATGGACGGCAGTGTGCGGCACATGCTCGAACTGTCGAGACTGGAGACCGGCGCAAAGGCTCTGCGGCGAACGGCGTTCTCTCTGGCAGAATTGGCGCAGGAACGCCTGCAGGCGGCTCTGCCGACCGATTCCACCATCCGCACCGAATTTGCAGCACAGGGCGAATACGAGGTCAATGCGGACAGGACGCTGCTTACGCGGGCACTGGACGCACTGCTCGAGAACGCCGTGCAGCATACACCCGAGAGCGGCTGCATCACGGTGCACCTCGCGGACGGCGTGCTCTCGGTGACGAATACCGGCGACGCCATTCCGGCGGACGCGCTGCCGCGGCTATGGGAGGCGTATTATCAGGCCGATCCGTCGCGCAGCGCAAAAGGCGACGGACTGGGACTGTCGATTGCGAAAACCGTGTTCGATCTGCATGGCTTCACCTGCGGAGCGGAGAATACCGAAATCGGACCGAAGTTCTGGTTCCGATTTGCCGATAAATAACAAAAAACCGCTCGAAAGAGCGGTTTTTGCTTTGTTAAATAACCTTTTCGAATACCATGGTTGCCTGAATGCGGTCGCCGCCCATCAGACCCTTGCTGCCGCCGTTCGATGTAGTAATCGTGTGCAGGCGATAACCCTTTTGCGCTTGATGGTTAATCGCTTCTTCCAGTTCGGTCAGGTTGCCGGAACCGGTGCCGAGAAATTTTTCCTTCAAAGTAACTTGCAGGACAACGTAATGATAGTCCTTGCCGGATGCGGTGGAGAAAGTCGAGGAATCGCTGAAATCCATAAATAACACCTCCGATAATTTACACGATTATACCGTATTCGACAGGAATTGTCAATCTGCGTGCAAAAGAAAACCGCCTGTTCAGGCGGTTTTCGCGTGTTAGATGGTATCCAGCTTAACCTTGCCGTCCACAGCGGACAGGTGAGCGCCCATCAGCGGCTTATCACCGGTGACGATGGCGGTGGCCAGCGGATTTTCAATCTCCTTTTCGATCAGGCGGCGCAGATTGCGGGCGCCGTACTTGACCGAGTAGGACTTCTCGGTGAGCAGACCGAGCAGGCTGTCGTCCCACGTCAGGCGGATATCCTTGTCTGCGAGCGTGGTGCGCAGCTCACCGAGCATGATCTCTGCGATATGGCGGAAGTTATCCTCGGACAGCTGGTTGAACGCGATAATCTCGTCAATGCGGTTGAGGAACTCCGGACGCATAATTTCTTCAAGAGCCTTCATCACACGGTCCTTGCTCATCTGAGACACGGTGCGGCCGAAGCCTGCAGGCGTGTTATTGGACTGCGAACCGGCGTTCGAGGTCATAACGATGACCGTGTTCTCGAAGCTGACAACGCGGCCCTGCGCGTCGGTCAGACGACCGTCATCCAGAATCTGCAGCAGAGAATTGAGCACATCCGGATGCGCCTTCTCAATCTCGTCGAACAGAACGACAGAGTACGGGCGGCGGCGGATCTTCTCGGTCAGCTGACCGGCTTCATCGTAGCCGACGTATCCCGGAGGGGAACCGATCAGGCGGGAAACCGTGTGCTTTTCCATATATTCGGACATATCAAGACGCACAAGCGCATCCGGCGAGTCGAACAGGTCGAGAGCAAGCTGCTTGACCAGCTCGGTCTTGCCGACGCCGGTCGGGCCGACGAACAGGAAGGACGCCGGCTTGCGCTTGGGGCTGATGCCCGCGCGGTTGCGGCGGATGGACGCGCAGACCGCGTCTACGGCTTCGTCCTGACCGATAACGTGCGATTTCAGGCGGGATTCCATATCGCGCAGGCGTGCAGACTCCTGTGCCGCTACCTTGGATGCCGGAATGCCGGTCCAGATTTCGATCACCTCAGCCAGAAGCTGTTCGTCAACCTGCGGTGCAGGCTTGGTCAGCAGCTCGTGCAGCTGTGCCTCCACCTGCAGAATGCGGCTGCGGCAGGTGGCGATCTTGGCGTAGGTCTCCTCCTCCTCGGCGCGGGCAGAGGACTGGGTCAGCTCGTCAAGCTGTGCCTGCAGGCGCTCAAGCTCGTTCTGCAGCTCGGGAATCTCGGACAGCTGCGGAGAATCCAGATTGAGCCGCGAGCAGGCTTCGTCGATCAAGTCGATGGCCTTATCCGGCAGAAAACGGTCGGTGATATAGCGTTCGCTCATCTCAGCGGCACGGCGGCACATCTCATCGGAAACAGTAACGCCGTGGAAGGTCTCGTAGTACGAACGGATACCCTTCAAAATCTCGGTGGTCTCGGCAACCGACGGCTCACCGATGTAGACCGGCTGGAAACGGCGCTCGAGCGCGGCGTCCTTCTCGATATACTTGCGGTACTCCTTGAGCGTGGTCGCGCCGATCACCTGAATGTCTCCGCGGGCAAGGGCAGGCTTGAGAATGTTTGCGGCATTCATCGAGCCTTCGGAATCACCGGTGCCGACAATGTTGTGCACCTCGTCGATGACAAGGATGATGTTGCCGATACGCTTTACCTCGTCGATCAGGCCCTTCATGCGGCTCTCAAACTGGCCGCGGAACTGCGTGCCCGCCACGAGAGCGGTCAGGTCGAGCAGATGGACCTCCTTATTGCGCATCTTGAACGGAATGCGGCCCTCGTTGATGCGGACTGCCAGACCCTCGGCAACGGCCGTCTTGCCGACACCGGGTTCGCCGATCAGGCACGGGTTGTTCTTCTGGCGGCGGTTCAAAATCTGAATGACGCGGTCGGTCTCGCGGTCGCGGCCCACGATGTGGTCAATGCGGCCTTCTGCGGCCTTTTGGGTCAGGTTCTCGCAGTAATTGTTCAGATATTTACGCTTTTTGTCCTCCTTGCGGGAAGAACGGGTACGGGTCTCATCGTGAGAGCCGCCTGCGGGCTGTCCCGGCAGAGCACCGGCAGCAACCGGATCGGTCTCATGGGGTGCGTCGTCGTCCGTGCCGTCTGAACCGGCGGGAACCAGGTCGTTCAGGTCGGACAGGGAGCCGATCTCACCGGAGAGCGCTTCGAGGTCATCCTCGGTGATACCCATTTGCTCCATGATGTTGTCGAGCGGCTTGACACCCAGTTCGCGTGCGCACTTGAGGCACAGACCCTCCTGGGTGGTCTTATCCGGTCCCTCGATTTTGGTGATGAACACCACCGCGATGTTTTTCTTGCACCGCGAGCACATTGGCATATTCATAGGTTAAACTCCTTCAGGGAATGGAAAATTGAAAATGGAGAATTAAGGTGTTCTCCATTAAATGGCGATAGGTAAAACGTCCACAAGCTGTTTGAGCAGCAGCGTATGCTTGACGCGCTCCGGCGAGAGATAGCCGAGCGACGTATAGGTGATTGGGAACAGCCACTGCAGCACGATCAGCAGGATGCAGACGAATGCGACGCCGGTTACAAAGCCGATGAGTGCGCCGCCTGCGGAATCGAGTGCGCTGAGCGGAGTACGCCGCACAATGAGCTTGAGGCTGCGGCCGAAAATCCAGATGAGCCGTCCGAACAGCACGCTGAACAGTACCACAAGCATAGAGAACGCGATGCTCTCCGACATGCCGACAGCCGCTTCGGTGACGCTCTGCCGCAGACCGTCCAGCACGCCTTCGGCGGTTTTAAGTGCGGCCTGTTTTTCAAACAGCTGACCGACTGCCGGCACGACCACCCACTGCGCGATATACGGTGCGGTATACTTGGCGGCGGCGACCGACGCGGTGATCATGCCGATGCGGCCGAGCACGCCGTACAGCGCACCGACCAGTCCGCGTCGGGCACCGAGCCACACGTTGGCCAGCAGCACGGCAATGAGGATCAGGTCAGGCGCGTTGAGCAGCTGCGCCGCTGTGGAAATAATATCGTTGATATCAGTTATCTGCATGCACTTCCTCGGATCGTTCGGAATGCGCGGTAAAGATACGCGCGTTGCGGTTGTAGAGCAGGAAAACCGTACCGTCATCGGTCATGAGCACACGGCGTGCGCCGACAGCGTCATCATTGTGCCACTGCGGCTCGGCGGAGGTGTTGTAGACCGTAACACCGGACGCGGACAGCACCGCCGTACCGGCGTTGGAGACAGCAAGCGCCGTTGGCTCCTCGGTCAGTGCGAACGGGCCGTGCAGGCTGCCGTTGCGGACGGTATAGAGATCGCTGCGTGCATCGTTCAGGTAGGAGCGCACAGCGACAGCCATCGTACTGCCCTGAGACGCAGTGGCGATCAGATCCTGCGAGCTGAGCTCGAGCAGCACATCGACCGTGCCTCTGCGGGTGACATGGTACAGGCCGGTGTCGCACAGCGCGATGGCGGCGTTGTTCTCGGAATAAGTGAGCGTTACACCGAGCGCGTCAGTCAGTGCGGTGTCCGAAACCTGCTTGCCGGAGGACACATCAAAGAACAGCACATGGGACTCAAGCGTTACGCCGTTCTGCCGGAAGGCGAGAATGCCGAGCGTATTGCAGTCCGGCGAGAGTACGGCGGATACAATATAGTATTCCGATGCACGGTATTTGAAAACCTCTTTTCCTGCGGTGTCGTAAACGGCAGCGGCGGTACGGTAGCCGTGCTCGTTGGTGGTGAGCACGAAACGGCCGCTGCGGCCGATCGAACCGTTCAGAATGGTGGATTCCAGCTCCAGCTCCGCGACAGCGCCTGCCGAGCCGACCAGTGCGGCTTTGACGCCGCCGCGGTCGTACACGAGCACATGATTCGTGCTGCTCTCCACCGCGGGATCGGAGTAGCCGAGCGAATAGCGCAGCGTGGTCATGCTGCCCGCGCGGGACAGGAACAGCGCGTCACTGTCCGCGTACGCCAGACCGGATTCAAACAGCGCACCGTCGCTGAAGGTCTCGTTTTCGTAGTTGATGGTGGTGATATCGCCGTCATGCGAGCGAATACCGGCCGCAATATAGCTGCCGAGTGTGCGCAGCGAGGTCGGCGTAAAAATACGGTAGTTGGCAATCAGGAACATGGCTGTTCCCAGCACCAGAGCCCAGCCGCAGAGCATGCGGAGCAGGGCGGTCATGCGGATACGCGCGTCCTTGCTGTCGAACAGGCGTTGACGGCGCTCCCTCCTGGAGAGCGGAAAGCGGATGATATTCTGCTTTGGGTTCTGTTCGCTCATGAAATCCCGCCTCCTTATTGTAGCGTGTTTAATGGGTGAAAATGTGAATAAAACTTGAAATCTGTCAGTCCGACAGGCGGAATCTGTCGAGTTCGGGCGTATCGTCGTACCACAGGCGGTTCATGAACAGACCGCAGGCAGGCAGGGTCGGTCCGGCCTGCTCTCTGTCGCACGCGAGCAGTACATCGCGCACCTGCTCGGGCGCCAGCTTACCGCCGCCGACATACGTCAGCGTGCCCGCAATCGCGCGGACCATGTTGTACAGGAAGCCGTCGCCGCAGACGCGGATGCGGATGAGGTCATCCACCGGCTCCACCTCGCACCAGAAAATGGTGCGAACCGTGCTCTTGACCGGTGTGCCCTGACTTCTCACGGATGCAAAATCCTGCTTGCCGACAAAATACTGTGCGCCTTCCTGCATTTTTGTAATATCCAGCGGATAATTGTACCGATATGCATACCGCGCGTGGAACGGGTCCCGCAGGGTGGAAGGAAACAGATAATAGGCGTATTCCTTTTTGGTGCAGTTGAAGCGCGCATCGAAGTCCTCGGGAACCTCGACTGCGCCGGAAACCGCAATGTCCTCGGGCAGAAAGCTATTGAGCGCATACGGCAGACGGTCCATCGGGATCGTGCAGTCTGCGTGGAAGTTTGCCACATACCGGCGGGCATGAACGCCGGAATCCGTGCGTCCGACACCGGAAACATGAACTTTTTGCTTCAGCAGATGAAAAATCGCGTCCTCCATGCTCTCCTGAATCGAAGGACCGTTTTTTTGAATCTGCCAGCCGTTAAAATTTGTGCCGTCATAAGATAAAACTAATGCAATATTCTTCATAGCTATAAAAGTTAAGCGTTGGAAGTGGATGATAATAAAAGTATTCCGTGCGGCGGGCTGAGGGCAGCCCGCCCTACAATATAGATTTACGTTACAGTCCAAAGTGTTTCAGTGCAATAATAACCACAAACAAGGCTGCTACCCAAAGTAGAGCACAAATATCCACCCGGGCGATCTTCAGCTGGCGCATGCGGGTACGGCCAACATCGCCGCGGTACAGTCGGCACTCCATGGCGGTTGCGAGTTCGTCTGCACGGCGGAACGCCGAGATGAACAGCGGCACGAGAATCGGGATCATGGCCTTGGCACGCTGAATCAGGTTGCCGGAGTCGAAATCCGCGCCGCGCGCCTTCTGTGCCGAGATAATCTTCTCGGTCTCTTCGATAAGGGTTGGGATAAAGCGCAGTGCGATCGACATCATCATGGACAGCTCATGCACCGGCGCGTGCAGCTTTTTGAGCGGAGAAAGCAGACGCTCGAGTCCGTCGGTCAGCTGAATCGGTGAGGTGGTGTAGGTGAGCATGGATGTTGCGATGATGAGCAGCATCAGGCGCAGTACCATGAAAATGGCCAGCTTAACGCCTTCCACACTGATGTGCAGGAAGTGCCACTGGAAAATGTAGGTGCCTGGTGTATAGAACAGGTTGAGCACCGCTGTGAAGATAACGATGAACAGGATCGGCTTGAGGCCGCGCAGCACCATTTTGGGCGAAATACGCGAAATACCGATGACAACGGCAAGAAATGCGATGATCAGCGCATAGGAAACCGGGCCTTGCGCGAGAAACAGCAGCACGATGAATGCCACCGTCAGCACGATCTTTACGCGCGGGTCAAGACGATGCACCGCACTGTTGCCCGGAAAAAACTGACCGAGGGTAATGTCCTTCAGCATTCGTGAGCAGCCTCCTTCCGCTTGCAGGCACGCAGAGCATCCATGGCCTGCGCTACGGTATAGACCGAGGTATCAACATCGTGACCGCGCTTTTTCAGCTCGAGCATGACCTTGGTGATCATCGGGATGTCCAGTCCTGCGGCAATGATCTCGTCCGCGTGCGAGAAAACCTCGCGCGGCGTGTCGCAGAACAGTACCTTGGCGTGATTCATCACAAGCAGACGGTCGGCAATCTGTGCGATATCCTCCATCGAGTGGGACACGATGAGGATGGTCGCGCCGGACTGCTTGTGGTAGCTGCGGACCAGCTCAAAAATCTCGTCACGGCCGGCCGGGTCAAGACCGGCGGTCGGCTCATCGAGCACGAGCACATCCGGCCGCATCGCGATAACGCCTGCGATGGCTACGCGGCGCTTCTGGCCGCCGGACAGCGCAAATGGAGACTGGTCGGCAAGCTCGGGTGCAAGGCCGACTGCCGCCATGGATTCGCGCACGCGCTCGTCAATCTCGGCCTGCGGCAGCTTCATGTTGGTCGGGCCGTAGGCAATGTCCTTTGCGATGGTCTCCTCGAACAGCTGGTATTCCGGATACTGGAACACCAGACCGACGCGGAAGCGCGTTTCGCGGCTGCACTTGCCCTTGGCATCCCAGATGGACTTGCCGTCGAGCAGGACCTCGCCCTCGGACGGCTGCAGCAGACCGTTCAGGTGCTGAATGAGCGTAGACTTGCCCGAACCGGTGTGACCGATCACACCGAGAATTTCGCCTTTTTCGATTTTCAGGTCAACATGGTCAAGCGCAACACGCTCAAAGGGGGTGCCTGCGCCGTAAACGTGCGTCAAGCCCCTCGTTTCAAGTATGGTTGACATAAGATTCTCCTTCGGATAATCAATTCAAATATTCTTGTTCGAGAATATCTGCACATTCCTCGATCGAAAGTGCGTCGATCGGCAGCTTTTCGCCGTCCTGCTGATCAAGGTCGTACAGGACTTCGATGGTCTGCGGTACGGTCAGGGAAGCCGCGCGCAGCTTGTCCACCTGCGTGAAAATCTCGCGCGGAGCGCCGTCCATCAGCACGTTGCCCTTGTGCATGACAACCACACGCTGCGCCTGCACGGCCTCGTCCATGTGGTGGGTGATAAGGATAACGGTGATGCCGAATTTGCGGTTCAGCTCACGGACAACATTCATGACCTCACGGCGGCCCTGGGGATCGAGCATGGCGGTCGGCTCATCGAGTACAACGCAGCGCGGCATCATGGCGATAACGCCTGCGATTGCGATTCGCTGCTTCTGTCCGCCGGACAGACGGTGCGGCGCCTGTGCGCGGTATTCGTACATGCCGACGGCACGCAGTGCATCGTCAACGCGCTTGCGGATTTCCTCGGGAGGCACGCCCATGTTCTCCAGCGCGAATGCGACATCTTCTTCAACAACGGTGGCGACAAGCTGGTTGTCCGGGTTCTGGAATACCATCGAGACGGTCTTGCGCACCTCATAGGTGTTGTTTTCGTCGCGGGTGTCCATCATGTCAACGTAGCATACGCCGCCGGTCGGCAGACGGATCGCGTTGAAGCAGCCGGCAAGCGTACTCTTGCCCGAGCCGTTGTGACCGAGCACCGCGACGAACTCGCCGCGCCGGATGGAAAGATTTACGCCCTTTAGCACAGGAACGGAAAGCTGTCCGTCCTCGGCCGGGTAGGCGTACTGCAGGTTTTCGGTTTTGATGATTTCACTCATTTATTTTCGTCCTTCGGTAAAAAAGGTTATTATTCTTCCGCGATAAAGCGTGCCGATGAGCCGCACGGCAGCACCAGACCGGTCGATTCAACCGGCAGGCCGAGCTCCTGCGCCTCAATCTTGCCGGCGGCGCGCTTGCCTGCGGTGATGCCGAGCAGATAACTCATTACGGACGGCGCCAGACCGGTGGAGTAGCTGGAAATGAGCACGAACAGCGGCTTGTCGCTCAGCACGCCCATGGTCAGGTCTACGAAGTCGGCAACGTCCTCCTCAATCTTCCACGTCTCGCCGGACGGACCGCGGCCGTAGCTCGGCGGGTCCATGATGATGGCGTCATACTTGCGTCCGCGGCGGATCTCGCGCTGCACGAACTTTTTGCAGTCGTCCACGATCCAGCGAATCGGGCGGTCGCTCAGACCGGAGGACGCGGCGTTCTCCTTGGCCCACTGCACCATGCCCTTGGACGCGTCAACATGGCAGACGGACGCGCCGGCGTTTGCCGCCGCAAGCGTAGCGCCGCCGGTGTACGCGAACAGGTTGAGCACGTTGATCGGGCGGCCTGCGTGACGGATCATCTTGTCGATAAAATCCCAGTTGGCAGCCTGTTCGGGGAACAGACCGGTATGCTTGAAGCTCATCGGCTTGAGCTGGAACGTCAAATCACCGTAGTGGATAGCCCACTGCTCGGGCAGCTTGCGGATTTCCCACTTGCCGCCGCCCGCGTTCGAGCGATGATAGATAGCGTTCGGCTTATTCCAGATTTTGCAGTCCTTGTCGCGCGGCCAGATAGCCTGCGGGTCGGGGCGCTGCAGAATCTGATTGCCCCATCGTTCAATTTTTTCACCGCCGCCGCAGTCGAGCACGGCGTAGTCTTTCCAATGATCTGCAATCCACATAAATATTCTCCATTACATTATATATAAGTCGTTGTTTATACAATAATTCAGTATCTATTCTACCACCAAATATGCACTAACGCAATGAAAAGCGATTAGAAATAAAAGATGTCAAGACAGTGTATTTTGGCGAATACAGCAAAACGGCTGCACCGCAAAGTACAGCCGTTCGAGTGGGAAAAGCGGTCAGAACCGTTCGCAGTAGCCTTCGCCGCCGTTTGCAAGCGACTTGAGGGCAGTTTCGCGACGTTCCTCAGGCTCGTCCGAGATACATACCGCATCGGTCAGCACCTGCCGCGCCTGATACGGCAGATCAAAGAACTGCTCCATTGCCCGCGGACTGTGGCCCATTTCCTGCATAAAATGAAAGGGAATCTCGCCGGAGACCTGTTTTTTCCTGTCCTGTTCCATAATTGCACGCTCCTTTCGATTGCAGTATCTCCGGGAATCGTGCTATAATACCATTATAAAATTAGTAATGAGTAATTAAGAATTAGTAATTATAGAGTGGAGAGTGAAGAGTTGAGAGTGGAGAGCACCTTATCTCTTCACTCTGCAATCTCCACTCTTCACTCTCATATCAAGGGGTAAGAAATGGATTTACAGAAGAACAAGGTTTATCGTTGTCAGATTACGGATTATACGGCGGACGGCACGGGGTTTGCGAAGATCGAAGGCCGGGCGGTATTTGTGCCGCGCACAGCAGTTGGCGATCAGTGTGATGTCCGCATTGTCAAGGTGACGAAAAATGTGGCGTTCGGCAGGGTAGAGAAGATTATCGTGCCGTCGGGACAGCGCATTGCGCCTGCATGTCCGGTGGCGGACAAGTGCGGCGGCTGCTGTTATCAGCACATCACCTACGGGGAAGAACTGCGTGCAAAGGAGAAAAAGGTGCGTGATGCGCTGACGCGCATTGGCGGTCAGGACGGCGCAAAGCTGCTCGGCATCACGGGTGCGCCGACCACTGAGCATTACCGTAACAAGGCGCAGTATCCGGTCGGACGGGACAAAGAAGGCAGCATCGTTACCGGCTTTTACCGTCCGCGCAGCCACGACATTGTGCCGGTGGAGAACTGCCTCATCCAGTCGGAAACGGCGGACAGGATTGCCGCCGTGGTGCGTGAATGGATGACAGAATTTTCGGTCATGCCGTACGATTATGAGAAAAAACGCGGTACGATTCGGCATATTTACGTTCGCGTGGGCGAAAAAAGCGGGGAGAGCCAGCTGACGCTCATTTCCGCAACCAAGAAAATGCCCAAACTGGATGTGCTGGTCGAGCGCCTGCGCGCGGCAGCGCCGTCGCTGACGGGTATTCTGCTCAACCACAACCAGCGCGACGACAACGTGATTCTGGGTAACCGGACGGATGTTCTCTGGGGTGAGCCGATGCTGGAGGACCGCCTGTGCGGGCACACGTTTTTGCTCTCGCCCGAGGCGTTTTATCAGGTCAATCACGCGCAGGCCGAGCGCCTGTATGCGTGTGCGGTGGACTACGCCGGTCTGACCGGCGAGGAGACCGTGCTTGACCTCTACTGCGGTGCGGGTACGATCACGCTGGCACTGGCCGAGCACGCAAAGACTGCCATTGGCGTGGAAATCGTACCGGAGGCCATCGAAAACGCCAAGCGCAACGCGCTCCGCAACGGCATGGAAAACACAGAGTTCTTCTGTGCGGATGCGGGTCAGGCAGCGCAGCGGCTGGCCAAGCGCGGTATTGATGTGCTGGTAGTCGATCCGCCGCGCAAGGGTCTGGATGCGACTGCACGCGACGCGATTCTTAAAATGCAGCCGCCTAAGGTCGTGTACGTTTCGTGCGACCCGGCAACGCTTGCGCGCGATGTGGCGGAGCTATGCGGCGCAGGCTATACGCTCGAGAAGGCACAGGCGTTCGATCTGTTCCCGAGAACTTTTCATGTGGAGACGGTTGTTTTGCTTTCCAAGGGTGAGGTCGACTCGAAAAAGATTCGGGTTGAGTTCTCTTTAGAAGATATGGATATGTCCGAATTTCAAGATGGGGCAACCTACACGCAGATCAAGGACTATGTACTGGAACATAGCGGATTAAAGGTATCAAACCTGTATATCTCACAGATTAAGCGGAAATGTGGGATTGAGGTTGGTAAGAACTACAATCTGCCGAAGTCCGAAGATTCCAGACAGCCTCTGTGTCCACCGGAAAAAGAGAAAGCAATCCGAGAAGCATTCAAATATTTTGGGATGATATAACATCCCGTAAAATGGAGGTTTCTTATGGATAGATTGATTTCTTGTAAGTTTAACATGGATACCGCTTGTGTGGAACTGAAATTCTTTGATGGTAGTATGATTGCGATTGATACGATTGCGGTTGAGAACGAGGTTGCCGACAATATGTATCAGAGGTCGGAACTGGATTATCTGATTTACAATGACCCGATTGGATATGCTGATTTGATATTGAACGGAGATTCCAAAACCTATTTGAAAAACTGTTACAGAGTATAAATCTGTGGATACGGCGATTGGAGCGATTTGCCTGGCTCACTAAACCTCTAAGCCCATAGTTATTGGCTAAGGCAGATATTCAACTTTAATTTTAGAAAACATAAATAAAGGCTATCTGCAAATTCCGGCTCATCTGACCACGCATTCCGCTAAGAGCTGATCAGTCTTTCC